>Ga0209913_1000020_pt1 | contig 226013 bp, 187 predicted proteins | sample PersoiDNA2013203_FD_185805 | JGI IMG/M metagenome (GOLD analysis project Ga0209913, IMG submission 185805) | Permafrost soil microbial communities from the Arctic, to analyse light accelerated degradation of dissolved organic matter (DOM) -... | ecosystem: Environmental > Terrestrial > Soil >... | reverse complement strand
CAAAACTAAAATGTGGGAGGGGGCTTGCCCCCGATAGCAGTGTGTCAGTCAGCTTATGGGGCTCTGACCCACCGCAATCGGGAGCAAGCCCCCTCCCACATTTAGACCCAGGACGCTGCACGCTCCACCTGGAGGCCATAGCGTTCAATAGCCTGCTGGCACACCTGCCGATCCAGACTGCCCTGCTCCACCAACGCCGTCAGCGCCGCCAACACCTGGTGATGGCGATCCACCTCAAAGAAGTCACGCAACGCCGCCCGCGTATCACTGCGACCGAAGCCGTCGGTGCCGAGTACGGTGTAGCGCGAGTCGACGTACGAAGCGATCATCTGCGGCACCGCCCGCACGTAATCGGACACCGCCACCACCGGTGCGCCCTGCGGTAAACAGTCCGCCAAGTGGCTGCTGCGTGGAACCTGCTGCGGGTGTAAGCGATTCCAGCGCTCCACCTCCCGCGCCTCGCGGGCCAGTTCGCTGAAACTGGTGACGCTGAACACTTCGCTTGTCACTTGCCAGTCGTCCGCCAGCAACCGCGCCGCCGCCTGGGCTTCGCGCAGCAGCGTGCCGGCACCGAGCAGGCGCACCTGGGCTTCGCTGGAACCTTCAAGGCGATACATGCCCTTGATAATCGCCGCCTCCACGCCGTCCGGCAGGCTCGGCTGCGGGTAGTTTTCGTTCATCAGGGTCACGTAGTAGAACTCGTCGACGTCGTGCTCAAGCATCTGGCGCATGCCGTGGTCGAGGATCACCGCAAACTCCCCGGCAAACGCCGGGTCGTAGGCACGGCAGTTGGGCACGCTGGCGGCGCTCAGGTGGCTGCTGCCGTCCTGATGCTGCAGGCCTTCGCCGCCGAGGGTGGTGCGGCCGGCGGTAGCGCCCAGCAGGAAGCCGCGGGCGCGCTGGTCGGCGGCGGCCCAGATCAAGTCGCCTACGCGCTGAAAGCCGAACATCGAGTAATAGATATAGAACGGCAACATGCGTAGGCCATGCACCGAGTAGCTGGTGGCCGCCGCGACCCAGGAGCTGATGGCACTGGCTTCGCTGATGCCCTCTTCAAGGATCTGCCCGTCGGTGGCTTCGCGGTAGCTGAGGATCGAGCCGATATCTTCCGGCTCGTAGCGCTGGCCGACGCTGGAATAGATGCCGATCTGTTTGAACAGGTTGGCCATGCCGAAGGTGCGTGCCTCGTCGGCGACGATTGGCACGATGCGCGGCCCGAGGTGCTTGTCCTTGAGCAGGTTGGTGAGCATACGCACGAAGGCCATGGTGGTGGACATTTCCTTGCCCTCGGCGGCCGTGGCGAAGCTCGCGTAACCTGCCAGCGCCGGCACACTGACCGGCGCGGCGGCCTGGCTACGACTGGGCACATAGCCGCCCAGGGCGGCGCGACGTTGATGCAGGTAGCGCAACTCCAGGCTGTCGTCGGCCGGTTTGAAGAAGCTCAGCGACTCGGTCTGCTCATCCGTCAGCGGCAACTGGAAGCGATTGCGAAACGCGATCAGCGCTTCGCGGTCGAGTTTCTTCTGCTGGTGAGTGGTCATCTTGCCCTGCCCGGCTTCGCCCATGCCGAAGCCTTTTTTGGTCTGGGCCAGGATCACCGTGGGCTTGCCCTTGACCCGCCGCGCCGCGTGGTAGGCGGCGTGGATCTTGACCATATCGTGGCCACCGCGCTTGAGGCGGTCGATCTGTTCGTCGCTCATGCCCTCGACCAGCTTGGCCAAGGACGCGTTCTGGCCGAAGAAGTGCTCACGGTTGTAGGCGCCGTCTTTGGCGGCGAAGGTCTGGAACTGCCCGTCCACGGTCTGCGACAGCGTATTCAGCAGGGCGCCGTCGCTGTCGTTGGCGAGCAAGGCGTCCCAGTCCGAGCCCCACACCAGCTTGATCACGTTCCAACCCGCGCCGCCGAACAGCGCCTCCAGTTCATCGATGATCCGCCCATTGCCGCGCACCGGGCCGTCGAGGCGTTGCAGGTTGCAGTTGACCACCCAGGTCAGGTTGTCCAGGCCTTCGCGGGCGGCCAGGGTCAGGGCCGACATGCTTTCCGGCTCGTCCATTTCGCCGTCGCCAAATACGCCCCAGACATGGCGCTCGGTGGTGTCCTGCAAGCCGCGGTGTTGCAGGTAACGCATAAAGCGCGCCTGGAAGATCGAGCTGATCGGCCCTATGCCCATGGAGCCGGTGGGGAATTGCCAGAAGTCCGGCATCAACCAAGGGTGCGGGTAACTGGACAAACCCCGCGCGCCCACCTTGGCCCCGCCGATTTCCTGGCGGTAGTGCGCCAGGTCCTGCTCGCTCAAACGACCTTCCAGGAACGCGCGCGCGTAAATGCCTGGCGCGGAATGCGGTTGGTAGAACACCAGGTCGCCACCGAAGCCGTCGTTGCGTGCGCGAAAAAAGTGATTGAAGCCCACTTCGAACAAATCCGCCGCGCTGGCGTAGCTGGCGATATGCCCGCCGAGTTCGCCATAGGCCTGGTTGGCGCGTACTACCATGGCCAGGGCGTTCCAGCGCACCAACGAGGCCAGGCGCTCTTCGGTGGCCAGGTCTCCGGGAAACGCCGGCTGCTGCTCGACGCTGATGCTGTTGACATACGGGCTGCCGTGACCGGGTTTCCAGTCGATGTGCGGCGCGCTGCCTTCACGGGCCAGCAGGTCGAGGATCTGCCGCGCCCGCGCCGGTCCGGCGTTGGCCACCAGCGAGGCCAGGGCGTCGCGCCATTCGTCCCGCTCGACTTGATCACCAGCGAGCTGATCCGTTGTGGTGTGATTCACTGCACTCGCGAAACCATTCATGGGCACCTCCAGGCTTTTTTTCAGTTTATGTCGATGGCTGAGGATTTTTTGCCTGATGTAAGGCGCGACAAAGCGTATTTTGAGCATGAATCGCTGCCAATCAGACGTTTCCCAGCACGTTGTGCTCCAACCCCCCGAAACCCCGCCATTGTGTTTAAAATGCCGCCCGCTCAATGAACGACGCTCAACGATGAACCCAGACGCCCTCGCCACACTGCACGCCCACCTGCTGACCGCACTGGCCAACGCACCGACTGAAACCCGGCGCCTGTTCCACGGGCGCGGCCGTTGCTGGCCGGGCCTGGAGCAACTGACCGTGGACTGGTTGCAGGGCGTGGTGCTGGTCGCGCTGTTCAAGGAACCGGAGGCAGCGCAACTGGAAGCGCTGAAACAGCTGCTGGTTCAGTTCGAATGGGCGCAGTACGGCGCCCACACGGTGGCCCTGCAACACCGCTACCTGCCACAAAGCACCACTGAATGGCTGGTGGGCGACGCCATCGATGAGCTGACCATTACCGAAGGCGGCCTGCGCTACCTGATCGACCTCGGTAAAAAACAGAACAGCGGGCTGTTTCTCGACATGCGCTACGGCCGCAACTGGGTGCGCGAACAGGCCAAGGGGCTGCGGGTACTCAACCTGTTCGCTTACACCTGTGGTTTTTCCGTGGCGGCCATCGAAGGCGGCGCCGAGCATGTGGTGAACCTGGACATGGCCCGCGGTGCCCTGAGCCGGGGTCGCGACAACCATCGTCTGAATGGTCATGATCTGAGCAGCGTCACCTTTCTTGGCCACGATTTGTTCAAGTCCTGGGCCAAGGTCATTCACAGCGGCCCTTATGATCTGGTGATCATCGATCCGCCGTCCTTCCAGAAAGGCAGTTTCCTGCTGACCAAGGACTACCAGCGCGTGCTGCGCCGCCTGCCGGATTTGCTCACGCCACAAGGCACGGTGCTGGCGTGCATGAATGACCCGGCGTTTGGCGAGGACTTCCTGATCGACGGCGTCACCCGCGAAGCACCGGGCCTGCGCTTTGTCGAACGGCTGGAAAACCCGCCGGAATTCCCGGATATCGATCGGCAAAGTGGCTTGAAAGCCTTGGTATTCCGCCAGGGCTAATGCCGAAACGTCCCACGCTTGCTACGCTAAGCAATTACCGGGGTGGTGAACCTTATCCCCCCCTTCCCGGTCGATACCTGCATTCCCTGGCCAGACTCGACGCTGTCACAGCGTCGGCTGCCCCGTTTCACCCTTTGGAGAACCGCCCGTGATATCGACCCTGCATGTAGCCAGACTGAAAGCCTGGGGCGCCCACGGCTTTACTGCCACCGGTGTGGTATTGGCCTTCCTCGCCACACTGGCGCTGCTGGAAAACTCGCCCAAGGCCTGCCTGCTGTGGCTGGGCCTGGCGCTGGTGGTCGATGGCGTCGACGGTTCCCTGGCCCGCCGGGTGAATGTCAGCACGGTGCTGCCTAGCTTTGACGGCTCGGTGCTGGACCTGGTGATCGATTACCTGACCTACGTGTTTATTCCGGCACTGTTTATCTACCGCTATATCGACCTGCCGGACTTTACCCACCTGTTCACGGTGTCGGTGATCCTGGTGTCGTCGCTGTTCTGCTTCTGCAATGTGAATATGAAAAGCAAGGACAACTACTTCGTCGGCTTCCCCGCCGCCTGGAACGTGGTTGCCCTCTGCGTGTATATCATCCAGCCCGCCGCGTGGGTGACGTTGCTGACGGTGATTGGCCTGGCGCTGCTGACCGTGACACCGATGAAGTTCCTGCACCCGTTCCGGGTCAAGCGCTTCATGCCGATCAACATCGCGGTGACCACGATCTGGTTGCTATGCAGCTTTTTGATGGTGGTGGATTACCCGAACACCAACCCGTGGACGTTTGGGCTATGGTCTCTGATGTCGGCGTACTTCCTCGGGATCTGCATCTGGCGCACAGCGCTGGAGTGGCTGGGAACCCACAAATAGCCAGGCCGGCACCGTTTGAATGTGGGAGGGGGCTTGCTCCCGATAGCAGTGTGTCAGTCAGCTAATGTGTAACTGACCCACCGCCATCGGGAGCAAGCCCCCTCCCACATTTGGATCTGCGTACATCCGGCAGTAAGATGGCGGCCTCTCGCATAGCGCCCTGCCAACTATAAGCCCTGCCAAATGCCCTTCGAACTCAGCGTAGACCTCACCACCCTCGGCATCCTGGCCGTCGTCGCGTTCATCGCCGGTTTCATCGACGCCATCGCCGGCGGTGGTGGCTTGCTCACCACCCCGGCCCTGCTCACGGCCGGCATGCCGCCCCACCTGGTGTTGGGCACCAATAAACTCAGCTCCACCTTCGGCTCGGCCACCGCCAGCTTCACGTTCTACCGACGCAAGCTGTTCCACCCGCGTCAGTGGGTACATGCCATCGTCGGTACGTTTGTCGGCGCCCTGGCCGGCGCCATCGTCGCCCACTACCTGCCTGCCGAAACCCTGAACAAAATGCTCCCGGTGATCGTCTTCGGTTGTGGCCTGTACCTGTTGTTCGGCGGTACGCCCAAGGCACCGCTGGAGGGCGACGCACCGATCAAGAAGAAATGGCAAGCCACCCAAGGCTTCGGCCTGGGCTTCTACGATGGCGTAGCCGGCCCCGGCACCGGTGCGTTCTGGACGGTGAGCACGATGCTGCTGCACCCCATCGATCTGGTCAAAGCCAGCGGCGTGGCGCGCAGCATGAACTTCGTCAGCAACGCGGCGGCGCTGTCGGTGTTCATCATCAACGGCTCGGTGGACTGGATCGTCGGGCTGGCCATGGGCGTTTCGGTGATGGGCGGCGCGTTCTTTGGCGCACGCAGCGCAATCAGCGGCGGCGCCAAATTCATTCGCCCGGTGTTTATCACCGTGGTCCTCGGCCTGACGGTGCGCCTAGCCTGGCAGCACTGGTTCAGCGCGGCCTAAGCGCCGGGCCACGTAGAGGTCGATCAGGTAACGCGCAATCGAGCGTGACGCCGGCAACGGCGGCAGGTCGTGGATGTTGAACCACTGCGCGTCCTCGATCTCATCGGCCTGGGGCACGATATCGCCACCGGCGTACTCGGCATGGAAGCCCAGCATCATCGAATGGGGAAACGGCCAGCATTGGCTGCCCATGTACTGGATATTCCTGACCTCCACCTGCACTTCTTCACGCACTTCGCGGATCAGGCAGTCTTCGGCCGACTCGCCCGGCTCGGCAAACCCCGCCAGCGTGCTATAGACCCCGGTGACAAAGCGCGGCGAACGCGCCAGCAGGACCTCATCGCCACGGGTCACCAGCACAATCATGCTCGGCGAGATGCGCGGGTAGCTGCGCAGGTCACAGGCCTCGCAGAACATCGCCCGCTCCCGGGGCACCTGGACCATGGCCTGGCCGCAACTGCCACAAAAACGATGCTCCCGCGCCCAGGTGCCGATCTGCGCGGCGTAGCCCAGCACTTTGTACACGGTGTGATCACCTTGCAGCAGAAAGCCGCGCAGGCCCTGCCAACTGCAACCAGGCACGTCGCTGGCGGCGTTGAGTTCCAGCAGGTACACCGGCTCGCCGTCGAGATGGCCAATGCCGTGTTCGGCGAACACGGCCAGGTCCTGGCGCTTGAGCCATTCGCGCGGGAACAGCGGGCCGTTGGCGTCGTGTAAAAAGCCGTCGCGGCTACGGGCGACGGCCAAGCCGCCAGGAGTGTTGTTGTCCAGCAGTGTGGTGGTAATCCAGCCTGGGGTCATGTCAGTCAATCCACGAATTCGGGTTTCTGCTTGCTCATATGGGCCGCGATGGCCACGCGCAGGTCGTTGGATTGCAACATAGCTGCGTTCCAGGTGGCAACGTATTCCAGACCATCATTGACTGTATGGTCACGCATGTAGCTGATCATGGCCTTGGTGCCGGTCACGGCAATCGGCGACTTGGCGGCGATTTCATGGGCGATTTCCAGTACACCGGCCAACAGGCTTTCCTGATCGGGGTACACGCGATTGACCAGGCCGATGCTGCGCGCTTGCTCGGCGCCGAACTGGCGGCCGGTGTAGGCCAGCTCGCGCAGCATGCCATCGCCGATGATGCGCGGCAGGCGCTGCAGGGTGCCGACGTCGGCGGCCATGCCGATGTCGACTTCCTTGATGGAAAACTGTGCGTCCTCGGCGGCGTAGCGCATGTCGCAGGCGCTGATCAGGTCGATGGCGCCGCCGATGCAGTAGCCCTGGATCGCCGCCAGCACCGGCTTGCGGCAGTTATCGACGGCGTTGAACGAAGCTTGCAGTTCGAGGATCTTGCGCCGCAGCAGGCGCGCGTTGCGGCCCACGTCCTTACCGAAATCGTTGGCCACCGAGGCCAGCAGCATCAGGTCGATGCCGGACGAGAAATGCTTACCGGCACCGCTGAGCACCACGGCACGCACAGCGTCGGTGTCGTCGACCCACTGGAAGATATCGATGATCTCGGTCCAGAACGCCGCGTTCATGGCGTTGATCTTCTCCGGGCGGTTGATCTGCACATGGGCAACGTTGCCAATGAGTTCGACGACGAAGGCTTGGTATTCGGACATGGCAGTGATCCCTGACTGGCGAGTGATAAGGCCCGAACTATAACAAGGGTGAGCAACGGCGCATCAGCCAAAAACGGGACTGGCAACAATCCTCCGCGACGTGGTGCCAGCCTTGAAAACGCTGGATAAAAACCGCTTCAGGCGCCATCCTTCGCGCTTTAAGCCGCTGCAGCAGCGGCGCTCGACGTTTAAAGGATACGCCCCATGCTCACCCAACCTCTGGCCCCCGCCGATTTCGACCTGATCGAAGAAACCCTGCTCAAGTACGGTGACGACCATTCGGTACTGAACCTCGCCGAACTCGACGGCTACTTCTGCGCACTGGTGTCCAGCCCGGCACAAGTGGATATCGCCGAGTGGTTCCCGGCTATCTGGGGTGGGCAGAACCCGCAGTGGGAAAGTGCCGAGGAGGCCGAACAGTTCCTCGACCTGTGCGTTCGCCATATGAACAGCCGTGCCGCCCAACTGGCCACCGATGCCGAAGGTTTCCGGGCGCGCTTCGACGACACTGAACATCAGGGCCAGACCCTGACCCTCGCTGAAGAATGGTGCTTTGGCTATATCCGTGGCGCCGCTATCGGCAACTGGCCTGAACTGCCCGCCGAACAGGCCGCACAGCTGGAGAAAATCTCCTGGTGCGCCGAACAGGACAACTTCGAATTGCCAGCAGACCTCGACGTACAGGCGCATCAGCAGCGCGTCAGTGAGATCGAACCGGCGACGCGCGCGCTGCATGATTACTGGCTCGCCAAGCGCTAAGCCTCGACAAGCCTGGCGTATATGCCCGATTATTCGGGTCCGCCCGTCGGCCACTCCGTACCACCTTGCCTTGAATCAGGAGCCTTGTACCTTGAGTTCGCAGAAAACCGTGACCGTTACACCGCCCACTTTCCCCCTCAATGGCAAGGTCGCGCCCCCCGGCTCCAAATCCATCACCAACCGCGCCCTGTTGCTCGCCGCCCTGGCCAAGGGCACCAGCCGCCTCAGCGGCGCACTGAAGAGCGATGACACCCGGCATATGTCGGTGGCCCTGCGCCAGATGGGCGTGACCATCGATGAGCCGGACGACACCACCTTCGTGGTCACGGGCCAAGGCAAGCTGCAATTGCCCGCGCAGCCGCTGTTCCTCGGCAACGCCGGCACCGCGATGCGCTTCCTCACTGCCGCCGTGGCCACCGTGCAAGGCACCGTGGTGCTGGACGGCGACGAGTACATGCGCAAACGCCCGATCGGTCCGCTGCTCAGCACCCTCGGCCAGAACGGCATCCAGGTCGACAGCCCGACCGGTTGCCCGCCGGTCACCGTGCATGGCACGGGCAAGGTCCAGGCCAAGCGCTTTGAGATCGACGGCGGTTTGTCCAGCCAGTACGTATCGGCCTTGCTGATGCTCGCGGCCTGCGGCGAAGCGCCGATTGAAGTGGCGCTGACCGGCAAGGACATCGGCGCCCGCGGCTATGTGGACCTGACCCTTGATTGCATGCGTGCATTCGGCGCGCAGGTCGACGTGGTCGACGACACCACCTGGCGCGTCGCCGCCAGCGGCTACACCGCCCATGACTACCTGATCGAACCGGACGCCTCCGCCGCCACCTACCTGTGGGCGGCTGAAGTGCTGACCGGCGGCCACATCGATATCGGCGTCGCCGCGCAACACTTCACCCAGCCGGACGCCAAGGCCCAGGCAGTGATCGCGCAGTTCCCGAACATGCAAGCCACGGTGGTGGGTTCGCAAATGCAGGACGCGATCCCGACGCTCGCCGTTCTGGCCGCGTTTAACAACAGCCCGGTGCGCTTCACCGAACTGGCCAACCTGCGGGTCAAGGAATGTGACCGCGTGCAGGCACTGCACGACGGCCTCAACCAGATCCGCCCAGGCCTGGCCCGCATCGAAGGCGACGACCTGCTGGTGGCCAGCGATCCGGCACTGGCAGGCACCGCGTGCAATGCCCTGATCGACACCCACGCCGACCACCGCATCGCCATGTGCTTCGCGCTGGCTGGGCTGAAGGTCTCGGGCATCCGTATTCAGGACCCGGACTGCGTGGCCAAGACCTATCCTGACTACTGGAAGGCACTGGGCAGCCTGGGTGTTGCCCTGACCTACTGAGTCCACGGCGTCGAGATGGGGAGGGCTTGATCATGACCATTCGCCAACCCTGCCCACCCGGCGCCTGTGTCTGTGATCGCGAACAGCTGCTGGAAACCCCAGGCGCCGACCGGCGCATCCTCAACCTGACGCGCCAGGAAGAGAAACGCCTGATCGAACGCCTCGAAGACCTGCAAAGCCTGCAGGACCTCGAACGCATGCAACAGCGGATGTATGCGCTATTGGGTATCCGCGTGCATGTCGCGCCAGGGCACACCGAGGTCAAGAGCATGCGCGGGATTCAGATCGTCATCGACGAACTGCCCGGCCTGTGCCGCAAGACCCGGCAATCGATCCCGGCGGCGATTCGCCGGGGCCTGGAGAAACGGCCGGAAATCGCGTATCGCTTGCTCGATGCCCATGACCTGTTTCGCGAAGGGTGAATCACCCGGCGACCGCCGCCCGCTCGAACAACCCCTGCCCCAACGCATTCGCCGTGTCCAAATGGGCCTGCGCGCCGCCACTCTCCGACTCCAGCAGCAACGCTGACGTCAGCACCTTCGCCCCACAGTAATCAAAGATCCCGTAGTCGATCTGCGTGTGCATGGCCTTGGCATAGCCATGGCGTTCAAACGCGCTTTGATCGGCGGCACCGAGTGCCAATAGGTGGACCTGCAAGTGCCGCAGTTTTTTCACCACCGGAGTGTCAGGGCCGTAGTCGATCGCCCAGCCGTTGACGAACACGCGGTCGATCCAACCCTTGAGCAGGCCCGGCAGCGACCACCAGTAAATGGGGAACGCCAATACCAGGGCGTCGGCGCGGTCGATGCGGGCTTGCTCAGCAAGGACGTCAGCGGGTGGTTCGGCGCAGGTTCGATGGACCCGCTGGTCGGCGGCGCTGTAGCGCGGGTCGAAGCCTTCAGCGGCGAGGTCGGCGATTTCGAACGTATGACCGGACGCGCTCAGCCCTGCGGCGACTTGCGCGGCCAGGCTGTGAGTGAGGGATTGCGGGTCGTGATGAGCAACAACGATCAGTGCGTGCATGACAGTGACTCCCATTGGGTTTATGCTGGGCTTAAGTTACCTTTGGTAAGTTACTTTTGGTATATAAGCATGTCAAGCAGTCAATCCCCTGCCCCACGTCGCCGCCTGTCGCGTGAAGATCGTCTGCGTCAATTGTTGGACGTGGCCTGGCAACTGGTCCGTGAAGCAGGCACCGAAGCCCTGACCCTCGGCCACCTGGCGGAACGGGCGGGCGTGACCAAGCCGGTGGTCTATGACCATTTCGTTACCCGTGCGGGGTTGCTGGCGGCGCTGTATGAGGATTTCGACGGGCGCCAGAACCAGGTGTTTGCCGACGCGATCGAAGCCAGCAGCCCGACCCTGGAGAATCGGGCGTGGGTGATCGCCTCGTCCTATGTCGATTGCGTGTTACTGCAAGGTCGGGAAATTCCGGGGGTCATTGCAGCGCTGAGCAGTTCGCCGGAGCTGGAAACCCTCAAGCGCAAGTACGAAGCGATCTTTCTCGATAAGTGCCGCGATGCACTGGCCCCGTTTAGCCCCAGCGGTAGCGTGTCCCAGGCCGGGCTGCGGGCCATGCTGGGGGCGGCAGAAGCCCTGTCCCATGCAGCGGCCAGCGGTGAGATCCGCCGTGAAGAAGCGCAGCAGGAGTTGTTGGCGACCATTCTGGCGATGGTCAATCGATGAGCGCGCAACGCTAGGCCAGCAACGTTGTTACCTGACCTACCGCTATCGCGGCCTCGCTAGGGCTCGATGACGCCCACAAGGGGGCGCCCCTGCACAAACAGCCGGACCTTATGCGCCAGTTGATCCAGGTGCCGGTCGCGCTGCTTCTCGGCATCCACCATGGCGCGTTTGCCGTGCTTTTGCAGCAGATAGGTATGAATCTGCCGCACTTCCAATGAGTTATAGATGGAGGCCACGTCCAGCACGCCCATCAAGCCATCGGTGCCGTAGTCGCGGGTGTTCATCAGCACCTGCGTGCCGCGTGCGCAGCGCACCTGAAAGCCCATCGCCGCGAAGGCCGGGACTTTTTCCACGGCGCAAGCCAATTCGGCGTGAGGGTAACGCGCCAATAGGTCTTGCATCATTCCCCGCGCCACGCCCTGGCGCCTGAAGCCTGCCTGTACGGCCATGAACGCCACACCACAGGCTTCAGCGTCGTCCTTGACCGGCAAGTACAGCAAAAAACCAATGACTTGCTCCGGGTCTTGCGCAGACGTAGCGACGATCAGTTCGACCGCGATCCCCTTCGACCCGTCCAGCGCCTGCAGGTACAAATGCACCTCAAAGCCGATGGCATATTGGTAGATGTTGTAGAGCAGGTTACTCGGCGGCAAAGCGACGCTGCTGATGTCGGTGAGGTTGTCCACCACCATCTGCAGGATCTGGCTGTTGATCGGCTCGGGGCACGGCGTGGTGTAGCGGGTAAGGCTGAACATGCAAATTCCTGGGGTTTCGCGTCAAGGCAGGCGCGATTGTACCTGTTGCAGCAGGTTCGGGATCGATAGGCTGCCATCCACCCGCACAGACGGCTGTCGCAACTGTGCAAACCACGCTTCATGGCGCGGCCGGCTGCGCCCGGCAAATGCGGCTGTTTCATAACCGGCGAGCCATGCCATAAACGCCTGGTGGGTCGCATACATATCGCCCTGGGGCAGAATGCGAGTACCAAAGCGCTGGGTTTCCCGCGCCTTGACCCGCGCGAGCCGCACAGCGGTGGCGGTGTCGACAAACACCACCAACCCAACGTCTTTAATCACGTCATCGCCCCAGCCATCCAAAGACCCCGACAACACCCAGGGTCCTGCGGCCAACGCCTGGTTGAGCCGGCTGACACGCTCGTTCGGTGGACGTGCTTGCGTATACGGCGGATCGCTGGGGTACCAGTAATAGTCGTCGACATCGAAATGGGGCAGTTGCAGGGCAGACGCCAGCGCCCTGCCCAAGGTGGTGACACCCGCGCCTGCTGCGCCGGTCAGATAGATTCGCAACGTCATTGCCCACAGACCTCGCGCAAACAGCCGCGCAGCCAACGATGGGCCAGGTCGGCGTCCAACCGTGGGTGCCAGAGCATTGCCACGGTGAATGCGGGTAACGACACCGGCAGCGCAAAACAGAACAGATCGTGCCGGTCTGGGGTATAGCGTTCGGGCACTGAGGCAATCAGGTCGGTGTTGCGGGCCAAGGCGATGGCGGTGGAAAAGCTCGCGACGATGCTGCCGATCTGCCGCGTCAGGCCTTGGGCTTCGAGGGCGTCGTCGATCTGGCCACGGTCCTGGCCGCGACGGGACACGTAGATGTGTCGGCCCTCGGCAAACCGTGCAGCGCTGACGTCGCCCTGGCTCAGGGGATGGTCGCTGCGCACTACGCCAATCAGGCGATCACGAAACAGCGCCTGGGTCAGCACTTCGGGGCTGGCCGTGGGGTCGACCACGCCGACTTCCAGGTCGACGCTGCCTTCGCGCAGCGGCGCATTGTCTTTGTCGGTCTTATTGACGAAACGCAGGCGCACGCCGGGGGCGTCCTTGGCAATACGGTCGAGCAGCGCCGGGCCGAAGCGTTCGACGAATTCGTCGCTGGTGCGCAGGGTGAAGGTACGCAACACCTGGGCCATCGCCAGAGCTTGCGCCGGGCGCAACACGGCCTGGGCGTCCTGCACCAGCCGACTGACCTGTTCGCGCAACGCCAACGCCCGTAGCGTCGGCACCAGGCCACGGCCAGCGCGGACCAGCAACGGGTCGCCGGTGGTGTCACGCAAGCGCGCCAGCGCCCGGCTCATGGCCGAAGGGCTCAACCGCAAGCGCTTGGCCGCGCGCGCGACGCTGCCTTCGGCGAGTAATACATCCAGGGTAATCAGCAAGTTGAGGTCGGGCATCAACGCTCCATATCAGGCGTCACATGCAGGTATTTAGTGCAATTCATGCGCCTTCCGCCATGTTAGGCGACACCGTAGATTTGTGACAGTTGCGTTCATTCAAGGAATCTCCATGCACACCTCCTCACGCGGCGGTCTTGTCAGCCTGTCCCTGTCCATGTTGCTGGCCGCCCTTGGCACCAGCATCGCCAATGTCGGCCTGCCTAGCCTCACGCAGACATTCAATGCGTCCTTTCACGCGACGCAATGGGTGGTGCTGGCCTACCTGCTGGCGATCACGGCGGTCATTGTCAGTGCGGGGCGCTTGGGCGATCGGCTGGGGCGACGGCGGCTGTTGATTGCCGGGTTGCTGCTGTTTGCGTTGGCCTGTGGGTTATGCGGTGCCGCGCCTTCCCTGCCTTGGCTGATTGCAGCGCGCACCCTGCAAGGCCTGGGTGCAGCGATCATGATGGCGATGACATTGGCGATGGTGGGCGACACCGTCACCCGAGCGCGTACCGCACGCGCGATGGGTTTGCTCGGCACGATGTCGGCCGTCGGCACCGCCATGGGCCCCGGCGTGGGCGGCCTGTTGCTCAGTGCGTGGGGCTGGCGGGCGCTGTTTCTGGTGGGTGCGCCTTTGGGGTTGCTGGCGGCCGCCCTCGCCTGTCGTTACTTACCCGTTGATCAGCCACCTGTACCGTTAGCCACCGGCGCCCGCTTTTGGCGGTCATTGCAGTCGGCATCATTGCGCGCCGGCCTGGCGATGAGCGCGTTGGTGTCTGCGGTCATCATGGCCACCTTTGTGGTCGGGCCGTTTTACTTGTCCCGTGGATTGGATCTCGATCCCGCCTCGATGGGCCTGGCAATGGCCGTCGGCCCCGGTGTGGCGGCGCTCACTGGCATTCCAGCGGGGCGCCTGACTGAACGGCTCGGCAGCCAACCCGCGACGCTCACGGGGCTGGCCGTCATGGCCAGCGGCGCCCTGTCGCTGTGCCTGACATCCGGGCTGGTCACTTACCTTGGCTCACTGATTACGCTGACGGCGGGCTACAGCCTGTTCCAGGCCGCCAACAACACGGCGGTGATGAGCGCGGTCGATGCAGCACACCGAGGCACGATCTCGGGCTTGTTGAACCTGTCACGCAACCTTGGCCTGATTTTCGGTGCTTCGGTATTGGGCGCGATGTTCGCCTGGACAACCCCCGATCTCACCCAGGCCACGCCTCAATCCGTGGCTGATGGCCTGCACGCCACCTTTGCCCTCGCATTAGGTTTGATCCTGCTTGCCACCGCCATGGCGTGGCAGCGACAGAACCGGTGTCGGCCGACGTGAACCGAACATCGTCGGCCATGGCACGGTGATCATCCTCACCTTATCCGCGCGGCAGTGGGTGGCCTTCGCCTTGTGCGACCAGGGCCGTAAACATTCGGCATTCATGAACTGAGGAAAAAAGTTCGGACCAACGGGTGCATGGACGCACCTACATCGCGCATCATGGGCGCTTTCAAGCTCAAGGGTAACGTCCATGCGCGTGCTGTCACTGATGATGAGTCTGACGACGCTGGCCGCCAGCCTGGTGTACTGCGCCAGCGCAATGGCGAATGAAGAAAGTCAGTTGGTGCAACAGATCAACACTTACCGCAGCCAGGTACAACGCTGCGGCGACCAAGGTTCTCAGGAACTGCCACCGCTGGCCAGCGATACGCGCCTGGTGCTGCCGGCCAGCAATGTCGGCGACTTGCAGCAGGCCTTGGCCCGGGCGGCGTACCCGATGGTCAACGTGCAGGCAATCAGCCTGTCCGGCCCCAAGGATGCCCTGGCCGCCATGAAAGCCGTGCGCGAGAGTTTCTGCCGCGTGGTGCTGGACCCGCAATTCGTCGACATCGGCGTGAGCAACAGCGGCCAGGACTGGCGCATCGTGCTCGCCCGCCCGCTGTTGTCCAGCGGCCTGGGCGATTGGCAGACCGAAGGCAAGCAACTGCTGAACCTGATCAACGCCGCCCGTACACAACCGCGCCAGTGTGGGCCCCAGGCGTTTACCGCCACCACGCCACTGTCGTGGAGCGACACCTTGGCCAACGCCGCCAACAGCCACACACGCAACATGGCCAATGGCAATTTCTTCGACCATCTGGACCACGACGGCCGCACCCCGGGTGACCGCGCCGAGCTGGCCGGGTACAGCGCGAGGAACATCGGCGAAAACATCGCGGCCGGCCTCGACACCCCGCGCAAGGTGGTGGACGGCTGGCTCGCCAGCCCCGGCCATTGCGCCAACCTGATGAACCCGCAATTTCGTGAATTGGGCGCCGCCTATGCCATGGACCCGAAGAGCGATGCCGGCATTTATTGGACAGGGGTCTTCGGCACACAACAATAAGTGGACACCCGCGATGATATCTATCCAGATGGATGGAGCATCAAAATGCCATCTCATGGATAATTGCGCTGAACTGGCAGCAATCATTCCGGTCTGTAGCTTGTTAGCTTGACCGCTTCAGGCATCCAAACAGGCCGTGGCAAACAAGGTGTTCACCTGATGATGAATTGGCTGCAAAGCAGCAGCGACATGGCCGAGCGGGTACGCCAGCACGATTGGGCCAATACGCCCCTGGGGCCGCTGGAACACTGGCCGGATGTGCTCAAGACCACCGTGGCGCTGTGCTTTGCCTCAAGTTTCCCCCAGGCCATCGTGTGGGGGCCTCAACTGACGACCCTCTATAACGACGCGTTCATTCCGATCCTCGGCAATAAACCCTATGCACTGGGGCGTCCGTTCAGCGAGATCTGGAGCGAGGTATGGGACGACATCAGCCCCATCGCCAATGCGGCCTTCCAGGGCCATGCGACCTACATCGAAAACTTCCCCCTGATGATCGAACGCGGCGCGGCGCCGGAACAGGCGTACTTCACGTTCTGCTATAGCCCGATCCGCGACCCGCAGGGCCAGGTCGTCGGTATGCTCGACACCGTGACCGAAACCACGGCCACGGTGTTCCTTTCGCGCCGCCTTGCCGTGCTGGATACCATCAGCAGCACGGTGGCCAACGCCACCGATGCCGAAGCCATCATGACCGTCACCACCCGCCTGCTGGCGCAGCATCTGCAGGTATCCATCTGCGCTTACGCCGATATGGACGCCGATGAAGACGGCTTTACCATCCGTGACAACTGGACGGCCCCCGGTTCCCCCAGCATCGTGGGCCACTACCGCCTGCAAGCCTTCGGGCAAACCGCAGTCAACTGCCTGCGGGCCGGTGAGCCGCTGGTGATCGGCAACAACCTGCTCGAACTGCCCACGCAAGAAGCCATGACGTTCCAAGCCCTGGGCGCCACCGCCACGATCTGCGTGCCGCTGATCAAAAACGCTCGCCTCACCGCGCTGATGACGGTTCACAGCAAAACGCAGCGGACCTGGTCGCCGTATGACCTGGCACTGTTGGGTGAAGCCACCGAACGGTCCTGGGCCCACATCGAACGGGTGCGCGCCAACGCCGCCGTGCGCGAGGGGTTGGCGGCCTTTACCGAATTGAACGCCACCCTCGAACAGCGCGTGGAGGAACGCACCACTGCGCTGGCCCAGGCCGAAGCGGCACTGCGTCAATCGCAGAAACTCGAAGCCATCGGCCAATTGACCGGCGGCGTGGCCCATGACTTCAACAACCTGCTGACCATCATTCGTTCGTCGGTGGATTTTTTGCGCCAACCCGGGCTGTCCGAAGAGCGGCGCCAACGCTACATGTGCGCGGTGTCCGACACCGTCGAGCGCGCCAGCAAGTTGACCAGCCAGTTACTCGCGTTTGCGCGCCGCCAACCGCTGAACCCGGAAGTCTTCGATGTGGCGCAGCGGGTCAAAAGCATTGGCGAGATGCTCGAAAGTGTCACCGGCGCCCGCATTCAGGTGCAGGTCCAGTTGCCCGAGCGGCCCTGCCATGTCCGGGCCGACTCAAGCCAGTTCGAAACCGCGCTGATCAATATCGCGCTCAACGCCCGCGATGCCATGGACGGCCAGGGCAACCTGACCCTGCGCGTCGCCACGGTGGACGCGCTGCCGCGCATCCGTGGCGATGCCGAAGCACGCCAGCCGTTTGTCACGGTGGTCGTGGCCGACACCGGCAGCGGTATTGCGGCTGAGACGTTCGAACGCATTTTCGAGCCCTTCTTCACCACCAAGGCCATGGGCAAAGGCACGGGCCTGGGGTTGTCGCAGGTGTTCGGCTTCGCCAAGCAGTCCGGCGGCAACATCGACGTGGCCAGCCGTCTTGGCCAGGGCACGGTGTTTACCCTGTACCTGCCCGAGGTCGAACCGCAGGCCCCCCGGTGCGAGCCCTCCCCCAGGGACCAGGCACCTGTCCACAACACGACCCTGCACAACATCCTGATCGTGGAAGACAACCTGGAGGTAGGCCGTTTCGCCAACCAGATTCTCCAGGACCTCGGTTACCAGACCACCTGGGCGACCGATGCCGAACAGGCACTGGCGCTGGTCGGTCCGGACGCCACGGGGTTCGACGCGATTTTCTCGGACGTGGTGATGCCGGGCATGACGGGCGTGGCGATGGCCAAGGTCCTACGCCAACGTCGCGCCGACCTGCCGGTGGTGCTCACTTCAGGCTACAGCGAAGAACTGGCGGAAAGCGGCTACGAGGGGTTCGAGTTCCTGGCCAAGCCCTACTCCGCCGACCAGGTGGCGCGGGTGCTGGCGAAGGTCTTGTTGAGGGACTGAGCCCTACTCCGCCACGGCCACTTGATTGCGGCCAAGGGCCTTGGCGCGATAGAGCGCCTTGTCGGCGCTATTCATCAGCGCGTGCAGGTCCTCATCCCGAGTATGCGTCGACGCCACGCCGAGGCTGGCGGTCAGGCCCTGTACAGGTTCAAACACCATACCGGAGATAACCTTGATCAGTTCATCAGCGATACTCCGAGCGGTTTCCAGCGACGTATTAGGCAGCAACACCGCAAACTCCTCGCCCCCCAGGCGGCCATACACATCGGCCTGGCGAAACGACGCGGAGATCACTCCGCCGATCTGCCGCAACACCTGGTCACCGGCCTGATGACCGTAGGTATCGTTGATTTGCTTGAAGTGATCCATGTCCATCATCAACGCGCACAGCGGTTGCTCGTTGAGACGACACTGGGTGTACAACAACTGCGCATGCTCGAAAAACGCACGGCGGTTCATCAGCCCGGTGAGTTCATCGGTCTGTGCGGCGTGCGTTGAAATAGTGTGGGCGCGCTCCATTTGCCGAGTAAGGCGGAAAGCTTTTTCCAGGGCATCGGATAACTTGCGCGTGGCGCTGACCACAAACGAAGAAAACACCAGCACCGCAATCGCCACCCCGACCTGCATCGGCGACGGCTGAAACAGCAGCCACAGCGTACACGGCAGCAGCACCAGCCCCATGGACACCATCGTCATGTAACGATAGGCCGAATAGCACGACACAGCGCTGACAGACATGCCCACGGTAAACAGTATCACCAGCACTTGGGACATCCGGTCGTCACTGGGCATCACCGCAAAGGCACCGGCGCCCCAGATGCTGGCGGACAGCATCAAGGTGATCCAGTAACGGCGCTCCCAGCGTTCCGGCGTGCGCTCGCTGTTGGGGCTGCGAAACCACTCCAGGAACATTTTCAACCGCAGCAGCGATGATGCACCCAGCAGCGCCAGCCATACCTGCATGACGTGGTGGTCAAAACGATCCCAGCACAGCCAGCAGAGCATCGCCGCCGCAAAAAAGCTGCCGAGAATGGCGGCAAATGACTGACGAAACAACTGATGCAAACGGTCGGTTCGCACCTGCTCTTCTATAACGCAATCCTGGTCTTGCTTATGCCCAAGGCCATTCATGAAATCCGCCTGATTCGACTGCCGCGACAAAGGCGCCATTGTGGCACCCTGCCACTAACGCGGACAATAGAATCCAGCACCTTAGCGCGCTTAACTGTCTTGCGGACGCAAAATCAGCACGCCCAATGGCGGCAAATTCAACGACAGCGAGACCGGCTGCCCATGACGCGGCTCATCTTCGGTGAACACCCCCCCGCCATTGCCATAGTTGGAACCGGCATACGTGTCCGCATCACTGTTGATCACCTCGCTCCAACGCCCGGCAAACGGCACGCCGACCTTGTAGGCTTCACGGGGCACCGGCGTGAAGTTGGCCACCACCAGCACCGGCCGGCCGTCCTTGCTCCAGCGCAGCCAGGCATAGACGCTGTTGATCGCATCGTCGCCGATCAGCCACTGGAAACCCTGGGGCGCGTCGTCCTGCTCATACAGCGCCGGTTCCTCGCGGTACAGGCGATTCAAGTCACCGACCAGCTTCTGTACCCCGCGGTGTTCGGGGTATTGCAGCAGGTACCAGTCCAGTTGCTGGTCATGGTTCCATTCGCGCCATTGGCCGAACTCGCAGCCCATGAACAGCAGCTTCTTGCCCGGGTGCATCCACATGAAACTCAGATAGGCACGCAGGTTGGCGAATTTCTGCCAGCGGTCGCCGGGCATCTTGTCGATCAGCGAGTGCTTGCCATGAACCACTTCATCGTGGGAGATCGGCAGGATGAAGCGCTCGGACCAGGCATACACCAGGCCGAAACTCAGTTCATTGTGATGGTGGGCGCGGTACACCGGGTCTTGCTGGATGTAATGCAGGGAATCGTGCATCCAGCCCATGTTCCACTTGTAGTTGAAGCCCAGGCCACCCTGTTGGGTCGGCTGGCTGACGCCCGGCCAGGCCGTGGATTCTTCGGCGATCACCAGCGCGCCGGGCGCTTCCAGGGCGACCACGTCGTTCAAGTGCCGCAGGAAGTCGATGGCTTCCAGGTTCTCGCGGCCGCCATAGCGGTTGGGCACCCATTCGCCGGCCTTGCGCGAATAATCGCGGTACAGCATCGAGGCCACGGCATCCACGCGCAGGCCATCGACGTGGAAGTGTTTGAGCCAATGCAGCGCCGAGGCCAGCATAAAGCCATGCACTTCGGTGCGGCCCAGGTTGTAGATCAACGTGTCCCAATCCTGATGGAAGCCTTCCAGCGGATTGGCGTATTCGTACAACGCCGTGCCATCGAATTGCGCAAGGCCGTGGGTATCGGTGGGAAAATGCGCCGGCACCCAGTCGAGGATCACGCCAATGTCGGCCAGGTGACAGGCATTGACGAACTCGGCGAATGCTTGCGGCGAACCGAAGCGCGCAGTCGGCGCGAACTGGGACAACGCTTGATAGCCCCAGGAACCGCCGAATGGGTGTTCCATGATCGGCATCAGCTCGATATGGGTGAAACCCAGTTGCTGCACATATGGAATCAGCCGTTCGGCCAGTTCGTGCCAGCCGTACTGGCGCGAAACCTCACCGGCCTCGTCCAGCTCGCACTGCCAGGAGCCGACGTGCAATTCATAAATCGACAGCGGCGCGGTGGACTTCTGCTTTTCGGTGCGCGCCTGCATCCACGCGTGGTCCTGCCAGTCGACCTGCAGCGGCACAGCGACTTTCGACGCAGTGTCGGGTGGCATCTGGGTGGCCAGGGCCATCGGGTCGGCCTTGAGCGGCAAGATACCGTTGGCGCCGAGGATTTCGTACTTGTAGGCCGCGCCCGGTTGCAGGCGCGGGATAAAGATCTCCCACACGCCGGATGGATGCCGCAGGCGCATCGGGTGGCGACGGCCATCCCAGATATTGAAGTCGCCCACCACCGAAACACGCCGGGCGTTAGGCGCCCATACGGCGAAGCGCACGCCCTGCACGCCATCGACCGTGGTCACCTGGGCACCCAGGCAGTTGCTGAGGTCGCGGTGATTGCCTTCGGCAAACAGGTACAGGTCCATTTCCCCCAGCAGCAGTTGCTGGAAGCTGTAAGGGTCTTCCGTGATCTGTTCGCCACCGGCCCATTGGATCTTCAACAAGTAGGCCTGGCGACTGCTGAAATGCCCGATAAACAAGCCCGGCACCGGGGTCGCGTCGAGGCTGCCGATCGGCTCGCCACCGTCGCGACTCAGCACCTCGACGCTCAAGGCCTCCGGCAGGAACGCACGGATAAACTGGCCGCCCTGCTCATCATCATGGGGCCCGAGAATCGAGAACGGATCATGGTGCTCGGCGCGCACCAGCGCTTCGACGTCCTTGGACGCCGGCATTGCTGTCAGTTTTGGCTGCAGCGGTTCTTTATTCGTAAAGCTCATGACGTCTCCCCACCGCGTACAGATTTCGATCCAGGTTTGAGCCCGCTCAGCAAACCGTGTAAACCCTGCAAGGGCACCGGCAGCCAGGTCGGGCGGTTTTCCGCTTCATAGGCCACTTCGTACGCGGCCTTCTCCAGGCTGAACAACGTCAGCGCTGCGTCTTGGCCTTTGGCATCCTGCCAGTCATGCGCCAGTGTAGCCGTCGCCGCGTGATAAACATTGATAAATGCCAGACGCGCCTCACTTAGGTAGCGCTCGGTCACACGCTGGCGTGCGGCGTGCCCCTCGGGTGATTGGTCCACGCCCTGCACATTCAAGGCCATGGCCGCCGCGTAATCAAAGGAACGCAGCACACCGCTGACATCCTTATACGGGCTGTGCTTGCCGCGCCGTTCGTGCAGTGGCCGCGCCGGTTCCCCTTCAAAGTCGATCAGGTAGGCGTCGCCTTTCACCACCAGCACCTGGCCCAGGTGCAAATCACCATGGACGCGAATGCGCAGCCCGCCCAACGTGGCCTGCGCCAACGCTTGGACATGACTGGCGATGGCTTTTTTCTGATCCAGCAATTCACTGACCCGCGCCTGATCGGCCGGGTTCAATTGGCTTTGATGCAGTTTGAGCAATTGCAGGGCGCGCTCGATCTGCGCACCGATATCCTTGGCCCAGGCCTGGGCATCCTTGGCCGTGGTGACTTCGGGGTTGAAATCCTGGTTGGCCGTTGACGCCGCCAGCACCGCGTGCATTTCACCCAGGCGCCGCCCGAGTAAACCGGCGAAGTCCGCCAGCTCGCCCAAGGCGTTGTAGTGCTGCTCCTGTTCGGAGATGGCTTCGGCCAATTCGTCGCGAATGGCGCGTTCCAGGTTGTTCTGGGTCCAGCCCCAGGCGTCGCCCTGGTTGCTCAGGTAGCCCTGGGCAATCATCAACAGGTTGTCCTGACCTTCGGCGTCACGCCGAATCATCGAACCGAGCAACGGCGAAATGTTCGGGTAACCGGCTGCGGTCAGGTAGGCACTCATCTCAAGCTCCGGGTGTACCCCGGCGCTGACTTTGCGGATCAGCTTGAGCACCAGGCTCTCGCCCACCACCACCGAGCTGTTGGACTGCTCTGCGGCCAGGTAGCGCACGGCCGATTCATCGGTCAGTTGCAGTTTGGCCAGGTGCGGCGTGGCTTCAAAGCGCAACTCGCCTTGGCTGGTGTTCAAGACTGTGCCCACCTGCAAGGCCTGGATCACTGCACGGATGAAGTGTTCCAGGCTGAACGCATCGGTCACCAACCCCACCTGACGCACGCGTCGCACACGGGCCAGGGCCAGTTGTTGCGGCAAGGCGCTGGTGAACTGGTCTTCGCCGAGAAGGCCGAACGGCAGTTGATAACGGCTGACCTGGCCACCGGCGCTCACGTCGATTTCGCTGAGCAGCACCGGGTGCTGCGGGTCGCCGAACCGTACACCATAGGCAATATGCACGCTGTCGATGGCCGTGTCCTTGCCGGCGAACCAGCGGCGCTTGGGTAGCCAGCCCGGCAGCGACGTGTGCTCCAGGGCGGTGCGACACGGTTCGTCGAGCAGCTCTTCCATGCGCTTTTTCAATACCAGGGTGGTGAAGTCCGGCATGCTTTGCGCCGGTTCCACATGCCAGCTGGGCATCTGGTTTTCCGCCGCCAGCACAAACCAATAGAAGCCATACGGCGCCAGGGTCAGCAGGAAATTCAACTGACCGATGGGCGGGAACGCATTACCGCCGAGCATCTCCACCGGCACCATGCCGGCGAAGGCCGAGAGGTCCAACTCGGCCGCCTGGGCGCTGCGCGAGACGTTGGCCACGCACAGGATGATTTCAGTGCGGCCATCGTCCCCGGTGAATTCACGGGTATAGGCGAGGATGCGGCGGTTGCTCGGCGAAAGCATCTTCAAGCTGCCCCGGCCAAACGCCTTGGACTGCTTGCGCACCGCGAGCATGCGGCGGGTCCAGTTCAGCAGCGAATGCGGGTCCTGGGCCTGGGTTTCGACGTTGACCGACTGGTAGCCGTATTGCGGGTCCATGATCGGCGGCAGCACCAGGCTGGCCGGGTCGGCGCGGGAAAAGCCGCCGTTGCGGTCGATGGACCACTGCATCGGCGTGCGCACGCCGTCGCGGTCGCCGAGGTAGATGTTGTCGCCCATGCCGATTTCATCGCCGTAATACAGGGTCGGCGTGCCGGGCATCGACAGCAGCAGGCTATTGAGCAGCTCGACGCGACGGCGGTCACGCTCCATCAACGGCGCCAGGCGCCGGCGAATGCCCAGGTTGATGCGCGCGCGACGGTCGGCGGCGTAGTAGTTCCACAGGTAGTCGCGCTCTTTGTCGGTGACCATTTCCAGGGTCAGTTCATCGTGGTTGCGCAGGAAGATCGCCCATTGGCAATTGGCCGGAATTTCCGGGGTCTGGCGCAGGATGTCGGTGATCGGAAAACGGTCCTCCTGGGCCAATGCCATGTACATGCGCGGCATCAGCGGGAAGTGAAAGGCCATGTGGCATTCATCGCCGTCGTCGCCCTTTTTGTCGCCGAAGTACAACTGTGTGTCTTCCGGCCACTGGTTGGCTTCGGCCAGCAGCATGCGGTCGGGGTAGTGGGCGTCGATCTCGGCGCGGATCTGCTTGAGGACGTCGTGGGTCTCTGGCAGGTTTTCGTTGTTGGTACCGTCGCGCTCGATCAGGTAAGGGATCGCGTCCAGGCGCAGGCCGTCGATGCCCATGTCCAGCCAGTAGCGCATCACCGACAGCACGGCTTTCATCACTTGCGGGTTGTCGAAGTTGAGGTCGGGCTGGTGGGAGTAGAAACGGTGCCAGAAGTACTGGCCAGCGACCGGGTCCCAGGTCCAGTTGGACTTCTCGGTATCGAGAAAGATGATGCGGGTGCCGTCATACTTCTGGTCGTCATCGGACCACACGTAGAAGTCCCGCGCCGCCGAACCGGGCTTGGCCTTGCGCGCCCGCTGGAACCACGGGTGCTGGTCGGAGGTGTGGTTGATCACCAGCTCGGTGATCACCCGCAACCCGCGCTTATGGGCTTCGGCGATAAAACGCTTGGCGTCGGCCATGGTCCCGTAGTCGCTGTGTACGCCGCGGTACTCGGCGATGTCATAGCCGTCGTCGCGACGTGGCGAGGGGTAGAACGGCAGGACCCAGATGGTGTTCACACCAAGGTCGGCGATGTAGTCGAGTTTGGCGATCAGCCCGGGAAAGTCACCGATGCCGTCGTTGTTGGAGTCGAAATAGGATTTGACGTGAACCTGGTAGATCACCGCATCCTTGTACCAGAGCGGGTCTTTGATAAAGGTGGCAGCCTTGGCTTTCTTCGCCATTGGAAACTCCTGAAAACTCGAAAAATCTTGCAGACTGAACCGGGTCAATGTGGGAGGACCGGCACTTAATCCGCTGGCGGGTGTATCGGCATCGGGAGCAAGCTCCCTCCCACATTTCGCTCCCCACTACGCTTAGGCTGTAGTGATCCGCCAAATCCCAAACGGCATCTGCGGCTCCAGCCGCATCCATTGGGTCTTGCCGTACCACGTCCAGCGATGGCCGTTCATCAAATCTTCGCCCTGGGTGTGGGCGTCGTCAGGCAGGCCCAGCTCCCACAGCGGCAATTCAAAGTGGGCTTCCTGGGCATTGAACGGGTCGAGGTTGACCGCCACCAGGATGAAATTGCTGCCATCCACGCTGCGCTTGCCGAAGTACAGGATGTTGTCGTTCCAGGCGTTGTAGAGCTTCAACCCCAGGTGTGTCTGCAACGCCGGGTTTTGCCGGCGGATGCGGTTGAGTTGGGCGATCTCGGCAATGATGTTGCCGGGCGCGGTGAAGTCCCGTGGGCGGATCTCGTATTTCTCCGAGTCCAGGTACTCTTCCTTGCCCGGTACCGCCGCGGCTTCGCACAGCTCAAAGCCTGAATACATGCCCCACAAGCCTGAACCCATGGTCGCCAGCGCGGCGCGGATCAAAAAGCCAGGGCGCCCGGATTGATGCAGGAAGCCGGGGTTGATGTCCGGGGTATTGACGAAGAAGTTCGGCCGGTAGCACTCGCGCCACGGCGACTCGTTCAATTGCGCCAGGTACTCGCCCAGCTCGGCCTTGGTGTTGCGCCAGGTGAAATAGGTGTAGCTCTGGGAGTAACCGACCTTGCCCAAGCGCGCCATCATCGCCGGCGTGGTGAACGCTTCGGCGAGGAAGATCACCTCCGGGTACTTGGACCGCACGTCGCGGATCAGCCATTGCCAGAATGGCAGCGGCTTGGTGTGAGGGTTATCGACGCGGAATGTCTTCACGCCCTCTTCCACCCAGCCCACCACAACGTCACGCAGTTCGGTCCACAGGCTGGGGATCGCATCGGCGGCATAGAAATCGACGTTGACGATGTCCTGGTACTTTTTCGGCGGGTTTTCCGCGTATTTGATCGTGCCGTCCGGGCGCCAGTTGAACCAACCCGGGTGCTGCCTGAGCCACGGGTGGTCCTGGGAACACTGAATGGCGAAGTCCAGGGCGATTTCCAGGCCATGCTCGGCGGCGGCCTTGATCAGGCGGCGAAAGTCGTCGCGGCTGCCCAGTTGCGGGTGAATTGCGTCGTGGCCGCCCTCTTCGCCGCCGATCGCGTAGGGGCTGCCCGGATCGTCCGGGCCGGCGCTCAAGGCATTGTTCTTGCCTTTGCGGTGGCTGCGGCCGATTGGATGGATCGGCGGGAAGTACAGCACGTCAAAGCCCATGGCATGGATCATCGGCAAGCGCGAGTGCACGTCATTGAACGTCCCGTGACGCGCGGGATCGTCGGTGATCGAGCGGGGAAACAGCTCGTACCAACTGGCAAACTGCGCCCGCTCGCGCTCCACGTCGATCGGGTAGACGGTGCTGATACTCAAGTAGGCATGGTGATCGGCCTGGGTCATCAAGTGTGCACTGTCTTCGCGCAGGAACTGGGCAACCTGCTCGGTTTCCAGCAGGCCGGAAAGCTCGTGGTGCAACAGCATCAGGCGCTCGCGCAACGGATTGTCACTGCGCTCGGCGGCCTGCAGCACCAGGCTGCGGCCTTCCTGCAACTCAAGGCTGACCGGCACCCCAACCTCATGTTTCTTGCGCAGTTCGTAGCAGAAGCTGGCAAAGGTATCGATCCAGGCTTCGATGCAATATTCATGGGGGCCTTGGGCGTTGACGGTAAACGCGCCCTCCCAGCCGTTGTTGCCGACATCCGCCATGAACACGCGGTGCCAGCTTTCATCCTGCAAGGCGCGCCAGCGGATCACCACCGCGAGCTTGTCATGGCCATCGGCGAACACCTTGCTGGTGACACTGATGCGCTGGCCGACCACGGCCTTGACGGCAAATTCGCCGCCGTCGATCACGGGCATGGTGCTTTCAATCGCTATGCGAGGCAACAACAAGGCCTGGGACAGCGGCAATACACAATCGTTTGGAGTCAGTGTTTCAGCAGTCATCGAGCATCTTCCCCTTACGCCCTGCGGACGCTCTTTGCTTGATCCGAATTCTGATACGGCACCGCTCTCCCTGAGCAGGGCCACATAAGGTCCGAGCCCGGGTGAAGGTGAAAAGTTCAGGTGGATGTGCCGCCATCGGCGGGGGAATCAATTCCCCCGGGCGGCTGTCCACCGATAGAGCAAAGCACAAAGGAGGCCACACCGATGAATATCCCGATCCCCGCTGAAACCCCCGACCCGAATATCGACAAGCCGCCCCTGCCGCCCACCGAACCAAACCCGGCGCCGCCTCCTGAGGAAGAACCGCCGCAAGACCCGCCCGTGCGGGTGGAGGAACCGTTGGCCCAATGCTACCCCCCAACCATCACCAGACGATGACAAGGAACTCACCATGCCTGTACGTATCGAAAACCAGACCTGCTACTTCAAGGTCGATGACAACGGCCAGGAACAAAGCCTGGCCGCGACTCAAGTCACCGTCAGCACCGACAGCGAAAAATCCATGTCTTTCGTGGCGCTGAACGGCGACCGGATCTACATCACCGAAGTCGAGGCCGACGCACTGACCGTCGCCGGCGCCAAGGACGGCCGTAAACACCTGAGGGCGACCGACAGTGATTCGGTGATTTGATTGATCTGTATCAGCACACGCTGAATCGAGCTGCGCCCCAGGCGCTACGGGGTGCAGCACATTGTCGCAGGCGCGCTTGAATGGCGCATCTGATCCGCTTTTTATCGCCGCACCTGAGTCTGTTATGCAAACAGCACGGCGAGCATAGTTCGTCGGCCTGATGGAGGCTGATGAGCGAACGACCATGAGCGAAATAATCCCCGTCCGAACCGTGGAAATCCACGAGCCTGCACACCCGAAGAAGGTGAAGGCCCAATCCAGCGACAACCTGATCCATACCCGTAGCTTTACCGGCCTGTTCCGCACCTTGCGCGTCGCCGGTGCAGGCTTTCTGTTCCTGGCGTTTTTCGGCACTGTGTGGCTGAACTGGGGCGGTCGCCAGGCCGTACTGTGGGACTTGGCCGAAAGCAAGTTCCACATTTTCGGTGCGACCTTCTGGCCGCAGGACTTCATCCTGCTGTCAGCGCTGCTGATCATCTGTGCCTTCGGCCTGTTTGCGATCACCGTGTTCGCCGGCCGGGTGTGGTGCGGTTACACCTGCCCGCAAAGCTCGTTTACCTGGTTGTTCATGTGGTGTGAAAAAGTCACCGAAGGCGAGCGCAACCAGCGCATCAAGCTGCAAGCGGCGCCCTGGAGCCTGAACAAACTGTCGCGGCGCTCGGCCAAACATACGCTGTGGTTGGGCATCAGCGTGCTGACCGGGCTGACCTTTGTCGGTTACTTCACTCCCATACGCCCGCTGGCCGCCGAACTGCTGACCTGGCAACTGGGTGGCGTGAGCCTGTTCTGGGTGGTGTTTTTCACCGCCGCCACTTACATCAACGCTGGCTGGCTGCGCGAAGCGGTGTGCATGCACATGTGCCCGTATGCGCGGTTCCAGAGCGTGATGTTCGACAAAGACACCCTGACCATCTCCTACGATGCGGCCCGTGGCGAACACCGCGGCCCGCGCAAGCGTGAGGCGAAACCGGCGGACGTCGGCCTGGGCGACTGCATCGATTGCCACTTGTGCGTGCAGGTGTGTCCCACCGGCATCGACATCCGCGATGGCCTGCAAATGGAATGTATCGGCTGCGCGGCGTGCATCGATGCCTGCGATTCGATCATGGACAAAATGGGCTACGCCCGCGGCCTGGTGAGCTATACCAGCGAACATCAACTGCAAGGCGGCAAGACCCACCTGCTCAGGCCACGCCTGATCGGCTACAGTGCGGTGCTGCTGGTGATGATCGCCGCGTTGGTCGTGGCGCTGGTGCAGCGGCCAATGGTGTCGCTGGACGTGACCAAGGACCGCGGCATGTTCCGCGAAAACAGCCAGGGCCAGATCGAAAACATCTACAGCCTCAAGGTCATCAACAAGACCCAGCAACGCCAGGACTACCGCCTGGAGCTGGTGGATGCCGAGGGCTTCCAGTTGCAAGGCAAGACCCAGATCAGCCTGGCACCCGGGGAAATCAGCGATGTACCGGTGTCGGTGGCCTTACTGGCGGACAAGCCGGCGAGCAGTTCGCAGACCCTGCGCTTCAAGGTCACGGACGTCGACGAACCGTGGGTCTATAGCGCCGCCGACAGCCGCTTCGTGGCGCCGTTGAACCGCTAAGGGTTCGCCTGCATAAGAGATAAAATGTGGCAGCGGGCTTGCCGACTGCCACATTTCGCCCTGCGTACATCCCGAGAAGATTAATTTGGCCACCCTGAAACGCTACGAAAAATTCGCCGACGACATTGCCGAACTGATCCGCTCCGGCGTGCTCGGCCCTGGCCAGCGAGTGCCCTCGGTGCGCTATGCCAGCCAGACCTACGGCGTCAGCCCGTCCACGGTGTTCCAGGCGTATTACTTGCTGGAACGCCGCGGCCTGATCCGGGCGCGGCCGCGTTCCGGCTATTTCGTCAACACCCATGCGCCGAGCCCGTTTTCCGAGCCGGTGGTGAGTGAACATGTGCATGCGTCCACCGAAGTCGATGTGAGCGAATTGGTGTTCTCGGTCCTCGACTCCATCAAAGACCCGAATACCGTGCCGTTCGGTTCGGCCTTCCCCAGCCCGATGCTGTTCCCGCTGCCCCGCCTGGCCCGCTCCCTGGCCAGCGCCGGCCGTGAAATGGACCCGCGCCTGGTGGTGACCGACATGTCGCCGGGCAACCCGCAACTGCGCCGGCAGATTGCCCTGCGTTACATGGTCGGCGGCCTGATGCTGCCGATGGAGGAGCTGCTGATCACCAACGGCGCCCTCGAAGCGTTGAACCTGTGCCTGCAGGCCGTCACCGAGCCGGGCGACCTGGTGGCCATTGAAGCGCCGGCGTTTTATGCCTGCCTCCAAGTGCTGGAACGCCTGAAACTCAAAGCGGTGGAAATTCCCGTGCATCCGCGCGATGGCATCGACCTCAACGCCTTGGCGCAGAGCCTGGAGCGCTACCCGATCAAAGCCTGCTGGACCATGACCAGCTTTCAAAACCCCATCGGCGCCACGCTGCCGGAAGCGAAGAAACAGCAACTGGTGGAACTGCTGCGCCGCCATCAGGTGCCGTTGATCGAGGACGACGTCTACGCAGAGTTGTACTACGGACAACAGGCGCCGAAACCCGCCAAGGCCTTCGACACCGAGGGCCTGGTGATGCACTGCGGCTCCTTCGCCAAGAGCCTGGCACCGGGCTATCGCATTGGCTGGGTGGCGGCCGGGCGCTATGCGCAAAAGGTCGAGCGCCTGAAGCTGATGACCTCGCTATGCCCGTCGATGCCCGCTCAGGCTGCGATTGCCGACTACCTGCAACACGGCGGCTATGACCGGCACTTGCGCAAGTTGCGCTATGCCCTGGAAGAACAGCAAAGCGCGATGCTCGCGGCCATTGCCCGATACTTTCCGGCGCAGACGCGGGTCAGCCAGCCAGCCGGCGGGTATTTCCTCTGGCTGGAACTGCCGGAACAGACGGACTCGCTCAAGTTGTTCCAGATGGCGTTGGCCCAAGGCATCAGCATCGCGCCGGGGCCGATTTTCTCGGCGACCCAGCGTTTCAGGAATTGTATCCGCTTGAACTACGGCAGCCCGTGGTCCGACGCATCGGAAAAAGCGATGGAGACGTTGGGACGGATTGTGCGGTCGTTTTGAACCGGAACCAGACTGCCGAACGGACCACATAGGAGGCGCCTTTCCTGGTTCGAATCGGAGATTCCTTATGCGCGTTGCTTTACCCGCTGGGCTTACACCCTTGCCCATTCCACCCAACTACATGCGGGCGGCCGAACAAAAACAGCTCCGCGCAATGCGCGGTCCGACCGGCCGACCGGCAGGCGACCATCGCTCGGCACAGCAAATCATCGAACAGAGCCCCGTCATGAGGCGTTTCCTGCAGTGCCGCGACAGTTACGCGATCGCTGATGACCTTAAGCAGCAGGTCGATGACTGGACCCCATCCAACGCAGCCCGGGATGCGCGCGCTGACGCGGCCTACAACATGGAAAAAGTGCTGCGGTTTCTCGATAACCTTGACGACCGCACCTTGAATGGCAGCCATGCCCGCAACGGGCGTATCGATGGGTTCTTCAACGACGGCTACAGCACCCTGGATAACTCCGAAGCCAGCCTGCTCAAGGCGTTCTCGCTTAAAGGCTATGAAGTGCTGCGCCATCTGCCGACCTGATGGCCGGGGGTCTCAACGACCGCCGCCCAGGTCAACGAACGTCCCGGTGGCATAGGAGGCCTTGTCCGACAACAGCCAGACAATCGCCTCCGCCACTTCATCCGGTCGGCCGCCACGGGCCATCGGGATCCCGGACTCCAGCTTGCTGACCCGGTCCGGGTCACCGCTCAGGGCGTGGAAGTCGGTGAAGATATAGCCGGGGCGCACCGCGTTGACACGAATGCCCTCGCCTGCCACTTCCTTCGCCAACCCCACGGTAAAGCTGTCCAGCGCGCCCTTGGAGGCGGCGTAGTCGACATATTCACCCGGCGAGCCCAGGCGCGCCGCCACCGACGACACATTGACGATGCTGCCGCCCTGCCCACCATGCCGGGGCGACATACGCAGCACCGCGTGCTTGGCGCACAGAATCGGGCCGAGTACGTTGGTCTTCAGGACCTTCAGGATGCGGAACTCGGACATCTCATCAACGCGAGATTTATGCCCCACCGTGCCCGCATTGTTGACCAACGCCGTGACGCGACCCAGTTCAGTGTCAACGCGGTGGAACAATGCGATCACTTCATCCTCGATGCTCACATCGGCGCGCACCGCAATGGCTTGGGCGCCGAGCGCGCGGACCTGTTCGAGAACGCGGTGAGCGGCTTCTTCATCCGACTGGAAATTGATGCAAATGCGATAGCCCTGGCGAGCGGCCAGCAATGCCGTCGCAGCGCCAATCCCACGACTGCCCCCGGTGATGATGAGGACTTTGTCCATGCCTACAGTCTCCTGAATCAACCAAATGTTTAGCGTTGGCGCCAAGAATACCCGTCAAGTACTGTGCTTGTCAGGCGTCTGCGCTGCTTCTGCGCGCTGGATGTCCGCCATGAAGCCATCCGCCGGTAACGGATGCCCGAGCAGATACCCTTGCAGGGCGTTGCAACCCAGGCGGGTCAGGAAGTTCTGCTGTACATCGGTCTCCACCCCTTCGGCGACAATCCGCAGCCCGAGGGCCTGGCCCAGGGCAACGATGGCCGAGACGATGGCGGCGTCGTCGCTGTCGTGCTCCAGGTCACGCACAAAGCCACGGTCGATCTTCAGCTCGTTGGCCGGCAGGCGCTTGAGGTACATCAGGCTGGAATAGCCGGTGCCGAAGTCATCGATGGACAGATCGACACCCATTTGCGAAAGCTGCTGCAACACCGTCATGCTCGCATCGGCATCGCTCATGGCGGTGGTTTCGGTGATTTCCAGCGTCAGGCTGTTGGCCGGCAACTGGTGACGCGCCAACGCGCTGGCGACACTGTTGACCAGACCGGCGTGACAGAACTGCAATGCCGACAGGTTCACCGCGATTCGCCAGCCGTCATAACCCTGGACGTGCCACAGGCGCATCTGGCGGCAGGCTTCGTTGAGCACCCACTCGCCGATGGGAATGATCAGCCCGGTCTTTTCCGCCAGCTCGATAAAGGCGGCCGGCAGCAACAAACCCTGTTGCGGATGCTCCCAGCGCAGCAAGGCTTCGGCCCCTACCGGGGCACCGCTGACCGCGTCGAACTTGGGCTGGTAGTACAAGCGAAATTGCTGCTGCTCGACTGCGCTGCGCAAGTCCTGCAACAACTGCAGTTGCTTGCGCGCGTTGGTGTTCATCGACACATCGAAGAAGCTGTAGCCGTTCTTGCCCATGCCCTTGGCGTGGTACATGGCGGCGTCGGCGTTCATCAGCAGTTCCTGAGGGGAGCTGCCGTTGCCCGGGAACATCGCAATACCGACGCTGGCGGAGATTTTCAGCTCGTGTTCGGCCACCAGGAACGCGCGGTTGATCAGCATCACCTGGCGCTCAGCAAGACCTGGGGCATCATCGGGCTGCGTCAGTTGCACCAGCAGCACGAACTCATCACCGCCGATGCGTGCCAGGGTGTCCTGACTGCGCAGATCTTCGCGCAAGCGCAGGCCGACTTCGCGCAACAACTGGTCGCCCAGGTGATGGCCGAAGGCGTCATTGACCGGCTTGAAGCCGTCCAGGTCGATAAACATCAGGGCCAGACAGCCGCCCTGCTCTTTCACCGACTGCATGGCTTGCTGAATTCGGTCGGCGAGCAGGGTGCGATTGGGCAGGCCGGTCAGCGTGTCGTGCAGGGCCAGGTGGGTCAGTTCCTGATTGGCCAGGGTCAGGGAGTCGGCCAGCACTGCGGTACGTGCCTCCAAGCGCGCGTCGAGCAACGACGTCAGCAACGCGACAACCAGCACCGCAAGGCTGGTGACCAACACCAGGTCAGCCAGGCCCTTGCCGCTCAAGCCGGTCAGCGCAGCGCCGCAGAAACTGTCGTCGGCAAACCGCGCAGCCGCCATGCCGGTGTAGTGCATGCCGACGATGGCCACGCCCATCACCATGGCCGCGCCGCAACGCGCCAGGCGCACGTAAGGGGTGTTGCGCCGCAGCTTGAAGGCGATCCACAGTGCCGCGCCGGACGCCACCACGGCGATCAGCAACGAGGCGCCAAACAGCGCCGGATCGTAGTCAATGCCCGGCATCATGTGCATCGCGGCCATGCCGGTGTAATGCATGCTGCTGATGCCCGCGCCCATGATCAGCGCGCCAAACCCCAGTTGCCACAAGGGTAGCCGCTGCTGGCTGACCAGCCATAAGGCAAAGCCGCAGGACAACACGGCGATCAACAACGACAGCGCGGTAATGTCCAGGTCAAAGCCAAGGGCGAACGGCAGCCTGAGCGCCAACATGCCGATAAAGTGCATGGACCACACGCCCACTCCCATCGCCAATGCCCCGCCCAGCATCCACAAATAGATGGCGCGGCCCTTGGCCGTGGCAATGCGTCCAGCGAGGTCCAGCGCGGTGTAGGAAGCAAGCATCGCGACGAACAGGGAGATCACGACCAGCGAGGGGGAGTAACTACCGATAAGCATGGGCCGACTCTAGACCGACGGGCTGAAAAAGCCCGTGCCGGATGGAAAAGTCGCGGATTGTAGCGAGAATAATTCTTGAACAGGTGATTAATTATCCTAGGGTTATCACCGGCATTTTGACGCCAATCTACCGACTCAAAACCACCCGATAACTTGCAGGCTCGGTCCTACAAAATATAGCGAACGGCCCGACATAAAAGCCGGGAACTAATCCCCAGGCTCTTTCACCTTTATCGACCCACAGGTGAAAGGATGCCAAGCGATTTCCTGCGTAGCGGTGTGCCGGATGCGCACACCACCACCCGTCAACGACTGACGAGTCTGTTGGACCTGCCCAAACTCTATCGAACCATCGACGCCGATCCCGCCATCGTTGGAGCCGGGGTGGTGCATATCGGCAGTGATTATCGGGTGACGGTGTTACGCGAGTTCGTGCCGCTGTGCAGCATCAAGCCCAAGCGCGTGATTTTGCGGGAGGTGGCGGGACCGTTGGTGACTGCCGCTGAATATGCGCAGTTGGCGGCAAGTTCGCCGCGAGAATCACAGCTATGGAAGGAGGCAGCAGGGATGGCGCTTTCCTGTGGAGGGGCTGTGATTGGCTATGAGGCAGCACGCTTAGTGGAAACATCAACATGTACTCATCGCGCTGTATGAAGAGTTCAACGATCATGACTTATAGCATTGACCCCTTTCGGGAATATCGAGTTTGGCGCCGGTACGCGTATCGATTCCTGCCGTCCTTTGGCGGTGGTCTGCTGCTTGGCCTGAACAACATCACTACCAATATGGCGCTTAGCCTGCCGTATTACGCAGAGATATTTCAAATGCCAACCGAATGGGCTTTCGGTATCGGCATGGCACTTTGTGTGATTTTTAACGTAGGGCAAATAATGTTATGTGAGGGATTTCGTTATGCGCCACGAATACTCGTACCCATAGCGGTCGTAAACATCCTGCTCGCAATAGGTTATTTGAGCAGCCACCCGCTGACGCTGATCAGCGTGTTCCCTCTGTTTACAGCCCTGCTCTACATCTTGGTCCTCAACTCGAAAAACCACCGCCGCTACACCAGCATGTTACGCGTCAAACGTCGGCGCAAAATCAGAGCCAATGCGGCATTTACGTAGCCAACCGCAGGAGAGTGGTTGAGCAGACAACCCAACCACTTTCGGTCGCGCCTGGCCTCGCGGGATCAATCCTTCTCGGCAATCGGCGTCTGCCCATCCCAACCGCCACCCAACGCGGCGATCAGTTGCACACTGGCCACCAATCGCGTCTGCAACAAGGTCAGCACGGTGCGCTCATTACTCAGGGCGGTGGCTTGTACGGTCACCACATCCAAATATGCGATCAGCCCCGCCTTGTACTGGTTCTGGGTCAAGCGCAGCGACTCGCGCGCGGCCTCCAGCGCTTCATTGCTGACCACCGCCTCGTCCTCCAGCACCTTGAGCTGGACCATGTAGTTTTCCACTTCGCGGAAACCGTCCAGCACAGTCTGACGGTACTTGGCCACCGTTTCATCGTAACTGGCCACGGTGCGGTCGACTTCCGCCGAGCGCTGGCCGCCGTCGAACAGGGTCATCGCCAGTTTCGGCCCGACCGACCAGAAGCGGTTCGGCAGGCTGATCCAGTCGGCGTAGGTGCTGCTGGAATAACCACCGGCCAGGCTCAGGCTCAGGTCCGGATAGTAGGCCGCCTTGGCCACGCCGATATCGGCGTTGGCGGCGATCACCGAGCGCTCGGCGGAGGCGATGTCGGGGCGGCGTTCGAGCAATTGCGACGGTAGGCTCACCGGGATCTGCGGCAAGGCCGGGATGTCCTTGCTGACGGCCAGGTTGAAGTTGGCCGGCGCCTCGCCGATCAACACGGCGATGGCGTTTTCCAGTTGGGCACGCTGCCAGATCAGGTCGATCAGGCTGGCCTGGGTGGACTTGAGCTGGGTTTGCGCCTGGGCCACGGCGTCCTTGCCGGAAACGCCGGCGCGGTATTGGTTTTCGGTCATTTGCAGGGAGCGCTGGTACGTGTCCAGCGTGGCTTGCAGCAACCGGGTCTGCTCATCCATGACGCGCAGTTGCAGGTAGCTCTGCACCAACTCCGACTGCTGGCTCAAACGCATCGCGGCCAGGTCCGCCGAGCTGGCTTCGGCGCTGGCTTCTTTGGCTTCCAGGCCCCGGCGCAACTTGCCCCAGACATCAGCTTCCCAGCTCACGCCCAACTGCGCGTTAAGGGTATCGCGGATGCCACTGCTGGAACTGCTGAGGCTGGCACTGCTGCTGCCGGTGCCCTGACTGGCGCGGGTTTTCCCGACACTCAGGTCCACCGTCGGGTAAAACGCCCCACGGGAACTGCTCACTAGCGCCTGGGCCTGACGGAAGCGCGCTTCGGCCTGGGCCACGGTCTGGTTGGCGTTGTTCAGCCGGAGCACCAGGTCATTGAGCTGACGGTCGCCGTACAGTTCCCACCAGGCGCCACGGGCCAGGGCATCGCTCGGCGTGGCCTGGCGCCAGCCCTCGGCTTGTTTGAACTGCACAGGCTCGATGACTGCCGGACGTGTGTAGTCGGGGCCGACGGCGCAGGCGCTGAGCAACACCCCGCAGAGCAGCATCGCTAACGCCTTCGCCCCCTTACCGACGCCGGAGGTGTGGCGAGGGAGCTTGCTCCCGTTGGGCTGCGCAGCGGCCCCAAAAAAGCCAGGGAGTGCTTCGCCCTCCAGCGGGAGCAAGCGCCCTCGCCACAACAAGCGTGCATTGGCGTTGGTCGAATCGGTCATAGCGCAGAGTCCAGGGCAGCATCGGTACGCACGCCGCGCCAAGCGTTGAAACGATGGCGCGCGCGGTCGAGATAGAGGTAAACCACCGGGGTGGTGTAAAGGGTCAGGATCTGGCTGAAGATCAGCCCGCCGATAATGGTCAGGCCCAGGGGCTGGCGCATTTCCGCGCCTTCGGCCCTGCCGAGCAACAACGGCAAGGCGCCGAGAATCGCCGCCAGCGTGGTCATCAGGATCGGGCGCAACCGCAACAGGCAGGCGCTGCGAATCGATTCCAGCGGGCTCAGGCCGTCATTGCGCTCCAGTTGCAGCGCCAGGTCGATCATCAGGATCGCGTTTTTCTTCACCACCCCGATCAACAGGAACAACCCGAGCAAGGAGATCAGGCTGAACTCGCCGCCCAGCAGGTAGATGGAGAGCAAGGCCCCGACGCCAGCCGACGGCAAGGTCGAGAGGATCGTCAGCGGGTGGATGTAACTTTCATACAGAATGCCCAACACCAGGTACACCGCCACCAGTGCGCCAAGAATCATGAACGGCTGGCCCTTCTGGGTCGCCGCAAAAGCATCGGCGGTGCCGGCCATCTTGGCGATCACGTCCTCCGGCAAGCCCACCTTGGCAATCGCCCGCTCGATGGCTGCAGTGCCCTGCTCCACCGTCACGCCGGGTGCCATGTCGAAGGCGATGTTCTCCGAGGCGAACTGGCCTTCGTGGCTGACGCGATCGTCTGCCAGGCTGCTCTCATAATGGGCAATGGTCGACAACGGCACCCGCGCGCCCGTGGAGGTGATCACCTGCATCTGCTTCAGGGTGATTGGGTCCTGGGCGTATTTCGGGTCGACCTCCATCACTACCTGATACTGGTTGAGGCTGTCATAGATCGTGGAGATCTGCCGCTGGCTGTAGGCGTTGTTCAGCACCGCGGTGACCATGTTCATGTCGATGCCCAGACGCTTGGCCTGGTCGCGGTCGACGATCAGCGTAACCTGGGCCGCGCCCCGGCCTTCGCGGGCGTCGATGGCGGTGAGTTCGGGTAACGCGCGCAGAGCGGCCACGACCTTCGGGTACCACAGGCGCAGCGCGGCCAGATCACCGCTTTGCAGGATGTAGGAATACTGCGCACTGGTCTGGTCACGGCCACCACCGAATTGCAGGTCCTGGTCAGCCATCAGGAACAACCGCCCGCCCGGCACCAGCGGCACGCTCTTGCGCAGACGCTCGATCACCGCCTGGGCGGATACCTTGCGTTCGCTGATGGGTTTGAGTCGAACCAGCATCACCGCGTTGTTGGTGCCGCTGTTGCCGCCGATGAAACCGGCCACGCTGAGCACCGCAGGGTCTTGCAACACGGCCTTGCGGAAAATTTCCATCTTCGGCTGCATCACGCTGAACGACAGCCCGTCGTCGCCGCGCACAAAGCCGATCAATTGCCCGGTGTCCTGCTGGGGCATGAAGGTTTTCGGCACCACCACATACAGCGCAACATTCACCCCTACCGTGATCAGCAGGCTGAGCAAGGTCAGGCGCCGATGGCGCAGCACCCAGTCCAGGCTGGTGGCGTAGGCCGATACCATGCGGTCATTGACGTTCTGGCTCCAACGCTGCAAACCGGTCAGCTGCCCTTTGATATGAGGCTTGAGCCAACGGGCGCAAAGCATCGGGGTGAGGGTCAGCGAGACCACCAGCGACACGATGATCGCCGCCGACAACGTGATGGAGAACTCACGGAACAGGCTGGTGACGATCCCGCCCATGAACAGGATGGACAGGAACACCGCCACCAGCGACACGTTCATCGACAGCAAGGTAAAGCCGACTTCCTGGGCACCCAGGTACGCCGCCTTCATCGGCGGCACGCCCTCGTCGATATGCCGGGAAATATTCTCCAGCACCACGATGGCATCGTCCACCACCAGGCCCGTGGCGAGGATCAGCGCCATCAGCGAGAAGTTGTTCAGCGAGAACCCGAACAGGTACATCACCGCGAAGGTGCCCACCAGCGACACCGGCACCGCCAGGGTTGGAATCAGCGAAGCGCGGAAGTTACCGAGGAACAGGTAGACCACCAGGATCACCAGCCCTACGGCAATCAGCAAGGTCATTTCGGCCTCGTGCAAGGTGGCGGTAATCACCGGCGAGCGATCCATCGCCAGGCTCAGCTTGACGCTGGACGGCAGCACCGCCTGCAACGCCGGCAACTGTGCCTTGATCTGCTTGACGGTCTCGATGATGTTGGCGCCGGATTGGCGGTTGATCACCAGCAGCACGGCTGAATCATTGTTGAAGAAGCCGCTGTTGTAGCGGTCCTCCACGCCGTCGCTGATCTTCGCCACATCGCCCAGGCGCAGGGCCGCGCCGTTCTGGTAGCGAATCAGCAGTGGCTCATAGTCCTTGGCTTTTTCCAGCTGGTCGTTGGCCTGGATCTGCCAGTTGCGCTCGGCGTCTTCCAGGGAGCCCTTGGGCCGACGCTGGTTGGCGTTGGCGATGGTGTTGCGCACATCGTCCAGGGCCACGCCGTACTGGTCGAGGGCCTTGGGTTCGAGTTCGATGCGCACCGCCGGCAGCGAACTGCCGCCGATCTGCACTTCGCCCACACCCGGCACCTGGGACAGGCTTTGCGAAAGGATGGTCGAGGCCAGGTCATACAGCTGGCCCTTCTGCAACACGTCCGAGGTCAGCGACAGCACCATGATCGGCGCCTGGGACGGGTTGATCTTCTTGTAGGTCGGCATGCTGCGCATGCCGCTGGGCAACAGGTTGCGCGAGGCGTTGATTGCCGCCTGCACTTCCCGCGCCGCGCCGTTGATATCACGGTCGGAATCGAACGCCAGGATCACCCGGGTCGAACCCTGGCTGGACGAACTGCTCATGGTGGTAATACCGGCAATCGCGCCGAATGAGCGCTCCAGCGGCGTGGCCACGGTAGACGCCATCACCTCCGGGCTGGCGCCGGGCAAGCTGGCCGACACCACGATCACCGGGAAGTCGATCTGCGGCAGCGGCGACACCGGCAGCAGATTGAAGCTGACCCCGCCCAGCAGCATGATCGCCAGGCTCAGCAGCATGGTCGCGACCGGCCGGCGGATGAAAGGTCCGGACAGGTTCATGACTCAACCGGCTCCAGGCGTTGCGGCTCTTTGCGCCAGCGCCGACCCAGGCGATCGAAGTACAGGTAGATCACCGGCGTGGTGAACAGGGTCAATACCTGGCTCACCAGCAAACCGCCGACCATCACCAGGCCCAGGGGTTGACGCAGCTCCGCACCGGAACCGGTGGCCAGCATCAACGGCACCGCGCCGAACAGTGCGGCCAGGGTGGTCATCAGGATCGGCCGAAAGCGCAACAGCGCCGCCTGGTAGATCGCGGTCTGCGGGTCGAGGCCCTGGTTGCGTTCGGCGTCGAGGGCGAAGTCGATCATCATGATCGCGTTTTTCTTGACGATACCGATCAGCAAAATGATGCCGATGATCGCGATCATGCCCAGGTCATTGCCGCTGAGCAGCAACGCCAGCAACGCCCCCACCGCCGCCGAAGGCAGGGTCGAGAGGATGGTGACCGGGTGGATGTAGCTCTCGTAGAGCACGCCGAGCACGATGTACATGGTGACCACCGCCGCCAGGATCAGCAGCAAGGTGCTCGACAGCGAGGCTTCGAACGCCTGGGCTGCACCCTGGAACTGAGTCTGCACGCCCACCGGCATGCCGATGTCTTTCTGGGTCTGGTTGATCAACTCCACGCCTTTGCCCAGCGCGACACCGGGGGCCAGGTTGAACGACATCATCACCGCCGGGAACTGGCCGATATGCGCAATCGCCAACTGCGCCTGGCGCTGTTCCACGCGGGCCAGGCTCGACAGGCGCACCTGGCCACCGGCGGTGGTCTTGACGTGGATCTGGTTCAGCGCATCCGGCCCCAGGGTCTCGCCCGACTGGGCCTGCAACACCACGCGGTATTGACTGGCCTGGGTGTAGATGGTGGAAATCTGCCGCTGACCGAAGGCGTCGTACAACGCATCGGTGATAGTCGACACGTTGACGCCCAAGCGCGAGGCCGCATCGCGGTCGATCACCAGGTACACCTGCAGGCCTTTGTCCTGCAGGTCGCTGGCGACGTCGGTGAGCTGCGGCAACTGGCTCAAGGCATGCACCAGCTTTTCGCTCCATAGGGCCAGTAACTCGGCGTCGGGTGACGACATGCTGAACTGGTACTGGGTGCGGCTGACGCGGTCTTCGATGGTCAGGTCTTGTACCGGCTGCATGTACAGGCGAATGCCAACCAGCTTGTCGATTTCCGGCTGCAGGCGGGTGATCACCTGGGCCGCGCTCAAATCCCGCTGCCCATGGGCCTTGAGGTTGATCAGCAAGCGACCGCTGTTGAGGGTCGCGTTATCGCCATCCACACCGATGTAGGACGACAGGCTTTCCACCGCCGGGTCGGCCAGGATGATCTTCGCCAGTTCCTGCTGACGCTGGCTCATTGCAGCGAAGGAAATCGACTGCGGCGCCTCGGAAATGCCCTGGATCACCCCGGTGTCCTGCACCGGGAAAAACCCCTTGGGCACCACCAGGTAGAGCACCACGGTGAGGCCCAGGGTGGCGATGGCCACCAGCAAGGTCAGCGGCTGGTGCTTGAGCACCCACTGCAACTTGCGCCCGTAGGCTGCGATCAACCAATCGATCCAGGCACCGCTGGCCTTGTAGAAACGGCTCTGCTCTGCTTCCTTGGGTTCACGCTTGAGCAGGCGCGCGCACATCATCGGCGTCAGGGTCAGGGACACCACCAGGGAAATCAGGATCGCCACCGCCAGGGTGATGGCGAACTCGCGGAACAGGCGCCCGACCACGTCGCCCATGAACAGCAACGGAATCAATACGGCGATCAGCGACAGGGTCAGGGAAATCAGGGTGAAGCCGATCTGTTTGGCGCCCTTGAGCGCGGCGGCCAGCGGGGTTTCACCTTCCTCGATATAGCGCGAGATGTTTTCCAGCATCACGATGGCATCGTCCACCACGAACCCGGTGGCGATGGTCAGGGCCATCAGCGTCAGGTTGTTGATGGAGAATCCCGCCAGGTACATCACGCCAAAGGTGCCTACCAGCGACAGCGGCACGGCGATGGACGGGATGAGGGTGGCGCTGACGCGGCGCAGAAACAGGAAGGTCACCATCACCACCAGGGCAATGGCGATCAGCAATTCGTGTTGCACATCGGTGACCGAAGCGCGGATGGTCTGGGTACGGTCGGTCAACACCGTCACATCCAGGCCAGCCGGCAGGTTATCGGTGATGCTCGGCAGCAGCGCCTTGATGCGGTCGACCACCTCGATCACGTTGGCGCCGGGCTGGCGCTGGATATTCAGCAGCACGGCCTGGTTTTCATTGGCCCAGGCGGCGAGGCGCTCGTTTTCGGCGCCGTCGACGATCTGCGCGACGTCCTTCAGACGCAGCGGTGCGCCATTTTTGTAAGCCAAGATCAGTTCAGCATACTGCTGCGGCGACACCAACTGGTCGTTGGCGTCGAGCATCGACACGCGGGTCGGGCCGTCGAAGTTGCCCTTGGGCTGGTTGACGTTGGACGCGGCGATCAGCGTGCGCACGTCCGACAGGTTCAAGCCGTTGGCCGCCAGGGCCTCGGGGTTGACCTTGATACGCACGGCCTGGCGCTGGCCACCGGCGATGCTGACCATGCCGACGCCGCTGATCTGCGCAATCTTTTGCGCCATGCGCGTATCGACCAAATCATTGAGCTTGGGCAGCAGCATGGTCTTGGAGGTAATCGCCAGGGTCAGCACCGGGGTATCCGCCGGGTTGACCTTGTTGTACACCGGCGGCGCCGGCAAGTCCTTGGGCAACAGGTTGGTCGCGGCGTTGATTGCGGCCTGCACCTGTTGCTCGGCGACATCCATATTGATGTCGAGGTTGAAGCGCAAGGTCAGCACCGACGCGCCGCCGGAGCTGGTCGAGGCCATCTGGGTCAAGCCGGGCATCTGCCCGAACTGACGCTCCAGGGGCGCGGTGACTGCGCTGGTCATCACATCCGGGCTGGCGCCGGGGTACAGGGTCATCACGCGGATGGTCGGGTAATCCACCTGGGGCAAGGCCGAGACCGGTAACAAGCGGTACGAGATGATGCCCGCCAGGACAATCGCCAGCATGCTCAGCGTGGTGGCGACCGGGCGAAGGATAAACAGCCGCGACAGGTTCATGAACCGACCTTTTGCGCCTTGCCGGCGTCAGCGCCGGTCTCCCCTTTTGCGGCGGGCTTGCCTTGCAGGTGCTCGGTCGGGGTGGTCGGGACTTGACTGCTGTCGTTGACCACTTCGATTTCGCTGCCATCCTTCAGGCGGTCGGTGCCTTCCAGCACCACGCGGTCGCCGGCGACCAGGCCTTGCTTGATTACCGTGTTGTCGCCGTCGGTATCACCGACCACCAGGGGCTGCACCTTGACCTTCTTGTCGCCATCGAGCTTGTAGACAAACGTACCGGCATTGCCGAACTGGATAGCGGCCGACGGTGCCAGCACGACGTTATGCAGGGTGTCGGCGAGCAAATGCACGTTGACGAACTGATTGGGGAACAGCGCCTGGTCCTTGTTATCGAAGCGGGCCTTGAATTTCAGGGTGCCGGTGGTGACGTCGATCTGGTTGTCCAGGCTCTGCAGCACACCGGTGGCTTGACGCTTGGCGTCGCTACGGTCCCAGGCTTCCACGGGCAGTTTGTTGCCGGCGTGGTAACGGGCGAGCACGGTTTCCAGGGTGCTCTCCGGCAGGGTGAAGGCCACGCTGATCGGTTGGGTCTGGGTGATCACCGCCAGCGCTGTGGTGTCGTTGGCGGCCACCAGGTTACCGACGTCGAGCTGACGCAGGCCGACGCGCCCGGCGATCGGCGCGCGGATCTTGGTGAATTCGAGGTTGAGCTTGGCGTCGTCCACCGCGCCCTGGTTGGTCTTGACCGTGCCCTGGTATTGCAGGACCAGCGCTTCGGCGGTGTCCAGGGTTTGCTTGGCGATACTGTCCTGGGCATACAGGCCGCGATAACGCTCGACGTCGACCTGGGCGTTTTTCAACTGGGCCTGGTTCTGCATCAGCGTGCCCTGGGCCTGGAGCAAGGCGTTCTGGTAGCTGCGCGGGTCGATTTCCGCCAGCAGGTCGCCGGCCTTGACCATCTGCCCTTCTTCAAAGGCGATCTTCACCAACTCGCCGCCCACCCGGCTGCGTACATTGATGGTGTTGAGCGCGGTGACCGTCCCCAACGCCTTGTAGTACACCGGAAATTCCCCCAACACAGCCGGCGCCACGCGCACCGGCACCGGGCCGGTAGAGCCGCCGAAGCCCGGGCGCGCCATGCCCGTTTTACCGGTACGGCCGGCTGGCGCTTCTGGATGCGTAGCGCCGGTGGGCCAGAATTTCCAGCACAGGCCGGCGATAACCAGCAGAACGAGCAGGCCGAACAGCCAGCGACGGGATTTGCGGGGGGCGGATTGCATGGAGTGATCAACCATTGGGCGCGAGAGCTTCTTCTTTGGGAGGCTGAAAGATAAGCACTGGGGCGCGTTAAGAAAAGCGCCTTTACCGGCTATTTACCTTGGGCTTACAACTTTTAACTGTTGAGCTTAGTCCGCCGGCTATTTCGCTAAACATCTGACCAGCAAATAAAAACGGCCTGGACTAGGCCAGGCCGCAATCATGTACCGTGCGTATTACTGCAAAACGACAGTAATGCGCCGAAACAGTTACTTCAAAACAGCCAGGGCTGCTTCGTAGTTTGGCTCTTGGCCAATTTCAGGCACCAATTCGCTGTGCAGCACTTTGTCGTTTTCATCCAGCACCACAACGGCACGGGCGGTCAGAGCCCGGAGCGGGCCGTCGGCAATCGAAACGCCGTAGTCAACGGCGAAATCAGCGTTGCGGAAGTCCGACAGGTTCTGCACGTTGTCCAGGCCTTCAGTGCCGCAAAAACGCTTCTGGGCAAACGGCAGGTCAGAGGAGATGCACAGTACAACCGTGTTGCTCACCTTGTTGGCCTGGGCGTTGAACGTGCGCACCGACGTGGCGCAGGTCGGGGTGTCGACGCTTGGGAAGATGTTCAACACTTTGCGCTTGCCGGCGAAGGTGGCCAGGGTCACTTCCGACAGATCGCCGGCGGTCAGGGTGAAGTCTGGCGCTTTGGAGCCGGTTTGCGGCAGTTCGCCTTCAACTTGGACTGGATTACCACGAAGGGTGACTTGAGCCATGAACGGAATCCTTATGCTGGGTTTGGTTTAACGAATTCGAGAGGCGGAAGTTAACCACAAAGTGCCGTGGCGACCTACCGCCTGACACAAATTGTCATGCCACGCCGGGCACGCGGGCGGTTGTGGTTTAATTGCGCGGTTTTCGTCCCCGCTCAAGGAATCCGTTGTTGATGAATCAGCCCGCCACCAAAGTCCTGGTCATTGGTTATGTCTGGCCGGAACCGCGCTCCTCGGCCGCCGGCGGGCATATGATGCAGATTCTCGAAACTTTTCTGACACAAGGTTGGGATATTACCTTCAGCAGCCCGGCGACCATTGGCGAACACAAAGCCGATCTACCGGCACTGGGAATCGCCGAATGCGCCATCGAACTCAATAACAGCAGTTTCGATGACTTTATCTGCGAACTGGCCCCTGACATCGTGCTGTTCGACCGTTTCATGATGGAAGAACAGTTCGGCTGGCGCGTCGAAAAGCACTGCCCCACGGCCCTGCGGGTGCTGGAAACCTCCGACCTGCAAAGCCTGCGCGACGCACGCCAGCAGCGGTTCAAGGAGCACCTCAAGGCCCAGCCGGACAACGACGACTTCAGCGCCTTGTTTGCACCGGGCCTGGAAGATGAGTTCCAGCGTATGGCCGACACCGACCTGGCCAAGCGCGAGATCGCAGCCATCTATCGCTGCGACATCAGCCTGATGATCTCCGACATGGAAATCCGCCTGCTCACCGAGCAGTTCAAGGTACCCGCCGCCCTGCTCCACTGGTGCCCGTTGATGCTGGAGCCGCCGACCGAGGCGTTCGCACCGTTTGACGAGCGCGCGCACTTCCTCAGCATCGGCAACTTCCGCCACGCGCCCAACTGGGATGCGGTGCTGTGGATGAAGAACAGTGTCTGGCCGTTGATCCGCCAGCAACTGCCGGGCGCCCAATTGCATGTCTACGGTGCCTACACCCCGCCCAAGGCCACCGCGCTGCACAACCCGGCCCAGGGCTTTCATGTGATGAACTGGGCCGAAGATGCGCTGCAAGTGATGACGGCTGCGCGCATCTGCCTGGCGCCGCTGCGCTTTGGTGCGGGGATCAAGGGCAAACTGGCGGACGCCATGCTCTGCGGCACACCAAACATCACCACGCCGGTCGGCGCCGAAGCCATGGGCGACGAGCAGCCATGGCCTGGCCTGATCGAACAGAGCGCCGCCGCCCTCGCCGCCGCTGCGGTGGCGCTGTACCAGGACCGCGAGCGCTGGACCGAGGCCCAGGAGCACGGCCGGCAATTGCTGGCCCGCCGCTATGACCGGCACCGCCACGGCCCCGCACTGGTGGAGTGCCTGGAACACTGTCGCAGCCGCCTCGACGCCCATCGCCGGGACAATTTCACCGGCAGCATGCTGCGTCACCACGCCCACAAAAGTACCCAGTACATGTCCCAGTGGATCGAGGCAAAAAACCGTAACCTTTAAACGCTTGACGCTGGCCGGGTCGCACGCAAGGGGGCATTATTCAAGTCGCAACCACAATAAAGCGACGGCAGCATGACCCGAGCAACGCGAATCACCGACCCCTCCTACGAGCTGATGGACGATCACAACGGTCTGTCCATCATCTATCGCCAGCATGGCTTCCCTTGCCCCCTGGTGCGCTGGCATTTCCATAAGGAGTACGAACTGCACCTGATCGTCGCCAGCTCCGGCAAGGTGTTTATCGGCGACTATATCGGCAACTTCTACCCGGAAAGCCTGTTCCTCACCGGCCCGAACCTGCCCCATAACTGGATCAGCCAGGTCGAGGAAGACGAAGTAGTGCCCAAGCGCGACATGCTGGTGAATTTCACCGATGAGCTGCTTGAGAACGGCAGTCACATTTTTGCCGAACTCAAGACCCTCGCGCCGCTACTGGAGCGGGCGCAGTCCGGCATCGAGTTTCGCTGCAAAAAGACCATCGCCCAGGCCATGGCCCTGATGCAACACATCGAGGACGCCCAGGGCATGGCGCGCCTGGGGCACTTCTTTATCCTGCTGGACGTGTTGAGCGCGTGTGAGGACTACCAACTGCTGTCCGGCGTGACCACGCCGCAACTGGCCGACGAACACAGCATCGACCGCACCAACCGGGCGGTGGACTACATCTTTGCGCATTACGCGCGGGAGTTGTCACTGGAGGAAGTGGCCGACTACCTAGGGATGAAACCGACGTATTTTTCGCGGGTGTTCAAGCAGGCCACCGGGCGCACGTTTATCGAATTCGTCAATCGCCTGCGCATCAGCAAGTCCTGCGAACTGCTGGCCGATGGAGACAAGGCCGTCACCGATGTGTGCTTCGAATCGGGGTTCAACAATATTTCCAACTTCAATCGGCGCTTCCAGCAGCTTAAAGGCATGACCCCTTCCCACTACAGGCGCCTGGCGGTGCAGCGACTCACCGAACAGAACCTGGCTTAATCGTTTCGGCTTTTTGTGAGCGAGTGCAAAAAAGTATCAGTCCCAGTGTGCCCAAGGATTTGTCACAACCCCCGTTTGAGGGCTGTAATCAACGCACACTCTTCCTGGCTCAGCGTGGGAAGACACAACAACAATAATTGTCCTTCTGCAGCCCCTGGGCGCAGAAAAGGAGTGCGCGATGAAGTTCACAGCAAAAGCTCTGCTTGCCTGCACCTGCATGACCCTCAGCGCCGTCAGCCTTGGCGCGCAAACCCTGACCATTGCCACCGTCAACAACAGCGACATGATCCGCATGCAAAAGCTCTCGAAAACCTTCGAGGCCGAGCATCCCGAGATCAAGTTGAATTGGGTGGTACTCGAAGAAAACGTCCTGCGCCAACGCCTGACCACCGACATCGCTACCCAGGGCGGGCAGTTCGACGTGTTGACCATCGGCATGTACGAAGCCGCACTCTGGGGCGCCAAGGGTTGGCTGGAACCGATGAAAGACCTGCCGGCGTCCTACGACCTCGACGACGTGTTCCCTTCCGTGCGTGACGGTTTGTCCGTCAAGGGCTCGCTGTACGCCCTGCCGTTCTATGCAGAAAGCTCGATCACCTATTACCGCACCGACCTGTTCAAGGACGCCGGGCTGAGCATGCCCGAGCACCCGACCTGGACGCAGATTGGCGAATACGCAGCAAAACTCACCGACAAAACCAAAGAGCAATACGGCCTGTGCCTGCGCGGCAAAGCCGGTTGGGGTGAAAACATGGCGCTGATCACCACCCTGGCCAACGGCTACGGGGCGCGCTGGTTCGACGAGAAATGGCAGCCTGAATTCAATGGCCCTGAATGGAAGGACGCGCTGAACTTCTACGTCGACAACATGAAGAAATCCGGCCCGCCCGGCGCGTCGAGCAACGGTTTCAACGAAAACCTCGCGCTGTTCAACAGCGGCAAGTGCGCGATCTGGGTCGACGCCAGCGTGGCCGGCTCGTTCGTCACCGACAAGACCCAAAGCAAGGTGGCAGACCATGTCGGCTTCACCTTCGCCCCGCACGAGAAGACCGACAAAGGCACCTCGTGGTTGTACTCCTGGTCCCTGGCCATCCCGACCAGCTCCAAAGCCAAGGACGCCGCCAAGCTGTTCACCAGTTGGGCGACTTCCAAGGAATACGGCGCTTTGGTCGCCAAGACCGACGGCATCGCCAACGTCCCGCCGGGGACGCGCAAGTCGACCTACAGCGACGAATACATGAAGGCCGCGCCGTTCGCCAAGGTCACCCTGGAATCGCTGAAAGTCGCCGATCCGACCCAGCCGACGCTCAAGCCGGTGCCGTATATCGGCATCCAACTGGTGACCATTCCTGAGTTCCAGGCGATCGGTACCCAGGTCGGCAAGTTCTTCTCGGGTGCGCTGACCGGTCAGCAAACCGTGGATGCTGCATTGAGCGCCGCGCAGACCACCACCGAGCGTGAAATGAAGCGGGCCGGTTATCCCAAGTAGCTCTGGCTCACCATAGTCAAATGTGGGAGGGAGCTTGCTCCCGATAGCGATCTACCAGTTGATGGTTCTGTGACTGACACTCCGCTATCGGGGGCAAGCCCCCTCCCACAATGACCGCGCTTCGACTCTCGTTCTGCATGTACTTGACTGGTTCTGACCCTATGAATACCACCACTGCCAAAGTGCAAACCGCCGCGCCTGAAAAGCCGCGCAAAAGCCGCCTGGCCAACCCCGGCTGGTTTCTCGTCAGCCCCTCGGTAGCCTTGCTGCTGCTGTGGATGATCGTGCCGCTGGGCATGACCCTGTACTTTTCGCTGATCCGCTACAACCTGCTCTACCCCGGCGAAAACCAGTTCGTGGGGCTGGAGAACTTCACCTACTTCATCACCGACTCGGGCTTTCTGCCCGGCGCCACCAATACCCTGTTGCTGGTGGGCAGCGTGCTGCTGATCAGCGTGGTGTTTGGCGTGTTGATCAGCGCCCTGCTGGAGGCCAGTGAGTTCTTCGGGCGCGGCCTGGTGCGGGTGTTGTTGATCTCGCCATTCTTCATCATGCCCACCGTCGGTGCGCTGATCTGGAAGAACCTGATTTTCCACCCGGTGTCAGGGATTCTCGCCTACGTGTGGAAGCTGTTCGGCGCCCAGCCGGTGGACTGGCTGGCGCATTACCCGCTGCTGTCGATCATCATCATTGTCTCGTGGCAATGGCTGCCCTTCGCCATCCTGCTGCTGATGACCGCCATGCAGTCTCTCGACCAGGAACAAAAGGAAGCCGCACGCCTCGACGGCGCCGGCGCTATTGCGATTTTCTGGCACCTGACCCTGCCCCACCTGGCGCGCCCGATTGCCGTGGTGGTGATGATCGAAACCATCTTCCTGCTCTCGGTATTCGCCGAAATTTTCACCACCACCAACGGCGGCCCCGGCTACGCCTCGACCAACCTCGCCTACCTGATCTACAACCAGGCGCTGGTGCAGTTCGACGTGGGCATGGCTTCGGCCGGCGGCTTGATTGCCGTGGTCATCGCCAACATCGCGGCGATCATCCTGGTGCGGATGATCGGCAAAAACCTGACTGACAAGCCTTGAGGGCCGCGCCATGACGCTTCAACAATCCCGCCGCCTGCAAAGCCTGTTGCTCGGCACCCTGGCCTGGGCCATCGCGATCCTGATCTTCTTCCCGATCTTCTGGATGGTGCTGACCAGCTTCAAGACCGAGATCGACGCCTTCGCCACACCGCCGCAGTTCATCTTCACGCCGACGCTGGAGAATTACCTGCACATCAACGAGCGCAGCAACTACTTCAGCTATGCGTGGAACTCGGTGCTGATTTCGTTCAGCGCCACCGCCTTGTGCCTGCTGATCTCGGTGCCGGCGGCCTACTCCATGGCGTTCTACGAGACCAAACGCACCAAGAGCACGCTGCTGTGGATGCTGTCCACCAAGATGCTGCCGCCGGTGGGCGTGCTGATGCCGATCTACCTGCTGGCCAAGAGCTTCGGCCTGTTGGATACGCGTATCGCGCTGATCATCATCTACACCCTGATCAACCTGCCGATCGTGGTGTGGATGGTTTACACCTACTTCAAGGACATCCCCAAAGACATCCTCGAAGCGGCCCGCCTGGACGGCGCCACCCTGTGGCAGGAAATGGTCCGCGTACTGCTGCCGATCGCCAAAGGCGGCCTGGCGTCCACGGTGTTGCTGTCGCTGATCCTGTGCTGGAACGAGGCGTTCTGGTCATTGAACCTGACCTCGTCGAATGCCGCGCCGCTGACCGCGCTGATCGCCTCCTACTCCAGCCCCGAAGGCTTGTTCTGGGCCAAATTGTCGGCCGTCTCGACCCTGGCGTGCGCGCCGATTCTGATCTTTGGCTGGATCAGCCAGAAACAGTTGGTGCGCGGGTTGTCCTTCGGCGCCGTGAAATAACGGCTTTCCTATAAAAATTCCAAGCGGAGGCCCATCCCATGGCCAACCTGAAAATCAAGAATCTGCAAAAAGGCTTCGAAGGCTTTTCCATCATCAAGGGCATCGACCTGGAAGTGAACGACAAGGAATTCGTGGTCTTCGTCGGCCCGTCGGGCTGCGGTAAATCCACGTTGCTGCGGCTGATCGCCGGCCTGGAAGAAGTCAGCGAAGGCACCATCGAACTGGATGGCCGCGACATCACCGAAGTGACCCCGGCCAAGCGCGACCTGGCGATGGTGTTCCAGACTTACGCGCTGTACCCGCACATGAGCGTGCGCAAGAACATGTCGTTTGCCCTGGACCTCGCGGGCGTCGACAAGCAGCTGGTGGAGAGCAAAGTCAGCGAAGCGGCGCGCATCCTCGAACTGGGCCCGCTGCTGGAGCGCAAGCCCAAGCAACTGTCCGGCGGCCAGCGCCAGCGCGTGGCGATCGGCCGGGCCATCGTGCGTAACCCGAAGATTTTCCTGTTCGACGAACCGCTGTCCAACCTCGACGCCGCGCTGCGCGTGCAGATGCGCCTGGAACTGGCGCGCCTGCACAAAGAGCTGCAAGCGACCATGATCTACGTGACCCACGACCAGGTCGAAGCCATGACCCTGGCCGACAAAGTGGTGGTGCTTAACAGCGGCCGCATCGAGCAGGTCGGCTCGCCGTTGGACCTTTACCACCAGCCGGCCAACCTGTTTGTCGCGGGTTTTCTTGGCACGCCGAAGATGGGCTTCCTCAAGGGCAAGGTCACGCGGGTCGAGGGCCAGGGCTGCGAGGTGCAACTGGACGCCGGTACGCTGATCAGCCTGCCGCTGAGCGGCGCCACCCTGAGCGTGGGCAGCGCGGTGACCCTGGGTATTCGCCCGGAGCACCTGGAACTCGCCGCACCGGGCCAGACCCGCCTGACCGTCACCGCCGACGTCGGCGAGCGCCTGGGCAGCGACACCTTCTGCCACGTCATCACCGCCAACGGCGAGCCGCTGACCCTGCGTATTCGTGGCGACATGGCCAGCCAGTATGGCGAGACGCTGCACCTGCACCTGGACCCGGCGCACTGCCATCTGTTCGACACCGACGGCGTGGCCGTTACCCGCCCACTGCGCGCCGCCGCCTGATTTCGCGAGACTTGTGATGAAACTGAATAAACAGAACCTCACCCAACTGGCGCCGGAAGTGAAAATCCCGGCCTACGCCATTGCCGATACCCGTCAGGGCATCGCCCATATCGGCGTCGGCGGTTTCCACCGCGCGCACCAGGCGTATTACACCGATGCGCTGATGAATACCGGCGAGGGCCTGGACTGGAGCATCTGCGGCGTCGGCCTGCGCGCCGAGGACCGCAAGGCCCGCGACGACCTGGCCGGTCAGGATTACCTGTTCACCCTGTATGAATTGGGCGACAGCGACGACACCGAAGTGCGCGTGATCGGCTCGATCAGCGACATGCTGCTGGCCGAGGACGGCGCCCAGGCGCTGATCGACAAACTGGCCAGCCCGCAGATCCGCATCGTCTCGCTGACCATCACCGAAGGCGGCTATTGCATCGACGACAGCAACGGCGAGTTCATGGCCCACCTGCCGCAGATCCAGCACGACCTGGCGCACCCGAAGGCACCGAAAACCGTGTTCGGTTTTATCTGCGCCGCGCTGACCCAGCGCCGTGCCGCCGGCACTCCGGCGTTCACCGTGATGTCCTGCGATAACCTGCCGCACAACGGCGCCGTCACGCGCAAGGCACTGCTGGCCTTCGCCGCCCTGCACAACGCCGAACTGCATGACTGGATCAAAGCCAACGTGACGTTCCCCAACGCCATGGTCGACCGCATCACGCCGATGACCAGCACCGCGCATCGCCTGCAATTGCACGATGAGCACGCTATCGACGATGCCTGGCCGGTGGTGTGCGAGCCCTTTGTGCAGTGGGTCCTGGAAGACCAGTTCGTCAACGGGCGCCCGGCCTGGGAAAAGGTCGGCGTGCAGTTCACCGCCGACGTGACGCCCTATGAAGAAATGAAGATCGGCCTGCTTAACGGCAGCCACCTGGCGCTGACTTACCTGGGGTTTCTCAAGGGGTATCGGTTCGTTCACGAGACCATGAATGACCCGCTGTTCGTAGCGTACATGCGCGCGTACATGGACCTGGACGTCACGCCGAACCTGGCGCCGGTGCCGGGCATCGACCTCACGCAGTACAAGCAGACCCTGGTGGACCGCTTCTCCAACCAGGCGATTGCCGACCAGTTGGAGCGCGTGTGTTCCGATGGCTCGTCGAAGTTTCCCAAGTTCACCGTGCCGACGATCAACCGTTTGATTGCCGATGGGCGCGAGACCGAGCGTGCCGCCCTGGTGGTGGCTGCCTGGGCGTTGTACCTCAAGGGTGTGGACGAGAATGGCGTGGCCTACAAAATCCCGGACCCGCGTGCCGAGTTCTGCCAGGAGCTGGTGAATGATGACGGGATGATCAGCCGGCGGTTGCTCGGGGTGGAGGAGATTTTTGGCACGGCTATTCCCAAGTCGGCTGAGTTTGTGGCAGCGTTCGAGCGGTGCTATGCGAGCCTGCGCGACAACGGCGTCACCGCTACCCTGCAACAGCTTCTGAAGAAACCGGCTTAAAACTGTGGGAGGGGGCTTGTTCCCGATAGCGGTGGGTCAGTAAAGAACATTTACACTGAAACACCGCCATCGGGGGCAAGCCCCCTCCCACATTTGGAGCGCATTTACAATCCAACAACAATGCTGAGCAAATCATCATGACCCAGCAAAACCTGTTCCTCGGCATCGACTGCGGCACCCAAGGCACCAAAGCCATTGTCCTCGACGCTTCCAGCGGCAAGGTGCTGGGTTTGGGCGCCGCTGCACACACGCTGATCAGCGGCGCCAATGGCCGTCGCGAGCAGCACACCCAGGAGTGGCTGGACGCCTTTACCGAAGCCACCCACCGCGCCTTGCAACAGGCCGGTGTGGACGGCCAGGCCATCCTCGGCATCGGCGTGTCCGGCCAGCAACACGGCCTGGTGCTGCTCGATGACCACGGCCAGGTGCTGCGCCCGGCCAAACTGTGGTGCGACACCGAAACCGCAGCCGAAAACGACCGACTGTTGCAGTACCTGGGCGGCGAAAGCGCTTCGCTGGAGCGTCTCGGCGTGGCAATTGCGCCGGGCTATACCGTGTCCAAACTGCTATGGACCCGCGAGCAGCACCCGCAGGTGTTCGCGCGCATCGCCCATATCCTGCTGCCCCATGACTACCTCAATTACTGGCTCACCGGCCGCGCCGTCGCGGAATACGGCGATGCCTCGGGCACCGGCTACTTCAACGTGCGCACCCGTGACTGGGACGTGGCGCTGCTCCAGCACATCGACCCCAGTGGCCGCCTGCAAGCCGCCTTGCCGACGCTGATCGAAGCCGACCAAGCCGTCGGCACGATCCTACCGGCCATCGCCGAACGCCTGGGTATCAACCCCGATGCCATCGTGTCCAGCGGCGGCGGCGACAACATGATGGGCGCCATCGGCACCGGCAATATCGCCCCCGGCGTGATCACCATGAGCCTGGGTTCATCGGGCACCGTGTATGCCTTCGCCGACCAGCCCAACGTGAGCCCCGAGGCGTCGGTCGCGACCTTCTGTTCCTCCAGCGGCGGCTGGTTGCCGTTGATCTGCACAATGAACCTGACCAACGCCACCGGGGTGATTCGCGAGCTGTTCGACCTCGACCTCAACGCGTTCAACGCCCTGGTCGAGCAGGCGCCGATCGGTGCCGACGGCGTGAGCATGCTGCCGTTCCTCAATGGCGAACGCGTGCCCGCCCTGCCCCACGCCACCGGCAGCCTGCATGGCTTGACCATGACCAACTTGACCCGCGCCAACCTGTGCCGCGCCGTGGTCGAGGGCACCACCTTCGGCTTGCGCTACGGCCTCGACCTGTTGCGCCAGACCGGCCTGCACAGCCAGAGCATCCGCCTGATCGGCGGCGGTTCGAAAAGCCCGGTGTGGCGGCAGATGGTTGCCGATATCATGCACACCGAAGTGATCTGCACCGAACAAAGCGAAGCCGCCGCCCTGGGCGCGGCGATCCAGGCAGCATGGAGCCAGTCCGGCGAATCCCTCGCCAGCCTGTGCGAGAAATGCGTGAGTGTCGACCCGGCCAGCCGTACCCTGCCGGTGGCCGACAACGTCAGCGCCTATCAACACGCCTACGAGCGCTATCAGCAGCACGTGGCAACCCTTTAAGAGCGAACGATTATGTATTTGGTGTGTGGTGAAGCGCTGTTTGATTTTTTCAGCGAGGAAGATCCCAGCGGGCAGGCGTCCAAGGTCAATTACAAGGCGATTGCCGGTGGCTCACCGTTCAACGTCGCCGTCGGTCTACGCCGGCTGGGCATCGAGGCCGCGCTGTTCGGCGGTGTGTCCACCGACTTCCTGGGGCGTCGTTTGTTGCAGGTGTTCAGTGACGAAGGCGTCAACGCGCAGTTCCTGGTGGAATTCGCCGCGCCGACCACCCTGGCAATGGTTGCCGTGGGCGCCAATGGCTCGCCGCAATACAGCTTTCGCGGCGAAGGCTGTGCCGACCGCCAATTGACCCGCGCGCACCTGCCGACCCTGGGCGATGAGGTTCGCGGGCTGCATGTCGGTTCGTTCTCCCTGGTGGTGCAACCGATTGGCGACACCCTGCTGGCCCTGGTCCAGCGCGAAAGCGGCAAGCGCCTGATCAGCCTCGACCCCAACGTGCGGCTCAACCCGCAGCCGGATATCCAACTGTGGCGCGACCGCGTGGCCGAACTGGTCAAGTACGCCGACCTGATCAAGGTCAGCGATGAAGACCTGCACCTGCTCTACCCCGACCAATCGCCGGAAAGCGTGCTTGAGGGCTGGTTGCAGCACCGCTGCCAGTTGGTATTCCTCACCCGTGGCGGCGATGGCGCCAGCGTATTCAGCCGCCAGCACGGCCACTGGTCGCAACCGGCGGTGAAGGTGGTGATGGCAGATACCGTGGGCGCCGGGGATACCTTCCAGGCCGCGCTGATTGCCTGGCTGACCGAGCAGCAGCTGGATTCGGTCGAGGGCCTGCAACAACTGACCCGCGAACAGATCGACGCGATGCTGGGCTTTGCAATTCGTGCGGCCGCGCTCACCTGCGGCAAGACGGGCCCGGACCTGCCGTATCGTCAACAGCTGGAGTGAACCCGCGATCACAGGCTGCAGCGGGCATAAACAACAGTGGGCCTGGTATTGACCAGGCCCACCCATCGACGATACCAACAGCCCTCTATTTAATAGAGGGCGCGCCCTGCTGCTTTTTGCAGCGCGGGCACATGCGATTGCTTGAGGCCCTCGCGCAACCCGGTGATCAGGTTGCAAATAGCTCGACTGCTGTCGAGTCTGTCAGCGTTGATACCTTTGACTTCCAGATGCACGCGGTCACGGTCACGGTCGTCATACACCTTGATCGTCAGCGAGGCATCTTCAGCTTTGGTGCACTCACACCGTTTAGGCAGGAAACTTCCTTCAATGATGCTGCGAAGCTCTAATTCCGAAAGCATGGCTAACCTCTCCTTTCTTGAGACTGCCAATCGATTGTTATAAGTGCTGCAGGCGCTCGCCTGCCACGTCCTACCAACCCTGGAAGACGCTTACAATCAATAAGCCTACTCGGCAAAATCCGTTCTCGTTGTAACTTTTCCTCATAAGCAATACACCGTCTTGTATAAATTTACCCAACCTAAATTCACTCGTCGGCCATCATCGGCGAACAGCTCCGATTAAACGTTTAACTCTGGTCTTGGCGTTAACCAGCACTGTGCGCTGCCGCTCTTTCAGCAACATGTCGCAAACTATCAAAGTTGATATTGGCCCCCGAGTTGATCGCCACCAGCGTCTGCCCGCGCACACGGTTGTGCGCGACATAGCTGCGAATGCCCGCCACGGCCAATGCGCCGGAAGGCTCGACGATGGAGCGCGTATCGTCGTAGATCAGCTTGATGGCACTGCACAGCTCATCGTTGCTCACGGTGACGACGTCATCCACCCAATCCCGGCAGATTTCAAAGCCATAGGCGCCGATCTGCGCCACCGCCGTGCCATCGGCAAACCCGTCCACACTGGGCAGCACCACGCGCTCGCCGGCACGCAAGGCCGCTAACAGGCAACTGGAGCCCTCGGGCTCGACGCCGACGATGCGCACCTCGGGCCGCAGGTATTTGACATAGGCGGCGATCCCGGCGATCAGGCCACCGCCGCCCACCGGCACGAAGATCGCGTCCAGCGCGCCCGGTTGCTGGCGCAGGATTTCCATGCCCACCGTGCCTTGGCCGGCGATCACGTCCGGATCGTCGAACGGCGAGACAAAGGTGCAACCGGACGCTTCGGCCAGTTGCAACGCATGGGCCAGGGCAAACGGAAAGCTCTCACCGTGCAGCACCGCGTGCGCCCCTCGCGAGCGCACGCCGAGCACCTTCAACTCCGGCGTGCTGCGGGGCATGACGATCGTCGCCTTGATCCCCAACTCCCGCGCCGCCAGCGCCACGCCTTGCGCATGGTTGCCCGCCGACGCGGTGATCACGCCGCAGGCCTTCTGCTCGGCGCGAAGCTGCATCAGCTTGTTGTAGGCGCCACGAATTTTGAAGGAAAAGGTCGGTTGCAGATCCTCGCGCTTGAGCAGCACGTGGTTGTCGAGCAACAGCGACAGCGCCGGGGCGACTTGCAAGGGCGTGCGCACGGCCACGTCGTAGACCGGCGCGGCAAGGATTTTTTTTACGTAGTGCTCAAGCAGTCCCGGGGCAGCGGTCAGTGGGACGGGGCAAGTGCGCATGGGTGTCTCCTGGCTTTGGTAAGGGCACCTGGAGACGGAAAAACAAAACCCGCCTCTAGGGCGGGTTTGGGTGCAGCCGAGCGCTATCCCGCCAAATGAGGAATGGCGGTAATAATGCTTGGCTGGTGATGCAAGGTTTGAAATGTCATGTGACGAAATTACCCGGCGGCTGCCAGGCAAGTCAATGGCCAGGGGCCATTTAGCTGAGGGGCTTTACGGGCGACATACGAAACGTATACGCTTTGTATATCAATCTGACACAGTGAAGCACATGGGCATCGTCAAGATCAGCGACCAACTCCACGAACAACTGCGCCTGGCCAGTGCGGCCATGGACCGTTCCATCAACGCCCAGGCCGAGTTCTGGATCAAGATCGGCCTGCTCGCCGAACTCAACCCGCATTTGCCCTACAATGAGCTGATCAACAAGCTGTTGCTGGACAAACCCGACCTGATCCGGGGGCGCAGCTGATGATCAAAACCACCGCACAACTCGCCGTGATGCGCGAATCCGGGCGCCTGCTGGCCCAGGTGTTCAGCATGCTCGACGGTTTTGTTGGCGCCGGGCGCTCCACCCTTGAGCTGGACAGCGCCGTCGAAGCCTTCATCCGCCACGAGTTGAAAGCCCGCCCGGCGAGCCTCGGGCAATACGACTACCCCTTCTCCATCAACACCTCGGTCAACGAAGTGGTGTGCCACGGCATGCCCAGCGCCACGCAAATCCTCAAGGACGGCGACATCATCAATATCGACATCACCCTGGAAAAAGGCGGCTTTATCGCCGACTCCAGCAAGATGTACATGATCGGCGCCGTCTCGCCGAAGGCACGTCGCCTGGTGGAGATGACCTTCGAGGCCATGTGGGCCGGTATCCGTCAGGTCAAGCCCGGCGCCCGCCTGGGCGACGTCGGCCACGCGATCCAGAGCCATGCGCAGGCCAATGGCTACAGTGTGGTGCGCGAATACTGCGGCCACGGCATCGGCCGGCAGATGCATGAAGAACCCCAGGTCCTGCACTTCGGCCGCCCCGGCACCGGGCTGGAGCTGCGCGAAGGCATGGTGTTTACCATCGAACCCATGCTTAACCAGGGCAGCGCCAAGGTGCGCGGCCTGAAGGATGGCTGGACGGTGGTAACCAAGGACAACAGCCTGTCGGCGCAGTGGGAACACACCGTGGCGGTGACGGCGGACGGGTTCGAGGTGCTCACCCTGCAACCCGCGTCCTAAGCCAGCTCCCACAGCAGTGGGGCTTCACATCACATTCGCGCCGCCTGCAATCCGCTTGAGCCCCAACACCATCAACCCCGCGCCCAAGCCCATAGCCAACAGAAACAGCGGGTACGACACCCACCACGACGTACCCGCCGTCATCATGCTGAACTCCGACATGCCGCCAATGCTGGCGATCAGGTTGAGTGGCAGGAACACCACGTTGATTAACGTCAGCTTGCGCAACAGGTTGTTCATGCTGTTGTTCATCAGGTTGCCGCGCGCGTCGATCAGCCCGGAGAACACGTTGGAATAGATCTCGGCCTGTTTGTAGCACTGGTGGTTCTCGATGATCAGGTCGTCGATCAGGCCGAGAATTTCCGCGCTGAAATGCTCCTTCTCCCCATGGTTACGCAGCCGCGACAACACGGCGCCGTTGCTGTGCAGCGCGTTGATGTAATAGATCAGGCTTTCGCTGAGGTTGAACATCTGCATCAGATGATGGTTGCTCATGGACGCGTTGAACTGTTGCTGCAGCTCCCGCGCGACCAGCTTGATCACCTTGAGGTGGCCGAGGTAGTGGTGAATATTGTTGAGCAGCAGATCAAGCAGCACATCCAACGGCGTGTGCAACGGACGGCGGGCGCCGAGCCCGGACAGCGGGGTTTCATCGGTGGCGATCACCAACAGCCGGCCGGGTGAAAACAGCAGGCCGCAGGACGACACTTCAAACACCAGGTTGCCACCGCCGGAGTAGTTCTCCGGGCGCTTCCAGATCAGAAACAGGTTGTCGGGGTGAAATTCGATGCGCGAGACTTCGTCCGGGTCGAGCGCCGAGGCCAGGGCGTGTTCATCCAGCTTGTGGTGCTCACGCAGCCAGTTGCGCTCGGCATGGTCAGGGTTGCTGAACAACATGATCGGGGCCTCGTCACTGTCCCCGCTGCGCAACTTTCCATCGATCAATTCAAAGCGCTGGATCATCGCGATTCACCAGACCTGGCCCTGACGCTTCAACTCCAGGCGCCGGACGAACTCCTCCAGCACCAGGCCATACAAGTCGTCCTGCAAGTAGGCATCTTCGATACCGGCATCCAGGTTGGGATTGTCGTTGACCTCGATCACCACCACCTTGTCGCCCGATTGCTTGAGGTCCACGCCGTAGAGACCGTCGCCAATCAGGTTGGCGGTCTTCACGGCCAACTCCACCACCGCCTTGGGGGCTTCGTGGACCGCCAGGGTGCGGCATTCGCCGTTGATGTCCTGGCCGATGGCCTTGTGGTTGTAGATCTGCCAATGGCCCTTGGACATGAAGTATTGGCAGGCAAAGATCGGCTTGCGGTTGAGTACGCCAATGCGCCAGTCGTACTCGGTGTAGAAAAACTCCTGGGCCAGCAGCAATACCGAATGCTCGAACAGTTCGGCGGTGGCCTTGAGCAAGGCCTCCTGGCTTTCGACCTTGATCACCCCGCGGGAGAAACAGCCGTCGGGGATTTTCAGCACCAAGGGGAAGCCGAGGCGCTCGCCGACCCGTTCGAAGTCTTCCGGTCGCTCCTTGTAGAGAATCTCGGTGGCCGGCATGCCCAGTTGATGGCTGTTGAGCAGGTCGGTGAGGTAGACCTTGTTGGTACAGCGCAGGATCGATGCGGGGTCGTCCATCACCACCAGGCCCTCGCTTTCGGCTTTCTTGGCGAAGCGGTAGGTATGGTTGTCGACGCTGGTGGTCTCGCGGATCAACAACGCGTCGTATTCGGCCAGGCGTGCGTAGTCCTTGCGCTCGATCAATTCCACATCGATGCCCAAACCTTTACCGACCCTGACGAAGTTTTCCAGGGCCTTGGCGTTGGAGGGCGGCAGTTGCTCCTGGGGGTCGTGAAGGATCGCCAGGTCATAGCGGGCCAATCGGCGCGAGCGCGGCTGACGCCAGATCTTGCGGCTGAAGTTGTCGAGGGCATGGGCGAATTGATCTTCCTGGTCATCACGCAGCTTGTGCAATACGCCGGACTTGACCCCTTCGATATGCCAGCCGTTATTCTTTTTGAATTCAACTAACAAGATCGGACACGGGAACGCTTCAAATAATTGGCGCGCCAACTCCTGCAACGGATCAATATTGGTTCGGCCAAAGTAAAGCGTCAGCGTAAAGCCTTCGGTATTGCTGTAAAGATGATGACTCAAGGCTTTATCGAGGGTCTTATCCAGGTCGTCCAAGGCCAGCCCATACAGTGACTTCTTGGTCAATTCACTGATGGTGCGCACCGATGGAATCACCTTGTGCCCGCGCGCTTCGGCCAACAGCGAACAGTAGTAACCGTGCCCCAGGTACTTGTAGCTGCGACACAGGTTGATCACCTGCACGCGCTTGCCGGTCTCGCTTTCGCGGGTTTGCTCAAGGTACTCCTGGGCGGTGACGATGTCTTCGCTGGGGAAGTAGGAGGCCCAGTCTTCCTTGCGTTCGACAATGATCACTACTTGACTTGCGCCTCTGGGCGGAGCAGAAAAATAACCCTTGGAAGTTATTGTCGCCGCGACGGTTTGCTCGGATACTTCACGCCAATGACTTTGTACCGCAGACATAATATTTGATCCGCTTTAGAGAACTCGACCTTTTCTATTAAGCACGATCTTTTAGAGAAGTCCCGTTTCGTTACGTAACTTTTACGGCGGTCATATGGCTCTTTTCTTTCGCGTTGCAACCCCCTGCGATGTGCCCGCATTGGTGGCACTGGAACAGCACTGTTTCACCACCGACAGGCTGTCGCCACGCAGTTTTCAATGGATGATCAGCCGCGCCCACGCCGAGTTGCTGGTGGCCGAACAAGATGGGCAATTACTCGGGTATGCGCTGGCGTTGTTTCATCGCGGCACCTCCCTGGCGCGGCTGTACTCCATCGCCATCGCCGAGCCTGCGCGCGGCCTGGGCCTGGGCAAGCAGTTGCTGAGCCGCATCGAGGCCTGCGCGGTGGAACACGACTGTGCGTACCTGCGCCTGGAAGTACGCACCGACAACCCCGGCGCCCTCGCCCTGTATGAGCGCAACGGCTACCGGCGCTTTGCGTTGATCAACGATTACTACGAAGACCACGCCCCCGCCCTGCGCCTGGAAAAACGTATCGTCCAGCACCAGGATGCGCGTGTGCAGAATGTGCCGTATTACCAGCAAACCACCGACTTCACCTGTGGCGCCGCCTGCCTGCTGATGGCCATGGGCGCGTTGCTGCCGGAACGCGTCGCCGCACGCCGCGAAGAACTGCAGATCTGGCGTGAAGCGACCACCGTGTTCATGACCGCCGGCCATGGCGGTTGCAGCCCCCAAGGGCTGGCGCTGGCCGCCTGGCGTCGGGGCTTTCGCGTGCGGATGCAGGTGAATGTGCGCGGCCCGTTGTTTCTCGACGGCGTGCGCGATCAGCATAAAAAGGACGTCATGCGTTTAGTGCATGACGCCTTCGAGGAAGAGTTGGCCAGCAGCACGGTCGAACAAGTACTCGGCGGCGCGCTGGATCTGCCCAGGGTACTGCGCGACGGCGGGCAGCCGCTGGTGCTGATCAGCAGCTATCGGCTGACCCGCTCCAAGTCGCCGCATTGGGTGATGGTCACCGACTGCGACGACGACTTCGTCTACCTGCACGACCCGGATGTGGACCACAGCCAGCACCGCCAGCCCCTGGACTGCCAGCACCTGCCGGTCAGCCACGCGGAGTTCGAGCGCATGTGCCGGTTCGGCAACAACAAATTGCGCGCGGCGGTGGTGCTGTTCAAGCCACCGGCATGATCGAGGCATTGGCTTGCAGTTCGCGCAGCCGCGGCAGTACGCGACCGCGTCCCTTAGAAGGCCAGCTTATAGCCGATGGTCATCAGCATGATCGCCAGGCACGGACGCAGCACGCCGTCCGGGACTTTGCCGGCCATGTGGCTACCCAGGTAGATCCCCGGCAGCGAACCCATCAGCAAAAAGCCCAGCAGGTGCCAGTCCATATTGCCCATGCCGGCGTGACCCAGGCCCGCCACCAGGGTCAGGGGCACGGCGTGGGCGATCTCGGTGCCGACCAGGCGCCGCGTGGCGAGGAATGGGTAAAGGATAAACAATGCGACGGTGCCGAGGGCACCGGCGCCGATCGAGGTCAGTGCCACCATGGCGCCGAGGACCGCCCCCGTGACCACCGTCAGCGCGTTCAGGTTACGCGGGTGCATGTGGTAATCGTCGCCGGCATGGCGCTGGGCGAAGGCCAACAGGCGATGCTTGAACAGAATGGCCAGGGCGGTCAGCAGCAGCACCACACCTAAGGCCTGTTTGATCACGGCGTTCATTGCGCTGGGGTCGGTGTGCAGGCTGGCGAGGAACCACAGGGTCAGCAGCACGGCGGGCACGCTGCCCAGGGTGAGCCAGCCGGTGATCGTCCAGTCGATGTTCTTGTTCTTGCTATGTACCAGCACCCCACCGGACTTGGTGATGGCCGCGTACAACAAGTCGGTGCCCACGGCGGTCGCCGGGTTAATGCCGAACCACAGCAGGATCGGGGTCATCAAGGAGCCCCCGCCGACACCGGTCATGCCGACGATAAAACCAACGATCAGGCCTGCAACTACGAAACCAACGTTACCCACATCCATTACAACTACCTGCGGCCATATAAAATTCTGGCCGCAGGATAGCGATTTTTCTTATAACCACTTATATCAATATGATCTGACTTTATGCCTTTTACGTCAGTCGGTGGCAAACGTAGGCCTGGGTCTGATAGGGAAAGGCCACTGTATCGTGGCCTTTCAGCGCCGGGTGAGTGGCGATCAGGTTGCGTAATTGCGCGGTGACCTCGGCTTTTTCAGCGGCGGGCAATGCCGCGATAAAGCTGACGGAGAGGAAGCGATCCATGATCACTTCCTGAGGGCTGCCGACGTGGCTGTAGGGAAAGCAGGTCATTTCGGGGGCGGAAAAATACTCGCCGGTGAACGCCTCGCGCCATTTACCGCTGTGAAAACGCGGCGTATCGCCCTCGTAAGGCGTGATGATCGCGGTGATCGCCGCCACCCAGTCCACCGATTCGTCCCGCACATTCCACACCAGCCCCAGACGCCCGTTGGGCTTGAGCACGCGGTGGATTTCCGCGAGCGCGGCCTGGGTGGAGAACCAGTGAAAGGCCTGGGCGCAGACCAGCGCATCGGCGCAGGCGGATGCCAGAGGAATGGATTCAGCGGTGCCATTGACCAGGCGTACATCCGGCAACAGCTTGGCCAACTGCGCAGCCATCGCCTGCACGGGCTCGATGGCAATCAGGCTCGGCGCCAGGGCGTTAAGCAGGCGCGTGAATTTGCCGGTGCCGGCGCCCAGGTCGATCACCGTCGACTGCGCGTCGATGCGCAGTACGTCAGCCAGCCAGCCCGTGAGTTGCCGTGGATAGTTCGGTCGGCCCTGGGCGTAGGTGACGGCCTGGGTCGAAAAACCCTGTTGCGCAGACGTGTGAACACCGGACATTGCCAATCTCTCCTCGGGTAACGCGGGGGCACAGTGTGCGCCTTCCCTCCCGGTTTTTCTAATCCGTCACACAGGGCAACCACATGCGAAACCGCGCGCCGCCGAGCGGTGAAGCCTGGGCGGTCAAGGTGCCACCCAGGGCTTCGAGGGCGCGCCGGCTGATCGCCAGGCCCAGGCCAAACCCGCCGGTGGCACGGTCGCGACTGCGGTCCAGGCGATAGAACGGCTCGAAGACGCGTTCGCGCTGCTCCAGCGGGATACCGATGCCATCATCGTCCACCCAGATTTCACAGCCCTTAGCGCAGACCTTGACCCCCACCTGGATGCGTTTGTCACAGTAGCGCGTGGCGTTGCGCAGCAGGTTTTGCAGGGCACGGGCGGTCAGGCGCGGGTCGAGGGTGAAGCGTTCGACGCTGCAGTCGAGCACCACGTCGATCACAATCTCGGGGTTCTCCAGCTCGTCATCGACGCTGCCCAGCACGCTGTCGATAAACTCATCGAGCACCACCTCGACCCGCTCCGGCAGTTGCGAAGGGTTTTGCAGACGGCTGTAGGAGAGCAATTCCAGCACCAGCTCATCCAGCTCACGGATATGCGCCACCAGGCTTTGCAGGCGTTCGCGGCTGGCCTGGGGCATGTCTTCGGACAGCGCCAGGGCCAGGCCAAAATCCAGGCGCGTCAGCGGGGTGCGCAGTTCGTGGGAGACCGCGTTGAGCAAGTCACGCTGCTGGTTCAGCAGGTGTTCGATATCGTCGGCCATGATGTCGAACACCGTCGCCAGGCTGCCGATGTTGGAACTCGGCGGAATGTGCGTGCGTTCGGCAAAGTTACCCTTGCCCAACTGCGTGGCGGTGCTTTTCAGACGCTCCAGGTCACGCCAGTGCGGGCGCAGCCATACCAGCAGGCAGGCCAGCAGCGCCGCGCCGATCAGTACGTTCATCGACCAGTACAGCAGGTTCATGTCCAGCGGGTCCGGCGGGATGGTCAGCTTGACCGCGAACTGCGGGTTGATCGGCGAGCTGACCTCGGCCATCCAGCCCCACTCGCCCAGGCGGATCACCGGCTTGCCTTGCCCCAGCAATTGTTCTTCTTCAGGGGTGTAACGGGCGTCCTGACGCAGCAGCAGTTCGACCTTGAGCGGCGCGAAGTCTCGGCCCAATTGCGCGGTGATCTGCGACCAATGCTCCACCGGCTCCCGCTGGTACTGCTTGACGATGAGTGTTTGCAGGCCGCGGGACTGTTCGACGCTGTAGTCCATGTAACGGTGCTCGAACACCTGGATCACCAGCTTGGGAATCAGGTAGATCGCCGCACTGTAGGTGACGATCGTGATCAGATAGAGACGCAGCAGCACACGAAACATGGTTCAGCATTCCCACTCGGATCGGCTGAACAAATAACCTTTGCCCCACACCGTCTTGATCTTGCGCGCCTCACCGGCGTGGTCATCGAACTTGCGCCGCAGTTTGGAGATAGCCACATCCACCGAACGGTCGGTGCCGTTGAACTCGATCCCGCGCAGGCGTTGCAGGATCTGGTCACGACTGAGCACCTCACCGGCATGCCGCGCCAGCACCACCAGCAGGTTGTATTCGCCGCTGGACAACTCCACCGCCTGCTCGCGCCAGGTCACGGTGCGTTCCGACAGGTCGATGCACAGGTTGCCGATGACGACCTGGTCGTTGACCACCTGGGGTTCGGACAAGCTGCTGCGGCGCAACAGCGTGCGTACCCGCGCCAGCAGCACGCGGGGCTCGCAGGGTTTGGTGACGTAATCGTCGGCGCCCATTTCCAGGCCCAGCACCTGGTCGTGGCTGTCGTCGCGGGCAGTCAGCATCAGGATCGGCAGGCCCGCGGAGTCGGCACGCAGCAGGCGACACACTTGCAGACCGTCGAGGCCGGGCAGCATCAGGTCGAGGATCACCAGGTCCGGCGGGTTGAGGCGCGCGCGTTCGCGGACATGGTCGCCCCGGCTGAGCACGCTGACGTGATAGCCATTGCGCTCCAGGTAGCTGGCAATCAGCTCGGAGAGTGCGGCGTCGTCTTCGACCAGGAGGATGTTGGGCATGGTGTTTCCAAATAATGCGGTTATGGGTCTTACACAAATCCCCTGTGGGAGGGAGCAAGCCCCTGCCACATTTGATCTTCAGTGTTTGCAAGGTCGTGCAAGGATATACGCCCGCAGCCGAACATGGGCTGCACCTTACATTTCTTCACAGACGACCTACACAGCTTCACAGCACCACGGCGCAGGTGCCATTAGGATGCGCCAGTCAATATTGGAATAAGAGCATGTCGAAGAATCTGTTTGCGCCGTTTTGCCTGCTGGCCCTGACACTCGCCCTGAGTGCGTGTGACCAATCGTCCGCCGAGGCGCCGGAAATGCCCCTGGCCAACGTGCGCATCGAAACGCTTGCGGCCAAACCCCTGTCCATCAGCAGCGAACTCAGCGGGCGCATCGCCGCGCCGCGCATTGCCGAAGTGCGTGCGCGGGTCGCCGGCGTGGTGATGCAGCAGGTGTTCAAGGAAGGCCGTGACGTGAAACAGGGCGACGTGCTGTTTCGCATTGACCCGGCACCGTTCAAGGCCGACCTGGACAGCGCCCTGGCCAACCTGGGCAAGGCCGAGGCCGATGCGTTCCAGGCGCGCCTGCAAGAACAGCGCTACAGCCAACTGGTCGAAGGCAACGCCATCAGCGGCCAGGACTACGACAACGCCCGCGCCGCCCTGCGCCAGACCAACGCCGAGGTCGCCGCGAACAAGGCCGCCGTCGAACGGGCCAGACTGAACCTGGGCTACGCCACCGTCACCGCGCCGATTTCCGGGCGCATCGGGCGTGCGCTGGTGACCGAAGGTGCGCTGGTCGGCCAGAACGAGGCCACGCCGCTGGCGATCATCCAGCAACTGGACCCGATCCACGCCGACCTGACCCAGTCGACCCGTGAACTGAACGACCTGCGCCGCGCCTTCCGCGCCGGCAGCTTGAAGCAGGTCGGCCAGGACCAGGCCAAGGCCACGCTGATCCAGGACGACGGCAGCCTGTATCCGCTGCCGGGCAAATTGCTCTTCGCCGAGATCAGCGTCGACCCCGGCACCGGGCAAATCATCCTGCGCAGCGAGTTCCCCAACCCGGACCTCGACCTGCTGCCCGGCAGTTTTGTGCGCGTGCGCCTGGAACAGGCGGTCGACAAACAAGGTATCAGCGTGCCGCAACGCGCGATCACCCGTGACAGCGCCGGCATCCCGATGGTGCTGTTGTTGGACGCCGAACAGGTGGTGAGCCTGCAACCGGTAGAACTGGGCGCGGTGATCGATGATCGCTGGGTCGTCAGCAGCGGCCTCAAGGCCGGTGACCGTATCGTCGTCGAGGGCGTGCAACACGCACGTCCCGGTGAAAAAGTCCTGGTGGATGACAGCCCGACGCCGCCCGCCCAGGCTTCCGGCCAATAAGGATCATTGACAATGCCGCAGTTCTTTATTGACCGCCCGATCTTCGCCTGGGTGATCGCCCTGTTTATCCTGCTGGCCGGCGCCCTCGCGATCCCGCAGTTGCCGGTGGCGCAGTACCCCAACGTCGCGCCGCCGAAAGTCGAAATCTACGCGGTGTACCCGGGCGCCTCGGCGCAGACCCTGGATGAAAGCGTGGTCAGCCTGATCGAGCAGGAGCTCAACGGCGCCGATCACCTGCTGTATTTCGAATCCCAGAGCAGCCTCGGCTCGGCCACCATCACCGCGACCTTCCAGCCGGGCACGAACCCGGAAATGGCCCAGGTCGACGTGCAGAACCGCCTCAAGGCCGTGGAACCGCGCTTGCCCCAGGCGGTGACCCAGCAGGGTTTGCGGGTGGAGAAAGTCTCCGCCGGTTTCCTGCTGCTGGTGACACTGACCTCCAGCGACGGCAAGCTTGATGACGTAGCGCTCAGCGACTACCTGGCGCGCAACGTGATGAACGAGATCAAGCGCCTCGACGGGGTGGGCAAGGCCCAGCTGTATGGCGCCGAGCGGGCCATGCGCGTCTGGATCGACCCGCAGAAGCTGATCGGTTTCAACTTGACCCCGGCCGACGTGAATGCCGCGATCAGCGCGCAGAACGCCCAGGTTCCTGCCGGCAGCATCGGCGATTTGCCGGGCACCAAGACCCAGGAAATCACCGCAGCGATCCTGGTCAAGGGCCAGTTGTCGACCCCGGCGGAATTCGCCGACATCGTGCTCAAGGCCAACCCCGACGGTTCCACCGTGCGCATCGGCGATGTGGCGCGGGTGGAAATCGGCAGCCAGGAATACCAGTTCTCCACACGCCTGAACGGCAAGCCGTCCACCGCCGTCAGCGTACAGCTGGCGCCGGGCGCCAACGCGCTGAACACCGCGAACCTGGTGCGGGCGAAGATGGATGAGCTGTCGCGCTACTTCCCGGCCAATGTCGAATACAAGATCCCGTATGACACCTCGCCGTTCGTCAAAGTCTCGATCACCAAGGTGGTCTACACCTTGCTCGAGGCCATGGCGCTGGTGTTCGCGGTGATGTTCCTGTTTCTGCAGAACGTACGCTACACGCTGATCCCGACCCTGGTGGTGCCGATTGCGTTGATGGGCACCTTCGCCACCATGCTGCTGCTCGGCTTCTCGATCAACGTGCTGACCATGTTCGGCATGGTGCTGGCCATCGGTATCCTGGTGGACGATGCAATCGTGGTGGTGGAGAACGTCGAGCGGATCATGGTCACCGAGGGCCTGTCGCCCAAAGAAGCCACACGCAAGGCCATGGGCCAGATCACCGGGGCCATCGTCGGCATTACGTTGGTGCTGGTGGCGGTGTTTCTGCCGATGGCGTTCATGCCGGGCTCGGTGGGGGTGATCTACCAGCAATTTTCACTGTCGATGGCCACCTCGATCCTGTTCTCGGCGTTCCTTGCCCTGACCTTGACCCCGGCACTTTGCGCGACCCTGCTCAAGCCGATCGCCAAGGATGACCACCACGCCAAGGGCGGTTTCTTCGGCTGGTTCAATCGGCGTTTTGAACGCTTCACCGATCGCTACGAAGGCTGGGTGGCGTATGCCCTCAAGCGCAGCGGCCGTTACCTGGTGATCTACCTGGTGCTGCTGGTCGGCCTGGGGCTGATGTTCAGTCGCCTGCCCTCCTCGTTCCTGCCGGTGGAAGACCAGGGTTACACCATCACCGATATCCAGCTGCCGCCGGGCGCGAGCAAGAACCGCACGGTGCAGGTGGCCGAGCAGATCGAAGCGCACAACGCCGAAGAGCCTGGGGTCGGCGACACCACCATGATCATGGGCTTCAGCTTCTCCGGCTCCGGGCAGAACGCGGCACTGGCGTTCACCACGCTCAAGGACTGGTCGCAACGTAGCAGCGAGGATTCGGCCGCCGCGATTGCCGACCGTGCGAACGCTGCGTTCAGCGAACTGAAGGACGCGATTGCCTATGCGATCCTGCCCCCGCCGGTCGACGGCCTCGGCACCAGCAGCGGTTTCGAGTTCCGTTTGCAGGACCGTGGCGGCGTCGGCCATGCGGTGTTGATGGCGGCGCGCACCGAACTGCTGGCCGCTGCGGAGAAAAGCCCGATCCTGGCCAACGTGCGTGAAAGCGCCCTGGCCGAGGCGCCGCAAGTGCAACTGCAGATCGACCGCAAGCAGGCCAACGCGCTGGGCGTGTCCTTCGCCGACGTGGGCAATGTGCTGTCGTCGGCCATCGGTTCGGCCTACGTCAACGACTTCCCCAACCAGGGCCGCATGCAGCGCGTGGTGGTGCAGGCCGAAGGCGACCAACGCAGCCAAGTCGCGGACCTGATGAAGATCAACGTGCGCAACAGCGCCGGCAAGATGGTGCCGCTGTCCGCATTCGTGGAAGCCGAGTGGACCCAGGGGCCGGCGCAGTTGACCCGTTACAACGGCTACCCGGCCATCGCCATTTCCGGTGAAGCGGCACCGGGGCACAGCACGGGCGAGGCGATGGAAGAAATCCAGCGCCTGGTCAGCCAACTGCCGGCGGGCCTGGGCCAGGAATGGACGGGCCTGTCGTTGCAGGAACGCCTGTCCGGTGCCCAGGCGCCGTTGTTGCTGGGCCTGTCGCTGCTGATCGTGTTCCTGTGCCTGGCCGCCCTGTATGAAAGCTGGTCGATCCCGACGTCGGTGCTGCTGGTGGTGCCGCTGGGCGTGCTCGGCGCGGTGTTGGCCGTGACCTTGCGCGGCATGCCCAATGATGTGTTCTTCAAGGTCGGGCTGATCACCATCATCGGCCTGTCAGCGAAGAACGCGATCCTGATCATCGAGTTCGCCAAGGACCTGTACGACCAGGGCGAAGACTTGCTCGACGCGACCGTGAAGGCCGCCCGGCTGCGCTTGCGGCCTATCATCATGACCTCGCTGGCGTTCATCCTCGGCGTGGTGCCACTGGCGATTGCCACCGGTGCCAGTTCGGCGAGCCAGCAAGCGATTGGTACGGGCGTGATCGGCGGGATGATCACCGCGACGCTGGCGGTGCTGTTTGTGCCGGTGTTCTTTGTGGTCGTCATGAAGCTGGTGCGCAAGCGTCCATAACCCGCGCAAAAATGCGCTATGGTGCTCACAACCGCCCTTGTTGTGAGCACCCATGCCCTTCCTCGCCCGCACCCACCCTCGCCTCTCTTGCGCCGCCGTCCTGGGCCTTGCCGTTGGCATCCTGGTACCCGCCGATACACTCGCGAGCAAAATCCTGATCGGCTGGAACGCCGGGGTCTGGACCTACTTGGTACTGATGCTGTGGCTGACCATCCGCGCCAAGGCCGAAGACGTCAAACGCATCGCCGAGATCGAGGATGAAAACGCCGGCCTGGTGCTGTTCACGGTGTGCATTGCGGCCATCGCCAGCCTGGCCACGATCACCCTCGAACTGGTCGGCAGCAAGGACCTGAGCGCGTCCGAGCGGCTGTTGCACTACGGCTTTACCGGCCTGACGATCATCGGTTCATGGTTGTTGATCGGGGTGATATTCAGCGTTCACTACGCCCGGCTCTATTACACCTGGGCAGGCAAAGAGCCGGCGCTGCGCTTTGCCGAGGGGCTGTTGACCCCCAACTATTGGGACTTTCTGTACTTTTCCTTCACCATCGGCGTCGCCGTGCAAACAGCAGACGTAGGCGTTGCCACCCGCACGATGCGCAAGGTAGTGCTGGGGCAATCGCTGATCGGGTTTCTGTTCAACACGGCGATCCTCGGTTTCTCGATCAATATTGCGGCGGGACTGTTCAGTTGATGCAGCACAAACCTTCTAGACGCCCACGAATCAGTGGGCACTAATAGCATCGTCTATTCCGCCTCGGTGTTGTGATGGCCGCGCACAATTGGATCGATCTGTCCCAGGACGCCGACACCGGCATCGAGACCCTGCGCGCGCATTTTGAGGGCCATGCCTACGATCCCCATTGGCACGACAGCTACCTGATCGGCGTAACCGAACAAGGCGTACAGCAATTCAACTGCCGCCGCACGCGCCACAACAGTGTGCCCGGCCAGGTGTTCCTGGTGGAACCCGGCGAGTTGCATGACGGCGACGCCCCCACGGCGGACGGCTTTACCTACCACATGCTCTACCTGGACCCGCACTGGTTGGCGCGGGAAGTGAGCGCGGTATTCGAAGAGGCTCCCGCCAACAGCCAGCTGAGTTTTGCCACGACCTTGACCAGCGACCCACGCCTGGCCCTCGCCACCAGTCAAGCCTTTCGCACCCTGCACAGCGGCGAGTTGCGCATCGTGCGGCAACGGGCCATGGACCAATTGCTCGAACGCCTCACCGGCCAGCTCCACTGGCGCACCCGTTACCGTGACGACCCACGCCTGCCGCTGGTCGCCCATAAGGCGCGGGAATACCTGCATGCCCATCTGCATCACGATGTGGGCATGGATGCCCTGGCGCTGGCCTGCGGCGTCGACCGCTTCCGCCTGACACGTGCGTTCAGGAGCGCGTTTGGCCTGCCGCCCCATGCTTATCTGGTGCAACTGCGCCTGGCCCGCGCCCGACACTTGCTGGCCAAAGGTGAACAACCGGCCGATGTGGCGATCACCCTGGGCTTTGCCGACCAGAGCCACCTGGGCCGCTGGTTCGTGCGCGCTTATGGCCTAACGCCGGCCGCCTACCGCAAGCGCTGCTCAAATCTTCCAGACAGGTGATACGCGGGCTTGTGAAGATCGACGCCATCGATGGGTCTATCGGAGTCTGCCACCATGCTGTCCACGCTACTGCCTTTCATGCTGTTTGCCTTCGTCGCCTCAATCACCCCCGGCCCGACCAATATTCTGGTACTGAGTAACAGCGCACGCTTCGGCTTCAGGGCCACGCTGCCAATCATCCTGGGCGCCTGCGCCGGTGCTGCGCTGCTCGTGCTGGTGGTGGGGTCGGGGTTTGGCCAGTCCTTGGTGCAGCTACCCAAGGTGCAAACCGCCATGCAATGGATCGGCATCGCCTGGCTGAATTACCTGGCCTGGCAGATTTTCAGCGCCCCCGCCCAAGCCATCAAAGCAGATACACGCCAAAAGCCCCTGAGCCTGATCGGCGCCGCCAGCCTGCAATTGATCAACCCGAAAACCTGGATGATGGCACTGGCAGTAGTCAGCGTTTTTGCCGGCAATGGTGCGGAGCGCCAGAGCCAGGTGGTCTACCTCTCCCTGGCATTTTTCCTGATATCGCTCCCCTGCCTGGGCACCTGGGCACTGTTGGGTGCCGGAACCGCACAGATGTTGCGTTCGGCCAACACCATGCAGCGTTTCAACCGCGGCATGGCCTTGCTGCTGTTGGCGGCGGCCTGGGTAAGCGTATTGGTCTGAGCGCACCAGTCATCTGACTTTGTCCTACAACTTCTTGACGACTTTCGTACTTTAGTGGTTTCCTGAAACCGGTTTCAGTCATTCCAATAAAAATAGAAGGTCGATGACCGTGAACAGTTTCTCTGCCGCCCAGCGCAGCCGCGTGACCATGCTTGACGTCGCCCAGCGCGCCGGCGTGTCCAAAGCCAGCGTGTCGCGCTTTATCGGCGACGACCGCGCCCTGCTCTCCGACGCCATCGCCCTGCGCATCGAGCAGGCCATCGATCAACTCGGCTACCGCCCCAACCAGATGGCCCGTGGTTTGAAACGCGGCCGCACGCGTCTGATCGGCATGCTGGTGGCCGATATCCGCAACCCCTATTCCATTGCCGTGATGCACGGCGTCGAAACCGCCTGCCGCCAGCACGGCTACAGCCTGGTGGTGTGCAACACCGACCGCGATGACGATCAGGAGCGCCAGCACCTGGCGGCGCTGCGCTCGTACAACATCGAAGGGCTGATCGTGAACACCCTCGGCCATCACCTTGAGCAACTGCTGGAGCTGCAACGGGAAATGCCCCTGGTGCTGGTGGACCGCAAGGTCGCGCCGTTGCACAGCGACCTGGTGGGTTTGGATAACCCCGCCGCGGTGCGCATGGCGGTGGAACACCTTGAGCAACAGGGCTACCGCGATGTATTGCTGGTCAGCGAGGCCACCGACGGCACCAGCTCGCGCCTGGAGCGCCTTGAGAGTTTCATGGCCGAAATTGCCCGCCGCCCGGCGTTGAGCGGCGCGGTGCTGGAATTGGATGACGCGCTGGAAAACCGCCTGCACACCTTTCTCGCCAAACCCGGACCTAAAGCGTTGTTCTGCGCCAACGGCATCGCCGCACTGGCCTGCACCCGCGCGCTCAAGGCCTTGGGCTGCAACCTGTTCGAGGACGTTGGCCTGATCGCCCTGGATGACCTGGACTGGTACCCGCTGGTGGGCAACGGCATCACCGCCCTCGCCCAGCCGACTCAGGCAATTGGCGCCAGTGCCTTCGACTGTCTGCTCAAGCGGCTGCGCGGTGACAGGGCGCCGACGCGCACCCTGGACTTCCTGCCCGAACTGATCATCCGAGGCTCCACAACCCCCGTGTAGTTGCCGGCTCGCTGGCGCTTAGCGTGAATACTACAAAAAAATGAAACCGGTTTCAGAGGTACACAACAATGCATGAATACCCCGTCTCCATCAGCCTTTCCAGCTACGGCGCCGACCTCGTGCGCCAGCAGGGTCAATTGAGTTTTGTCGCGCTGCTGGCGGCTGCCGGTGCCCGGCGCATCGAGTGGCGCGAGGAACTGCTGACCATTGAGCAACCCGCGCAACTGGCCCAGGCGGCTGCCGAACAGGGCCTGGAGTGCGTGTTCTCCTCCCCGTTGGAACTGTGGGTCGCCGGCCGCGCCCAGCCGAATGCCGAGCTCGGCGCCACCCTTGACCGCGCCCAGGCTTTTGGTGCGCGCTGGCTGAAAGTCTCCCTCGGTTACTTCACCGACACCAACGACCTGCAAAGCCTGCACGCCCTGCTCAACCGCCACCCGGTCAAGTTGCTGGTGGAAAACGACCAGACCTTGCACGGCGGCCGCATCGAACCGATGCAGCGCTTCTTCAGCGAAGTCGAGCGCCTTGGCCTGCCGGTCAAGATGACCTTCGACATCGGCAACTGGCACTGGCAGGACCAATCCGCCCTCACCGCCGCGCGCCTGCTCGGCCGACATGTCGACTACCTGCACTGCAAGGCCGTGGCCCGTCGCCCGGATGGCAAGCTGGTGGCACTGCCGCCCGGCGCCACCGACCTACATTTGTGGGAACAACTGCTGGGCCACATGACTCAAGGTATTACCCGGGCGGTGGAATTCCCGTTGCAAGGCGATGACCTGGTCGAGGTCACCGCACAGCAGGTCGCCACCCTCGCCCTGCTTGGCCAGCCCCGTGCGGAGAACGCTTATGTCTGAGATCGATATCCTGTCGTTTGGTGAAACCATGGCGATGTTTGTCGCCGAACAGACCGGCGACCTGGCCCAGGTTGGCCACTTCCACAAACGCATCGCCGGGGCCGACAGCAATGTCGCCATTGGCCTGTCGCGCCTGGGCTTCAACGTCGCCTGGCTGAGCCGGGTGGGCAACGATTCCCTGGGCCGCTTTGTGGTCGACACGCTCAAACAACAAGGCCTGGATTGCCGGCACGTGGCGGTCGACCCGCTGCATCCCACCGGTTTTCAGCTCAAGTCCCGCGAAGAAACCGGCGCTGATCCCCAGGTCGAGTACTTCCGCAAGGGCTCGGCGGCCAGCCACTTATCCACCGCGGCCATCAGCCCGGCGCTGCTGGGCGCCCGTCACCTGCACGCCACCGGCATTCCGCCGGCCTTGTCCGAGGCCACGCGTGAGTTGTCTTGCGAGCTGATGACGCAAATGCGCAAGGCAGGGCGCAGCGTGTCGTTCGATCCGAACCTGCGCCCGGCGCTGTGGGCCAGCCAGCAGCAGATGATCCGCGAGATCAACGCCCTCGCCGGCTTGGCCGATTGGGTCTTGCCAGGCTTGAGCGAAGGTCGGCTGCTCAGCGGTTTCGACGACCCGGCGGATATCGCCGCGTTTTACCTGGACCAGGGCGCCGAAGCCGTGGCCATCAAGCTCGGCCCGGAAGGCGCTTATTACCGCACCCAAATGGACCAGGGTTTTGTCGCCGCCGTGCGCGTGGACAAGGTGGTCGACACCGTAGGCGCCGGTGATGGCTTTGCTGTCGGCATGATCAGCGCGCTGCTGGAGAACCTCAGCTTCCGTGAGGCGGTACAACGCGGCAACTGGATCGGCAGCCGTGCCGTGCAGAGCCGCGGCGATATGGAAGGCTTACCCACGCGTGCGGAGTTACCGACCCGATCCGTTGCTTGACCCACTCCCTGTTGCCACAACTACAACAAGCTCAGGAGCAACCCCATGGATACCTTGAAACTCGCCACCCGCCGTTGGTGGTACATCATGCCCATCGTCTTTATCACCTACAGCCTGGCGTACCTGGACCGCGCCAACTACGGTTTCGCCGCCGCCTCCGGGATGGCCGCAGACCTGATGATCACGCCGGGCATGTCGTCCTTGCTCGGCGCCCTGTTTTTCCTCGGCTACTTCTTCTTCCAGGTGCCGGGGGCGATCTACGCGCAAAAACGCAGCGTGAAGAAGTTGATTTTCGTCAGCCTGATCCTCTGGGGCGGCTTGGCCACCCTGACGGGCGTGGTGTCCAACGCTTACATGCTGATCGCCATTCGCTTCATGCTCGGCGTGGTCGAAGCAGCGGTGATGCCGGCGATGCTGGTGTACCTGTGCCACTGGTTCACCCGTGCCGAACGCTCGCGGGCCAACACGTTCCTGATCCTCGGCAACCCGGTGACCATGCTGTGGATGTCGGTAGTGTCCGGCTATCTGGTGCAGCATTTCAGCTGGCGCTGGATGTTCATCGTCGAAGGCCTGCCGGCGGTGCTGTGGGCGTTTATCTGGTGGCGCCTGGCCGATGAGCGTCCCAAGGATGCCAAGTGGCTGAGCGACAGCGAAAAGCGCGATCTGGAAACCGCCCTCGCCGCCGAACAGGTGGGGATCAAAGCGGTGAAGAACTACGCCGAAGCGTTCCGCTCGCCCAAGGTCATCATCCTTGCGCTGCAGTTCTTCTGCTGGAGCATCGGCGTGTACGGGTTTGTGCTGTGGTTGCCGTCGATCCTCAAGGCCGGGCTGCAGATGGACATGGTCGAGGCCGGCTGGTTGTCGGCGCTGCCGTACCTGGCGGCGGTGATCGGCATGCTGGTGGTGTCGTGGGGTTCGGACAAACTGCAAAAACGTAAGCGGTTTGTGTGGCCGCCGTTGCTGATCGCCTCCATCGCTTTCTATGCGTCCTACATGCTCGGCGCCGAACACTTCTGGTGGTCCTACACGCTGCTGGTGATTGCCGGGGCGTGCATGTATGCGCCCTATGGGCCGTTTTTCGCGATTGTCCCGGAAATCCTGCCGGCCAACGTCGCCGGCGGCGCCATGGCGTTGATCAACAGCATGGGCGCGCTCGGCTCGTTCGGCGGCTCGTACCTGGTGGGTTACCTCAATAGCAGCACCGGTTCACCCGGCGCCTCTTACCTGCTGATGAGCGGCGCGTTGATGTTCTCGGTGGTGCTGACGATTTTCCTCAAGCCCGGCGCCAGCGACCGTGAGCGCGCGCCGTTGCATACCCTCGAATTAAAGGTGAAGACCTGATGAAAAAGTCTGTCGTGTTGTACAAAAAACTCTCCGCGCCGCTGATGGCTCGCCTGCATGAGCACGCCGAGGTCACACTGATCGACGCGCTCGACGCGCCCGGCCTGGCCAAGCTGCGCGACGCCCTCCCCGGCGCCCACGGTCTGCTCGGCGCGAGCCTGCGCCTGGACGCCACGCTGCTGGACCTGGCACCGCAGTTGGAGGCGGTGGCCAGCGTGTCCGTCGGCGTCGACAACTACGACGTCGAGTACCTGACCCAGCGCGGCATCCTGCTCAGCAACACACCCGATGTGCTGACCGAAACCACCGCCGACACCGGCTTCGCGCTGATCCTCGCCACCGCGCGCCGGGTGGTCGAACTGGCCGATATGGTGCGTGCTGGCCAGTGGCACAAAAACATCGGCCCGGCGCACTTCGGCAGCGATGTGCATGGCAAGACCCTGGGCATCATCGGCATGGGCCGCATTGGTGAAGCGCTGGCCCAGCGCGGGCATTTTGGCTTTGGCATGCCGGTGCTCTACCACAGCCACTCGCCCAAGCCGCAGGTGGAAAAACGGTTTGGCGCGCAGTACCGCAGCCTGAAAGACTTGCTGCAACAAGCAGACTTCGTCTGCCTGACACTGCCGCTCACCGCCGAAACCGAGAAGTTGATCGGCGCTGAAGAATTCGCGCTGATGGGGCCGCAGACGATCTTTATCAATATCTCACGCGGCAAAGTGGTGGATGAAGCCGCGCTGGTCGAGGCCTTGCAGCAACACACGATTCGCGCGGCGGGGCTGGATGTGTTCGAGCGCGAACCGCTGCCCCACGATTCGCCGTTGCTGCGGTTGAACAATGTGGTGGCAACGCCGCATATCGGCTCGGCGACCCATGAAACGCGCGAAGCGATGGCCGAGTGCGCGGTGGATAATCTGCTCGCGGCGTTGGCCGGGGAACGCCCGAAAAACCTGGTCAATCCAAAGGCATTCAAGCAATAACCACTGACATAGCACAGTACAAATGTGGGAGCGGGCTTGCCCGCGATTGCGGTGGGTCAGCTTTAAATGCGCTGACTGATACACCGCTATCGCGGGCAAGCCCACTCCCACATTTTTTAGCGCATTTCAGGTCAGATAACGAACCTGGCCACCATCGCGTTCAAATCCACCGCCAGGCGCGACAGCTCATGGCTGGCCGCACTGGTCTGGTTGGCGCCGGCCGCCGACTGGGTCGCCAGGTCGCGGATGTTGACCAGATTGCGGTCCACTTCACGCGACACCTGGGCCTGCTCCTCCGACGCGCTGGCGATCACCAGGTTGCGCTCGTTGATCAGGCTGATCGACTGGGTGATCTGCTCCAATGCCACGCCGGCCGCACGGGCCAGTTCCAGGGTGTTATGGGTACGCTGGTTGCTCTGCTGCATCGACTGCACGGCTTCACCGGTGCCGTTCTGGATACCGGCGACCATTTTCTCGATTTCCTGGGTCGACTGCGCGGTGCGATGGGCCAGCGCCCGCACCTCGTCCGCCACCACCGCGAAGCCACGCCCGGCTTCACCGGCTCGGGCGGCCTCGATCGCAGCGTTGAGCGCCAGCAGGTTGGTTTGCTCGGCAATCGCCCGGATCACGTCGAGGACCTTGCCGATGTCCCGACCCTGGGTGGCCAGGCCTTCGATCAGCAGCGAGGTGTTTTGCACATCCTGGGTCATGGTCTGGATCGCGCCGACGGTCTCGACCACGCGGTCACGGCCTTCCCGTGCCGCTTGGTTGGACTGGGTGGAGGCTTCGGAGGTGGACACCGCGTTACGCGCCACCTCTTCCACGGCGGCGGTCATCTCATTGACGGCGGTGGCTGCCTGGTCGATTTCATTATTTTGTTGCTGCAGGCCTTTGGAGGCTTCTTCGGTGACTGCGCTCAACTCTTCCGCCGCCGAGGCCAATTGCGTGGCCGAACCGGCGATGTGCTGGATGGTCTGGCGCAGGTTGGTTTGCATGGTCGACAACGCGCTGATCAACCGCGCCGGTTCATCCTTGCCATCATCTTCAATGACTTTGCTCAGGTTGCCGCCGGCAATGGTTTCTGCCACTTCCACAGCTTTGCGCAGCGGCGTGACGATGCTGCGGGTCAGCAACCAGGCCAACAGCACCGTGAGCAAGGCGGCGGCCACCGCAAAGACGACGATGCCGGTGATCGCGCTGTCGTAACTCTGGCCTGCCTGGTCGTTGGCTTGCTTGGCGCCAGCGGAGTTGATGGCGATCAGCTTGTTCAACTGCTCGCCCATCTGATCGGTGCCGTCCTTGATCCGCGTGTTGATCAAGGTACGCATCTCATCGACCTTGTCTTGCTTGGACAGGGCCAGCATCTCGGCCTGGGCCGTCAGGTAGTTGTCCAAGGTGCCGACAAACGTCTTGTACAGGGCCGCTTCCTCAGGCACGGAGGGTAACGCCGCGTAACCGGCCTGGGCGGTTTTTACCTTGTCGATCAGCACAGCGATGCGCGTTTGCGCCTCTTGCAAACCGGCCGGTTCACGGTTGACCAATACGCGAAACGACAAGATACGCATGCGCAGCACATTTTCCGTGAGAGTGCCCAAGTAAGCCACGCTGGGCAGTTGGTTGGTGCTCATGTCCACCGAAGCCTGACGGATCAGCGTCATGCGATTGACCGCAAACACACCCAATACAACCACCAGCAATGCAATGAATGCGAAACCCAGAGACGCTCGAGGGGCAATATTCAGATGACGAAGAGACATAGAGGAGTTCTCAAGAAGGAGTGTCTACGCGCATCCCTGCAGCGGAACGATCAGTTCGCGTCAACGCGCTGCTCTGACCTTGGTCACCACTTGTTGTCATTTATAGGTGGGCCTATAGGACATATCGGCAGGGCCAGGGGTTTATACAGGGTTACTACAAATGTTTTTTTACACTTCTGACGATAGCCGGTTTCTGGCATCCTGCCCCTCCATTTTCTGACCCGAGCCCGCGCTTTGTCTGACGCTCAAGCCCCCCGCCCGCGCTATAAATCCGACCTGATCTATGGCCTGGAAGACCGCCCGCATTTCACTGCGGCGATGTTTGCTGCCCTGCAGCATGTGTTGGCGAGTTTCGTCGGCATCATCACCCCTACCCTGATCGTCGGCGGTGTGCTGGGCCTGGAAAGCGAAGTGCCGTACCTGGTGAGCATGGCATTGTTCGTGTCCGGGCTCGGCACCTTCGTGCAGGCGCGCACGTTCGGCCCGATCGGCTCGGGCCTGTTGTGCCTGCAGGGCACCAGTTTTTCGTTTATCAGCGTGATTCTCAGTGCCGGGTTCATGGTCAAGGCCCGGGGTGGCGGCACCGATGAGATTCTCTCGACGATCTTCGGCATCTGCTTTTTTGCGGCGTTTATCGAAGTAGTGTTCAGCCAGTTCATCGGCAAATTGCGCAAGCTGATCACCCCAGTGGTGACCGGCACCATCATTACCCTGATGGGGTTGTCGCTGATCAAGGTGGCCGTCACCGACATGGCCGGCGGCTTTGGCTCCAACGACCTCGGCGCCGCAAGCAATATGGGCCTGGCCGCGCTGGTGCTGCTGACCATCGTGGTACTTAACCGCTTCAGCAACCCGTTCCTGCGCCTGGGTTCGATCGTGATCGGCCTGACCCTGGGTTTCGTCGTGGCCTGGTGGCTGGGCCGCGTGGATATGGCGGCGTTGCCCCAAGTGCCATTGATCAGCGTACCGGTGCCATTCAAGTATGGGTTCTCATTCGACTGGGTGGCGTTTATCCCGGTGGCGGTGATCTTCCTGATTTCGCCCCTGGAAGCCGCCGGTGACCTGACGGCCAATTCGATGATTTCCCAACAACCGGTCAAGGGCCCGCTGTACATCAAGCGCATCAAGTCCGGCCTGCTGGCCGACGGCCTCAACTCGGCGATGGCCGCCACCTTCAACAGCCTGCCGATGGTGACGTTTGCCCAGAACAACGGTGTGATCCAACTGACCGGCGTGGCCAGCCGCTATGTGGCGTACTTCATTGCCGGCCTGCTGGTGCTGCTGGGGCTGTTCCCGATGATCGGCGCAGTGCTGCAACTGATGCCCAAGCCGGTATTGGGCGGCGCGACCCTGATCATGTTCGGCACCGTCGCCGTGGCCGGGATCAAGATCCTCGCCGAAGCCGGCCTGCACCGACGCAATATGCTGATCGTGGCAATCTCCCTGGGCATGGGCCTGGGTGTCGCCGCCGTGCCGGAAGTGTTGCGCGACCTGCCCAAAGCGCTGCACAACATCTTCGAGTCGCCGATCACCGTGGGCGCGTTCTGTGCAATCCTGCTGAACATTTTCCTGCCGGAAGAGTTCTTAGAGCTGGAAGAAGATGAATTTGATCCGGAGTCCTCTACCCTCAAAGTGATGCAGGACCCGGACGTCACGCAATAGCAATAGGAGCACCTTTGTATGCGCAAGCTCATGGTTCTATCGATACTGCTGCTGACCTTGAGCGCTTGCGCCCTGTTCCCCAACCGCGACCCGGTCAATATCAACGTGGTGGGCATCGAACCGCTGCAAAGCCAGGACCTGGAAGTGCGCTTCGCCGTGAAACTGCGGGTGCAGAACCCCAATGAAACGGCGATCGACTACAACGGCGTGGCCCTGGACCTGGAGGTCAATGGTCGGCCGCTGGCGTCGGGGGTGAGTGATCAGCACGGAAGCATCCCACGCTTTTCCGAGGCTATTCTGACGGTGCCGGTCAGCGTTTCAGCATTTTCCGTGTTGCGGCAAACCCTCGGCCTGAGCCAGACCCAGAGTTTGAACAACCTGCCCTACGTCCTGCGCGGAAAATTGGCCGGTGGACTGTTCGGCACCCTGCGCTTTGTGGATCGTGGGACGTTGGATCTGCCGAACACCGCTACCTGGTAAACCTCAGGCCATGTGATCAGTCGGTCATGAAACGCACGCCCGGTTTGGCCCGCTCATCCACACTTAACTCGAAAATATCCGGCCGAGCGTAATGCCCCACCACGTCATAGTCATACCGTGCGCGCACCAGATCGTCGGTATTGATCTGCGCGATCAAGAGCCCGGCTTCGCCCTGCAGCGGCCCGGCCAGGATGTCGCCCATGGGACCGACAATCACACTGCCACCCGCAATCAACGGGCGGTCTGAAGGCCAGTTGGCCACCTCAACGCCTAGCGCCGCGGGCGACGCCTGAACCTGGCACGCACTGACCACAAAACAGCGACCCTCGTGGGCAATGTGGCGCATGCTCACCTGCCACATCTCGCGTTCATCCACCGTGGGCGCACACCACACCTGCACACCCTTGGCGTACATCGCCGTGCGCAGCAGGGGCATCATGTTTTCCCAGCACACCGCGCCGCCGATGCGCCCGACCGCCGCGTCGATCACCGGCAATGTGGAGCCATCACCCTTGCCCCAGATCAGCCGTTCAGTGCCGGTGGGCATCAGCTTGCGGTGCTTGGCCACCAGGCCGTCAGCCGGTTCGAAGTACAGCATGGTGCAATACAACGTGCTGGCGCTGCGTTCGATCACACCCAGGACCAGGCTGGCACCGGTGCGCGCCGATAAACCGGCCAGCGCCTCGGTTTCGGCGCCAGGCACATCGATGGCGTTGGCAAAATACCGTGCAAAGGCTTCGCGGCCTTCGGGCAGGCGATAACCGAGCTGCGTGCCGAAGCCTTCGCCTTTGGGGTAACCGCCCAGCAGCGCCTCGGGCATCACCACCAATTGCGCACCGCTGCGCCGGATCGGGTCTTCATAGGCCAGGATTTGCGCCAGGGTGTCGGCCTTGCCGCCGGGCAAGGAACCGATTTGCAAAGCCGCCACAGTAGAAACAGGCATCAGGAGCACTCCGAACAATGAGGGGTTGCCCATTCTCCGGCCAGCTTGGATCATGAATAAAGCCCACCTCAGTGCTGAATGATATGAGCCAGATAAATATCGCCCAGGTCGACCTGAACCTGCTGAAAACCTTTGAAGCCCTGCACGATGAATCCAGCGCCAGTCGCGCGGCGTTACGCCTGGGCGTCACCCAATCAGCGATCAGCGCGGGCCTGCGACGTTTGCGCGAAGTGTATGGCGACCAACTGTTCGTGCGTACCGGCCGTGGCCTGGCGCCGACCTTGCGGGCCAATCAGTTGAAGCCGGTGATCAGTGAGGCGCTGGACCGCTGCCGGCAGAGCCTGGCGATGACCCACCCGGACACCCAGCACTATCAGGGACGGTCCGTGGTGCTGGGCTTATCCGACGATTTCGAGATTGCCTACGGCCGCCGCCTGATGGAGGAAATTGCCCGGCGCATGCCGAAATTGCGCGTAATTTTCCGTCAGACCCACAGCCAGATCGTCGCCGCCGCCCTGCTCGACCGCAGCCTCGACCTGGCGATTACCGCCGGCGGCTTTGCCGAACGTCGCTTGAGCCGGCAAGTGCTGGGGGAAGGTGATTACCGCTGCCTGGTCGACCCGCACAGCCTGGCGCCAGGCCAGCAAGGCATCGATCTGCAAGCGTTCGTTACCCGCGAGCATGTGCTGGTGTCATCCGGCGGGTTTATCGGGATTACCGATGAAGGGCTGGCGGCACAGGGGCTGAGCCGCCAGGTGTGCGCCTCCACCAGCCACTTCGCTGCGCTGCCGTTTCTGCTCAAGGGCAGCCAGGCGGTGGCGACCATTCCCGGGCACGCCGCCGAAGCCATCGCACGGATGACGGGCCTGCAGGTGCTGCCTTGCCCGTTGGCGCTGCCGCGCTACCCGGTGGAACTGGGCTGGCGCACCCAGGCTCAACTTGATCCGATAGTGCTGAAAGTCCGCGAAGCGATTGTCGCCAGCTTTACTTCGCCGCTGCCATCAGCTTGTTGACTTCGCTGCGCACCATATTGGAGAACTCGGGCGGCGACATGCCGTCGAGTTCGGCGCGGACCCATTCGGCCCACTTGCCCTTGCGCTTGGCGCGCTCGCCGAACAGGCGCGCGGCTTCGCCCTTGGCCTTGCCCAGGTTGCTTTGCCACAGGTCGTAGAGACGGGACTTTTCATCTTCCAGCTCGGCGCGTTCGGCGAGGGTCTTGTTGGCGAGATTGAAGCTCATGTTGAATTTCCTGCTGCACAAATAGGTGACATCTTACACTGTAGGTCTACGTTTCCTGATTCGGATTTCGCACACCCACAGCGGCCGGCAAAAAAACTGCAACTTTTGCCGCCGCCCGGCACTCAATTGTTCACTGTCACATTTACCTGCAAGGAGTCACCCAATGGCCCGTAAATCTGCCGCCCAAGTCGTCGAAGATCAAATCAAGGATCAAGCGTTCAGCGAACTGACTGCGCTGATCGAAGAGTCAGACAAACTGCTCAAAAGCAGCGCTTCCCTGGTGGGCGACGAAGGTGAAACCTTGCGCGAGCAGGTCGCGATCAAGCTCAAGCAAGCCCTCGATTCGGTGTCCCATGTGCGCGAGCGCAGCAAGCCGGTGGTGGATGCCACCGAAACCTACATCGGTGGTCACCCGTGGCAGACCGTGGCGATTTCCGCAGGCTTTGGCCTGGTGGTCGGCCTGCTGCTCGGTCGTCGCAACTAATACTGGGCACCTTGCGTAGCCGCTGCCGCGCCCTGGCGAGGCAGCGGCTACGTGGTTTTTCAGACGGCCCACTCACGCAACTGATTCAATGCGTGCGCATCCACTTCAATGCCTGCCTCCAACGACTTCGCCCGCGTGCGATGACGTCGATCCCCCGGCAACCGCCGCAACCCCGCCGCGTGCATCTGCCGCACCAGTTCCTGGCTGCGCTCGGCGAAGTTTTGCCCGGCGGTTTTGCTCGGGTCGATCAGAATCAACAGTTGACCGGTCCACGGCGTGCGCGCACCCGGGTGATCGGCCCAGTTGAACTCAAACGAGAAGTTGCCGCCGGTCAAGGCTGCAGCCAGTAACTCGACCATCATCGACAGCGCCGAGCCTTTGTGCCCGCCGAACGGCAACAAAGCACCGCCTTCGAGGATGGCCTTGGGGTCCTGGGTCGGCTGGCCCAGGCTGTCCACGCCCATGCCCGGCGGCAGACGTTCGCCCTTGCGCGCGGCGATCTGCACGTCGCCATGGGCAATGGCGCTGGTGGCCAGGTCGAAGACGATGGGCGCGCCGTCCGCGCGTGGTGCGGCAAACGCGATCGGGTTGGTGCCAAACAACGGGCGATCGGCGCCATGGGGCACCACGCAGGTCATGCTGTTGACCACACTCAGCGCCACCAAGCCTTGCTCGGCGAAGGGTTCGACATCCGGCCACAACGCGGCGAAGTGATGGGAATTGTGAATCGCCAACAGCGCAATACCGGCGCTGCGGGCCTTGTCCACCAGCAGGGCGCGGGCTGCGGCCAGCGCCGGTTGGGCAAAGCCGTTCGCTGCATCGACACGCACGAAGCCGGAAGCGACATCCGTGACCACCGGCGTAGCCTTGCCGTCGACCCAGCCGCTGTCCAGCGTGCTTACATAACCGGGGATCCGAAAGATGCCATGGCTATGAGCGCCGTCGCGCTCGGCGCTGGCGCAATTGTGCGCGAGGATCTGCGCCACTTCCGGCGACGTGCCGTGCTTCATAAATACCGCGTGCAGCAACCCCACCAGCTCGTTGAAACCGATGAACGCTGAAGAACTATCCACTATCGGGGACTGGGCAGACATCTGTAGCTCCGATTTTGTAATTGGAAGAGACAACAAGAATCCAGACCAACGATTAAACAACGCCTCCCGTGCCTGCTGTCAACGGGCGCTTGAGCTATCTGCTGCGTAACGCGCTTCGCCGCCCATTACCGTAGGCCGCGACTCCATCACCTAGCTGTTTTAGGCGTGCCCAACGAGAATAACGCTCAATTGATGTGCAATCGCCATGATCGCTGTTCTCGCCATCTGCCTCGGGAGGTTAGAATGTGGGAAATCAGGATGAATTAATGACCGAAAAGTCTGTTTCAGAAGCCGAATATGACGCCATCACCGACGCTGCTGCGCATTGGTGTATGCGCCTGCATGCGAGTGATTGCACGGCGGACGAACGACTGGCCTTTCAACGGTGGCACGATGCTCACCCGCTGCATGCTTTCGAGTACGCAGCGATGCTGGAAATCTGGGACGTTGCCGATCACTTGCCACGCCACGCCCCTGCCCCCGTTGTAGTGCCGCTCAAACCGCGTAGCCGGTTGCGTAGTTATGCCGTGGCAGCCGCGGTGTGCCTGGCTGCCCTGCCCCTGGCGGCGTTCACCGGTTGGGAAGCAGGGTGGTTGCCAAGTGCCTATGAACGGTTCGAAGCCCGCAATGGTTTGCGCCAAGTCACGCTGGGCGACGGCAGCCAGCTAGAGCTCAACCTGGGCACCGAACTGGTCTACGCCAATTACAAGGACCAGCGCCAGGTCACGCTGAACAAGGGCGAGGCGTTTTTCAAGGTCAGCCATGACAGCACCCATCCATTTGTCGTCAGGGCCGGTGAAGGACAGATACGAGTGACCGGCACCCAATTCAACGTATGGAAATACGAAGACCAGGTGCGGGTGATGTTGCTCGAAGGCTCGGTGCAGATTTCCAGCGACCCGGCACACAGCAGCGTGCCGCTGACCCAGGGCATGCAAGCCAGCTATCAACAGGGCGATACCACCCCGCGTGTGCGCTCGATCAACCCCGACGACAGCGCCCTCGCCTGGCGCCAGGGTAAATTGGTCCTGGATAACCTGGCCCTCGCCGATGCGTTGCCACTGATCAACCGCTACCTGAACAAGCCCGTGATGCTGGCCGATACCGGCACCGGGGCGATCCGTATCGGCGGCATCTACAACATCAGCGAGGTCAACAACCTCGTCCCCTCCTTGCCCAAGGTTTTGCCGGTCTACCTGACCCAGAACCAGGATGGCAATCCCGTCCTCAACGCCATCCCACGCAAAGCGCCCAAGGGCTGAGCCTGTTGCCGGCATCAGTGGGTTCGCTTGCGTCTGCAGTGTCCATTTTTGAAACACTTCCCTGTCCTGAACGACCCGGCCTGCGCGGATTCATCGTTTTGTCACACATAGTGTTACATCAGTGATACAGGCTCCCGAACTCAACGCCTGCGCGCCAGATATATCGGGAATTGCCGGCCGGCCTCGGCAGGCTGTATCAGTACTGAAACAGCGCGACCATTACTTAGCCTGCTAAATTTCATAACTGTTTGATTAACAACAACAAATTGAAAGCGGCACGCCTCCTGCTCTATTCCTTACAGCGCTGTTTAGGGTCAGCGCGACGAATAAGGAATTTTGCCGTGGACACACACAATCCAGGCTCACTGAGCCTCCTGCTGATCAGCTGTGTACTGAGTACCAGCGTGAGCCTTCCAGTGCTCGCGGCAGGCGATGGTGTGATCGTTGTTCAACGTCAGGTCCAACCTTATACGATAGGCCGCACACGCGGCACCGACCCCTACCCCACCACCGTCAATGCCAATCCATCGGCAGCCATCTACCGCGCCTCCAACGGTGAACTCAGCGACAACGACTTCGCCGGTGTGAGCAGTGGCGTCAGCATCACTCGCAGCATCATGCCCAATGGCGACCTGGCCGGTTTGACCAATACCAATGCCGGCGGCATCGGCCTGGGCGCCGGCAGTGCAGCCGGCCATAGCGGCGGCGGTGTCGCCGGCACGGTCAACGGCGCGGTATCCAGCAGCCTCGCCCCGCTGAACAATCTCGGCGGCATGATCGGAGGAGCGATGAAATGAACGCTTCCTGGATGCTCCTCGCCGTACTCAGCTGCACGGCGGCAATGGCCGACAGCAGTAATAACGCAACTATCGATAACTCGGCCAAGCAATACAGCGGCGTCGTGACGCTCAACCAGGCCGCAGGCGACCAGCAACAACTGAGCAACAACGTCGCGATCGCGGTGGGCCACAACGCCCAGGCGAACATTGCCGTCACGCAAAAAATCAGCGGCGCTGCCGCAGACCGTGCCATGGATGCCACAGCGGCGATCCACGGCACCTCCTTCAGCAATGGCAACGGTGTACTGAGTGTCAACCAGTCGGCCGGGGCCCAGAACCAGATGATCAATGCCGTGCGAATCAGCGTTAACGCTGGCCCGCAGAGCATCGACGACAGTGTCATGTCGCAACAGAACGTTGCGCTTGCAACAAACTCAGGGTTGACCCCTACCACTGGCAGCCGCCAGGTCGTTACCAGCGACCAGGCCTTCACCGGCAGCCGTGGAGTGGTACAGGTCAGCCAGAGCGCCGGGGTGGGGAACCGAGTGGCTAACACCCTAAATGTACGACTCAACTGATGGAGCTGAGTCGCTAGCTACACCGTACCAACACTTAACCAACTAATTAGAAGCAAGGAGATACACCATGAAACCTACAATGGCTCTTAAACCACTGGCTTTCGCTCTCGCTGCTCTCATGGCTGTTGCTGCTCAAGCGGGTGAGACTTATCACCATCCAAAACCGCCAACCGTCGCTGCCGCAGCCGCCAATGACGGTCAAAGCAACCATGGCAACGTGGTGATCAATGACAAGACCCAAAACAACGCGTCGGCCAACAGCTCCTACAACCACAGCAGTGGCGTAGCCAACGGCAACGTTCTCAGCGGTGACAACAACCAAGGCAAAAACGACGTAGTCGTCCAGTCTGCCGATGCTGATTTCGTGTTCGCCTCCGTGAACTCCGCACAATCGAACACCGGTAACCTGGTGATCAACAGCGGCACCAAAAACAATGCCTCCCTCAACGATAGCGGTAACAACGCTTCGGGCATCATTCAGTTGAACGCCGCAGCAGGCACTTCCAACCAAGCCAGCAACAGCACTGTCATTCAGTCGAACAAAGACGGCTCTGGCGGCCTCGCAACCGTCAATGGCGTGCAGGAAGTATCCAGCAACCTGACCCTCAACGTCAGCAGCGGCCACAGCTGGAGCGCCAAACCCGTTGTCAACAACGCCAGCGTGAACAACTCGATGAACTACAGCTCTGGGGTATCGAACTCCAACGTTCTGTCGGGCAGCAACAACCAAGGTCAGAACAACGTAGTGGTCCAATCCACCACTCGCTTCTGATCCAGATCGGGCCTTGGCAACAAGGCCCTTTTTATTTCCAGTGTCCAACAGGTCATACGATCATGCGCCTTGTTGCCTTCTTCCTGCTGCTAGCACTCACCGGCCCGACCTGGGCGGGGCAAATGGCCGTGGTCATGCCCGGCGGTGGGTTGATCTACAAAAAGGTCGAGAGCATCCGCGAGCGCAAGTTCGCTAACCTGGTGGAACAGAAAACCGATTTCAGCTGCGGTGCCGCTGCACTGGCGACCATCCTGCGCCAAGCCTATTGGATGGACGTGGATGAAGACCACGTCATCAAGGGCATGCTGGTCAACGCCGACCAGGACCTGGTGCGCACCCAGGGCTTCTCCATGCTCGACATGAAGCGCTACCTGGAAAGCATCCACATGCGCGCCAAGGGCTACCGGATCACCCCAGAAGTGCTGATCACCGTAAAAGTGCCGGTCGTCGTATTGCTGGATATTCGCGGCTACAAGCACTTCGTGGTATTGCAGCGCGCCGACAAGGACTGGGTGTATATCGGCGATCCTGTGCTGGGTCACAAGCGCTACGCCAAGGACGATTTCATCAAGGGCTGGAACGGCATCGTATTCGCCGTACTGGGTGAAGGCTACGACAAGGCCAACGCCTTGCTCGACCCGCCCACGCCGCTGACCGCCAAGAACCAGCTGAACAGCTTCAGCCCGGTCCGCGACAGTGAATTGATGGACTTCGGTTTTATCCAGAGCGACTTCTTCTAGAAGCGCAATAAGGAGTAGGAAGCTCCAGGAGCAAGCGATGAACACTCTCCGTTGGCTGACAGTCATGTGCCTGGCAGCCTCAGCACCTGCTTATGCTTCATCGGCGTTCAAACCGATCGAACTCAAGGATTCGGAAATGTCCGAGCTGCGCGGCCGCTATGTGATGCCGGGGCGGATTGTCAGCTTTGGCCTTGTGATGAGCAGCACTTGGACTAACGCCGCCGGTGCAACCGTAACCGGCACCGCCAACATGCAAGTCAACGCCTCCACCGTCACCCCGCAGTTTTACGTGCAGATTACCGGTAACGATGGCAGCGGCGCGACCCAGCAGCCTACCGGCACCGGTACCGTCGTCGGCGGCACCGGCCTCGGCACGGGCCAAGGCGTGGTTCAAAGCGTCCGCGCAGCAGGTGATGGCAACACAGCCAACAACGGCGTCGACATCAACGTCGACAAAAGCGGCCTGGCGCCGGCCAACTATGTGCAGTCAGGCCAGGCGCTGATGGCCGGCCAGTCGATTACCGGCAGCACCGCCGCCGGCCAGGTCACGGTGAGCGCCAAAAACGGCGGCGTGCAGATGGCACTGCTGGCCAACAACAACCAAGGCAACGTCGTGCAGCAAATTGGTGGCGGTAACGTCCTGCAAGGTACGGTTATTCAAGGGAACAGCAACTTCGTGAACAACTTGACCCAACTCAATGTGGTCCTGGGAAACAATGGTCTGAACAACATCACGCAGAACCTCAACCTGGATCAACTTAAAGGCCTCCGCCCTTCCGGTTATTGAACTACGCTGAGCCACGACACTTACGCATTAAGAATGGGACGGCTTATTTCATGCATCGATCGTTATCGTTACGTGCCGTGGTTTGTTTGAGTACGCTCCTGCCGGCGTCCGCGCTATACGCTGCACCGGACACCGATATCGAAACCTTGAAACAGGAACTTCTGGAGCTCAAGCAACGTTATGAAGTGCAGCAAAAAGCACTGGCAGTACTGGAGCAACGCGTTCGACAAGTAGAAGACCAACCCGCAACACCCGCCCCTAGACGCCTGGTCAAGTCGCCTGCCGACTTGAGAAAAGGCGGCACCACCGTGGCAGGCAACACGCCAGGGGTGGGCGCGGCAGCGGCATCAGGCGGTGCCGGCGGCGGCAGTTCCTACGGGCAAAGCCTGAAGGATGACTCCGCGCCCGCACAAAGTGTGAGCAACTTGTACAACGAGGCCAGTGGCTTTTTTGGCAATGGCAAGTTCAGCTTTGAAACCGGCGTCACCTATGCCCGCTATGACGCACGCCAGTTATCCCTTAACGGCTTTCTGGCGCTGGACTCGATCTTCCTCGGCAATATCAACCTGGACCGGATCAAGTCGGACAGTTGGACCGTGGATCTGACCGGACGCTACAACTTGGACAACCGTTGGCAGTTCGATGTGAACGTGCCGGTGGTGTATCGCGAGTCGACGTACCAGTCCGGCGGTGCCGGCGGCAGCGCCAACACCACATCGGAAGGCTCGGTTACCCGGGACCCGACTATCGGCGATGTGAACTTCGGCATTGCGTATAAATTCCTCGACGAGAGTGCCAGCCTGCCGGATGCAGTGGTGTCGTTACGGGTCAAGGCGCCTACCGGCCAAGATCCTTATGGCATCAAGCTGATCGAATCGCCCACCAACTCTAACCTCGCCGTGCCGGAAAGCCTGCCGACAGGTAACGGCGTGTGGTCGGTGACGCCGGGCATCTCCCTGGTCAAGACCTTCGACCCGGCGGTGCTGTTCGGTTCGCTGTCCTACACCCATAACTTCGAGGATTCGTTCAGCGACATCAGCCCCAACGTCAACCAGACAGTACCCGGCAAGGTCAGCCTGGGCGACAGCTTCCAGTTAGGTGCCGGTGTCGCCTTCGCCCTCAACGAGAAGATGAGTATGTCGTTCTCGGTGTCCGACCTCGTGCAACGCAAGAGCAAGGTCAAGCAGAGCGGCTCGGATTGGCAATCGGTGGTCTCCAGCGATGCCAACGCCGGTTATTTCAACGTGGGCATGACCATCGCGGCGTCGGATAACCTGACGATCGTGCCGAACCTGGCCATTGGCATGACGGCTGATGCGCCGAACTTCACCTTCAGTCTGAAGTTCCCGTACTACTTCTAAACCGCACTCAAGGAAAAGCCCCGCAACGATAAGGGTCGTTGCGGGGCTTTTCGGTTTACCCGCCCTAGCGGATCTGGTGTTTGTGCAATAACCGGTAGAACGTCGGCCGGGAAATCCCCAGCACACGCGCCGCGACACTCAGGTTGTCGCTGTGCCGGTTGAGCACATCGCACAGCGCCTGGCGTTCGGCGCGGTGTTTGTAGTCTTCCAGTGTAGCCATCGGCGACGAAATTGCCTGCTGACCTTGCAAACCCAGATCAACGGCTTCGATTTGCCGCCCTTCGGCCAGTACCAGGCCCCGACGTACACGGTTGGCTAGCTCGCGCACATTGCCCGGCCAAGGGTGCTGCCCCATTGCCACCAGCGCGTCTTCGCTGAAACTGCGCGGACGGCGCCCGGTTTCCTGGCTGTAGAAGCGCGCAAAGTGGTTGGCCAGCATGGCAACGTCGCCGTGGCGCTCGCGCAACGGCACAGTGACCACTTGCAGTACATTCAAACGGTAATACAAGTCTTCACGAAACGTACCCTTTGCCACGGCGGCTTCCAGGTCGACGTGAGTCGCCGCCAGCACCCGCACATCCACCGGGATGGGCTGGCTGCCGCCGACGCGCTCGATCTGTTTTTCCTGCAGGAATCGCAGCAGGTTGGCCTGCAGCTCCATCGGCAAATCGCCGATCTCATCAAGAAACAACGTGCCACCATTGGCCGCCTCGATCCGCCCGACCTTACGCTGATGGGCGCCAGTAAATGCGCCCTTTTCGTGGCCAAACAGTTCGGATTGGATCAGGTGTTCGGGGATCGCGCCGCAGTTGATCGCGACAAAAGGCTTGGCATGGCGCTGGGATTGGCGGTGCAGGGTTTTGGCCACCAGCTCTTTGCCGGTGCCGCTGTCGCCGCGGATCAGCACCGGGGACTCGGTGGGCGCCAACTTGGACAACAACTTGCGCAGCTCGCGGATCGGTCGGCTGTCGCCCAGCAGCTCATGTTCGGGCTCATCCACTGCGGTATAGCCCTTGCCCCGCAGCCTTGCCATGCCAAAGGCGCGGCCAAGGGTGACCTGCACTCGGGACACATCAAACGGCAAGGTATGGAAGTCAAAAAACCATTCGCAGACAAAATCCCCGACGTTCTGCAGGCGCAACACGTCTTGGGTGAGCACGGCGATCCACTCGGTGCCGCTGCGGCTGATCAGCTCCTTGACGGCTTCGGGCCGCTCCAGATGATACGGCTGCAAACGCAGTAAACCCACATCGCAGGATCGATCACCCACGGCCGCCAACGTACAGCTGTCCACTTGCCATCCCGCCGCACGCAAGCCTGGCAACAGCTCATGGCAGTCATCACAGGGGTCGACCACGAGCAAGCGGCGTTGCGCAGGTGTACCAATCATGACTATTCCTTGGCGCCAGAATTACTAAAGTTATTTATAAACAATGGTTTGCGATGCTTGGATGTTACGGTATCAAAATTTTGACAGTTGCCTTGTATCGTTTTGCTATATGTCTTGGCAAAAAGCCACTCGACCGTCACTTCCCACAAAAAAAAGCTGTTTCCGCTGAGTGCCGTATTCGGCTTTCAAAACAGCCGCTTACATGACGCTAATCACGGAAAGTTGAAATTTGTTGCTCTAACATGTGACCCGTACCCCGCCATCGCGCATCAGTACAAGTAACTCGCCGCACGGTCAGCCCAACCGACGGCACTCACTTGATTGGGCATTTAGAGAGAAGACCTACATGAACGCCCCGCTCCGCATCAACGAAGCTCTTTTGATCGCAGACCGTGCTTTCCAGCCCTTCCAGTGCGTGGCCTGGCATGATGGCAACGGAGCCCTCAGCCTGAGCGTCATCGACCGCACCAATACCCGCATCGGCACTAAACAGCTGTCATCGAGTACCTATACCGACCCGGCGCAACTAGAAGACTTGTTATTGCAGGCGCGCGCCGAGCTCGATAAAGATGGCCACCAGTTGCAGTCCTGGGCCATGCCGAAGTAATTCGAAGCGGCAACTGGCGAGCACTGCGTTGTAAACGGCAGGGCTCGCCAGTTCAGTATCAAAACGCCGATGTTCTAACTTGGCGTATCGAACACTTTGTGTGGCACCTTGAGAATAAACCGCTCGATCGCTTGCGCCGCACCGTCCTCGAGATTGCTGCCGGTGACGACATCGGCTTGGCGCTTGACGGCCTCTTCCGCCTGACCCATGGCAATCGACAACCCGGCCACATGAAACATCGCCGGGTCGTTGCCACCATCGCCGATAACCGCCGTCTGTGCCAACGGCACCCCGAGGTGCGCGGCCAAGGTTTTCAAGGCCTCGCCTTTGTTGGCCTTCATGGCGGTTACATCCAGGTAGATCGGTTGCGAACGCGACACTTGGGCCAAGCCCTGCACCTTGGGCTGCAATTGCGCTTCCAGCTCCACCAGCAATTGCGTGTTGCGACTGGCGGCGACGATCTTGTCGACCCGATCCAGGTAAGGTTCGAAACTCTCCACCACCAACGGCCCATACCCCAGGCCAGCGGTTTCAACCGCCACCATCGGCCCAGGCGGATCGCGCCGCAGCCATTCGCCGTCGGCAAACAGCCAGACTTCCACGTCCGGCTCCCCGGAAAACAGCGCTAATGTCACCAGCGCCGCCTCCGCCGGCAGGCGGTGCGCCACCAGCACAGTTCCGTCAGGGTTGACCAGCGTGCCACCATTGAAGCCCGCCACCGGCACGTCGATGCCAAACGCTTGGATCATCTTCAACATGGCCTTGGGCGGACGCCCGCTGGCAAGGCTGAACAACACACCCGCTTCACGCAAAGCGCGAACCGTTGAAAGGGTGCGCTGGGTCGGGGTGTGATCCGGACGCAATAAAGTCCCGTCCATATCACTCAATACAAACCGGATGGGATGATTCGTTGTGTCACTCATCCGAGCGAGTGCCAGGCACGGCCATCGCGAGCCAGCAACGCATCGGCCGCCGCAGGGCCATCTTCACCGGCCTTGTAGGCCTGAATCCCGTCGTCTTCCTTCCACGCATCGAGAAACGGCTGCACCGCACGCCAGCCGTTTTCGATGTTGTCGGCGCGCTGGAACAGGGTCTGATCGCCGGTCATGCAGTCGTAGATCAAGGTTTCGTAACCCGTCGACGGCTGCATTTCGAAGAAGTCTTCGTAGGCAAACCCCAACTCAATGTTAGCCATGTCCAACGTCGGCCCTGGCCTTTTCGCCAGCAGGTCGAACCACATGCCTTCGTTGGGCTGGATCTGGATCTTAAGGAAAGTGGGCTTGAGTTCACTCACCTCAGTGTCGCGGAACTGCGCATAGGGCGCCGGCTTGAAGCAGATCACGATCTCGGTATCGCGAATGCTCATGCGCTTGCCAGTGCGCAGGTAGAACGGCACACCCACCCAGCGCCAGTTGTCGATCATCACTTTCAGGGCGACGAACGTCTCGGTGCTGCTGTCGGGCGCGACGTTGGCTTCTTCGCGGTAACCCGGCACCTGCTTGCCGCCAATCTCACCGGCGGCGTACTGCCCACGCACCGAATTAGCCCGCGCATCCGCTGCGGACCAGGGGCGTACGGCACCGATCACCTTGGCCTTTTCACCCCGCACTGCGTCGGCGCCAAACGCCGCCGGCGGTTCCATGGCGACCATCGCCAGCAGTTGGAACAGGTGGTTGGGCACCATGTCGCGCAGGGTGCCGGTTTTTTCGAAGAAATTACCCCGGGTTTCCACGCCGACGGTTTCGGCCGCGGTGATTTGTACGTGGTCGATGTAATGGTTGTTCCAGAACGCTTCGAACAGCACGTTGGAGAAACGGCTGATCAGGATGTTCTGTACCGTTTCCTTGCCCAGGTAATGATCGATGCGATAGATCTGCTTCTCGCTCATCACCTTGAGCAAACAGGCGTTCAAGGCTTCGGCAGTGGCCAGGTCGGAACCGAACGGCTTTTCGATCACCACGCGGCGGAAGTGATCGTCGGTTTCCGTCAACAGACCGGCACTGCCCAGGCGCTGCACCACTTCACTGAAGAAACGCGGCGCGGTGGCCAGGTAGAACACCGCATTGCCGGTGCCGCTGTCGGTAATTTTCTTGGCGATGTCCGCGTAGGTGCTGTCGTCGAGGAAATCACCCTCGACGTAGCTGATACCCTTGGCCAACTGCGCCCACAGCTGTGGGTCCAGTGCGTTGTCGGCATTGCCCTTGACCTTGCTCGCGGCTTCGGTGCGAATGAAGTCCTCGAGTTTCTTGGCAAAGTCGGCATCGCTGATGGCGTTGTGATCAACGCCAACAATGCGCAGGCCGTCGCCCAGCAGCCCGTCACGACTCAGGTTGTACAACGCCGGCATCAGCAGGCGCTTGACCAGGTCGCCATGGGCGCCAAACAGAAACAGCGTGGTGGGAGGAGCGGGTTCGGTCTTGGGTTTCTTGCCGTTGGCGGTCATTTTTTGGAAGTCTCCACGTGACCACCGAAGCCAAAGCGCATGGCAGACAGCATCTTGTCACCGTAGGTGCTCTGTTGACGCGAGCGGAAACGCGCAAACAAGGACGTGGACAGCACCGGCACCGGCACGGCTTGTTCCATGGCGGCTTCGATGGTCCAGCGGCCTTCACCGCTGTCGGCAACCGAGCCGGAATAGCCGTCGAGTTTCGGGTCGGTAGCCAAGGCGTCGGCGGTCAGGTCCAGCAGCCAGGACGACACCACGCTGCCACGGCGCCAGACTTCGGCGATATCGGCAACATTCAGGTCAAAGCGCTGGTCTTCGGCCAGGTTTTCCGAGTTTTTGGTCTTGAGGATGTCAAAGCCTTCGGCAAACGCCTGCATCATCCCGTACTCGATGCCGTTGTGAATCATCTTTACGAAGTGCCCCGAACCCGCAGGGCCCGCATGAATGTAACCGTGCTCGGCGCGGGGGTCAGCGGCGGCGGAGCGGTCCTTGGTACGCGGGATGGAGCCCAGGCCCGGCGCCAGGCTGGCGAAGATCGGATCAAGGCGCTGCACGGTCTCGGTGTCGCCACCGATCATCATGCAGTAGCCACGCTCCAGGCCCCAGACACCGCCCGAGGTGCCGACGTCGACGTAGTGCAGGCCTTTTTCCGACAGGGCCTTGGCGCGACGCACGTCGTCCTTGTAGTTGGTGTTGCCGCCGTCGATGATCACGTCACCGTCGTCCAACAGCTCGCTCAACTCATTGATGGTGTTTTCGGTGGGGTCACCTGCCGGCAGCATCACCCACACGGCGCGAGGCTTTTGCAGCCCGGCGACCAGCGCCTTCAAATCGGCGACGCCGGTGGCGCCCTCTTCGCTCAGGCCTTTGACAAATGCTTCGTTACGGTCGTAAACAACGGTGGCATGCCCATTGAGCATCAGGCGCCGCGCAATATTACCGCCCATGCGGCCTAGTCCAATAATCCCCAGTTGCATGTGCTGATGCTCCTAACTACTAAAAAATGTGTGGCATAGTTTATAGCGCAACGAGGCTAATGAGGGTTAGTCCAGAGCAGATCGGTGTAGTTTCATGACAAAAAAGTAGCCATCATTTCACCATCACCCCCGCAAAAGTCACAGGACCACTAAAAATATAAAAGTTCCATTGATACTGAAAAGAATTCAGAATTGCTTCCGACTGATGCCGAGAACCTTGAATCATGCGTTCTGGCACCGCGATCTACCGGCTATTTGCGAGGTAAGCAATGAGCACAGCACAGATGACCCGCCCGCCACAGACCCTCTACGTCAGCATCCGTCGTGACGAGTTGCGCCAATTGAAGGCCGAACGCGACCAACTGCAACAGGAAGTCTTGCGCCTGCGCTCACACCTGCAAGGCCAGCTGGATAAGCCTTCCAGCCCACAGCCCGCCCTCTGCTGAACGGCTTTGTGAGGCGACTCCTACAAAAAACTCACAAAGTTTTCACACGCCCATCACGATACTCGCGCCCGAAGGGCCGCCTCACACAAGGGCGGCCTCTGCTGCGTGCGTCCCTGCGCGTCAGCTGAAAAATTATTGGGTTGGAGCGCTGGATGGCGATGTTCAAACGCAGCACTACGTCTGCGAAAGGTTTTGATTGGGCCGGCTTGGGTTGGCTGTTCCTGTTTTTCTGGTACTTCTCGGGTATTACCCAACTGCTGATTCAACTGACCGGCACTTCCGGTTTCAGTGGCTTTCGCCAAGCCTTCTTCATGAGTGCGCTGTGGTTGGCGCCGATGTTGTTATTCCCACACCGTACACGCCTGCTGGCCGCCCTGATCGGTGTAGTGCTGTGGGCTTGCTCCATGGCCAGCCTGGGTTATTTCTTCATCTATCAGCAGGAATTCTCCCAGAGCGTCATCTTCATCATGTTCGAGTCGAACATTTCTGAAGCGGGCGAATACGCCACCCAATATTTCGCCTGGTGGATTGTGCTGGCTTTCATTGCGCACACCGCCTTCGCCATCTTCCTGTGGACGCGCTTGCGCCCGGTTTACCTGCCTCGCGGCCAGTCGATAGTGGCAGCGGTAGCCATTGTGCTGGCCGTCGTCGGCTACCCGCTGGTCAAGCAGATCGCCACGAGCGGAACCATGGAACAGGCCATCGACCGCTTCGAATCCCGCATCGAGCCGGCCGTGCCATGGCAAATGATCGTCGCCTACCGACGCTACACCGAGCAACTGGACAGCATGCAAGGCATGCTGACCAGCGCCAGCCAGATCCCGCCGTTGAAAAACCTCAAGGACAGCATGGCCGGCCAGCCTTCGACCCTGGTGCTAGTGATCGGCGAGTCCACCAACCGTCAGCGCATGAGCCTCTATGGCTACCCGCGCAGTACCACGCCGGAACTGGACAAACTGCGTGACCAACTGGCGGTGTTCGACAACGTCATTACCCCTCGCCCCTACACGATTGAAGCGCTGCAACAGGTCCTGACCTTCGCCGACGAAGAGAACCCGGACCTCTACCTCAAGACGCCGTCGATTGTCAGCATGATGAAGCAGGCCGGCTACAAGACCTTCTGGATCACCAACCAGCAGACCATGACCAAGCGCAACACCATGCTCACGACCTTTTCCGAACAGGCCGACGAGCAGGTCTACCTGAACAACAACCGCAACCAGAACGCCCGCCAATACGACGGTGACGTGCTGGCGCCGTTCGCCAAGGCCCTGGCCGACACCGCCGAGCGCAAGCTCATCGTGGTCCACCTGCTGGGCACGCACATGAGCTACCAGTACCGCTATCCGCCAACCTTCGAGAAGTTCACCGATCGCCAGGGCGTTCCGGACGCTATCAGCGATGCTCAGTTGCCGATCTACAACAGCTACGACAACGCGGTGCTGTACAACGACTTCGTGGTATCGAGCCTGATCAAAGACTACGCCAAGACCGACCCCAACGGTTTCCTGCTGTACCTGTCGGACCACGGTGAAGACGTATACGACTCTGCAGGCCGCAGCACCCTGGGCCGTAACGAAGGCAAGCCGACGGCGCCGATGTACACCATCCCATTCATGGCCTACGCCTCACCTAAATGGCGCGAAAGCCACGACTGGAAATTTGCCGGTGACCTGCAACGGCCCTACAGCAGCTCACATCTGATCCACACCTGGGCTGACTTGGCCGGTCTGAGTTTCGATGAGCTGGACCACAGCAAAAGCCTGATCAGCGACAGCTTCAAACCGCGCCCGTTATTGATCGGCAACCCCTACGAGCCCCAGCAGAAAGCCCTGATCGACTTCAGCCTGATCAAACCGAAGACGGCCGACACTGCCGACGTGGTGATCAAGTAAACAAGCTTCGCAACAGAAAGATAATAATCTTTCTCGTTTAAACCTAAAGTTCCACGTCTCCTTTCGTCTTTGAGCCAAGGTCTTTTCTTACCGAGAAGGCCGCAAAGACGACAAGGAGTCTTCCGCGATGTTCGCGCCCCTTACCCGTTCCATGACCTTTACCCTCAGCCTGTTCAGCCTGGCGCTGAGCCCTGACCTGCGGGCTGAAACCGACCCCGAACAGATACCGCCCCCCCCCGCGCTGGAGCTAGGCAGCACCAACATCACCGCCGAAGGCTTGGGTGCCAATACCGAGCACACCGGGGCCTACACCACCGGCTCGATGAGCACCGCTACCCGGCTGAACCTGTCGATCAAGGAAACACCTCAATCCATTTCGGTGGTCACCCGCCAGCAGATGGACGATTTCAATCTCAATACCCTGACCGACGCCTTGCGCCAGACCACCGGCGTGACGGTTCAGCATCTGGATTCGGACCGGGCCAGTTACTCCTCCAGGGGTTATTCGATCAATAACTTCCAGGTGGATGGCATGCTCAATACGTTCGGGCGCATGAAGTCCGACTCGGACACCATCATCTACGACCGTATCGAAGTAGTACGCGGCGCCACCGGGCTGACCACCGGTGCCGGCGATCCCTCGGCCACCGTCAACATGATCCGCAAACGCCCGACCGCGCAGTGGCAAGCCAAGACCGGCGTCAGCGGTGCCAGCCATGACAACTACTACAGCTACCTGGATGTGGGCGGCCCACTGGCCTTTGACGGCCGGCTGCGCGGGCGCACAGTGATGGCTTACCGTGACAGCCAATCCTTTCGCGACAACTACGCGCTGCAACGGGAAGTGGGCTACGGCATTCTGGAAGCCGACCTGACGGACGACACCGTGGTAGCCGTAGGCTTCGACTACCAGAACAAACACGTGCAAGGCACTTCCTGGGGCACCTTGCCCTACTGGAACAGCGACGGCAGCAAGGCCAATCTTTCGCGCTCGGCCAACCTGGCGGCCGACTGGAGTTCCTGGCCGTTGAAGGACAAGACCACCTTCGCCTCCATCGACCACAAGCTGTCGACGGACTGGCGCCTGAAAGCCGCATACACCCATCGGCAAAGCGATACCGATGGCAAGGTGTATTACGGCGGCGCCGGTTTTCCGAATGCAGATGGCAGCGGCATGACGGCCTGGACCAACCAGATGGTCGGCACCTCGAAAATGGATGCGGTGGACTTTAACCTGGCGGGCGCCTATTCGCTGTTAGGGCGCGAACATGAGTTGATGGTGGGTTACGGCGAATCCGAGCAGCGCGACACGTCCCCCTTCCAACGTTTTGTAACGCCCCAAGGCTACGAAACCATCGACGACTGGAAGCACATGGGCGGCATCGGCAAATTCGCCGACCGCACCACCGGCCTCAAGGGTGAACACAGCAGCAAAAAACAGAAGGCCGGCTACCTCGCCACGCGCTTGAGTTTGACCGAGAGGTTGCACGCAGTACTGGGCAGCCGATATGGCAGTTGGGAAATCGAAAGCGTCTCTCCCAAATACAACCTCGATAACCAGTTGACCGCCTCAACCAAATCCAGCCAGACCCACACGGATATGTGGACACCTTACGCAGGCGTGCTCTACGACCTGACGCCGGAATACACGGTGTACGCCAGCTACACCGATATCTTCAACCCGCAGGACGAGCGGGACGCCAGAAAAAAATATCTCGAACCGGTGGTCGGCAGTAACTATGAAATCGGCCTCAAGGGCAGCCTGCTCAATGAGCGCTTGAACCTGTCCACAGCGTATTTCTGGAGCACCCAGGATAACGTCGCCGAACTCGACAATGCGGCCCCGCCGGACCCGGTCACCCGCGAGCAGTTCTACAAATCCGGCGGCAAAGGCAACAAGGTGCAAGGCTTTGAAGTGGAGGTATCGGGCGAAATCATGCCGGACTGGAACCTCACGACGGGCTACACCTACACCCATTCGCTCAACGGCGATAAGCAGCGCAACAACACCGACCAGCCGATGAACATGCTGAAGATGTCGACGGCCTATCGCCTGCCGGGTGCATGGCGCGGGTTGACGGTGGGCGGCGCAGTCAATTGGCAGAGCGACTTCTACGACTTCGCCGAGCGGCCGATCGGCGGTCGGGACCAGGATGGCTACCTGCTCACCGAATCCACCAAGATCACCCAGCAGGCCTACACCGTGGTCAACCTGATGTCGCGCTACCAGTTCGACGAACATGGTTCGGCTTCGGTTAACGTCAACAACCTGTTCGATAAAAAATATTATGAACGCGTCGGCTTTTATAACGGCGTGTACTGGGGGGACCCTCGTTCGATAACCTTGGCACTGGACTGGAAACTCTAACCACCCTCACCCAAAGTTAACAATATTGTTAACTTTGGGTGTTTCCCACGTTAATACCCACTTAATAAGTTGCCCGCACAATCGCCCCATGAATCTGATCAAGGACCGAACGGATACCGATCACACTGACTGGGAACACCTTGATGAAACTCTCGACTTTGATGCTTGCTGGCCTGATAACCCTGACCTCTGCTGCCGCTTTCGCAGAAGGCGGATCGGAGCGCTCGAAGGAGTTCTACAACAACTTCACCTTCATGCAGCAGAAAACTCACGGCACCAATGAACAAACAGCGTCCGCCGACGGCAAGACTTTGAAGCGTAATACTGTTGATCAATCAAGTGCAGAGCCACAACCCAAAAGTTAATTTAAGCGTTACTTAATTCACATTACCCTGTGCCATTTCGCTCCGTTGGCAAAGATTAACTTGGCGCCATTGAATGGCGCCTTTTTGGCCTGTGACTTATTACAACGGCTTATTCCAAAACAACATACGCCCATGGGCCGGATCAAATACCGAGTCATCAAAACCGTACTTGCGGTACGCCGATTGCGCCACAGCATTGCCCTCGAGCACTTCCAAGGTGATCTTGCAGCAGCCACGCTGACGGGCGATCTCCTCGACCTTCTGCAGCATTTTCTGGCTCAGCCCCAGGCCCCGAAACTGATTCATCACGGCCACATCGTGGACATTGACCAGCGGGCGGCAGGCGAAAGTGGAAAACCCTTCAAAGCAATTGACCAACCCCGCAGGCTCGCCGTCCACGAATGCCAAGACACTGAACGCATGCGGGCGCTTGGCCAGTTCAGCTGGCAGTTGTTGCAGCAGGTCGGCTGGCAGGCTGTGGCCGCCACCCATAGGGTCTTCAGCGTAATGATTGAGCACCAGGGCGATAGCCTCGGCATGCACAGGATTGGTGTAGCTGGCTTGCAGCACCAGGATGTCAGGGGTGTCCATTTCCTTCCTCGATAACGACAAACAAGGGAATCAGCTCCCTCTGAGGAGGACGATTGTAAGCGTGGAGCAGGCGCTAGATGAAGGAGATTAGCTACAAAAAGCTGCCGGAAAGCGCGAAGGTTATCCGCATCGAAAGCCGCTATAGGCCTTGCACGAGGCTTTTTCCTACACCCCAAAGCGCTGCAATTGCATCTCCTGCAAGCGGCTCAAGGTTCGCCTGAAAGGGAATTCCAGATAGCCTTCGGTATAGAGGCTTTCCAACGGCACTTTAGCCTCGATGAACAGTGGCACCTTGCGGTCGTAGCATTCATCCACCAGGGCGATAAAGCGCCGCACGCTGTCATCGTGTACTGACAACTCGGGCAACTCGCGATCACCGGCCGCCACCCGCTGGACACCGTCCTCGGTGCCTCTGGCGATGCGCCCCGGACGCTTTTGCGCACTCAGGTTGGGGACCTCACCCAGCAGGATCGCCTTGAAACGATCACACAGCAGCATGAAATCCATCGCCGCCAAAGGTTGCTCGCACAGGTCGGCATACCGGCACCACAGCACCGTGTCGCTGGCCTGCACCGCCACAATGCAGCGATGACCGACACTGACCACCCCGTGGCGCACCGCTTGGCCCTCGCTCAATTGGTTGAACACCGCGGCCAGTGCATCAGGTTGATCGACCCAATAGCGTTGCACGCCAACACCTGGGTGCAAGCGATGGTCTTCGCCACCGTCTACCGCGACCACTTGCAGGTGCTGCTTGATCGCCGCAATGCCCGGCAGGAAGCGCTCGCGATTGAAGCCGCCGGCATAGAGCTGCTCGGGCGGTTGATTGGAAGTGCAGACCATCACCACGCCTTCTTCGAACATCACCTGGAACAAGCGGCCGAGGATGATTGCGTCACCGATGTCATTGACGAACAACTCGTCAAAGCACAGCACGCGCACCTCTTGGGCCAGCTCACGGGCCAACGCTTGCAACGGGTCATGGGTGCCGGTGAGCTGGAACGAACGCTGGTGCACCCAGCCCATGAAGTGATGAAAATGCTGGCGCCGCGCGGGCACGCGCAGGCTAAGGTAGAACTGGTCCATCAACCAGGTTTTGCCCCGACCCACCGGTCCCCAGAGGTAAACCCCGAGGATCGGCGAACGCCCCTGATGCAAGGCCTGGTGGCAGGCCTGCAGGGCATCCACGGCGCGGCGCTGGGCATCGTCGGCGACGAAGCCCAACTGGGCAGTGGCGTATTGATAAGCAGCGAGAGGCGAGTCGAAAGTCATGCGCGCCATTATGACTTACAAGGAGATATCCAGCCGTGAAATCTTGCCCTGTTCATTCAAGCGAAAGGTATAGCGCAGCTCCAGCGGGCTACCGGGGAAGTTACCGGAAACCACATTGTTGACCAATACCTTGCCGGTACGATGCTGCACGTTAAGTACTTCGACCCTGGACTGATAACGCTGCGCGGTGTCTTCCATCCAACGTGCGATGGCAGCAGGGCCAACCTGGTGCGCGCCTTCATCGAACACGTTGGCGTCGTCGGCAAAACAGTGGGCAACAGCCGAGGTGTCGCGGGCATTGGTTGCCGCAATATAGGCCGCGATGGCCGGGGCCAGTTCAGCGAGGGACATGTCACAACTCCTTTGTGGTGATTTATGACGCGATGCTAAACCAGGGCTGTGTCAGTTTTTGTCAGGAGTAAACGGCGAGGATTGCTGCTGCTCCATCAACTTGCGCCAGGCCCGCAGCCAGTCACTGCGGCGCCCCGGATAACGCTCGCCCCGGGCCTCGGCGGCCGCCACGCGGTCGGTGCGAAAGGTGCGATACGCGCCCCGCAGTTCGCACCAGGCCACGATCACCCGCACCTCATTGAGAAAGCCCAGCGCCAGGGGCCAAATCAGCCGTTGGCTCTGAGTCTGGCTCGCATCGGCGTAATCGACATGCAATTTGGCCTGATTGCGAATGGCTTCGCGAAACACATTGAGCGGGACGCGGTTTTCCGGGTACCCGAACCCTGGCGGGCCAGGTAGCAGCGTCGGGTTGCGCAACGCTTCCTGGGCGGCAGGGTCCAGCACGTCGGCAATTTTCGCCAAGGCATTGGCCGCGGCATGACTCAAGACGTCGTCGCCACGCTGATCCACATAGCGCAGGCCGAGCACGATGGCTTCGGTTTCCTCGGCGTTGAGCATCAATGGCGGCAGAAACAGCCCGCTGCGCAGCACATACCCTACCCCGGCCTCGCCAAAAATCGGCGCCCCCAGCGCGGTCAATTCAGCGATATCGCGATACAGCGTGCGCTCGGACACCTCCAACTGTGCCGCCAGCACGGCGGCGGTCACCGGACGTTTCTTGCCCCGCAGGGACTGGAGCAAAGTCAGTAGACGAGTGGTACGCGACACATTGAGCCCACCGAAAAAGGAAAGTGGCGCAGCTTATCAGAGCACCCTGTCAGAAAATGTCAGCAGCAGCTCGGCCACCCATTATCCGGGGCGAAAAAAAACGGCCTACCGGCCGTTTTTTAATTGCGTGGTTTACGCAAGGCTCTTGCTGACCACCTCAAACACATCGCTCGACAGTTCACCGCAGGCACGAATGCGCTCCAGCTCCGCCTTCATCAGCGCCTGCCGCGCGCTGTCGTATTTGCGCCAGCGGGTCAACGGCGCCAACTGGCGCGAGGCGATCTGCGGGTTGAAGCCGTTCAACTGAATCACCAGGTCCGCCAGGAAGCGATAGCCCGAACCGTCCGCGGCGTGGAAGTTGATCAGGTTCTGCCCGGCAAACGCGCCCACCAGCGCGCGTACTTTGTTCGGGTTCTTGATAGTGAACGCCGGATGTTCCATCAACGCCTTGACCCGTGCCAGCCCGCCCGGCAACACGCTGCCGGCCTGCACGCTGAACCACTGGTCCATGACCAGCGGGTTGTCCTTGAAGTTTTCGGCAAACGTCGCCAGGGCCTTGGCTTTTTCCGCCTCGAACGGCGAATTCACCAACACAGCCAATGCAGTCAGGCGTTCGGTCATGTTGTCGCTGGTGTCGAACTGGTCCAACGTCGCCGCCAGCACTTGCGGCTTGCCACTGAGCATCAGGTACGACAGCGCAATGTTCTGCAAGGCACGCCGGGCAAAGTGCTCGGCAGCCGCCACATACGGGGTTTGCTTGGACAGTTCGCGGTTGGCCTGGTAACGCAGCCACAAGCCTTCAAACAGGTGGTCGGCCAGTTGTTTGCGGGCAAACTCGCGAGCGGTGTGAATGGCGTCGACATCGGCCACTTCACTGATTTCCGTCAGGTAGGCTTCACCTGGCAGCGAGAGCATTTCCGCGACCATCGCCTGGTCCAGGCTTTCATCGCTCAATACCGTGCGCAATGCGTCGATCAGGCGCTGATCCAGCTTCAGCGGCTGACCCGCTTGATACTGGCCAATCAGCTCCTGCAACACCTGCACCGACAGTTGCTGGCCGGCATCCCAGCGATTGAAGCCGTCGCTGTCGTGCTGCATCAGGAACATCAGCTGATCACGGGTGTATGGGAAGCTCAGTTTCACCGGCGCCGAGAAACCGCGCAGCAGCGAAGGCAGCGGTTGTTCGGCGATATCGACGAAGGTGAAGGTCTGCTCGGCCTCGGTCACCGAAATCACGCGGGACGTGCCGGCAGCGCTTGCCTCACCGGCCAGGCGCAACGCGATAGCGACACCCTTGGCGTCCAGCAGGCCCAATGCCACTGGCATCACGAACGGCAGTTTTTCCACCTTGTCCGGCGTTTCCGGGCAGCTCTGGCGGAAAGTCAGGCTGTAGGTTTTGGCCGCCGCATCGTAGGACTCGCTCACCGCCAAGCGTGGCGTACCGGCCTGGCTGTACCAACGCTTGAACTGGCTGAGGTCGGCGCCGTTGGCGTCTTCCATGGCCTTGATGAAGTCGTCGCAGGTCACGGCCTGACCGTCATGGCGTTCGAAATAGAGGTCGCTGCCTTTGCGGAAGCCTTCGGCGCCGAGCAACGTGTGGATCATACCGACCACTTCCGAGCCCTTTTCGTACACGGTCAGGGTGTAGAAGTTGGAAATCTCGATAAAGCTATCCGGGCGCACGGCGTGGGCCATGGGGCCGGCGTCTTCGGCGAACTGGTGAGTGCGCAGGTATGCCACATCCTGGATGCGTTTGACCGTGGCCGAGTTCATGTCCGCAGAGAAACCCGAGTCGCGGAACACGGTGAAGCCTTCCTTGAGCGACAGTTGGAACCAGTCGCGACAGGTCACGCGGTTGCCCGACCAGTTGTGGAAGTACTCATGGGCGACGATCGCCTCGACCCGCTGGTGTGCGGCGTCGGTGGCGGTTTCGGCGCGGGCCAGCACGGCGCTGGAGTTGAAGATATTGAGGCCCTTGTTCTCCATGGCGCCCATGTTGAAGTCGTTGACGGCGACGATCATGAAGATGTCGAGGTCGTACTCCCGGCCGTAGGTCTCTTCATCCCAGCGCATGGATTTTTTCAAGCTGATCATGGCGTGCTGGCACTTGTCGATATTTTCCGGCTCGACATAGATACGCAGCGCCACGGTACGGCTGGTCATGGTGGTGAAGCTGTCTTCGACACACCACAAATCACCGGCCACCAGCGCGAACAGGTACGCCGGCTTCTTGAACGGGTCTTCCCAGGTGGCCCAGTGACGGCCGTCTTCGCCAGGACCACTGGCAATCGGGTTGCCGTTGGACAGCAGCACCGGGTAGCGGTGTTGCTCGGCGATCACGGTGGTGGTGAAGGTACTCATCACGTCCGGACGGTCGAGGTAGAAAGTGATCTTGCGGAACCCTTCGGCCTCGCACTGGGTGCAGAACATGCCGCCGGACTTGTACAAACCTTCGAGGGCGGTGTTGGTTTCCGGGTGGATCTTGACGGTGGTGTCGAGGGTGAAGGCCTCACTCGTGGGCTGCACGGTCAGGTGGCTGTCGGTCAACTGATAGTCAGCGTCCGTCAATTCCTGGTCCGCCAGGTTCACGCTCAACAGCTCGAGCTGCTGACCGTCCAGCACCAACGGCGGCAAGCCGGCGCCACGCTCGGGGTTGCGGCGCATCACCAACTGCGCGTGGACCAGGCTGTGGTCCTCGAACAACTCGAAGGTCAGGTGCGTCTCGTCGATCAGGTAGTCCGGCGCCTGATAGTCCTTCAGGTAAATCATCTTCGGTTGTTCGGTGCGCATGGGTGGCATCCTTTTACTGATGCACGGCGAGCTGGTAGGCCGTGTACTTACGAATATTGATGACGCCGGTGTCGAAGATCAGGTATTGGCCCTTGATCCCCAACAGCGTGCCTTCGGCAATCGGGTTCTTGTCCAGGTTGAAACTGACGATCTTGGTCGGATATTGCTCAATCGGGTAACGGATTTCGATCGGTTCAATGTCGGCAATCGTTTGGATGGCTTGCAGGCCAAAGCGTTCCTGCAAACTCACCAGGCCGTCGGCGCAAGACGCGAACAGCTCATCGCGCACCTGCTTGAGGTCGACCGATTGCGCATCGCCCTTGAGCAAGGCACGCCAGTTGGTTTTGTCGGCCACCTGGCTGCGGAACAGGTCTTCGACGAAACCGGACTGCTGGCGCGTGGACACACGCACGATCGGCAACGCCTGGCTGGCGCCCTGGTCCAGCCAACGCGTCGGCAATTGGGTGGCGCGGGTGATGCCGACCTTGACGCCCGACGAATTGGCCAGGTAAACCACATGGTCGGTCATGCAGAACTGCTCGCCCCACGCCGGATCACGGCAGGTGCCGGCGGCATAATGACAACGCTCGGGGCTCATGATGCACAGGTCGCACTGGGCCAGCTTGGTCATGCACGGGTAGCAATAACCCTGGCTGAAGCTGGTCTTGGTCTTGCGGCCGCAATGGCTGCAATGGATCGCACCGAGGTATTCCAGGCGCACATGGGTGCCAATCAACGGGTTGACCGGCACCTCGGTATCGCCCAGGCGAAACGCGTATTGAACAGTCGGCTCACCGAGTTGCGCCGACATTTTGCTGACTGCACCGCGACCAATTTCAATCAATGGATCGCATCCGACTTGAACAGGATGTTCGGCACCGTGATCGACTTCGATTCACACTCCTGCGCTCCCATGTAACCGGTGCGCTGGTCTTCCGGCAGGTTCTGGATTTCCCAGGCGATCATCGCTTGCAACGACAGCTCACGCTGTTCGGCGGTGAGCTTGCGGCCGTCGGACCATTTGCCGATTTCGACGGCGAGCTTGAGGCTCTCGTAGATGTCCGGGGTGATGTTTTCGATCATTTCAGCAAAAGAGGACATTCAGGCTCTTCCTTAACGAATAGTGGATTTGCGACGACTGTACAAACCGCCCAACAAGCCGGTCAGGCAACCGATGGCCAGGCCGCCGACATGGGCTGCGTTGGCGATTTCGCCGAAACCGATCATCGAGACCAGCCCCGACAGGCACAGCACCAGCCACACCAGCATCATCACCAGTACCCCACGGGGCAGGCGATAGGCCGGGTTGGGCGAGAGGAGTTGATAGATCCAGCAGTGTCCCAGCAGCCCATACAACACGCCGGACAAGCCACCAAACAGGCCCGGGCCGCCATAGGTGTATTGAGCGAAGTTGGAGGCCAGGCTGAACAACAGCGTCAGGCCCAGCAGGTTGATACTGCCCTGGCGCGCTTCAATACGTCGTCCCAGCTCCCAGTACCACATGCCATTCATGGCCAGGTGCAGGATGCCGAAGTGGATCAGCATCGGCGTGACCAGCCGCCACCACTGGCCCGAGGCCAATGTATCGGCCAGCGGCGTGAACTGGATGTACTCACCCATCACCCGGAACGGCAGGAAGGTCAGCCAGCTCATGGCTTGCAGGTTTTCACCGAGCAAGGTCACCGCGCCGACGATCAGGCTCGCCAGCAGCACCAGCGCCGTCACCGGGCTATGGCGTACTTGCTGAACAAAACTCGGGCGCGTGACCGGCGCCTGCTCGGGAATATCCAGTTGCTGGTCCGGGTCGCCGGCGGGAAAGCGTTCATACAATACACGCACGTCGTCACTGATGGTCTCGGGCACCCACAACACCTGCTCGCCCGCTTCTTCACTGACACGATGGGGCACCTGCATGCGTTGCAGCAGTTTGACGAAACCACCCAGGTCGACGCTCAGCGGCAAGCGTAATACGGGCACGGCACTCATGTAATCACCTCGGGTCGCTCAACGTCGACCCATACAAATTTACGCGGATCAAGGCGGGTTTCCTGATCCAGTCGATACGCCACCAGCTTGCCGTACAGCACCGCGCTGTAGTCCAGGCAGGCCAGGTTCGGACGGATCGGCGCCGGCTTGCCGCTACGCCAGTAATGCCCGACGAACAACAAAGGCTCGTCGACGCCGTAGCGCAGCAGGGAATTTTTTTCAGAAGACGACAACGGTGTACGCGCCACCGGCTCCGGCAATGCGTCGGGCTGGAACACGATGTCGCCGTAGGTTTTCGGGTCTTCCTCCCAGAACTTGGTGCGAAAGAACGAACGCGTCAGGCCATCGCCGCCGGTCAGGGTCAAACCGTCTGGCAGACGCATGTCGGTGCCGCGCAGCAGGCGGTCGAAGGCGTTGCAGGCGAAGCTGCCCGGCACGGCGGCGGCCTGCAGGAAATGCTGATCGATACAGCCATCCGGAAAGGTCGCGCGCAACGGCTGGATAAACCCGTCATCCCAGCACGCATGCACCACGCGGAAACGTCCGGCGTCGACAAACAGTGGCATGTCATAGAACCAGCCAAGGAAGTCGTGCCAGTCGCCCGGGTGATGCTCGAATTGGGTCAGGGTCTCGTGAATCAACCGCTCGTGCCGTGGCGTGTGTTCGCGCACGAACTGCTTGTCGCTGCCCGGCGGCGCGGGCGTGGCCCAGCCCAGGGCATTGAACTCGTGGTTGCCCATGATGCATAACGCCTGCCCCGCCTCGGCCATGTCATGGACGATGTGCAGCGCCTCGCGAATCCGCGGGCCACGGTCGATGATGTCGCCGAGGAACACCGCCATGCGCGACGGATGACACCAGGTGCCAGCGTGCTTGTGGTAGCCCAACTGGTCGAGCAAGTGCTCAAGCGTATGGGCGCAACCGTGCACATCACCAATCAGGTCGTAGCTACGCGCGGGATCGAGCATCAGTCGCCTCCACCCCCCAAGCGGCTGCCCCAGCCCAACTTGGTGCGGCACACTTCATAGTAGTTGTGGTCCAGCGGATGGATCAGCCGCAGCTTCTGCGCCTTTTTGCTCACGGTGATGGTGTCGCCGGGGGCGCAGGTGAAGTGGTTCTGCCCGTCACAGGAGACTTGCGGGTAAATCTGCATGTCTTTGGAAACCACGATTTTCAGCTCACTGTTGCCGTCGACCACGATAGGCCTGCTGGACAACATATGGGGGTACATCGGCACAATCACAATGGCATCAAGCTTGGGGTGCATGATCGGGCCACCCGCCGACAGCGCATAGGCGGTGGAGCCGGTGGGCGTGGCGACGATCAGGCCATCGGCCTTTTGGCTGCACACGAACTGGCCGTCGATATACAACTCGAATTCGATCATCCGCGTGGATTTGCCGGGGTGCAGCACCACATCGTTGAGGGCATCGCCCTGGCCAATGGCTTCGCCGTGGCGACGCACTTCGGCCTGCAGCAGGAAACGGTTCTCCACCAGGTAATGGCCGTCGAGCACCTTGGCCACTTCAACTTCCAGCTCATCGGGACGAATATCGGTCAGGAACCCCAGGCTGCCACGGTTAATCCCCAGCACCGGCACGTTATGCCGCGCCAGCGCCCGTGCGGCGCCGAGCAGGCTGCCGTCGCCGCCGACCACAATCACCATGTCACACACTTCACCAAGCATCTTGCGCGACGAGGTTTGCAGGCCATGGCCCGGGAGGATTTCGGCGATGGTGTCTTCGAGGATCACATGCAGGTGGCGCTCGAGCAGAAACTTTTTCAGCCGGCGGACGGTGTCCAGCACCTGGGTACTGCCCAGGCGACCGATAATGCCGATATTGCGAAATTGCTCCATGGGGCTCCTGCGGGATTGGGGGTGTGGCAAAAAAGAACGATTATGGGCGAAAGGCCGCGTCAGGCAAAATCCTTTGTCGCTGTGAAGCCTTGATGACAACGCTTCTCAGCCACCCGACCTTGCGTAAAAGGCTATGCTCGGACCATGACCGTCTTCCCCGACTTGCACAACCTGCCCCGCCAACTGCGCCATCCCGAGGTGCGCGACTTGGCGTGGGTGATACTCGCCCCGCCCATGCTCGCGCAAACGCCGTGGCCGCAACGCCATCCGCTGGCCGGCAGCGACTGGGTACAGGCGCCCGACCGTCTCGAACACTGGCTGCGGCACTTGGACCAGGACAGCAGCCCCCTGCAGCATTGGCTGAACCTGGCACGCACCCGGCGCCTGGGCCTTTACTACGAACGCCTGTGGCAGTTCGCGGTGCAGCATGCGCCGGGCGTGGAACTGTTGGCCGCTAATCTGCCGATCCGCCGCGCCGGGCATACCCTGGGTGAACTGGACATGCTGCTGCGCGACGGCGATGGCGTGCATCACTTGGAACTGGCGATCAAACTCTACCTCGGCCCGCAGGACGGCAACGGCCAGGACACCGCACGTTGGCTGGGGCCGGGTTGTCATGATCGGCTGGATCGCAAGCTGGCGCACCTGGCCCAGCATCAATTGCCGATTTCGGCACGCCCGGAGAGCCACGAGGCGTTGGCGGCGCTGGGCATCGAGCAGTTCGATGCGCACTTGTGGCTCGGCGGCTATTTGCTCTATCCCTGGCCTGGCCAGGCTGAACCTCCCCACGGCGCTCACCCAGAGCATTTGCGTGGACGCTGGCTGCATCAGCGTGATTGGCGGGACTTTCTCAGCGCCAGTGCGCCCGGTCGCTGGCAGCCCTTGCCCCGGCATGCGTGGCTGGCGCCGGCGCATTACCTGGCAGAAGCGGTGTGGAGCGAAGAACAGATGCAAGGATGGCTGGCGGACCTGGCGCCAATGGCGCAGGCTCAGTTGCTGGTGCGGCTGGTTCAGAACGGCGAGGATTGGGAGGAAGCTGAGCGGTTGTTTCTGGTGGCGGATCTTTGGCCGAATGTGCCGGGTGCGCCCTAACCGGCAAGGAGCCGCCTCACCGACTTCATGGCTCAGCCCTCATTGAGGAATATCTGTTGCGGCAACGCGAAGCTGCGCAGTTTGAGCAACGCCAATGGCCCCGCATCCAGCTCGGTGCGCAGGTGCCACGTCAGGTTCAAGCCGTCAGGCGCCTTGAGTGCCAGGCGGTAGCGGCTGTCACCGTCGTCCAACGGCGTGACCTGGGCTTTTTCCAGCAAACGGATCAGGCCCCAGGTGCCGGGGTAGTCGCCGAATAACCGCTCGCCGGCGTGCACGCTGGTCCAACTGAGGCTCACACCGGGGTAATCGCCACGTCCCGGCCAGTTGAAACGCTGCCAGCTTTCCTTCTGGTTGAAGTACTGGTGCCGGTCGCCGTTGAGGATGAAGGTGGTTTGCACCACATCGCGCACGGGTTTGCCTTGCAGTTCAAAGCTCAGCCCCATGCCGCCGTCGGTGTAGAGCACATCGGCCAGGTCGCTCAGTTGATTGATGGCGCTCAGAAACTGCGGGTTGAAGCGCAGGCCCTGGCTGTGGCGTGGATCGGCTACCCAACGGCTGCCTTCCTTGCGCAGCACGCCGCTCAATTGCTGCTGTAGAAACTGTGCGATTCGCCCGGAATCCGCGCGGATCATTTGCCCCAACATCGGCAACGAGGCGTCGCTGGTGGTGGCCGCAAAGGGATAGCGGCTGGCGAAAGCAGCGTTCCAATGGCTGACGATCGAGCGCTGCCACTGGCTATTGAGACCGGCGGCGGACGGTTGCAAGACGCGTTGCCAGGCCTGTTCCAATGGCTGCACGAACAGTGTCTGCGCCGCCCCGCCCCACTCCGCGCCCAGGCTGGCAGCCAGCAGGCTGCCGTAGGATTGGGTGTCGGTGAGGTCGATGCTGCGGCCTTGAAAGACGGTTTGCGCGAGGGCCTGGGTCATTTCCAGGGGGTCAGGCGCGGTGCTGATCTGCTGCAATTTCAAACGCACCCGTGTCACGCGGGTGAGGAAGGCCTGGAGACTGAGGCCGTCATTGTTGTTCTTGTCCAGCAGCGCCAATAACGGGCCGAAGGTGGCGTCCAATGGGCCCTTGGATGCGTGGACCAACGGCTCGATCGCCGGGGCCTTATCCTGCCCGATCAGCTTTTGCGCGGACTGTATCAACGAGTCGGCCAGGGCCTGGTTGCGAGTGCCGGCCTGCCCTTGATAGGCCAGAGTGTTCATCAGGGCAATCAGGGGCGATTGGCGTACATCAGTCATCAGGGTCAGTTGGTCGATTGACTCATCAAGGCTCGCGGCCTGCTGCCAGCGCAGGCTGTTGAGCAGATCCAGCCAGGCGCTGGCGTAGTCCTGGAAGTAGCGCTCAGTGAGCCGTTCGCGGAGCTGGTCCGGGCTTAGGTGGGTGTCGATATCGACGGGTTTGTCGCTGAGCACCCAGTCGATTTCCTCGCGGCGCGCGTCGGCGATCGCATTGATGGCTTGGCGCACCTGGCCCTCCCAGGCCTGGCGGGTGAACACGCCGAGCACGCTGGCGTCGGTGGTGAACAGGGCCTGGGCGTCGGTGTCGCCGACCAGTTGGTGCAGGCTCAAGGCCGGGTAGTGATTGGCGGCGTCATCGAGCAGTTGTTGGTACAGGTTGGCCTCGGCATTGCGTTGGCCCAATTGACCGAGCAGGAATTGCCTGACTTGTGCGACCAGCTGCGCGTCGGTGTCGATACGCCAAGCCGGGTTTTCAGCCAGGTGCTCGGCGTAGAACTGCCACAGATTGGGCGACAGGGTTTGCCAGAGGCCTGGTGCTATCCCTGCGCGGAAGGGCTCCACGTTGCTCAGGGTTTTGACCAGAAGATTGGCGTCGGCTTTGTCCGGACGCGTCATCATCAGGTAGGCCTTGAGCTGGTCGTAGGCATCGCGGGCGCGTTCAGCGCGCTCGGGATTGTCCGGCGCCAGCTTGACCAGCGCGGTGAGCTGCTGGCGTAAAGCGGCGGCCGCCGGGTCACGGATCAGGCGGTTGTTGGCTTCGACGTAGCGTGGCCACACCGTTTCAAGCAGCGCTGGGGTTTGATTCAGGCCGAAGCGCTGGTACCACGGAGCGCCGTGTTCGGCGCGGTAATCCAGGCGTGCCAGTTCGCGCATCAGATCGTTGAGTGCGCTGAGTTGCTCGTCGCCTTGCGGGGATTGCTGGAGGGCCGACAGCGAAGCCTGAACCTGGGCGATCTGCGCACGGTTGCTGACAAACGACAGCAACAATCCGGCGCCCCATAACGCTGCCAAACCCAGCACCAGCGCATAGCCAACGCGCGGCACGCTCCAGCCCAGCCGGCGGCCACTGGCGTTATCGCCGAGTACGCCGTGCCACACCGAGGCAACCGACCATTCCTGTTGTTTGTCATGCGGCGAGCGCTGTACCGGCAGGCTGAACCACAACCCACGCAACGGCACACCCTGAGCAAAATCGCTGCCCAGAGGCGCCAGCGTATGACGCCAGCGGGCGATGCCCTCGCCCTGTAAATCCCGGGACAGGCGCAGCAGAAAATCATGCTTCATCACACCGTTCATCTGCGCCAAGCCCTCGCGGCGCAAAGGCTCCAGCAAGCGCGTCAGGGCGGTTTCCACTGCCGCCGCCGTGAACCGCTCGGGCAACCGGCAGCCCACAGGCTGCGCCTTGCGAGTGTCCTGCGCCCATGTACTGTCGCAGACCTGCCAGAGGTACAACGGCAACTGCCAGTGCAGGTCACGGGCAAGGCGCTGCACCTGGCGTACACCTTTACCCATCGCGGCATCGTCGGCGGCCTGGGTTTTGTTCAACGCCCAAACCACCCCGTCCAGCGCACGCCTGCGGCTCAGGCCACTCCAGTGCTTAGGGAATGACTGATCCAGCGTGGCCTGGGCACTGCCCCCCCACAACAGGACCGTGCCTTGGCCTTCGAGCCATTGCTGATCGGCCAGAGTGGGGGCGATGGCTTCGATTTCGGTGGGTTCGCCGATGACGAGAAGCAGGCGGACTTTGCGGCGCCAGAAAATACCGTGGTGGTCACGTAAATGCGCGCGCATCTCTGAGACATGAACAATCGGTTGGCGAGGCAAAACCATCTGTGAGTCTGCCGGGGGATAGACCTTATCCGCCCGCCCCTGCTCGCGGTGGTTTTGTCGTTTGAGATGCGCTAATAACTGTGGTGCCAGAAAGCCCACCATTGCAATGGTGATAATCAGCAGAAAAACCAACAGCTTGTGGTAATTCTCAGCTAGCCCGATCTGATCGCCATAACGCCAGATCACCCAGCCCAGCGCGGCTACCAGCGTAATGATCCACACTGCTGCCCCCGCGCGGCGCCATGAGTTACTCCAAACGTTCATGCCAACTCTCCCGTGGTAATAGTGCTCATCCAGTGCTGCGATTCTTCTCGTGCCAATACCAACAAAGGCTCGCGCTGATGCCGGGATATTTCCACACCCAGCGCAGTTACTAGCCAGTGACCGAGCGGGCCCGATAGCCCGCACAGACGTTCCTGAGTCCACTGCCGCTCCGCCTTGAGCGAAGCACCATGGGCGCCTGCTACTGCAAGCATTTTTCCGGTCAGTGGCTGCCAGTCGGCGGCGTCGACCAACATGCCGGTTGCCCGGCAAGCGCTCACTTGGGTTTGCAGAAACAACAGTAATTCGCTGTCCAGCGCGTCGATATCCAATGGCATTGGCCGCAACAAACCAGCCGTGCTCGGTAGCTCCAAGACGATTGCCAGGCTGTCCGGGCATAGCAGCAAGGCGGCAAGCCCGTCGGAGTACGAGTCATCACCGTGCACCTGGAGCACCAGAATCAACTCAATGGCTGCGGTGGCGGCCTTCAACGTTTCATCGATCCACCGGTACGACAATTCGCTAGCCAAGGTGAGCGTTGCGGGTAGCGGTCGGCTCATCGTGATGGTCCAGGTCTGCTGCCAGGCATCGCGCAAGGCTTCATATTCGCTGGGATCGACATCGCTCAGCAGGGTGACGTGCAGTTCCTGCCCCGTCGGTAACGCATGCAGCGCCGGCACCAATGCCTGAATCAACATCTGCAATCCGGCTTGAGCACGCTCCGGCCCTACAGGCAACGCCGCAATACGCCGTGCTTGCCCTGTGCGGGGAGGTAAATCAAAGGAACCCTGAGTTAATACACTCGCAGACACCTGATCAGGCAGCAGCACACAACTGGCAGACACTGCCAGGTAGCGCTGCGCCCAACCCTGCCAGGAACGCTGCGCACTTTGCGCCTCCTCCTCCAGAAACTGGCAATGGCTCAACGCAGTCCCATAGGCATGGGCACGCGCAGCGAACGCCAGGATCCAGACCACCAATGGCGAAGCGGACAATGCCCAAATGTTGAGCGTATTCAGTAACGGCATCCGTTCGGAGGCATGCAGCAAAAACAGCAGCACGCAGACCAGCACCGCCATGAGTGCAGCCAATAGCCAACGACCCAGCACCAGCGGTTTTGGAGCGCCCACCACATGAGGTGCCTGACGATCCCAGCCCATGACTAACCCACCCCGCAATCGGGAGCGCTGGAAATCACCTGGCAATCGCACTCACAGCGGCAGCCGTTGACCACCATCGCCCGATCACCCTCAGACCAGTCCGGGCAGCCATCAACAATCTTGTTGACGCCATGCCCCGGCAGCGGGCAACGAACTTCGTCTCCGACCAGTGCTACTCGCTTGCCATTTACGATCATCGTGGATGAGGCCGATATCACTTCTCCACCGTGGGTGGTTTTATCACCCAATAAAACAAATCCTTGTGACATATATAAAATTTTCCAAAACTCGCCCATTGAAAAACAGGCTTCCATAAAAATGATCAAAATATTCGTTAGAGGATTGATTTCGACCAATAAAAATTAGTTCGCCCCAAAAACGCACTACCTTTTAGCTGGCCAGCGCCCAATCGCTACGTAAACTTTCGCGGACAATTCAGCTCGCCGTTGTCAGCCTCTAATGCACTCCCAAGAGTCAACGTGTCGAAAACAAAAGAAAAAGGTAAATCGATAATAGCTAACGGAATAATCAGTCCATTACTCCCTTTGATCAGTGTCCAATCAGTCGCTGCATGAAAATCCAGCTGAACGCCTTGATAAGGGCAAGTCGGGCCATTCATAACTGCTGCCCCTATTGCCGCACAGCCCGAACACAGTCCAGCAACAAGCCCTAAAACCCCGAACTTTAAGCGCTTCGCATAGCCACTTCTCCGACCAACTTCTGCAATGCTTTTAATGCGAGACCGGCCAGCACCCGCAATTAAATTTAAATAAACCATCGCAACCACCCAATATAAATACATGACTAAGTTTTATCTAAGACTCACGTTAGCCGACATCAGGGATAAAACATTAAGCGTTAATGGTAAGACCTGAACAGAAGGAAACATGCGACTCATCGAGCCTTCTCCGCAGTCAGACGAATGGATTGCAGTTTCTTGAAGCTTGGGTCACGACCATCAGCCACCACGCTGCCATCGGGGTAGATATAGCGGGTATAGCCCTCGCCCTGCACCTTTGGCTCCACCGAATACAATGCATAGTTGGCATGCAGCAGCGGTTCGAAAGTCACCCTCCTAGCGTCGGAGGCCCGATAATACAAATAGATTTCACCCTCACTGAATAGCCACGCGCGCGTTTCATGTCGACCAATGAATTGCTCGTTAACCAAAGGGTAATAGTCTTTACTGATCAGCACGTCACCGTTGACTTCTATCGTTGGCTGAAAAGCAGAACGTTGTTGTGGCAGATGCTTATCGAACATCACGATCACCCCGCCCCCAGGGCCCGCTTTAACATTCTCGCCAAAGTGCGTTGTATTGGCGTAGGTGACGCCAAAAGTCACATTACTCAGTTGCCACTGGCATCGGCTACCGCCATTGATGGGCAACTTGGCCTCATATAGGCCGCTCTGCCCCTGCTGTTGCGGTTGAACCGTAGTGGACAAGTAACCGTCCTCTTCATAAGTGGTCCAGTCTGGCCCGGATCGTTTGATCGGGCATTTCTCCGAGCGGTACATCACCTGCATGGGTTCCGCCGCGAGGTTCTGCGGGACCTTCACCACGATGCTGACCTGCTCCCCACCCAATGGCGGTGACAAGGCCTGGTTCTGGGCGCAACCGCTGAGGTTGAGCAGCAACAACAAAGCAGCGCTTGTTTGGGTGACGCGCTGCATATGCACGGAGGCATGTCCCATACATAGCGCTGTCATTGTGATTGCCCCAGGCGAATGGATTGCAGCTTCTTGAAGCTTGGGTCACTGCCACCAACCACAACACTGCCGTCAGAATAGGTGAAGATGTTGCGATTACCCTCTTTTTTCACCTTCGGCCCTACCGAATAAACGACGTAGTCAGCATGTAGCAGGGGCTCGAACACTACCTTTCGCGTCGTTAGAGCTCGATAATACGAATACATTTCACCCTGTCCGACTATCCAAGCGAGCTTTTCTTGTCGGCCCAGAAACTGTTCGTTTACCCAAGGGTAGTAATCCTTACGGATCAGCAAGTCGCCACTGACCTCTATCGTCGGCTCAAAAGCAGAACGTTGTTGTGGCAGATGCTGATCAAACATCACAATCACCCCGCCCCCAGGGCCCGCTTTAACATTCTCCCCAAAGTGCGTTGTATTGGCGTAGGTAACGCCAAAGGTCACATTGCTCAGTTGCCACTGGCATCGGCTACCACCATTGATGGGCAACTTAGCCTCATACAGGCCGCTCTGCCCCTGCTGTTGCGGTTGAACCGTAGTGGACAAGTAACCGTCCTCTTCATAAGTGGTCCAGTCTGGCCCGGAGCGTTTGATCGGACATTTCTCCGAGCGGTACATCACCTGCATGGGTTCCGCCTCGAGGTTCTGCGGGACCTTCACCACGATGCTGACCTGCTCTCCAACCGGTGGCGGTGCCAAGGTCTGGTTCTGGGCGCAACCGTTTAGGCTGAGCAGCAGCAAAGCGCCGCTCATGGGGCTTAGCCGAGTATTCATAGGCTGTGTTCCTCCGTGATCGCTAGCAGTGCGTCGGGAAACTCGACGGTTATCGCACCTGGGTAACGGGAGGGAATGGGTTGGCTGTCCCCCCCCGCTTTCCTCGACTGCGTGATAGTTCATGTGTTGCACTGGACCCTGCGCAGGGTGGATCAGAATGTTCATGGTCTTATGTCTTCCCTTATGGCTAGTGTGTTGGGTGGGCTGTTGCACCCCGGATGCGTAGATTCAGGCTTGGGTGATCTCGATCATCACGCCAAATTCGCGCTCGCGGCAGAAGCGCTGTAGGGCTTCAGGACCGCCTTCCAGGTCTTGAGTCATGCGCAAGGCCATGGGTAACAACTTCTGCAAGGCAAGGAACTGCTCGTTGCGGTGTTTTTCCGCTTCGGGGACGCCCAACCCATGCATCTGCGTCTCGAACTTCGCCCGTTGCGCCTTGCGCTCCAGTGGCCGTTCGGGATCGCTCAACTCCAGCAACTGGTTGTGCAAAAAGGGTAAGTAGGCAGCGACCATCGAGTGATCCATCGGGTTACTGCGGCGAGTGCTACGTTCAGGATTAGTGTGTGACGGAAAGAACCGCGTCAGGCTTTCCCGGCTCATCGAGCGAATGAGGGCCTTCTGCTCTTCACGGGCGAAGCGGCTGAACTCATCGCTCAGGCTGGGCACCAGGTAGAGGCGGGTTCGGTGCGGCAAACGCTTAAGAATGGTGGTGTGGTAAGGCGCGCCCAAACCTTCTCTAGTCCGCTCGGCGGGGTTATTTGAAGCCCGTGACTCCACGTGCTGGTCAGCGCGGTAGAACATGGCGATTTGGCCGTGATGCCAGTAGGGGTCGCCAAAGCGCACCAGTTTGCCGGCCACCAGTTCACCCACGGACCAGATGTAGCCCAGGTCGTGGCCCAATGGGCCCAATGCGTCGTACAGCCAGTTATCCAGTTCCGCCTCGGGTGGCACGCTGGTGATGGTGTCCGCGTCGTTGACATGACGAAAGTGAGTCACCGTTTTCAGGCGCTCCAGTGCCTTGGCCGTAAAGGTGCGGGGCATACCATAGGTATAGAGTAGAGGGTTGCGATCTATAAGCTCGGCGGAGTGGATTAAAGCCAGGGCGCCACCCAAGCTATGGCCGCAAATAAATAACTTTTGTTCAACTACCGCTTTTTGAATGTCATCAAAGCGTTTAGGAAACAACCTCTTAGCCACCTCAAACGCATGCAAAAACCCATAATGCACACTGCCGACATCCGTCAGAGGCGTACACGCAGACTTCAAGTCGCAGCCGCTGCCATCGGCCGGCATCGGGCGGTACAGCACATCCGTCAGCCAGTCCTTGGGTTCCTGTGTCCCGCGCCAGGCCACAACCACTTGAGTCTGGTTGATGCAATAGAACAACTGGGTATTTTCGATGATGAGCCGCGGAATCTCGGAGGCATCCGACGGTCGCCTGGCCTCCAGCGAATCCAGCATAACCGCCGTGGTGTAGCGCTGGTTGAAGGGGACGTCTACCACCAGTGCTGGCAGACGCGTCCCTCCGGAGTCAATCATCACCGGCGTGCGCGACAGGTCCAGGCACTGACGTAAAAAGAACTCCTCCACCGAGCCTGAGACGGTACTGGGATCGGTGCCCGGTCGTTGCTTCAACATGTTCTGGGCGACAATGCTGTAGGACAGGTTGGCCATCAGCCCAAGGTTATAGGCATTGGCCATGCTGTATTCGGGTTGGTGATGCAGAACCAAAGACCAGGCACGGAAGGGGCAAACTTCCAACACGTGACGGCGATTCAGCGCTTCGTACTCAACGGTGAAACCGCTGAATGCCGGGTCCGGGAAGTGAAAGGCCGGAGGCCGCTTTGGGTCCTCCAAAGGCGGATCAAGGGTCGGTAATCGGTCGCATAACTGACCGATACGCAGGTAGTGGTAGCAGTGACCTGCCGCGAGGGCCTGCTTCTCGACGGGCGAGAAACCCGAATGCTGCGGACCATACAGCGGGGTCCGATCTCCGATTACGGGCCGAGGCGGTTCGGCACGCAGGGCACGCAAGCGACGGGTTTGCAGCAGCTCGGCCAAAGGATCGGCCTGCACTTTCAGGGTGATGGGAATCGGGTGCAGCCCCTCAATACGGATCACCCCATGGGCATCGCTGAGCCCTGCACATTCGGGGAAGCACCTCTCCCGGATGGCGTCGTTGATCGCCTGATAGGGCATGTTCGCCAGGGGCGCACCCTGCTCGTCCAGCAACTGGAATTCGATCCAATGCTGTTTCTGTTTCCCTCCGATAAAATCCTTGCTCGGATTGAGGGTATCCGTGCGGTGCATTGGATCGTTCATGTAATCCCTTAATGAATAGTCATATTTTCGGAGCATCCATCCGATCGGATGAGCGGATGTCGGCAATCATCCGTTCCTTCACAACACGCCACTACTGCCTGGAAACCCCGCTGACAAAAACAAATGTCGCGCACGACAAAAACCAAAAAAACAAACACTAAATACTGCTCCCGCTGATCAACCGAGATAGAAACCGGGCCGTAGCCCCCACCGCAAAAGTCAAACTGATTACATTTACGCTAGCCCTTCGCTTTGGCTATTTCGATTTCGTTTTTTAGCTCAGTCCATACTCTTGCACTAACAATCCGTATCAATCGCCCCATCACACCAGATAGACATTTACCGATCACCCCCTGCTCGACCCTCTTCTTGACCAAGGACTCAATATCAGCCACCAACTGCTCCTTATCGAAATACCAGCAAACAGGTGGCACTGGCGCCAGCATATTACTGACGCATACCGGAGCCACTCTCTCAAACAAAGCAAACTCAACCTCCTCAACAGAGTAATTCTTTGCCACCCCTGCAATGTGCTTGTAGTCAACATTGGCATCTACAAACAAATCAGAGAGTGCAGACCAGAGTTGATGCTGATCTAATTGATTGTCCATTTAGTAAACTCTTCTATTTCATCGTCGAGGGAGTCCGCTAGTTTCGAGGCCGCCCAGCCAGAGGCAACCCCGCCCGCCAGCATTAAACCGATTGCACAAAACGGCGCGCCGGGCCCGCACACGGTAGAGACGGCAAAGCTCGCCAAGGTAGTTCCTGCAAAACCACCGCTTATCGTAATACCTTGTTTGATCAACTCTTTCTGCTTATTCTCTGCATTCGCGATCTCGTAGGTTGCATAAGCGACCGTCACGACAATCAAAACCTTACCAGAGACTTTTAACACTCGATTTAAAGTATTAAATCCCGTGTTCGGCCTCGCCGAAGACTCTACGATCTCGTAATACATGGCATTTTTTTGCTCAGCATTGAGCGCCGCAAAGCTTTTACCAAATTTTTTGCCGGCTTTTTCGTCCAACAGCTTTTCTAACTCCGGAGAAACAACCTTCCTTTTCTCTGCAATAGCGCGCCCAGGCACTGAGGTTTTTTGCCTAGCTTCCGCCATGATTTTATTTCGTGCTTCGTAGCAGAATTCCGCAGCCTCCTTTATTGACACTTTTCCCGCATTGACTTGCGCCAATACCTGCGCCTTGACTCGCTTGACATTGCTGTTGTAGTTATCACGCCGCCTCGCATCATTTATAAAGCCTGAAGAAAACTTGAGCGCTGCCCCCTCAAAACTTTCAAGAGCGTGCTCCAAAGTATCATCGTCAACCTGATGATCTTGTCGAGCCATATAGTTTTGGTAAAAAGCATCCATATTATTTACTCCCCCAACTCTCGTAGCAGTTTGTCTGCGGTGCTAGGTAAGTCTTCTTGATGCTCCGGGCATTGCACCTCGAACTTGACGCAAGAATTACCCGTAAAAGAATAAAAACTTACTTTGTTTTCACCATCAAACTCGCCCTCCAACACCTCGCCATCATCCATGGTCGCGGTGCATTTTATGCCTTGATAATTTGATTTCGGCGGGGCAGAAAAGCTGATCCACTTTTGAGTCCCTGGTAGCTCGATTTTCAAGTTCCCCGGCAGCGCGGTATGAACGCTCATCGTCTTGCCATGTTTGTCGGTTACCCCATTGAATACTTCACCTTGCTGAGTGGTTATCCGGTAGCGGCTGAATCGCAACGCTGCCTGGGCTGCGTCTTTCACGGTGTAGCTAGCCGCGTAACCCGTCGGCAACGGTGACGCTGGAGTATTGAGACTGGTGCTGCCAAACTTTTTTACATCGGTAGCTTTTAGGTAGATGTTGCCAGGCGCTCCCAGCTCTATATCGCCGTCCTTTAAACGGATATAGGCACCGCCACAGTTGAGCACCAGTTCTTGCGGGGCGTTGATTTCTATACGGCCTTCGACGCTTTCGATCTTAACGTCGGTCTTTGCCAACGCATGGAGGTTACTGCCCTGAGCGTGCAGTTCAACTTTGCCTTGAGCCGCCTTGAGTTGCAGGTCGCCACGTTGCGCAAATACGCTCACACCACCTTCAGCGGTTGCGGTGATGTCGTGCCCGGCGCTGATGTCCGTGTTACGTGCGGCCATAATGCCCACGCTCTCCCCTCCGGAAGAAAGGCATATGGCTTTAGGACTGAGTACGCCGATACCCGACGGTGCATGTAGCAATACTCCCGGTTGTGCCAATCCCTTGAGTGCCTGAAGTAACTCTAGTTGGCTGTCGGTATCGCTAGACGGCACTCCAGCACTGTGAGCAGCCTGTGCCAGGGAGCGCGCCAGAGATAGCGCGCTTTTTAGTTGCTCAATGGCAGCCACCATGTCGAGTTGTTCACCCCGAGCCCGGTTCTGTTCGTCCGCACTGATAAACAAACCTTTCCCCCCACGAATCGCACCCCACCCATCAGTGCGCAACTCAAACCCTTCCCCACGCTTTTGTTTCGCAGCATCCACCAGATGCCCCAGGCTGAGCTGGCTCTTACCACTGTGCTCAGTACTGACCTTGATATGCTCCTGCCCCCGCGTGTCATCCATGCGCAGTTTGTTATTCGCCGGCGTGCGCAGCACGTTGCGTTTGTAATTGCGCAAGGTCACATGATCGACGTGCTGGCTGTCATGCAACGCGTGGGCGATGTAGGGCCGGTCGGGGTCGCCCTGTTCAAAGGCGATGGCGACTTCGGTGCCGGGAATCAACGGCAGGTGCAGGCCGTGGGTATCCCCGGCGTAGGGTCGGGCCAGGCGTAGCCATAGGCTTTCTTCGCCGGGTTTCCAGGCGTCGCGGTCGAACAGGAAATTGACCTTGTAGCGCCCTTCGATGTCGATGTGCCCGTAGGGGTCATGCGCCTGCGGGCTGGTGACGCGGGCCGGGACGGTGCCGGCGATTTGCGGTTTGTCTTGCAGCTCCGGGCGAAAGCACACGGTTTCCGAGTAGGGAATGGCCTCAAATGTCACTTCGTAACTGGCATCGCGAGCGGCGCGGCTGATCAGTTGGGTGATCACCGCACCTGCGGCGAAAGCCTGTGGCGCGCCGCCAGAGATTTTAAGCACCTGCCCTGGAGCAAGGGTTGCGCTGCTGCTGACGCCGCTGAGTTGCGTTTGGCCGTTGAGGTAACGCTCGTGGCGCAGGCGAGCGTAAAAATATCCGCTTTCGCTTTGCAGGTCTTCGTCATGGGCGTAGCGGTCGCCCATGACGGTGTAGGGTTCGGCGTAGTGATAAGCCTCGCCATAGGTGCCGCTGGCGCCGCGGGTTTGGTCGATATCACCGTTCAGGTGAGCGTTGGCCACGCGGTGATGGTAGGTGCGGATATTGACGTGCTGTTCCACCACGTGGTGGCTCGATTGCAGGGCCCACACACCGTCCTGGCCACTGCTGCTGAGCCCGGATTGCGGGCGGTAGGCCAACTCCACGTCAAACTGGTAGTGACGCTGGTCATCGTGAAATTCCACCACGTCGATATTCAGGCGTTCGTCACTGGTGAAGCGGTACCAGATGCCGACGTCGGCCAGCAGGCGCGAGATGAAGGCCAGATCGCTCTCGCCATACTGCATGACCTGTTCGCGCTTGGGGTATTCACGCACCAGGCTGAAAAGGAAGTCCTGGCCTTCAAAATCGTGGCGGCTGCGCAGGATGCTTTCGACGATCTGCGGCACCGATTGATGCTGGTAGATGCGAAATTGTCTGCCTTGGCCGAGTAGAGCCAGGTGCGGTTGCAGGGTGATTTCGTAGCGGGCTTCATCAGCGGAGCCGGACAGGCGCTTGAAGCCGCTGACTACGCCGTGCAGGGTACGCAGCGGTTTGATCTCGGGCGCGCTGAAGCTCAAGGCCGGTGATTTTTGCGGTGGGGCGTGCAGGCTGAAACGGGCGGCCTGGCCGAGCAGGGTTTCGGCGGCGAGGTCACGTTCGGTGCTGGTGAACTCTATGCGATAGGTGAACGGTTGGCTCAGGTATTCCTGGCCTTCAAAGGCCAACACGTCGAGACGGGCTTCGACGTTGCGCACGTTCAGGGTGTGCCGGCCGTGGTCGAAAAAAACGCTCGGTAGTACGCTGGAAGTCATTCCCTTTACTCCTGGACGCGAGAGCCCAGAGAGTAAAGATTTGTTATCGGTGATTAATGTCGGAAAATTCGACTTTACAAGAGCGACACTTCCCGTTTGGGTTTTAGAGCCTAAAAACTATCGATATGTCGATAGTCCAAATAGAGGCGCTGAGCCAGCTCTCGTGCCCTCCCCAACCGAATCGGCCCACGCTCGATATCGATCAGTAACCCCGGGCAATCCAGCGCTGGCAACGCGACAATCTCCTTGAGCCGCCCATCGGTCATTACCAGCAACCGCTGCTGCTCGGTGGGGTAGCGTTTTCTGCGCGCCGCCAGCCATTGTGCCGCCTCGCTCAGCGCGGCCAACAGCGGCGTACCGCCACCCGCGCCGAGCTGATCCAGCCAACCCATCAGGCTCTTCGCGGCTTTCAGGCCCTGCACCTGCCACTTCGGCGACTGTCCGCTCGCCGTCAGCAATGCCATGCGCGCCCGCTGCCGGTAGGCGTCATCCAACAGTTGCGCCAATAACCCTTTGGCATCGGTCAACGCACGATGCCGTCGGGTGGACGCCGAGGCGTCGACAATCACCAACCATAACTCTTGGGCCGAGCGGCTGCGCAGGTGCAAGCGCAGATCCTCACGACACTGCGGCCGCCCCCCGAGCAAGGTGCCCGGCCAGTTGATCGCGCCGTGCTGCGCGCTGCGCGGCTTGCCGTGCCTGCCTTTATCCAGTCGCCCCGCCTTGGGCCGGGCATCCGCCCCCGCGTCAGGTCGGGGGCGGATGCCTAGGGCTTTTTTGGCCAGGCCGGCACGTCTCGGCGAGCGCCCGTGGGCAAGGCCGGCGCAGGCATATCGCCCCACTGGCCTTGGCCGGGTGAGGTGTCGGACGCTTGGGGCGCCTGGCCCTCAGGGTTGGGTGGGCTTGCCGGTGGGGACTGCGCCTGGCGACGATGGCGCAAGGAAAACTCGGCCACGGCTTCGATATCTTCCTCGGCGATGGCCGTCGCGCCGCGCCAGGCGGCATGCGCTCTGGCGCCACGCAACCACACAAGGTCGGCGCGCAAACCATCCACGCCCGCGGCAAAGCAGCGTTCGGTGATCTGTGCCAGCGCCTCGTCATCCAATGCAATGCTGTCGAGGCAGGCCCGCGCCTGGGTGCAGCGTTCGCGCAACGCCGACTGCGGCTGCGCCCACTGCGCGCAGAACGCTGCGGGGTCGCTGTCGAAGTCCAGGCGCCGGCGGATGATCTGCCCACGCTCGGCCGGCACGGTTTGCCCGCTCAAGGCCACGTTGAAACCGAAGCGGTCGAGCAACTGCGGGCGCAACTCCCCCTCCTCCGGGTTCATCGTGCCGATCAGCACAAAACGCGCCGAATGCCGGTGGGAAATGCCGTCGCGCTCAATCAGATTGGTACCGCTGGCGGCCACGTCCAGCAGCAGGTCCACCAAGTGATCAGGCAGCAAGTTGACCTCGTCGACATACAACACGCCGCCGTCAGCCTTGGCCAGCACGCCGGGTGAAAACTGCGCGCGGCCTTCGCCCAATGCGGCATCCAAGTCCAGGGTGCCGACCAGTCGTTCTTCGGTGGCGCCCAACGGCAAGGTGACGAATTGACCGCTGGCCAACAGGTCCGCCAACCCACGCGCCAGGGTGGACTTGGCCATGCCACGCGGGCCTTCGATCAGCACACCGCCGATCTTTGGGTCGATGGCGGTCAGGCACAGCGCCAGCTTCAGGTCGTCGGCGCCGACCACGGCCGACAGCGGAAAATGGGGAATATCAGTCATCAGCTGTCTTCTTCTATATCCAGCAACAGGTTTTCCAACGCCTCGCGATACGCCCCCGGCGCCTGCCACATGCCGCGTTGTTGGGCCTCGAGCATGCGCTCGGTCATATCCCGCAGGGCATCGGGATTGTGCTGTTGCACAAAGGCGCGGGTGTCGGGGTCGAGCAGGTAAGCGTCGGCGAGCAAGGCGTATTGATGATCGTCGATCAGCGCAGTAGTGGCGTCGAACGCGAAGAGATTGTCCACGGTCGCCGCCATCTCGAATGCGCCTTTATAGCCATGGCGTTTCACGCCTTCGATCCACTTGGGGTTGGCGGCGCGGGAACGGATCACCCGGTTCAGCTCTTCCTTCAAGGTGCGGATTTTTGGCAAGTCCGGCTGGCTGTGGTCGCCATGGTAGCTGGCGGCCTTATCGCCGCTCAGGGTTTCCACGGCCGCGAGCATGCCGCCCTGGAATTGGTAGTAGTCGTTGGAATCGAGCAGGTCGTGCTCGCGATTGTCCTGGTTCTGCAGCACCGCCTGCACCTGGCTCAGGCGCTGGGCGAATTGCTCGCGGGCGGCGGTGCCCTCGTCGGCACCACCATAGGCATAGCCGCCCCAGTTCAGGTAGACCTCGGCCAAGTCCTCGCGGCTCTGCCACAGGCGACCATCGATCGCGCCCTGCACGCCCGCGCCGTAGGCACCGGGCTTGGCGCCGAAAATACGCCAACCGGCCTGTTTCGCCGCTGCGGCTTCGTCCAGGCCAGACTCAAGCAGAGCCTGGCGCTCGCTGCGGACCTTGGCGGCCAGCGGGTTCATGTCGTCGGGCTCGTCCAGCGCCGCCACCGCCTGTACCGCTGCATCAAACAGGCGGATCAGGTTGGCAAAGGCATCGCGGAAGAACCCGGACACGCGCAAGGTCACGTCGACACGCGGGCGGTCCAGCAGGCTGATCGGCAGGATTTCGAAGTCATCCACCCGCTGGCTGCCCGTAGCCCACACCGGGCGCACACCCATCAGGGCCATGGCCTGGGCGATATCGTCGCCGCCGGTGCGCATGGTGGCGGTGCCCCACACCGACAGGCCGAGCTGGCGCAGGTGGTCGCCGTGGTCTTGCAGGTGCCGCTCCAGAATCAGGTTGGCCGATTGGAAACCGATGCGCCAGGCCGTGGTGGTCGGCAGGTTGCGCACGTCGACGCTGAAAAAATTGCGCCCGGTGGGCAGCACATCCAGGCGGCCCCGGCTCGGCGCACCGCTTGGGCCCGCCGGTACAAAGCGGCCGCCCAGGGCATCGAGCAAGCCGCGCATTTCCGCCGGGCCGCACGCATCCAGGCGCGGCGCCACGACACTGCGCAGGCTTTCGATGACTGACTTGACGTCCTCCCAACCGGGCTCTTCCAACTGTTCCAGCGGCCCTTCCAGCGCGTGCTCGATCAACCACGCGGCGTACAGTTCCAGGCGCTCGCGGGTATCACCGGCCGTGCGCCACAGCTGGGGATCGATCTTTTGCAAAACCTCTGGACGGCGACCGGTCCAAGGTTCGGCCAGGGCGCAGTCCAGCGGATCGAAAGCCAGTTCGAAGGCCTTGGCCAACACCCGCAACAGGCTCGATTGCGCGCCGCGGCCGTCGCCACGGGGGATACGCAGCAACGCGAGCAACGTGTCGATGCGCAAGCGGCCCTGGGGCGACTCGCCGAAGATATGCAGGCCATCGCGGATCTGCGATTCCTTCAGGTCACACAGGTAGGTATCCAGGCGCGGCAGCCAGATGGCCGCGTCGGCATCGCTGTCCAGCTCAAGTTCCTGGTCGATACGCGTTTCGCGCACCAGCTTGAGAATGTCCTTTTGCAGCTCGCGGGCGCGGCGCGGGTCGAGCAACTGCGCTTCGTAGTATTCGTCCGCCAACAGCTCCAGGTCGCGCAGCGGCCCGTAGGTTTCGGCACGGGTCAGCGGTGGCATCAAGTGATCGATGATCACCGCTTGGGTGCGGCGCTTGGCCTGGGCGCCCTCGCCCGGGTCGTTGACGATAAACGGGTAGATATTCGGCAGCGGCCCGAGCAGCGCGTCGGGCCAGCAGTTTTCCGACAGCCCGACGCCCTTGCCCGGCAGCCATTCCAGGTTGCCGTGCTTGCCGACGTGGATCACGCCATGGGCGCCGTAGGTGTGGCGCAACCAGAAATAGAACGCCAGGTAAGCGTGGGGCGGCACCAGGTCCGGATCGTGGTACACCGCGCTGGCGTCCACCTGATAACCACGGGCCGGCTGGATGCCGATAAACGTCAGGCCCAGGCGCAGGCCGGCGATCATCAGGCGGCCGTCGCGGCACATCGGGTCGTTTTGGGGCGCGCCCCAGCGTTCCAGCACCGCCTGGCGGTTGGCTTCGGGCAGGCGCTTGAACATCGCCTCATAGTCGTCCAGGCCCAGGCTTTGGTGGCACGGGCGCAGGTCGAGGTTGTCCAGGTCGTTGGTGACGCCACCGAGCAGTTCGTGGATCAGCGCGGTGCCGCTTTCCGGCAGGACCTGCGGCAGCGGATAACCCTCGGCCTGCAGGGCCCGCAGGATATTCAGCGCCGCCGCCGGCGTGTCCAGGCCCACACCGTTGCCGATGCGACCGTCGCGCGTTGGGTAGTTGGCCAGGATCAGGGCGATGCGCTTGTCGGCATTCGGCACCCGCGCCAGTTCGACCCAACGGCGCGCCAGTTCAGCGACAAAGTCCATGCGCTCCGGCGCTGCGCGATAGCACACCACGTCCGACTGGCTGCGCTCGCTGCGCCAGGCCAGGTCCTTGAAGCTGATCGGCCGGCTGATGATGCGGCCATCCAGTTCCGGCAAGGCAATGTGCATCGCCAGGTCACGCGGGCCGAGGCCTTGTTCGCTGGCCTGCCAGCCGGGTTGATTGTCTTGGGCACAAATCGCCTGAATCACCGGGATATTGCGGCGAAACGGGCGCAAATGTGGCGCCTCGGGGCTGGACTGGGCAAAGCCGGTGGTGTTGAGAATCACCGATGCCTGCACTTCATCCAGCCAATCCTCGACCGCCGTCAGGCAGCCGGGCTCCTTCAGACTGGCCACCGCCATCGGCAACGGATTCAGGCCCGCCGCCTGTAGACGCTGGCAGAACACATCGATAAAACCGGTATTGGCCGCTTGCAGATGGGAGCGGTAGAACAGCACTGCCGCCACCGGAAACTCAGGATTCCAGTCCAACTGCCAGTCGTTGAGGCACGCATTGGGCTTATGCGGGTGATAAATCGCGGTGCGCGGCAGGGTTTGCGGCTCGGCCCAGGCATAGTCGCGGCCCAGATAGCCGCTGGCCAGGCAGCGATAAAAATCCAGCGCATTGCCCAAGCCGCCCTGGCGCAGGAACTGCCACAGGCGCTCACGCGCTGCGGCATCCACGGTGCTGAGACCGCTGAGCTCCGGGTCCGGGCGATCATCCCCCGGCACCAGGATCAGCGTGACCCCGCGCTCGGCCAACGCCACCAGACGCTCGATGCCGTAACGCCAATAGCCGATCCCGCCGTGCAGGGAAATCAGGATGACCTTGGCGTGGCGCAGCACTTCATCGACGTACAAGTCCACCGACGCATGGTTCTGCACCTGCATCGGGTTGGCCAGGCGAAAGCTGGGGTAGTCCTCGGGCAATTGCTGGGCCGCTTCAGCGAGTAGCGCCAGGCTGGAGTCGCCACTGCACAGGATCACCAGCTCCGCGGGGGTTTGTCCAAGGTCGGCAATATTGTCGTCCGCGACGAAACCGCCGGGCTGGGTCCTGAGCAGGTGCATGGGTTAAACGCTGAGGGCGGCGCGCAATTGCGCTTCGAGGCCCGCCGCATCCAGCTCCTGGCCGATCAGCACCAGGCGCGTGATGCGCGCTTCGTCGGCGCTCCAGGCCCGATCGAAATGCTTGTCGAAGCGCGTGCCCACGCCCTGGATCAGCAGGCGCATCGGCTTGTTCGGGATCGCCGCGAAGCCTTTGACGCGCAGGATGCCGTGCTGCACCACCAGTTGGGTCAGGGCGTCGAGCAGCAGCGCTTCCTCGGACTGGGGCAGGTCGATGGAAATGGAGTCGAACGCATCGTGATCATGATCGTCTTCACCTTCGTGATGATGATCGTGATGGCTGTGGCGACCGTCGATGTGCTCTTCGGAGCCGGCGCCCAGGCCGATCAACACGTCCAGCGGCACACGACCGCTGCTGGCTTCGATGATCTTCACCGCCGGCGGCAGCTCTTCAGCGACTTCCAGGCGCACGCGGGCCAGGTCTTCGGGGCTGATCAGGTCGCACTTGTTGAGGATCACCAGGTCGGCGCTGGCCAGTTGGTCGGCGAACAGCTCATGCAGCGGTGATTCGTGGTCCAGGTTCGGGTCGAGCTTGCGCTGGGCGTCGACCTGGTCCGGGAACGCAGCGAAGGTGCCGGCCGCCACGGCTGGGCTGTCAACCACGGTGATCACTGCATCGACCGTGCAGGCGCTGTGGATTTCCGGCCACTGGAACGCCTGCACCAAGGGCTTTGGCAGGGCCAGGCCGGAGGTTTCGATGAGGATATGGTCGAGGTCGCCGCGACGGGCGACCAGTTCGCGCATCACCGGGAAGAACTCTTCCTGCACGGTGCAGCACAGGCAGCCGTTGGCCAGCTCATACACGCGACCGTTGGCTTCTTCCTCGGTGCAACCGATGGAGCACTGCTTGAGGATTTCACCGTCGATGCCCAGCTCGCCGAACTCGTTGACGATCACCGCGATGCGACGGCCCTGGGCGTTATCGAGCATATGGCGCAGCAAGGTGGTTTTGCCCGAGCCGAGAAAGCCGGTAACGATGGTGACGGGGAGTTTGGCCAGTGTTTTCATCGGATGCCCTTGGGGGCGGGCATACGGGACGATAGGCCCTGCGCAGCGCGCAGCAGCAGATTTCGTCACCGGATCACCCCGCCCGGTTGAATTGAAAAATCGGTTACGAGGCAGGTCTCCTGGCTTGGGGCTTGCGGGTCTTGCGACCGGCGCTGGCTGCGCCTTCCCGCCTTGATGGCAGTGGCGTGGCAGTCAGATAAACCCTTCACAGTTGCGGGGGCAGCCGCGGCTTGAACCGCGTTCCCTTCTTAGCTTCGGCCTGGGCCGAAGAACCTCGAAGGTGCAAGGCTACAGGGGCTCGGTCAATTTGACTACCGTCGCCCTGCATGCTTTCCTACTCACCTTGTTTCGGGTGCCCTTCACAGGGTGAAACGGGAAACCGGTGAGTCATAGCGATATGACCAGTCCGGTGCTGCCCCCGCAACGGTAAGCGAGCGAAGCGTCACAGCCACTGTGCTTTGTGCATGGGAAGGCGATGCTTTCAGGACTCAGTTCAAGAGCCCCCTCGCAAGCCCGGAGACCGGCCCGAAAAAATCATCTAACAAACCCGCGGTGGGCGGGCGCTGTTTGAATCCTGCGTGCCTGGCTCGTGGGGTTTTCATGCGCTCGTGTCACCCTGAAACCCTGAAGGGACGCGCCATGTCGATCATCAGCAGCACCTCGCATACCGCCAGCAGCAGCACCACCCTGAGCCAACGCTTGAGCGCCGCCATCGGCGCGTCGATCCTCGGCGCGTGCCTGGTGTATTTCGCCGGGTTCTCCCATATCGAAGCGGTACACAACGCCGCCCACGATACCCGCCACAGCGCCGCGTTCCCGTGCCATTGAGACCTGCCGACATGATCAAGCGTATTGTGCAAACCGCAGGTTTCAGCGGGCTGCTGGCCGCCCTGTTGCTGACCCTGCTGCAAAGTTTCTGGGTCGCCCCGCTGATCATGCAAGCGGAAACCTTTGAGAAAGCCCCGGCCGCGACGGAAGTGGTGCATGAGCACGCCGCCGGTACTGCCGCGCACACCCATGACGCCGAAGCCTGGGAGCCGGAAGACGGCTGGCAGCGCGTGCTGTCCACCACCGGCGGCAACCTGGTGGTGGCGGTCGGTTTCGCGCTGATGCTCGCCGGTCTCTACACCCTGCGTGCGCCGACCCGCACGGCTCAAGGGCTGCTGTGGGGCCTGGCCGGCTACGCGACCTTTGTCCTGGCGCCAACCCTGGGCCTGCCACCGGAATTGCCAGGCACTGCCGCCGCCGACCTGGCGCAACGGCAGATCTGGTGGATCGGCACTGCGGCCTCAACCGCGGCCGGTATCGCGCTGCTGGTATTCGGAGGCAACTGGCTGCTCAAAGCGCTGGGCGCGGCGATCCTCGTGGTGCCTCATGTGATTGGCGCACCGCAACCTGAAGTGCATTCGATGCTGGCTCCGGAAGCCCTGGAAGCGCAGTTCAAGATCGCCTCGCAACTGACCAACGTCGCGTTCTGGCTGGCGTTGGGACTGATCAGCGCCTGGCTGTTTCGCCGCAATCGCGACGATCGATACTCGGCATGAACCTGGTCGTCGGCCTGGGCTGCCAGCGCGGCTGCGAGCTTCAAGCCCTGCTGGACCTGCTGGACGCCGCCCTCGCCGAGGGCGGTATCGAGCGCCACCGCATCACGGCGCTGGCCAGCATTGATCGCAAGCAGGACGAACCGGGTTTGCTAGCTCTGGCGCAAATCCTGAACCTGCCACTGCAGTGCTTCAGCGCCGCGCAACTGGCGGTGTATGAAGGCCGCCTGAGCCATAGATCTGCCGTCGCCTTTGCCCATACCGGTTGTTACGGCATCGCCGAAAGCGCTGCCCTGGCCCTGGCCGAACAGCTCAGTGGCGCCCCTGCCCGCTTGCTGATCCCGCGCAAAAAAACCGCCCGGGCCACCTTGGCATTAGCCTGCGCCGACTGAAATCGCGATAATCGCCGCTTCCGATCATGAGCAATCTTCATGCTCGCCCGCTTTTCCACAGGAATTCTCCATGACCGTCTACTTCATCGGCGCCGGCCCCGGCGACCCGGAATTGATCACCGTCAAAGGCCAGCGGCTGATCCGCAGTTGCCCGGTGATCATCTATGCGGGGTCGCTGGTGCCGGCGGCGGTACTGGAAGGCCATCAGGCCGAACAGGTGGTCAACAGCGCCGAACTGCACCTGGAACAGATTATCGACGTGATCAAGGCTGCCGATGCCAAGGGCCAGGATGTGGCGCGGGTCCACTCCGGCGATCCAAGCCTGTATGGGGCGATTGGTGAACAGATCCGGCAGTTGCGCGAGCTGGGCATTGCGTTCCAGATCATCCCCGGAGTCACCGCCGTGGCAGCCTGCGCGGCGCTGCTAGAGACCGAACTGACGCTGCCGGACATCGCCCAGAGCGTGATCCTCACCCGGTATGCGGATAAAACCCGCATGCCTGCCGGCGAAGACTTCGACAGCCTGGCCCGTCATGGCACGACCATGGCGATTCACCTGGGGGTCAATCACTTGGAGAAGATCGTTGCCGAACTGCTGCCGCACTATGGCGCGGATTGCCCGATTGCCGTGGTACACCGTGCGACCTGGCCGGATCAGGATTGGGCCGTCGGCACCTTAGCGGACATCGCCGAAAAGGTCGCGGCCAAGGGTTTCAGGCGCACAGCGCTGATTGTGGTGGGTCGGGTGCTGGCCAGTGACAGTTTCAGCGCGTCGTCGCTGTATCGGGCTGGGCATGCGCACCTGTACCGACCTTAATCTAAAACTTCATAAGTTGTTATCAACACGCTGTTTTAAATAAATAAATACAAAAACCTGTGGGAGGGGGCTTGCCCCCGATAGCGGTGTATCAGTCGATTAATAAGTAGACTGACAGGATGCTATCGGGGGCAAGCCCCCTCCCACACTTAATCTTTAGTGTTAGATAAAAGTCGTAACTAGCTGAAATTAAAGCAAAAAAAACGGCGCTCACGGGGCGCCGTTTTTTAGTTCGCAGTGAACACCTTACTCAATAGTAGGCATTTTCTTTCTGCGTGTGGTCAGTCACATCACGTACACCCTTGAGCTCAGGAATGCGCTCGAGCAAGGTGCGCTCGATGCCTTCACGCAGGGTCACGTCCGCCTGGCCGCAGCCCTGGCAGCCGCCGCCGAACTTCAATACGGCGATACCGTCATCCACCACGTCGATCAAGCTGACCTGCCCGCCGTGGCTGGCCAGCCCAGGGTTGATTTCGGTCTGCAGGTAATAATTGATACGCTCGTTGACCGGGCTGTCGGCATTGACGTTCGGCACCTTGGCGTTCGGCGCCTTGATGGTCAATTGGCCGCCCATGCGGTCGGTGGCGTAGTCGACCACCGCGTCGTCGAGGAACGCTTCGCTGAAGGCATCGATATACGCGGTGAAGCTTTTCAGCCCCAGCGCAGTGTCTTCCGGCTTCTCTTCGCCTGGCTTGCAGTAGGCGATGCACGTCTCGGCGTACTGGGTGCCAGGTTGGGTGATAAAGACGCGGATGCCGATACCCGGGGTGTTCTGCTTGGACAGCAGGTCAGCCAGGTAATCGTGGGCGGCGTCGGTAATGGTTATGGCAGTCATGGAAACTCCTCACAGGCTTGCTGGCAGTTTACGCCAAAATATTACGCAGATACAAAGCCCCAGTAATTTTGTCGGAAAAGCCGCGCCATCATCGTCAGAGGTTTTCATAGCGGTTCATATCCAGCACACCCTCTTCCACCGGCGTGGTTTCACGGATGTAGGTCGACAGATCATGGAAGTACTCCCAGAACTGCGGATGACTGCGGCGTATGCCCCAACGATCGACGATCTTCTCGAACTGCTGGGCGTCCCGGGCATTTTCCATGGCCGCGACGAACGCCGGCACTTGCTCGGCCGGGATATTGAACATGAAGTTCGGATAACTGCTCAGCACGCCGGGGTAGACCGTCAATGTGTCCAGGCCCGGTTGATAGCGAGAAGCCTCACCCAGCATGAACGCGACATTACTGTGGGCACGGTTGCGCAGCAGGCTGTAGACCTCGCGATGACCGCTGCGGGTTTCGATGCGCAGCATCGTCGCTTCGGGCAATTGCTCGATGACCTTGAGCCCCGCCGCCGGGCGTGACGTCAGACGACTCAGAGCCTGCTCGGCATCGCGCAGCGCCGGGTCGATTCCCGGCCGCGAGCAGTAGGCGCCAACACAGCGATTGATCGGGTCCGGGCTAGCATTGAGGTCGCCAAAACGGGCCAGCAACTGGTTGGCGAAATCGCGTTTAGGGTCCTTTTCATCCAGCTTCAGGCCGCTGGGCTTATCGTTGTCGATCGACTCATAGTCCAGCCACAGTTTGACCTTGCCGCTGTTCTGATACCAATCGTCGAGGAAATCATCCCGCGAATTCGCCGGCATCAGGCGCAGGAAGTTCTGTTCGGCGCCATTGCGGATCAGGTCGAAGTACAACCGGGTCTGAGCCTGATGGGAGACGTTGCCGAACACGTCAAAGTTGACCACCAATTGGTAGTAGGTGCGCTCCAGCAACGGATAATCGAACAACCACAGCGTCTGCGGGACTTCGCCGATCAGGCCTTTATTGACCGACGCGCTGTCGAAGTGACGGAAGATGCTCAACAACGCATTGTCATTGCCGGCCCACAGGGTCGACCAACTGGGCGCAGGCAGGTCGGCATAGCTGTCCCGACGCAGCGCTTCGTACTGGTTGCGCTTGTCACGGTACTTGAGCCACAGGCTGAGCACGCTGCCCACGTCGTCGTTCTGCCCGGGCATCGCCAGCAACGGCGTAGCCCGGCCGCGATAGCGCGCATCGGTGATGTACAGGTCGTGTTCGGGCGCCTGGAACAGCGCCCAGAAATTGTCGCGGATCACGTCCGAAGCGATCTGCCCACGGCACACCGGGCCGCGGATAAAGGTGCGTACAAAGAATTCGGCGTTATCGAGCATGAACTGGTAGCGCGCCTGGGCCGGAATCGCCTCGAATGTCTCGAACGGGTTGGCCCGACGGCCGGGACCGTAGCCCGGCAAGGCACTGACCTGCCAGTCGCCACTGTAGAACAAGGATTTGACCCGTTCCATTTTCGCGGCGCTGAGCGGGTACGTGATGTGGGTCTTATGGACGATCACCCCTTGTACCGGCCACAGCCGGTAGTAGATCCGGGTACCGGGATCGTCGTTGGGGCGACGGGTATTGATCAGGTCAATCGGCTGACCGCTGGGGGTGCGCGAGCGTACCCACTGGAAAAAATGCCCGGGCTCACCGCCTTCGAAATACAGATGGGCGATAAACAGGTGTTCGAACAGCCAGCGGGCGACCAGACTTTCACGGGCGCCGGGAGCGTTGAGCAGGCTTTCCCATTGCAGCACCTGCGCGGCTTCCTGGGCACTTGGCGCCACGCCTTGCTGGTCAATCGGCGCACCGGAGGCCAGCCAGCGGCGCAGGGTCTGGTACTGCTGGTCGCTCAAGCCGGTCACGGCCAGCGGCATGCCTTCATTGGGGTGCGCGTCGGCGTAGACATCGAACTCCCCTGGCAGCGGGCACATGTTCTCGCGGTTCAGGCCCAGCACGATGTCGTCGGGCAGCTTGCCGTTGGGCCGCAACGGCGCGCGGCGGTGGCCCAGTTCGAGCATGCGCGTCATCAGCGCGGCCTGGCTGCCTTGGGCGTCGAGTACGGAGCTGAAGCCTTCGTGCCGCCAGGCGGCCTTGCCGAAAGCGTCATAGAACAGGCGAGTCGGCTTGGTCGCCTGGCTGCGTTCACCGTCGTAGACCGGCACCTGGGTCGCGCCCCGGGCCGCGCCCTCGCCGCTGCCCAGGTTCAACTGGCAGGCCGAGTCGTAGCAGGCATGGCACGCTACGCACTTCTCAGTGAAGATCGGTTGGATATCACGGGTGTAGGAAATCGCCGGGGCGGGATCTTGGGCCTGTGCGGTGCAGCCAATCAGCAACAGAGCGAAGCTGATGATGATGCGATACGGCATGAGCCTGGTCCCGATATGAAGCCAAAATATAAAATCCCGCGGATTCTACCGGTCTAACACCCACACCAACATGAACGATATTCATGCAAAACCTGCACATGCTCCAAATCCACACAGGTTTGCTATGATCCACGCCCTCCGTAATGCCTGACCAGAGTAGTCCCATGTCCGATCGTAGCGCTCGTCTGCAAGCCCTCCACCAAGCCCTCAAGGAACGCATCCTGATCCTCGACGGCGGCATGGGCACGATGATCCAGAGCTATAAACTGGAAGAACAGGACTACCGTGGCAAACGTTTTGCCGACTGGCCGAGCGACGTCAAGGGCAACAACGACCTGTTGCTGCTCAGCCGCCCGGACGTCATCGCCTCCATCGAGAAGGCGTACCTGGATGCCGGCGCCGACATCCTCGAAACCAACACGTTCAATGCCACCCAAGTGTCCCAGGCCGATTACGGCATGGAGTCGCTCGCCTACGAGCTGAACGTAGAGGGCGCCCGTGTGGCGCGCAAGGTGGCCGACGCCAAGACCCTGGAGACCCCGGACAAGCCGCGTTTCGTCGCCGGCGTGCTCGGCCCGACCAGCCGTACCTGCTCGCTGTCGCCGGATGTGAACAACCCCGGCTACCGCAACGTGACCTTCGATGAACTGGTGGAGAACTACACCGAGGCCACCAAGGGCCTGATCGAAGGCGGTGCGGACATGATCCTCATCGAAACCATTTTCGACACCCTCAACGCCAAGGCTGCGATCTTTGCCGTGCAGGGCGTGTTCGAGGAACTGGGCTTCGAACTGCCGATCATGATCTCCGGCACCATCACCGACGCCTCCGGCCGTACCCTGTCGGGCCAGACCACCGAAGCGTTCTGGAACTCCGTCAGCCACGCCAAACCGATTTCCGTGGGCCTCAACTGCGCCCTGGGCGCCAGCGAACTGCGCCCGTACCTCGAAGAGCTGTCGAACAAGGCCAACACTTATGTGTCCGCGCACCCTAACGCCGGCCTGCCCAACGAATTCGGCGAGTACGACGAATTGCCGGCGCAAACCGCCAAAGTCATCGAGGAATTCGCCCAGAGCGGCTTCCTGAACATTGTCGGCGGCTGCTGCGGCACCACGCCGGGGCATATCGAAGCCATCGCCAACGCCGTGGCCGGTTACGCGCCGCGCCAGATCCCGGACATTCCCAAGGCCTGCCGTTTGTCAGGCCTGGAGCCGTTCACCATCGATCGCCAGTCGTTATTCGTCAACGTCGGCGAGCGCACCAACATCACCGGCTCCGCGCGTTTCGCCCGGCTGATCCGCGAAGACAACTACACCGAAGCCCTCGAAGTCGCCCTGCAGCAGGTGGAAGCCGGCGCCCAGGTGATCGACATCAACATGGACGAAGGCATGCTCGATTCGAAGAAGGCCATGGTGACCTTCCTCAATCTGATTGCCGGTGAGCCGGACATCTCCCGCGTGCCGATCATGATCGACTCCTCCAAGTGGGAAGTGATCGAGGCCGGCCTCAAGTGCATCCAGGGCAAGGGCATCGTCAATTCCATCAGCATGAAGGAAGGCGTCGAGCAGTTCATCCATCACGCCAAGCTGTGCAAACGCTATGGTGCGGCCGTGGTGGTGATGGCCTTCGACGAAGCCGGCCAAGCCGACACCGAAACGCGCAAGAAAGAGATCTGCAAACGCTCCTACGACATCCTGGTCAATGAAGTCGGTTTCCCGCCGGAAGACATCATCTTCGACCCGAACATCTTCGCGGTCGCCACCGGTATCGAAGAGCACAACAACTACGCTGTCGACTTCATCAACGCCTGCGCCTATATCCGCGACGAGCTGCCGTATGCGCTGACGTCGGGTGGCGTGTCCAACGTGTCGTTCTCGTTCCGTGGCAACAACCCGGTGCGTGAGGCGATCCACTCGGTGTTCCTGCTGTATGCGATCCGCAACGGCCTGACCATGGGCATCGTCAACGCCGGCCAGTTGGAGATCTACGACCAGATCCCGACCGAACTGCGCGATGCAGTGGAAGATGTGGTGCTCAACCGCACCCCGGAAGGCACCGACGCCCTGCTCGCCATCGCCGACAAGTACAAGGGCGACGGCAGCGTCAAAGAAGCCGAAACCGAGGAATGGCGCGGCTGGCCAGTCAACAAGCGTCTGGAACACGCGCTGGTCAAGGGCATCACCACGCACATTGTTGAAGACACCGAGGAATCCCGGCAGTCGTTCGCGCGCCCGATCGAAGTGATCGAAGGCCCGCTGATGTCCGGCATGAACATCGTCGGCGACCTGTTTGGCGCCGGCAAAATGTTCCTGCCCCAGGTGGTCAAGTCTGCACGAGTCATGAAACAGGCCGTGGCCCACTTGATCCCGTTCATCGAGCTGGAGAAAGGCGACAAGCCGGAAGCCAAGGGCAAGATCCTCATGGCCACGGTGAAGGGCGACGTGCATGACATCGGCAAGAACATCGTCGGCGTGGTGCTGGGGTGCAACGGCTATGACATCGTCGATCTGGGCGTGATGGTGCCAGCGGAGAAGATCCTGCAGGTGGCCAAGGAACAGAAGTGCGACATCATCGGGCTGTCCGGCCTGATCACGCCGTCCCTCGACGAGATGGTCCACGTCGCCCGCGAAATGCAGCGCCAGGACTTCCACCTGCCGTTGATGATCGGCGGCGCCACCACCTCCAAGGCGCACACGGCGGTGAAGATCGAGCCCAAGTACAGCAACGATGCCGTGATCTATGTGACCGATGCCTCGCGCGCGGTGGGCGTGGCCACGCAACTGCTGTCCAAGGAGTTGAAGGCCGGTTTCGTCGAGAAGACCCGCCTGGAATACATCGAAGTACGTGAGCGCACCTCGAACCGCAGCGCGCGCACCGAACGCCTGAGCTACCCGGCGGCGATCGCCAAGAAGCCGCAATTCGACTGGAGCACTTACACGCCGGTCACGCCGACCTTTACCGGCGCCAAGGTGCTGGACAACATCGACCTCAAGGTGCTGGCCGAATACATCGACTGGACCCCGTTCTTTATCTCCTGGGACCTGGCCGGCAAGTTCCCGCGCATCCTCACCGATGAAGTGGTAGGTGAAGCCGCCACCGCGCTGTATGCCGATGCCCAGGAAATGCTCGCCAAGCTGATCGACGAGAAGCTGATCAGCGCTCGCGCGGTGTTTGGCTTCTGGCCGGCCAACCAGGTGAAGGACGACGACCTGGAAGTCTACGGCGAAGACGGCAAACCCCTGGCAACCTTGCACCACCTGCGCCAGCAGATCATCAAGACCGACGGCAAGCCGAACTTCTCCCTGGCCGACTTTGTCGCGCCCAAAGACAGCGGCATCACCGACTACGTGGGTGGTTTTATCACCACCGCCGGCATCGGCGCCGAGGAGGTGGCCAAGGCCTACCAGGACGCGGGCGACGACTACAACTCGATCATGGTCAAGGCTCTGGCCGACCGTCTGGCCGAAGCCTGCGCCGAATGGCTGCACCAGCAGGTCCGCAAAAACTACTGGGGTTATGCCAAGGACGAGCAACTGGATAACGAGGCGCTGATCAAAGAGCAGTACAGCGGCATCCGCCCTGCCCCCGGCTACCCGGCGTGCCCCGACCACACCGAGAAAGGCACCTTGTTCCAACTGCTGGACCCCGTGGCCCGCGAGATGCAGGCCGGTCGCAGCGGTGTGTTCCTCACCGAACACTACGCGATGTTCCCGGCGGCAGCGGTCAGCGGTTGGTACTTCGCCCACCCGCAGGCGCAATACTTCGCCGTGGGCAAGGTCGACAAAGACCAGGTGGCAAGCTACACCGCGCGCAAAGGCCAAGATTTGACCGTGACCGAGCGCTGGTTGGCACCGAACCTGGGCTACGACAACTAAGCGCGCGCAGATTGTCTATGCTTGCCTCACACACATTGTGTCGAGGCACGTATGGACGATCCAGCCAACAACAAGCCGCCTACCCTGTGGCAGATGCTGCACAGCGTCGTCGCCGCCGCCTTTGGCGTACAGAGCGGCAAGAACCGCGCCCGCGACTTCACCCATGGCAAGCCCAGCCACTTTGTGGTCCTGGGCATTCTGTTCACCGCGGTGTTTGCCTTGACCCTGTTCGGCATCGTCAAGCTGGTGCTGCTTATCGCTGGGGTTTAGTGCAGCAACAGCAGCAGTTGCATGCTGAAGGGATAGCGATAGGACGCGGGCTTGCCCACGGCGGACAGTGCGCGAAAATTCACCGTCGGTATGGGTCCCAACAATCGCCGCGCCTGAGCGGCATCGATCAGCTGGAATAGCGCCTCACGGCGGTCGCGCCCGCCATATGCGCCAATGTCCACGCCCTTGGCATCATCATGGATCAGCACCATGGCCCACCCACCCACGGTGAAATGCCCGGCGACCAAGGACGACAACCGCCCGCTTAGACGCTCCCGCAAGATCTCCGGCGAGCTGTTGACCGCACTGAACAGCGCGTCCTTGCCGGGCAACCGCCCGCTGTCCTGGAACGCCTGCATGGCACCCAGCGCCATCTGATCGTTGGCCGACCACACCAGCGCCGTCTGCGGATAGCGCTTGAACAGCTGCGTCGCTTGCTCGAAGGCGCGCTCGCGGCTCCACTCGCCATAGACCAACTGACGCAGGCGCACTTCGGGATGTTCGGCCAGCGCTCGTTGCATGCCTTGTTCTCGCAACAGGGCAACGGGGGTGGTCTTGACACCGGAAAATGCCAACAGGTCGAGGGATTCGCCGGGCGCAACTCGACCGTGCTGACGCAACATGTCCTTGAGCATCAAGTAGCCGGCCTCTTCGTCGTCGGCTACCAGGCTGCCAATCAAATTGATGCCATCGCGGGCACCCAACAATCGCACTTGGTCGGCGGTCAGCGCATTGTTCACCATCAGCAATTTGACCCCGCTGCCCTGGGCCATGCGCAGAATCTGCGGTGCAACATACTGCTCATTCACCAGTACCAGGTAATCGGGCCGCTCGCTGCTTTGCAGCACCTCTCGGGCCTGGTCCAGCGTGTTGCGGGGATCGCGCTCGCCATAGCGCACACGCAAATCCAGGCCGAGGTCCTTGGCTGCGGCCTGCATGAATTGCGTATAGCTGACCCAAAAGGTTTCCGTCGACATGCCCGGGTTGAGAAACACCACCGACGCCGCCTGGGCCACTCCGCAAAACGCCGGCCCCAGCAACCACATGCACGTAAACAAAACCTTCAACATGGTTATTCAAGCCTTGAACATTGGCCGCCATGATACTGGCAATCAGACAGTCATTCGAGGCTCAGTCAACGTTCTTTATTGGTGGCTGACCCAAAACACCGCAGTCCCTACCACGAGAATGATCAGGAATAGAATGGCCCAGGCGTCCACAGTACTGTCGGGTTTACGGGCTTTTGTCGAATTGCTCATCGCATCGCCTCTTGTCGGTTTTATAGGTGATTGCATTAAGACTCGCCCACAGTAAAGTCGATGATTGCCCGCATGACAAATGTGGGTATGCTGAAAATCGTTCCCATTAGTCGATTTGGTTCTTTGCATATACTCAAACATCACTTTTGCGCATAAACGCAAACTGGTATCGTGCCCCCGCTCCGTTGGGAGTGCGCGGCCGTGCGCGCAGATTTGCCGAGAACAGGACCTATATGTACGTATACGACGAATACGATCAGCGCATCATCGAGGACCGCGTCAAGCAGTTCCGTGATCAGACCCGACGCTACCTAGCAGGTGAACTGAGCGAAGAAGAGTTCCGCCCTCTGCGCCTGCAAAATGGCCTTTATGTTCAGCGCTTTGCGCCGATGCTGCGGGTGGCCGTGCCTTATGGCCAACTGACTTCGCGCCAGACGCGCATGATGGCCAAGATTGCCCGTGACTTCGACAAGGGCTACGCCCACATCAGTACCCGCCAGAACGTACAGTTCAACTGGCCGGCGCTGGAAGATGTGCCGGACATCCTGGCTGAACTGGCCACCGTGCAGATGCACGCCATTCAGACCAGCGGTAACTGCCTGCGCAACGTGACCACCGACCAATTCGCCGGGGTTGCCGCCGACGAGCTGATCGACCCGCGCCCCTGGTGTGAAATCGTCCGCCAATGGACCACGTTCCACCCTGAATTCGCTTACCTGCCGCGCAAGTTCAAGATCGCCATCAATGGCTCGACGTCGGACCGTGCGGCTATCGAAGTGCATGACATCGGCCTGGAGCCGGTCCACAACGCCGCTGGCGAGCTGGGGTTCCGTGTACTGGTGGGTGGCGGCCTGGGTCGTACCCCGGTAGTCGGCGCGTTTATCAACGAGTTCCTGCCGTGGCAGGACCTGCTGAGCTACCTCGACGCGATCCTGCGGGTCTACAACCGCTACGGCCGTCGCGACAACAAGTACAAGGCCCGGATCAAGATTCTGGTCAAAGCGCTGACACCTGAGGTGTTCGCCCAGAAAGTCGACGCCGAGATGGAACATCTGCGCGGCGGCCAGACCACCCTGACCGAAGCCGAAGTCCACCGTGTGGCCAAGCACTTCGTCGACCCCGAGTACAAGGCCCTGAGCAATCAGGACGCCGAACTCGCCGCGCTCGACCAGCAGCACGCAGGCTTCGCCCGCTGGCGTACACGCAACACCCTGGCGCACAAAAAGCCGGGCTATATCGCCGTGACCCTGTCGCTCAAGCCTACCGGCGTCGCCCCCGGCGATATCACCGATAAACAGCTGGACGCCGTGGCCGACCTGGCCGAGCGCTACAGCTTCGGTCAACTGCGCACCTCCCACGAGCAGAACATCATTCTCGCGGACGTTGAGCAGAGCCAACTGTTCACCCTGTGGGGCGAACTGCGCGAAGGTGGTTTCGCCACGCCGAACATCGGCCTGCTGACCGACATCATCTGCTGCCCGGGCGGCGACTTCTGCTCCCTGGCCAACGCCAAGTCGATCCCGATTGCCGAATCGATCCAGCGCCGTTTTGACGACCTGGACTACCTGTTCGACATCGGCGAGCTGGACCTGAACATTTCCGGCTGCATGAACGCCTGTGGTCACCACCACGTCGGCCACATCGGCATCCTGGGCGTGGACAAGAAAGGCGAAGAATTCTACCAAGTGTCCCTGGGTGGCAGCGCCAGCCGCGATGCGAGCCTGGGCAAGATCCTCGGCCCATCCTTCGCCCAGGAAGCCATGCCCGAGGTGATCGGCAAACTGATCGATGTGTACATCGAGCAGCGCACCGAAGATGAGCGTTTCATCGACACCTACCAGCGCATCGGCATTGACCTGTTCAAGGAGCGCGTCTATGCAGCGAATCATTAAGAACAACGAAGTCGTCGACGAAACCTGGCACCTGTTGCCCAAGGACGCGACCTTCGACGGCATCTCCAACTGCGACGACCTGATCGTGCCGCTGGCCCTGTGGCGCGAGCACGGCCATGCGCTCAAGGCCCGCGACGGCGGCCTGGGTGTGTGGTTGGACGCCGATGAAGAAGCCGAAGAGATCGGTGACGACGTGGCTCACTTCCAGGTCATCGCCCTGAACTTCCCGGCCTTCACCGACGGGCGCAACTACTCCAACGCGCGCCTGCTGCGTGACCGCTATGGTTACAAGGGCGAATTGCGCGCGATTGGCGACGTGCTGCGCGACCAGCTGTTCTACCTGCACCGCTGCGGGTTCGATGCCTTCGCCCTGCGCGCCGACAAAGACCCGTATGAAGCGCTGGAGAGCCTCAAGGACTTCTCCGTGACCTACCAGGCTGCAACGGACGAACCGCTGCCGCTGTTCCGTCGACGTTAAGCGTTAGCGTAGTGAAAAGCCCTGGCATGCCAGGGCTAATGAGATGGTCACCCCCAACACCCTGTGAGGGCTACGCTTTCACGGGGTGTTTTGTTTTCGGAGGCCATCATCATGAGCGAGTCAGCGCTGATCGGTATCGATCTCGGCAAACATACTTTCCACCTGCACGGCCAGGATAAGTCGGGCCGCGAGGTCTTTCGCAAAAAATGCTCACGGGCGCAGATGATGCGGTTTTTCGGCAATGTGCCGAGCTGTGTCGTGGTGATGGAGGCCTGCGCAGGGTCGCATTTTGTCGCTCGCCAACTGATGGCGATGGGGCATACGGCCAAGCTGGTCTCTCCGCAGTTTGTTCGCCCCTTCGTCAAGGACAACAAAAACGACTTTGTCGACGTTAAGGCGATTTGCGAAGCCGATTCTCGTCCATCCATACGCTTCGTTACGCCTAAAACCGAATCTCAGCAAACCCTGTCTGTGCTGCATCGGATGCGCGAATCATTGGTGCATGACCGAACCAAAACGGCTAATCAGATGCCCGGTTTCCTGCTGGAGCTTGGCATCAACCAGCCCAAAGGATCGGCCATCATGAAGCGTTTGGCGAGCGTCTTGGCCGAGCATGAATTACCCGTTCGTCTGACGGTATTGTTACAACGCCTACACGATCACTTTGTCTACCTGGATGAGCAAATCAAAGCGCTGGATAAAGAACTGGCGGATCGACGACATTCGAATGTCGTGGCCTGTGCCTTGGCTAACAAACTGGCGCGTATCGCTTGGGCGATAGCCGCTCACCATACGCAATATGAAGCAGGGCCAGACGCCTTGAGCGCCTGATCCTGCGGTTGTTGCAGTACCACGATTCACCCTTCAGGTTTTGCGATAGCTGAACAACAGATGATGTGAACGGCACGCCGGCCTGGCGAAGATACTGACTGTGTATCCCAGTGGTTGTGAGCCACTTATTCCAGTGATAGTGAACCACCGCACTGGTGGTTATGAACCGCCAAAATTCTGCCTACTTGTAACGGTTCGCGCTTGAAAAATATGCGACTCGCATTCATCGACTTTCTGACACGCTAAGTACATCAGTGCTGCTTTGTGGCAATTGCGTCAGGGAGTAGTTTCCAGTGTGATCGCCATGAAATATTTTGCATGACTAGGCTCCCATCTTTGGGAAATGTCCTATTTACTCTCGTTTTTTATGTGTGCAGCCTTTGGCGCATCGTTTGAGCGTCTGCCCGCCGACGCGAGAACCTCGACTGGACTGATCCGCGATAATTAATCGAGGGAATATGGATATGACGATGCCCAATCAATGGCAAGAACAGATCGAACATGTTTGCGCCCACATTGGCATAAGCCAGATTGACCTACTGCTCGACCAAGCAGGATGGGGCCACCGTGCTGTGCCTGCCTTGGAGATGCTAACGCCAGAAGTCCCCTGGTTCTCGTTGTTCACCGGCACGCCAGAGCAAAACCTGTTGGATCAGGCCCCTCTGTTGATGCGTCTGGACTTGACGCAGTGGCAACATAAGGCCTGGCTGGAACAGTTGGTGGAGCATGCCACCGATGGTCGCCTAATGGTGGTGATCTCGTCATTGCCCTTCGAAGTTTTGAGTAAAACCCTGCAAGGGTTTTCGCAATTAGCTTGGGGTGGACAAACCGGTTTGTTACGGTATTACGACTCACGCATCTTTCCCCTGCTGATGTCCTCGATCCTCACCGATCAGCAGCGCGCCGAGTTTCTGCAAGCCGTTGCTTATTGGGGCTGGCTTGATCGGGATAACCAGCCGCAGTGGTTACAAGGCACGAGGCTTACCCATCAGAGCAATATCCAAGTCAGTCCCTTCGTGGAAATTAACGATCAACAATTTGACCTGCTTGGTTGTATCAGCGATGCACAGCAACTGTTAAATGGCAAAAACTTTGATTTCTTGGATGAGAGCCGAGAGCGGCGTTTCGCGTTGATTCACTCACTTATTGTGCAAGCGGGTCAGGAAAATTATTTCGGCGATTTGACCGAGTATGTGAAACAGAACTTAAGCGGAACCAAGTTGCCTGGATAGCCACTTTGCACAAGTGGCTTGAATGATTTACGCGATCAAGGTAATCAGCAAGGAAGTTACTAGCGATGCAATCGACAATGAAAAAAACAATACAAAAAGTCTCGTTTTACTTGTTGGGATTCGCGTTATCTGGGTGTTCTTCAGCGAACAATGAAATGGCTGGGGGAAACCTGCAAGCCATCAACCATACCATGCACGGTATTAACTGGATGTCGGTCAATGGTTACCGAGCGGACGGTGGTGGTGGAAGCTCGTGCTGCATCATCATGCCCGTCAAATGGCGTCCTGGCTTAAAGGCCCAGATTGAATGGGAGGTCGATCCCAAGCCATTTGGGCCCACACCGCCTTTAGGAACAGACGAGTTCAGAGCTTTTATGGTTAAACATAAAGCCAACTATCAGCGCCACAACACCACCGTGGATATTCCAGAGTGGCCTGGAACGGAACGATGTGGCTTGAAGGTACACTTTTTGGTTTGTAACCAGATCAAGGTTACGAGCTCATGTTGGGCATTTAACTCAGAGCATTACCCGATTAAAGAACCCTCGCAAATGAAGGAGCCAGCTGTATGTCCGAAGTGAACAATAATTCAAAAGACAAAGCTTGGGGGCCGCCAGTTTTTCCTGCTGCGGGGCGTTTTCCGACGAAAACTTCGGATGTGACAGATAACTACAATAAGCAAATTTCTGAGCAAAATCGGTTTCAACAAAAACGTGACGATCAAGGGCGTCGCACACAGCGTTTTACCTGTTGTCATAGCCTGCATATCAGTCTGTTTTTCGATGGCACCAACAATAACGAAAAGAGCGACACCCAGGATGGTCATCCCACTAATATCGCCAAGCTGTTTCATGCCTCACTACGAGGTAAAGACGCGATGGGGCAGGGTTATTTTTCGTATTACATGCCCGGTGTCGGCACGCCATTCCCCGAAGTTGGCGAACTGGATTACAGCGATAGCGGGCTGCAATATGCCACTGGGGGGGAAGACCGGATCAACTGGGCCTTGGTACAGGTGGCCAGCGCATTATCTTATGCTCTGAACAATAAAAACGGAATTGATGACATTGTCGCCAAGACCAAGGTCGAGGCCATGAGCACCTGGAAGGCACCGCTGATGAGTGCCCTGGGTGAAGGCAATCGACGCCGAATCATGAAAGAGCTGCTGACCCCTTTACAAGCTCGCAAGGACAATGCCCAACCTAAAGTGCTGGCGGTCAAACTGTACGTGTACGGTTTCTCTCGGGGAGCGGCAGAGGCTCGCACTTTTGTTACCTGGTTGAGTCAGTTGTTCGACACCCCAGAAGGGGACGAACTGCCAAAACAGCAACTGTTGGGCTTGCCTGTCAGCGTCGAGTTTCTTGGCGTGCTGGACACGGTGGCCTCGGTGGGTATTGCCCATGTAGCCCCATTCTTTGCTGGGCATATGGACTGGGCCGATAACACCCAGTTGCTACCGGATGCGCAGCGGTTCCCGGAACTGGTCAAGTGTTGTCGGCATTTTGTCGCGGGCTTCGAGCAACGCTCATGCTTTCCGTTGGATTCGATTCGTAACGAAAACGGCCAGTATCCGGCCAATACCTACGAAGTGGTGTACCCCGGTGTGCACTCGGATGTGGGCGGCGGCTACCCGAAAAATGACCAGGGCAAAGCTCGTGAAGGTACTCATGAGCTGGTGTCGCAGATTGTCTTGCACGACTTGTATGCCGTTGCTTTTGCAGCGGGTGCCCCTCTGCAAGTGCCAGAAGAGGTACTGCCGGACACGTTTAATAATAGCTCGGAGAAGTTGTGGCGAAAGTTGGGGCGAGATACAAGAGAGGAGTTCGATATGAGCCCCCATGTAGTGAATCGCTTCAACGCCTGGCGCCTCAAAACCCTACCAGGTATTGCGGCTGACGAATCCGTCGAGGACTCGGCCTATAAGCCGCTGCGTTTGAACACCACCGTAGAAGACACCCTGGCCGATCAACTGGGCTGGATCACCGGTTGGCGTATTGGTCGTTACGTCAACGATCCTCAAGGTAATAACGACAGCTATAAGCGCCAGCCTTTTTTCACCCAAGCCAAAGAGGCGACGCCCTATCAGGAAACTACTGAGCGCGAACAGTATAAAAAAGACGAGGCTGATGCCGTGAAAATGCGGCGGGATAACCCTCAGTATCCCGGCCCACGAATCTATGAGCCGCAGATTGATCAGACCCAACTCAGCCAAGCTGCCGAGGAATTCAAGTCTGACTACACCGGCCAGAAGCGTGAGCAATCCAGTTGGCAAGGCACGGTGACCGACGTGGTGTTACGCGATGCGATCTATTTACTTAACGAGAATGACGAATCCAAGGACCATGACGCCCTCAAGACGGCAGGTGATCTGCGCAGTAAGCAACTGTTCCGTGATGCTCAAGGCACGTCCAGTGCAGACCCTGAGATGGCCCTACTGGTGGCGTTGTTCGATGACCAGATACACGACTCGCGGGCCTGGTTCATGCACGACAAGTTGAAGTCGAGGGAGTTGTGGGCCGGTTATTTCTTTTACCGCATGACCTATTTCGGCAATGACAATAGCCGTGATCTGTCCCCAGTCGTAGTGGCCGGTCGCATATTGGGCGTGGCGATGATTGCCGGGGCTACGGTGTATGGCATCAAGCGCCGTGGTGTATTAGGTGGTGTTGGCGGACTGGCGGCGGGCATTGGGGCGGCGACCATCGGCTACCAGGTGATCGATAAGGCCACTGGCCTAGTGGTACCGTTCTTGCCTGGCGCGGAACAACTCCTGCAACCAAGCAGCCATGTGGGTCAGATCGCGTCGGAGCAGAAGCATCAGATTGAACTGGATGACTTTGCCCGACGCATGGAACGAACTACAGCCATGTTGCGCAAGACGGGCAGCTTGTTCGAACACGGATAGTGTCGTTTAAGACGCGAAAAAAAATAAATCATTCTGGTCGATTACCCTACAAACCTCAGTTCCAACTTCAACTGACGGTTTTGATAATCGACCTGCACCTTCTCGCTTCCCACCCCATTCCGCCCGCAACTGTTCTCGGCTACACAGCCAGCCTTCCGCCCGTACCAACATTGGCCAGAGCAGTTGAGGGTGTTCCAGCAGATGCTGATTGATCAAACGACAGACGCTATTGGTCTGTAAGCGCTCCATAAACCCCACATTCAAAGCCGTCACCTGATCTTCGATGCTGTGCTGCCGATTCCTTTCCGGAGCCAGCACCTCATGATGCGACCCGACGCAAAAGTCGAAAATCTATGGTCACCCCCTTTTTTGCAATGCTGATCAGTGATGGTTAGTTGGCTTGCCTAAATCTATCCGGCGTCTGGTTTTTATACATCGATTTTGATCGACGCCAGCACCTGTTTCTGCCCCATGGAACACGGCACATCTTCCGGCTGCGCCCGCACCGCCTCGATCACGCCCAGCAACTGCGTCTTGCTGTGCGCCAGTTGCGCCTGCATCCCTTCGATCTGCTGCACCTTACGCTCCAACGCCTCAATCAGTTCCTCGCGCTTGTGCTCCCCTGGGGCCGGCATCAATGCCTTGAGTTCCTGCAAGGTAAACCCGGCCTGTTGCGCGCTCTGGATCAGTTGCAGGGTTTGCAGGGCCTCGGGGGCATAACGCCGATAGCCGTTGGCCTGTCTCCCCACCTGGCTGATCAACCCTTCGGCTTCATAAAACCGAATACGCGACGCGGCCAGCCCGCTCTGTTTTGCCAGTTCGCCAATATTCATCGTCACGCCTGCTTGACATTAAAGTTAACTTTAATCTTAGCCTGAGGCCTCACCCGCTCAGGAGTCAACCATGTCACCTTTCGAACCCTTGCAACTGCCCAACGGCCAAGTCCTTGCCAACCGTATCGCCAAGGCCGCGATGGAGGAAAATATGGCGGACGCCCAACAAGCGCCGTCCCGTGAATTGAAGCAGCTGTACCAAGCCTGGGCGGATGGCGAGCCCGGCTTACTGCTGACGGGCAACGTGATGATCGACCGCCGCGCAATGACCGGCCCCGGCGGCGTGGCCCTTGAAGACGAGCAGCAGCTCGACAGCTTTCGCGAATGGGCGGCCATCGGACGAAACAAGGGCGTGCACTTCTGGGTGCAGCTCAATCATCCGGGGCGCCAGACGCCGGCCAACCTGCGCCAGCAAGCCTTGGCGCCTTCCGCCGTAGCCCTCGACCTGGGTGGTTTTTCGAAAATGTTCGCCAAGCCCAAGGCCATGTCCGAAGACCAGATCCAGAACGTGATCACGCGCTTTGCCACCAGCGCGCGCCTGGCCGAGAAAGCGGGGTTTAGCGGCGTGCAGATCCACGGCGCGCATGGCTACTTGCTAAGCCAATTTCTCTCGCCCTTGAGCAACCGACGCACCGATCACTGGGGCGGCGCCCTGCAAAACCGCGCGCGCTTGCTGCTTGAAGTGATCAAGGCCGTTCGCGCCAGTGTCAGCCCCTCATTTTGCGTGGGGGTGAAACTCAACTCGGCAGACTTCCTGCGCGGCGGCTTCGACGCAGACGATGCGCGCGCCGTGGTCGAGCTGCTGAATCCGCTACCCGTCGACCTGCTGGAGCTGTCCGGCGGTAGCTACGAAGCACCGGCCATGCAAGGCGAAGCCCGGGACGGGCGGACCCTGGCCCGCGAAGCGTATTTCCTGGAAATGGCCCGCGAACTGGCGACCATCGCCAAAATGCCCGTGATGGTGACCGGTGGCATTCGTCGCCTGCCGGTGGTGCAGCAAGTCCTGGACAGCGGCATCGCCATGGCCGGCATTGCCACCGCCCTGACCCTGGAACCGCAACTGATCAAACACTGGCGCGAAGGGCGCGACCTCAACCCGCAACTGAAACCGATCAGTTGGCAGCGCAAGCCTCTCGCCGCCCTCGCTACCCTGGCCGTCGTGCGTGACCAGATGCGCCGCCTGAGCCGCGGCCAGCGCCCCAACCCCAAAGTCGCGCCCTGCATGGCGCTGGTCCGCGACCAATGGTTTATCGCCCGGCGCACCCGCCAATACCGCACGACCATGACGCAATCTTCACATTAAGCACGGAGCATTCGTCGTGATCGAACTGTCCTCTACTAATCAGCAGCGTTTAACCTCACTGACGATTGGAGTTCTTCATGGCGAAAATCAACTTGGCCCAGCAATTGGCGACCACCCTTGAACAGGCGGGCATCAAGCGTATCTGGGGCCTGACCGGCGACAGCCTCAACGGCCTCACCGACGCCCTGCGCACCATGGACAGCATCGAGTGGATGCATGTGCGCCACGAAGAAGTCGCCGCCTTCGCCGCCGGTGCCGAAGCTGCCGCCACCGGCGAGTTGACGGTGTGCGCCGGCAGCTGCGGGCCGGGCAATCTGCACTTGATCAACGGCCTGTTCGATTGCCATCGCAACCACGTGCCGGTGCTGGCCATCGCCGCACAAATTCCGTCTTCCGAAATCGGCCTGAACTACTTCCAGGAAACCCATCCCCAGGAACTGTTCAAGGAGTGCAGCCACTTTATCGAACTGGTGACCAACCCCGAGCAGATGCCCCAGGTGCTGCATCGGGCCATGCGCTCGGCGATCCTCAACCGCGGCGTGGCGGTAGTGGTGATCCCCGGGGATGTGTCGCTGCTGGAAGTGGAAGACACGCTCAAACCCTGGCCGCCCCTGCATGCGCCGCGCACCCTGCCGGCAGAACAGGACCTGCAACGCCTGCGCGAAATCCTCGACAGCAGCCAGAGGGTCACCCTGCTGTGCGGCAGCGGTTGCGCCGGCGCCCATGCCCAAGTGGTGGCCCTGGCCGATGCCTTGGGCGCGCCGGTGGTACACGCCTTGCGCGGCAAGGAGCATGTGGAATGGAACAACCCGTTCGACGTGGGCATGACCGGTCTGATCGGTTTCAGCTCCGGCTACCATGCCATGCTCGATTGCGACACGCTGATCATGCTCGGCACTGACTTCCCTTATCGCCAGTTCTACCCCACTGACGCGAAGATCATCCAGGTCGATCGCAACCCGCAGGCGCTGGGCCGGCGCGCCACGCTGGACCTGGGCATCGCCGCTGACGTGAGCGAGACCCTCGACGCATTGTTGCCGCACCTGACCCGCAAGACCGACCGCAGCTTCCTCGAAACCTCCTTGAAGCACTACGAGAAAGCCCGCCAGGGCCTCGACGACCTGGCACAACCGTCAAAGGCCAACCGGCCGATTCACCCGCAATACGTGGCGCGCTTGCTCAGCGAACTGGCCGACGACGATGCGATCTTCACCGCCGACGTGGGCTCGCCCACCGTGTGGGCGGCGCGCTACCTGAAGATGAATGGTAAGCGGCGCCTGATCGGCTCGTTCAACCACGGCTCGATGGCCAACGCCATGCCCCAGGCCATCGGCGCGCAGGCGGCCTTCCCTGGGCGGCAGGTCATATCGATGTCCGGCGACGGCGGTTTTACCATGTTGATGGGGGATTTCATCTCGCTGGCGCAGTTGAAACTGCCGGTGAAAGTCATCGTGTTCGATAACGCGTCACTCGGTTTTGTCGCCATGGAAATGAAAGCCGCCGGCTACCTTGACACCGGCACCGAGCTAAAAAACCCGGATTTCGCGGCCATGTCCAATGCCATGGGCATCCTGGGGATTCGCGTGGAGCAATCCGAAGACCTCGAACCAGCCCTGCGCCGCGCCCTGGCCCACGACGGCCCGGTGCTGGTAGACGTGGTGACGGCGACCCAGGAACTGGTGATGCCACCCAGCATCAAGCTGGAGCAGGCCAAGGGTTTCAGCCTGTACATGCTCAAGGCGGTGATGAGCGGGCGCGGGGATGAAGTGATCGAGTTGGCGCGTACCAACTGGTTGCGCTGATTTGAACATAGGGCAACGGGCTTGCCCGCGATTGCGGTGATTCAGTGAATACAACTTCAACTGATACAGCGCTATCGCGGGCTGCCAGCGTTTATCAGCCGTGCTGTTTTTCAACCCACTTGCCGTAGGCATCGATAAACGCCTGCAGGAACGGCTTGGTCTTCTCCGACAGTTTGTCGGCCTCATCAAACACACTGCCCGCGCCACCCAGATAGGCTTCAGGCTGCTGCATGCACGGCACATCGAGGAACACCAGGGACTGGCGCAGATGGTGGTTGGCGCCAAAGCCGCCAATCGCCCCCGGCGAGACACTGATGATCGCCCCCGGCTTGCCACTCCAGGCACTTTGCCCGTAAGGGCGCGAGCCCACATCAATGGCATTCTTCAACGGAGCGGGCACGGAGCGGTTGTATTCGGGGGTCACGAACAGCACTGCGTCGGATGAACGCACTTGTTGACGGAAAGTACTGTAGGCTGCGGGCGGTGATGCCCCGTCGATGTCCTCGTTGTAGAGCGGCAAATCGCCAATTTCGACAATGTTCAATGTGAGGTTGGCGGGGGCCAGTTCGGCCAATGCCAGGGCGACCTTGCGGTTGATCGACTCTTTTCTCAAGCTGCCAACCAGGACGGCAATCGTGTAGACCTTGCTCATTGAGGTTTCCCGACGTTTGACTAAAGGAGTGTGTAGTTATAGAGACTTCGCGGCGCGTTCACCAGAAGGTTTTGCTATCCCCCCCGGCGTCTGCCTCGCAATCACCCGCGTAGGAAGCGTCTGAAAACCTCAGCGAATAGTATTTTTTTTCCATAGGTAAACTACCCCGCTCCATGACGGTCTACAGAACCGCAAATCGAGTGTTTATCTCCAGAGGTTCTAAACAGATGGCAGCAGTACTTGTCGGACAGTTCCATGCCAGAGACGCGGAAGGTCGCGTTTATTCGGTGCATGAGTTCCAGGAATCCATCCCGCCGTTAGACGGCCTGGCTGGCTCGGCGCCCACCACAACCTACAAGCTGGCCATTGGCGACCGTGTAGAAAAACTGGACGGCGATGAATTCAGATTGATTCAGTCGGGGACCATTATCGTCCGCGAATCGGAAACCATCCGCGCGCAATAAGCTTGATCCCCCGAGCGTACCAGCTCAGTCCTGGCCATTGACGGCATTGACTGGGCCGGGCGATCACGGACGGCGAACCTCCGTCACTTCAATCCCCGGGTCCCCTTCAATCTGTTTGAGCGTGACCATCAGTCGCCCCTTCTCGCCTTCTACGGCATACATCAAGCGCTTGTAGCCCGGCGTACCATACGCGGGATACGCCACCACCTGCCTGACCAGCGTGATGCCCAACACCGTACCCACCTGCGCGCCCACCTGTTCCTGGGAACGGATGAACGCATCGAGTGCGAGGTTTTCGGGCGTAGTGTCGTCAGGATTGCTCAAGAGATAAGCGGCCACGCACCCCACGGTCACCAGGACCAGCAGTTGCCTGGCCGTTACCCCGAAAAGTTTCGCGGGCATCGGCATTTGAGACCAGACCTGTTTTTGTTGTAAGTGCCGGGTAACCGGCATTGGTCATTGATGATCAGACGAGCCATTCTAATCAGGTCGATGGGTAATGCCAGATGAATCAATTGTCTCCGTAGGCAATATCCTTGTTATCCCCGACACCGCCCAACGTCCGGTCCTTGCCGAATGAGAACACGTCGAACGGGACCTGGGGTTGGCTCGGCGGATACTGATACTGATAGGCAACTCCCCAGGGATCGGTCAGCAGCTCCTCGTTGATGTAGGGACCTTTCCATTTCGCGTCGGCGGCAGGCGGCGTGATCAATGCGCCCAGGCCTTCCTCATCGGTCGGATAGCGGCCAGTGTCTTGATGGAACTGTTCGACGGCCTTGCCCAGCAAGGCGACCTGGGCCTTGGCCGTGGCTATTTCCGTCAAAGCCATCTCACCAAACAGCCGCGGCCCCACCGCCAGGGCCAACAAGCCGATGATGACAAGCACCACCAACACTGCCCACCGCGTAAAGCCGCCTTGGGTGCGCATGTGACCGACTGCGATTGGTACAGGCATTCTGAGCCCCCCTTGTTCCTCGGTTGATACGCTCGTTATATGCCCTGCTTGTTGCAGTTGCGCAAGACCAACGTTCGTCGACGCGAATCAACGCTCCCGTTGTTTTTTCCCAAGCCATTGAATCCCGGCCCTGCTGACCCTAGACTCCGGCCATGCGTTTACGTCATATCGAAGTGATTCAGGCCATCTTGCAGACCGGACACCTCGGCACGGCCGCCGAATGGTTGCAACTTCCCGTGGGCGATGTGGACGCGGCGCTCAAGGACGCCGAGCAGCAATTGGGTTTTATGTTGTTCGCCAGCGTGCGCGGACGCTTGCAACCGACCCGGGAAACCCTGGAGTTGCAGGCGCAAATCGCGCATGTGTATGAAGCGCTGGAGCCGGTGCAACGCTTAGCCAGCCGCCTGAAACACCATCACGCGCCAACCCTGCGTGCCCTGTGTACGCCGCCCCTGGCCAATCAACTGCTGCCACACAGCATCGCCGTGCTGCGCCGACGCTTCCAGGACACGCCGTGCAACCTGTCGAGCCAGCCGACGCGCGAGATCGTCAGGAGCCTGTTGCTGCACGAGGCCGACGTGGGCCTGAGCCTGCACGACCCCGAACATCCGCAAATCCAAAGCAGCGTATTGGCCCAGGGCAAACTGCAATTGCTCGCGCCGCATGGCTGGCTCAAACCCAAGCAGAAGTACATCGCCCTGCAGGACCTGGCCGGGCAGTCGATGATCGGGCTGGAGGGCCAAGACCCGCTCAGTCGCCTGCTCGACGCCAAGCTGCAAGCCCTGCGCCCGCTGCCGGTGGTGCAGACGCGGGTACAGACCTACCAGATGATGCGCAGCATGGTGGAGGCCGGTGAAGGTTTGGCGATTGTCGATCCGTTCACCGCGTTTGGCGCCCGGGAGGCCGGGCTCGACGCGTGCCCGGTATCGCCGCCGATCATGGTCAGCCTGTATGCGCTGACCCTCAGGGACAGCGTGACGTCACCGGCATTGAATGCGCTGCTGGAGATTGTCACGCAGAAAGCTGAAGGCCTGCTGGCGAGCTGAACGCGTCAGACCGCTTCGACTTCCGTCCTGAACAAGCGATACCAGAAAATCGCCACCTCGCGAGTTTGCGGGTCGATCCCGCGATAGCGCAGGTGATCGATCCCGCCCATCACATACCCGCAACGTTCATACAGACGGCAGGCGCCGAGGTTGTTGTTCTGGGTTTCCAGCATCATGCCCGGCAGGTTTTTCTTGCGACTCCAGAACTGCGCCACGTCCAGCAGCGCCTTGGCCACGCCATGACGGCGCGCGGGCAACGCCACAGCCAACTCGTCAACGTGGGCAAAACCGTTCCAATTGGTGCTCACCACGACATGCCCGACCGGTCGATCGTCTAGAAAGGCCATGAAGATCGCGCTGTCGGGCGCGTCGCGAAAACTGGCGAACTCCTCCGGGTCGATGCCGTAGCACTTACGATAGGGCAGGATGCGCTCCACGGGCCACTGTTCGACCCGCTTGCCCATCTCCGGCACGCCATAGGCGCTGACCTCAAAACTGAAATCATTGCCCCACACGTAAGCGTCAAAGCCCTCGTCGGCGACCCGCACACTGAGCCCTGGATACTTCGGGTTCACTACAGCTTGCATAAACATCCTTAACCCTTAATGCAATCGACGGTGTAACAACGACCACTGCCGTCATCTTCGTGTTGCAACCCATGAACATCCGCGACAAAACCGGGGAAACTGCTATCGAACGTGCGGGCAAACGCCAGGTAGTCGATGATCGAACGCGTTGCCTCGGTAAAGCGCTCACCCGGCATGATCAACGGAATGCCCGGCGGATAAGGCACCAGCATCACGGCGGCGATGCGCCCTGGCAAGGCATCGATGGGCACCGCCTCCACTTCACCCCTGACCAATTGGTCATAGGCGTCGGCCGGTTTCATCGCAATTTCGGGCAAAACGGTGTACATCCGCTTGAGGTGTTTGGCGGTGGCGTTGCTACGGTAGCAGCTATGCAATTGATCGCACAGGTCGCGCAGCCCCAGCCCTTGATAGCGCGCCGGGCCCTGGGCGAATACCGAGGGCAGGCAACTGGCGAGGCTGACGTTGGCGTCGTAATTGCGTTTGAATTCCAGCAACTCGGTGAGCAAGGTACTCCATTTGCCCTTGGTGATACCCATGGAAAACAGCACGAGGAACGAATAAAGCCCGGTCTTTTCCACCACCAGACCACGCTCCCAGAGGAATTTGCTGACCACCGCAGCGGGAATCCCGCAGTCGCTCAACGCGCCGCCGGCATTGAGGCCGGGCATCACCAACGTGACTTTGATCGGGTCCAGCAGCACGTAATCTTCGACTATGTCACCAAAGCCATGCCAGTCATCCTGCGGCTGCAACAGCCAATCTGCCGTGACGACCCGGTCGATGCCGGCCACGGACGGCGGCTGCCAGATGGAAAACCACCAGTCCTCGGCGGCGATGTGCTGGCGCAGGTTGGCCAGGGCGCGGCGAAAGCTCAAGGCTTCGTCGAACATTTCCTGCAAAAGAGAGCGCCCCGCCGGGCCTTCCATCATCGCCGAAGCCACGTCCAGCGAGGCGATGATGCTGTATTGCGGCGAGGTGGAGATATGCATCATGAACGCTTCGTTGAACCGATCGCGATCCAACTGCCGCGCGCCGCCGTCCTGCACATGAATCATCGACGCCTGGCTGAACGCCGCCAGCAACTTGTGCGTGGAATGCGTGGTGAACACCAGCGGGCTGTCCGGCGTGCGTGAAGTGCCCATGCCATAGCGCCCGGCGAAGAACTCGTGGAACGCCGCGTAGGCGTACCAGGCTTCGTCAAAGTGCAGCACCTCGACACTGTTGCCCAACTGCTGCTTGATCAGCTCGGCGTTGTAACACAGGCCGTCATAAGTGGAGTTGGTGACCACCGCCAGCTTCACTTTCGCCGGCCGGCCACGGGTCAGCGGGCTGGCCTCAATCTTGGCGCGGATCGACGCGGGGCTGAATTCGCTGAGGGGAATCGGACCGATGATGCCCAGTTCATTGCGCTCCGGACACAGGTACAGCGGGATCGCGCCGGTCATGATGATCGAGTGCAGCACCGACTTGTGGCAGTTGCGGTCGACCAGCACCAAGTCATCACGACCGACCATCGAGTGCCAGACGATCTTGTTGGCGGTCGAGGTGCCATTGATTACAAAGAAGGTGTGATCGGCGCCAAAATTACGCGCAGCGCGCGCTTCTGCTTCGGCCAGCGGCCCGGTGTGATCGAGCAGCGAGCCCAGCTCCGGCACAGATACGGACAGGTCGGAGCGCAGCGTATTTTCCCCAAAAAACTGATGAAACGCCTGCCCCACCGGACTTTTGCGATAGGCCACGCCGCCACCGTGGCCGGGCGTGTGCCAGGAATAATTGGAGTCGGCGGTGTGTTGCACCAGGGCCTTGAAGAAGGGCGGCAACAAGCCATCGAGGTAAGTGCGTGCGGCGCGGGCAACTTGCCTGGCAAGAAACGGCACAGTGTCTTCGAACAGGTAAAGAATCCCGCGCAGTTGGTTGAGTTCGCTCATCGCATCGGCGGGGGCGTTTTCCAGGGTGACTTGTTCACCCAAGGCGAAAATCGGCAGGTTGGGCGCCCTCAGACGCGCCAATCGGATCAGTTCGACCATGTTTTGCAGCAGATGCGTGTTTTCCCCGGCGCCTTCGGCGGCGATCAACATGCACGCCAGGCCATGGTGGGTCGAGGCGACCAGCCGGCCTTCGGCGTAGTCCACCGCAGAAAAGATACCGAAGCCCTCTTGTTCCAGCTCTTGAGCGATACCTCGGACCCGGTCGCCGGCAACGGTGTCGGCCTTGATGTCGCGATGCACGATAAGGATGGGGAACTTCAGGTCTTTGTACATGAGTGCTTTTAGTCCTGAGGGTGATGCACTCAGGGTAGAAGCTGTAAGCGGATGTGGCGAATGAAGATTTTGAAAGCAGCAACTCACCAATGTGGGAGGGGGCTTGCCCCCGATAGCGGCGCACCAGTCGACATTGACGTCACTGGTCAACCGCTATCGGGAGCAAGCCCCCTCCCACATTGTTTGACTGCGCTCAGCCAGATTATTGCTGGGTCAGTTGGGTCCACAACGCCGGCGCACCCGCCGATTTGGCAATCGCTTCCAGACGCGACGCATGCTCAGCCAGGTCCTGCTCGCTGGCACGGATGATCGGCGCCGGCTTGCGATCAGTTGGCAGGCGACGGATTTCCGAAGGGCGATTGCCCGAACCTTCCGCCGAACCGGCACCGTCGGAGGCGTTGCCGGCCAGGGACAGGCTGGTCTGCCCGCCGGTCATGGTCAGGTAAACGTCGGCCAGGATCTCGGAGTCGAGCAACGCGCCGTGCAGCTCACGGCCGGAGTTGTCGACGCCGTAGCGTTTGCACAAGGCATCCAGACTGTTGCGCTGGCCCGGGTGACGCTCACGGGCCATCATCAAGGTGTCGAGGATCGAGCAGTGCTGGGAAATATTCGCGCGATCCGTCTGCCCCATCAGGGCAAACTCGTTATTGATGAAGCCGATGTCGAACGCCGCGTTATGGATGATCAACTGCGCGCCGTTGATGAATTCGAAGAACTCGTCGGCAACTTCAGCGAAGCGCGGCTTGCCTTTGAGGAATTCGTCGGTGATACCGTGGACGCCGATGGCGCCCTCATCACTTTCGCGGTCCGGTTGCAGGTAGACGTGGAAGTGACGGCCGGTGAGGCGACGCCCCATCAGTTCGACGCAGCCGATTTCAATGATCCGGTGGCCATCGGTCACCGGCATGCCGGTGGTTTCGGTATCGAGTACAACAGATCGGATGGCCATCAGGGTTCAGCTCTCAACGGTGTGGTGTATTTCAAGGGGCGCAATCTTAACACGTCAGCCGGCATCAGCTCTGCTTGTAGCCCCGCACTTCGTCGACGCCACGGTTGGCCAACTGGTCGGCGCGCTCGTTGCCGTGGTGGCCGATGTGCCCGCGCACCCATTTCCAGGTGATGTTATGGCGATTGCATTGCTCATCGAGCAGTTGCCACAGGTCGGCGTTCTTGACCGGCTCCTTGGCCGCCGTCTTCCAGCCGCGCTTCTTCCAGTTGACCATCCACTCGTTGATGCCCTTCATCACATATTGCGAGTCGGTCACCAGCAGCACGTCGCAACGCCGCTTGAGCTCTTCCAGGCCGCGAATGGCGCCCATCAGCTCCATGCGGTTGTTGGTGGTGTTGGCTTCGCCGCCCCATAGTTCCTTCTCCACGCCCTTGCACACCAGCAAGGCGCCCCAGCCGCCGGGGCCAGGGTTGCCTTTGCAGGCGCCATCGGTGAAGAGTTCAACGCTATCGGTCATCGGTTGCATCCATCAAAACGGGTCGCCGGGCATAGGCCGACAGCATCCCGAGGCCGAATGATTCGGCCTGAAATCAAAAAGAGGGTTCTACGGTTCGCTTTGCTTGCGGTTGACCTTGGCCATCGGCATCGGCACCAGCTTGCCCATGGGCTGGCGTAGCACCTGACGCACCGGCCGCAGCCCGACCACGATCTTGCGTGCAACCAGTAAATAAAAGCCGCCACCCGACAGCTGCCAGGCCCCCGCCCGACGCTCCCAGCCGGCCAGACGGCCCTGCCACTTGGTCGACGCCAGCGGCGGACGATAGCACCCGAAGCGGCGTTTCTCCAGTGCGAAGCCCAGCAGGTTCAGCCAGTCCCCCACCCGCGACGGCGAGATGCAACGGGCCTGGCGCAGGCCGTCATGGGCGAACACATGGCGCAGGCCCCAACTGCTCCAGGGGTTGATACCGACAATCAGCAAATGGCCACCTGGGCGCACGCTGCTGGCAGCTTCGCGCAACAAACCGTGGGGTGACAGGCAGAAATCCAGGCCATGCTGCAGCACCACCACATCGGCAGCGTGCTCGCTCAACGGCCAGGCCTGCTCTTCGCAGACGATCTCCACCCCCGGCAACGGCGCGCCCAGGCGCACATTGCGCTGCACCTGCGGCGCGGACGGCGGCGTCTGGGCCGACGGACCGTAATGCACCAGGTAACCGCCAAAGAACCGGCCCAGCTCGTCTTCGAGCATGCTCCGTTCTTCATCCAGCAAAAATTGCCCGATCGGCCCGGACAGCCAGTCACGGGCTGCGCTGATCAGGGCCAGCCATTCAGGATCGGCCTGGGCGAACGCTTTATCAGTCATTGCATTCTCCAACTCGCCTAGACGTTCTAAGATGCACCAATGTGTTCAGCTTGGCGAATCGAAGAATGATACAGATCAGTGCCCTGCCCGCCTTCACCGACAACTACATCTGGTTGTTACAGGAACCCCAGACCCGCCGCTGCGCCGTGGTCGACCCCGGCGATGCCGCCCCCGTGCTGGCGTGGCTCAAGCAGAACCCGGAGTGGACGCTCAGCGACATCCTCATCACCCACCATCACCATGATCATGTAGGTGGCGTCGAAGCACTGAAACGTGTGACCGGTGCCAAGGTCTACGGCCCGGCCAGCGAAACGATCCCGGCGCGGGACATCGCGCTGCAGGACAACGACCGCATCACGGTACTGGGCTGGGACTTCGCCGTGTACGCCGTCCCCGGCCATACCCTCGGCCATCTCGCCTTTTACCACCAAGGCGTGCTGTTCAGCGGCGACACCCTCTTCGCCGCCGGTTGCGGCCGCCTGTTCGAAGGCACGCCAGCGCAAATGTACACCTCGCTGCAACGCCTGGCCGACCTGCCGGCCGACACCCTGGTGTACTGCACCCACGAATACACGCAGAGCAATCTCAAGTTTGCCCAGGCGGTGGAACCGAACAACGCCGATATCGCCGAACGGGTGGAAAGCGTCAACCAACTGCGCGCCCGTGGCGAGATCACGCTGCCTTCCAACCTGGCCCTGGAAAAGCGCACCAACCCGTTCCTGCGTACCGCTGAAACATCCGTTAAACAAAAAGCTGACGAACGGAATGGCCGCGACAACCGCTCTGGAGCCGAGGTGTTTGCTAGCTTGAGGGCTTGGAAAGATAAGTTCTAACGTGACGCAGTCTGATACGAAATTTCTGAATGGTTGACCGGAACCAAAGCGCTTTCTAGAATCGCCCGACATTTTTGCCCGGAACTTACTTCCAGCCAATGTCGTCACCTACTCGTAAATCCAATCATTCAGACGCATTGACCCGCCTGGCTCAAGCCGTGGCGGTGGCTGTCTCCGCAACTCTGGCGGGCTGCCAATCGACAAATTTCGCTGCACAATCCACCGTGCAACCCAAACCGAATCTTGTTGCCAAAATCAAGCAAAAACCTATTTGGCTCTCAGAGAAGCCGAGCCCCGAAGCCCCCCAGGATGTCTGGGAGCGCATGCGTCGGGGCTTTCAATTGCAGGACGGCCTCGGCGTCAACCCGCGTATCGAGCAACAGCGCCTGTGGTTCGCCAGCAACCCGTCCTTCCTGGAGAACGCCGGCGAACGCGGCAGCCTCTACATTCATTACATCGTCGAACGCCTTGAAGAGCGCAACATGCCCCTGGAGCTGGCGCTGCTGCCGGTGATTGAAAGTGCCTATAACCCAATGGCCTATTCGCGCAGCGATGCGGTCGGCTTGTGGCAGTTCATCCCCTCCACCGGGCGCTACTTCAACCTGCGCCAGACCCGCGCCTACGACGGTCGTCGCGATATCACCGCCTCCACCACCGCCGCCCTGGACTATCTGACACGTCTGCATGACATGTTCAACGGCGACTGGCTGCTGGCCCTGGCCGCGTATAACGCCGGCGAAGGCACGGTAAGCCGGGCGATCGAGCGCAACGAGAAGCTCGGTCTGCCGACCGACTACTGGAACCTGCCCCTGCCCCAGGAAACCAAGGACTACGTGCCCAAGTTCCTGGCGCTGTCCCAGGTGGTGCTGGCCCCCGAGGCCTACGGCGTCAACCTGAACCCGATTGCCAACACGCCGTACTTCGAAGTGGTTGAAGTCAAGCAAAGCATGGACCTGTCACGGGTCGCCGCACTGGCCGAGATCGACGAAGACGAACTGTTCCAGCTCAATCCGGCGCTGAAACAACGTACCACCCTGGACGGTCCCCAGCATTTGCTCGTGCCCAGCTCCAAGGCACAACTGTTGACCAGCAGCCTTTCGGCGATGAAGCCTGAAGAATTGCTGGCAATGCGTCCGAAAAAGCCGGTATTCGACGAAGTCGAGACCCGGTCCGTGGCTGGCCGTACCCGCAACTACAAGGTGCGCAACGGCGACAACCTGACGCTGATCGCCAAAGCCAACAAGGTCGACGTGCATGACCTGCAGCGCTGGAACAAGCTCAACGGCCAGGCGCTCAAGGTCGGCCAGACCCTGGTGATGCAGGACACGCGCAAGCTGGTGGCCAAGGCCGACAGCAAGAAACCGGTGCAGTACAAGGTCAAGAAAGGCGACTCGCTGTATATCGTCGCCAAGCGTTTCAACGTTGAGATGCAACATCTCAAGCGCTGGAACCCACGCACTGGCATGGCGCTCAAGCCTGGGCAGATGCTGGTGGTTTCCGGGCCACGCTGACACCGCAAGAACACTGGAGCGCCAATTGTGGGAGGGGGCTTGCTCCCGATGGCGGTGCATCAGTCGGTACATAAGCTGACTGACGCACCGCCATCGGGAGCAAGCCCCCTCCCACATAGGATCGCCATCATTCCAACTGGCTTTTTCCAACCGGAACAAGCTGTTACTGTACCGACCATAAAGCCCAAGCTGCCTGGATCGGATCTCTGACTTGACGCGTCCCCTCCTTCTACTAATAAGTCTGGCCTTGAGCTTTGCTGCGAACGCGACGATTACCGAGAGCCACGGTTATGCGCAGTTCGGCACCCTCAAGTACCCGGCCAAATTCACCCACTTCGATTGGGTAAACCCTGCAGCGCCGAAAGGCGGGACGTTGCGGGTCATGGCGTTTGGCACGTTCGACACCCTCAACCCCTATACCTTCAAGGGCTCAAGCCCGGTCTCCACGCCAAATTTCCTGCAATACGGCGTCAATGAGCTGAACGAACCGTTGATGGTTGGCACCGGCCAGTACGCGCCGTCCGGCGATGAGCCGACCTCCAGCTACGGGCTGATTGCCCAGTCGGTGGAGTACAGCGAGGACCGCAGCTGGGTGGTGTTCAACCTGCGCCCGGAAGCCCGCTTTCACGATGGCAAGCCGATCACTGCCTATGACGTGGCGTTTTCCTATCGCACCCTGCTGACCGAAGGTCATCCGCAATACCGCACCAACCTGCAGGAAGTGGCGCGGGTCGACATCCTCAACCGCCACCGTATCCGTTTTGTATTCAAGCGCGCCGGCAACCCGTTGCTGATCCTGCGCCTGGGCGAACTGCCGGTGCTGCCCCAGCACTACTGGAAAAACCGCGATTTCAAGGCCACCACCTTCGAACCACCGTTGGGCAGCGGGCCCTATCGCCTCAGCAAAGTCACCCCTGGCCGGCAGTTGGTGTTCGAGCGGGTCAAGGACTATTGGGGCAAGAACCTGCCGGTCAACCAGGGTTTCTATAATTACGACAAGGTCGAAGTGGAGTTCTACCGCGACAGCGACGTCGCCTTCGAAGCCTTCAAGGCCGGCGAGTTCGATATCTATATCGAGCACCAGGCCAAGAACTGGGAGAATGGCTACAACTTCCCGGCGATCAACCGCGGCGATGTGATCAAGGCGCAGATCGCCCACCAGATCCCGACCCAAAGCCAGGGCCTGTTCATGAACACCCGGCGCCCGACCTTCAGCCAGGCCAAGGTGCGCGAAGCCCTGGGGCTGATGTTCGACTTTGAATGGACCAACCGCACCCTGTTCAGCGGCGCCTATAAACGCACCTTGAGCTATTACCCCAACAGCGAATTTTCGGCGACCGGTGTCCCGGTCGGCCATGAATGGTTGATGCTCTCGCCCTACCGCGACCAACTGCCGGCCAATCTCTACACCCAACCGTTCAGCCTGCCCCAGACCGACGGGCACGGCATCCCCCGCGAGACCCTGCGCCGCGCCCTGGCCCTGCTCGGCGAAGGCGGCTGGAAGCTGTCCGGACAACGCCTGCTCAACAAGGACGGGCAACCGCTGCGCTTCGAGATCCTGCTGGTCAACCCGAACCTGGAGCGCATCCTGCAGCCCTATGTGGAAAACCTGAACAGTATCGGCATCGACGCGCACCTGCGCACAGTCGACCGCGCGCAATACAAACAGCGCCTCGATCAGTTCGACTTCGACATGATCCTGATGACCCTCAACCAAACCCTCAGCCCCGGCCTTGAGCAGTGGCAGTACTTCCACTCCAGCCAGGCGGCGATCAAGGGCAGCAAGAACTACGCAGGCATCGCCAATCCGGTGGTCGACCGCCTGCTCGAACAACTGCTGTCGGCACAGACCCGCGACGAACAACTGGCGGCCGGCCGGGCCCTGGACCGGGTCCTGCTGTGGCAGCATTACAGCATTCCCAACTGGTACCTCAACTATCATCGCTTGGCGTACCGCAACCGGTTCGCCTTTGTCACCACGCCGCCCTACAGCCTGGGCCTGAGCGCATGGTGGCTGAAAGCTTCGGAGAAAGCCCAATGATGTCTTTGCGTACTGCACTGCTCGGCAGTCTGCTGCTATGCACGGCGGCCAACGCCGCCCCGCAACATGCGCTGACCCTCTACAACGAGCCGCCCAAGTACCCCGCCAACTTCAAGCACTTCGACTACGTCAACCCCACCGCCCCCAAGGGCGGCACCTTTCGCGAGTCGAGCATGGGCGGTTTCGACAGTCTCAACCCCTACATCAGCAAGGGCGTGCCGGCGGACAATATCAGCCTGATCTACGACACCCTGGCCATGCAGAGCCTGGACGAACCCATCACCGAATACGGCCTGGTGGCCGGCAAGATCGAAAAAGCCCCGGACAACAGCTGGGTACGCTTCTACCTGCGCCCCGAAGCACGCTTCCACGATGGCCAGCCGATCCAGGCCGAAGACGTGGTGTTTACCTTCCAGACGCTGATGAAGGAAGGTTCGCCGCTCTACCGCACCTACTACGCCGACGTTGACGAAGTAGTGGCCGAAGACCCGCAGCGGGTGCTGTTCAAGTTCAAGCGCACCAACAACCGCGAATTGCCGCTGATCCTCGGGCAACTGCCGGTATTGCCCAAGCATTGGTGGGCCACCCGCGACTTTACCAAGGGCAACCTGGAAATACCGCTGGGCAGCGGGCCGTACAAGGTGGCCGAGGTCAAGGCCGGGCGCATGATTCGCTACGAGCGGGTCAAGGACTACTGGGCTAAGGACCTGCCGATAACCCAAGGCTTCTACAACTTCGATCAGCGCATCACCGACTATTACCGTGACAGCACGGTATCCCTGGAAGCGTTGAAGGCCGGGCAGTTCGACTACTGGCTGGAATTCAGCGCGAAGAACTGGGCCAACGCCTATAACATTCCGGCGGTGGCCGAAGGGCGCCTGGTCAAGGAAGAGCTCCCCAACGGCAACCCCACCGGCATGCAGGGTTTCGTGTTCAACACGCGCAAGCCGATGTTCCAGGACGTGCGCGTGCGCAAGGCCATCAGCCTGTTGCTGGATTTCGAGTGGAGCAACAAACAGCTGTTCAACGGCGCCTACACCCGCACCCGCAGCTACTTCGAGAACTCGGAGATGGCCGCCACCGGCCTGCCCGGCCCGGACGAGTTGGCCATCCTCGAGCCGCTGCGCGACAAAATCCCCGCCGAAGTCTTTACCCAGGCCTTTGCGCCGTCCAGAACCGACGGCAGCGGCATGATCCGCACCCAACAGCGCGAGGCCTACCAACTGTTGCAGGAAGCCGGCTGGCGCATCGTCGACGACAAGATGGTCGACGCCACCGGCAAACCGGTGACCATCGAATTCCTGCTGGCGCAGACCGAGTTCGAACGCATCCTGCTGCCCTTCAAACGCAACCTGGCGGACCTGGGTATCGATCTAGTGATTCGCCGGGTCGACGTCTCACAATTCGTCAACCGCCTGCGCTCGCGCGATTTCGACATGCTGGTGGGCAGCTTCCCGCAGTCCACCTCGCCGGGTAACGAACAACGCGAATTCTGGAAATCCTCCAGCGCCGATAAACCCGGCAGCCGCAACTACATGGGCCTCAAGGACCCGGCCGTCGACCAACTGGTAGAGGAACTGATCGACGCCGACTCACGCCAAAGCCTGGTCGCCCATGCCAAGGCCCTGGATCGCGTGCTGCAATTTGGCTACTACGTGATCCCCAACTGGCACATCAAGACCTTCCGCGTGGCGTACTGGGACCACCTCGGCCATCCGAAGGTGCCACCGCGCTATGACGTCGGCACCGCCACTTGGTGGGCGAAACCCGACGTGAAACCTGCCATCACCCTAGACACGAGCGCCGACCCGGCGAGCGGAGGCGATTAAATGCTGGCCTATATTGTTCGCCGCCTATTGCTGATCATCCCCACGCTGTTCGGGATTCTGCTGATCAACTTCATCATCATCCAGGCCGCCCCCGGCGGCCCGGTGGAACAGATGATCGCCAAACTCGAAGGCTTCGAAGGCGCCACCAGCCGCATTGCCGGCGGCGGTGCCGAAGTCGCGGTGGCGGGTTCCAGCTACCGTGGCGCCCAAGGCCTGGACCCGGCGCTGATCAAGGAAATCGAAACCATGTACGGTTTCGACAAATCGGCACCGGAACGCTTGTGGATTATGGTCAAGAACTACGCCCGGCTGGATTTTGGCAACAGCTTCTTTCGTGACGCCAAGGTCATCGACCTGATCAAGGAAAAGATGCCGGTGTCCATCTCCCTCGGGTTGTGGAGCACGCTGATCATGTACCTGGTCTCGATCCCGCTGGGAATCGCCAAGGCCACGCGACACGGCAGCCACTTCGACGTATGGACCAGCTCGGCGATCATCGTCGGCTACGCGATCCCGGCGTTCCTGTTCGCGATCCTACTGATCGTGGTGTTTGCCGGCGGCAGTTACTTCGACTGGTTCCCCTTGCGCGGGCTGACCTCCAACAATTTCGATGAATTGAGCTGGGGCGGCAAGATCCTCGACTACTTCTGGCACCTGGCCTTGCCCATCACCGCGCTGGTGATCGGCAACTTCGCGACCATGACGCTGCTGACCAAAAACAGCTTTCTCGACGAGATCAACAAGCAGTACGTGGTCACCGCCAAAGCCAAGGGCCTGACCAACCACCGCGTGCTCTACGGCCACGTGTTCCGCAACGCCATGCTGCTGGTGATCGCCGGTTTCCCCTCGGCGTTCATCGGGATTTTCTTCACCGGGTCCTTGCTGGTGGAAGTGATCTTCTCCCTCGACGGCCTCGGCCTGATGAGCTTTGAAGCGGCGATCAACCGCGATTACCCGGTGGTGTTCGGCACGCTGTTTATCTTCACCCTGCTCGGGTTGGTGGTGAAGCTGATCGGTGACCTCACCTACACCCTGGTCGATCCGCGTATCGACTTCGCCAGCCGGGAGCATTGAGATGAATCTGTCCCCCCTCAATCGCCGCCGGTTCGAGCGGTTCAAGGCAAACAAGCGTGGCTGGTGGTCGCTGTGGCTGTTCCTGATCCTGTTCGGGCTGAGCCTGGGCGCCGAACTGATCGCCAACGACAAACCGCTGGTGGTGCATTACGACGGCGACTGGTATTTCCCGGCGCTCAAGCGCTACCCGGAAACCACCTTCGGCGGCGAATTCCCCCTGGAGGCCAACTACAAGAGCCCGTATATCCAGGAACTGCTCAAGGCCAAGGACGCCTGGACGCTGTGGGCGCCGATCCCGTTCAGCTACCAGAGCATCAACTACGACCTGAGGGTGCCGGCCCCCGCGCCGCCGTCTTCGGTCAACCTGCTGGGCACCGATGACCAGGGCCGCGACGTATTCGCACGGGTGATCTACGGCTTCCGTGTGTCGGTGCTGTTTGCCCTGACCCTGACCGTGCTCAGTTCGATCATCGGCGTGATCGCCGGCGCCCTGCAGGGTTTCTATGGCGGCTGGGTCGACCTGGCCGGGCAACGCTTCCTGGAGATCTGGTCGGGGTTGCCGGTGCTGTACCTGCTGATCATCCTCGCCAGTTTCGTTCAGCCCAACTTCTGGTGGCTGCTGGGGATCATGCTGCTGTTCTCGTGGATGAGCCTGGTGGACGTGGTCCGCGCCGAGTTCCTGCGCGGGCGTAACCTGGAATATGTGCGCGCGGCCAGGGCACTGGGCATGCAGAACGTCGCGATCATGTTCCGGCATATCCTGCCCAATGCCATGGTCTCGACCATGACCTTCATGCCGTTCATCCTCACCGGCGCCATCGGCACCCTGACCGCCCTGGACTTCCTCGGCTTCGGCCTGCCGGCGGGTTCGCCGTCGCTGGGAGAACTGGTGGCCCAGGGCAAATCCAACCTGCAAGCACCGTGGCTGGGCATGAGTGCCTTCGCCGTGCTGGCGATCATGTTGAGTTTGCTGGTGTTTATCGGCGAGTCCGCTCGCGATGCCTTCGACCCGAGGAAATGAGATGAATCAGGACAATCTGATCGAAGTCCGCGACCTCTGCGTCGAGTTCGTCACCGGCGAGCATCACCAGCGCGTGGTGAACAACGTCAGCTTCGACATCAAGCGCGGCGAAACCCTGGCGCTGGTCGGCGAAAGCGGCTCCGGCAAATCGGTGACCGCCCACTCGATCCTGCGCCTGCTGCCCTACCCCTTGGCGCGGCACCCCGCCGGCACCATCGAGTACGCCGGCCAGGACCTGCTGACCCTCAAAGAAAAAACCATCCGGCATATTCGCGGCAACCGCATTGCGATGATCTTCCAGGAGCCGATGACCTCGTTGAACCCGCTGCACTGCATCGAGAAGCAGATCAACGAAGTGCTCGGCCTGCACAAGGGACTGACCGGCAAAGTCGCCACCCGACGCACCCTGGAGTTGCTCGAACTGGTGGGCATTGCCGAGCCGCATAAACGCCTCAAGGCGCTGCCCCACGAACTGTCCGGCGGCCAGCGCCAACGGGTGATGATCGCCATGGCCCTGGCCAACGAGCCGGAGCTGTTGATTGCCGATGAACCGACCACCGCCCTCGACGTGACGGTGCAGTTGAAGATCCTCGAACTGCTCAAGGAACTGCAGGCGCGCCTGGGCATGGCGTTGCTGCTGATCAGCCACGACTTGAACCTGGTGCGGCGCATTGCCCACCGGGTGTGCGTGATGCAGCAGGGTTGCATCGTCGAACAAGCCGATTGCGAAACCTTGTTCCAGTCGCCGCAGCACCCTTACACCCAGGAACTGCTCGCCGCCGAACCCAGCGGTGGGCCGGCCGATACGGCAGTCGGGCCGCCGTTGCTGGAAGTCGATGATTTGAAAGTCTGGTTTCCGATCAAGAAAGGCTTTCTGCGCAACACCGTCGACTACGTCAAGGCGGTGGACGGCATCAATTTCAGCCTGCCCCAGGGGCAAACCCTGGGCATCGTCGGCGAAAGCGGCTCAGGCAAGTCCACCCTCGGCCTGGCGATCCTGCGTCTGATCGCCAGCAAAGGCGGGATTCGCTTCGAAGGCCAGCAACTCGACCGCCTGACCCAGCAACAGGTGCGCCCGTTGCGCCGGGAAATGCAGGTGGTGTTCCAGGACCCGTTCGGCAGCCTCAGCCCACGCATGAGCGTCAGTGAGATCGTCGGCGAAGGCCTGCGTATCCACAAGATGGGCAGCCCGGCGGAGCAGGAAGCGGCGATTATCGCGGTGCTCAAGGAAGTCGGCCTCGACCCGCAGTCGCGGCATCGCTACCCCCACGAGTTCTCCGGCGGCCAGCGCCAACGCATCGCCATTGCCCGCGCCCTGGTACTCAAGCCGCGCCTGATTCTGCTCGACGAACCGACCTCCGCGCTCGACCGCACGGTACAGCGCCAAGTGGTGGAACTGCTGCGCGGTTTGCAGGCCAAGTACAACCTGACCTATCTGTTCATCAGCCATGACCTGGCCGTGGTGAAAGCGCTGAGTCACCAGTTGATGGTGGTCAAGCACGGGCAGGTGGTGGAACAGGGCGATGCGCCGGCGATTTTCGCCAACCCGCAGCATGCCTATACCCGGCAGTTGCTGGAGGCGGCGTTTCTGGTGCCGACGCCTTAGCGCGTGGCAGTGACCTATCCGTTCGTTGCGAAGGGATAGGTCGCTCGCGTCAGGCCGCCAGCCCGCGCCCTGCCCGCTCCAGGTTGCGCCACAACCAAGGCGGCAGCACATCGGAGTCCAGGCTGTCGATCAGGTTCTTCAAGCCCAGCCCCAACTCCGTATCGCCTTCAATCACCAAGCGACGCCGGAAGAACAAGGTGTCCGGGTCTTCCTGCCGACTGGCCAGCAACAAGAACTCGCGCCAATTTCCACTGATCGTCACCTGGGCCTCGGCTTTTTCGGCGAGGCGCAAACCGTCCCGCGCCAGGGTCAGGTACCAGCACAGCCCGAGGTCGGGGATGCGCAGGCACATCCAGCGCCCGCGCAGCAGGTCGAAGCCGCCGTCGCGCAACGGCTCGGCCAGGCAGCGGTTGAGGCCTTGCTGCAAGGCCAGGCGCTGCACCCGGAACGGCACGTGGCGCACCAGCGGCAGCAAGCGATCGGCGCCCTTGAGCAGCCATTGTTTGCGACTCAACACAGGCCCACCTCCTCGACCCGCAGCATGCCGGCCTGGCCATGCCAGTAACCGTTGCAGCCGTCGACACACAACGGCGGCATCGCGCCCTGGCGCACCTGATCGAAGGCCTGGACCACGCCGACCATGCCCTCAGCCCGTGGGCTCAGGCGCAACAGATCAGCGCCACATGCGACCAGGCCAGGGTAATCGGCGAGCAAGTTGGTGACATCGGCCGACATCGTCTGAATCCCGTTCAAGGTGAACAGCGGTTGCCCTTCCTGACTGGTCAGGGCCATGCCATCGGGGTAGTTGATGCAACAGAACTGGCAATCGTCCTTGGGCCGGTTTTCCGCACGGGCGGTGAAGCAACGGGCCGAATACGCCAGCGGCAAATGCCCGTAGGCGAAGATCTCCACTTCGGGCAGCGGTCGGCCGAGTTCGCGCACCTGCTCCAGCACATCGGCGATCAGGCTTTGCGAGCACTCCACCGGCGGCACCCAGCGCTGCATGCCCGCATCGAGCAATTGCACCAGGGCGTGGCCGTTGTACAGGTTGAGCGCCGGGCCGCCGACAAAGGGCAGCTTGCGCTCGATCAGCAACTGCACCGCGCCCATGTCGTTGGCTTCAACCAGCACCTCGCCGTTGTCGCACAGGCGGCGCAGGCTCGACAGCTCGGAGGCGGCTTCGATCAAGGTCAGGCTCGACAGCACGATCTGCGCCGGGCTGCACGACTGCAACTCGCGGCCCAGGCCCAACCATTGATCCAGGGAAAACGCACGGCGTTTCGAGCACACGGTTTCCCCCAGGTAAATCACGTCCAGGGGCAAGCCGGCCATGTCTGAATAGAAGCGCCCCAGGTGTTCCTTATCCCAATAAAACAGCACCGGTCCCAGGCTGAGTTTCATCTGTAATTCCTCACTGCCATGCGCGATGGTAAGCACCCAGGGTGGTCTGGCTGCCTTCGGAAAGTCCGGCCAGCACCTGGCGCCACTGGTCCCTGACCACAAAATTGGCCGGGGCGCTGCGGTGGGCGTCGAGGGCGGCGCGCCAGACTCGGGTGACTTGTTCCACATAGGCCGGGCTGCGTTGCCGGCCTTCGATCTTCACCGCTGCCACGCCAATGGCGCTGAGTTCGGGCAACAGGTCCAGGGTGTCGAGGCTGGTCGGTTCTTCCAGGGCATGGAAGCGCTTGCCGCCGACCAGGAAGCGGCCTTTGCACAAGGTCGGGTAACCGGCCGGTTCATCCGGGGTGTAGCGGTCGATCAGCACTTCACTGAGGCGTGCGCTGAGACCATCGGCGTCGTCGCTCCAGCGCACCGCCTTGGCCGGCGAACACACTCCGCACAGGTTGGGCGACTCGCCGGTGATATACGACGACAAGTGGCAACGCCCTTCGGCCATGATGCACAGGCTGCCGAAGCCGAACACTTCGATCGGCACCACGCTGCTCGCCGCCACCTGCCGCACCTGGGCCAGGGACAGCACCCGAGGCAGCACTGCGCGACGAATGCCATAGCGTTCGACGTAGAACTTCAGCGCCGCCGCATGGGTGGCCGAGCCCTGCACCGACAAGTGCAACGCCATTTGCGGATGGCGCGCAGCGGCGTAACCGAGCACACCGGGGTCGCCGGCGATCAGCGCATCCACGCCATGATCGGCCGCGCGGTCGACGGCGCGCTGCCAGCGTGACCAGATCTTCGGTTGCGGGTAGGTGTTGACCGCCACATACAGCTTGCGCTGGTGCTGACGGATATGGGCGACGGCGGCGTCGAACTGTTTGTCGTCCATGTTCAGCCCGGCGAAATGCCGGGCATTGGTGTCATCGCGAAAACCGACATACACCGCATCGGCGCCTTGGCGCACCGCGGCTTTGAGCGCAGGCAGGTTGCCTGCCGGGCAGACCAGTTGCATGGAGACTCCTCATTGAAACTCGGCGAAAGACAGGAAAGGCACCGGTGCGTCCTTGAGCAACAGTTGCTCGCGCTCGACGATCACCAGGCCATCGGCCCAGCAGGCGGCGGTGAGCATCGCCGAGCTTTGCTGGGGGTGCAGGACGGCGCGCAATTGCCCATCCACGCCCGGGCTCAAGCGCGCGCGCAGGTACTGGCGGCGCTTGTTGGGGGTGGGCCATTCAAACCCGGCCGGCACCTGGATCGGCACCGGCAATACGCGCTCGACACCCTGGGCGCGCAACAGGAACGGGCGCGCCACCACTAACGCGGTGATCAGCGCGGCGGACGGGTTGCCGGGCAGGCCGATCCACGGTTTGCCCGCAACTTCGCCAAACGCCAGGGGCTTGCCGGGCTGGATCGCCAGGCGCCAGAAATCCACGCGACCGAGCTCCTGGATGGCTTGCTTGAGATGGTCCTCCTCGCCCACCGACACGCCGCCGGTGGTCAGCAGCAGGTCGCATTCGGAGGACGCCAGGATCAACGCGTCGCGGCTGGCGGCCAGCGCGTCGGCCATCACCCCGTAGTCGAGCACCTCCACACCCCAGCCGCGCAATAACGCGGTCACCAGGTGGCGGTTGCTGTTGTAGATCTGTCCCGGCGCCAGTGACTCGCCCGGCTCGCGCAGTTCATCGCCGCTGCTCAGCAGGCACACGCGCAGGGGGCGATAGACCTTGACCCACGGGATGCCGGCCGACGCCAGCAGGCCGACTTCCTGGGCGCGCAGGCGCTGGCCGACACGCAACAGGCTTTGCCCGCGTTGCAGTTCTTCGCCGCGCTTGCGCACGTGTTCGCCCAGGCGCAGCGGCGGGCACCAGATGCGCTGGCCGTAAACGCGGCAACGCTCCTGGGGCACCACGCTGTCGGCGCCGGGCGGCAACGGCGCGCCGGTGAAAATCCGCACCGTCTGCCCGGCCTGCAAAGGCACGTCGCTGCTGTGCCCGGCAGCAATCCGCCCGGCCAACACCAGGTAGCCGCCCTGCTCCGGCACATCGGCGGCGCGCAGGGCGTAGCCGTCCATGGCGCTGTTGTCCCAGCCCGGCAAGTCGAGGGGGGAAAACAGTTCTTCGGCGATCACGCGGCCGGCGGCCTGGCCGAGGGGGATCACTTCGGTGGACGGCGCAGGCGGTGCCTGGGCCAGCAGTTGCGCGATCGCCTCGTCCACCGGCATCAACGACCCGCTGTCACACACGCGGGTGTTCATGACCGCGCCTCACAGGCGCTGAGCGTCTGTTCGAACTGGGGCTTGAGGTGCGCAACGAAGTTGCACGGGCCGGTGCGGCTGTCCAATTGACCGACCAGAATCTGATCCCAGGCGGTACGGCACGCGCCGGGCGAACCGGGCACACAGCACACCAGCACGCCGTTGCTCATGCCCGCCAGCGCACGGGACTGCAAAGTGGACATGCCGATTTCCGCCAGGGACACCTGACGGAACAGCTCGCCAAAACCGTCCACCTGTTTATCCAGCAGCGGCAACACCGCTTGTGGCGTGTTGTCGCGGGCGGTGAAGCCGGTGCCGCCCGTCATCAGTACCACTTGCACCTGAGGGTCGGCGATCCACTGCGAGACACGGGCGCGGATCTGGTAGATATCGTCGATCACCAGGCCACGGTCGATCAGCACATGGCCGGCGCGTTCCAGGCGGTCCACCAGGGTCTGCCCGGAGGTATCGGTGTCAAAGGTGCGGGTGTCGCTGATGGTCAGCACGGCGATGTTCAGGGAAACAAAACTGCGTTGGGTCAAATGGGCCATGATCAAGGCTCCAGCCATATAAAAAGATGCGCTCAGCCTGCGCCGCAACGGGCGCAGGGCCTATTCCTCCAAGGAGGTACCTCGTCAGGGCGCCAACCGTGTGCGCTGCCAGGCGCCGTCTCGCAGGCGGTAGTCGAGGCGGTCATGCAGGCGGTCAGGGCGGCCTTGCCAGAACTCGATGCGGCGCGGCTTCAGGCAATACCCGCCCCAATGCTCGGGCCGTGGCGGTTGCTGGCCGGCGAAACGCTCGGTGACCTCACGCAACAGGCCTTCCAGCTCGCTGCGGTGGGCCAGGGGCTGACTCTGCGGCGAGGCCCAGGCGCCCAGTTGGCTGGCGGCCGGACGGGCGACGAAATACTCGTCCGACAGCGCCGGATCGAGGCGCTCGACCGCGCCTTCAATGCGCACCTGGCGCTCCAGGCCGGGCCAGAAAAACGTCATCGCCGCTTGGGGGTTGCTCGCCAGTTCATCGCCCTTGGCGCTCTGATAATTGCCAAAAAACACAAAGCCCTCGGTGCTGAAACCCTTGAGCAGCAGGATGCGGCAATGGGCGCACCCTTCGCTGTCGACCGTGGCCAGGGCCATGCTGTTGGCCTCGGCGGGAGGCACTTCGGTTTTGCGTGCCTGGCTCAGCCACTGACCGAACAACACCAGCGGATTGTCCTGCTCGCCGTCGTCCCGCAGGCCGTAGAGGGTGTAGTTGCGGCGCAGTTGCGCGAGGGACAGGGGCATGGGACGGACCTCCAGAGAATTCGCCACAGTGTGGGAACTGCGCAAGTTCTATCCCTTGATCACGATCAACAATCCGCCGCGGCATGGCGCCGCAGGCCGCTCACCACAGTGACTTCGCCAGGACCACGATCACCACCATGTGCGCGAGAATGCTGCGCCGTATCCACAGCGCACGCTTGGGGCTCAGGCGCTCGTGGGTCAGCCAGTAGGCCAGCAGCAGGTAGTGCCCGATGATGCTCAGGGCCAGCAGGATTTTCAGGCTCAGGAACAGTCCGAAATGACTGTTCCATGGCATGCCCCGGTAATGCCAGGCCAGGCCGATGCCCGCGCCATACAGCAGCACTACCACGCCATGCAGCACCCGCCGCGAACGCCGGGCGATGGCGTGTTCGGCAGTGAAGCGCGCCGACCAGGCCAGCTCCTCGCGGGCGCTGTGCCAGATCATCACTTCAAAAAACAGCGTGCCAATAAAGGCAATCGCCGCCAGCAGATGCACGATCAACAACCACGAATACAACATGCAATGCTCCTAACCGGGATGCCCGTCGACCCGTGCTTGCCACAGCATCGGCGCATAACGCCACAGGTACAGGCCCAGGCCGACCGACCAGCAAACCCCCGCCAGCCACAAGGCCGCCACGGGCCAGATCAACACCAGCCCCACCCGGCACACCGCGGCCAGGTTCAACAGTGCAAACGCCAGGGTCATCCCGCCCGGCGGCTGCAACGGCCGACCGGTATGGCCCAGGCTGACCCGCGCCACCATCGCCAGGATCATCCCGGCCATGGCGCCGATCGTCAGCGCATGCACGGCCAGGCTCGGGTTGATCGGCGCGCCGAAATGCCACAGCGCCATGCCCAGGCAGGCCACGGCCAACCATGCATATGCCAGGTGCAGCGACCACAGCAGCGGCACGCGCCACAGGCCACGGTCATGCCAGCGCACCAGGCGCAGCAGGTGGCCCAGGCCAAGCACGGCGAACAGCGCGCCGCTCCACCCACTGGGGAACACCGCCAGCCCGCTGGCGTAGAGCAACGCTATCAGGATCGAACCGCCGAGCAATACGCGGTCCAGCCACGGCCACGGCTTGACCGCGTCGACCCGGCCCAGGCCACGCTGGGTAAAGAACGGAATCACCCGGCCGCCGATCAGCCCCATCATCGCCGCCACCAGCCACAGACCGGTGAGCACCGCCTGGCGCTGCGCGCCTTCGTCATGGCGCAGCACCCCATAGAGCGCCAACGCGTCTGCCACGGCGAGCAGGCCCAGCACCAGTACAATCGGGTAGTTGCGGGTTTGCCTGACCTTCCACAGCGTCCAGCCCATCACTCCGGCCACGGCCAGCGGAAAACTCAGCTCCAGCACCGCCAACAGCGGCCATGGAAGGTTAACCAACCAACCCAGGCGCGCCGCCAGCCATAGACCAGCGAGCAGCGCCAGCGGCGCGCCACTGAGGCCGGGGCGACCGGTCCAGGTCTGCACCGCCGTCAGCAAAAAGCCGGCGATGATCGCCACGCCAAAGCCGAACAGCAGCTCATGCCGGTGCCAGGCCAACCAGCCGCCGGCCGGTTGCCAAGTACCGGTGGCGCCGCCCAGGGCGAACAACCACAGGGGAATGACCAGTACCGCCAGCAGGCAGGCGCCGAGGAAAAACGGGCGGAACGCCAGGCGAAACAATGGGGGAATCGCCATGGCCTTGCGTCGATCGAGCACTTGCATAGCACGGCTCCTAAACGGATGAATGCGACAATCTTGCGCCGACGCCCACGCATTGCCCTTGTCGTAGATCAAGCACGCCCGCCACGAACAGGGGAACTTTGCCGGGAAATAACCGCCTGAATCCGGTACGCTCACCGTTTTTACTCAAGGAGTTAATTCCCATGGCCAAAGCCACCGCCCGTCACATCCTCGTTGCCACCGAAGACAAGTGCAATGAACTCAAGACCCAAATCGAAGGCGGCGCCGATTTCGCAGACGTTGCCAAAGCCAATTCCACTTGCCCATCCAGCCGTCAAGGCGGCGACCTGGGCTCGTTCGGTCCAGGCCAGATGGTTAAAGAATTCGACGCCGTGGTGTTCAGCGCCCCGGTCAACACTGTGCAAGGCCCAGTGAAAACCCAGTTCGGTTATCACCTGCTGGAAGTCACCAGCCGTCAGGACTGATTCAGTCCGCGCTGATGCTTGAAACAACGGCCCGCCTTTTGGTGGGCCGTTGTGCATGGGATGACTGGCGACACTCAGGCCGTTAGCGTACAAATCCCTATTCTTCTTCACCCGGCGCTCAAGGCTGATAATGCGACTGGTTTTTTCGACTCTATTTAGCTCCACCCTGGCCCTGCTGCTGGCCAGTACCGCTGTGATCGCAGCCCCGCAAACCTACCTGACGGTGTATGGCGAACCGGCCAAGTATGCCGCCAATTTCACCCATTTCGACTATGCCAACCCCAACGCGCCCAAGGGCGGCAGCCTGCGGCGTTCGGCCATCGAGATCGGGCGCTTCGACCATGTGCTGCCGTATATCGACAAAGGCATCGGCGTGTCCCAGATCGACGGCTGGCTGTATTCGCCCCTGGCCCTGCGCTCCCTGGATGAGCCGTACACCGTTTACGGCCTGGTCGCCGAGAAGATGGAACGTGCGGACGACGGTCTGTCGCTGCGTTTCTACCTCAACCCCAAGGCACGGTTCGCCGATGGCACACCGATCACCGCCGAAGACGTGCGCTACAGCTTCGATTTGCTGATGACCCAGGGCAGCCTGCGCTTTCGCACGCTGTTCGCTGACGTCAAACACGTCGAAGTCGAAGGCGAGCGCCAGGTGCGCTTCGATTTTTCCAGCGATGAAAACCGCACCCTGCCGCTGGATATCGCCACCCTGCCGGTGTTCCCCGAGCACTGGTGGAAAACCCGCGACTTCGCCAACGGCGGCGGCTACGAAGCCCCACTGGGCAGCGGCCCGTACAAAGTCAGCAAGATCGACGCGGGCAGCACCATCACCTTTACCCGCAACCCTGACTGGTGGGGCAAGGACTTGCCGGTCAGCCGCGGCCTGTACAACTTCGATCACCTGAGCCTGGAATATTTCGGCGACACCGAAGTGGCGCGCCAGGTGCTGCGTGGCGGCGCGTATGACTTCAACCGCGAGTTCTCCGCCACCGGTTACTCCATCGGCTACAACGGCCCGGCGCTGGATGACGGCCGCCTGCAACGTGCGCACCTGGCCAAAGAGATGCCGCAACCGGCCCAGGGCTATGTGTTCAACGTGCAGAACCCGATATTTAAGGACCGCCGCGTGCGCCAGGCCCTGGCGATGCTGTGGGATTTCGAATGGGCCAACCGGCAGATGATGCGCAACCTGTACATCCGCCAGCAGAGCTACTTCTCCAATAGCCCGCTGGCCGCGAGCCAATTGCCGACCCCAGAAGAGCTGGCGATCCTCGAACCCCTGCGCGGCCAGGTGCCCGACGAGGTGTTCACCCAGGTCTTCAAGGCGCCGGTCACCGACGGCAGCGGCATGATCCGCGACAAGCAACTGCAAGCCCTGGCCCTGCTGGAAGAAGCCGGCTGGAAACCCGACGGCGACAAGCTGGTCAACGCCGAGGGCGAGCCGCTGGAGTTCACCTTCCTCAATGCCCAGGCCGGCATGGAACGTCTGTTGCTACCGTACAAGCGCAACCTGGCACAGATCGGCATCACCCTGAACATTCGCCGCATCGACGCCTCGCAGTACGTCAACCGGCTGATGACACGGGACTACGACATGATCGTCACCGGTTTCCCGGTCACCATGTCGCCGGGGATGGAGCTGTACAACTACTTCGGCTCCACCGCCGCATTCGACCCGGGCGCCAACAACTACATGGTGCTCAAGGACCCGGCCATCGACAGCCTGATCAAAGGTCTGGTCAAGGCCAACACCCAGGCGCAGATGCTCACCTACGCCCATGCCCTGGACCGGGTGCTGCAATGGAACTACCTGTGGATCCCCAACTACTACCCGCCCGGCACCTCTGCCGCGTGGTGGAACCGCTTCGGGCGCCCGGCCATCGAGGCGAAGAATGACGAAGCCCTGGAAACCTGGTGGGAAATCAGCCCCACGCCACTGACGACTGAACAAATGAACGCGGCGCTTAAAAAACGCGGAGGGGCCCACTGATGTTTGCCTATATCGTGCGCCGCCTGCTGTTGATCATCCCGACGCTGGTGATCATCCTGCTGGTCAACTTTGTGATCGTACAGGCCGCGCCCGGCGGGCCGGTGGAACAGGCGATCGCCCACCTGCAAGGCATCGGCGGCGGTGCCATCGGCGGCTCCGCAGGCGAAGGCCTCAGCAGCGGCTCGCGGGCCAGCCGGGGCCTGGACCCGAAACTGATCAAGGACATCGAAAAACAATACGGCTTCGACAAGCCGGCACCGGAACGCCTGTGGCTGATGCTCAAGAGCTACGCCCAACTGGACTTCGGCAACAGCTTCTTTCGCGGCGCGACAGTCACCGACCTGATCCTGGAAAAAATGCCGGTCACCATCTCCCTCGGCCTGTGGGCGACGCTGATCACCTACCTGGTGTCGATCCCATTGGGCATTCGCAAGGCGGTGCGCCATGGCAGCAGCTTCGATGTGTGGAGCAGCACCGCGATCGTGATCGGCTATGCGATGCCGGCGTTCCTGTTTGCGATGTTCCTGATCGTGGTGTTCGCTGGAGGCACGTCGCTGAACTGGTTCCCGGTGCGCGGCCTGGTCTCGGAAAACTTCGACGACCTGAGCACGGTCGGCAAGGTCGCCGACTATTTTTGGCACCTGGTTTTGCCGGTCACGGCGCTGGTGATTGGCGGCTTCGCCACGCTGACCATCCTGACGAAAAACTCGTTCCTCAATGAAATCACGCGCCAGTACGTGGTCACCGCACGCGCCAAAGGCTTGAGCGAACACCGCGTGCTGTACGGCCACGTGTTCCGCAATGCGATGCTGCTGGTGATTTCGGGGATTCCCCAGGCGTTTATCAGCGTGTTCTTTGCCGGCTCGCTGCTGATCGAAGTGATCTTCTCCCTCGATGGCCTCGGACGCATGAGCTACGAAGCCGCCGTGTCCCGCGACTATCCGGTGGTGTTTGGCTCGTTGTTTATCTTCACCTTGTTCGGCCTCCTGATAAAACTGATCGGCGACCTCTGCTACACCCTGGTGGACCCGCGTATCGACTTCGCCGCGAGGAACGCCTGATGCTGAACCTGTCTCCCGTGGCCCGCCGACGTTTCGAACGCTTCAAGAAAAACCGGCGCGGCTGGTGGTCGCTGTGGCTGTTTATCGGCCTGTTTATCCTGACCCTGGGCGGCGAGTTGATCGCCAACGACAAGCCGCTGGTGCTCAGCTACAAGCACGAGCTGTATTTCCCGGTGTTCAAGCGCTACACCGAACAGCAGTTCGGCGGGCAATTGCCGTTCCAGGCGGATTATCGCAGCGACTACGTGCAGAAGCTGATCAAGCAGGACGGCGGCTGGATGCTGTTCCCGCCGGTGCCGTTCAGCGATGACACGCCCAACTACGAGCTGGCCCGCCCTGCCCCCAGCCCGCCTTCAGCGGTGAACTGGCTGGGCACCGATGACCAGTCGCGCGATGTCCTGGCGCGGGTGATCTTCGGCGCGCGGGTGTCGATCCTGTTCGCCCTGGCGCTCACGGTGATCAGTGCGAGCATCGGCATCGCTTCCGGCGCGTTGCAGGGTTACTACGGCGGCTGGGTCGACTTGCTCGGCCAACGCCTCCTGGAAGTGTGGTCCGGGTTGCCGGTGCTGTACCTGCTGATCATCCTGTCCGGTTTTGTCGAACCGAACTTCTGGTGGCTGCTGGGGATCATGGCGCTGTTTTCCTGGCTGGCCCTGGTGGATGTGGTACGCGCCGAGTTCCTGCGCGGGCGCAACCTGGAGTACGTCAAGGCGGCGCGGGCGTTGGGCTTGGGCGACGGCAAGATCATTCGCCGGCATATCCTGCCCAACGCCATGACGGCCACCTTGAGCTACCTGCCGTTTATTTTGACCGGTGCGATTTCCACCTTGAGCGCCCTGGACTTCCTCGGCTTCGGCATGCCGGCAGGCAGCGCGTCGTTGGGTGAGTTGATCGCCCAGGGCAAACAAAACCTGCAAGCGCCATGGTTGGGCCTGACGGCGTTTTTCACCTTGGCGCTGATCCTGTCGCTGCTGGTATTTATCGGCGAGGCGTTGCGCGATGCCTTCGACCCCCGTTCATGAGTGAGTCCGTATGAGCGACAACCTGATCGAGATCCGCGACCTCTGCGTCGCCTTCAGTGGCCAGACCGTGGTGCACAACCTGAGCCTGGATGTGCGCCCCGGCGAGTGCCTGGCGCTGGTCGGCGAGTCGGGCTCGGGCAAGTCGGTGACGGCCCTTTCGATCCTGCAATTGCTGCCCGAAACCGGCACGCAATCCAGCGGCTCCGTGCGCTATCGCGGCCAGGAATTGATCGGTGCGTCGCCCGCCACCCTGCAAAAGCTGCGCGGCGACCGCATCGCCATAATCTTCCAGGAGCCGATGACCTCCCTCAACCCGCTGCACAGCATCGAAAAGCAGATCGGCGAAACCCTGCTGTTGCACAAGGGCCTGGGCGGCAAGGCGGCGCAGGCGCGCATCCTCGAACTGCTGGAACTGGTCGGTATCCAGAAGCCCGAGGAACGGCTCAAGGCGTATCCGCACCAACTCTCCGGCGGCCAACGTCAACGCGTGATGATTGCCATGGCCCTGGCCTGCGAGCCGGAACTGCTGATCGCCGACGAGCCCACCACCGCGCTGGACGTGACCGTGCAGCGCAAGATCCTGCTGCTGCTCAAGTCCTTGCAACAACGCTTGGGCATGTCGCTGCTGCTGATCAGCCACGACCTCAACCTGGTGCGCAGCATGGCGCAGCGGGTGTGCGTGATGCATACCGGCGAGATCGTCGAGCAGGCCGCCTGCGAGACCTTGTTCACCGCGCCGCAACACCCCTACAGCCGCTTGCTGCTGGATGCTGAACCGGCGGGCGAGGCGCTGTGCAGCGAAGCGCGCGAAACGGTGTTGCAGGTGGACGACCTGAGCGTGCAATTCCCCCTCGGCGGCGGCCTGTTTCAGCGCAAGACCTACCTGCGCGCGGTGGACGGCATCAGCCTCAGCGTGCAGCGCGGCAAGACGCTGGGCATCGTCGGTGAGTCGGGCTCGGGTAAATCCACCCTGGGCCAGGCGATCCTGCGCCTGCTGGACTCCACCGGCAGCATCCGCTTCCAGGGGGTGGCCCTCGACCCGCTCAATCACAAGCAGATGCGCCCATGGCGCAAGCAGATGCAGGTGGTGTTTCAGGACCCTTACGGCAGCCTCAGCCCGCGCATGTCGGTGCAGCAGATCATCAGCGAAGGCCTGGAAGTGCATGCGCCGTGCAGCCTTGCCGAGCGTGACGCGCAGGTGATCCAGGTGCTCAAGGACGTCGGCCTCGACCCGGCCAGCCGGCATCGCTACCCCCACGAGTTTTCCGGTGGGCAGCGCCAACGCATTGCCATCGCCCGCGCGCTGGTGCTCAGGCCGGCGCTGATGCTGCTCGACGAACCCACCTCGGCCCTCGACCGCACGGTGCAGAAGCAAGTGGTGGCGTTGCTGCGCGAGCTACAGGACAAATACGGCCTGACCTACCTGTTTATCAGCCATGACCTGGCCGTGGTCCGCGCCATGGCCCACGACATGATCGTGATCAAGGACGGCAAGGTGGTGGAGCGTGGCGCCAGCCATGACGTATTCGAATCGCCGCAGCACCCCTACACCCAGGAGTTGCTGGCGGCCGCCCTCGGATTGTCGATATGAGTACCAGCCTCAAGGACTACCAACAGGTTCGCGGCCTGGCCATTCGGTCGCTGTTCGAGATCATCGAGCAGTCCAGCGAAGGCACGGTGATCGTCGACCGCGACGCCAACATCGTGTGGATGAACGAGCGCTACGCCAAGCGCTTCGGCCTCAAAAGCGCCGACGAAGCCATCGGCCAACCCTGCGAAAAAGTCATCTCCAACAGCCTGCTCCGCCAGGTGGTGCGCACAGACCTGCCGATCCTGCTGGATATCCAGGACACGCCCAAGGGACCGCTGGTGGTGATGCGCCTGCCGATCCACAACGACGCCGGCGCGGTGATCGGCGCCATCGGCTTTGCGCTGTTCGATGAGCTGCGCAACCTGTCGCCGCTGATCGAGCGTTACCTGAGCATGCAGCAGGAGCTGGCGTCGACCCGCTCGCTGCTGCGTTCGCGCCAGAGCAAGTACACCTTTGCGCACTTTATCGGCACCAGCGCCGCCAGCTTGGAAGTCAAACGCCGTGCGCGGCGCAGCGCGAGCGCCGAGTCACCGGTGCTGCTGCTGGGGGAAACCGGCACGGGCAAAGAGCTGCTGGCCCAGGCGATCCACGGTGCATCGCCCCGCGCGCACAAGGCATTTGTGAGCATCAACAGCGCCGCGATTCCCCATGACTTGCTCGAAGCCGAGTTCTTCGGCACCGCGCCAGGCGCGTTTACCGGCGCCGACCGCAAAGGCCGCCCCGGCAAGTTGCAGATCGCCCAGGGCGGCACGCTGTTTCTCGATGAAATCGGCGACATGCCGCTGCCGCTGCAAAGCAAGCTGCTGCGGGTATTGCAAGAGAAGGAATACGAACCGGTCGGCTCCAACGAGATGCTGCACAGCGATGTGCGCGTGATTGCCGCCACGTCCATGGACCTGGAAGCGGCGATCCAGCGCGGCGAGTTTCGTGCGGACCTGTATTACCGGCTGAATGTGCTGCCGATCCGGGTGCCACCGTTGCGCGAGCGGCTGGAGGATATTCCGGCGTTGAGCGAAGCGATCCTCGAAGAACTGCGCAGCCACCACGAACTGGATCACGCGGCCCTGGCGTTGTTGGCGCAGCATGCGTGGCCGGGGAATATCCGCGAGCTGCGCAACGTGCTGGAACGCGCGGCGTTGTTGAGCGATGACCGGGTACTGGATGCGGCAGAGATTCGCGCCGCAATCGGCACGTTCAGCCCGGTGGCGCGCGGGGCGGTGGAGACCGTCGAGGGCGAGACGTTTGCGGCGGCGCGGGAGCGCTTTGATCGGCAGGTGATTGCGGCGGCGCTCAAGGCCTGCGGCGGGAATGTGGTGGACGCGGCCCAGCGCTTGGGGTTGGGCAGGTCGACCTTGTACAAGAAGATGGTCGCGCTGGGCCTGGCCATATCTCATTAAAGAGACATAAATCTCAAAAAAAAGACAACCCTTGTGGGAGGGGGCTTGCCCCCGATGGCAGTGCCTCAGTCAGCCTATTCTTTGCAGACCCACCGCTATCGGGGGCAAGCCCCCTCCCACCTTTGATCTGTTTTTGTCTCTAAATTGAGACCAAATCTGAAAGGCCAGTTCGAAAATACAAAAATATCTATGTATTTCAATGCGTTATGAACATGGCACGCATCTCGCTATAGCCCTCCTCCACAGCTTCACCCCACAAAAATAACAATCCGATGGAGACACACCATGAGTGTGATCATTGCCCTGGCAGCCCTCGCGCTGCTGATGCTGGCTGCCTACCGTGGCTATAGCGTTATCCTGTTTGCCCCCATCGCCGCCCTCGGCGCCGTCCTGCTCACCGACCCGTCCGCCGTCGCCCCTGCGTTTACCGGGGTGTTCATGGAGAAAATGGTCGGTTTCATCAAACTGTATTTCCCGGTGTTCCTGCTCGGTGCCGTGTTCGGCAAGCTGATCGAGCTGTCGGGTTTCTCGCGCTCCATCGTCGCTGCCGCGATCCGTTTGCTCGGCACGCGCCAGGCGATGCTGGTGATCGTGCTGGTCTGCGCCCTGCTCACCTACGGCGGCGTGTCGCTGTTCGTGGTGGTGTTTGCGGTGTACCCGTTCGCGGCGGAGATGTTCCGCCAGAGCGATATTCCCAAGCGCCTGATTCCGGCGACCATTGCCCTGGGTGCGTTCTCCTTCACCATGGACGCGCTGCCCGGCACACCACAGATCCAGAACATCATCCCCAGTACGTTCTTCAACACCACCGCCTGGGCCGCGCCGTGGCTGGGGCTGATCGGCACGGTCTTCGTGTTCTGCACCGGCATGCTCTACCTGGCGCGCCAGCGCAACAAGGCGCAACGGGCCGGTGAAGGCTACGGCACCGAGCTGCGCAACGAGCCGGAGACCGCCGAAAACCTGAGCCTGCCTAACCCATGGATCGCGCTGTCGCCGCTGATCCTGGTGGGGGTGATGAACCTGCTGTTCACCCACTGGATTCCGCAGTGGTACGGCAAGACCCACAGCCTCAGCCTGCCGGGCATGAGCACCCCGGTGACCACCGAAATCGCCAAACTCACTGCGATCTGGGCGGTGCAGGCGGCGTTGCTGGTGGGCATCGTCATGGTGCTGGTGTTCGGTTGGTCAGCAATCAAAAGCAAGCTCGCCGAAGGCAGTAAGAGCGCGGTCAGCGGTGCGTTGCTGGCGGCGATGAACACCGCTTCGGAATACGGCTTTGGTGCGGTGATCGCCTCGCTGCCGGGCTTTCTGGTGCTGGCGGACTGGCTCAAGGGCATCCCCAACCCGCTGGTCAACGAAGCGATCACCGTGACCCTGCTGGCCGGTATCACCGGCTCGGCGTCCGGCGGCATGAGCATCGCCCTGGCGGCGATGTCCGAGAGCTTTATCGCAGCGGCCCACGCGGCCAATATCCCGCTTGAAGTGCTGCACCGGGTCGCGGCCATGGCCAGCGGCGGCATGGACACCCTGCCCCACAACGGCGCGGTGATCACGTTGCTGGCGGTCACCGGGCTGACCCACCGCGAAGCCTACAAGGACATCTTCGGCATCACGATTATCAAGACCCTCGCGGTGTTCGTGGTGATCGGTACTTTCTACGCCACCGGCATTGTGTGAGGTTTTCATGACGAACTTGAACGGCAAGACCGCCCTGGTCACCGGCTCCACCAGCGGTATCGGCTTGGGCATCGCCTTGAGTTTGGCCAAGGCCGGCGCCAACCTGATCCTCAACGGCTTCGGCGACGCCAGCGCGGTGATCGCCCAGGTGCAGGCATTCGGCGGCAAGGTCGGGCATCACCCGGCGGACGTCAGCGACCCGGCGCAGATCGCCGACATGATCGCCTACGCCGAGCGCGAATTCGGCGGCGTGGACATTCTGGTCAACAACGCCGGCATCCAGCATGTGGCCGCGGTGGAAGACTTTCCGGTGGAACGCTGGGATGCGATCATCGCGATCAACCTGTCGTCGGTGTTCCACAGCACGCGCCTGAGCCTGCCGGGCATGAAGGCCAAGGGCTGGGGGCGCATCGTCAATATCGCCTCGGTGCATGGCCTGGTGGGGTCGGTGGGCAAAGCCGCGTATGTGGCGGCCAAGCACGGCGTGATCGGCCTGACCAAGGTGGTCGGCCTGGAAACCGCCACCAGCAACGTGACCTGCAACGCGATTTGCCCCGGCTGGGTGCTGACACCGCTGGTGCAGAAGCAGATTGATGATCGCGCGGCCAACGGTGTCGACCCGCAACAGGCCCAGCATGATTTGCTCGCGGAGAAGCAGCCGTCGCTGGAGTTCGTGACCCCGCCGCAACTGGGCGAGTTGGTGCTGTTTTTGTGCAGCGAGGCCGGCGCCCAAGTGCGGGGCGCGGCGTGGAATATCGATGGTGGGTGGCTGGCTCAATAAAACCAGACACTGGAGATTAAAACTGTGGGAGGGGGCTTGCCCCCGATGGCGGTGTATCAGTTAACACATTTATGACTGACCCATTGCTATCGGGGGCAAGTCGAATCGTCGCACCGCCCCTCCCACATTGGAACTCTATTGTTTGGAAGACCTGTACAAGAATAAGAGACTTTGCTGATGTCCGAGATCCTTTGGCAACCCTCCCCCGAACGCATCCGCCACACCCGGATGGACCAGTTCCGGCGCTTTATCAATGACCGCTACAGCGTGCAGCTCAGCGACTACCCGGCCTTGCACCAGTGGAGCATCGACCGGCGGCCCGACTTCTGGCAGGCGCTCGTGGCGTTTTTCGACGTGCAGTTTCGCAGCCCGCCCAGCGCGGTGTTGATCGAAGACGCCGAAATGCCCAGCGCCCAGTGGTTCCCCGGCGCAACCCTGAACTTTGCCGAACACCTGCTGCGCCGTCGCGACGATCACCCCGCCGTGGTCGCCATCAGCGAAGACGGCCAGCGCGAGCAACTGAGCTACGCCGAACTGGCCGCCCACGTCGCCGGCCTGCAACGCAGCCTGCGGGCGGCCGGGGTTGGGCTGGGCGACCGGGTCGCCGCGTGCATGCCCAACACCTGGCAAACCCTGGTCGGCATGCTGGCCACCACCAGCCTGGGCGCGATCTGGTCGTGCTCATCGCCAGACTTCGGCACCCAAGGCGTGATCGACCGCTTCGGCCAGATCGAACCCAAGGTACTGATCACCTGCGCCGGCTACCGCTACGCCGGCAAAACCATCGACCAAAGCGCCAAGCTCAACGAGATCCTCGAACGCCTGCCGTCCCTGCAGCAACTGATCATCGTGCCGTATGCCCGGCCCCAGGCGCGGGTCGAGGACTATCGGAGCGCCGCCAACGTTGCGCTGTGGAGTGACTTCTACCAACCCGGCGGCGCACCTGAATTCGTTGCGGTGCCGTTTGACCATCCGCTGTATATCCTCTATTCCAGCGGCACCACCGGCGTGCCCAAGTGCATCATCCACGGCACCGGCGGCGTGCTGCTCACTCACCTCAAGGAGCACGGCCTGCATGCGGACCTGTCCCGTGAGGATTGCCTGTTCTACTACACCACCTGCGGCTGGATGATGTGGAACTGGCTGGTCTCGGTTCTGGCGATCGGCGCCACGGCGGTGCTGTACGACGGCTCGCCGTTTCACCCTGGCCCCGAGCGCTTGATCGACCTGATCGACGCGGAACGGATCAGCGTGTTCGGCACCAGCCCCAAGTACCTCGTCACCCTGGAAAAGGCCGGGCTGCAGCCGCGCCTGAGCCATGACCTGGGCAGTCTCAAAGGGCTGATTTCGACCGGCTCGCCACTGTCGCCCCAGAGCTACGACTACGTGTACCGCGACATCAAGGCCCAGTTGTGCCTGTCCTCGATGTCCGGCGGCACCGATATCGTCTCCTGCTTCGTCATCGGCAACCCGGTGCTGCCGGTGCGCCGCGGTGAAATGCAGTGCAAGAGCCTGGCGATGTCCATCGAGGTGTGGGACGACCAGGGGCGGCCACTGGTCGGTGAAAAGGGCGAACTGGTGTGTACCCGGCACTTCCCCGCCATGCCCATCGGTCTGTGGAACGACCCGCAGCAGAAAAAACTGCGCGCCGCCTATTTCAGCCAATTCCCCGGCGTATGGGCCCAGGGCGACTACGCCGAACAGCGGCCCAACGGCAGCCTGCTGATTCACGGGCGCTCCGATGCGGTGCTCAACCCTGGCGGCGTGCGGATCGGCACCGCCGAGATTTATCGACAGGTGGAAAAAGTCCCGCAGGTGCTGGAAAGCCTGGCCATTGGTCAGCGCTGGCAGGACGATGTGCGGGTGGTGCTGTTCGTGCGGCTCAACGATGGCGTCGAGCTGGATGACGCCCTCGAACAGCAGATCCGCCAGGTGATCCGCGCCAACACCACGCCACGGCATGTGCCGGCAAAAATCCTCGCCGTCAGCGATATCCCGCGCACCATCAGCGGCAAGATCGTCGAACTGGCGGTGCGCAATGTGGTGCATGGCGAACCGGTGAAAAACACCGACGCGCTGGCCAACCCGGAGGCCCTGAGGCAGTTTCGCGACCGGCCTGAGCTCGCGCACTAAGATCAACGGTTTCAGCCCTGACGCACTGATTTGAAGCAATAGCCCCAGGGCGTGCTATTTTCTGGGGGTAGTCACCCAGCCGTGTCACACGGAAAATGGGTGTTGTCATTTTTCAAAGCGTTACGCTCAGGTTTTTTTATGAAGGGAACATCCTCCGGTAGCGAAGCCGCTGCATTGATTGCGCGGCTGGACTGGGAAAAAAGCCCCCTCGGTCAGACCAATGATTGGCCGCAAAGCCTGCGCACAGCGGTGGATATCGTCGTCAACTCGCCGATGCCGATGCTGCTGTTATGGGGCAGCCAACTCACCCAACTTTACAACGACGGCTTCGCCCTGCTGGCAGGCAACAAGCACCCTGGCGCGATGGGCCAGCCGACACACCAGACCTGGCCCGAACTGGAAGGCTTCACCGCGCCAATCTACGCCGCCGTCCTCGCTGGCCAGGTGCGCACCTTCAGCGAGCAGCGTTTTGTCCTGCAACGCAATAACCGCGACACCGAGATCTGGCTCGACCTGACCTACAGCCCGATCCGCGATGAATGCGCCAGCGTGGCCGGCATCCTCGTCACCGCCATCGAAACCAACGAACGCCGCCAGCGCACCCAGGCATTGGCCGAGGCCAACCAGCGCCTGCAAAACGAGATGGTCGAACGCGAGCGCGCCGAAGACGCCCTGCGCCATGCGCAGAAAATGGAAGCGGTGGGCCAGCTCACAGGCGGTATCGCCCATGACTTCAACAATATGCTCACCGGCATCATCGGCAGCCTGGACCTGATGCAACGCCACATCACCGACGGGCGCAGCGACGACATCGGCCGCTTTGCCGACGCCGCCGTGGCCTCCGCCCATCGCGCCGCCGCCCTCACCCACCGCCTGCTCGCGTTCTCGCGGCGCCAGTCGCTGGACCGCCGCCCGCTCGATCCGAACCAGTTGGTGGCCTCGCTGGAAGACTTGTTCCGGCGCACCAAGGGCGCGCACATCACGCTCAAGGTGCAACTGGGTAACGATATCTGGCCGGTGAACACCGACGCTAGCCAGCTGGAAAACGCCCTGCTCAACCTGGTGATCAACGCCCGGGATGCCATGCCCGAAGGTGGCGAACTGCTGATCGAAACCGCCAACAGCTACCTGGACGGCACCGACATCACCACGCCGGAACCGGTCAAGGCCGGTGATTACGTGATGCTCGGCGTGTGCGACAACGGCACCGGCATGGCGCCGAAAATTCTGGCCAAGGCCTTCGATCCGTTTTTCACCACCAAACCCATCGGCCAGGGCACCGGCCTCGGGCTGTCGATGATCTATGGCTTCGCCCAGCAATCCGGCGGCCATGTGACCCTCCACAGCGAACCGGGCCAGGGCACCTGCGTGCGTTTGTATCTGCCACGCCTGCACGGCACCGCCCTGGAAAGCAGCCTGCCGACCAGCCTCAGTGAGGCTCCGGTGGCCCTGGCCGGAGAGGCCGTGGTGGTGGTCGAGGACGACCCGGCCGTGCGCATGCTGGTGGTGAATGTACTCGATGAACTGGGCTACACCGCGCACCAGGCAGCGGATGCGCGCACGGCCTTGCCGCTGCTGGAATCGGACTTGCGCGTGGACTTGCTGGTGACCGATGTCGGCCTGCCGGGCATGAACGGCCGGCAACTGGCGGAAATCGCCCGTCAGCATCGCCCGGGCCTGCGCATCTTGTTCATGACCGGTTATGCGCAAAAAGCCGCCGAACGCCAGGGCCTTCTGGAAGACGGCATGGACATGGTGGCCAAGCCGTTTTCCATCGACCTGCTCGCCACCAAAATTCGCAGCATGATCAGCGTCGATGATTCAGTTCAGGCATAATCGCGCGCCGTCGCACACTTGGTAGAGAACCATGAAAGCCCAAGCCCGCCACATCCTGGTGAAAACCAGCGAAGAAGCCGAACAGCTCAAGCAGCGCATCGCCAAGGGCGAAGCGTTTGATGTGCTGGCCAAGAAGTACTCCACCTGCCCGTCCGGCAAACGCGGCGGCGATCTGGGTGAGGTTCGGCCGGGGCAGATGGTCGGCGTGATTGATGCGGTGATCTTCAAGAAGCCGCTGCGGGTGGTGCATGGGCCGGTCAAGAGCAAGTTTGGGTATCACTTGGTGCAAGTGTTTTATCGCGATTGATGGGTTGGCTTTAGACCGCTATCGGGGGCAAGCCCCCTCCCACAATTGACCGCATTCTTGCAGATGAAATGCGCTCACTGTGGGAGGGGCTTGCTCCCGATCCGCCGCAGGCGGCCATTCACCCACTATCTTGGAATCAATGCCCCTGGCACCTGGATAACCCGGCTCGCCAACCGATGCCCAGCCATTGATGGGTTGGTTTTAGGCCGCTATCGGGGGCAAGCCCCCTTCCACAATTGACCGCATTCTTGCAGATGAAATGCGCTCACTGTGGGAGGGGGCTTGCTCCCGATCCGCCGCAGGCGGCCATTCACCCTCTATCTTGGAATCAATGCCCCTGGCACCTGGATAACCCGGCTCGTCAGCCGATGCCCAGCCATTGATGGGTTGGCTTTAGGCCGCTATCGGGGGCAAGCCCCCTCCCACAATTGACCGCATTCTTGCAGATGAAATGCGCTCACTGTGGGAGGGGGCTTGCCCCCGATCCGCCGCAGGCGGCCATTCACCCTCTATCTTGGAATCAATGCCCCTGGCACCTGGATAACCCGACTCGTCAGCCGATGCCCAGCCATTGATGGGTTGGTTTTAGACCGCTATCGGGGGCAAGCCCTCTCCCACAATTGACCGCATTCTTCCAGATGAAATGCGCTCACTGTGGGAGGGGGCTTGCCCCCGATCCGCCGCAGGCGGCCATTCACCCACTATCTTGGAATCAATGCCCCTGGCACCTGAATAACCCGGCTCGCCAACCGATGCCCAGCCAAGGCCGCCTCTTGCGGCGAACCGCCCTTGAGCCGACTGGCCAGGTACGCCGCACTGAACGAGTCCCCCGCCGCCGTGGTGTCTACCACCGTCTCGACCTTCATCGCCGGCACGGCAAAGCGCTGGCCTGCGCAACGAATCAAACAGTCCTCGGCACCGCGTTTGAGCACGACTTCCGCGACTGCCGGATACGCCGCGAACACCTGCTCGCTGTCGGCATAACCAAACAACGCGTACTCGTCATCCTCGGTCAACAAGGCAATATCCACTTCGACCAACACCTTGTGATAGGCCGCACGCGCCGCCTCGACACTGGCCCACAAACGCGGCCGGTAGTTGTTGTCGAACACCACCTGACCGCCGCGCCGACGGGTTTCGATCAAGGCCTGCAACAAACGCTCACGCCCGACTTCCCCCAGCACCGCCAGGGTGATGCCACTGAAATACACCACGTCATAGCCCGGTAACGCCGCCAAAATCGGTGCGGCGGCTGCCGTGGTGAAGCAGTCGCGCACGGCCGCTTCGTTGCGCCAGTAGAGGAATTTGCGCTCGCCATTGGCGTCGGTCTGGATGCAGTACAAACCCGGCAACCGCCCGGGCAGGCGCTGGACCATGTCTAGGCCAAGGCCTTCGGCGGTCCACTGTTGGCACATGGCATCGCTGAAGCTGTCATCGCCCAGGGCGGTGACGTAGTCGACGCTGCCGATCGCCCCCAGCTCGCGGCGCAGGTACACCGCCGCATTCAGGGTGTCGCCGCCGAAGCTCTGGTGCAGGCTGCCGTCGGCGCGGTGTTGCAGTTCGATCATGCATTCGCCGATGAGGGCGATGCGGGGGTGGCTGGTCATACCTTGGGGCTCTCGGTGTGTTTGAAGGCCTCATCGCAGGCAAGCCTGCTCCCACATTTGAAAGGTATTCACAATGTGGGAGCAGGCTTGCCTGCGATGGCAGCGACGCGGTCTAGAAACAGGTCTGCAGGGACTCGATCACCTGCAACTGCTCATCCACCAGGCAACCGACCTGCCACTTGTCGAAGGTCAGGCACGGGTGGGAAGTCCCGAAGGAAATGATGTCGCCGATGCGCAGTTCAACCCCCGGTGCCACGCTCATGAACGCGTGCTGGTCCATCACCGCCGTGACCTTGCACGCGCTTATGTCATCGCCTTGCGCCGGCACAATCCCGGCTTTGTAGCGCTTGAGCGGTACCGGCAAACCGGCGTCGTAGGCCACATCGCGCTTGCCCAGGGCGATCACCGCAAAGCCAGGCTCAGGCAGCGATTGCACATGGGCCCAGACTTCCAGCGCCGGGCGCAGGCCTTCATTGAGGTCGCTGCGCCGGTCGAGCACGCAGCATTGCGCATCTTTGTAGATGCCGTGGTCATGGGCTACATAGCTGCCGGGACGCAGCACGCTGAGGAAACGACCGGCGGCGTTTTGCGTTTCGAAGGACTCGGCGATCAAGTCATACCAGGCCGATCCCGATGCGGTGATGATCGGCTTGGCCAGGTCGAACGAGCCATTGTTCTGCAGGTCCACCGCCAGGCGCACCAGGCTCGCGGCGAATTCGCGGATGCCGCTGATGGCGTGCTCGCCGTGGATCACGCCTTCGTAGCCTTCGATACCGGTCAGCACCAACGCCGGCTGGGCCTTGATCGCCTTGGCCAGGTCGCGCACCGCCTGCTCGCTGCGGCAACCACAACGGCCACCGACCACGCCGTACTCGATCATCACGTTCAGGCGCAGGCCACGGGCGGCGAAGAACAGGCCCAGGTCGGCGACGTTGTCCGGGTGATCGACCAGGCAGTGGAAGTCAAAGTCCGCGTCGGCCAGCAAGTCGGCGATCAACGCCATGTTCGGCGCGCCCACCAGTTGGTTGGCCATCAACACACGGCGCACGCCACCGGCATAGGCGGCGCGGGTCTGTACCGCGCTGGCCAGGGTGATGCCCCAGGCACCGGCGGCGATCTGGCGCTGGAACAGGGCCGGCATCATGCTGGTCTTGCCATGGGGCGCAAGCTCGGCGCCGCTGTTGCTGACAAAGGCCTGCATCCAGCGAATGTTGTGTTCGAGGGCGTCGCGGTGCAGCACCAGGGCCGGCAGGCTGACGTCACGGACCAGATGGGCGCCGACAGCGGCGGCGCCTTTTGCAACGGCGTTGATGGCAGACATGAACAGCTCCTATTCGTTGATGCGACGGGCCAGGTTGTTGGCGCTTTCGATCAACACCCGGCGGTAGTCATTGTAGTTTTGACTGGCATCGGCCCGGGGGGCGACGATGCACAGGGTCGCAATGCTCACGCCCTGCGCGTCCCGGACCGGAGCGGCAAAGCAATGGGTAAAGGTGTCGGCCACGCTGTCGAAGGAAAAGAAGCCCTCGACGCTGGCCCGACGGATCTGCGCGAGGAAGGTCTCCAGCGGCAAGCGCTGGCCGTCCGGCAGGATGAAGTCGTCGTGGTCGATCAGGTCGACGATCTGCTGGTCGCTCAAGTGCCCCAGTAACAGGCGCCCGGACGCGGTCCACGGGATCGGCGCGTTTTCGCCGATGTCCGAGGAAATCCGGAAATGCCGCTCGCCTTCACGCATCAGCGCCACCGTGTATTTGCGCCCGTTGAGCAGGCACATCTGCGCGGTTTCGTGGGTCTGGCTGACGATCTCCTGCAAGGCATGGTCGGCCTCGCGGGTCAGGTCGAAATGGCGCAGGTGCGCCTGGCCGAGGAAGTACAGCTGGCGGCCGAGGTAGACGTGCCCGTCCTTGCCCACGGTTTCCAGGATGCGACGCTCCAGTAAGGAGGCGACCAACTCGTAGACCGTGGACTTGGGGCTGCCGATGCCGCTGGCAATATCATTCGGGCGCAGGGGCTGGCCGATTTCCTTGAGAAAATCGAGGATATCGAATGCACGGTCCAGGCCTTTGGCGCGGCGTTTGATGGTGTCTTCGGTCATGGAAGTTTCGGTCCGGTCGAAATGGTAGGGCTGGCGCAGGTCCACTGTGGGAGGGGGCTTGCCCCCGATGGCGGTGTGCCAGTAGATACATCTGTTGCTGATACACCGCTATCGGGGGCAAGCCCCCTCCCACATTGGATTTGATGTGGTCTTGAGATTGGGGCATTTAGCCCTTTTTCTTGTAGGCCACACAATCGATCTCGACCTTGCAATCCACCATCATGTTGGCCTGCACGCAGGCGCGCGCCGGGGCGTGTTCGGGGGTGAAGTATTCGCCGAAGACTTTGTTGAAGCTCCAGAAATCCCGGGGGTCTTCCAGCCAGACGCCGACGCGCACCACGTCTTTCAATTCGTAGCCGGCCTCTTCGAGAATCGCTACCACGTTGCGCATCGTCTGGCGGGTTTGCTCGACGATGCCGCCGTTGATGATTTCACCGTCCACCGCCGGCACCTGGCCCGAGACGTAGAGCCAGCCGTCCGCTTCCACCGCGCGAGCGAAAGGCCGTGGCTGGCCACCGCCGGCGGTGCTGCCGGCGCCGTAACGCGTAATGCTCATAAATAGTGCTCCTTGACTGACAGTTAAAAACGAATGTTTTTCAGGAATTCCGCCAGGCGCGGCGACTGCGGGCGTTCGAAGATGTCCTTCGCCGAGCCCTGTTCTTCAATACGGCCCTGGTTCATGAAGACGATCTTGTCCGAGACTTCGTAGGCAAAGCGCATCTCATGCGTCACCAACAACATGGTCATGCCCTCTTCCGCCAGGCCCTTGATCACGCTGAGCACTTCGCCCACCAGTTCGGGGTCAAGGGCCGAGGTGACTTCGTCGAACAGCATCAGGCTGGGGTTCATCGCAATCGCACGGGCGATGGCCACGCGCTGCTGCTGGCCGCCGGACAACTGACCGGGGAAGTGATTGCGGCGCTCCAAGAGTCCTACACGGTCCAACCATTTTTCCGCCAAAGCCACGGCTTCGTCCTTAGGCATTTTCTTAACTTTCAACAAGCCCAAGGTGACGTTCTGCAGCGCCGTCAGGTGCGGGAACAGGTTGAACTGCTGGAACGCCATGCCGGTCATGGCGCGGTGCTGGGCGATCACCCGCTCCGGGTGGCGCACGCGCTTGCCGGCGATGTCGCTGTAGCCGATGGACTCGCCGTCCAGGGTGATTTGCCCGCCCTGGAATTCTTCCAGCAGGTTGACGCAGCGCAGCAACGTGGTCTTGCCCGAGCCGCTGGAGCCGATCAACGTCACCACGTTGCCGCGCTGCATGGACAGGTCGACGCCCTTGAGCACCTCCACCGGGCCGTATTGTTTACGCAGGCCGCGAATGTCCAGCAGCGGTTGGGTTGTTTGAGGTTGGTTCATGGCAAGGCCACCCGCTTTTCAATGTAGCGCCCGAATAACTCGATGGCGTAGTTGATGACAAAAAACAGAAACCCGGCGAACAGGTAGAATTCCAGGGTCATGAAGGTGCGCGCGATCACCTGCTGGGTGCTGAGTAGCAACTCGGCGACGCCGATCACCGAGAGCAGGGTCGAGGCCTTGACGATTTCCGTGGAGGAATTGACCCAGGTCGGCAGGATCTGGCGCAGCGCCTGGGGTAGCAGCACGTAGCCCAGGGTCTGGTAGAACGTCAGGCCAATCGCCTTGCCCGCTTCCATTTGCCCGCGGGGAATGGCTTGCAGCGCGCCGCGCACGATCTCCGCGACGTGGGAGCCGCAGAACAACGTCAGCCCGACCGCACCGGCCTGGAAGGCGCTGATCTGCCAACCGAGCGCCGGCAGCATGTAGAAACATGCCAACACCAGCACAAACACCGGCGTGCCACGGATCAGGTCGACATACAGGCGAAACGGCGCGCGCATCCAGAATCTGCCGTAGGTCAGGATCAACCCGGCGACGATGCCGATCAGGGTGCCGAAGATAATCGCCAGCGCCGAGACATAGACGCTGGCCTGGAACCCCGCCCAGAGGGTGTCCCGGGCGATCCACAACTCATGCAGCCAGCTGGGGGATTGGTACATGCGAGCCTCTTCTAACGACGGATCGCCAGACGCTGTTCCAGGTAACGGAGCAGCATGGCGATCAGGTAACAGGCGGCCACGTAGAGCGCGGTCGTGACCAGCCAGGTTTCAATCACCCGGTAGCTTTCGACGTTGATCTTGCGGGCGTAATAAGTCAGCTCCGGCACCGCGATCGCAGCCGCCAGCGAGGTGTCCTTAAACAGCGAAATGAAGTTGTTCGACAGCGCCGGCAGTACGTTGCGCAGCATCACCGGCACGGTGATATAGGCGCGGATGCGCCACTCGCCGAGGCCGATGGCCAGCCCCGCTTCACGCAAGCCCTTGGGAATATTCAACAGCCCGGCGCGGAACACTTCGGTCAGGTAGGCGCCGGCGTACAGCGACAGGGTGATGATGAACGAAGGGATCTTGTCCAGGCGGATGCCCAGGCTCGGCAACGCAAAGTAGATCAACAGGATCAGCACCAGGATCGGCGTATTGCGCACCACCGTCACATACACCGAAGCCAGGATGCGCAACGCCCGGTGCCTGGACAGCATGGCAAACGCCATCAGCAGGCCGATCACGCAACCAATGGCGATCGACAGCAGCGCCAGCTCAAGGCCCAGCCACAGCCCCGCCAGCAAGGTGTCGAAGTCGCGCCACACGGCGGCAAAGTTCAACTGATAGTTCATGGTCGACAGTACCTGATGGGGGCGCCGTTCGCGGCGCCCCGGTTTTCACGAATCACTTGAACTCGACGGGGAAACCGATCGCAGGCTCCGGCAGGTCGACACCGAACCATTGCTTGAACGAGGCCTTGTAGGTGGGGAACTCCACACCGGTCATGGCTTCATGCAGCGCGGTATTGACGAAATTCAGCCAGTCCTGGTCGCCGCGCTTGACCGCGCACGCGTAGGTTTGCGGGCTCCAGGCGTAAGCCGGGCTGCGGTAGCGGCCAGGGTTCTGCACCATCAGGTACTTGACCGAAGACTGGTCGGTAGCGGCGGCATCGGCGCGGCCGGAGTTCACCGCCTGGTACATCAGGTCGACGCTGTCGTACTGATCGACCTTGGCCTTGGGCAGCGCCTGGTGGACCAGTTCTTCGGCGTAGACGTTTTGCAGCACGGCCACGGTGACGCCGTCGCCAGCGGCCTGCAGGTCTTCGATTTCTTTGTATTTGCTGTTGTTCGGCAGCAGCAGGCCGACGCCTTCGCGGTAGTACGGCAGGGTAAACGCCACCTGCTGCGCTCGGCTGGCGGTGACGGTAATGAACTGGCAACTCATGTCGACCTTGTCGGTCAGCAGGTTGGGAATCCGCGCGTCGGACGACTGCACCACAAACTCGACCTTGCTTGGGTCGTTGAACAAACCCTTGGCCACAATGCGACCGATGTCGATATCGAACCCCTGCAACTTGCCATCCGCTCCCTGGAAGTGCCACGGCGCATTGGTACTGCCTGTACCCACGATCAGATGCCCACGCTTGAGCACATCATCGAGCTTGCTGCCCGCCGCCTGCACGGTGCTTGCGAGGGAAGCCGATGCGGCGAAGAGAAAAACACACGCTTTGAACACGGAAGGTCGGTGATGCATGACAAGCACTCCAGGGGTTGTGTATTCCGCTATACCGGAACTTAGTATGTAACAACGGAATAGACAGCAGAAAGTGTGCCATACGCAGTAATGGAAAAATACACTGGGAATAAATTCGTTTTAAATCAATGCCATAAATATTGATGCGGCATAAGGCGTAACGCGAGTAACGGCAATCCCTTTGCTACCCAAGGCCCCACACCCCGTGACAGGTCCACATGGGCGCACCGTCCTGGCGTTACCGTGCACCTTTATCGCGCTCCCACACCTTGAACGGGCGTTGGCAGGTGTGTGAGTGACCTGTGAAGATTGACAGTAGACGCAGGCGATCTCCCCACCTAGCGTAAGCGCATGTGCAACAGGGAGAAGCCCTCATGAACTATGTCAACGCCGTGGTTGAGGACAAGCCTGCGTTTGAACGGGAACTGAATACCCCGCAGCCTGTGTTTGTCGTGTTCATCTCACATGACTGCAGCGCGTGCAGTGACGCGATGCCGCGGTTCCTGCGAGTCAGCGAGCGTTACAAGGGCCAGGTCAAAGTCATGATCCTTGACTGCGCCAACACCCCCAAGCATCCGCGTGTCGACCGCATCCCGATGCTGCTGATCTACCGCGACCAGGTACTGCTCGACGCCCTGCCCGGCCTTGGCGAAGACGCGCTGGAAAAAGCCTTCGAGCAGTACACCCGAGCCTACGCGGTTACGCCTGTGGCAACGGCACCCGGAAAACCTGCATGACCCGTGGCGTCCGGCAACTCACCGGCGATGGACTCAAGGATGTCGGTCATGCTCAACACGCCGATGAAATCACCGCACTCGTTGATCACGAAAGCAATGTGGGTCGAGGCCTGGCGCATCTGCTCCAGGGCGTTGAGGATCGAGCAGCTCGCCAGCAGGTTGATCGCCCGGCGCGCCAGGTGTTCAAGGTTCAGCTCGTTGCCGGCCAGGTATTCCTTGAGCAACTCCTTTTTTTGTACAAAACCTAATGGCTCATCGACAGCGCCGTTGCGGATCAACGGCAGCCGTGAGTAGGACGAACGCATCAGTTTCAGGCGAATAGTGTCGAGATCGTCCGCCAAGTCGATAAAGTCGACCTTGGCCCGTGGCGTCATCAAGGTGCGGATCGGCCGCTCGGCCAGTTGCAGCACGCCGCTGATCATCACCCGCTCACGTCGATCAAACAGCTGGCCCTGAGTCACATCCGGCTCACCCAACAGGTCGGCCACCTCTTCGCCCACCTCTTCCTCTGCCAGGCGGCGACCACCGAGCAAGCGCATCACCGCATGGGCGGTGCGCTCACGCATGGGCAATACGCCTTGCGCCGCCTTCTTGCGCCGAGCCCGGGCAATCTGGTTGAACACCTCGATCAGGATCGAGAAACCAATCGCCGCGTACAGGTAACCCTTCGGAATGTGGAAGCCCAGGCCTTCGGCGGTCAGGGCGAAACCGATCATCATCAAGAAGCCCAGGCACAGCATGATCACCGTCGGGTGCGCGTTGACGAAACGGGTCAGCGGCTTGCTCGCGACAATCATCAGGCCGATGGAAATGATCACCGCGATCATCATCACCGCCAGCTCATCAACCATGCCCACGGCGGTAATCACCGCGTCGAGGGAGAACACCGCGTCGAGCACCACGATCTGCGCGACGATCGGCCAGAACATCGCATAAGCCACATTGCCCGAGCGTTGCGCCACATGGCCTTCAAGGCGTTCATGCAATTCCATGGTGGCCTTGAACAACAGGAACACACCGCCAAACAGCATGATCAGGTCACGCCCGGAGAAGCTCTTGTCGAACACCTCGAACAACGGCTGGGTGAGGGTCACCAACCAGGAAATACTCGCCAGCAAGCCCAGGCGCATCAGCAAGGCCAGGGACAACCCGATCAACCGCGCACGGTCGCGCTGCTCCGGTGGCAACTTGTCCGCCAGGATCGCGATAAACACCAGGTTGTCGATGCCCAGCACCAGTTCCAACACCATCAACGTCAACAGGCCGAGCCAGGCCGTGGGGTCCGCTAACCATTCCATTTATAGAGTCTCTTTATCGGTGTTCAGAATGCCGGGCACGGCAAAGCGCGGTCAGGGGACCGGGACAGAGTTAGCCGTTGGAATACGGGGTGCTTCAGCGGGAACAGCAGCAGCGGTTGTCTTGGGGAAAGACGACTGGGAGGCTCCGAGAGGGCGTTCATGCAAGTCCTGAAATAACAAAAGGACTTGAATCCTACATTCGAAATACAAACTCCCTACAACACAAAACTATTACAAAACCTGTCCCCAAAGCCCACACAACCCATGTGAGAGGGGGCTTGCCCCCGATGAGGGTGTGTCAGTAAATGCAACTGTGACTGACCCACCGCCATCGGGGGGCAAGCCCCCTCCCACAGGTATTACCTAGACCCAAAGAGGCTTACCAGAACCGCTGCTGGGTCAACCGGCTCCACCAGGTCAGCAGCACGCGGTCTACCGAACCGCTGGCCGCCAGGCCCACGCGCTCTTGCAGGCTCTTGCGCTCGGCGTAATGCAAGTGGAACACCTCGGCGGTCTTGGCCTTGGTGGCCAGGTATTCGTCGCTGGTTTGCAGCTCGTCGACCAGTTGCTTATCGAGGGCTGCAACGCCCAGCCACACTTCTCCGGTCGCCACTTCATCGATCGCCAGTTGCGGGCGATAGCGCGACACGAAGTTCTTGAACAACTGGTGAGTGATGTCCAGGTCCTCCTGAAACTTCTCCCGGCCCTTCTCGGTGTTTTCGCCAAACACGGTGAGGGTGCGTTTGTATTCGCCGGCGGTCAGCACTTCAAAGTCGATGTCGTGCTTTTTCAGCAGGCGGTTGACGTTGGGCAACTGCGCCACCACCCCGATCGAACCGAGGATCGCGAACGGTGCGCTGATGATCTTCTCGCCGATGCACGCCATCATGTAGCCGCCGCTGGCCGCGACCTTGTCGATGCACACGGTCAACGGCACGCCCGCCTGGCGAATCCGCGCCAGTTGCGACGACGCCAGGCCGTAGCTGTGGACCATGCCGCCGCCGCTTTCCAGGCGCAGCACCACTTCGTCCTTGGACGTGGCCAGGCTCAGCAAGGCAGTGATTTCATGGCGCAGGCTTTCGGTGGCCGAGGCCTTGATGTCGCCGTCGAAGTCGAGCACGAACACCCGTGGCTTGGCCTCGGGTTTCTTTTTGCTGTTCTTCTTTTCGGCTTTGCTTTCGGACTTGCGCAGGGCCTTGAGCTGATCCTTGTCGAGCAGGGTCGACTCAAGGCGCTCACGCAGGCCCTTGTAGAAATCATTCAGCTTGCTGACATGCAACTGGCCGGCGGATTTGCGACGACCTTTGCTGCGCAGTGCCGCGAAGCTGATCAGTACCACCAGAATCGCGACCACCAGGGTGACGGTCTTCGCCAAAAAGCTCGCGTATTCAGCCAAAAAATCCATGTGTCTCCTTAACAATGCACGGCGCCAGGCGCGGATCGCCCAAGCATACCGACGGGACCGCCGGGGGGCCAGTGCTCAAACCGCCAGCAGGCAAGCGCTCTAACGCGCTTTTAAAACAAGCGTATGTTTTTTCATTGACAGCTCGCAGGCATCCTCATAACCTCGCCAGACTTTCAACGTACCGGGAAAACGGACGTGGGCAGCATCTATCTGATTCGACATGGCCAGGCCTCCTTCGGTGCAGACGACTATGACGTCCTGTCGCCCGTTGGCGTGGAACAAGCGCAAATACTCGGTCGCCACCTGGCAGACATGGGTGTGACGTTCGACCGCTGCGTCGCCGGCGACCTGCGCCGCCAACAGCACACCGCCACGGCCGCCTTCGATCAGTACAGCGCCCTTGGCCTGCCGGTTCCGACCCTGGAAGTCGACAGCGCCTTCAACGAATTCGACGCCGACGCGATCATCCGCGCCCTACTCCCCGACCTGCTCACCACTGAACCCGACGCCCTGGACATCCTGCGCAACGCCGCGCAGAACCGCAGCGAGTTCCAGCGTATCTTCGCCCTGATCATCGAGCGCTGGCTGGCCGGCACTTACGACCCGCCCGGGCTGGAAAGCTGGCTGGGGTTTGTCGAGCGCGTCCAGGGTGGCCTGCAGCGTCTGCTGGAAGCGGCCGACAACACGCACAAGATCGCCGTGTTTACCTCCGGCGGCACCATTACCGCCCTGCTCCACCTGATTACCCGGATGCCTGCCGCCCAGGCCTTCGAACTGAACTGGCAAATTGTTAACACCTCGCTCAACCAGCTGAAATTCCGCGGTCGCGAGGTGGCACTGGCTTCCTTCAACAGTCATACCCACTTGCAACTGTTGAAGGCGCCGCAGCTCATCACTTTCCGATGAATTGCGGCCAACCGTGACCCCAAGGTCACTGGACTCCACCCTAAAGGATCGAAACCATGACTTCTGTAGCTGATGCCGTACAAGCAATGAAAGCCAAATTCAACCCAGCCGCTGCGGCGGGCCTGGACCTGGTGTTCGGTTTCCGTATCGATGACAGCAAAAACTTTTCACTGATCGTCAAAGACAGCACCTGCGAACTGAAAGAAGGCGAAAACCCTGACGCCCAAGTGACCCTGGTCATGGACGGCGAAACGCTGCAAGGCATCGTCACCGGCGAAACCGACGGCATGCAGGCCTTCATGGGCGGCAAACTGCGCGCCGAAGGCGACATGATGCTGGCGATGAAGCTGAGCGAGCTGTTCCCTTCCTGAGAACGCTGGCTGTAGAGCACGCTTTAAAACGACAAATCCCGCCAATGGCGGGATTTGTCGTTTCTGGTCCAGGGCCGGCGATCAGCGGCCAGCAGCGGCGTCGACTTTCTTGAACTGTTCCAAATCCCGGGGTTTGCCCTCGGTACCGTACCGGTTGATGAGGCGCCCCTCACCCGACCTCAACTGGAACTCCCCGGACTCCACATCCCGGCCAATCACAATCACATACTTGTTGCGGCCAACGCGCACATACACGTTGTAGAAATCCACGAGTTGATCTTCAGTGATAAACATACTGTACGCATAACGCGCGCGACCGGTCAGGTTGGGCCACTGCGCCTCCAGTACCGCGACATCCCCGGCTTCACCGACGATGTCCATCGCACGAATGGTTTCTTCGACCAGCGCATCATTCTCATCGGCGCCAAGCACCGCAGGTTTGACCCGGGTCATTTTGCGCACCGAATCTGGGTCCGCGCCCCTGACCTCATCGTCTAGCGACAGGGTCACGGCCTCCAGACGATACGTGCCATTTTTGACCCATTTCGTTGCATCGGCACTTTCTGAATCCTGGCAGCGCAAACAAGCGGCCCTCGCTGAGGCGGCACTGGCGCTGTCGACATACAGGCTTGCGGTGAAAACACTGGCGCTGATCAGCACGGCACTCAATAGGTTGGCAGGGCTTAAAGCGGTGGCAGCGTTCGCCATGATCTACATCCTTGTAAAAGTCGGGGCGGCAAATTTACCCGATTCAAGGCCTGGAGGGTACATGCAACAGCAACGCCACCAATGCACTCCACCCCGTCTGGTGGGACGCCCCCAACCCACGCCCGGTTTCCCCATGAAAATACTCATGGAACAACACCAGGTCACGGCTGGCCGGGTCCGCCTCCAACTGCGCATACCCCGCCATCGATGGGCGCAGGCCATTTTCATCCCTTAAGACCAATCGGCTCAGGCGCTGGCTCAGGCTGTCGGCGACTTCTTCCAGGGACGACAGGTAACCACTGCCCGTCGGGTACTCCACCGAGAAGTTATCCGCGTAGTACCGATGAAACTCGCGCAACGATTCGATCAGCATGTAATTCACCGGCATCCACAACGGCCCGCGCCAGTTGGAGTTGCCGCCGTACAGACGTGAATCGGATTCACCGGGTTGATAGCGTGCGCACAGCGTGTCGCCATTCATCTTCAGCGCCAGGGGCTGTTCGGCGAAGGCCTTGGACAACGAACGCACGCCAAACGCCGAAAGAAACTCATCGTCATCCAGCATGCGCCGCAGCAAGTCCTTGGTGCGCTCACCGCGCAACAGCGCCAGCAACAAGCGATTGCCCTGCCCCGGTTCGTTCCAGCGCGAGACCAGCTTGGCCAGTTCCGGCCGGTGGTGCATGAAGCCCAAAAGCCGCTCACGCAAGCCTTCGAGGCCCTCATGCTCGCGCTGCTCCAGCACCAACACGGCGAACAGCGGCATCAGGCCGACGATGGAACGCAGGCGCACCGGTTCGTTCTGGCCGTCGGGACGGTGCAGTACGTCGTAGAAGAACAGGTCCTGCTCGTCCCACAGGCCCTCGGCGCTGTCGTCGACACGGTTGATGGCGCCGGCGATATACAGGAAATGCTCGAAAAACTTCACCGCGATATCGACGTACACGACATTGCGTTTGGCCAGTTCCAGGGCCATCCGCATCAGGTCCAGTGCATAGGCGGCAACCCACGCAGTGCCATCGGCCTGGTCTAACTGATAGCCCGGCGGCAGCGTGGCCGAGCGGTCGAACAAGGCGATATTGTCCAGCCCCAGGAACCCACCCTGGAACAGGTTGCGTCCTTCGGCATCCTTGCGGTTGACCCACCAGGAGAAATTCAGCAGCAGCTTGTGGAAGATCCGCTCCAGGAAATCCATGTCACCTACGCCGGTCAACGCCTTGTCCTGCTGATACACCCGCCAACTGGCCCAGGCATGCACCGGCGGGTTGGCGTCGTCGAAGCGCCATTCATAGGCCGGCAACTGGCCGTTGGGGTGCATGAAGCGGTCCTTTACCAGCAGCAACAGCTGTTGCTTGGCATACCCAGGATCAATCAGCGCAATGGCCACCGCCTGAAAACCCTGGTCCCAGGAGGCGTACCACGGGTATTCCCAGGTGTCGGGCATGGAGAGGATGTCGAAGTTGGACAGGTGCCGCCAATGGCTATTGCGCCGTTGCAGGCGCTCGGGCGGCGGCGCAGGTTGGGTCGGGTCGCCGTCGAGCCACTGGTTAACGTCGAAGTAATAGAGCTGCTTGGACCACAGCAAACCGGCCAGGGCCTGGCGTTGCACATTGCGCGCATCCGCATCGGCGATGCCCTGCTGCAACGCAGCGTAAAAGTCATCGGCCTCCTGGCGGCGCTGTTCAAACAGCTTGCGCGCATTGACCTGGGGCGCGTCCTTGGGCGCAAAACGCAGATAGACATCTTTGCGCTCCAGGCCCGCCAATTCCAGGATGAAACGCGCCGCCGCCTTGGTGCCGGTGTCGCGGCGAATCGCGGTTTCCTGCCCCGCCACCACGTAATCGTTGATCCCATCCTTGAACGGTCCCGGCGCCGGTTGCCCGTCGAGCTTGGGGAAGTTGCTTTCGTTTTCGCAGAACAGCCATTCCACACCGTCCTGGCCCCAGGCGCTGAAGTGGCGATCCGGCAATTCATGATGACGCGCCAGCACACGGTCGCCGTCCAGCCGCAACTGCGGTTTCGGCGCGCCGACGGTCCAGCTCCAGTCATTGCGCGCCCACACCTGCGGCAGCACTTGCAGGCGCGTCGGCTGGTCCAAGCGGTTGTGGACGCTGACGCGCATGAAGATATCGTCGGGCTGGTGCTTGGCGTATTCGACGCTGACGTCGCAATACCGGTTGTCTTCAAACACGCCGGTATCGAGGATTTCGTACTCGGCATCCGCCAGCCCGCGTCGGGCGTTTTCGGCGATCAGGTCAGCGTAGGGAAACGCCGCGTGGGGATATTTGTAGAGCATGCGCATGTAGGCATGGCTCGGCACGCCGTCGACGAAAAAGTACAGTTCCTTGACGTCTTCACCGTGGTTGCCCTCCGCGTTGTTCAGGCCGAACAGGCGCTCTTTGAGGATCGCGTCACGCTCGTTCCACAGCGCCAGGCCCATGCACCAGCGTTGCGCCTTGTCACTGAACCCGGCCAGGCCATCCTCGCCCCAGCGGTAAGCGCGGCTGCGCGCATGTTCGTGCGGGAAGTAGCGCCAGGCATCGCCATCGGCGCTGTAGTCCTCGCGCACCGTGCCCCATTGGCGCTCGCTCAGGTACGGGCCCCAATCGCGCCAGCACTCGGCCGTCTCGGCGGCCAGGCGCTGGCCTTCAGTGGTTTGCACAATTGTGGCGCTCATCCAATCCTCCCTCAGCCATCGCGTAAGCCAGTGTAGAACCCATCCACGCTCAGATGCACATGAAGACGGTTTTACCCCACTCATTCGTTTGCAGAATGAAGTCCAGAGGAATCTTCGTTTGCGCGGGCCTGCGGCGCCCAACAGAATCGGGATAACGGCATTCATTACTCTTACAGCAGCCAGGAATTTTTCTATGCCCACCACCGCGCTTATCAGCCCCGACGACATCCGCAAAGGCTTTTCCAAGGCCATGTCCGACATGTACCGCGATGAAGTGCCCCTGTATGGCGCGCTGATGGAACTGGTGGCCGACACCAACCGCTGCGTGCTCGCCGCCGACCCGAGCCTGGCGCAACACCTGCAACGTACCGGCGAAATCCAGCGCCTGGACATGGAACGCCATGGCGCCATTCGCCTGGGCACCGCGGCCGAACTGGCGACCATCCGCCGGCTGTTCGCGGTGATGGGCATGCAACCGGTGGGCTACTACGACCTTACCCCAGCCGGCGTGCCGGTGCATTCCACCGCGTTTCGCGCCGTGCATGAACGCGCGCTGCAAACCAGCCCGTTCCGCGTGTTCACCTCGCTGCTGCGCCTGGAACTGATCGAAAGCCCCGAACTGCGTGCCTTCGCCGAAACCGCCCTGGCCAAGCGCTCGATCTTCACCCCCGGCGCCCTCGCCCTGATCGAACAAGCGGAACGCGACGGCGGCCTCAACGCTGGCGACGCCGAGGCATTCATTCACCAGGCCCTGGAAACCTTCCGCTGGCACCACACCGCCACCGTCACCGCCGCGCAGTATCAGCAACTGAGCGAGCAGCACCGCCTGATCGCCGACGTGGTGGCCTTCAAGGGCCCGCACATCAATCACCTGACCCCGCGCACCCTGGATATCGACCAGGTCCAGGCCGCCATGCCCGGCAAAGGCATCACCCCCAAAGCGGTGATCGAAGGCCCGCCGCGCCGCGACTGCCCGATCCTGCTGCGCCAGACCAGCTTCAAGGCCCTCGACGAAACCATCGCTTTCACCGATGCCCAAGGCAGCCACAGCGCGCGCTTCGGCGAAATCGAACAACGCGGCGTCGCCCTCACGCCCAAGGGCCGCACGCTGTACGACCAACTGCTGAACGCCGCCCGCGACGCACTCGGCGCCTTCCCCAACGAGGCCAATGCCGCGCGTTACATGCAATTGATGGAACAGCACTTCCAAGCCTTCCCGGATGACCACACGCAGATGCGCGAACAAGGCCTGGCCTACTTCCGCTACTTCGCCACCGACAAAGGCCTGGCGGCACGCGGCCACGCCGACCAACCGCGCACGCTGGACGCGCTGATCGCCGCCGGTCACGTGGATGTCGAGCCGCTGGTGTATGAGGACTTTCTGCCGGTCAGTGCGGCGGGGATTTTCCAGTCGAACCTGGGGGATGCGGCGCAGAGTCACTACGCGGCCAATTCGAACCAGGCCGAATTCGAACAGGCGCTGGGCCGCAAGACGATTGATGAATTGACGCTGTATGCCGAGACGCAGCAGCGCTCGATAGATGAATGCACTCACGCGCTACTGGCCTGAAACAAGCTGCCCACCCGGCTCATCAGCGCAATCCTCGCGCCCAATAAGCCCCCAGAGCCAGGTGGGCGGCGGGGATCATAAGTATCGGCGGGGATGATGTCTTTCAGTCAAATCTGAAAAAATCTGCAAGGGAGCGACTGATGCGCTCCCTCAGTAGTGAATGGATCGCCCGTTTTACTGCAGCAAATCCTTGATCTCATCTTTAACCAACAAGCGTTTTTCCTTTAACTTCTTCAGTTCGTCATCGCTGCCGGCCGCCTTTTCAGCGCTCACCACCAATTCGTCGACGGTGTTGTATTTCTCAAACAGCGCGTTCAGACGAGGATTTTTCGCCCGGCGCCCATCGACTTCGTCCTTGCTCAAACCCAAGTCCTGATACAGGTCGTGTTTCACTGGCATGGCCTACCTCCGCAAGTTGATCAATGACTACGCCCTTGAAGCTAGCCCATTCCAAGGGGTCTTGTCATGTTTGCGGGCAAACCAGTCCCGTTCGTCGCCACACCGGCGATGGGATCAAACCTTTGCCGCGCCCTGCCCTCAACTGTAAATCGCCACCCGAGGGAGACCGGTTTTATGAATCACGCTGCCACCGCTGTCGACACCCAGTGCATCAACACCCTGCGCACCCTGGCCATGGATGCCGTGCAAAAGGCCAACTCAGGCCACCCCGGCACGCCCATGGGCCTGGCACCGGTCGGGTATACACTGTGGAGTCGCTTCCTGCGTTATCACCCGGAGCATCCCGACTGGCCCAACCGTGACCGTTTTGTGTTGTCGGTGGGGCATGCGTCGATGTTGCTGTATTCGTTGCTGCACCTGGCCGGCGTGGTCGAGATCGATGCCCAGGGCAAGCGCTCGGGGCAGCCGGCGATCAGCCTGGACGATATCAAGCAGTTCCGGCAGATGGGTTCCAAGACCCCGGGCCATCCCGAGTACCGCATGACCACCGGCGTGGAAACCACCACCGGGCCCCTCGGCCAGGGCTGTGCCAACAGCGTCGGCATGGCCATGGCCGGGCGCTGGCTGGGCGAGCGCTTCAACCGCGACGGCCAGGTGCTGTTTGACTACAACGTCTACACCCTGTGCGGCGACGGCGACATGATGGAAGGCATCAGCAGCGAAGCCGCCTCCCTGGCCGGGCATTTGCGGCTGGCTAACCTGTGCTGGATCTATGACAACAACACCATCAGCATCGAGGGCCACACCGAGTTGGCGTTCAGCGAGGACGTGATCCAGCGCTTCCAGGCCTATGGCTGGCACACCTTGCACGTGACCGACGCCAACGACCTGCACGCCTTGAGCACGGCACTGGAGACCTTCCAGCGCAACACCGGCGCGCCGACCCTGATCGTGGTCGACAGCGTGATCGGCTACGGCTCGCCGCACAAACACAACACCGCTGCCGCCCATGGCGAGCCGTTGGGCGCGGAAGAAATTCGCCTGACCAAGGCCGCGTATGGCTGGCCAGAAGATTCCAGCTTCCTGGTGCCCGAGGAGACGCGCACGGTGTTGCGTGATGCGTTGCGCGAGCGTGCCGAGCCGTTGCATCGGCAGTGGCACCAATCCCTGTCTTGCCTCGACCCGCAACTGGCCGACGAGCTGCAACGCATGCGCGCCGGGAAGATGCCCGAGCAATGGCTGGCTGAACTGCCCAGCTTTGACCGCGACGCCAAGGGCGTGGCCAGCCGTGCCGCCGGCGGCGAAGTGCTGAATGCCTTCGCGCAGCAAATCCCGTGGCTGCTGGGCGGTTCGGCGGATCTGTCGCCGTCGACCAAGACCAACCTGACCTTCGACGGCGCCGGGCGTTTCAGTGCCGATGACTACAGCGGCCGCAACCTGCACTTCGGCGTCCGCGAACACGCAATGGGCGCGATTGCCAATGGCATGGCGCTGTCTTACTTGCGGCCCTATACCTCGACGTTCCTGGTGTTCAGCGACTACATGAAACCGCCGATCCGCCTCGCGGCAATCATGGAATTGCCGGTGGTGTTCGTGTTTACCCACGACTCGATTGGCGTCGGCGAAGATGGCCCGACGCACCAGCCGATTGAGCACCTGATCCAATTGCGCGCCACGCCGGGGTTACTGACCCTGCGTCCCGGCGACGCGAATGAAACCCTGGAACTGTGGAAGGTCGCCCTGGCCCAGACCCATCGGCCAAGCTGCATGGTGTTGTCGCGCCAACCGCTGCCAACCCTGGACCGCACGCAGTACGCCGCCGCGGCCGGTGCCGCCAAGGGTGCCTATGTGTTGGCAGGCGCAGAACACCCCAAGGTCATCCTGCTGGCAACCGGCAGTGAAGTCAGCCTGGCCGTCGCGGCGTATGAACAGCTCAAAGGCGAAGGCATTGCCGCGCAGGTGGTCTCGATGCCCAGTTGGGAGCTGTTCGAAGAGCAGCCCCAGGCCTACCGCGACAGCGTACTGCCGCCGGCGGTAACCGCGCGGGTGGTGGTGGAACAGGCCGGCCCCTTGGGTTGGGACCGCTATGTCGGGCAGACCGGCGCCAAAGTAGTGATGAACAGCTTTGGCGCATCGGCGCCGCTGGCCAAGTTGCAGGAGAAGTACGGGTTTACTGTGGAGAATGTGGTGAAGCTGGCCAAGCAACAGATCCAACTGCAGGAACATTGATCGCATCCCCTTGTTTGATCGGCGGGGTTACTGGCAGATGATCATCAAGGGCAGCATCTCATACTGGTGCTGGCGGTGAGCCCCACTCTCATGAACACCACCTAACCCATGTGGGAGGGGGCTTGCCCCCGATAGCGGTGGGTCAGGCACAGATACTGTGACTGATGCACCGCTATCGGGGGCAAGCCCCCTCCCACATTGATCGCATTCCCTTGTTTGATCGGCGGGGTTACTGGCAGATGATCGTCAGGGGCAACATCCTGGTGCTGCCGGTGAGCCACACTCTCACGAACACCGCCTAACCCCTGTGGGAGGGGGCTTGCCCCCGATGACGGTGTATCAGTCACAGTAAACTGTGCCTGATATACCCTTCACACCGCCCCTCCCACAGTTGATCTCCTTCGATTGTCAGATCAGCTCTCGAGCAAGGAACGGCGCGGTGCGGCTTTTCTTGCTCTTCGCCACCTGTTGCGGCGTACCGCTGGCAACCACTTTGCCGCCCAGATCCCCAGCGCCCGGCCCGATATCGATCACCCAGTCACTCTGGGCCACCACGCGCATTTCATGCTCCACCACAACCACCGTATGCCCCGCCTCGACCAGATGATTCAACTGGCTGAGCAAGCGGTCGACATCCCGTGGGTGCAAGCCGGTGGTCGGTTCGTCCAGCACATACAAGGTGGCGCCCCGGGCATTGCGCTGCAGTTCGGTGGCCAGTTTGATGCGTTGCGCTTCGCCCCCGGACAGTTCGGTCGCCGGTTGGCCGAGGCGCAGATAACCCAGGCCGATATCGCGCAGCACGTGCAGCGAACGCAGCACCCCGGGCTGCTCGGCAAACACCGCTACCGCTTGCTCGACGGTCAAGCCGAGCACTTGGGCAATGTTCAAGCCTTGCCATTGGATCGCCAGGGTCTCGGGGTTGTAGCGCGCGCCATGGCAGGTCGGGCACGGCGCATACACGCTGGGCATGAACAGCAACTCAACGCTGACGAACCCTTCGCCTTCACAGTTCGCGCAGCGGCCCTTGGCGACGTTGAACGAGAACTGCCCCGCATCGAAATCACGCTGCTTCGCGGCCGGCGTGGCAGCGAACAGTTTGCGCACATTGTCGAACAGCCCGGTGTAGGTCGCCAGGTTGGAGCGCGGGGTGCGGCCAATGGGTTTCTGGTCCACCTGCACCAGCCGGCGAATCTGCTCCAGCCCGGCGCTGATACGCCCGCCGCTGGTTTGCGGGGTGTCATCTTCCAGGCTCGGCTCATCGTCGCTTTCCAGCACGCGGCCGAGGCCGCTGCCCACCAACTCCAGCAGCGCCTGGCTGACCAGGCTGGATTTGCCCGAGCCGGAAATACCGGTCACCGCCGTGAAACAACCCAGCGGGAAATCGACACTCACCGCCTTGAGGTTATTGCGCGTCACACCCTCCAGGCTCAGCCAGCCGGTCGCTTCCCGGCGCCGAGGATTCGCCGGGCGCCGTTCGGCAAACAGATACTCACGGGTCTGCGACGCTTCAACCTGCGCCAAGCCCGCCGGTGGCCCGCTGTACAGCACTTGCCCGCCGTGTTCACCGGCCGCCGGGCCGACGTCGATCAGCCAGTCGGCGCGGCGCATGGTTTCCAGGTCGTGTTCCACCACAAACAGCGAATTGCCGGCGGCTTTCAAACGCGCCAGCGCAGTGAACAGCGCCTCGCCATCCGCCGGGTGCAGCCCCGCCGACGGCTCATCCAGCACATAGATCACGCCGAACAACTGCGAACCCAATTGCGTGGCCAGCCGCAAGCGCTGCAACTCGCCGGACGACAACGTCGGCGTGCTGCGCTCCAGGGACAGGTAGCCCAGGCCCAACTCGGTCAAGGTGCTGACCCGCTCGAGCAAATCCTCGGCGATGCGTTGGGCGGCCAGGCGTTTTTCCACCGACAGCTTCATCGTGTCCTGCCCCGCCGCCACCGGTCGCAGCAGCTCGGCCAACTGGGTCAGCGACAGTTGCGACAGCTCGCCAATGTCCACCCCGGCAAACTTCACCGACAACGCCGCCAGGGTCAGCCGCTTGCCGGCGCACAACGGGCAAGCGCTGCCCTGCATGAACTGCGCGACGCGCTTTTTCATCAGCGCACTTTGGGTGTGGCTGAAGGTGTGCAGGATATAGCGCCGCGCGCCGCTGAACGTGCCCTGGTAGCTCGGCTCCAGCTTGCGCTTCAACGCCTCGCGGGTCTGTTGCGGGGTGAAGCCGGCGTACACCGGCACGGTCGGGGTTTCTTCGGTGAACAGAATCCAGTCGCGCTGCTTTTTCGGCAGGTCGCGCCACGGGATGTCAACGTCATAGCCCAGGGTCACCAGAATGTCGCGCAGGTTCTGGCCCTGCCACGCCAAGGGCCAGGACGCCACCGCGCGCTGGCGGATGGTCAGCGAGGGATCGGGCACCATCAGCGCCTCGGTCACTTCATACACGCGGCCCAGGCCGTGGCATTGCGGGCAGGCGCCCTGGGGCAGGTTTGGCGAAAAGTCCTCGGCATACAACATCGCCTGCCCCGGCGGATAACTGCCGGCGCGGGAATACAGCATGCGGATCAGACTGGACAACGTGGTCACGCTGCCCACCGACGAACGCGCACTCGGCGTGCCGCGCTGTTGTTGCAAGGCCACGGCGGGCGGCAGGCCTTCGATGGAATCCACATCGGGCACGCCGACCTGATCGATCAGGCGCCGCGCATAGGGCGCCACCGATTCGAAATAGCGGCGCTGGGCCTCGGCATACACCGTGGAAAAGGCCAGGGACGACTTGCCGGAACCCGACACGCCGGTAAACACCACCAGGGCATCCCGTGGGATATCCACATCGACGTTACGCAGGTTATGTTCGCGAGCGCCGCGAACCCGGACGAACCCAAGGTGTTGGGCAGTGATCTGAGGGATGTTGCGCGATGAAGTCATGGTCAACCTTGTGGCGCGGTGAGCACGCGGCGCACCCGTTGCGTCAGGGCTTCGGGGCTATAGGGCTTGCTCAGCAGATGAATGTCGGGGCTCAGCAGGTGATTGCCGGACAGGAGGTCGCGGGTATGGCCCGAGGTGAACAGCACCGGCACCGGGGGCAACTGTGCGCGGGCCCACTCGGCCAGGTCGATACTCTTGATCCGCCCAGGCATCACCACGTCGGTGAAAATCAGGTCGGGCCGCACACCGCCCTGCAAGGCCTGCATCGCCCGGTCGCCGTCCTCGGCGGTCAGCACGGTGTAGCCGGCCTGGTTCAGCAGCTCCACCACGGTCACCCGCACGTCTTCGTTGTCCTCGACCACCAGGATGGTTTCCTGGCCCACCGCCTGTGGCACAGGCTCGGCGTGGGGCTCCGGGTTTTCTTCACCCAAGCTGCGCGGGAAATACATTTGCACCACGGTGCCCTTGCCTTCCTCGCTCCACACCTCGACATGCCCGCCGCTTTGCCGCACGAAACCAAACACCATGCTCAGGCCCAGGCCGGTGCCGTGGCCGTCACGCTTGGTAGTGAAGAACGGCTCGAATACCCGCGCCAGGATCGCCTTCGGCATGCCCTCGCCGATATCGGTGACGGCCAGGCGCACATACTCGCCGGGCTGCAGACTTTTACCGATGCAATCTGGCGGGTTGAGGATGATATTTTCGCCCGTGATGCGAATCACGCCCTCGCCTTTCATGGCGTCCCGGGCATTGATCGCCAGGTTGAGCAGTGCGTTTTCCAGCTGGTTGCGGTCGACATGAATGCACCAGGAATCCTGGGGCAGTTGCACGTCGATATGAATGGTTTCACCCAGCGCACGTTGTAGCAGTTCACCGAGGCCGGCATAGATGCGCCGTGGGTTGTAGACCGCCGGTGAGAGCGGTTGGCGGCGCGCGAACGCCAGCAATTGCGAGGACAGCTTGGCACCGCGCTCCACCGCCGCGATGGCGGCACTGACACGCCGCTGTACCTGGGCGTTCTCCGGGTCATGACGGGCCAGCAGGTGCAGGTTGCCGGCGATCACTTGCAGCAGGTTATTGAAGTCGTGGGCCACGCCGCCAGTCAGCCCGCCAATGGCTTCGAGCTTTTGCGACTGGCGCAACTGCTCCTCGGCGGCGGAGCGCGCCTGCACTTCGGCGGCCACGCGTTGTTCCAGGTTATGGGTCAGTTCCTCGCGCAAGCGTTCGGAAATCACATGGGCAGTGGTCTCCACCACAACCGCCAACACCCCGGCCGGCTGTTGGTCATCGCCGGCGACGGGGCTGTAGTAGAGGTCCAGCCACACGTCTTCCGGCTTGCCGTTGCGCAACAGCACCAGGCGCTTGTTGTGATAGGACAGGGTGCCGCCCGCCAGGCAGGTATCCACCACATGCCGGTTGAAGTCGGCCACTTCCGGCCAGCCCAGTTCCACCGGCGTGCCCAGCAAATACGGGTGGCGGCCACCGGCAAACGCCGAGTAGCTGTCGTTGTAGATCATGTAACCCGCCGGCCCCCAGAGCATCACCATGGGCACGGGCGACGCCAGCAGCATCTGCACGGTACAGGCCAGGCTGGTGGACCAGCGATCGATCGGCCCGAGGTCGGTGTTCGACCAGTCGAAGTCGCGGATTCGCTGGGCCATTTCACCGCCCCAGCCTTCGCAGCCATGGGTATTGGATAAAAAACGCATCGGTGGGCTCTTGGCGAAGAGAAGCGTTGGTTGGGGGTTCTGCACCGCTGATAAAAACTTGGAGCTTGTCGGCAATCATTCGTTTCATTGCATATAGCTTATCCTCAAAGGTCCGGGCAACTTCCGTCAGTGAAAATCCCGGCTGCGCACAGCGACGCCTTCCAGCAGCGGCGACAGATCGGTGAGACGCCCGGCGATCAGGTGCCGCACCTCGCCCACCGCCTCCCAGCGCCCGTCCACCTTGAGCAGGCGCGACCCTACCAAGGCCTGGCGCTGGCGTTCTGCCAGGTCGCGCCAGACCACCACATTCAGGTTGCCGAATTCATCCTCCAACGTCACAAAGGTCACGCCGCTGGCAGTGCCGGGGCGCTGGCGACCGGTCACCAGCCCGGCGACGCTGACAGTGCGTCCATGCTCCACCGCCATCAGCTCAAGGGAACTGCGGCAGCGGCGTTTGCGCAACTCTTCACGCAGCAACGCCAACGGATGCGGCCCGAGGGTCGTGCCGACCGTGGCGTAATCGGCCTGTAGGTCCTCGCCCACCGTGGGCGCCGGCAGTTCCACCCGCGCTTCGTCGGGGCTGGGCAGGCCGGCGAACAGCCCAAGTTGCTTGTGTACCCCCGCCACGTCCCAGCGCGCCTTGTGCCGGTTGCCGGCCAAGGCCCGCAAGGCTCCGGCATCCGCCAGCAAGGCCTGGGCGCGGGTATCCAGCCCGGCGCGTTGGTCCAGGTCGGCAATGTCGCTGAATGCACGGCGCTGGCGCGCGGCTTCGATACACCGCCCATCCTCCTCGCGAAACCCCGCGATCATGCGCAAGCCCAGGCGAATCGCCGGTTGCTCGCCGGCGATGGGTTCCAGGCTGCAATCCCAGTCACTGGCCTGCACATCCACCGGGCGGATCTGCAAGCGATGGCGCCGGGCGTCCTGCAGGATCTGGTCCGGGCTGTAGAAACCCATGGGCCAGCTGTTGATCAACGCACAGGCGAAGGCCGCCGGCTCATGGCATTTGAGCCAGCAACTGGCGTAGGTCAACAAGGCAAAACTGGCGGCGTGGGACTCGGGAAAGCCATAGCTGCCAAAGCCCTTGATCTGCTCGAAAATCTGCGCGGCAAAGGCTTCGCTGTAGCCGTTTTTGAGCATGCCGGTGCGCAGGCGTTGCTGGTGCGGTTCGAGGCCGCCGTGACGTTTCCAGGCCGCCATGGAACGACGTAACTGATCGGCTTCGCCAGGGCCGTAATCGGCGGCGACCATGGCGATCTGCATCACCTGTTCCTGGAACAGCGGCACGCCGAGGGTGCGCTTGAGCACCGCTTCAAGCTGCGGCGACGGATAGGTGGCGGGCTCCTCCTTGTTCCGCCGCCGCAGATACGGATGCACCATGCCGCCCTGGATCGGACCGGGGCGCACGATGGCGACTTCAATCACCAGGTCATAAAAGGTTTGCGGCTTGAGCCTGGGCAACATCGACATCTGCGCCCGCGACTCGATCTGGAACACGCCGAGGGTGTCGGCCTTGCTGATCATCGCGTAGGTGGCCGGGTCTTCCTTGGGGATCGTCGCCAGGCACAGGTCGAGGCTGCGGTGGCGACGCAGCAGGTCGAAACAACGGCGGATCGCGCTGAGCATGCCCAGGGCAAGGATATCCACCTTGAGCAGGCCGACGGCATCGAGGTCATCCTTGTCCCACTGGATGATGGTGCGCTCGGCCATGGCCGCATTTTCCACCGGCACCAGGGTGTCCAATGGGTGTTCGGAAATCACGAAGCCGCCGGGGTGCTGGGACAGGTGCCGGGGGAAGCCGATCAGTTGCTGGGTCAGCGTGAGCACGCGGCGCAGCACCGGGCTGTCGGGGTCGAAACCGCCTTCGCGCAAGCGCTCCACGGGCGGTGCATCGTCACTCCAGCGCCCGCAGCACTCGGCCAGCGCATTGACCTGGTCCGGCGGCAAACCCAGGGCCTTGGCCACATCGCGCACCGCGCCGGCAGCGTGGTAGCTGCTGACCACTGCCGTCAGTGCGGCGCGGGTGCGGCCATAGCGCTGGAACACGTATTGCAGCACTTCTTCGCGGCGTTCGTGTTCGAAGTCGACATCGATGTCCGGCGGCTCGTTACGCTCCCTGGACAGGAAGCGCTCGAACAGCATGTTCATCAGGCTCGGGTTGATCTCGGTGATGCCCAGGGCGAAACACACCGCCGAGTTGGCCGCCGAACCCCGGCCCTGGCACAGGATCGAACGGCTGCGGGCAAAGCGCACGATGTCATGCACGGTGAGGAAATAGCTTTCGTAACCCAGCTCGCTGATCAGCTCCAGTTCGTTATTGATCTGCTGCAAGGTCTTCGCGTCGACCCCTTGCGGCCAGCGCCGGGCGATGCCTTCTTCGGTGACGGCGCGCAGCCAGGATCTGGCGTCATGGCCGGCGGGCACCAGCTCACGCGGGTAGTGGTAGCGCAGTTGGCTGAGGTCGAAGGTGCAGCGGCGCGCGATGGCCAGGGTTTCGTCGAGCAACGACGGCGGATACAGCGCCTGTAACGCCGGCAGACTGCGCAGATGCCGCTCGCCATTGGGATGCAGGCGCGTACCTGCTTCGGCCACCGGCACGTGATGACGGATGGCGGTCATGGTGTCTTGCAGGGCCCGGCGGCCGCGGGCATGCATATGCACATCGCCGCAGGCCACCGCCGGGAGCTGCAAGGTCGCAGCCAGTTGCAGGCGTTGCTCCAGGTGCCGCGCATCATCCTGCCCGCAGTGCAAATGCACCGCCAGCCACAGGCGCCCGGCGAAGGTGCGGCGCAGCCATTGGATCGAGGCCTGGGTGTCGCGGTCTTCGGCGATCCAGAGCGCCAACAGGCCGGGCAGCGGTTGGTCGAAGTCTTCTTGCAGCAGGCGATAACGGCCCTTCTCCGCTCGCCGCCGGGCCAGGGTGATCAAGCGGCACAGGTGTTGGTAGCCGCTGAGGTCTTCCACCAGCAGCAGCAATTTCGGGCCGTTTTCGATGCGCATCTCGCTGCCGATAATCAGCGGCAAGCCCACTGCCTTCGCCGCCTGCCAGGCGCGCACGATGCCGGCCAGGGTGCATTCGTCGGTGATCGCCAGGGCGCCGTAGCCCTGGCGCTTGGCCCGCTCGAACAACTCCAGCGCCGTGGAGGCACCGCGCTGGAAGCTGAAATTGGACAGGCAATGCAGCTCGGCGTAGCTCATGCAAACCAGCCTTGCAGCCACAGCCCATCGCTTTGCCCTACGGTGCGGTAGGCCCAGCCTTGCTGGCCGGCGCGGGTCTGGATCAGGTAATAGTCGCGGCGGATATCGGCGCCATCCCACCAGCCGGATTCAATGCGCTCCGGGCCCATCAGGATCTGCACGCCCGGCTCGGCCAGCAAGGTCGGCTCGTTGAGCAGCCAGCCGGGGCGCTGGACTTTGTTCAAGGTCGGGCACGGGTTTTTATCGGCCGCCGCTTGCCAGGCGCATTCAGGGCGGTGGTCGGCGTGAAAGCGCAGGCCTTGCACCGCTTCATCGCCAAGACGCGCGCGCAGGCGTTCGCGCAGTTGCTCCCAGGGCAGGGTCTGTTGCGGGCGGTCATCGAACAGGTCCTGGCGTTGCGGCACGAACACCGGCAGGTCCTGGGCCACCAGGCGAAAACCGCGCACGGCTGCGCTGACTTGCACCTGCTCCAGGCGCCCGCGGGCCAGTTCGAACAGCATCGCCGCGTCACGCTCGGCGCTGAGCAGGCCGACCTTGATCACGCTGTCCGCGGCCTGGGCGTGTTCCAGGTGCAGGTCGAAACGCTGCACGCCACTGTCGCGGCCACAGAGGAAGGCGGACAGGTCACCGGTCAGACGGCGCAGCGGAAATAGCAGGGCCTGGTGGGATTGCACGTCGAAGTTCAGCTCGATGCGCACATCGAAGCGGTCCGGCGGCTGATAGAACCCCAGGGCCAGCGGCCGCTGCCCGCTCAGGGCATCCAGGTGCTTGAGCAACGTCGCATCAAAGCGCCGCGCCAGGGTGTGCCGGGGCAACGCCTGCACCTGGGCCAGGCTGCGCAAGCCCATGCGCGACAAGGCGATAGCGGCCTGCGGATCAAGGCCGGCGCGGTCAATGGGCAGCGGCGCCAACGCCTGCATCAATGCCTGATCATCGGCCACGGCCAAGCCATCGTAGAGGTTCGCCAGCACCCGCGCCGCCGCCGGGTTGGGGGCGGCGACGATGCGATGACGAAAGCCCAGCTCGGTCAGCTCTTTGCGCAAGCGTGCCTCGAAGCGTGGCCAAGGCCCGAACAGGCCCAGGCTCGACTCGATCTCAAACAGCAAGGCGCGTGGGTAAAACACGCTGACCTGGGAACTGAACTGGTAGGCCCAGGCCGCCAGAAACTGCTGCCAGCGTTCGATTTCCACGGGGTCGTATTCGGCGCAGGCAAAGGTGTTGACCAGGGCATGCGCCGCCGTCAGGGATTGACCAGGGCGCAGGCCCAACGCGTGCGCAGCCGCATTGACGGTTTGCAGGACGCGCCGCTGCGGCGTACCGGCCAGCAGCGCCAGCGGCTCGTCCGGCGCCGGATGCATACGCTGCACCGCGTCCAGCGCCAATTGCGGAAAAACAATACAGACCCAGCGCATGCCAACCTCAGTGCCCGACCAGCGCAATCGGCGCCGGGTGGGCCAGCCCGCCCCGGCACTTGAGCACCCGCACTTGCGCGGGCCGAGCGTCGACCGCCAGGCGCAAGGCGGCCGGCGAGGCGTTGAGCGCTTCACTCAAGGCGCGCCAGGCAAACGCCAGGGTCTGCCCGGTTTCCGCCGCCACCTGCAAGCGACGCAAGGCACGATCATCGGCCTTGCGCGGCCAGCACAACACCGCGCCGCAACTGCCGGAACGCAGGCACTGCTCGACCGCCCACAGCGCATCCCGCTCCTCGGCCCGGACCACCGAGAGCTGGCGCACATCCACCCCGGCGTTCTGCCAGGCGTGGGGGTACGGCGTGTAGGGCGGCGCCACCAGCACTATGCGCTCCCCCGCCGCCGACAACCGCGCCAGGGTTGGCAACACCAGTTGCAGTTCGCCCACGCCGTCCTTGGCCATCAGGATTTCGCTGAGGGCCGACTCCGGCCAGCCGCCCGTGGGCAGCACCGCATCCAGCGCCGCCAGCCCCGTGGGGTGGACGCTGGCCGGTGACGCGGCGGGCCGGCCCTTCCAGACGCGCCCGCCATTGAACAGCGCGTCCAGGGCAACGACGGCGCCCATCAGCCTTGCCTCACCAGGCCGCAGAACACGCCTTCGATGGCCAGGTCCTGATCGGGCCCGACCACGATGGGTTGATACGCGGGGTTGCGCGGCAGCAGGCGCACGCTGTCGCCATTGCGTTCGAAACGCTTGATGGTGACTTCACCGTCCAGGCGCGCCACCACAATCTGCCCGTTCACGGCTTCGGCACTGCGGCGCACGCCCACCAGGTCGCCGTCGAGGATGCCGTCTTCGATCATTGAGTCGCCCTGCACCCGCAACAGATAGTCCGGGGTTTTCGCGAAAGTGGCCGGGTCGAGTTGCAGGCGGCTGTGGACTTCGGCATCGGCGCCGATGGGCACGCCGGCGGCTACTCGGCCCAGGACTGGAATATCCAGCCATTCGGGGCGGGCCGGCTGGTTGAGCAGGCGAATGCCACGGGCTTGGTTGGGGTTGACCTCGATGAAGCCGGCTTCGGTCAGGGCCACCACGTGTTTGCGGGCGACGCTGCGGGAGGCGAAGCCGAATGCCTCGGCGATCTCGGCGAGGCTGGGGGGTTGGCCTTGTTGCGCGATGCGGTCGCGGATGAAGGTCAGGATGGCGGTGCGGCGGGTGGTTAGGGTTGTCATGGAGTACATTTGTACTCCTGTGGGAAATTTCTGACAATAGCCGGTAGTCGGGGTTGGCCTGGGTTGGGTTGGGTGATTGTGTACATATCCGTTTTTTCGGTAACGGCGGCTATTGGTTCCGCTCTTACAGCGGGTCACTTTGGAAAAGCCCCAAAGTAACCAAAGGGCTCTTGCCCCACCACTCGGCACCTCGCTAGTGCTCGGTGTGCCCGAACGAAGGCTTGAATCCGTGGGCCGCCGTCATGGGCCATCCATGGCCCAGGACGGCTAACCCGGCGTCCTGCCGGGTTACCCACGGATTCAAGCCTGCGTTCGGCCAGCGTGGTTTTACGGGGCGCCTAAGATCAAGATCAAGATCAAAAGCCAGAACAGAGCCAGAGCCAGAGCCAGAACAGAGCCAGAGCCAGAGCCAGAGCCAGAGCCAGAGCCAGAGCCAGAGCCAGAGCCAGAGCCAGAGCCAGAGCCAGAGCCAGAGCCAGAGCCAGAGCCAG
>Ga0209913_1000019_pt1 | contig 228211 bp, 184 predicted proteins | sample PersoiDNA2013203_FD_185805 | JGI IMG/M metagenome (GOLD analysis project Ga0209913, IMG submission 185805) | Permafrost soil microbial communities from the Arctic, to analyse light accelerated degradation of dissolved organic matter (DOM) -... | ecosystem: Environmental > Terrestrial > Soil >... | reverse complement strand
TGTGGCGTGCTCAGGTGTCGACAGTCGAGCCCGTGAATCCAGCCCAGGTAATGGGGTAAATAGCGGCTGGCCACGCCGCGGAAGCGGATCAGCCAGTTCTTGAACACGGTATGGTAGCGATTGACGTTCTGGACGTGGATTTCCCCAAGGGCCCGCTCGCCCTGGCGCAAGTTCACGAACCGGTGCGCGATGCCGTGATCTTTCGCAAATTCCCGATACGCTGCCGCTGCATCGGTGGCCAGCAGGACGGCCTTGCCCAGCACAGGTAATAAATGGCGCTGCAACTGCGCCGCCGTGACGGGCCCTCGCCCCGGCACGAAATCGCAGGTGCGCCCCTGCCGGTCGCGCGCCACCAGAATGCAGTCAAGCTCGTTGCTGATGCCCCGCTTTTTGGCCCGGCCGCCGCGCCGACGCGCCGGCCTGGTCAGGTGACGCGAGCCCTTCTGCGATTCCAATCGATACGTTTCGTCTGCCTCGACAATTCCGCTCAAGGGCTTGGGCCGATCATCCTTTGCCATCGCGAGAAAGCGGTGGCGCCAGCGGAAACTCGTGTTGCGGTGGATGCCGGTCGTTTCGGCTGCCGCACGCACTGTCATCGAGCCCAGCATGCACTGCAGGAACGGCAGCCATTTTTCACGCAACCGGATGAAGGCCAGCGGCGTGTTGGTCAGCGCATTGAAGGAGCGGCGGCACTGGCGGCAGCGGTAGCGCTGCAGGCCGCGCAGGATGCCATGACGGTATAGCTGGTCGCCGTTGCAGTGGGGGCAGCGACGCATGCACGCGCCTCGCTCTTCGATGATGGCCAGGCAGTCGGCCAGCAACGCGCAGCCTTCGAATAGCCGGCGCAAGCCTTCTCCCTGCTCCCCAGTCAGCCTGGTCAGCCAGCCCAGGCATTGGGTGCGTACGGCTTGGTACTCGTTGATCTCCATGCTCGCCTCCGTCTTGGCTAATCCCAACTTACGGTATGACAATGGTCGAGCCAACAAGTTCCTTGCGACCGGGGCACAGAGCCATAAAAAATCCGCCGCGGCGGATTTTTTACGAACAAAGCAAAAGAGCCCGGCAAGCCGGGCCCAACCTCAAACTCCGGAACTGGACTCGGGTCCCGGCGCGCCCCCCTCGGCGCCCGGCGGCTCGCCGCCCTGGCGGGAACCGGGGTCCACGCTCTGGCGGTTGCCCGGAATCGGCTTGTCGACCCGTCTTACTTCCGTTTCCGGAAAGTCGACATTCCCGATACCGGGGTGCTCGGTGTCCACGAGCACGAAGTTCTCTTCGCTATTCTTGTTCTTGCGGGAGGTGTCAGATGGAGTCATGCCTATCTCCTTGACGGTATTCCCTCGTCAGCCCTGGCGATTGTCGCCGCGGGCGTTGGTCTGGTTGGGCTGTGCGCCCTGGTCGCTGTTGGCGCCGCTGGTGCCAGCGCTGCGGGTAGCGCTCTGGCGATTGCCGTTCTTGTGGCTCATGGCCCCGGCACGGCGTGCTTCTTCGGACGTGAACTCGTGCGCGGTGCCCTTGGCATGCGCTGCACGTCCCCCTTCGGAAGCGATCTCGCGCTGACGCTGCGGATCCATCGACGCGAAGCCGCGGTTACGGGTCGCGCTTTGCTTGTTGCCTGGCGTACTGCTGCCCTGGGCCTCGCCTTGTCGGCTACCTCGATTGTTACCCTGATTCGATGATGCCATGATCAATTCTCCTGAAGTGCTGCATTGGGGGATTTTTGACGTGGAGTGAGGGGGGATTTCCTGTGCCTGTCCGCTTCACCGACCAGCGACGATCATTGTTATGACGAACGGGCAACAGGAGCATTCATGGTAGTGCAAGCACTGAACAGGAAATATAGGACACTTTCAGGTGTCGGTGTAGGACAGGGACTACTGAGTTGCCAAGGGGAAAAGCGATTCCTCGACTGCCAGATACAGCCTGTCATCCGGCGCCGGCACGATTTCATGCCCGCCTGTAAAGGAACCGAAGGAAGGCAGGATGGCGCGGCGCGGTCCCACCTGGAAGCATGGCAGGCGCATCGATTCGCGTCCCGCGCGCAGCCGGTAGACGGGGTGGACGTGGCCGGCCAATACGTAGCCTTCCACCGCCAGGTCCGGATGGTGGCAGAAGGCGAACGGCCCCAGCGCGTGCGGTTCGTCCACCATTAGCAGCCCCAGCTGCGCGGACGGGTCGCCCGCATGCTTGTCGTGATTGCCCCGCACCAGGGTCAGCACCAGCTCAGGATGGCGTGCGCGCCAGGCCAGCATGGCCTGCAGGGTCGAGGACGCATGCGCGGCGCGGGCGTGCAGGAAGTCGCCCAGGAACAGGATATGGCCGACGTCGTGCGCCGCCAGCAGCGCATCGAGCGCCGCCAGGTTTTCCGTCGTCGTGCCGCGCGGGACGGGCACGCCCAGCGCACGAAATGACGCGGCCTTGCCGAAGTGGATGTCGGCGATGACGAGCATGCGTTCGCGCGGCCAGTACAGCGCCTTCTGTGCCAGCAGCAGCACTTCCTCCCCCGCCAGCAGCACAGGCACGGCGCTCATGGTCCGGCTGCCTTCTCCAGCTCGCGCAGCACGCGCGCCACCCGGTCCGACAGCTTTTCCGTCGTCAGTTTTTCGCGGAAGCGCTCGACCATCAGCGCGAAGCCGAACGGCGTGGCCCGCTTGGTTTCGTGGTAGCTGACGGCGCGGCCCTGCAGCTCCTCCAGCGTGGCGCGCAGCCGGTTCAGCTCCAGCTCCTGCTCCAGCACTTCGCGCTGCGCCTGCGTCAGCAGCAGGTTGCCGGCGTCGTGCTTGCGGAAGACCTCGAAGAACAGCGACGACGAGGCCTGCAGCTGGCGGTTGCTCTTCGGCTGGCCCGGATAGCCCTGGAAGATCAGGCCGGCGATGCGCGCGATTTCGCGAAAGCGCCGCTGCGACATCTCGGTGGCGTTCAGGCTGGCCAGCACGTCCTCCAGCAGGCGCTCGGTGGAAAACAGTCCCACGTCGCGGCCGTGCGGGGCGGCGAAGATTGTCGGCCAGTCGACGTCATCGGGCGCCAGCAGCTCGAAGCCGTAGTCGTTGACGGCGATCGAGAACGTGATCGGCTGCATGCGCCCAATCCGGAACGCGAACAGCGAGGCCAGGCCGATGTGCACGGCCCGGCCCGCGAACGGATAGAGGAACAGGTGGTGGCCCTCGCGGCTGTGCAGGCTCTCCACGACGGTGCGCTGCGGCGTCGGCAGCGCTGACCAGCGCGCCTGGATCTCCAGCAGCGGCGCGATGGCCAGCATTTCCGGGCCGCTGTAGACGCCCTCCGTGACGAGGCGCATCTGCTCCAGCGCCGCGTGCGCCAGCTCGGACGACAGCGGCATCTTGCCGCCCTGCCAGCGCGGCACTGCGCCCTTGGCGCCGGTGGCCCGCTTCACGTAAGCCGTCATCTCGTGCACGCGGATGAATTCCAGGATGCGCCCGCCGAACAGGAAGTTGTCGCCCTTGTTCAGCCGCGAGATGAAGCCCTCCTCCACCGTGCCGATCCTGCCGCCGCTCTGGTACTTCACCTGGATCATCGCCTCGGACACGATGGTGCCGATGCCCATGCGGTGGCGCCGGCCCAGCGCCACGTCCGGCACACGGTAGACGCCCTCTTCGTCCGGCAGCACGCGGCGGTATTCCGGATAGACGGTCAGGCTCTGGCCGCCGCGCGCGACGAAGTCCAGCGCCCACTGCCACTCCTCTTCCGTCAGGTGGCGGTAGGACCAGGCCAGCCGCACTTCGTCGAACAGGTCTTCCGAGCGGAAGCCGCCGCCCAGCGCCACCGTCACCAGGTGCTGCACCAGCACGTCCAGGGGCTTCTCCGGCACGGTGCGGGCCTCGATGTCGCGGTCCTTGACGGCCTGGATGGCGCCGGCCGCCTCCAGCAGTTCCAGGCTGTGCGTGGGCACCAGCGTCACGCGCGAGGCCCGGCCCGGCGCGTGGCCGGAACGGCCGGCCCGCTGCAGCAGCCGCGCCACGCCCTTGGCGCTGCCGATCTGCAGCACCCGTTCGACGGGGAGGAAGTCGACGCCCAGGTCCAGGCTGGACGTGCAAACGACGGCTTTCAGTTCGCCCTTCTTCAGCCCCAGCTCGACCCAGTCGCGCACAGCCTTGTCGAGCGAACCGTGATGCAGGGCGATGATGCCGGCCCAGTCGGGCCGCGCCTCCAGCATGTTCTGGTACCACAGCTCGGCCTGCGAGCGGGTATTGCAGAACACCAGGGTGGTGGCATTTCCTTCGATCTCGTTGACGACGGCCGGCAGCATCTGGATGCCCAGGTGGCCGGCCCAGGGGAAGCGCGACGGGTTGGCGGGAATCAGGGTATCGACCGACAGGTCCTTGCGGATGCTGCCTTCCACCGTCACGCCTTCCAGGCCGGGGCCGAGCAGCACTTCCTTGGCGCGGGCCAGGTTGCCCAACGTGGCGGACAGGCCCCACACCACCAGCGCGCCGTTGCCGGCATCGTGACTGAAGCGGCGCAGGCGCGCCAGCGCCAGCTGCGTCTGCACGCCCCGCTTGTTCCCCATCAGCTCATGCCACTCGTCGATGATGACCATGTCGAGCATGGCGAACTGCGTCACGGCGTCCGCCTTCGACAGCATCAGGGTCAGGCTTTCCGGCGTCGTGATCAGGGCGTCCGGCAGGTGCTTGGCCTGGCGCGCGCGGGCGGCGGACGACGTGTCGCCCGTTCGCGCGTCGATGACCCAGCCGGGCATCAGCTCTGCGCTCGATTCCTGCAGCGCGCGCAAGGTGTCCGCCGCCAGCGCGCGCATCGGCGTGATCCACAGCACGCGCAGGCCGCGCTTGCGCGAGGGCTTGGCGCACATGGCCCGCTGCAATGCGGCGAACCAGACGGCGAAGGTCTTGCCGGAACCGGTGGTGGCATGCAGCAGGCCCGATTCGCCGGCGGCGGCGGCCTGCCACACGGCGCGCTGGAACGGGAACACCTTCCAGCCCCGCCTGGCGAACCAGCCTCCGACTTCGCTTGCCGCCTCGCGCCGGTTCATGCGACCAGGCTGGCCTGCGCCAGCAGTCCTTTCAGCGCGTCGAGCGTGTCGGCATCCTCGATGCTCTTGTCCTCGCGCCGGCGCAGGATGCGGGGAAAGCGCACGGCAATGCCGGATTTGTGGCGTGGCGAGGCGGCGATGCCTTCGAAGCCGATCTCGAACACCATCGTGGGCTTGACGCTGCGCACGGGGCCGAACTTCTCGATGGTGGTGCGGCGCACGGCATTGTCGACCTGGGCGATCTCGGCATCGGTCAGGCCCGAATAGGCTTTTGCGAACGGCACCAGCTGGCGCTTGCCGTCGCCGTCGCTGTCCCACACGGCGAAGGTGTAGTCCGTGTACAGCGAGGCGCGCCGGCCGCTTCCCGCCTGGGCATAGATCAGTACCGCGTCGACGCTGTACGGATCGATCTTCCACTTCCACCACGTGCCAACGTCCTTGGTACGGCCCACGCCATACTGGGCCGCGCCGGCCTTGATCATCATGCCCTCGACACCGCGGGCGCGCGACTCGGCGCGGATCGTCGCCAGGTGCTCCCAGCTATCGGCCTTCACCAGCGGCGAGATGCGCAATGCGGGCAGCGCCACGCGCTCGACCAATTGTTCGAGCAGGGTGCGGCGTTCGCACTGGGGCAGCTTGCGCAGGTCGACGCCATCGAGTTCAAGCAGGTCATACGCCACCAGCGCGGCCGGCAGCTCGCCCAGCAGCTTGGCAGACAGCGTCTTGCGCCCGATGCGTTTCTGCAGGTCGGCGAACGGCGCCGGCATCTCGCTGCCCGGCTGCCAGATCAGGAGCTCGCCATCGACGACGGTGCCGTCGGGCAGGCGGATCGCGGCCACCTCGGGGAAGCGTTCCGTGATCAGGTCCTCGCCGCGTGACCACAGCCAGTTGGCGCCGCCCCGGGCCACCAGCTGGGCGCGCATGCCGTCGTATTTCCACTCGATTTGCCAGTCCTCCAGCGCGCCCAGGGTTTCCGGCGCTGCCTGCAGCTGGTGAGCCAGGAAGAAGGGGTAAGGCTGGCCGCCCCGCATCGCGTGTTCCTGGTCCGACTGCTCGGCGATCAGTTGCAGGAAGCCTTGCGCCGTGGGGCTGACACTGCCATCCGTCCAGCCCATCAGCCGCTGTGCAATCAGTTTCGAGTCGACCGCCGCGATGACGGACAGCGCGCGGGTGACGAGCAGCTTGGAGACGCCGACGCGAAAGCCACCGCCGATCAGTTTGACGAGCAGGAAGCGTTCGCGCGTTTCCAGTTCGTCCCAGTAGCTGAACAGGGCCTGGCGGATGGTCTCCGGCGCGGCACCACGCAGCGGTGCGATGCGCTGCTCGATCCACGTGGCCAGGCCGATGTCGCTTTGCGTCTTCGGCGCCGGCAGGATGTGGGCGATGGTCTCGGCCAGGTCGCCGACGGCGTGGTAGCACTCGTCGAACAGCCACTCGTCCAGCCCCGCGTATTCGGTGGCGTACTGGCGCAGCAGCTTGACCGGCACGGCCTGGCGCGGCTTGCCGCCGGCCAGGAAGTAGACGGCCCACGCGGCGTTCTCCGGCGCGGCGCTGGCGAAGTAGGCCTTCAGCGCCTCGAGCTTGCGGTTGGTGGCCGTGGTCTCGTCGAGATCGGCGTACAGGCGCGCGAATTCACGCATCGACGTCCTCCTCGCCGGCCCGGTCGACCCGGCGGCGCGCTTCGGCCGTGCCGGCGGCGCGCGCGGCGTCGGCCTTTTCCTTCACGGCCCAGCGCTTGGCGACAGGGTCGGGTTCTTCCACCGGCGCCGGCACCGGCTCGACGGCTTCCTGCGCGATGACGCCTTCGGCCGCCGCGCCCGCCTCGGCCGCGTTCTCCGCTTCGTCGTCGCCGTATTCCGTGTCGAAGCCCTTCGCATCCAGGCCGTTCTGGCACAGCCAGCGCACCATCGTGGGAATCGAGCCGTGCGTGACGATGACCTTATCCGCTTCCGTGGCCTTGATGGCGGCCATCAGGCCGGGCCAGTCGGCATGGTCGGACAGCACAAAGCCCCGGTCCACGCCACGGCGCCGGCGTGCGCCGCGCAGCAGCATCCAGCCGCTGGCGAAGGCGTCGCTGAAGTCGCCGAAGCGCTTGACCCACGTCGAGCCGCCCGCCGATGGCGGCGCGATGATGATGCTGCGCTTGATGTCGGCCTTGTCGACGTCCGTCACCATATGCGTTTCCGGCAGCGGCACGCCGGCGGCCCGGTACACGCGGTTGAGCGGCTCGACGGAGCCGTGGCAGATGATGGGGCCGATGCTGGCATCCAGGCCCGACAGGATGCGCTGGGCCTTGCCGAAGGAGTAGCACAGCATCAGGCTGGCGCGGCCCTCGGCCACGTTCTTGCGCCACCAGGCGTTGATGTCGTCGAAGGTCTGCTGTTGCGGCTCCCACCGGTAGATCGGCAGGCCGAAGGTGGATTCCGTGATGAAGGCATGGCAGCGCACCGGCTCGAACGGCGCGCAGGTCGCGTCGCCCTCGACCTTGTAGTCGCCGGAGGCGACCCACACTTCGCCGCCGCATTCCATCCGTACCTGGCTCGATCCGAGCACGTGGCCGGCCGGGTGCAGCGAGATGCGCACGCCGTTATGCTCGACCACTTCGCCGTAGGCCAGGCCCTGCACGGTGATATCGCCCAGGCGCGACTTCAGGATGCCCACGCCCGGCTCGGCCGCCAGGTAGTGGCCGTGGCCGACGCGGGCATGATCGCCATGGCCGTGCGTGATGACGGCGCGGTCCACCGGCCTCCACGGGTCGATATAAAACTGGCCCGGCACGCAGTACAGGCCCTCCTTGCGAACAACGACCATATCGGACATCACGGCTCCCTCAATGCTTTGACCCATTGTAGCCAAAGGCCCCTGCCCGATATGTCCGCTACCGTACGGTGCGCGGGTCAAGCACTCCCGGGCTGCACGACGCCCTGGCACGCGCACCGCCAATTCGGTTTCAGACACCTAAATCCGCACCGCCAATTCGGTGTCAGACACCTAAATCTCGAAAAGGCAAGAAAACCGATGTCAGACACCGGTTATTTTATTGCTCCAAAACCGGTGTCAAAACCGGTGTCAGACACCGGTTTTCAATCTCGGTGTCAAACACCTGAATCCCGAAAAGGCAACAGTTGCTTGAAAACTGGTGTCAGACACCGGTTATTTTGTTGCTCCAAAACCGGTGTCAGACACCGGTTTTGGGGCAACTTCCTGGATCTAGGTGTATGACACCGTGGATATAGGTGTCTGACACCGAATTGGCGAATTGCCGAATTGGCAGCGCGGGGATTGGCGGTGACGGGGCAGTCACCGTTGGATGTGGTTCGCCGGGCGCGGGGCCCGGCGGTGGGTCAGGCCAGTTGGACGAACTCGGCCATGAAGGTCTTCGTCGTGTTCTCGGGGAATTCGATGGTGACCTGGTCGCCGGCGACGGAGAGTACGGTGCCGATATCGAACTTGGGTACGCGCACCTGGCTGCCGATGGCGATCATCGGTACGGGTGGCACGGACGGTTCCGGTGCCGGTTCGAACAGGATCTGCTCGCCCTCCTCGGCCTGGACGGATGGGGGCGACACGCAGTTGTCGCAGCAGCCGCAGTGTTCCAGGCCGGCCGACGAGTCGCCGAAATAGTCCAGCATCAGCTTCCAGCGGCAGTAGCCGCTTTGCGCGTAGCCCACCATCTGCTCCAGCGAGGCGCGGTCGCGCTCCTGCTTTTCCTGGTAGATGGCGGCCAGCCGCTCGAAGATGGCAGTCTCGGGATCGCGGTTGGTCAGCAGGTAATCGAGCTTGCGGTTCTGGCGCAGCAGCTTGCCGTCCTTCAGCAGCTTCAGGCACACCTTCAGCTTGCTGTCGTTCAGCTCGGGCAAGGTGTCGGCCAGCACGCCGGCCTGGCAGGGCACCAGGGGCACGATGGCATCGTAGACGGTGCGCAGCTCGTCCGCGCTGGGGTAGTGCTTGACGAGGAAGAACTGCTGCAGGCGCTTGTCGTCCTGGAAGTACAGCAAGGTGCATTCAGCCGGTTCGCCGTCACGCCCGGCGCGGCCCGACTCCTGGTAGTACGCCTCCAGATTGCCCGGCACCTGCAGGTGGATGACGAAGCGCGTGTCGCTCTTATCGATGCCCATGCCGAAGGCGTTCGTCGCCACCATCACGCGGCACTCGCCGTTCATGAACAGGTCCTGGTTCTCCTTGCGCTCACGCGCCGGCAGGCGGCCGTGGTACAGGGCCACGCTTTCGCCAGCCTGCTTCAGGGCTTCGTGCATTTCCTCGGCCGCCTTGACGGTGGCAGCGTAGATGATGCCCACGCCCGGTGTCTCCCGCACCAGGCGTAGCGCCTCGGCTGTCTTCTCGGCGGGGTTGGTGATCTGGATGACGCGGTAGTTCAGGTTGGGGCGGTAGATGCCCGTGTTGACGACCTTCATGCGCGCATTGAGCTGGCGGCCGATATCGTCGATGACGTCCGGCGTGGCGGTGGCCGTCAGCGCCAGCACGGGCGGGTTGTCCAGCGCGCGGCGGGCGGCGCCGATTTCCAGGTAGGCCGGGCGGAAGTCGTGGCCCCATTGCGAGATGCAGTGGGCCTCGTCGATCACCAGCAGGGCGATTTCAGTCTCCTTCAACACGTCGAGGAATTCCGGCGTGGCCAGGCGTTCGGGGGTGCAGAACACGATCTTGCTGAGGTTGTCGCGGATGCTGTCCAGCGCGGCCAGTTCCTCGCCGCGCGACAGGCTGCTGTTCAACTGGGCGGCGCCGATGCCGATTTCCTCCAGCTTTTCCAGCTGGTCCTTCATCAAGGAGATCAGCGGCGAGACGACGATGGTCGTGCCTTGCAGGATCGATGCCGGAATCTGGTAACACAGGGATTTGCCGCTGCCCGTGGGCATGATGGCCAGCGTATCGTGGCCTTCCAGCACACTGTCGATGACGCTGCGCTGGCCATCGCGCAACTGGTCGACGCCGAACACATTGCGCAGCAGGTTGCTGATCAAACGTGTGCGCGCCGTGCCTGCGCGTTGGGCCGTGCGCTTTTCGGCCGCCGTCATGTTTCTCGTTACCATGGAGTTGTCCCTTGTCTCGCCCCCTTGTGGGGTGCTTGCCTGTCGTAGCAATCACTGTAGGCGGCGCAACGCTCAGATACCATAGGACGCAACCTACAAAAATCGTAGGAGAGTGGCGAGAGGCGGCTTCGGTATTGATCCTGGCCCTGGACCCCGGCCTTGGACCGCGGCCTTGGACCCCGGCCTTGGACCCCGGCCTTTAAGCCGTTCCGCTCAGCCGTGGCTCAGCACGGCATAAACGACCATCAGCAACCCGGCCAGGGAGACCAGCCACACCAGCGAGCGTACCATCGGGATGCCCAGCGCATACAGGGGCACGTAGACGACGCGCGCGACCAGGTACATCCAGCAACCCCACAAGGTGAGGTTGCCTTCGGCACCGCCCACGTGCGCCGCCAGCACGGCGGCGGCGAACAGGGGCAAGGTCTCGAACAGGTTCTGCTTGGCCCGTTCCAGCCGTGCCGTCACCTTGCCCGGCGGCGGCGGCGCTTCGTCGCGCGCGCTGGCGTTGTAAGCCACGCCCGTTTCCTTCGTGCGCAGGCTCGAATGCAGCAGGATCTGGACGATCGCCAGGACCAGGGTCCAGCCCAACAGGGTCAGTTCGGTGCTCATGATTGCCTCATCGTCGTCGTGAAAAAGGGATCAGCGGGCCTGGCGCGCCTGGTCCAGCGCGGCCTGCAGTTCGAGCAGGTCGTAGGGTTTGCGCAGGCAGGCCGCCTTGAATTCGAGATGGTCCAGCGCTTCCTTGCCGTAGCCGGTCGAGAAGATCACCTGGACGTCGCGCGCGGCCAGCACCTTGCGCGCCAGTTCGATGCCGGAGATGCCGGGCAGGCTGACGTCGGTGAACAGGATGTCGAACTCCTGCGCCTGCATCAGCTCCCACGCCGCCTCGCCGTCGGACACGCCGGACACCGTGTGCCCCAGCATGCCCACCAGCTCGCACACCATCTGCTGCGAATCGAGGTTGTCCTCGACCACCAGCACGCGCAAGGACGCGTCGCGCCCGATGGCCGGCTGCGCTTCCAGCAGGTTGCCGCTGTCGATGGAATGGGCGCCGTCCCGGCGCGCACGCGCCAGCGCCGCCTGGCTGCGGTTATTCAGCACGTGGCGCAGCTTGCGTGCCAGTTCCTCGCGCCGGTAAGGTTTGCTGAGAAGTTCCAGGCCCGCGTCCAGGCGCCCGCCATGGACGATGGAGTTTTGCGGATAACCGGACGTGAACAGCACCGCCATGCCCGGCTGCAGCTCCTGCGCGATGCGCGCCAGCTCCGGGCTGCGCAAGGCGCCCGGCATGACAACATCCGTAAACAGCAGGTCGATGGCCTCGCCCGATTCGACGATGCGCAGCGCCTGTTCGCCATTCTCCGCATGCAGCACGCGGTAGCCCAGCGCGGCCAGCATGTCGATGACGACGGTGCGCACACCCTCGTCGTCCTCCACCACCAGGATGGTTTCGCTGCCGCCCGTGACGGGGCCGTCGCGCGGCGCCATGTCGTCCACCTCGGCCATCATCGTGCGCGGCAGGTAGATCTTGACGCTGCTGCCCTGTCCCGGTTCGCTGTAGATCTTGATATGGCCGCGGCTTTGCTTGACGAAGCCATATGCCATCGACAGGCCCAGGCCCGTGCCCTCGCCTTCCGGCTTGGTGGTGAAGAAGGGCTCGAAGGCGCGCTGCAGCACCTCGGGTGTCATGCCGCAGCCGGTGTCCGTCACGGACAGCATCACGTACTGGCCGGACGGCACGTCGACCAGGTTGTTGACGTAGTACTCGTCCAGCACCGCGTTGCCCAATTCGATGGTCAGTCGCCCCGCGCCCTGCATGGCGTCGCGCGCGTTGATGGCCAGGTTCAGGATGACGTTCTCGATCTGGCCCGGGTCGACCAGCGTATTCCATAAGCCGCTGCCGACGACGACCACCAGCTCCACCGCCTCGCCCAGCGCGCGGCGCAGCAGTTCATCCATGTTCGACACCAGCCGGCCCAGGTCCGCCACCACCGGCTGCAGCGGCTGGCGCCGCGCGAAGGCCAGCAGCTGCGACGACAGCTTGGCGCCCCGTTCGACGGCGCCGACGGCCATGTCGAGCCGGCGCCGCGCCACGTCGTCGGCCTGCAGGTGCTGGCCCAGGAGGTGCAGGTTGCCCGAGATGATCTGCAGGACGTTGTTGAAGTCGTGCGCCACGCCGCCCGTCAGCTGGCCCACCGCTTCCATCTTCTGGGCCTGGCGCAGCGCTTCCTCGGCCTTGTCACGTTCGGCGATTTCGCGCGCCACGCGCTGCTCCAGCGTGTCGTTCAGGTCGCGCAGCGCGGCCTCGATGCGGCGCCGTTCCGTGATGTCGGTCTTGACGGCGATCAGGGCGACGGGCTGGCCGGCGCCGTCGTCGAGACGGCTCATGCTGCTGGAGATCCATACCCACGTACCGTCCGGCCGCACGTAACGCTTCTCGATCGTGAACGGCTCGCCCGTGTCGACCAGCCGCGCCACCAGCACGCGGTTGCCGGCCATGTCGTCCGGGTGGATCAGGTCGTCCATGTGCAGGCCCAGGATGGCGTCCTCGTCGCGCCCCAGCATCCGGCACAGGGCGCCGTTGACGCGCTGGAAGCGCCCGTCCAGGCTCAGTTCCGACAGGCCCACCGAGGCCTGGCCGAAGATGGCCGCAAGCCGGTCCTGGCTGGTGCGCAGTTCCTGCTCGATCTGCTTGCGTCCCGTGATGTCGAAGGCCACGCCGACATAGCGGCGCTGCGCCTCGGTCGGCCCTTCCAGAGCCTCGCCCTGGCGCGCCACCCAGCGCACCTCGCCCGTATCGGGGCGGCGGATGCGGTACTCCGTATAGGCCAGCGGATTGGCCTGGTCGCGCAGCCGATGCGGTCCCACCTTCTCGCGATCGCGCTTGTCGACCAGGGCCACCAGCATGTCCTGCGTCACCTCGACGTCGTCCGGCAGGCCCCACACGCGGCGATACTGGTTCGACACCACCAGCTTGCCGGTGGCGGGAAACCACTCGAAGCTGCCGATGCCGCCGGCCTGCTGCGCCATGCGCAGGCGCTCCTCGGTGATGATGCGGTCGGTGACGTCGATGCCGTCGACGAACACACCCGTCACGCTGCCGTCGGCTGCGCGCAGCGGCTGGTAGACGAAGTCCAGGTAGCGCGGCTCCAGCTGGCCGGGCGCCTTCAGCAGCTCCACTTTCTGCTGGCGGCCCACGTACGGTTCTCCGCTGGCATAGACGCGGTCGAGCAGGTCGACGAAGCCCTGGTCGCGCACTTCCGGCAGCGCGTCGGCGACCCGCTTGCCGACCACGTCGCGCCCGCCCACCAGTTGCTGGTAAGGGGAATTGGCGAGCTCGAAGACGTGCTCCGGCCCGCGCAGCACGGCCATGAAACTGGGCGCCTGTTCGAACAGCTCGCGCAGCAAGGTGGTTTCGGCGCGCAGGCGCCGGTTCTGCTGGTCCAGTTCGAGGCGGTCGCGCTCCATGCGGCGCTCGCGCTGGACCCGACGCGTCACCTCGACCACCGTGCACAGCACCCCGCCCACCTCGCCGCAGCTGTCGTACACGGGGGTGTAGAACAGGTCGAACCACACTTCCTCCGGGCTGCCGTTGCGCAGCACCGTGAAGCCGGCGCCCTGATGCTGGCGCGTCTCGCCCCGGAAGCCCGCTTCCAGGATGGCGCGGTTCCAGTCCCAGATCTCCGGCCACGTGTCCGGCACGGTGCCACCAAGCGCCCCGGGATGCCGGGCGCCCGCGATCTCGGCATAGCCGTCGTTATAGATCATCACGTGCTGCGGTCCCCACATCAGCACCATCGCCACGGGCGAGTTCAGCACGATGTCGACGGTGGTGCGCAAGGCCGGCGTCCAGCTGCCCGGGGCACCCAGCGCCGTGGCGCTCCAGTCGAAGGCGCGTACCAGTTCGCCGACGGCGCCGCCGCCGCGCGGCCGATACGTATCCAGGCCGCTCATGGCGGCGTCGCCGGGGCAGTTCATGCGGCCTGTCCGGCCAGCGCGGACGCACCGTCGGCCTGCTGCGCGCTGCCCTGGCGCGGCAAGGTCACCGTGGCCACCGTGCTGCCACCGTCGGCAAGCAAGGTCAGCTCGCCGCCGTGGGCGCGCACGAAGGTGCTGGCCGTGTACAGGCCCAGCCCCAGGCCCTGGCCGGACTTGCGGATGTCGCCACGGCGCTGGAAGGGCTCGGACATGCCGACCAGGCATTCGGCGGCGATGGCGCCCCGGTTGCTGATGGTGATGCGCAGGCGTCGCGGGTCGGTGCCGTCCAGCCGCAGGTGCACGGGCTGGTCCGGTTCGCCGTGCTGCAGCGCGTTGTCCACCAGGTTCGACAGCGCCTGCGACAGGATGCCGGCATCGACCGGCGCGGCTGCGTCGCCGCTGCGCTCGATGGTGACGCGCGAAGGTCGCTCGGGCGCGACGAATTCCTCGGCGATGGCGCGGCACAGCTGGTCGACGTCGTGCGCGGCCGGGCGCAACACCATCTCGCCGGCCCGGATGCGGGCCAGGTCCAGCATCTGGTCGACCATCTGCGCCATGCGCCGTGCGCTGCCCTGGATGCGCTGCGCCGTCACGGCCACCTTCGGATGGTCCGTCATCATCGGCAGCAGCATGGCGCCGTTCATCACCACCGACAGCGGCGTGCGCAGGTCGTGCCCCAGCACGGCCATGAACATCTCGTTCAGGTGCAACGCGCGCCGCAGCTGTTCGAGCTGCTGCGACATCTGCTTCTTCTGCTGATACAGCTCGACGAAGACATTGACCTTGCTGACCAGGGCCTTGGCGTCGATCGGCTTGTACAGGAAGTCGACGGCGCCGGCCTCGTAGCCGCGGAAGCTGTAGCTCGGCTCGCGCGAGGCGGCGGTCAGGAAAATCAGGGGAATGGCGCGGGTGCGTTCGCTGCCCCGTATCAGTTCGGCCAGCTCGAAGCCGTCCATGTTCGGCATCTGCACGTCGACCAGGGCCAGCGCCACCTCGTGCACCAGCAGCAGCTCCAGCGCCTCGGCGCCGGAGGCGGCTTTCAGCAGGGTGATGCCGGGCCGCGCCAGCAGGGCGTCGATGGCGATCAGGTTCTGCGGAACGTCGTCCACGACCAGGATATTGATGGGTGCAGCCATGGCTGCCGGGTTGGATGCTGTCACGACGTCTCTTCGTTTCGATGGATCATCGATGGGAAAACCGGACGCAACAAGCCGTTGGACGCGCGGCGGCGCCGGCGGCGGACGGTTATTGCGATGAGCCCGAATGGTACCAGTATTTGCCAAAATGACAGCGCATTGTTGGACGGCGACCACGCCTCAATTCGTTCCCGCTGAACGAGAGTCGTTTCCAATTCGCAAATTCTCGATGCAAGCGGGAGCAGACGCCATACGCCATTTCAGGGTAACATCGCGGCTTTTCGAACCACGCCTTTTCACACCGGACCCCCATGACTTTCCACCTTAGCGATACCGCCTACGGCACCGATACGCCGGCCGCGAAACAGACCATGTACGCCGACCTGCGCTCGCAGCTGCAGGGGCTGGTGCAAGGCGAAACGGACTGGATCGCCAACACGGCCAATTTCAGCTCGCTCGTCTTTAACACGATGCCGGGCCTGAACTGGGCCGGTTTCTATTTCCTGAAAACGCAGGATGAGCTGGTGCTGGGCCCGTTCCAGGGCAAGCCGGCCTGCATCCGCATCAAGCGGGGCCGCGGCGTATGCGGCACGACGGTGGAGAAAGGCGAGGCCATCGTGGTGGCGGACGTGCATGCCTTCCCCGGCCATATCGCCTGCGACGTCAATTCGCGTTCGGAACTGGTGGTGCCCGTGTTCTCGAAGGGCGAGATCGTCGGCGTGTTCGACCTGGACAGCCCGCTGCCGAACCGCTTCGACGCCGTCGATGCGGAGGGTATCCAGTCCCTGGTGAAAATCCTCGAAGGGACGCTGGCGTAAGGCTGCCGCTACACCAGCAAGGCCGCGCTCATCGACTTGGCCTGCGCGGCCGCCTCTTCCAGCAGCGCGGCGGTGGCCGGCTCGTTCAGGTACTGCAACAGGGCCGTGCTGCGGGTCAGGCCGGGGTCGTCGCGCGACGGCAGCGGCGACTGCACGGGCGACAGCTGCCGTGCCAGCAGCAGGGTGTCGCGCAGGCCCTGGGGCGGAATGCCGATGGCGCCGCCCCGCAGTGACACGATGGCCAGGGCCACCGGCTCGGGCACCTGCAACTTCTTCATGATCTCGCGCGCGATGATTTCCTGCGCCGCGCCCAGCCACTCGTCCGGATCGTCCAGCAGGCCGGGCATCGTATCGGCCCTGCCCAGCAGATAGAAACCACCCACCTCATGCATGATGCCGGCGAACAGCGCGGTATCGGCGTCGATCCGCGTGATGCGCTGCGCGATCACGTAGGCCAACGCCGCCACGTGGGCCGAGTAGCGCCACAGCTGCTCGGCCTGGGCGCGCAGGCCTGGATCGACGATGCGGGCGCCGAACTGGCGCACCACCATGGCGGCCGCCAGCGAATAGAGGTTGCGGTAACCCAGCCGCATCACGGCCGTGCGTACGCTGGTGGCCAGCGCGGCGCCGTTGGAGCGGAACACGGCCGAATTGGCCAACGCCACGGCGCGGGCCGCCAGCACGGGTTCGGCCAGCAGCTTCTTGATGACGTCTTCGTCGTGGCAGGCCGGGTCGGCCAGGCACAGTTGCAACGACAGGGCCGCGTTGACGCTGGTGGGAAAGACCAGCTCGCCACGCTGCGCCTCGGCCACGATCACGGCGAAGTCCTTGATTTTTTCCTTTTCCATGGCAGCACTATAACCGTGATTGCTACCGATTAAATAGTTATGGCAGCAAAAAAGCGGCACCGGTTGGCCCTCCCTGCCACCCCACCGCGCCGTCCCGCCGGTGGAGCACTGATCCGTAGTATCATCGGCGCTTGAGGGGCCGGGGCCCGCCGCATACAGGAAGCACCATGGAACTCGCACAACGCAATTCAGGTATCGCCGTCGTGGGCGATATCCCCTGGGGCGCCCACTTCTGCCAGTTCTATCGCGACGAGGCGGACCTGATCGAGACGCTGGTTCCGTTCTTCACGGCCGGCCTGCTGGCCAACGAGGCCTGCCTGTGGATCACGTCAGGATCGCTCGATGCGGACAAGGCCGCCGCCTTGCTGCACGCCGCCGTGCCCGACCTGGACCGCCGCATCGCCGCCGGCCAGCTGGAGATCGTGCCGATCAGCCACTGGTATGCGCCCGGCGACGTCTTCGAAGCCGATGCCGTGTTGACCGGCTGGATCGAGCGCGAACGCCTCGCGCGGGAGCGCGGCTTCGACGGCCTGCGCCTTTCCGGCGACACGATCTGGGTCCAGCGCTCCGGCTGGAACGACTTTATGCACTACGAACGCAAGGTCAACGGCGCCTTCCGCAGCCTGCGCCTGGTGGCCCTTTGCACCTATTGCTCCGACACGTGCACGGCGTCGGACGTCATCGACGTGTGCAGCCACCACGAGTTCGCGCTGGCACGGCGCCAGGGTGCGTGGCAGCTGCTGGAAAGCTCGTCGCTGAAATCGGCCAAGGAAGAACTGGTGCGCCTGAACGCGGAGCTGGAGGGCCGCGTCAGCGAACGCACGGCGGACCTGAACGCGGCGCTGCGCGCGCGCGACGAGTTCCTGGCCATGCTGGGCCACGAGCTGCGCAATCCCCTCGCCCCGATCCGCACCGCATCGGAATTCATCCAGAAGGCGGCGCCCGCGGCATCGCCGATTGCCCGCAGCTCGGAAATCCTGAACCGGCAGGTGACGCACCTGGCGCGCCTGGTGGACGACCTGCTCGACGTGGCCCGCATCACGCAAGGCCACGTCCAGGTCGAACGGCGCGACGTGTCGCTGGCCCATGTCATCGACATCGCGGTGGAGCAGGCAGCGCCCTTCCTGGCCCAGCGCCGCCACGCCTTCACGATCGCCCTGCCCGACGCGGGCGTGACGGTCCATGCCGACCCGACCCGCCTGGCCCAGGTCTTCGGCAACCTGCTGCACAACGCGGCCAAATATACGCCGGACGGCGGCACCATCGCCATCGCTGCGGGGCTCGAGGACGGACATGCCGTCGTGCGGGTGCGCGACAGCGGCGCCGGCATTCCGCGCGACCAGCTGGGATCGATCTTCGAGCTGTTCTCGCAATTGCCCCGCTCCCTGGCCCGCTCGGATGGCGGCCTCGGCATCGGCCTGACCCTGGCCAAGCGCGTCGTCGAGGCACACGGCGGCACCATCGAGGCACGCAGCGACGGCCCGGACCAGGGCAGCGAATTCGTCGTCACCCTGGAGCTGGCCGGCGTGGCTGCCGCCGCCGCGATCAAGCTGGAAGCCGCTCCCGAGCAGCTGCGGATGCCCGTCGCCCCGACACCGTTCCTCGTCCCGCACGCCTGCGGCCACGATGACGTGCAATCCGGCGCTCCAATCGTGCGCACGCACGGCATCCCCGCAGCCTGACCAACCCTCAACTTTTCGCCCGCGCCTCGTCCTCGTCCACAGAGAGGGGCGGGCGCGTTCGCGCCACCTGCGCGGACGGCTCAGCCAGAAAAAAATAGCTACCTATAGTGACAAAATGCAATCGTGCGTTGCAAGTATGCATACACATGTTAGGATTTGCTTAATTGTTCAACTTGTTCAACCCACCAAAGAAGGTACCTCATGAAAAAAGTATTCGCCAGCAAGATCGCCACCTCCCTCCTGCTGTCCGCCGGCCTGCTTGCCAGCGGTGTTGCCGCCGCCGATGAAACGCTGACGTTCGACGCAGCCGGCAATGCAATCTTCGGCATGACCCACGCCACGGCCGGTACGTACGAAGATACGTTCCTGTTCGGCGTGGACACCAATACCCAGGCCTGGCTGAGCGGCACCGCCGCCATCGGCAAGACCTTCATCAACGGTTCGCGCATCGCCAACTACGCGATCTCGAACATCACGTTCTTCTCGGAAGTGAACGGCGTGCGCACCAACCTGGACACCGACTTCTCGAAAGTCGGCGGCATCGAGTTCTTCCCAGTCGACAGCCTGCTGAACGGCAACTACGGCTTCACCGTCTCCGGTTCGACCGCAGCCGGCGGTTCGTACGCTGGCAACCTGAACGTCGTCACGGCGCCAGTACCAGAGCCATCGACCTACGCCATGCTGGGCCTGGGCCTGGGCCTGCTGGCCTTCACGGCTCGCCGCAAGTCGAACAACAAACTGGGTTAATTTCCCGGCTTGATGTGAAAAAAAACCCGCTTCGGCGGGTTTTTTTTCGTTGGCATACGTCTTTCCACATCCGTCACCGCTCCTGGGCCAAGGCCCCCGCCGGCATGGACCTCGTCGCCCTCGGCGCTGCAAGCAGAAGCTGTTTTGCTGCCGCAAGCCTCGCCTGTCGCTCATGCGCTCCCGCCCAGCCCCCACCCCGAAACAGGTAAAATGCAGCCCTGACAAGGTCGCGGCCTTTCGCCGCGCCAGCCTTACCGAAGCCAACACATGAACGCCCCAGCCGAAATCAATGCCGCCGCTGTCAAGAACAGCCCCGCCGAAAAAGTCACGCCCATGATGCAGCAGCGTTTTCCTCTATGAGAAGCCCCTCACCTTCGGAAAAGCTACGCCAAATGTTACGCTTTGTTTCTTTTGAGCAATTTAAGCGGAAGGGCGTGGTTCTGTATAAAATGCACCAGAGTAGAAGTGAGAGCTGTCATCATGCAGAGCCCGCAGCCGTCGTGAAAGTTAACCAATGTCAATCAAAGATACCCCGATAAAACCAACTTGCCGATACGGACATGGTGACTTGTTCGAAGTGCATGCACCCGAGGAAGAGCGCAAAAGCGACGTGTCAGAGTTCGGATTCGTACAGCGGAATGGCCTTGGAGCACTTTTTGTGGGCAAGTTATTTGTATGTTCAACTTGTGGCTACACGGAGTTTTTTGACACCGACCCACGTGCCACGCTTCAGCAGACCTTGGAGAGCAGGCGTGGCAATAATTAAGAAATTCCCGACCAGGTCCACGTTGATTGCGGATGGGGGCGAACCGCCGTATGATGGGGACATGGAAGCTAGGATCAAAAAGCTAGAGGACCACACTGACGACGTTCGCGATCGCCTTACGAAGATTGAGGTTAGGCTTGAGCAGTCGGCGACGAAAGCGGACCTGCATGAGCAGACGCAAACGATGATCAAGTGGTTGATCGGCACTGCATTGACAGTCGCGGCACTTGGCCTTGCGCTTCTAAATTTCACTAAGTCGTCGCCAGCCGGCCAGACCCAACCGCAGGTAATGCAGCAGAGTCAGCCTGCTTCGGTAGTGTATTTAGCCGTACCTGCAGTGCCCGCCATGCCTGCGAGCTCTGCCAGTGCGAACAATAAAACACCGGAGCGATAAGCATTTAAGTGGGACGCGCTCGCATTTCCGAAGTACGAACTTGGATTGTGGTTCCTGTTGTCGTGGGTTCGAGCTCCATCAGCCACCCCAAAAATTCTCAGCGAAACAATGACTTAAAGAACGTCCTTTGTTTCGCAATGTGAAAGTTCCAACGATTTCGAGAACTTTCCAATAGACGGTCGCCACGGCGGCCGTTTTTTTTCGTCTGTACTTGGCTCGTGCAGACGTCTGCAATCCCACGCGTGAGCGGATCAGGCGAGCTTCGATGGCTCTTGATCATCGCCAAACAGTCTCAGCGACAAGTGAAACAGAATCCCATGCACTACTCTGCAACAGGAGAACGGCATGGCGATCGACGTGTACCTCTTCATAGATGGCCTGCATAAGGGCACCTCGAATTACTCGTTTTCGGCGTGAGCAATGCCACGCGAAACTCGATTCCGCGTTCCAGCATCGTCTCAGCAGCGTGATTTTCGGAAGGCCACGCACCTTCGGCCAGGCAGGTTTGGCAGCCAGAGACTGCCAAACTGCAGTTTAGAACGGCGCCAGGCCACGTTCTTTCAAGAAAACGAGGCGCTTGAGGTTGTAAGTGGCTGCCTTCAGCTGCAAGGTGAATGTGGCGCGCACTATGCCAAGGCATCGCACCAGCCTGCCGCCCATCTGGCTCAGCGCCCCGAATACGTGTTCAACCCGGGCACGCGGCGTGGCGATCGCGCGGTTGCGCTGCTTTTGCGTCTCCGAAATTCCCTTCGTGGCATGCCCTCGGCGCTGGATATACACGCGCCATCCAGCTTGCTTTAGCCTGGCCTCACGCTCGATGCTGGGATAACCCCGGTCAGCGTACACAGCACGGCTGGTGTTGCTCGGGTCGAGCAGCTCCTCAAAGACATTTGTGTCAGCCACCGCAGCATGCGTGATGGCGATCTTTCGGATCAGCTTGCAACGCTTGTCGACGCTGGCATGCAGCTTGTAGCCGAAGTGGTTCTTGCCGTGCTTCTTCGTCCATTTCGCATCGACGTCCTTCTGGGCGCGCTTGTGCGCCTTCCACTCCAGCGGCATTGTGCCTGCCTTGACCGTATCGGCCTCTTCTCGCTTGTTGCGCTGGATCGGCGCCTGCACTAGCGAAGCGTCGACGATCTGGCCGCAACGTGCCAGATAGCCTTGCGACAGCAGTTGCTGCTGGACTTGCTCGAATACCTGGTTGCCCACGCCAGCTTGGGCGAGGCGGTCACGAAACAGCCAGATTGTCTTCGCATCTGGGATGCTGCTGCTCTCGGTCAGATCGAGGAAGCGAAGGAAGCTGCGGCGATCCAGCAGCTGATACTCCAGTGCGTCATCAGCCAGGTTGTAGAGCTGCTGCAGCACCAGGATCTTGATCATCAAGACCGTCGGATATGGCGGCCGGCCGCCTTTGGCGCGTGATGGGCGAGGAGCAGCTGTATCGATCCGTGCCGCCAGTGCTTCGAAGTCTACATGCTCGGCCAGGCCGACCAATGGATCGCCGATCTTCGACCGGCGGTCTTCGCGCTCTTGCTCGGCAAACAGGCTGATTCGGGGCTTCATCATCACGCAACTCTCGGGCTTGGTTCGATGCCAGAATTCTACCGACCTACCCGCGGGTCAGCCGAGGTTTTTAGAGGTGCCCATAAGTAGCACTGACTCACTTTGGCGTCTGGCTGCGATGCGATACGCGCCGACATCATGGAAAAGTGCATCATGTTGTGGCTCGGCGGCGGCTTATGGCACTGGGCGCATACGGTCGAGGTGACCGATGGGTGACGGAACTGGGTGACGGTCCATTGGGTCGTCGCATGGCACTGAGCGCAGTTTGTGCCGAGCATTTCCTGATGCCGGTCTTTGGTGGCGTGGCAGCTTACGCAGCTGAGGTTCGCTTCGCTGACCGCGAGCTGCGGATGCGAGGCGGGCAATTTAGGTGCACTGGGAACGTGAGCCTGCGACCGTTCGCAGCCGCCTGGTGTATTGCACGGTTCGGCGGGCTGAAGGGCTGGACTTGACGGGGCGGGTGGCTTGGCCGTCGTCACACTGGTCGTCTTTGCAAATACCGAATTTGCTATTTGGATGTCTGCCGCGCTGAGGCCGCCGTTGCTGTCGCTAGCGTCTGTCTTCGTCAACGTAAGCTCACGTTGAGCAGTTTTAACCAGCACGGCATGATCCATGGTCGTCGGCATTCGCATCGTGCCCTGGTGTTCCGTATGACAGCCGATGCAGGTCTGGATATTTGCGTGAAATGCCGTTGGCTGACGTTGCAGGAGGGCGGTGTTATCGGCATGGCACGAGATACAAAGCGCTGGGGTCACTCCTTTGACAGGCACGTGACAAGCTGCGCAGTTTTTTGCCAAAAATGCGTGCGATTGCGAGAGGGGTCCCGGAGCGACAGCCTGTTGCCAGCGTTGCCGGAACTGGAAATGGCCGCGTTCCCAATCGAAGCCGAGGCTGGCGACCAGGAGCATGACAATCACGGCAGCTGCAAGGTATGTGGTCTTTGTCATGTCATGACCACCATCGAAAGCCGTATTGCGCAGCGGCGCCAATGTGCGCAATCAATAACGCATAGAAGACGATCGACAAGGCGATGTGCACCGTCAAGGATACCGCAAACCACCGTTTGAACAATTCATGAAGGCGGATTGAATACTCGAGATCGGCGACCGCTTCGGCAATTTGGGTCACCCGGCTGACAGTATCGGCAGGGCTTCCCGGGATGCCCAAGGTATCAGCTGCAGCAGTATTGGACACGGCACCCATTGCAACCGGGATGCCTTCGAGCTGGCCCCAAGCGTTATCGAGGTCACCCCTGGCAGTTTGCAAAAGTAGCAATTTGTCCTTGATTTCCTGTGAAACGAAGGCTGACAAATAACGAACAGCGTATCCACTAATGACAATGAAAAGCATCGTTGCCACTAATGCAATGCCTAACCAGCTGTCGAACTTGTGGGCCGTATGCACGATTGCTAAAAGCGGTCCGAACAGCCCTGCATACACGTGCAGCGTCATCAGTGACTTCAACGAAATGCGCTGCCCGACACGTGCGCGAACGAATGCTATTCGCCTGCACACGGTGTAGCCGAGTGGCAAAAGCATCAGAAGTGCGGCAGCGACACCAACAATCATACCCAAGCCACTGCCCGGAAAGCGCGGTGAGCGATGGAAGAAAAAGCCGAGCCAGCTCAACAGCAACAGGGCTGCGATGCCGGTAATGACGAGACGCTCGTTATCCTGGTGCGGCATCATTAGGCTTCCACTGTGATGAGACTTGTGGGCTTTGCCTGGCACGCCAGAATATTGCCTTTTTCCTTGTCATCGGCGTCGAGCGCATCGTCAATGGCCATAGTGACCTCCCCAGCAGTCAGCTTCACTTTGCATATCCCGCACGTCCCGACACGGCACGAAAATTCGATGCCGATGTTCAGTTCTTCCGACAACTCGAGCAGTGTTTGATCCACGTGAATTTTTGCGGACTTGTTGCTCTTTGAGAAATTTACCAACGGTCCGGTAGGGGCCTCTGCAAATCGGTTGGAGCCAGCGCCGGCAGCCGGGGCAGCCGTACCGAAGTCTTCTGTTTTGATCTGCTCGGCCGGAACTTTCAGTTCCAGTAGCAGAGACCGGACGGCGTCCATCATGACCGGAGGGCCGCACATGTGAATCCTGCGCGATGTAATGCCCGGCACAGCTTGCGACAGTACCTCTTTGCTCAAGCGTCCGGTGAGGCCTTGCCACTTGCTTCCCTCGGGATGCTCCATAACGACGATCAGGTGAAGCCGTGGATTGCGCCGTTCCAGCTCAGCGAGGTCGCTCGCGAAGATGAAATCGACGGGTGAGCGGCAGGCATAAACAAAAAATATTTCTTTCGGCCAAGATTGTTCGGTGAGATAGCGCGAGATGCTCATCATTGGCGTGATGCCAACGCCGCCGGAAATCAGAACAATGCTGTTCGCTTCCGTGCCGGTAAAGGTGAAGCGGCCCACTGGGCCACCGGCTTCGAGCTCATTGCCTACTCTAATCAGGTCAGTGATATGCCTCGAGACGGCGCCCCTGGGCTCACGTTTGACAGTCAGATCCAGATATCTGCGCTGGGTCGGAGACGAGGAAATCGAGTACGAGCGGTTCATTCGCGCGCCACCGACCGAAAAGGTCACGTTGAGAAACTGACCGGGCAAAAACGTGAACGGTAACGCTGCCGCTCCGGCTGTCGGGCCGAGGCGGACCGTTTTTACGGTCGGCGTTTCAGTAATGATTTCGATGACACGAAGCAGACCGTGCCATTTAGCGCTCGGAAGCGACGGCGGCCTGTTTTCTGATGGGGGGCCGGCCGCCGGAGACGCTGGACTCACGGTCCCATTCGTTGGAGCCTCAACACCAGGAGCGATAGGCAAATTCGAAGTATCAGCTCGATTTGGATTGGAGGACGGGGAAGTACCACCTAGCGCAGGGGCGGCTCCCGGAGGTGGCTTGCCGGAACCTCCTTCGATGCGGCCAAACAGGGAAGCCGTACGCCGCATCTTGAAGAAGTACATCGTGATCATGGCAACGGCAAATGCTACCAACGAAGCCATGGTAATCATGTGCATCAGTGAAAGACGCTCCGATGTCATGCCTGGCTCTGCGTCCCCAACCGGCCCGAGGTTCATTTCGACCTTAAACCAACGCAACGCGGTAACCCGCGGAGACGTTCGTTCCGCCAGCACCTTGTGGGCTGCGGCGCCGCTCCCGATGCGCCCGAGCCCATCGCGCACCTGCTGCATCGCTTCGCCTGCAATCTTATGGTCACCCGAGGCGATTGCCCCGAAAAGGCGTTGCTGGCCTAGCTGCAGCAAGGCTTTACCCTCACCAATCCGGGCTGCCGACAAGCGTTGTACCTGGACACGCTGCTCCGGCGTCATCGATGACATACTCATCAGGAAGGGATACAGTTCAGTGCCTGCGCCACCGCTGCAACATCCCTGGCCCGCCCCCCCCATCATACCTTCCATCATCTTGCCCATACCTGCCATCCCATCTGGCGGCATGCCGGCCGGTGCTGGAGTTGGGGCAGGACTGCCCGGTGCACCCGTCGTGGGTTTTAGTAGCTGTGTTTCAGGGGGCTGTCCGGCGGTTACCGGCGGACTCGCATTTTCACGTGTCGGCGGTGTTCCCGTTGACGCGGCCCCTGCCGGATGATGTGACGTATGCTCCGATGCGTCAGCTTGTGCAAGCGCTGGAAGCGTGAACGTCATCGCTCCCAAAAAAACGCAACATGCAAGTGGTGAAGAACGCCTGTTAATCCACAAAAAACCTTTGTCGTGGCGTGATTCAGGAGCTCGATGGGCTGGGGTTCCAAGAACAGTTGTCATGCAATACCCCTCGACTGAGCTCAAGCTGCCGGCCGAGCCTGACCGCTGCTCTGCGAACCTGCAGCTGAGATTGCATTTATTTCTGCTTGCTCAGGCGGGTGATTTCCATGGTCTGACCGCGGGATTCGATACTGAAATCCACCTTGTCTCCCACGTTGAGCTTCGCTACAGTTGCCGCGCTTCTGACTTGAAAGTCGTGGCTCCCAGCTTCCATCTTCAATTTGCGGATCGCTTCGTGGTCAAGCGTAACTTTCTTTGCCGCTACGTCGATTTGAGTGACTGTTCCTTTGCCAGTATAGTGGGTGAGGCCATGGGTAGTGCCGTTTTCATCATGACGGCCCTGTGCCCCAGCTGTCGCTGCGAGCATGAGACCGAATGAAAATAGTAAAGCGCGGGGGGCTATCGATTTCATGGTAACTCCGGTAGAGGTAGAGACGTAGGTGGCGCGTCGTGGAGCCCATGCGCACCGCATTGCTTTAACAGGAATCAATGGTAGTCAACGGAGTGGCATTGTGTATTTGATCCATATCAAATAAGAACTAATGGACAGATCATGGGAAATGCCACATAGCTGTAGCTCGATGCCACCAATCAATTAGCATGTTGAAAGGGAGATGACCGAGTAGGTGGTCAAAATGACAGTAACACGTATTTGACGATACTTCATCGTCGGCCACGAAATGAAGACTCAACCGCCAACACGGCAGGAGCGAATGTGAACGAGAACGTCAACGCAGCCATTGATGCAAGCTCAGGCGGGCTGCACGAACCAGATTACATGTCGGCAGAAGAGCGCATGAATGCTGCCTGTTTTTGCCTGAGCCTAGACCAGATGGCACTTCGCATTGCATTAAAAGATCAGCTTGGGTCGCCTGAGCTGGTCGCTTTGATGGAGGAGCGATGTCCTTTCCTTTTTTCGGCTATGCCGGTTTTCGTGTCCGATGGCCACAGACAAAAAATGGAAGAGGCAGTTCGCGCGCTCGAATCGGTCATCGCGATGCCCGCCTACCGCGAACGGATTTTCGCCAGGTCCCCCGCAATTGTTCAGCACGGTGACGGCGGCGCCCAAGGCGTCTTTTTTGGCTACGACTTCCATTTGGGACCCGACACCATTGGCCTCATCGAAATCAACACCAACGCAGGCGGGGCGATGCTCAATGCCGTGATGGCGCGGGCTCATCGCACCTGTTGCATCGACTCTGCGCAGCTTGCCGATGCAGCAGCCTCGGGCCCGGTGTTTGAGAAGGCCATCGTCGACATGTTTCGCACTGAATGGAGCCGTAGCAGACCAGGCAAGCAACTTCGGTCAATCGCCATCGTGGATGTGGCACCGCAAGAGCAATACCTGTATGCGGAATTCCTTCTCTTTCAGCGGTTGTTCGAGCGGCACGGAGTGCGGGCAATCATCGCCGATCCGTCCGCACTCGTTTACCGCGACGGAGTGCTATGGCATGACGGCGAGGTGGTCGACCTGGTGTACAACCGGCTGACAGATTTCATGCTGGACGATGCTGGAAACAATCAGCTGCGTCAAGCCTACATCGACAACGCAGTAGTTCTCACTCCCAATCCGCGAGTCCATGCGCTATACGCCGACAAACGCAACCTCGCAATTCTCAGCAGCCGCGAGGAGCTTGAACTCTTGGGCGTGCCGGCGCAGATCCAAGACATTTTGGTAGGCGCGGTGCTACCCACCGAGGTGGTCGATCCGGCGAATAGTAGCCAGCTATGGGAGCAAAGGCGCAGCCTGTTCTTCAAACCGACCTCGGGCTATGGAGGGAGGGCCGCTTACCGTGGCGACAAGGTCACCAAGCGGGTCTGGCAAGACATCATGGACAATGATTATGTGGCTCAACAATTGATGATCCCGGCGGGGCGCGCGACCGGCACAGTTGAAGTGCCCGGGATGCTCAAGTTCGATCTGCGCTTGTATACGTACGCAGGGTCCATTCAATGGACGACCGCGCGCGTTTACCAAGGACAAACCACCAATTTCCGCACGCCCGGCGGCGGCTTTGCGCCGGTCTATCGCCTCCCCACGGTAAGCACTCCGTGCGCATCTGCCTGTCTGGCCGGAACGCCGATGTCAGGCGGGGAGACCCGTTAATCGAAGTGCCTCCTCTCACCGTACCCTCGGCGTATGTCCGCTGCGCAGGGAAAGCTTCACCGCCGGTAGTAGCCGGACATATTCGATCGCCCGCGTCTTGCCGATGCGGGAGGCCCCGTGGATCAGTGCCTCCGGATACAAAGCGCTCTTGCCCATAGGATAAGCACGTATAAAAAATGCCTTCAATCATCGGCTTACGACTGCCGATAGCGAGTACTGCACATGTTTGTACACAGGATTAGTGGATAATTTTGCCGTTGCGAGTAGCCATGTGGGAAATCGCCGTCGTCTGCGGGCAACCAGATTGGCCAACTTTGACAGCCAGTGAGCACCGAAGCAAGTACGGTACGGTGAGCTGAAGCGCGCAATAATCGGAAGGAATGTCAGCCTGTGTCAGGGCTGATGACACGCAATAACGGAGTTCTTGCCGCCGCGAAATGTGCTTAGTTATAGCGCTTATATACGGTCGTTTGACCATCAGCCTGGACCAGCAAAACCTCGTACCGATCCTTGCGAGGCCCCTCCATGCCAGGTGAGCCAAGCGGCATGGCGGGCACGGCTAGTCCCTTCGCCCTGGGCTTTTCCGCCAACAAGCGTTTGATGTCGCCTGCTGGCACATGGCCTTCGATCGCATAACCGCGCACCAGTGCGGTATGGCATGAACCCAGAGAGTCAGGAATGCCTGCCTTCTGGCGATAGTCCGCAGGGTTCGCGACGTCCTGTGTCTTGACACTGAAGCCATTTGCTTCGAGATGTTTCACCCACTTCGCACAGCATCCGCAGGATGCGCTCTTAAAAACCTCAATCGTTGGTGCAGCCGCGTGAGCAAGAAAGGGAATAACTAAAGCGCCTGCTGTGGCGATGCTCGAGACGAGATGACGGATCATGGCGATTCTCCAGAGAATGCGTAGATGAGCGGCTGTGGACCGGCGTAAGCCATACCACAGCGACTGGCATGTCAAAGCTTCGTGTAGCCGGCGACCGGATATCCAGCTTCGATAATCACGGCTTTGACTCTGTCGATATCGACCTCGGTGTCGACCCGCACGGTGCGGCTCGACAGGTCGACGTCCACTTTTGCACTGCTATCAACGCCCTGCACGGAACGCTTTACACTGTTCGCACATCCACCGCAGGTCATTTTCTCTACTTGGAATTCATACATGGTCTTACTCCTTTGATAGGTTGAACAAGGCCACCGGCTGCTCGGCAAAATAATTAGGGTCCCCCGAGTAGATCATCCGACGATTCAATTGGTACTGTAGGCCTTCCAATCATGGTAAGGTCAAGTCCTATTGCGTCATCGGTCCGGTTGTTGCCGCCCGTCCGGATTAAGGTGACAGCCTGCTCGACCGGACTCGGCATCAGCTATGGAAACCTGCTGGGTTGTGGTGGCCAAGTCATCTAGTATCGGGCAGTCCGGCCTGTGATTGCCGTGGCAGGAATTGGACAATTCCTGTAGCTGATCGCGGATGGACTGCAATTTCCGAATGTCCCCCTCCAGCTCAGCAATATACTGGCGAGCCAGATCTTTTACATCGGCGCTTTTGCGATCCCGGTCTTCCCATAAGCCCAGCAATGTCTTGATCCGCTCGATCGAAAAGCCGAGATCGCGCGAGCGCCTGATGAAGCGCAGCGTCTGGACGTCATTTTGTGTGTAGCGACGGTATCCAGATTCGGTGCGGCCAACCTTGGCGATGAGCTCGATACTCTCGTAGTAGCGAATCATTTTCGCAGACACCCCGGAAGCGTCTGCTGCCTGTCCAATATTCATCATTCCTCCACGTCTCTGGTCGGTTGCCAACGGCGCAGCAGCAGCGAATTGGCCACCACACTGACACTGCTCAGTGCCATAGCAGCGCCCGCAATCACCGGATTCAGGTAACCCAGAGCGGCTAGCGGAATGCCGACGATATTGTAGATAAAGGCCCAGCCTAGGTTCTGCCGGATCTTCCGGTAGGTTCGCTTCGATACATCGATCGCCTGCGAGACCAACAACGGGTCACCGCGCATCAGGGTAATGCTGGCCGTGTGCATCGCGACTTCGCTACCGGTTGCCATTGCAACCCCAAGGTCGGCTGCAGCCAGAGCGATCGCATCGTTGATGCCATCGCCGACAAAGCAGACGGTCTCACCCTGCTGTTTCAGCGTCGTGACGATATGCGATTTATCGGCTGGTAACAATCCTGAATGGACGTCCTTGATGCCGATCGCTTCTGCGATGACACGCGCGGCGCCGGCGTTGTCACCCGTGAGCATGATGGATTTGATTCCCATGTGGGCCAGGCGGGCTACAGCGGCACGGGCAGAAGGCTTGAGCGTATCGCCGAACGCCAGCATGCCGATCAGTTCAACGGCATGGTCGCCTTTCAGTGCCAGCCACGAGACAGTACGGCCTGCCGCTTCGTGCCCCGTGGCTACGTCCACTAGGCCAGTTGTCACCACGCCAAGCTCGCGCATCAAGCGCTTATTGCCGAGAAATACGGTGTTGCCGTCGATATCGGCCTGTACCCCGCGGCCCGGCAACGCCTGCGCATTGGTGACGGAAGGGACTGCGATAGCCCGACTGTATACTTCCGCCTGGACAGCTTTTGCCAGCGGATGGTCGCTAAGCTGCTGAACGGCGCTCGCCAGTTGCAGGATATCCGGTTCTGGCATGCCTGCGCTTTCAACAGCTACCACGGCAGGCTTGCCTTCGGTAAGGGTGCCTGTTTTATCGAATGCCACGACTGTCACGGCATGTGCCGTTTCGAGCGCCTCGGCGTCCTTGATCAGGATGCCGTACCGGGCTGCGGTCCCTGTGCCGACCATGATGGATGTGGGCGTTGCCAGGCCAAGGGCGCAAGGACATGCGATCACCATCACCGCCACGGCGTTCAGTAAGGCCTGTTCCCAGTCACCGCTGGCTATCCCCCAGCCGATGAAAGTCAGCACGGCGAGTACCAACACCACCGGAACGAACACTGCGCTGACACGGTCGACCAGCCGTTGGATAGGCGCCTTGACTGCTTGAGCATCCGCGACCATCCGAATGATCCGGGATAGCGTGGTCTCGTTGCCGACGGCCGTGGCCTGGGCTACCAGGGCGCCGTCGGCGTTCATGGCGCCTCCTGTCAAGGTATCGCCTGTCGTCTTGGCGATCGGCAGGCTCTCGCCGGTCAGCAACGATTCGTCCAGGTGGCTGCTCCCTTCCACGATCACGCCATCGACGGGCACACGGCCGCCCGGCATGACGAGGAAGAGGTCGCCGTGCCGGACCTCGGTTACCGGTACTTCCCGGTCCACGCCGTCGCGCCGTACGATGGCGGTGGTCGCGCGCAACGATTCCAGCGCCTTGATGGCTGCGACCGTCTGGTGCTTGGCACGCTCTTCGAGCCATTTGCCCAGGAGGACAAGCGTGATGATGACCGCCGAGGATTCGAAATACAGGTGGTGCATACCATCGTCGCTGCCGTGGGTGGCTAGCAGATATAAAGAGAGACCGTAGGCCGCCGAGGTACCGAAAGCTACGAGCAGGTCCATGTTGCCCGCGCCTGCGCGCAGCGCCTTCCAGCCGGCTTGATAGAAGCGGGCACCGAGCCAGAACTGCACTGGTGTTGCCAGCAAGAGCTGCAACCAGCCAGGCACTGACCAATCCCAGCCGAGCGGCATCACCAGCATGGGCACGATTAGCGGCAGGCTGAGCACCCCAGCTGCGGCTGCGCGCCACCATGGCGGTAGCGCGGGGCCGTCTGTCTTGGTACCGCCGTTTTCCACCACCGTAGCTTCGTATCCGGCGTATCGGACTGCGTCCATAACGACATCTGCGCTTACCCCACTTGCGACGCTAACGTGGGCTTTTTCGGTTGCCAGATTGACCGATACCGAGCTGACGCCAGGGACCTTGCGCAGCGCCTTTTCGACACGGCCGACACAAGAGGCGCAAGTCATGCCGCCGATTGACAGTGCGACCTTTTCCTCTGGAACGCTATACCCTGCATTCTCGACAGCTTCGTGGATTGACGTCAGGGTGGTGGCAGAAGTGGCGCGTACTGTTGCACGTTCGGTGGCAAGATTCAAGGATGCGCTTTCCACGCCGGGCACGGCTCGCAGTGCTTTTTCAACGCGCGCTACACAAGAAGCGCACGTCATGCCGTTGACCTTGAACGTGTGGTCCAGTGCTTTTGCATTCGATGTAAGGGTGAGATTCATACCATTCTCCAAAATCTGACCACCACCTTATCCCTTCCCATCATGGGAGGGTCAAGAGGATTTTCAAGAGAACGTGCAGCCGAGATCATTGGCTGGCATCTTGGCATCAGCACTGTGTGCAGGACGTGTTGACCTTCAATAGGCTTTGGCATCGACGACTTGCGAGAGCGACTGGCAAAGCCAGAAGCATGGGTAACAGGCACCAGTGGGTGATCGAAGCTGGCCACGATCCACCACGGTATGAGGTCGGGAGTCTGGCTGAGCGATTAGGGAAAGGGCAGGCTCAAAAACTTATGCAATGTACCCGTGCAAGAGCTCAGCCATCACTGGCCGAAGTATTCGTTCCGCCGCTTATTGAATCAGTCCAGCTGCGATCCTGGACGATCATAGTGACAATTTCCAGAGCGAATGGTGTGGCCGGATCGACCAGCCGGATGCTAGTCTAATTGACATGAAACGCAGCCTCCCCACCTTTGTACTGTGGTTGCTGATCGCGATTCTGCCGCTAAATGCGGCGGCGACGCGGTTTGCCTGCTGCTGGCCGACCGGTGGAGAGGCGGCGTCGGAGTGCGAGCAGCACCGCGGGATGTCCAAGCAGGGCGACGCGCCGATGGCCAAGCACCGTGCTGTTACGGGAGAACGCTGTTCACATTGTTCACTGTGCTGCGCACCTACGCCGGCCTTGCAGCAAAACGCTCTTGCCGTTCCTTTCAACTCTACCACCGCCCACGCTGAGGCAAGTACCGAGCCACACCACAGCAGTTGGACACGCGATCGACTCGATCGCCCGCCAAAATCCTTCCTCTCCTGAACTGTTCATAGCGCCGTCCGCCAGGCTCCGATTGCCTCGTGGTCTGCATCGTCACGCACGGTGGTTGGGCGCATCTCGTGTTTTGCGACTGAATAAGGAGAAGAATCATGCATCAGCAATTTCAAGACTGTATCGACGCGTGCAATGCCTGCGCCGACGCCTGTGATCACTGCTCGGCAGCTTGCCTGCAGGAAGAGCATGTGCAAGCGATGGCACGTTGCATCGCGCTTGATATGGACTGTGCCCAGATTTGCCGTCTAAGTGCCGCTTACATGGCTCGAGGTAGCGAGTTTGCCGCCGCACTTTGCCGGCTGTGTGCCGATATCTGCCGGGCTTGCGCGGATGAGTGTGGCAAACATCAGATGGACCATTGTCAGGAGTGCGCCGCCGCTTGCCGGCGTTGCGCCGATGCGTGCGCCCGCATGAGCGGCGCTTAGTGCACTGAAGCCGTTGCGATGGTAGTCGCGTCACGCATGAAGCGCGTCGTGCGCGGCTGCCCGCTTTGCGGACCTAATCTGATGAAATCAATGGAGCAAAACCATGAAAGCACTTCCATTCGCTTTGAATGTAGTGGTACTTGGCGCAGCAATGTGCGTGTCTGCGAGGGGCCATGCCGAGATCACGCTGTACACGGACCGCGCCGCGTTCGTTGCCGCGCTACCGGGAACGGTGACCGACAACCTGGATGACGTTGCGCCAGGATGGCTAGAAGGGCAGGCTGCGCGTGAAGTGGCATCCGTTTCCTATCGGATCAGCGCGGGGCCGAGTGACGCTGGACTTTACCTGACTGGCCCTGCAGGCGCGGTAGCGGTCACTGCAACGATGGCATCTGATGCACTGACCTTTGATCAGTTCAACCCTGGGATGCGCGGCTTTGGTGGCCTGTTCTACGGCTCCGACGCCTACGGTGAATACAGCGCAGGTCGTGCGCTTGAACTGACCGCCATCGCGGATGGGAAGACGCTAACGTTCACGCTTGCACCGGACTCCAGCCAGTCGTTCTTTGGCCTTGTGTCGTCAACGGACCTGGAGTCGGTATCGCTGCGTAACCTCGACGAAGATGGCAACGTTTACTGGGCCACTGCCGATTCGCTGATATTAGCAGTCCCGGAACCGGCCACGTGGGCCATGCTGCTCGGTGGCATTGGACTCATGGGCGTCGGCACAAGCCGTAGACGTCGTACACTCTTCTCGAGGCTTGTAGCGGGTATCGGCATCGCCACCGTTGCCTCGGCCGCCTATGCGGACGGGCCGGGCCGCGGGCAGACCGCAACGTTCGAGAAAAACTACCTAACCTTCATCATCGATCATCACTACTCGGCACTACGCATGTCGGAACTGGCAGCAGGAACCGACACGACGCGCGATGCGCAGGTTGTCGATCCCGAAGAGGGAACGTCCCCCAGTCCTGGATTTGCTGCGACACCGGGCAAGGCCAGCGATGTACAGATCAAGTCGATGGCTCGCCTGGCGAACCGGATGCAGCGTGAGGAGATCGGACGGGCCCAACGGTGGTTGCGTGACTGGTATGGCATACAACACGAACCGCAACTCAATGATGAAGGGCGGCGCATGATCGCCATGCTCGACGGCACGCCCGAGGGGACGCAATTCGACCAGGTGTTCCTACGGATGTTCAGCAATCACCACCTGAGCGCACTCGCGCCCAGCCTCCATTGCGTGGTCAAGAGCGATATCGGGCACGGCGACCTGCAACGCTACTGCGAGGACATCGTCATGACGCAGAAGAACAGCATTAACGACATGCGCAACATGCTGTGCAAGCAGTTCTCACAGTGTGATTTCGTGCCTCTGACCGGGGACAAGCGCAAGGACAACGAGTTTTGAACTTTGGTTGAAGCAAACCCATTCTTAAATTAAGGAGTACATGATGAAAAAATTGATGAAACAAGGCGCTGCCTGCGCCGCGGCGATGGCCTTCTTCTGCACGGTACCGGCGCTTGCGCAATCTTCACAGCAGCAACCAGCAGGTGCGGCGCAGCAGTCTCATGACATGAGTGGCCACAGCGGGCACGACATGGCAGGGATGAAAATGACTGGTGATGCCGATCTCGACTTTGCAACGAATATGCGATCGCACCACCAAATGGGCATCGATATGGCCAAGGCCGAGCTGCAAAACGGCAAAGACACACAGATGCGCGAGACGGCACAGAAGATCATTACCGATCAGACCAAGGAAATTGCCAAGCTTGACGCGTGGATTGCGAAACGCAAGGGACAGTCCAAGTAGGCCACAGGCTTTAGCAAACGTGTCATCGCAGCTGCAAAGCGGGATGCCCGCTTGGCAGGCCCGCTCGCGCATGCAGCGGCGTGGTTGCGGCGACACGCCTTTCCTAGCGAGGAATGTCGTATGAAACTTTCTGTCAGGGCAGTCTTGGCGGGAGCACTTCTCATGCTCCTCGTACTCGGCCTCGTCGTAGCCATTGTTATTACAGGCGGACTGTACAACTTCGCGGCGGACGACCAGCACTCGCGGCCGGTTTTTGCAATGATTGAGCATGCGCGGCAGCGTTCGATCTCCACCCATTCGGCCGCGATTGCGGTTCCGGACTTGTCCGGCCAGGACCGGATCAAAATGGGTGCAGGTAATTACGACGCCATGTGCGCCCAATGCCACCTGGCCCCTGGGTTGGGCGCCTCAGAACTGAGCAAAGGGTTGTATCCGGCACCGCCGAATTTATCGAAGGTGACAGTGAACCCGGCGGCTGCCTTTTGGGTGATCAAGCATGGCATCAAGGCATCTGGCATGCCGGCCTGGGGCGCATCGATGAGCGACGACGACGTGTGGAGCCTTGTCGCATTTCTCCAGCGGCTGTCGCGGCTCGACGAAGAGCGCTACCGACAGCTTGTTGCTGGCAGTGCCGGCCATTCTCACGGTGGTATGCCAACTGCAGGCGGCACGCAAAACGCCACGGAAGCTCATCCGACCAGCGAACATGACGACGGTCACGGTCATCAACCAATGAATGAAGAACATCATGGCGCGAAGCGTTAGCGCCTTGCTGCAACTCGACAGGGGAAAACTATGCAATTGAACCACGATGAGAGAGGCGATGTCAGCGTTTGGCGACGCCGACTTCTCAAAGGATTTGGAATACTCGCGACGGGTATGTCAGGGGTGTGGCCGGGCCGACTGACAGCACAGACAACGGCTTCAGACGCGTTGAGTGGAACGCAATTTGACCTGGAGATCGGCCCTGCGCCCGTCAATTTTACTGGCGCAGACCGCATTGCTACCGCCGTCAATGGGCGCGTGCCGGCGCCCACATTGGTTTGGCGAGAAGGTGACACCGTCACACTGCGGGTGACGAACCGCTTGCCGGAGACAAGCTCGATCCATTGGCACGGTATCCTGCTGCCAGCAAACATGGACGGGGTACCGGGCCTAAGTTTCGCAGGTATCGCTCCTGGCCAGACGTTCGAATACCGCTTCGAAGTGAAGCAGACCGGCACATACTGGTATCACAGCCATTCGGGTTTTCAGGAGCAAAGCGGCTTGTACGGGCCAATCGTTGTCCAGCCCAAATCAGGAGAGCGCGTGCCCGCTGAGCGCGACTATGTCGTGATGCTGTCGGACTGGACCGATGCAAAGCCGGAGCGCATCTTTGCCAATCTGAAAAAGATGAGCGACTTTTTCAACAGTAACCAGCCCACGGTGGTGGACTTCGTGCGCGACGTACGCTCGATGGGGCTGGGCGGGGCATTGGATAAGCGCAAGATGTGGAGCCGCATGCGTATGGTGCCGACCGACCTCAGCGATGTGACGGCTAGCCGTAACGTGGGTGGAGGGCTGATCTACCTGATCAACGGCATGCCGTCGGATCGCAATTGGACCGGCCTATTCCGGGCTGGTGAAAAGGTGCGACTGCGCTTCATCAACGGCTCCGCCACCACTATCTTCGACGTGCGTATACCGGGCATGAAAATGACGGTAGTGTCCGCGGATGGCCAGGACGTCGAACCGGTTAGCGTCGACGAATTTCGCATTTCCGTGGCGGAAACCTACGACGTGATCGTCGAGCCGGATGACGAGCGGGCCTACACGATCTTCGCCCAGTCGATCGGCCGTTCCGGTTTTGTTCGGGCCACGCTGGCACCTCGCCCGGGGCTGCAGGCCGAGGTGCCGCCGATGGATCCGCCGCAATGGCTCAGCATGACCGACATGATGGGGGCCATGTCCATGTCAGGCATGGAAGGGATGGACGGAATGGAAGATATGAAGGGCATGAAGGGCATGGAAGGCATGCAGCATGGCGCGCCTGCGTCCACTGGTGGAAGTGAAAATGCCATGCAAGGCATGGACCATGCTGCGATGGGACATGGAGCTGAAGGCGAATCAATGCACACTGCCGGCGCTGTCACAGCGGCTCGGCCTCCCAAGGTAACGCATGCCCGAACGGAATATGGGCCAGGCGTGGATATGCACGTGGACATGCCCCGCACCAACCTGGACGATCCCGGCGTCAACCTGCGGGGCAACGGCAGACGTGTGCTGACCTACGCCGATCTGCACACGATCGGCGGACCGATCGACCCGCGCCCACCGGAACGCGAGATCGAGTTGCATCTGACGGGTAACATGGATCGATTCATCTGGTCCTTCGACGGCCAGAAATTTTCAGAAGCGTTGCCAATTCACTTCCGCCTCGGCGAGCGCCTGCGCATCGTCCTGGTCAACGACACCATGATGAACCACCCGATCCACCTGCACGGCATGTGGAGCGAGCTAGAAACGCCGGAAGGCGAATTCCTGGTGCGCAAGCACACCATCAACGTCCAGCCCGCCCAGCGCATCACTTACCGTGTCACCGCCGATGCTGCGGGTCATTGGGCGTATCACTGCCATCTGCTATACCACATGGAGGCAGGCATGTTCAGAGAGGTGGTCGTCTCATGAAAAATTACATCATCAGACACGGCATCGTTCCATTGATGGCCCTGTCGGCCCTTTCACTGCCCGCACATGGCCAATCGGAGACTCAGCCTATGGATCATGCCGCCATGGGCCATGCATCCGTGCAGGAGCAGGAAAAAGAGAAGCCAGTCGACCACTCGGCCATGCAACACGGAACAGCAGCCGGGAAACAAGACACGCCGCCGGCATCGCCACCGGCGGCGGCAAAACCCGAGCACGAGGCAATGGGGCATATGCCGATGGGACAGCCATCGACCATGCCACAGGCCGCTCCTTCCACGCCGGCAGGGCCCGGCGCCATGAACCACTCTGGCATGGCACATGGGACTGCACAGGAAGAAAGTGCCATGCCGCCAATGACTGCGCACCAGAACATGGGCCCGCAAGGCACGCGGTCCAACACCAACACACCGCCGACAGCCGAACATGCGGGGATGGACCAGCAGAATATGCAGCTTGGTGGCATGGACGTGGGGGCGATGCAAATGGGCCCCATGCAAGGTGGCAAGGCGCCGCCTGACGCCAGGGATCCCGCGGCCTACAATGAAGGCGCCCGTCCTGCCAGCTTCCCGGGCAATGCTATGGCCGACATGGCGCCGTTCGGTCGCATCCTGCTCAACAAGCTGGAGGCAGTCAGCGGTGATGGCGAACGTGGTCAGAACTTCGAAGCCGAGGCGTGGTACGGTGGCGACTACGACAAGGCCTGGTTGAAGGCCGATGGCGAGCGCCGCAGCGGTCAGCTTGAGGCGATGCGCACTGAATTGCTGTGGGACCGTACCTTCTCTCCTTTCTGGAGCACGCAGCTGGGGATGCGCCACGACACGGGTGGCGGCCCCTCACGCAGCTGGCTGGCTGCGGGCGTGCGGGGTCTGGCCCCGTACTGGTTCGACGTGGAGGCAACGGCTTACTGGCGTTCTGGTGGCGAGTTTGCCGGCCGTTTGCAGGTAGCCTACGAGCTTCTGTTCACGCAGCGCCTTATTCTCGAACCCGAGCTCGAGCTCAACGTCCAGAATCGCAGTGACCGCTTGCGTGGCACAGGGACGGGGCTGACGGATGCCGAGCTTGGACTACGGCTGCGCTACGAGATCCGACGGCAGTTTGCGCCCTATATCGGCGTAACCTGGAGCCGTAAATTCGGCAGTACTGCGACTCTGGCACGGCAGAACGGCGACGATCGCAAAACGTTGCAGGCCGTGATCGGCCTGCGCGTCTGGTATTGATGGCTGCGGCCCTGTCAGTTGCGGTAGACAGGGTTCGCTTCCACGAACACGTTAACACCGTGCACATGCACATCGGCAGGTGCAATCGTCGCGAGATCGATGCTGCCTTCTCCCAGCGTGTCGAACTGCCAGGCGAACGTTTGGCCGCCAACGTTGAATTGCACGATGTCTCCCTGGTTGACATTGAGGGAGCGGGTCTTCTCATCGATGGTGACGCTGCGGGTGGCGGCGGAAGCGGCAACCGCATGGCCCAGCGGATCCTTGACGTATTCGCCGTTATGGTGAGCCATCGCGGCAACAGGGCTTAGTGCGGCAGCAGCCAGCAGGATCGCGACAGTTTTTTTGAAGGTGTTCATTGCAAAGTCCTTTCGGTGACAGTGTTTAGCAGCAATGGGACCATTCTAGAAGCCGTCCACGCACGCCAGCATGACCCGAACATTACATTTAAATGACAGCACAAGGGCTGTACTCTGGGCGCTCGGCCTCGATGCTCCAGCAGACTTGCCTGACGGGCGCCTACCCCGGACGGTTCGGAAACAGCAGGCAGAATTGCGTGTCGCCGCCTGGTTTGCTCGTCACGGTGACGCTGCCATGTTGCAGGGTCATGATTGATTTGACGATGGCCAAGCCAAGGCCGGATGTGCCGGATGCGCTCGAGCGTGATGGGTCGGCGCGATAGAAGCGGTCGAACAGTCTGTCGATATGTTCGGATGCAATCCCGGGCCCAAGGTTAGTCACACACACTGCGATCCATTCGCCCTCCTCGGAGGCGTTAAGGCGCACGCTGTTGCCCGGCGGCGTATAGCGCAGGGCATTCGACACCAGGTTGCTCACTGCCCGGCGCAGCAGCTGTGCGTCAGCGATCACCGTCCCCGAGGCACTGACCGCGATCTGGACGCCTGCATCGAGAGCAGGTCCCTCGAAATAGTCCGCAATACGCGTCAGCTCCTGGAACAAATCAAGCCTCTCCAACGACAGCGCGACCTCGTCATGGTCCGCGCGGGCAAGAAACAGCATGCTCTCGACCATTCGGGCCAACCGGCCAAATTCCTCGTGATTCGAGTGCAACAGGTTCTGGTAGTCTTCCGCAGGGCGCGGTTGCGACAGCATTACCTCGGTCTGCACCATGAGGTTGTTGAGTGGCGTGCGCATGTCGTGCGCGAGGTCGTCCGCAAATTGTGACAGGTTGTTGAAACTTGCCTCCAGCCGGTCCAGCACATCATTGAAGCTGTCGGCCAGGATACGTAATTCGTTTGGCGCCGCCGCTCCATCTAATCGTACGCGCAGATTCTGCGCTGACACGTGGCGAGCCTGTTCGGCCAGTGCGGTGACGCGCTTGAGCGCGTGCCGAATCAATATCGCGCCGAGGATGGCAGTGATGGCCGCGCCGAGCAATGCTGCGCCGAGTATCCGCCAGCGATAGGCGGACAGTAACGCGGAGCGGTCGGCCGTGATGCGCGCCAGTGTGACGCGCACCTGTTCGCCGCTGGCGACGCGGCCCGACACAGACAGTACCCGCAGCCGGGCAGACCTGTCTGCGACGGCTTCGATAACGTCGGCTAGCACCGCGGGACGTGTGATCGGTACGACATGACGCGCAGGGGAGAGCGACTCTGTGTTAGTGGCCAGCTTGGTGCCATCGGATGTCTGCATCAGCAGCAATACATCGCCGTCCAGACTTGCCGAGTCGAGGAACCGGTGCGGATCGCGCCTTATCTCGGCCGTGCTCGACGTTTCGTCGAGGAAGTGGCGCATCAAATCGGCACGTTCGACCAGATCGGCATCATCCCGCTCCTGCAGTTGTCCAGCCAGCGAGCGATACAGGTAGACGCCCACGGCGGAAAATACGGCAAATGCCACAACGGCCACCAGAGCACTGAGTCGCAGTGTAAGCGAGACAGAACGAACGCTCATCCGCGCGCTTCCAGCACATATCCCATGCTGCGTATTGTATGGATGAGCTTTTGCTCATACGGGTCGTCGATTTTTGCTCGCAGGCGCCGTACCGCCACATCAACAACATTGGTATCGCTGTCAAAATTCATGTCCCATACCTGCGAAGCGATCAGGGGACGAGACAGTACTTCCCCGCTGCGCTTGGCCAGAAGGTGCAATAACGTGAATTCCTTGGCTGTCAGGTCAATGCGCGTGCTGCCGCGGCTAACCCGGCGCTTGGGCACGTCAATTTCCAGATCGGCAATGCGGATGACGTCCAGTTCACGCATGGGTCCCCGGCGCAGCAGCGTGCGTACGCGGATGAGCAGCTCGGCGAAGGCGAACGGTTTTACCAGATAGTCGTCGGCACCGAGCTCGAGCCCCTTGATCCGGTCATTGAGCGCATCACGCGCAGTCAGGAACAGTACAGGCGTCTCGATCTTGCGCCGAAGTTCGGTAACCACCTGCCACCCGTCCATGTCCGGCAGCATCACATCCAGGATGATCAGATCGTAGTGGCCGGTTGTGGCGGCATGCAGCCCATCTGGCCCGGTGCGCGCCAGGTCCACCACGAAACCGGACTCCGTCAGGCCGCGCTGAACATATTCGCCCGCCTTCTGCTCATCTTCAATGACCAGTAATCGCATTGCATTCCTTCTGTTGAGGCCGCCTGCGTCATGCCGGCGGCGGTCCATTCTATCGCTGCGATATTGCAGGCAGCGCACTGAGCTCGGTTCTCAGGTTGCATCGACAGTCATGCCATGCCGCATCGCACGGCGGTGTGCCCGTTCGAGTTTGGCGACCTGCAGCATTTCCCATGCCGCAGGGAGCACGAACAACGACAGCAGCGGCGCCGTGACCATGCCACCAACCATCGGTGCGGCAATCCGCGCGATTGCTTCGCTGCCAGCCCCATCCCCAAACAACATCGGCAGCAAGCCGGCAAGGATCACCGCCACGGTCATGGCTTTGGGCCGCACCCGCTGCACGGCCCCTTCCCGGATTGCTTCGGCGATCAGTTCGCGCGACAGTACCAGGCCGGCCGCCAGGCGGGCATCAAGCGCATTGCGCAGGTACACCATCATCACCACGCCAAATTCCGCAGCCACGCCAGCCAAAGCGATAAAGCCTACTGCCGTGGCCACCGATACCGCATGGCCCAGCAGCCAGATGAACCAGAAGCCGCCGATCAGCGCGAACGGCACCGTCAGCATCAGCAGTGCAGCCTCGGCCGTCGAGCGGAAGGCGAAGTACAGCAGCATAAAGATGACGAGCAATGTCAACGGTACGACCGTCTTGAGCTTGGCGGTGGCGCGCTCGAGGTACTCGAACTGTCCGGACCAGCCAATTGAATAGCCTGGTGGGAGTTTCACCTGCTGCCCAACCTGTCGTTGCATGTCGCGCACCGCACTGGCCAGGTCTGTACCGCGCACGTCCACGTACACCCAGCCGGACAGCCGGGCGTTTTCGCTGCGGATCATCGGTGGCCCGTCGGCGACCGTGATCCGAGCGACGTCGGCCAAGCGGATCTGTGCGCCCGTCCCGGTCACCACCGGCAGTTCGCGCAGCGCCTGCACCGAGTCGCGGTAATCGCGTGGGTAACGGACACTGATCGGAAAGCGCTGGCGACCGTCGATCACCTCTCCCACATTTTCGCCGCCGATGGCCGACGCAACTACCGACTGCACGTCGGCGATCGCCAGGCCAAAGCGTGCCGCGCCGGCCCTGTCGATATCGACGTCGATGTAGCGGCCGCCTGCAAGGCGCTCGGCAAGTGCCGAGGTGACCCCCGTCACCGGTTTTATGGCGGCCTCGATCTGCGCTGCAATCCTGTCGATTTCGTCCAGCCGTGGCCCGGACACCTTGATGCCGACAGGCGTCTTGATCCCTGTGGAGAGCATGTCAATGCGATTGCGAATCGGCGGTACCCACACATTCGACAAGCCTGGTACCTTGACGACGCGGTCAAGCTCCTCGATCAGCCCGGCAGGTGTCATCCCGGCGCGCCACTGGTTGCGCGGCTTGAACTGGATGGTCGTCTCGAACATCTCGAGGGGCGCCGGATCGGTGGCCGATTCGGCCCGCCCCGCCTTGCCGAACACGGTGGCCACCTCGGGTACCGTCTTGATCAGCCGGTCGGTTTGCTGCAGCAATTCCGAGGCTTTCGACGCCGAGAGGCCAGGCAGTGCCGACGGCATGTAGAGCAGGTCGCCTTCGTTCAAGGGCGGTAGGAACTCGCCGCCGAGGCGGGAGATGGGAATGGCCGTTAGCGCTAGGGACAGTGCTGCGATTCCCAGCGTCAGGCGCGGGTGGCGCAATGCCAGCTCGAGTATGGGCCGGTATGCTCGCACCAATGCGCGATTGATGGGATTGGCGGCCTCGCTCGGAATACGGCCGCGAATTAGGTAGCCCATCAGCACTGGCACCAGGGTAATGGCCAGTGCGGCGGCGGCGGCCAGCGTGTAGGTCTTGGTATATGCAAGCGGTGAAAACAGCTTGCCTTCCTGCGCTTCGAGCCCGAATACCGGAATGAACGAGAGCGTCACGATCAGCAGCGAGAAGAATAGCGCCGGCCCCACCTCGGTAGCCGAAGCCGCCATGATTTCCCAGCGGCGCGCGCCCGTTACCGGCTCGTCCGGATGCGCGTGTGCATGGGCTTCCAGATGTTTGTGGGCGTTTTCGATCAGTACCAGCGCGGCGTCCGTCGCGGCACCGACGGCGATCGCGATTCCGCCGAGCGACATGATGTTGGCATTGACGCCCTGGTAGCGCATCACGATGAAGGCGGCGAGCACACCGAGGGGCAGCGAGACAATGGCGACGAGGGCGCTGCGCAGATGGAACAGAAATACGGCACAGACGATGGCGACGACGATGAATTCCTCGACCAGCTTATTCCACAAGTTTGTGACGGATGCGTCGATCAGCGTGGACCGGTCGTACGTGGTGACAATCTCGACGCCCTTGGGTAACGAAGCCTTCAGTGATGCCATCTTGGCCTTGATGGCGCGAATGGTCTCCAGCGCGTTTTTCCCGGAACGCATCACGATGACACCGCCAGCCACTTCGCCCTCGCCATTCAACTCGGCGATACCGCGGCGCATTTCCGGGCCGATCCGCACTGTTGCGACATCGCGCAGCAACACCGGTGTGCCGTTCGGCGATGCGCCCAGCACGACGTTGTTGAAATCGTCGAGCGAGCGCAAGTAGCCGTGCGAACGCACCATGAATTCGGTTTCCGCCATTTCCACCACGCCGCCACCGGACTCCTGATTGGCCTTCGCCAACGCCTCCAGCACCCGGGCATGGGACATACTGAACGCGCGCAGCCGCGCCGGGTCCAGCACGACCTGGTACTGGCGGACCATGCCGCCGATGCTGGCCACCTCGGCCACGTCCGCCACCGTTTTTAGCTCGAACTTCAGGAACCAGTCATGCAGGGCGCGTAGCTGACCGAGATCGTGGCCACCGGTACGGTCCACCAGCGCGTACTCGTAGACCCAGCCGACACCCGTGCCATCAGGACCCAGTTCGGCGCGCACGCCCGCCGGAAGCCGACCCTGCACCTGGCTAATCGCCTCCGTCACGCGAGAGCGAGCCCAATAGAGATCCGTTGCGTCGTCAAACAATACATAGACGAAGGCGTCGCCGAAAAACGAGTAGCCTCGCACGGTCTTCGCCCCCGGCACCGAGAGCAGGGCGGTCGTCAAGGGATAGGTGACCTGGTCCTCGACCAGTTGCGGCGCCTTGCCGGGGTATTGTGCACGGATGATGACTTGCGTGTCCGATAAATCGGGCAGCGCGTCGACAGGGGTCTGCCGCAGCGATAACACACCCCAGCCAGCCAGGACAACAGCCGCGATCAGTACCCAGACCCGGTGTGCAATCGAAGCGCGGATGATGTGGGCAATCATTGCGGCGCTCCCGCAGCAGGCGTCACGGTGTCGAGCACATAGCCGTCCTCTGTCTGGTGGAATGTGAAGTCCACACGCTGACCCACCTTAATGCCCGGGAAAGCGCCAGGGGCCGGCCTCATGAAGTCCATCGTCATCGCTGGCCACTTCAATGCCGGGATCGGCTGATGAGACAGTGTCAACGCGTCTGCGCTGACCTGTTCTACGACACCCGTGCCTTGCAGCGATGCGGGCCCGGCTTTTTTCTCGGGCACAGGCTCTGCCGCCGCGGGGGCGGTCCTGAGTTTTGGCAAAATGGATTTGAGGTTGGCTTCCGAGTCGACCAGGAACTGGCCGGACGCGACGACCTTTTGCCCCTCCGCCAAGCCGCTGGTAATCTCGATGTCGTCCCCGTAAACACGCCCGGTCGTGACCACGACGGGCTCGATGTTCTTGTCGCCAGCAGCGACAAGGACTACGGATTGCTTACCGCTGCTGATCACGGCTTCGGCCGGAACGACCAGGCGGCGCGGACTATTCGCTGCTGCCAGCTGCACGCGCATCAATTGGCCAGGTATGAGTGTGCCATCATGGTTGTCCAGTTCCAGGCGCGCCTGCACCGTGCGCGTCGCCTCGATGACGCCGGGAAGAATTTCGCTCAACCGCCCGGTGTACTGGCGCGCCGGGTCGCTCTGCGGTGATGCTGTCACCTTCATGCCGGTTTGAATCGAACCAAGTAACGCTTCAGGCACTTCTGCGAGCAGCCATAGCTTGTCTGTGCCACTGATCTTGGCGACGGTAACGCCCGGTGCCACCATTGTGCCTTCCCTTACTGGCAGTTCAGAGAGTACGCCAGTCGCAGGGGCCGCCAGCACGAAGCGGCTTTGCGGTTTGCCGCTGCGTTCCGCGTCGGCTACCAGCGCGTCAGGAATCGACATGGCACGCATCCGTTCACGGGCTGCGCGGGTGAGTGACTCGTCGCCAGAGCGACGCAGGGTCAAATACTCCTCCTGGGGCGCGATCCAATCCGGGACGAACAGCGTAGCGACAGCGTCACCGCGCCGGACGCGTTGCATCGGAGCGCGTGTATGCAATCGCTCGATATACCCGGTAACGCGGGTTTGCACGACTTCGGCACGGCGCTCGTCGAACTGCGTGGTACCCACCAGTTCCAGCGTATCGGGCAGCGCGATGCGCCGCACAGTGGCGAAACGGATCCCCAGGTTTTGTTGCAGTCCCGGGCTGATAATGACGCCACTCCCGGCACCTGCCTCGTCGGCATAGACTGGGACTAGCTGCATGTCCATGAAGGGACTCTTGCCTGGCTTGTCGAACCGCGTTCCCGGTACCATCGGGTCGTGCCAATACAGCACCTTGCGCGCAGTGCTGGTTGGTGGAGGGATGTCCTTGCCGGAAGCCGCCAGGCCGGTGCTGTGACGCATGCCGGCCCAATACCCGCCACCAGCGAGCGCAGCGCCCGCCAGCAGCAGTACCAGTGGGATCAGGATCCTGCGATTCATTGCGCGACTCCTTCACCGTTGTTTGTACTAGGCACAAGCGCGGGAAGTTCAAGCGCCGCCCAGGTCAACGCGGCCTGCTGCTCCAGGATGTTAATTTGCAGCCGCTTCTCCAGCAGCGCGCGGCGCGCCTGGAAGATGGCGGCGAGGGGGCCGCTGGCCGAACGGTAGGCAGCAATGGCCAAGCCGACCTGCGCGTTGGCCGCAGGGAGAAGCTCGGCCTGCAGACGGGCAATCCGGCTGGTCAAGTTCTGCAGTTCCTCGCGAAGAACCTGTACCTGTGTCTGCTGCTCGACAACCGCGTCCTCGTACAGTAATCGGGCCCTGGTTCCCTGCGCTGATTTTTCCGCGACGTCGCGGTCCTGCCGTTGGGCGCGGTTGACAGGTAGCGGGATCGTCACGCCGAACGAGACCATGTTGCCGTATTGACTGCCGCGCTGGCTGAAGCCGGCGTCAAACGTCCAGTCTGGATGGCGCTCGCGCGTGGCCACCGCTGTGTCGGCATCGGCCAAGGCGATGGCGCGGCGTGCCGCCAGAACAGATGGCCGCGAGTTTTCCAACGTCAGCGGTGCGACGTCGGTCACTGTGACCGTCAACGCCGGCACGACGTCGTCGACGACATCGACCGGCCTGCGCAGCCAGCGGGACAGGCGCACGGTGGCTGATCGTTGTTCCTGCTCCGCCCTGGCCAGATCATCGCGTGCCTGAACCAGCGTCAGGCGTGCCTGCACCACCTCGGCCGCACTCGCCTTGGCGCCCCGGTGCGCAGCTTCGGCCCCGGCGAGATCCTCGGCCATCTCACGGGCCAGGTGCCGGTAGAGTTCAGCTGCACGTTGCGCGTAAAGCACGGCGAACCATGCCTTGCCTGCTTCTTCGCGGACCGCCGCCGCGCTCTGCAAGCTCGCTGCCTGCTCCACGTCGACGGCACTGCCCGCGCGCATTGCCCTGGCTTGGCGTTTCTCGGACGAGACCCATTGTTGTTCGATGCCGATGCGGCGCATTGTCATGAAATCACTACTAATACGCCAACGGTCCGGGCCAGATACCGGAAGGTTCTCGATACCCACTTTCAGCATGGGATCAGGCAACTGCGCGGCGCGTGCCGCGGCCTGTACGCTCGCATCGACCGATGCCTGCGCAGCCTGGTTTGTAGCGGAAGCCTGTGCGGCGATGTGCAATGCTGCCGCAAACGTCAGGGCAGGCTGCGCGGCACTGGCCAAGAGTGGCGAAAACGCCAGGATGGCCGCGAGCATTCCAGGCGCACGCGGTACTATTTTGAAAAACATACAACCCCCAAAGAAAATGGACGAGCACCGGCAGCTGGCCGTGCAGGCCTACCGGCAATACGGGCGGGGGGAGTGTCAGATGCGTAGGCGCAGGGTTGCCAGGTACGGCGGATCGATGCCAGCTTCAGGCAGCATACCTGTTGTCGTAGCGTCAAGGACAAAAGGAACACGCGGCCGTGGGCTTGGGATCACAAAGCCGAACGTCAACACCGCGAGAGTCGGATTGGTAGCATGTTCGACCGTGGCTTTCGTCCCAGCCTTGTGCTCGGCGCAGTGCACCGGCTTTTCCTGATCCATTTCAGGGCAGGGTGTTCCGTGCGCCATCGCCATCGCTGCCCGGTTCACTGTCTGCTCGGGACACACATAGGTGGCCATCGCCAAGGCAGCGTTCGTGACCGTCACGAGCAGCAGCAGGGCGAAATAGCGAAACAGCGAAGGGAAGAGACGGCGCATGCCATTAGTGTATTGAATAGTGTCGCCGTGCGATAGTAGTTCGGAAGGCGTATCCCAGCGAGCTGGTATAAACCTGATTGACCTTCCTACGGTAGGAAGGTTTAAGCTCATGCACGCTTGCAAGGAAATTCTAACCTGCGTACCATACGACCCCATGCGCGCTTTTGTCCGTTATCTGTTGTGGCTGTTGATTGCACTGCTGCCCTTGCAGGGCGGTGCGGTCGCGCTCATGCCTTACGATACCGCTCATGCGTCCGTTGGCGTTACGGTAGTGGACTTCCAGGTCACGTCCGATGCCGACCGCCAGGTCAGCATGGAGCCGTCAGCGCAGATGACAAAGATGCCGTGTCACGACGTCGGCGGCAGTGCAACAGCCAAGGTTCACGAGCACAGCAGCCATTGCGGCAGCTGCTGCGTCGGCGCATCGGTCCCTGCGACTATGCACGCGCCAGATCGCCCTGTTACGTTCGTCATGCCCGTTCGTATTGCCGCCGAGCCGGCAATGGTCGCGTTCATTCCTGCCACGCCCGAGCGCCCGCCGCGGCGCGTCCTTTGATCTTCCACTGACGTCGCGGGCTGCTTGCCCGCTGTTGTTGTGCCTTAACCGAAGGCACTGATCATCTATTGGAATTCACATGAACCGTTTCCGCATGCTGCTACTGGCAGCCGCGGGCGCGCCCTTGTTCGCATTTGCGCAGTCTACCCCTGTGGTGGCTGATGCTGCGGATGCCAAGGTTGCCGTCGCACCGCTCGTTTATCGCTCTGCTTTTGCCGGACTCCTTCCCGCTGATGTCCCGTCCGCTTCACCGGACAAGCTGTGGCTGCAGGCCAACCGCGTCGTTGCGGATAAAGCGACCGAAGCTGCCGATGAGAGCGGATCGAGCGCCCCTTCAGCCGCAGCGAAGGAGGGCGCGCCCAGTCCTGCCAGCCACGCGGGCCACCACGGGCACCAGATGCCGATGAAAGGACAATGACATGCGCAGTTTCTTGAATCCTGTGCCCCGACGTTTGGTCGTCGCGCTCGGCGCCGTCGTGCTCTCGGGCTGTGCAACCTTCACACCTGATGGCGGCTTGAACGACGTCTCACGCCTGACCCAGGAGCGCATCGGCCAACCGGTGGCTCTTGCCAAACCTCAGGCAAAGCAGTCCGAAGCCACTGCCACGCAGGTGCAGGCACTGCTCGCGCAGCCGTTGACAGCCGATTCGGCCGTGCAACTGGCCTTGCTGAACAGTCCTGCGCTGAAGGTCTCGCTCGCTGAACTGGGAATTTCCGAAGCAGAATGGGTCCAATCTGGCCGTCTGCGCAATCCGGGCTTCTCGTTTGGACGCGTGCGCGGCGCTGATGAAACGGAGATCGAGCGAAGCGTGACGTTTGACGTCATCGGCCTTCTCACCATGCCGGTCCGGCAGCGTATCGAGGGACGCCGTTTCGAACAGGCCAAATTGCTTGCGGCCACGCAGGCAGTGCAACTGGCGGCCGAAACACGCCGTGCCTATTACACGGCCGTGGCGGCGGCGCAAAGTGCCGCCTTTGCGGACCAGGTACGCCTTGCGGCCGAGGCGTCTTCGCAACTGGCTGATCGCATGAGCAAGGTAGGCAATTGGAGCAAGCTTGACCAGGCTCGGGAGCGCGCATTCTATGCCGACGCGGTCACCGAACTTGCGCGTGCGCGTCATGAAGCTACTGCCGCGCGCGAGCAGCTGACAAGGTTGCTTGGCGTGTGGGGTGCGCAGCAGGATTACCGTCTGCCGGATCGCTTGCCCGACCTGCCCGCACAGGCAACGACGATACAGGATGCCGAAGCTCGAGCATTGTCACAACGGCTCGACGTGCTGGCTGCTCGCCGCGACGCGCAGGCGACTGCCAGCGCGTTGGGGCTGACGAAGGCCACGCGCTTCATCAACGTGTTCGATGCGGCCTACACCAACACAAGCAAATCTGGCTCGCCGCGCGAGAACGGCTATGAGGTGTCGCTCGAATTGCCGCTATTCGATTGGGGCACGGCCGCGCGCGCGCGGGCTGAGGCCGTGTACATGCAATCCGTCCAGCGCACCGCTGATACGGCAATCAAGGCGCGCTCGCAGGTGCGCGAGACGTATTCGGCCTATCACACGGCATATGACATCGCCCGGCACTACCGCGACGAGGTCGTCCCGCTGCGCAAGAAGATCTCCGACGAAGTCCTGCTGCGCTACAACGGCATGTTGGCCAGTACCTTCGAACTTTTGGCCGACGCCCGTGAACAGCTGACCAGCGTCAACGGCGCGATCGCCGCACAGCGCGATTTCTGGATCGCCGAAAGCCAGCTTCAGTCCGCCATGAACGGCGGCGGCATGACACAGTAAGGATAACGACATGATTTCACGCAGAAATTTCTTCATGGGTGCGGGCGCAGTTGCCGTCGGCGCGGCGGCAGTGAGCAAGGCCGGTGCCGCGACGCTGCCTGAAGCGGCGACCGCCAGCGACGCAAAAACCCAGGTACCACCGCTGCCATCGAATGGGCGGCCCTTTAATCCAGTCGTGACCCTGAACGGCTGGTCGCTGCCATGGCGCATGAATAACGGCGTCAAGGAATTCCACCTTGTTGCCGAGCCTGTCGTACGCGAACTCGCGCCAGGTATGAAGGCGAACCTGTGGGGGTACAACGGCCAGTCACCGGGACCAACGATCGAAGTGGTCGAAGGTGATCGTGTGCGCATTTTTGTCACCAACAAATTGCCCGAACATACCAGCGTGCACTGGCACGGCCAGCGCCTGCCGAACGGGATGGACGGCGTGACCGGCCTCACCCAGCCAGGCATCCCACCGGGAAAAACGTTCGTGTATGAGTTCGTGGCAAAGCGTCCCGGCACATTCATGTACCACCCGCATGCGGACGAGATGGTACAGATGGCGATGGGCATGATGGGCTTCTGGGTGACGCACCCGAAAGATCACCGCCAGTTCGCCGTCGATAGGGACTTTGTATTCCTGCTGTCGGCCTACGACATCGAACCAGGCAGTTACGTCCCGCGCGTGAACACCATGCTCGACCAGAACCTGTGGACGTTTAACAGCCGCGTGTTCCCGGGTATCGATTCGATGCCGGTACGGCAGGGCGACCGTGTGCGTATCCGCGTTGGCAACCTGACGATGACGAACCATCCGATCCACCTGCACGGACACGAGTTCGTGGTAGCGGGCACTGATGGCGGCTGGACGCCGCCAGCGTCGCGCTGGCCGGAAGTGACGACCGACATTGCGGTGGGACAGATGCGGGCGATCGAATTCGATGCGACTGACCTGGGCGACTGGGCCTTCCACTGCCACAAGTCGCACCACACGATGAATGCGATGGGACACGACGTGCCGACAATGATCGGCGTCGACCATAAGGGCATCGCGGAGAAGATCAACAAGATCGTCCCTGACTATATGACGATGGGCGACAAGGGCGGGTCGATGGAGGGCATGGAAATGCCCCTGCCGGATAACACGCTGCCGATGATGACGGGCGAAGGCCCATTTGGCGGCGTCGAGATGGGCGGCATGTTCACCGTGCTGAAAGTGCGCAAGGAGCAAAAGCGAGGGGACTATACGGATCCGGGCTGGTTCAAGCATCCGGCCGGCACTGTCGCTTATGAATGGACGGGGGCCCTGCCGGAGCCCACCCGCTCCAAGAACGCTGGCGGCCAGTCGATGCCGGCAAAAAACCAGCCGAATGTCGAGATGACAGTGCGCAAGCCGTCTGGCCACGGCGAACATTGATTTTTCCAACCGATAAGAGGAGCTTATGAAACAGCTGAACAACGTAATCCTGACCGCTGCCGTTGCACTCTCCGCAGTGGCATTCGCGCCCGCCTATGCGCAACATGACCAGCATGCCCAACACACGCAGCACGGTGAGCACGCGGCGGCGCCGGCCGAACTGACCGATGGCGAAATCAAGAAGGTGGACAAGGAGGGAGGGAAGCTGACCATCAAGCACGGCGAGCTGAAGAACCTGAACATGGCCGCAATGACGATGGTATTTCGTGTGCAAGACGCCGCGATGCTCGACAAGGTGAAGGCGGGTGACAAAGTTCGCTTCACCGCCGACAAGGTCAACGGCACTACCACCGTCACGCATATCGAACCGGCGAACTGACCCCGTGAGCGGATGGCACTGTAATGTATCTGTAATCTTCAGGTCATGCTGCGGTGCGCATCCGCTCCCTACAATGATGCAATGGATTCGGCAACGAATACTCATCTAGCTCATTGGAGAAAAACATGAAGCAAAGTCTGAATTATCTGACCGCAGCGCTGATCGGCCTGGCAGCCTTGACCTCTGGCCCGGTGGCGCATGCCCAGGAGGCGACGGCTACGGCTGCGAGCGCGGCACTGACCGATGGGGAAATTAAGAAGGTCGACAAGGATGGTGGCAAGGTCACGATCAAACACGGTGACATCAAGAATCTGGGCATGCCCGGCATGACCATGGTCTTCCGGGTACAGGATCCGGCAATGCTCGGCAAGGTGCAGGAGGGTGACAAGGTGCGCTTTACCGCCGACAAGGTGAACGGCGCACTGACCGTGACCACCATCGAACAAGCTAAGTGAACAAACACAGGAAATCATACTGATGAAAGCATTATTTAACGTGATGGGTGCCGCCGCCGTCCTGGCTACCGTCTTGGCAAGCCCGATTGCGGCCGCGCACGCCACACTCAAGAGTTCCGATCCGCAGGCTGGTACCACCCTGGCAGTGGCGCCAAAGGAAGTCGCCCTGACGTTTAACGAAAAGATCGAGGAAGCGTTTTCCAGCATCACCTTGACAGATGCGGCAGGCAATGCCGCTGCCACTGGCAAGGCGAAGGTCGATAGCGCGAACCCGGCAATCGTGCGCGTGGACATCCCGGCGCTGCAAAGCGGCACTTACACGGTGAAATGGGCTGTGGCGGGGCACGATGGGCACCGCCGTACTGGCAACTTCGTGTTCACGGTGAAATAAATTGGACGCGGTCGCGCTGCTGCAGGTCGGATCGGCCGCGCTGCTCAACCTGGGCTTTACCTGGCTGGTAGGAACCTGGTTTGCACGACGTTGGCTGCCTGCCGGCACCCCTATCAGAGACTGGTTGGTCAGACTCCGCCGCCACGATCAGACGGCGATCGTGCTGATGATTGCGGCGAGCGCGGCGGCGCTCTGGGCTGCCACTGCCATCATGGCCGGTGTCTCACTAGGCGAGGCCGGCAGAATGTTCTGGACAATGCTCATCACGACTGCCCATGGCAATGCCGGCTGCGCCGCGATTGCGGTCATGCTTTTGCTGCTGGGCGTTCGGTGCCTTCGGAAGGGTGGCCAGGCGACCGAAGGTCTTGCGCTGCTGCTGCTTGTGATATTTGCCGCCACGCGCGGATCGATGGGGCATGCGGGGGAAGATGGCTGGTGGACAGCACCGCACGTGGCTGAAACCGTGCACTTGTTCGCTATTGCAGTATGGACCGGCGCCGTGATCGTGTCCGCTTGGTCTGCGCTACAACAAGCGCGTGTGCAAGAGTTACCACGCACCGCAACCGATCATTACCTTGAACGGATGTCCCAGGCTGCGATGCTTGCCGTGATCGCGATCGCGGCGACCGGCATCTACAGCGGCTGGCATCGCGTTGGCAGTACCGAGCACTTGGTGCATACCCAGTACGGCTATACGTTGCTGTTAAAGGTTGGGCTCGTTCTAGGGGCGATCGCCCTGGGGGGCTATAACAAATTTTTGGGTTTGCCCGGGGCTTCGAGATCAGTCGCTGGTGTTGCCGTGGTGCGCCGCGTACTGCAGATCGAAGCGGTGTTGCTACTGGGAGCGTTGGCGGCCGCGGCGTATCTGACAGTGCAACAACCTCCCGCAGTCATGTAATTCAGCGCGGCAATGACCAAGGCGTCATGGGTCTGCACGCTTGACTTTACCACCATGGTAGGGCTTATGGTCTCAGTGAGTAAGGCGGCACGGCAAGTAACCGTGTCACCTCAATCGATCATGCCGCCAACGTAAGCGAAGGGCATCGGCGAACCATACGGGAGGTTGCATTATGCGCAGCAGCGAAGGACAGCAGCACGACCACCGCCATCACGAGCATCATCACCACGCCAACGCACCCGGCGCTTCGTCGCCGTCCGACGGATACGCGAAACCGTTCACTGATCCGGTATGTGGGATGAAAGTTGGCCCGAACCCCGAGCGGGAAATTTCCCACGAAGGGCACATCTATCACTTCTGCAGCAGCGGCTGCATGCAGAAATTCAAAACGGCCCCCGCCAGTTACCTTGAAGGACAGCGACCACCAGGCGCGAGCGCCGGGCAGGCGCCTGGTCCTGCGCCCGCTGGGACTGTTTATACGTGCCCAATGCACCCGGAAGTCCGGGCTCCACAGCCTGGTAATTGTCCCATCTGTGGCATGGCCCTAGAGCCGCTCATGCCAACGCTGGACGACGAGGAAAACCCCGAGCTGGCCGATTTCCGCCATCGTTTCTGGTGGACGTTGCCGCTGACGGTGATAGTGTTCGCCTTGGCAATGTTCGGCCATGCGTTGTTTCCACAGGGGCTGCCGTACCAGAACCTGATCGAATTGGCGCTCGGTGCGCCCGTTGTGCTGTGGGCAGGCTGGCCGTTCTTCGAGCGCTGGTGGCAGTCGTTGTTGCGCATGAGCCCAAATATGTGGACGCTGATTGGCACCGGCGTCCTGGCTGCATTCGGCTACAGCATCGTTGCCACGTTCGCCCCACAGCTGTTCCCGGCGGCGTTCGCGACCCACGGCAGGGTGGGCGTGTATTTCGAAGCCGCCGCGGTGATCGTTTCGCTGACGCTACTGGGCCAGATCCTGGAACTGCGCGCCCGGTCGCAGACATCGGCTGCCATCAAATCGTTGCTCGGGTTGGCGCCCAAGACGGCGCGCCGGATCAATGCCGACGACAGCGAAGAGGATGTGCCGCTGACCCACGTCCACATTGGTGACACGTTGCGCGTTCGCCCTGGCGAGAAAGTGCCTGTCGACGGCGTTGTCACCGAAGGCGACAGTTCGGTGGACGAGTCGATGCTGACGGGCGAACCAATCCCGGTGTCGAAGCGCGCCGGCGACCGCTTGATCGGCGCCACGGTCAATACCAGCGGCAGTCTCGTGATGCGAACCGAGAAGATCGGCAGCGAAACGATGCTCTCCCAAATCGTGCAAATGGTCGCGCAGGCCCAGCGTTCGCGCGCGCCGATGCAGCGGCTGGCCGACAGTGTGGCCGGGTACTTCGTTGTCGTGGTGGTCGGGATCGCGGTGCTGACGCTGCTCGGCTGGGGCTTCTTCGGCTCCGAATCTGGCTGGGTGTACGGCTTCGTCAACGCCGTTGCCGTGCTGATCATCGCGTGCCCCTGTGCCTTGGGACTGGCCACACCAATGTCGATCATGGCTGCTACCGGCCAGGCGGCCACGAGGGGCGTGCTGTTTCGCGACGCTGCTGCCATTGAGGCGCTGCGCAAGGTCGACACGCTGATCGTGGACAAAACAGGTACGCTGACCGAAGGAAAGCCGGCGTTCAACACGATCGTTCCAGCCGTTGGGTTCATCGAACAAGAGGTACTGAGGATTGCGGCCAGCATCGATCAGGGCAGCGAGCATCCGCTGGCCCATGCGATCGTTGCCGAGGCCCGGGTGCGTGAGATGGCATTGGCCAAACCGGAAGCCTTTGAATCCGCAAGCGGCATCGGGGTACGAGGAAAGGTCGACGGCATGAAGATCGCGCTTGGCAACACGGCGTTGATGGACGCAGAGGCAATCGATTGGCATCCATTGGCCGACAGCGCGGAGCGGCTGCGCGGGGAGGGGGCCAGCGTCATGTATCTCGCTGCAGGCGGCCGGCTGGCGGGGCTCATCGCCGTGTCGGACCCGGTAAAGGCCACTACGTCGGAGGCGCTCTCTACCCTTCGCAGCGAAGGTCTGCATGTCATCATGGCCACGGGCGATGGTGTCACGACGGCAAAATCGGTAGCCGGCCGGCTTGGCATCGATGAGTATTACGGCGAGGTAAAGCCGGCGGATAAACTCGCGCTTGTCGAGAAGCTCCAACAGCAGGGCAAGGTGGTGGCCATGGCCGGCGACGGCATCAACGACGCCCCGGCGCTGGCTAAGGCCAATGTTGGCATCGCCATGGGAACCGGTACGGATGTGGCGATCAACAGTGCCCATGTCGCGCTCGTAAAGGGTGACCTCCGTGGTATCGCCCAGGCACGCGCCATCTCGGTCGCGACGGTACGCAATATGTGGCAGAACCTCGCCTTTGCGTTTGTCTACAATGCGGCTGGCATCCCTCTGGCGGCTGGTCTGCTGTACCCGCTGACTGGGCAGTTGCTCTCGCCGATGATCGCCGCGCTGGCGATGAGTTTGAGTTCCGTGTCCGTAATTGCCAATGCGCTGCGGTTGCGAACTAATGTGAATTGACTGTCTCCATGCACTAAACGGTATGGCGTCCGGCTACTGGACAGTGACCGGCTCTGGCGGGTGGGGGCTCGACAACGCACGTGCCCCAACTATACCCTCGTCGTCTGCAGGGCATGCTGTGAGTGACGTGTGTCTAAATCTGCCACCGTGATTGCCTCGCTGACCTTCCTGGTCATGGTCACCGACGACGAATGTTCCATCGGTAAGCGCTGCTGACGCGTGAGCGTCTATCGAAAATATTCCACTTGACCTTTTCATGGTTAGAACATTTACAGTGTGTTTGTTCATATCGGAGGCTATTTATGTGCAACCACAATCTTTATGAAATGTGTTCGCTTGGCAATGGTGGCGTAAGTTTTTCCAGCGGTAAGCAGGGTGTTAGCACGGAGGGGAGAGAACTGGAGACTGGACAGATCGGATCAATTAGCGCCGCCGTTCCATGGCCTGGGTCTGAAGCTCCAACGCAAAATGAAGCTCCTGGTATTGGCTGTCTCTTAAGCCGATACCGCAAACGCGGAGCTTACGAGAAAGATGGAACGAATGCCTGAAATTACAGTACTTTCGCATTCCGACATTTCTCCTACGGCGGTTATTCGGGTTGACTCGGGGAAGAGCATCTGCGATGCGCTGCTGGAAAATGGAATCGAGATTGAACATGCATGCGGGAAGGTCGGTGCGTGCACAACCTGCCATGTCATCGTCCGTCTAGGCCATTCTTCATTATCGCCGGCAAGCGAACAGGAGGAAGATATGCTTGACCGCGCCTGGGGCGTCGAGCAGTCGTCCCGACTGTCGTGTCAGGCAATCGTTGCGGACACGGACCTTGCCGTCGAGATTCCAAGATATTCCTTGAATCACGCCAAGGAAAACGGATAGACTTCCCAGCGGATTGCACACGTCAGTCGGCTTTAGGCTGCCGGACAGGTTGGTGAAGCGGATTAGAAGGCGCTGCGTGCCTGCAGCGTGGCAGGCTCGATGATCTGGCCACGTGCGTCAGGCAGGAAGGGACGCTGTTGCCCACCGTACACGATCGAGGTCGCTTGGAGGAGCCGTCCACCTTCCCGACTTTTTCCTGGCATCAGTGCATGACTTCCCGCTGAACCGATTGGCCGGCGCAGGTGTTGTCTCGCTTGAAGAAGCAAGCAGCCGATCTGCCAGGCGTTGCGCTGATCGATCGAAAGACGAATACCGGCGGTGCCTGTGGAACCAGTGCAAGCCGCCTGAACCACGGCACGCACACCAAGCTGATCACGTTGCCGGTGTGGTTGCGGGAATTTCCCGCGCCACGCTACGGCACGATCGAATGGCACTGGTTCAATCGGTGGGTGCTGCTGCGCGACTAACTGCGTACTGCGGTGACAGCAGGCGCGAAATTCACGCTGAAGGTGGGGCTGTCGGCACGGCGCATTTGTCGGCGATCGTAGACGCGCGTGGTGGCAATGCTGGCGTGTCCCAGCCAGGCCTGCACCTGGGCGATATCGGCGCCATTTTCCAGTGCATTGGTGGCGGCGGTCGCGCGCAGCGCGTGGGGACCAAGGTTGTCCTCCGTAATGTTCAACACGGAAAGGTAGCGGCGCAATAGCCGGTACACACCATCCGGCGTAATGCCCTGGGTTCTCCCGCGGGTGTTGTTACTGGTGGGCCGGAACAGCGCCCCCTGCCGGTCGCCGCCATGGCCGGCCATGCGCAGGTAAGCGGCGATCGCGGCCGCCGCCTCCGGGTGCAGCGGCACATAGCGCAGCTTGTCGCCTTTGCCCTGCACCTGCAGGTGCTCGACGCCGCGGCGCCGCTGCAGGTCGGCCACGCGCAGTGCGCACAGTTCGGCGCGGCGGAGCCCGTGATAGAGGAGGGTGGCAAGGAGCGCACGATCACGCAGACCGGCCAGAGTGGTGGGATCTCCAGCCTCCAGCAGCGCGCGCGCCTGGTCATCGCCGAGCGCTGGCGTCACTCCTTCAGTGGTCGTCGCCCGCGGGCGACGTACGCCGTCGACGGGGTTGCCGACAATCGCCTGTGCATCGCACAGGGAGTCGAACAGGGATGATAGGGCGGCGAGTTTGCGACGGATGGTGGATCCGGCCAGGGCTCGACGCTCGAGATCGCGGCGCCACGCCAGCACGTGGCCACGCGTTACGTCGCGCAGTTGCGCCGGCGCGGCGATGCCTGCAAACACCATGAATTCGCGAAGATCGGCCTCGTACGCGCGACGGGTCTGCGGATTATCCAGGTTAGCGAACCAGGCGATCGCCGGCGGCACGTCGGCCAGCTGGTGAAACTGTAATGTCGTGAGGACGGTGCCGGATGTCGTTATGGATTCATTCATAGGAACACGTAATGGGCGCGGAGGGCAGGATGCAAGCAGTGTACGCGCCACCACGAACATTATCCGTACCGTATATTTTCATGAGGTCGAGCGTCAGGTAAGTCTCGGCTCTGATCGCCGTGATCCAGCTTATCGTGCCCAACTCGACCGTGCTGACAACTTCCACCGGTCTATGCAGCCGCGTCCATGAAGAGCCTCGTCCCTCGAAGTGCTTCTTAAGGCGATCAGTTAGGTTTCTCGACTGGCCAACGTAATACTTATCGCCTTCAAGGCGCAGCACGTACAAGAAGATGTGCTTCCGCTGCCGTTTGCCCATGTCGCGTTCTCCGGTCGAGCTGAGGCTTTACTCTTGATAACATGTTTTATCAAGAGTATCAGAACGGCGCTCTCACTACGGTATAGGGCAGCGACGACTAGTATCCAGGTACCTAGCGCTGCGTTGCCAGTCGTGCTTGACAGAGGGGCGACGTCGGGCTAATGCTGCGCCGATAGCGTGGAAGGGGCATCACCGGCGGTGCGCCGCATGGACCGCTTATACGCCGACGACTCGGACAGGTGGGGAGGTGTCGAGAAAGATCGGTTGCTCCGCCGGGACTAGGTTGGTGAAGTCTTTGATGACCACATAGGGCCGAAGAATGTCGAGATACTTGGCGTCGTTACGCTGGTATGCCTCGAACGCTGCTCCGGCGCACATATCTGCAAAATCGAGGCCGCGTTGCATCGCGGCGACCCGATCGACGCGTTTGAGTTCCAGGTTGCGCTGCTGCTGTATGAGCAGGCGATATGTCAGAATATGATCGAGCGCCCGTTGCCCCTCGTTGAGTTCATCAGGGCAAAACGTAAAGGTGTCCATCGCTGGCAAATGCTCGGCCAGTGTCTCTGCGACCATCATGGCATACACCAGGTGTGCCCGGCCCTTGTACTTCGCTTCCAGCGAGGCGATCTCAGCCTCCGTCGAATTGGGATGCGCGGCTCTGACATCGAGCCCGCGCAAGAAGTCAGGCGCATGCTCCTTGTGATAGACAGCCAGCATGACCTTTATCTGATCATTGCCGACCAACTCCGCAGCAGCGAGCTGGCAGAATGCCTCGCGAGCGCCTGGACTGATGGTCGCCCACTTCTTCTCGTGTTTCGAGGTCCACCCCTGGGCTTTGTGGAGTGTCTCGACCACCTTGCCCACGCGGCGGTACGCGTTATTCAGCCCCACGGCGATAGCGATGACGAAGTATCGCGCGGACCCGCCATCACCATAGGGCGCATCCAGCTTCCAGCCCAAGTCTCCACTTTCGTCAAGGTAAGCCATTGCTGAAGAAGCCATGTGTCATCCGGGCAAAAAAAATGACCTTCAGTGTTGAAGGTCATTTTAAGGTGTAAGGGGTTATGCCAAAAAGCCCGCGCGTTTAGACCGCGCTTAGGACAGCCAAGCTCTCGCTTGTCCCTCCGGTTACTTCAATGGACTTACTCAACCTGCGAACATCATATCACAGAACCAAGGCAGATGAAACAGCCTGAAATCGCGGCTGGACGGATGTTGCTAAGCACTGGTGGATTATGCTCGATCCGTCAACGGCCTGCTCTATGGGAATTGTTTCCTGCAGCGTCGACCACGCGCGCCAGGCGCCCGGGCTGGTCGCGTTCCCAGCTGTATATCAGGTCCAATGCTTCCTGCGCGGTGTACAGCATCGTCGTATTGACGCTGGCGTGTCCCAGTGCGCTGCAAACCGTGCGGATATCCTGTCCTCCCAGCATTGCGCCCATGGCGAAGGTATGGCGCAGCCAGTGAGTCGAGGCTCGCTCGAGGCGTTCAGCGCTGGCGTCGTCGCCGGTCTGGCGCAGCACGTTGGCCGCCGCGCGCAGGCGCCCCTTGACGATATCGCGCAACCCATAGCGCGTACCGACGTCGCGCCACTGGCCAAAATAGCGCCGGTCCGTTGCAGTCTTGTTGGCCGTGCAGCCCTCGATCTGCCGAGTACGAATAGACAAGATTAGGCCGTACTGGCGATCGCCGGCGCCGGGTAGCGCCGACAGGCCGAAGGCGCGGCGGTACTCGGCGAGGGCATCCATCAGCGCGGCGGTCACTGGGACGACGCGGCCATGGCCGCCCTTGGCCGTGGCCGCATCGACCTGTAGCACCCAGTAGCCGGTGCCGGTCTTCGGATCGGTCAACGGCGCGATCGCGCGCATGCGCGCGCCCACCAGTTCGGAAGCGCGCAAACCCGTCTCGCGCAGGCAGATCAGAATGAAGCGGTCGCGCGCATGCAGCTGGTGTTCCTGTTGGCTGGTGCGTGGTGCGCGGTCCATCACCTGCAGGACATGCTCGAATAGTGCGTCGTCGATGGCCCGCGTTTTGTCAAAGCGTCGAACCTTACCGACCTTCATCAGACTCATCGGGTTGCCACGCAGGTAGCCGGCACTGTGCAGGGCACTAAATAGGGCCCGCAGGCAGCGCAGGATGTCGGCCTGGCTGCTAGCCCCGGGTCGGCGCCGGAATGGCGCGTAGCCCGCTTGATCGGGCTTGACGCCGGCCGGGCAGAGCGCACGCAGCGGCAGGTCCGCGAGAAATGCCTCGAAGCGCAGCACGTCCTGTGCATCCCAGGCTGACAGGGTGCGGCCGATCACGTGCTCGCAGTACCAGCGCACCTTCGCGATGTGGTAACGATATGTACGAACAGTATCGTCCGAATTGCTGCGGCGGCGACTGTTGCTGGCGACCGCCGCAAGCCAGACGTCGACCGCGGCCCAGTCGTCGGCTACCGCGCCCAACACATGCTGCGTTATTGGTATGGTCCCTAGGTGTCCGTTCGGCGCGGGCAGGGACGTATCATCATTCATCGCAGGCCGCTCCCGCCCGCACCCGCGCCGCGGCTCAAGAGTATCTGTCCGGATATGTCCACCTGTACCTCCTTTTCCTCCAGCTGTGTCTTTAGCTGCTCGCAGCGGACAAATCGCCCGGGTCTTACCCTGCCCCCCGTCGACCTGCAGTATGAACCGCTGCATGCCGGCGAGCTCCGTGCTCGGGCTAAAAGCGCCGCCGTTTGCGTCGCCAAAGTGCCCTGTAGCGTGTCGATTTGGCGCGCGCTCGGCGTTAGGACCGGCTGTTTCCTGGCATTGCGAAGCCATCGCCGCGGCTGCGCCCTAGGCAGTGGCCAGCGCGGCTTTCCGCGCTGGCCACGCAAATCGTCTATCAGGTGCTTTTCGTCCGGTCAAACCGCCTGCACTGTTGCCTATCACATGCGGTCTGTCGTGTACTAGGTGGCCCGAAAGCAGAGTAAGAGAAAATTTTGGCTAAGTTTGGTTGCAAAAAGATCGGCCTGAAAATCATTTCATCTGCTCGTTTTTCAAATAGGTATCTCTGCAGTCATTTTGTGCTTTTTGCGGCCTTATCAACAATACTTTGCGGGGATCGTCTATCAGGTGCTTTGTATTATGTATCGCGCGCTTGAAATCATCTGGCCGATGCTATCCGATACTACCGTTCCCTCTCATCATAAGGACGAAAACTGTCAATGTTCAAGGCGCCTCCCCCCTTCGACAGCGTAGACATGACTAGGCGTTGAAGTGCCCAGTGCCGCGTGCGGACACGATTTACTGCGCTACCTCCCTGATAGCTCCCCGCTGGGGTGTACCCACCGTGTATGTCCTCTACTGAGCGCTGCGTCACATCCACTTGACGAAGGTGTTGTCCTGTATCCAATGATGCCCAACTATCCCTGATGCTGACGTCCTCGCGCTTGGTACATTGGGAAAAATCGCACTGGTGAGCGGCGTGCCGTGGCGGTGTGGGGGCCCTCAAAACGTCCGTGATTAGGCAGGGTTTCGGCTTGGCAGTTAAACGAAAGGACGTCACTGTGAGTCGTCGGCTTGGACAGTACCTCGCAGTCGTATTCGTCGATGAGTCCTTGATGGGATGCCCTACGTTGACTTTATCTATGTACGGTCCGTGCACCCCACCGCTTTGACCGTGCCACCGCCAAGGCGGATCGGGCAAAGCCGATACTGTCCCGGACGTCCGCACCCGCCGGTACTCTTTTCGACCAAGACGTAAATGAGAAGTGTAGCCAGATCGCAGCGTGGATCCTGGCTCGTTACTCGTGGGGGGACTTCATACAGGCAATACTTTTCTAAGTGTCCCGACGAAGCTTTGCAGATCGACCACACATGTCACCGCAGGTGGCACCAACACAACAGTCTTCTCATCACCGATGGCCCATGCGACGAGATGGCTAACCGCGCTAACGTAGCAGTTGCTTGTTAGAAGGTTGGCCAAGAACTACGCACTCCAGTGTGGTGTGGTGGTGTCGCTCGGCACTGACGTGATCTCGATGGGACAACCGCACACTAGCCGGACGTTCACTACACGAGTGAAACCGCCCTGCTGACGCTGTTGGCTTTGGGCCCGGACGCTCGGGCAAGCAAGTGGTAGTAGGCAGGTTCCAACGGACGCGGCCAACTTTACCTAAAGAATGCTAAGTAGCTTTTGGAACAGGGCATAGATCGTCGTACCGCAGTTCCCGTTGCTGGCGGTCTTAGTGCTCACCGCTCGGTAGCGTTAACCTTTCTCACCTAAGATTACCCTTTTTTTCATACTTTTCCTCTTGAAAAGAACCTTTGGTGAAGATATGATAGACAACAATTCAATTGAACTAAGGTGACGTATGCGCCCATTCGAGGGCCTGAAGGCGAAGCTGGCGATGGAACTGACCGGCTTTACCGGCACCAGTAAGACATTCCGGGCGCGTTACCGTGATGCGGATGACAACTCTCATAAGCTGTATTCCGCGCTGGAGATCCGCAATATCCGTATGGATCTGTTGGGAATCCCTCACGATACGAAGCGTCCTCTGACACTGCCGCCGATCATCGACACGCGCATGGCAAAAGGTGGTGTGGGCAAAACCACGATATGCGGGAACGTCGCTAGCTGCTTGGCCTTGTCGGGCTATAAGGTACTGATGATCGATGGCGATCCGCAGGCTTCCTTGACCTCGCTCTTCGGCATTAACTGGCTGACGGAGAATATCATTCATATTGGCCGGTTGATGCAGCAATCCAGCACCGGCGCGCAGGTGAATGTGGCTTCGGCGACACGCTCTATCTACCCCGGCGGCATGCTCGACCTGATCCCGAGCGACATCAGCATGGCCGAGGATTCTTGGCTTATGGGCACCTTGAATCGCGAGTTCGCTTTTCAGCGCTTACTTGAGACGGAAATCAAGTTTTTCAGTCAGTACGACGTAATCGTCATCGATTCCGCGCCAGGTTCTTCGCTGCTAGCAACAACGTTTATGGTTGCCAGCCGGACTTTGTTAGCAGTAGTAATTCCAGAAGGCCAAGCGATCGCCGCGTTGGATGTTCTGGCCTCCAATGTCTACGAGATTAACCAAGCCTTTCAACGGCAAGGTATCCAACTGGACGTGCACATTGTGATCAACAAATACAACCAGACGAAGGCGCCGCACCGGCAGTCGGTCGGCAAGCTGATCGCTAAGTATCCCAGCAAGCTCAACGATACCCCAGTGCGAGATTTCATTGGCTTCTTGCGCGAAACCGACCCAGATAACCTACACGAGAACGGCCCCGTTTTGGAAAGAGAACCGAACAGCAGTGGCGCGCGCGACATAATCGATGTAACCAAATCGCTGATCCGCCTGTACGGCATTCGGCTCGCCGGCGAGTTGCCAGTTGAGGAGATCGCAGCATGAGTCGTGCACCGATGAAGATTTCGGGCCTGGTCCGCGACGGCAAGGTCACGCCGGCCGCTGGGATCGGCCCATCGAACAATTTTGACCTGCCTGAGCCTAGTAATAGTCAGAGTGGCCTGCAGCCGGGTACCGAGATTCAGGTATCACCGTCAGAACTTGATGACAGCCCGTTTCAAGGCAGACTCAAGATGGACCCAGCGCGTGTGGATGAAATCGGCGCGTCGATGGTCGCCGTAGGACAGCAGGACCCGATCACCGCGCGCGTAAAACCAGATGGCCGCCTCGAGGTAGTTAAAGGTCATACCCGGAAACACGGGGCGATCGCCCACGACATTCCTCAAGTGCGTGTACTGATCGTGGCCATGACAGATGCTCAGGCCGAGGTCGCCTGTCTGGTCGATAACGAAGCGGCGACGTATCACGAGTGGGAGTATGCAAACGTGTACCAGCGTGTAATGCAGGCCGGCTACGCTAAGACACAAAAGGCGGCGGGCATCATGTTCGCTCGCTCCCAATCGCACGTGTCCAAGTGCTTGATGATGCTCAACTTGCCAACCGAGATACGAGCAATCCTCAATGAGCAACCGGCGCTGTTTGGTGCGAAGGCAGCGGCCGAAATACTAGACTTGTGGGAAAAGCAGTCAGCCCATCATGACCTCATCCTGACTGCTATCCGCAAGTTAATGGACGGCATGGAACAAGGTCAAATCAAACAGTGGGTTCTGCAACAGATTTCTATCGTGCAACACAAATCGCGGCCACGCATGGAAGCGCGCCCGCGCCATGTTATCAATATGCCCTCTGGTAAGCCTCGCTATATTACAATCGTTAAGAAGAGGGATTTGACGATTCAAGTTATGGACGATAGTCTGGATGTAGAGCAAGTGCGACAAAAAATTGAACAGTTTTTGCGTGATTTATCGCAACAGGAAGACGGAATATCCAATTAAATCAATGGGTTACAGTTTATTCCCCGGGAATAAACACATTGTAAACCTACTAATCAGGAAGCCCAGCCAATGCTGGGTTTCGCGTTTTTAGAAATGGATAAACGCAATGACGAGTTAAAACGCATGTTGCATAGAGAAACGCCCCGATTTGGCGATCAGGGCGTTTTGACAATCTAATTTAATGCTTTACGAAGGGGAACCTGAGAAGGATAGTCCCTACGTGACTTCGAGAACTCCATCTTAGTCCCCCTTCGGTAGGCTGTCAATAACTTTACCCCCTCATGGGGGCAAGGCTGACCATGCACACCCTATTAGAAGGGGTAGAGAGGTATTTCCAGGCTGGCACGGCGCTTAATCGTGTGCTGCAGGAAGCCCCTTATCTGCCTCGATGCAGTGATGATAAGACTGCGACGCGGGTGCGACCCCGCGAGTATGCGATTCGCTATCCGTACATGCAGATCAATCGGACCGGCTTCATCAGCTGGTTGATATTCGACCTCGACCATAACCGAGCTATGGCGTGGGAGGATGCTGGCCTGCCGCCGCCCAACCTGATTGTGCGTAATCGTCAGAACGGTCACAGCCATCTGTATTATGCGATTACGCCCGTGTGTACGTCTGAAGCTGCACGGGCAAAGCCGATCGCATACATGAAAGCAGTCTATGCTGCTTTCGCGCGTGTGCTGGATGCCGATCCGGACTTCCATTCCGGCCCGGTGGCCAAAACGCCGAACCACCCATGGTGGATTACACACGAATTACACAGCCAGGTCTACGAGCTTGGCGCATTGGCCGATTATGTCGACCTGGAGGTAGCCAGCCCATGGCGCAGGCAGCCGTCTCTTGAACCAGTTAGTCACTCGCGCCATTGCGTCCTGTTTGAGCTCCTGCGCCACTACGCCTACTCGACTGTAAACCGCGAACGCGAGCGCGGTACGTTATCGAGTTTTACCCGCCTGCTTGAAGCTTATGCGCACAACCACAACAATTTCGCGAGCTTGGGTTTCGAACAGAACTTGCCACAATCATCGCTCCGCGCCACGGTGAAGTCCGTGGCGCGCTGGACATGGGAGCGTTATCGCGGCAGCGGCCGCTGCCACCGCGGTGTCATGCAGCTGTCAACTGACCTTCCCCTGCAGGAACGCCAGCGCCTTGCTGCCGGTCGCACACATGCGGTACGCCACAAGCAGAGCGCGAACAAGGTGCTTGCCGCATGCCGTGCGCTGCTTCAAGACGGTAAGGCCCTCACCCTGACCGCTATAGCAGCGCTGGCTAAGCTGAGCCGGCAAACAGTTGCGAAATATCGGGACATTATCACCACGGCTCATTTACCCGTCATCGCATCTATCAGCAACAAACTCACGTCGACGCGGTCGGTTAAGTATGCTGCACATCAGGTACCTGCGGAGGCAGTTCTTGGTAGTATTGTTGATTTGGGGGAACGTATTACAGAGGGAGTTGTATTACCAGAAGTGTTGCCGGACTTAGGTTTAACCTAGAAGGACTTTTTTTATGATGTTTTTTATTAATTTTTGATCCAATTACGTTATGGGGTTCGATGGTGGGTGTCGGTTAACAATAGGTACTGCAATTAGTTTTATTAGGCCTCCAATCGCTGGTGTTCTGTGTCTGAATCCTCGCCGGGTGCTTCGCGGATAGATCTTCGGCGGTCTGTGCGGTTCGGTGTTTAACGCCATTTAGACAATTGATACGCTTGAGCGATCATGGAACTTGTTGGAATTGATTTACTTACATTTGTTGTTTATCCGACGACGGCTTGTTGTTTATATGGACTACACCCTTGGTTGGGTCCGTTTCCGTTTTCTGAAGGTGGATCAATGCATTACGATATTTTGGTAGTTTTTTACGGGCCTGTTTGTTTGTGAAGTTTGATCTTTCGATTGAGCGATTTTGCTACGGTGGCCCATCGTTTAGCTAAGTGGAATGTGGGTTCCCGTATATTGGCCTTTTTTCATGATCTTGAAAGATCGTTGTTGTTTGCCTGTGCTCGACATGATTGTAGTGTGGTTTTAACTATGTCGTTATTTGCGGGATGTGTGCCCTTTAAGGTGGTTTCTGGTGGCCTCTTGTAGATCGCAATGGTCGCATTTTTTTGCGGAATCTTCAATGAAATCAACGGTTTACGATCTATTCCCCGGGAATAATTGAAGTTGATGGTTCAGGTTGTTAGGTGGCTTGTTTTCTATAGTGTTCGCTGTGCATATCGATACGCTTGCTAAATTTTGCCTAATCAAGATTGCGTTAGATTAGAGCAGAGGTTCGTAAGCTGACGATACGGTGTACCGCTTGTAAAATTGAGAGGTTAGACGTAGCGTGGTGGCGAATGCTGTATCCCGGTGGTTATGATTCGGTATAACTCAAGTTGAAGTTTGCGAGTGCAAGTATTTACCCAAGCTAAGGAGGCATTGTTCCTTGATTGGCAGTGCTTATAATGCTTTCTTCACAGGTGTTTTGACTTTATGCTGTGGAGTGTTCTTTGGAATCATTCTTGTATTGCATATGGTTTGTGGGTCCCTGTCTTATGATCAATTTGTCTTCGGTGTAGGGAGAGATGTCAGAACATGTTGTATTGGCTGCATTGCACGAGTGGGGCATGGTAGTGACCACGTCATGATTCTCGTCGTCGTGTAGCGTCTAAGTGTGTCTCGGCGCTGGGCTATATCATTGGACACAACGCGTCAGGATGTGCAGCGTCATTTAAGTCTGTCTCTGTTGCTTGGTGAACTGCTGATTGAACTGGAAGACAGCGGTATTGGGATTTTTGGTGCTAATTGAAGGCTAGATGTTACTAAACTGGTAGCTGGCATCGTGCAATTGGCGCCATTGGATTGCACTTAATTAAGCCGAATTGAGGAATGGCACTTTTTAACGCAGTGTTAGAGACTTCTCTGCCTGGCACGTTTATATACTTTTTCGGATTTCGGCAACGACAGGGTATCTTTGACGGATGGCAGCACTCTCTGGAGCAGGCACCGTCATTCCCATAAAATGATGCAGTGGTGGAAATTGGAAACACAGCTGTCATTGCAATTTCCTTCCATATTATTAAAGATCGATAGTTAAAATAATAAATGTACCTGTATTTTTGGTAGGTATCGCCCTTAATAGCGCCTAAGTGGGATAGACGAAACATCTTCCTAGCAAATACCCGCTGCCCAGTTGTTAGGTTGAAGTTCGCAGGTCGGTCATATAATTTCTAGTAGCGCAACACTACTTAACGTATTACACCTTTGTGTGAGTTTCTATTTCATCTGGTGAAATATAAATATTTTCCTAAGAAATATGTCTATTTCATTCAGTCAATGAATTTCAATTGCAGAGTAACAGCGTCTATTTGGGAAGTTCCATCACATCAGCCCTATGATCTCGCGGGCTAAATTTCCATTCTGGTCGATTATGCCGACTCGTTCGTTTTTTTCCTTAGCTGCTATAGCTACATCGAACAGAGCGAATGCTCGACTCATAATCTCAATTTTTGTAATTCCGTATTGAGAACTGATTTCTTCCAGACGAGCATTAAGTTGCGGAGACAGCTCAATAATTACTCCGGCGAACTTTGGCTGCGGCGTTTTTTGGCGATATTCCATACTGATTCCATTATTAGGAGATTGCTTTTATTCTACGCGGACTTTACTCAGGACTGTGCATCGTTACGACTATCGTAGGAATGCTGAGCCATGGTGTCGAGCACGAAGAGAGATACGAGTGGTAAGCGCTACGCAGAGCATTCATGTTTGCAGCGGTTAAGCAGCTGGTATAGGGCGGTCACTAGCGAGCGAAGTAGCTACGCGACTTAGGATAAGCATCCACAGTCTGTAAGTTTGGACTGGACGCTATGGCATACCCGAGGTAGCCTGTGTTTTAGTGATGCGTCAAAAAGCTTCATTACGGCACTCTCTGTAGCTCAGTCGAGTGTGCCCGTCGAGTTCGTTTGAATTCTGCCTGTGCCAAGTAGCGATGTTCAGCACAGACCCCTAAAATCACGGCCTCTATCAGACGACCGTAATGGTCCCTGCTCGCGTGTGAGCAAGCATGTTGCAACCGATCTACGCTTTGAGGCTGCTGAAAGCCTGCATCTTCTTGAGCTTCCTGGCCAAGCCGTTTTGGCAAAGGATCGACTCAGCGCCCTTGTTCTCAAGCTGAGCAAGCAACAGGTCGATCAGCTCAACGGGGAACGGGTGTGCTGCTTTTTATTTCTTGGGTTTTTGGTGGTCATAACTTTGGTGATGGGATAGTCCTTTCGGCATTATTTCAAGCCTCCGTTCTACACAGAAAGTCTGACATGCTCTTCAGTGCCCGAGTCGTGCACACCTTGTTGAGTATGGGCAGCTGGCTCACTGGACTTGCTATCATCGTAATGCCAGATCGAAACCGCCGATTTCTGGTGCACTACTCCTTCAAGCATTGCTGACCGCCAGCAGAAATTTCTCAACAACGTTTCTGCGATGCACAGGGCGGGCTGGTATGTTATAGAACTCTGAAAATTTTGGTTATACTGCAGTACTGTCCTCCCCCTATGAGGCGTCCAAACCGCCGGAACGACCTCGTAAACGAAACAATGTCAACGCAGCCATAAAACTTGCCGGGAAAATAGGCCACGAAGTCACGCATGAATTTTTACTAGACACTGGAGTGTCCGTAGAGGTCGTAGACCGGATTTTGTCGGGTGGACCTAACCGTGCTGACTCACTAGTACACCGCCATGTGATCTTCTCCATCTAGGGCTCGTTCCTTAGCTCCAAGGCACGCTCAATCGTGGCCAATGCAAGATCGATCGCCGGCTTGTGCTCCTCAATAAATGCTTTCGCAAAGCCAGGTCCGTGTACCCGGTCAAGCTCGTTCAACAGCACCGTTACAGCATGCAGCGCGGCGGCTGCCTTCAATCTGGTGACGTTGTCCATGATCGCCCCTCCTCGCAAGCATAGTATGATTCAGCGCACGCCTGACCTTGAGCTGCGTCAAAGGGATAATTGATAGCAACATGAGACCCGCTGGCCAAGAGCATGACCAGCTAGACCTATACGTGCTGTACGGGGCCTTTGGTAGGGAAACGAACATCGAAGTATGCTAATGGTCATCATACAAGCAGCGATTTCGCATCAGACTAAAAGTGAATCGCCACGACTATCTTAGACACTCCTGAGCCATAATGTCGGGCACAAGGAGAAGCTATGAGCGGTAAGCGGTACACAGAGGAATTCAAGATTGCAGCGGTCAAGCAGGTGGCGCAGGGCGGTCACCCAGCGAGCGAAGTAGCGGCACGGCTCGGAATAAGCATCCACAGTCTGTATGCTTGGGCGAAGCGCTATGGCATACCCGAGGCGGAGCGCAAGGCCGTCGATGCCCAGTCCGACGAGATGCGGCGCCTGAAGGCCGAGCTCAAGCGCGTCACGGAGGAGCGTGACATATTGAAAAAGGCCGCGGTGTACTTTGCCAAGACGTCCGGGTAAGGTACACCTTAATTGCTCAGTTGCAGGACCAATTCCCTGTGCGCCGGCTGTGCAAAGTGCTCGAGGTGCACCCGAGCGGCTTCTATGCCTGGCGCCTGAACCCTGAAAGCAAGCGCGCCAGAGAAGACAAGCGCCTGCTCGTGCCGATCAAGGAATCATGGCTGGAAAGCGGCAGCGTGTACGGCTATCGCAAGGTCAGCGACGATCTGCGTGAGCTCGGTGAACAATGCGGCATCAATCGCGTGCACCGTCTCATGAGGTCGGCCGGGCTTCGTTCGCAAACCGGATACGCCAAGCGCAAATACAAACGCGGCGGCGCGCCTTCGCTGGTGGCGCCCAACCATCTTCAACGTCAATTTGACGTGCAAGAACCCAATCGCGTCTGGGTGACGGACATCACGTACATTCGCACTTATGAAGGCTGGCTTTATCTGGCCGTAGTGCTTGATCTGTTCTCGCGCCAGGTAATTGGCTGGTCGATGAGTTCACGCATCGATCGCGAGCTGGCAATGAACGCGTTCTTGATGGCCGTCTGGCGACGGCAGCCCGAGAATACGGTGATGGTGCATTCTGATCAGGGTAGTCAGTTCAGCAGCTACGACTGGCGCGACTTCCTGGACCAGCACAATCTGCAGCAAAGCATGAGCCGACGAGGAAACTGCCGGGCCTGTCAGAAATTCTGTGTGCGGGGCCAGATTTCGTAGTTAGGTAATCGCGTTGGTGAATCGCTCGCCGAACATGATGGCGAACTGATTGGCAGCGAGCTTCCAGGTACGCGGCGCCATCTTCCAGTCTTTCTCAATATTGCGCAAGGCCAGGAATAGAGTTTGGTCGCGGCGTCATCGCTCGGAAAATGACCGCGGTTCTTGACGATCTTCCGAAGGCGCATATGCAGGCTCTCGATGGCATTTGTGGTGTAGATGATCGTGCGTACCTCTGGCGGGTATGCGAAGAACGGGATCACCTGCTGCCACTGCCGTCGCCACATAGCTGCCACTGTCGGGAATTTGATGCCCCATCAACCGGCCGCAAACGCGTCCAGCGCAGCTTCGGCCGCCTCAGCGTTGACTGCCTGGTAGACAGGCTTAAGAGACGCTGCAAGCTCTTTGCGGTCCTTCCAGCTGGCCAGGGTCGTCGAGTTGCGGATCAGATGCACGATGCATGTCTGAATCTGCGCTTGCGGATATACGGCCTCGATGGCCTCGGGGAAGCCGCGCAAGCCGTCGACGACGGCGATCAGGATGTCTTCCAGGCCACGATTTTTCAATTCGTTGAAGACCTTCAACCAGAACTTGGCGCCTTCGGTTTGCTCGATCCACAGGCCCAAAACTTCCTTGCGGCCATCGGCGCAAATGCCCAGTGCCAGATACACGGCTTTGTTCTTTACCGTGCCTTCATCACGAATTTTCAGGCGCAAGGCGTCGAAGTAGACAATCGGGTACATCGCTTCGAGCGGCCGCTGCTGCCACTGCGTGACCTCCTCGAGCACCTCGTCGGTGATGGTGGAAATCAGATCGTGAGACACCTCGGTACCGTACAACTCGAGCAGATGTGCCTGGATCTCCCGCACGCTCATGCCGCGCGCGTACATGCTGATGACGTGGTCGTCAAAGCCTGGCATGCGTCGCTGATGCTTGGCCACCAGCTTTGGCTCAAAGCTCGACAGGCGATCACGCGGGATGTCCAGATTGAGCTCGCCGCCGGGCGTCAGCACCTTTTTCGGGCTGCTGCCGTTGCGGTGGTTTTTGCTGCTTTCGCCCTCGCTCGCCAGATGATGGCTCAACTCGGCAGACAGCATGCGCTCGGCCAACATCTTCTTGAGCTGCCCGGCCAAGCCGTTTTCGCCAAGGATCGACTCTGCGTCCTTGTTCTCAACCTGGGCAAGCAACTGGTCGATCAGCTCGACGGGGAACGGGTATGCTGCTTTTTGTTTCTTGGGCTTTTTGGTGGTCATTACTTCGGTCATGGAACAGTCCTTTCGGCATTATTTCATGGCCCCGTTCCACACAGAAAATCTGACAGGCTCAAACTGCCACGATAATGCCGTGGCCGAGAGCTTCTTCCAGCTCCTGAAACGGGAACGGATCCGACGCAAGACCTACGGCACCCGGGAAGAGGCAAGGCAAGATGTCTTCGATTACATCGAGATGTTCTACAATCCGAAGCGCCGGCACAGCTTCAGCAATGACTTGTCGCCGGTCGAGTATGAAAAGCAGTATTTCAAGCGGCTCGCGAGTGTCTAGGAAACTCGTGGCGATTCAAAGGTCAAAATGTACGTACGCTGGTTGACCAGTCCAAAGAACTATTCGAAGTTCCACATGCTTAGCACATAATCGCTCCGGCTTTCGTGGCGGACGCGTAGTGTGAGTCAAGCCGGGATAGCCTGACTGCTCAGTTGCGTGTAATAGTTTGCCTAAGCTGCGGCTGGTGGTATATAGCCGAGAGGTTCGAGCAAGCGGTGGTGATCAAACCAACACCCATTCCAGCGTGGCCAGGTCGACGGCCTCTCGTGTTTTCCAAGGAGCACGGCGGTGGATCAATCCTACCTTGTGGAGCCCATTGTTGGCCTCGGCCAAGGCATTATCATAGCTATCCCCCTTGCTCCCCACAGACAGCTCGATACCGGCTTCTGCCAAGCGCTCGCTATACTTGATCGACACATATTGCGAGCCCCGACGCTGTGGTGAAAGGGTTTCGCTCTGGATGACGCGCGTGCAGCGCCTGTTCCAGCGCATCGAGAACGAAGTCAAGTGCGCATCGAGCTATTCATGCACCAGCCGATGATGCGCCAGGCGAAGACGTCGATGACGAAGGCAATATAGACGACGCCTCGCCACGTCGAGACATAGGTGAAATTGCTGGCCCACAGTTGGTTCGGCCGCTGCGTCTTGAACTGGCGATGGACCCGATCGAGTGGACATGATGCCTTTGTATCAGCAACCGGTGTGTGTACATACAACCTTGCCGCGCATGACGCCTCGCAGGCCGGCTTTTTGCATCAAGCGCTCCACCGTGCAACGAGCCCCATCGGTCCCTCACGGCGCAATTGGTGCCAGACTTTGTCAGCCCCGTAGATCTGCAGATTTGCCTGCCATACCCGTTCGATCTTGGTGCCCAGCACGTCATCGCGCTGCGCTCGCGTGCAACCCGCAAAGCCGGATTACGTTGCTGCGCCGCGTATCGCCAATAGCCGGACGCCGCAATTTGCATCACCTGACAGATCGACTCGACGCCGTATGTATGGCGCTACTGATCGATGAATGCCCTCGCGGCTTGAAGCGGCGGTCGAACTCCGCCTGCGCGAAAAATGCACTCGCCAGACGCAAGATCTTGTTCGTCTTGTGCAGTTCGCGGTTTTCTCTCTCCAACGCTTTGAGGCGTTCTTCGTCAGCAGTAGTCGGACCTGGGCGCTGGCCGGCGTCGCGCTCTTGCTGCCGCACCCAGCGCCGTAGCGTCTCCGGTGTGCAGCCGATCTTCGACGCAATGGTTCGAAGGGCGCCGTGTAGTGCAGCGGCCTTCCAGATTGGGGATGGGCTGCGCCCATGGCCCGTTCTGCTTTGAAAATTTGGCCGAGGAAGAATCCCTAGATTACGACTTGGAGGTCAAGGTGCCCAAGTAGGATTTCCGGCGCTGCCCAAGAGCGCCTATATCAGCCAAGACGACGATCAACGAAGGGGCCAAAACCAGATCTGTCTATTACTGCCGAAATAGCAGTCACTGGCGCATTCTTCAAATCCTGGCCAACGCGGCAAGAGTAAATCAATGTGGCCTTGGGCGGCCCCCTCCGACAGAAATCCACCGAAGAAGAATGCGACAACGCCCTGCTGCAAAGTTAGCTCCTTGACCGCCTCAGCCTGGTCGGTAAACTTTTGCGGTGGCCCCCAAAGCTCAATGAGATGTTCGGACAGCTTGCGCATACCTGGCTCTATACGTCGGCCGGTAAATCGGCCTTTGTTGAATCTCAGGCCGCCCTTGCGCAACACCACCCCAGCTTTCGTGAGCGCATAACTCATTCGAATGGCACACGTATTTTCATAGGCCGGATCGTTCATCAGCGTTTCGATTCCGATCTCCTCGAACAACATCTTCCGTGTCACCGTTCTCCGGGAAGGAAACGCGGCCCGGACAGCGGCAAAGGATGGCCGGCGCGCGCTTCCTGAGTGTTGGTCGCTCATCTGTCACCTTTCAAGGTGCTACCACAGGGATAACGTCGCTGTAGTTCCGCTATTACTAACGGGGCGGCGTTCGCATTAAGCTCTTCGGCCTTGTGTCGTTCCTTCAACGCATGTGCGATTTCATAGTTAAGCTCGTCTGGAAGCATTGCACGTTTGAAGCACCACAGGCTACCCTGCGTTCCGTCCTTAATCCCCGCCAGATAGTAATGGGCGCGATCGCTTTCTCTGGAGTCGCCGGGAGAAGCGGGTTCGGTCGTCAGCTTTTGAACAAGCTGAGCCGCAGTCATGGCGTTAAAGGGATACACGTATGGGGTGTCTGCAGCCGTAGTGTCCAGGCACCAAGAAAAGGCGACCAGCGCCGAAGCAGCCTGCCTCCGTACTCTTCCAACTTTGTGGTACCCCATCAACTTACCTTTTCAGATGACGATTCGGTCGGCGTGTCCGAGTGCTTGGTCTTCCAGGTTTAAGCGGCTCGCGCGCTCACCGCACATGTACGAACCTTAATCTTAGCACTTATGTATTTTCGTGACTATAATGCTCAGTCACCATCCAGCTGAACACGCCCGTAAGCCGGCTGGACATTGGATTGTTGAACCTTTCGATCAGTATGACTCGCCTATGAATGCTGTACTTGAGCTCTTGAACAAGATGCGTCAGCACAACCGTTTGTTGCGCCTGAGCTTTCCCAATGAGGACGGACCCGGGGCAGTGTTACTGGCCAGCCGGCTCGAGGCAAAGGAGGCTTTGTCACGCGATTTCCGCTTCGTTGTCGAGGTCCTGTCTGACGATGAAGGGATCGAGCTCAAGGACGTCCTGGGGAAGATGGTCACTATCGAAATGGTGCGGGAAGACGGCACCATGCGGTATTTCAACGGCTATGTTTTCGAGTTCCGCCTAGACCATACCGATGGCGCATTTGTCTATTACAACATGGTGCTCGGGCCTTGGTTGAGCTACCTGAATCTCAGGCGTGACAGCTACCTATTCCATCAAATGTCGGTTAGCGATCAGACAGACGAGATCTTCGCTGACTATGACGTTCGGTCGTCGGAATTCCGTATCTCTGGCCCGGACCCGAACATGGCATTTGCATGCCAATATGGTGAAACCGACTACAACTACGTTCACAGGCGTTGGGAAGCGCTGGGCTGGTATTACTGGTACGAACACACTGCGAATGGCCACAAGCTAATTTTGTCAAACGACTCCGTTGGTGCACCGCGGATCGATGGACTGCGCAAAGACATTCCCTTCCAACGGGAAGCTGGTAGCGGGGAGGACGACGGCCTTGGCCACTGGACGCCGGTGCGCCGCCTGGTCCCATCCAGCGTTGCCTTGTCGAGTTTCGACTTCAAGAAGCCACGGCCTGCCAATGTCTACATTCCGACGTTGAACAAGCAGGGGGACGTCCTGGCTATCGAGACATACGACTACGCCGGCGCATATGGCTTTGAAAACCTCGATCAGGGGGAAGCCCAGGCGAGACTGCGTATGGAGGAAATTGAGTCTAGCGCCAAGTACTTTCAGGGCCATGGTAACGATCGTACTGCGCAAGCCGGTCGCACTTTTGAGCTCACCGGGCATTTCGATGCTGCTACTGGCGACGACCGCAACTTCCTCATCATTGAGGCGCATCACATAGCCGACAACAACTACCAAGATGCCGACTCGACGCCCTCGCAATATAGTAACCGCCTCATTTGCGGCCGGACCAAAGTTCCATGGCGGCCGTCGCGAGGCCTGAACAGCGTTGAACCCAAGATCCACGGATTACAAACGGCGATCGTGGTAGGACCACCAGGTGAAGAGATCTATACCGACGAATATGGCCGAGTGCGTGTCCAGTTTCATTGGGATCGGGAAGGCGCGCATGACGACAGGAGTTCAGCCTGGATTCGTGTGGCAACGGCTTGGGCTGGATCCAATTTCGGGATGACCTCTATTCCCCGTGTCGGCTGCGAGGCAATCGTCCAGTTTCTTGATGGCAATCCAGATAAGCCATTGATTACCGGAATGGTGCCCAACGCCGACAACATGCCACCTTGGCCGCTGCCAGCGAACAAGACCCAGAGTGGCATCCTGTCACGCTCAACGCCAGGCGGAGGCTACGAGAACGCGAACGCGATCCGGTTCGAGGACGCCAGAGGCCGGGAACAACTCTGGCTTCATGCCGAAAAGGATCAGCTTACCGAGGTCGAGAACGACGAGGACAAATGGGTCGGCAATGACCGTCGCAAGACCGTTGACCGGGATGAAACGTCCCACATCAAGCGCAACCGAACCGAGACGGTCGACAACGACGAGAAAATCACTGTTCACAACAACCGCACTGAGCGGGTGGACCATAACGAGTCAGTCAGCATTGGTGACAACCGGACCGAAGACGTCGGTGGTGACGAGCAGGTCAGCATTGGTGGAAGCCGGCACGTCGTCATCACATTAGCCAAAACCGAAACGGTCGGCCTGGCAAAGGCACTCACCATCGGCGCCGGGTACCAGACCTCAGTTGGCGGTGCAATGAATACCTCCGTCGGATTGAGCCAAACCGAGCAGGTTGGGCTGTCGAAATCGGTATATGTTGGTAAGTCCTTCGCCATCACTGCCGGCGACGAGTTCACCATTGAGGTTGGTGACAGCATGTTCGTCATGCGCAAGGACGGACGCATCGAAATCACCGGCAAGGAAATCATCATCAATGGCTCGAAAAAAATTGAGATTCATGGTGATGACGTCGACGTGAATCCCGAAGGTTGAGTTCACTGTGGACCTATCAATCCCGTCAATCCGGTTCAATAACTGCACGTCGTATGATGCACTGCACTTCGATACAATCGATCAGAACGGAGTCGCGTACCATGTCATCGCGGCGAAAGCCGGCTATACGCTCGGGCCAGCCGAGCCCGACGGCCTCGCGCGCTTATTGAGCGCAGAGACACCCGCTCTGCTCAACCAGGCCGACACCTATTACGACGATAATATTGAACGCAGCGTACGCCATGAGAGTGACCTAGCACCCTACAAGCCATATTGCGATGTCGTCGTCCTTGGGACGGCTCACGCGCCAGGCGACAAGCCGCGTCAGCAATTCGATATTGCACTGCATGTTCAACTACCGGACTCACCGGCTGAGCTACCTGAAAAACCACGGCCTCTCAATCCGATGCAGTCAGTGTCCTTCGCAGCACAGCAGGAATGGCTTGCCAAGGTCGAGCGGGCCCGGCAAACAAGCTCTCCTGGCCAATACCTGATCAGCAAAGTTCTGAGGGTTACAGGCCCGCGGCAGCTGAAGAAACGGTCGGGCGTCATCCGAAGCGTACCGGCCGCAACCCAACTTGCCAGCCTTGGGTTGGTGCGGCCTGCATCTTGGAATTTAACGTCCAGCACTGCGATTCAAACCGTCGCGGTCCGCTACGAGTATGCTCAAGGTGGCAGTTGCTGGGTTGAAGACGGCTCCCCGGTGGCCGAACGGGTGCCTCAGAAATATAGACTGTCGCCCGACGCGGCCGCCGCCTGGAATTCTGCTGGAGTGAGCCCTATTGCAACTGACGCTTGCCAGACCAATCCCGTTGGTAGAGGTTATGTGCCTGCGTGGTATCTTTTGGCAGCCAGAATGGAGAGTCTACCGGCTCCGCAAATCGAATACCGTCATGCCGGCTTCTCCGCTGACCTGTTTGAACGCGCCTCAAGCGGAACGGCCCAGTTGACGCCGGCTGGGTTCGGCTTTGTCGGCAGAGCGTGGTTACCCAGGCGCTCGTACGTTGGCTCGATCGACAGTGCCTGCGAATGGGGCGCAGAGGACGTGCCGGGTTTGCCGTCCGACTTTGACTTCCGATACTGGAATGGCGCGCCTGAGGACCAACAGTGTCGTTTCCTGTTGGGGCACGAACGCATCAAGTTGGTCAATCTGTGCTCCGCAGAGGATTCTGCTGCCACGGTTGACGCCCGCGGCAACACCCATTTGCGGTTTGCTGTTCCGCCTGAACGTCTGTTTTTGCTTGGCGCCGATCACAGCGGTGCAATCGCGACCATTCCACTATCGATCGACACCGTTGTGGTCGATACGGACGCTCTTACCGTCGAACTGACGTACCGCACATGCTTGGTTGCGGACGGCGTACTCGACGAAGTTCGTTTGTATAGCGCCGCCACTCCAGAGCAATTGATCCGGCTCAGCGAGTGGGAATTAGCGAACTTGCCGGAGAGTACACCACTTGAATCTTCTTCTGCCCTCTGAAAACTCATGGCCCACGAAACCGTAACTAAGTCGCAACGCTTCTATTGCGTGAGCCTCCTCCCTGACATCTGCAAAACGCCGGTCGGAAGCAGCGTCGTTCCCATCCCGTACAACATTACTGGGGAATTCCGTGACGCCCAAGCAGTGTCACCAAACGTGAAAGCGCACGGCGAACCATTGTTCCTGCACAACCGTAGCTATATCCCATCTGTCAAGGGTGATGAGCGCGGAGTCTTGGGCGGAATAAAAAGCGGCACATTTCTCAAGCGGGTCGAGTCGCTCCAGGCCAGCACGACTAAAGGGTCGAATGGCACCATGACCATTCAGGAGGGGCGCCTAGTTTGGATGAATGATCGGAATACGATCGGACGAGTGCTGGAACGCAAGCCCAAGGCCCAGCGTCCCAGACTGAAGATCTTCGGCATCGAGGTTCCCGAGGAATTGCAAGACGCTGCACGGACTTACAAGGAAGAGTATTCCAAGCCGATGCATGAGTTCGGCGATGAAGCCATGGATGCGGGCGGGAAGATACTGATGGGTAGCGCAGCCCTCGGCGGCGCCGGCGCCGCCGTTGGTGCCACGGGGGTAGGGCTGCCTGTCGCGGCCGCGATGGAGGCTGGCGCGGCCGCTGGCGGAACAGTCGGGGGTGTCGTCACGGGTGCAGGTTTTGCGACTGACGCGACCGCCACAGCGCTCGACAAGGCGAGCGATTTCATCCTGAGTGGTAACACTCCTGATGTCTGGGGGGCAGTCAAGGAAATTGGCGGGAGCGCAGTCGAAAATTTGGTACTAGGCAGGCTACGCGCAGGCAAGGGGCTGTTGAAGCAGCTTTTCAAGAAAGGGGCGACACCTGGGAAAACACCAAAGCCCGCTCCTGCGTCCAAATCGCAGGGTGCCAAAGGTAAGGATGGGGTAGACGGCGGCAAGACAAAAAAGGAAAAAAAGCCCAAGAATGACAAGCCTGCGTCGTGTTGCGTAAAAAACCAGGGACCGGCCAAGAAGGGCGCCACCAGCAAAAAGCCTATTCATTTTGGAACCGGTGAAGAAATCATGTTCCAGGCCGACTTCGTGCTCGACGGTCCGATACCCGTGACGTGGAGCCGCACCTATCGTTCCGGCTCGGCGACGGAAGACTGGAGCATGCTTGGATGCCGCTGGGCGTCGCCGTTTAACATGGGCGTATCGGTGTGTACAAGGGGAATCGTTTTTCACGACGACACCGGACGTGGCGTACGCCTGCCTCGTCTGGCAGTCGGAGAAGAATATGACCACCGCGGTGAAGGCTTCGTCCTTAGGCGAGACTCGGATACGCAGTTCACGGTGATCTGGCACAACGGTAACGTAGAAGTGCTGACCCGAGGGCCGGAATCAATCCTGCCCCAGGGCTATAACGGCATCAATGCCATGCTACGGCCAGAATTGCCTTCCATCAGTGAGCGGTACTATATGACGCGAAGCCACGACCAGAATGGTCGGGGACTGACTGTCACGCGTTTTTTCGACGCCGCGCCAGGCCAAGTGTTGATGCGCATTCAAACTGACGACGGAAAGGTCATTGAAGCTATGCGCGCCTGGTTGGAACCGGGCGAGGAGGCGCCGGGCCATCGGAGCTACCCGCGCATTGGCTACGTCGAGCAAGTGTGCGCTGACGGATCGCGGAATCGCAAGGCCACCTATCGATATGCTCCCATGCAGACCTCCTACGGGGAGGACGCTCAAACCGGAGGCACGGGGCCACACCCTGACCAGTCTCCGCATGCATGGGTGCTGGAATGCCACGTCGATAGCGCACAGTACCAACGGTCCTACCGCTATGACCATAAGCTGCTGATCGGTATGACGACCTTTTCTGGGTTCGAGTATCGGATCGAATGGCTGAGCATGGAGGCTATTCTTGCGCGTTGGTCTGGATCGACGCTTCCCACCGATGAGCTGCGCGTGCGTTATCCGATCAAGGAAGACAACAGTTATCGAGCCCGTGCCGTTCGGGTTACGACCCAAGACGGATTGAACGAGGTGGCGGTCGATTACATCGACCCAGACACATCATTGGTGACCGAGCCAAACGGCGGCGTGCTCGAATACCGATTCGATCACAACTGGCTCGTCGTCGAGGTCCTGCGCCGGACATCCGACGGTACGGTAGCATCGCTGGGCAAGCGAAAATGGGATGCAGACGGCAAATTGATCGCCGATATCGATGCGATGGGTAATGCCACCCAGTTCTGCTATAACGAACGCGGCAATCGCACCAAAGTCATCGAGCCGTTGGGCTACACGACGACGATGGAATATGACCTGTCGGGGCGTCTCATCGCAGAAATTGATCCGCTAGGCCATCGGTCGACCTTTGCGTACGACAACTGCGGGAACCTTATTCGAGAAACCGATCCGCTTGGTCACACAACCGCGTATAACTACGACGATACAGGCCGCCTGATCAGCATCACCGACGCACGCGGCGGCGTTAAGCGATTGAGCTATGATGATCGGGGGCTGCTCAGCAGCTACACTGATTGCTCGCAGTCCTCCACCCGCTATATATACGACGGCGCTGGTCGACTGGCGTCGATCATGGACCCTGACGGCGGACGGACAGTGTTCCGATATGGGACGCGTGGTGAACTAACCGAGCTTGAATTCGCGGACGGCTCAGTCGAGCGGTTCGTCTATGACGCGGAAGACAGGCTGGTCGAATACATCGATCCGGCCGGATCATCAACCCGGTATGTCTACAATGGCCACCACGCTCCCGTGCTGCGTATCGACGCACTGGGGCGCGAAGTACGCTATGTCTACGACAAGGCGCTCCAGGTGACCGAGCTGATCAACGAGAACGGTGAAAGCCATTATCTGGCTTACGACGTCGAAGGCCGCCTGGTCTCAGAGACCGGCATCGACGGCAAGCAAACGACATACGAGTACGATCGCGCAGGCCGGCTGATCGCGCGCGATATGAATGGAACGCGGGCGACCTATCTGCGGGACGCGCTTGGCCAAGTCGAAGCAAAACAGGATCTCGATGGCAGCATTCGATTCGCCTACGATCCCTTAGGCCGCGTGGTAGCGATGCAGAGCCGGTTTGCCGAACATCGGTACCTCTACGATCCAGCTGGCCGGCTCATCGAAGAGCGGTTGGCGTACGCCACCGAGGGCGCTTCGCCCCAGCCAACCGAAGTGTATGACGTGGCGTTCACGCTGCGGCATGGTTTTGATGAACTCGGTAACCGGCTGCACACGGTCCTGCCCAACGGCAGGCGCGTCGACACGCAGCGATATGGCTCCCGTCACTGGCACGGCATGCTATGGCAAGGCGCGACGGTTGTCGATATCGAGCGTGATCCAATGCACCGGGAAACACAGCGACGGTTCGGTTCGGCAGGCAGCGTTATCGCGACCGCAAAGGAGTACGATCCCCAAACGCGGCTAACACGCTTGACTCTGCAGCGGGACGGTGCGGATGTGATCGAACGGCGATTCATCTATGACTCCCGAGGCTATCTGGAACAGGTGAACGATTCCACGCGTGGCGTCACTCGATATGCTTACGACCGGATCGGGCAATTAATTAAAGCAGCACATCCTGATCGCACCGAGCTGTTTTCTTTCGACCCCGCAGGCAATATTTTGGGTAGCGTTGTGGCGCCTGCGGATCCACGTATGGGAGCCGACCATGGAACGCTTATGGAGCAACCGCAATCGAGCCAGAGGCCCCATATCGCCAAGATTACGCAGAACCTGCTGCGTACCTTCGTTGGTGCCAGGTATGAGTACGATACGCGTGGGAACACCGTTCTAAAAGCTGCCCTCCTGCCAGCAAGCGCAAATGACGAACCATCGTTGACGATGGACTACGACCAGGAAAACAGGCTCCATAAAATCGTTTCGACCTGGGCAGACTGCAACAAGAGCTCTACCTACTGTTACGATGGGTTCGGTCGCCGCATCGCTAAGCGAGTCACAACCACCCCCCACAGTGGCCGCCCCGCCAATGGAGCCCAAGCGCATGTGGAAACGACCTACTACGTGTGGGATGGGAATGCTCTTTGCCAGGAGATATCGGCTACCGGGACGGTCAGCTACCTGTATGAGCCAGAATCGTTCGTCCCCGTCGCAATGGTGAACTCATGCGAAACGATCCAGGACTACGCATCGGGGGACGTCCACCGATGTGACATCTCCGAATGGCGCCGTGCGCGAGGTCCTCACGATCACGATGTTCACGTTACGGCGTACTGGTGCGAGGTGTCGACTGAACTGGAGCAGCGTCACCAAGAAAAGGCGTTGGAACGTAGGCAGCGGGCCATGAGTAACTGCACTAGCGACAAGATCTTTCGCTATGTTAACGATCACATCGGCACACCCGTCGACCTAGTTGACGATGATGGCCGTATCGCATGGTCCGCTCGCTACTCGGCATGGGGCAAAATCTGGCAGATCGGCAAGACCAACATTCGGCAACCGCTGCGCTTTCAAGGGCAATATGAAGACGAAGAAACCGGCCTTTATTACAATCGATACCGCTATTACGACGCGCACGCCGGCCGATACCTTACTCAGGATCCGATTGGACTAGCAGGCGGTCGCAACCTGTATCGATATGTTACCGCTCCAACCGAATTTATCGATCCGCTTGGGCTTTTCTCCACAGCTAATTACGTCTATGGCATTGGCGGTAGGATCGAGAGTGCCACCGCGACAGTGACACCCCTTGATCTGAATACTGGCAGTGACACCAACACGACGTCCCGGCGGTGGGCTAGACGGCTCGGATGTCCTGATGACGACGCCGGCCATGTTATCGGCAATCAACTTGGTGGACGCGGAGGCAAGAAGTACGTATTCCCTCAGAACTTTTCAAAGAACCGAGGTGAGTTTGCACAGTGGGAAAGCCGAATCGCAAGGGATATCGATCGTAGCAAGCTCACCGCGACCCTTAATGTGGAGCTCATATATAATGGTAACTCGACGCGACCGGACCGAATAGTTTATAGTTACACAATTAATGGCAGAACCCAAACTAGAGAGTTTGAAAACCCGAGAAATTGTCCATAGGAGAGAATATGACCGAGCATGAAAGCGTGAAACTAGCAGCTAAGACATTTCTTTCAAAAATGTCGTCTTGGGAGCGGCGAAGCCTGAATCTTTTTCGATCAGGCAGGCAGCATCAAGAAAAAGTGCTTCAGGAGCTTCGTGACATCTACGATACGCATCTAACAAAAAAAGCGGCAGGACGTAAGCAGGCTCGATACGGATTAGCAGCTTTCGACGATCCGCCATATTTTGAACAGGAGATCACATCAATTGAGGCGACCAGCGACGGTGGCTATTGGGTAGAGATACCGGAGGGAATGTTTGGAAAGGTACGTTTGCATTTCGTGAACGAGGATGGAGCTTGGAAAATCGACTTCAAGGAATCAGAAGTCGATGAAGGTAAGTGGAAAAAACTGCTCGATATTTGAGTATTGTAAACCTACGCAGTAGTGTTCTCGACGGGGGGTAGTTATGTGGGAAACGATAACAAATGAAGAATCAAGTGAGACGATCGCAACTGCGGATGACCTAAGCACGTTTAGTGCCCGTTACAACTTAGTTCTCCCGGATGACTACAAGGCATTTCATGCCATATTTGGGGAGGGTGTGCTGTTTAATCACTTCCGTATATGGGGCCTCTCAAAAATTGGCAAGGAACTAGAAGAAATACGCGAGCGATGGCAAGCATTCTATCGATGGACAGATCCCGCCAGTGCGCTAAGCGAAGATGAGATTGCCGATTGCGTAATTATCGGCGATAGCTTCAATGCCGATGAGTTGGTATTGTCACCAGCACACCCCAATGAGATCTTTTATTTACCTGCTGATAAGGACAAGATTGTTTCGCTCGGTGTTTCATTGGAGGGAGCCATCAACAGCCTTGTAGAAGATCTGCGTAAAGAAGTGGCGCGCTATCCTGAAGATGAACAGGAAGAGTGGGACCTGCGCCCGGTTTTCAACTGCGAGGATTTCTAAACCGATTTGATACGAGCGACGAAGTAAGAGAGGTGCGCGTAGCCGCAGAATGTTCTTTGCGAAACCTCATATAATGCACGCTGGATTCAATCGCAGATATGTTGTAATCTTTCAGCCGAAAGGGATTGCAAGTTTTGATGGGCAATCCTGGAGGCCGGGTAATCACTAAAGCAACCCGGAGCCGGATTAATATCAGGCTGAATTTGGAAGCCGGCTAGCGGCGTCTCCCATTACTCAGTTTGCACAAGACAAGTTAAATACGTGTTCGATAAGATTGTGTCCTCCGGAGTCGTGTATGAGAAGCGATTCTCAAGGGGCTGGGTCCCCGATCAGTTAATCACGGCGGAGAGCTGTGCGGGTTGATTGTCGCTCAAGGACAATAATCCTTCAAGCTGCATGTAACGGCGCTGTAATGACACTCGTCATTCTGTTCGAGCATCATGGCCCAACTAGACGGACGATAGCGGCATCGTTGAGGAAATGCCGATAACGTTGGTTCTGCGTTTTACCTCGGCGTTCAATCGTTTAAGCAGATTGGTGCTGTGGATCTGGGATCGGTGCGCTGTTGGGAAGGCATAAGCGTCAGTACCTCGTGCTCAACCGTCCATCATCGCAGCCAGTTTGGAGAATTTGGCTCGCAACTAGTCGGCAACGATGCCACTGTGCGCTGGCTGCTTCCGCAGGTTCCTGCACGAAGATCGTGTTGATCATGGCGAGCACGGCATGTCGCTGGCCCTTTCGAGCGTGGGCCAAGGCATTGCGGATGAAGTGGCCACGGCAGCACTGCCAGCTCGTTTTAGTTATTTTGCTGGCAGCGGCCTTGAGGCCCTCGTGAGCGTCGGAAATTACTAGTTTTACGCTATGCAGTCCGCCACGCGTCAAGCCACGCAGGAAGTCGGTCCAGAAAGGCTCTGCCTCCGAAGGCACGATCGCTACGCCAAGGATTTCGTGCATGCCGTCGGTATTGAAGCCACGGCGATTATCACGGCTACGGAAACGACTCGACCTGCCTGGCGCGACTTTACGTAGGTAGCGTCGATCCACAAGTATGGCAAATCACCCTCGATCGGCCGATTCAGGAAGGTCTGCACGCGCTCGTAGATCTCCTCGCACAGACGAAACCTGGCTCTTCGATACGCCGCTCATGCCCATTGCCTTGACCAGATCGTCGGCTGAGCGCGTCGAACTCCCCTGGATGTAGGTTCCTGGATGACTGCAGTCAGCGCTCTTTCTGCCGTGCGTCGTGGCTCGAGAAAACCTGGGAAGTAGCTACTGCTACGCAGCTTCGGGAGCTTCAGATCGACATTGCCGGCTCGGGTTTCGTAAGCCCGGTCGCGGTAGCCGTTGCGACTGTAAATACAGTGGCCGCCCTCAACCTGCCTTCCTAAACGCCAACTCTGGCGAAGTCTTCATACACTACAATCGAATAAAAGTGCGACGCACCTATACACATGCTTCGTTGGCATAGAGAGATACAAGCATGCACAGTACCTGCTAAAAGTTATGAGCGAGCTGAATTTATGAATTCTACAAGTGCAGGGTGGTAAGTGTTATTGCAGTGATTAAATATACCCTTCGTCGTGACGGCCTGCCTTTAATTGCTTTAGAAGCTTCCGGGCAACCAGGTGAGTTGGTGCTGATTTATTGGCCGCCGCCGCTTCAAATTCCGCACGAGCTTGAACAGCCTTCTCAAACGCTTTCGCGAATCCATATTTACCGATCGAGAAGCGCTTGGTTTTTGAGGGTTTGCCTATTTCCATTGGAGCGCGGGCAACACAGTGGCCATGTGTGCGGTCGTCGTTCAAATCGATGAAGTAAACGCCGGTGGCCCCGCTGGTATTGTTCGGCCGTGGATCCGCTAGGTGCGAAGGAAGAGTATCGCATTTGTAACGGATAAAGGTCAGGTCCCGCCAGGCGATCGCAGCTTTGAGCGCCGCGTCCTTACCCCCATGCGTTGAATCAGAGAACGTCTTACGATACTTGATGCCATTTGCATCCATGCTGACACGCCAGTATCCAACCGTCTGAGATTTGTCAGTCCGGCTGATGTAGGGTAGCCCGGACTTGTTTGTTGGTCGAGCCAGGCGTTTTTCATCTTCTTTCAACTTGAGCTCCCTGCGAGCAATAGCTGCGCTTGCCCGTGCATGATTGCGCTCGGCGCGCATTTTTAACAGTCGTTCGCGGTGAGCGGCTCGTTCACCAAGTTTGGCCCGAATTTCGTCGAGGTCAACTATCGTGCTTACCGGCTCAGGCTGTTCCTGTGGCCGGAAAACTGCGTCTGCCAACTTTGCCAAAGCCTCTTGGCGTGACTGAATTGCCATTTCTTTGGCTTTCTCTTCACCAAAGCGGGTCACGGAAAAGGTTTTCGAGCCTTGTTTTCCGTCGACGCCTGGCAAAATCGCTTTCCAGCGGTCATGATGGGTAATCTTTCCATTACGCGCGACGTGCTGTCGCGACAACCGGCTTACCCCGGCAATGCCAGTCTTATTTGTTGATCTCACGATTGCGCAGAACTCGGCTAGCTTGATGGGCGGATTTTCTGCAATAATCTGATCGCGCCAAGTTATTGCTAGTTTCTTTGCATTCTCAGCGCCGCCGTACAGACTCTCAAAAAAGCTTTTCTGAAAACAGGTGCCATTACGGGTCACGTGCACGCTGAAATATCGCCCAAGGGTTGCATGAATCAACAGGTATACACCTCTTTCAGTCGATTTGTGGCGAGTACGCTTCTGTTTTCTTTGGGAAGATTTTTCCATAGTTAATATCGATCTGACATCCTACGAACACGGTTGTTTTGTCGAATAGCTCTTGCTCCAAAAGGGTCAGCTGGCGGGGATCGATGGCATCGATACGATCTTGCTCGCGCGCGGCCAGGCCGCTTTCAGTGGCGCTATATCTGTGTCGGGTGCCGATTGGATTGGCCTCTATATACTCGCGCTCGAGCAGGCGTTGTAGAATACGGCAGCAGCGATGGCAGCACCCTGGCCTTGCATCTCGCGATCTGGCCATAATCGAAACCTCACCTCTGCTGTGCCGGTAATCGGACCGTCCCTCTGCAATAGTGCGATTAGTTAGTTCTCGATGGGCAACCACAGCTGCAGCTTCCGCCGCTGCCAAGGCCTCGGCCGCCCGGGCTTCAGTCGCAGCGGCCGCTGCGACTATCTGCGCACGCCTGGCTGTCTCTTGTTCATTCGCAAGGAGACGCTCTAGAAATTCCGTTACGCCTGCTCCGGCAATAAATGCGCCTTCGATCGCGGCCTGCTGTCTTCCGTGGACCTGGCCTTCCCGCTCAATTCGAATCGCCCGCGCGCGAGCGGCGATCGGCCGCAGCCGTAGACGGCTCACAATCGCACCGCCGGCATCGAGCAGCGCTTTGTCGGCAGCGTTTCCACGCTCGTCGATGTCCTGGTAACGGTGCCGGCGTCTATCTTCGCCTGAATTTCTGCTATGTGCGGATCGGGCGCGTCAACAGATAGGCGAGCTTCAGGAGAGCAGGGCTGCAGGGGCGCGAGGTAATCGGTGGGCATAGAAGGCCAGCATGTGCGACCTGATCATTATATGCAGCTGGGTGTTGAGTGCAACACTGTTGAGTTTGCTACCATGGGGACGCGTGCTCGATACAGTCGAGGTCTCTCTAATCCTACCGAGTCCATCATGACTGAGCATCGCGACGAGCACGAAGACACCCGGTCGCCGCAGTTTGGAAGCGCCAGAACGGAAAGGCTTCACTTCCCACTGTCGACCGAAGTGAATCGCCACGAGATCGGTAGGCACCTTTCAGGGCGCCCTTCAGTTGACGAATATTGAGGCCCGACTGGAAGTTGGGGGCGAGTGGGGCCAGCCTGCACCAACCACCACGTGACGCAGCCGATGCGTGGTTGGTCAAGCAACGCGTTCGCTGACTGCAGTACACTGGGAGCTGCTGACGTGGTGCTACGTGATGCGGCCGGTGCCGGAGATGGTCTGGCAGAGGGTTAAGATTCCGCACCGGCAGGCTGGAGTTTTCATTGGGCGTCTCGAACGGACGAGGACGGCTATCGAGTCGATTACAGGCGCCTTATCGACGTCAGTCCGGAAGTGCCGCCATCATGTCCGCCAGTGCTCTCTGCGAGTGATCATTAAGCCGTCGAGCCATCTTCAGATGCAGCATTGCTAAGCGGTCCGTCGCCTGGGCCTCCAGGATGATTGGCTGCACCGTCTGCTCGGCGGCTTGGTGAAATTGCAGTGCCGTCGCATCGAGCTGCTCAACCAAGCTCTTGCGTGCTACCTGCAGCTGTATCCGAAACGCTTTTTCGAATGCTTCGCGGTGGTGGCCAACTTCATCCCGTTTACGTTCTGACGGATTCATCATCCATTTGAAGACGCCGGCAACGAGTAGCGCACCACCTACGAATGGAGCTGCGGGTACAACGACCGGCATCACCGCGGCGGCACCCAGGAAGTAGGCAGCCGCACCTGTGCCGATGGCGGCAACACCACCTATCGTTAGCGTCATGTTAGCGGCACCCTCAGTACCGTTTTTGAACCGCGTACTCCAGCGCAGAGCTGGTGCCGAGCGCGCCAGCTCAGTGTGATGCAGTCGTTTCAGTATCGTGCTACGCGATAGTGCCATCTCCTCCTGGAACAGCCGCAGGTCGTCATGGATCAACTGCAGCGCGCGCTCTCGGCGCGAGACGATGCGGCTTACTCTTCGTTCAAGCTCCTTGCCAAACGTGGATTTCGCGATGTCTTCCCACACTGCCGCGCGTTTCCACTGATCCGTATTCAGACGAATAGTGACTTCCCGTTCGAATGCGTTGCCGGCATCGTGGATGGCCTCCTCTAGATCTTCGTCAAACGATTCGCGTTCGAATGCGATGCGCGCATCAGCGATAGCCAGACGCTGTCCGACCTGCTTCTGCAGTCCGTATGCCAATTCGAGGAGGGTAGCGGCAGTGTCGCGTGATGATGTAAAATCGGCAATCCGGTTGTTAAAGGCGACGATATCCTGACTCGCCCGCGCACACGCCGCTTGGATACGCTGTGAAAGTTCTGCCTTGTCCAGCGTTCCCTGTTCGCATTCGAGTACGGCACTCGCCAACCCCAGGTCGCCGGTAGCGCGCACACACAGATCAGCTAAATCTACGTACCTGCGTCCTTTGATCATACGTACCGAGCCGAGGCTGACTTTGCTCCAAAGGCTTTGCTGGTCTGTTGAAAATGTTTCAAGGTCCACCGGCCGGATCTGGTAACGCAGCGCTTGAGCAAAGCTGCTCGCCATGCTCCTGCTGCGCTTGCCCTGAATCGACAGCAGCGATCGTGCTGCCTCGAATGCTTCGCTGGCGGTCGCCTGGTCGATACCGTCGGAAGCTGCGTGCAGATTACTGAAAGCTGTTTTCCAGTCCAGCGGATGCTCGACGAACTCCAGCATTACCACCCTTGCGAGTGCCGAATTGTCCATCAGCGCGGACACTTCGTTCAGAGCATTGAAATCGGCGACGTTCAGAATGCCATCGGAACTGGCGATAGCCGCTACCGCCCGCAAGTATTCAGTCGGGAAGCTTTTATCATTGGCAGAGTAGTACCCCAGTTCACGGTGTTGGGCTAGGTTCGACTGGCCAAAATGGTCGGAACTTCCAGATGCTGGCTTAGTTATCATAGGCTTCCTTGAGTGCTGCGCGGATATGCAGGCTGAACCGTATTTTACGTTAGCGTGGCTAAGCTCTTTGAATCGCCACGATGCTCGCCCTTGCAGTCCGGCGAGTAAGCAAACCGCACCGCTAGCGGGCTAGCGTCGCCGCTGGCGCGGTCGTCGCGCACATAGGTCCACAGGCGCGCCGTGCGTGTCTTGCCGTTGCCCGGAGCGAGCAGTGGCAGCGGCATGTCGTCAGCATGCAGCTTCGTTGCGGTGAAGACGTGGCGGCGCAGCGCATCGACCAGGGGACGCAGCAGCGTGTTGGCGGTACCGACCCAGCTGGCCAGCAGGCTGCGCTCGAGCTCTACGCCTTCGCCGGCATAGATCACGCTCTGACGGTACAGCAGCAGTTGCGGGAGTTTGCCTGGTTCCCCAATCGGTCAGAGTGAGGGATTCGCAACACTTCGGTGTTGCCAACAAATTTTCCGGGAAAACGCAGGAAGAATGCTAATAAGATAACCACAGGCGGCATGGCCTTCCAGGCGCCTCTCCCTTGGGCGCCAGCCACGACGCTGTTCAGCGATCGAGGCGGCTCACATGATCCAACGCACAATACGCGACTTCGACCGGTGGGTGCGGCTTACCATTACGGTGGACTCGAATGGATTGCACATCGCGTACGAGGACGAACGGGGCGCAACCGCCATCGTCCATCAGAATCAACTTGCCACCCGAAACCTGGACGGCACCTCGCCCGCGCTGCCGATGGCCGGGGATGTTCTTTTCACGGAGCTTGCGGCTTTACTCCGCGGTGGGTATGAAGACCGTATCGAAATGCGTTCGCAACGCCTTCCAGAAGGCGGCGAGTTGCCGGTTCCCTGGCTGCTCCCTGTATTTGTCCGTCCTCCTGAGGATGATGCATATTTTCCGTGGGAGTCATGGCTTAAGCGCCGGCTTCCGCGAGACAATGCACGCTGGGTACTAATGCGCGAAAGCGTTGGGCATCCGTCTACGCCAATGGGCCTGCCCATCAAGATCGCCGGGCAGATTCCCTACGGACGACTTTTCGACAACGTCCGCTCGACCGAATGGTATCGTCACGAACCATCGGTCGAGGCCTATGGGCTGCGGATGGCGCGCGCAGGTAACAGCCAGATCGAGGATCCAGACATCGTATTCCGGTGGCAGCGTCGTGCGGATGATAGCGCAGGTCCCGACATCGCCAGTCCGAGGCTCGTCGTGACTTTTGTGACGCACCATCTCGGCATTGCCGCACGCGATCTGCAGCGACGCGAGCCTGGGACCTCCCATCTCTTGGTCCTTGCTGAACCCTTCGGCCACCCAGGTGATTTCCCGGCTGATGTTGTCTCACACTTCATCTATGCGCTGGTCCACGACTTTGCGATCCACGAAATCACGTGGATCATCGAGCGTGCCCTTCCTTATGCACCTTGCCTGGCAATCACCGATGCCGTCGGCAATCAGGCACTGCGGCTTTCGAACGTCATGCGTGACCTAGTCGATGGTGTGCGTGCCGGCAAATATGGACCTGTAGGACGTACCGATGACTTGCTTTTCGACTTCACCAGAGAAACCCGCGGTCTTACTGCAATGACGCGCTTCCTGGACCGGATCAACGCACCGCGTGTTGCCGATCCATTCGGCGCAGTGGTGGCCGAGCAGGCAACAGGAACCTCCTACAGTCCTGGCGCTGTGGTAGGCGGAGTGGCCGCCTCCCCTACTCCATATGAGGTGTTAGGCCGTACCAAGGAGGCAGTCAACGAGCGTGGTGTTGGACTCGCACCCGAACGCAAGGTCGACGTCTCGATGGACAGCTACGATGCCTTTGGCGTGCTCGAACCGCTGCTACGCTGGGGACCTCGTCATCCGCTACGACGCGGATGGCGTTACCGCCTGCAGATCCACATTGGCTTCCCGGATCCACACCGCAGCATTATGGACGGTGACATTCCCCCGATCGACGACTTGCTGCCACCTAATCCGGCAATGGAGGTACGGGTGTTGGAAATCGTGGTGTACGCCAAGACCTTCGAACTGCTTACGCCGGCGGTCCAGGAACTTGGCCTACCGCCGGCCGGGAACAGCGCGCCAGTCTTCTTCGAACTTCGGGCGCCACAGCAAGCCGGTCCGGCCGACCTACGTATTGCCGTGTACCTCAACAATAACCTGCTGCAATCTTTCGTACTCGAAGCGCCGGTGACCGACGATACGCACGAATGGTCCGCCGAAACGGGCCTGCGCGTGCGGCTCGATTCATCGGGGATCGAGCAGTTTGACGACCTGGCCCACGTCGCGCCACGTGCGCTCTCCATCGCGCTCAATGACGACGTGAAGGCTGGCAGTCATACACTAATGGTAAAGGGCGAAGGCTGGGCTAAGGAAGTGCCGCTCTACAGCGAGGCGATGAATGAAAAGATGAATGAGTTTCGCGAGCTCCTGCGGGAGGCGGGCAATCCGGCACCAGCTGACATCGTGAGGGTGCTACGCAGACTCGCCGTGCTAGGGAGGCAAATTCGCAGCCTGCTGTCTTTTGGCGAACAAGAACACGCCCAGGCACTTGATGCCATCAGCCGGCGCGCGGACGCGACGCTCCAGTTTGTCCGGCACCACGGCGGCCGGCCGTTCCCATGGCAGGCCGTGTACGACTATACGCTTCCGACGGGCTTGGCTTTTGCGAATGCCACGATCTGCTTTGGCGGCCCGGTCGCCACCGAGCCTTTTGATCCGAAGCGGCCAGGCTGTCCGCACTGTCCAGGCCGGCCTGTCATCTGCATCGAGGGGTTCTGGCTCGTCCGACACCGGCTCGAACTGCTCAGTGAACACCGTTCAGACAAATCGCCGAGTATGGCCCGTGCCAGCCGAGCCTGTGCTCCGCTACCCAATCCGCTCGTCATGCTGGGGATCGGCACGGCCAGCGGCCAAGCTGCCCTGCTTCGACAATCGCTGGAAAACCGCCTGGGTACCGAGCTGGCGTCCATTAGCATCGATGACGCACCGGTTGCCGACCTGCTGTGGAATACGGAGCGACGCCCTGCCATGCTGATTGTCCTGAGTCATTTATTCAGCCGCGACCAGGAACTGAATCTGCCGCTTCGCCTGCTCACTTTTGCGCCTGAAACCGACGGCGCCCGCATTTGCGTTGACGATCTCGCCGACCGCCAAGGCCGGGGACACTGGCATCCATACCGGCCGCTCGTCATGCTAATGGCCTGCGAGTCGGCACGGCGGGACACCGGTGAACTGATCGGCCTGGTGGATGCTTTCCTGGAAAGCGGCGCGGCTGCCGTCGTGGGCACGGAGTGGAATGTCGACACGGCGACTGTAAGCTTATTCGTCGAACACGTGGTGCAGCAAACTCTCGACCGGCCAGGGGCCGTCCCGCTCGGCGTCGCGATCCAGCGTTATGCCCGGGCCCAGCTCCAGGACAAACATATAACGCCTTTCATTTTCACCACGTATGGCAGTGCGGACCTGACAGTAGGGAGACCGAATGAGAATTAAGGAGCGAATTGTCGGCTGCCTGCTGGTCCTACTGGCAAACGCAGCCTGCGGGGCAGAGACCGTGCCAGTCACCCCGCCAGCTGATACGCCCGCCATCGCTACCACCATCACGCCGGCGTATGCACAGCCATTCGTCATTATCCCCGGCCAAGGACCACAGCATATGGCGATTCCGGTCAACGTTACCGGGAAAATGGCTGCCACGGCCCTGTGCCTGGAGAAGCTAGGTGTACGCTACCAAGGTAGCGCCAGCGTGGCAGTCTCTGAACATTTCGCCATCGACGGCAAGCTGTTCAAGGACGGCGACATCACGCCGCAATTGCGCTTCACCCTACAGAACCCGGTGGCGATGGCACCTGGCGAGTACCAGGTCCTGGTGCGTTTCTACGATTGCGCCAAGCCGCAGGAGTCACCCGTGGCGCAGCCGGCGTATGCCTTCAGCATCCCATATGCCAAGCTTGAAGCGCCCGGCAAGCAAATTATCGACCTACGGCTCCCTGCCCCCTGGAGTGCCGCGCGGCTGGTCCCAGCCACCATCACCATCGACCGCCAAAACGACACCGCACATGTGCCGATCCGTTCTCCCGTCCTCTCGTCCGAAACATTCACGAACAGCGATGGCAGGAATGTCGGCGGGGCGCGCGCCACCAAGCTGGCCACGGTGGCGCCGTACCTGCCCATCAAATTCGATCTCTTGCCGCAGGACTTCCCGCCCGGCACGGCGGTTGGACACTTCATGCTACGGAGCCCGGACCTGCAGCAGCCATTCAAGATCGAGATGGAAATGCACACGCGCCTGCACCCTGCCTGGCTTGTCGTGATGATCGTGGCCGGTTTCCTACTCGGCCAACTCCTGCGACGTATCCTCCAGGGCCGGATCGCCCTTGGGGAATCGCGGCAGCTTGCGCTTGATGCGTTGACCCGCTACCAGAGGGAACGCGAGGACATTGCCGACGCCGGCTACCGCGCGGCCGCCGGCGTCGCCCTCAGCAAGCTGTATCAGGTAGTCCGCACTGGCAACAAAACGCAGGTCGATGCTGCAGTGACAGCAGCCAGGACGGCAGTCGACAAGGCACAGGCCGATCTGCAGGCAGCACTCGACAAGGTGAGTACGTGCATTGCGGACTACGGCAACGCATTCAACGTTGCGGGCTCCTTACCCCGACAATTTGCCGACATCTGCCGCGCCGTGGAGCAGGACGTGGCGGCCTGCGTAGCACTGGTGACCGCAAATGACGCAACGGGCGCGCGTGAAGAACTGGTACGCCGGTCCGGCGATGCCGTGACGATGTTGTCTGAAGCAATGCTCGGATTACGTTCCGACTCTGAGACGCTCCATCGCGAACTGGCCCATACCAATCTGCTATTGACACCGGCGCAGCGCCTGGACGTTGCTCGCGCAGGCGATGCGTTCCATGCAGCGCTGGAAGACATCACGGCGGTGATGGCGCTCACTGAAGTGAACGCCGCGCTGAAACGCGTGTTGCAGATGCAGTTTCTTGGCACCCTGCTGCGCAATCGATATGCCGTCGGCCTGGAACAGAGCGCCAGTGAAGTCGACAGCCAGGTGGAACGGCGTGCTCCCCCGGCCGCACCACTGCCGCCATTGCGCGCGGCGTTCCGGCAGAAACTGGCGTCCATCGCCGCCGGCCTGCACAGGCAGGCGAAGGAGCAGCCTTTCCTCCTGCTCGACTGGTCTACACAAGTGCCGGACGCAGCCAGCGCGTTACGCGCAGCTCTCTCTACATTGATAACGAGCCGGACCGATCTTGCGGCGAATGCGGCCGCCTTACTGGCCCTGGCCAACGGCGACCAGTGGTACGACCTGTTTGACCAGATTAGCGAGTTCAACCCCACACTGCACGAATTAACAGCCGTGACATCAAGCCCGGCCCCGTCCAGTGCGCCGATCCCTTCGTTATTGCTCACGGAACCTGCCAGGAAGCGTATCACTGCCCCCCAGGTCCGCCTCGTGACCCTGCCGGAGATCACACTGGCGGCGCTGCACAATCGAAATGAACTGCGCTGGTCGAGATTGTTGATGGCATTTGGCACCGGCACCATCATGGTGCTCGCCAGCTATGCCTGCTATGCCGATAAATTCGTGGGGACGAATCTGGAATTATTGGGCCTGTTTGTCTGGGGTTTTTCGGCGGACATGACATTGAGCGGATTGATGGAAAAACTCCCGTCGATGAAGAGCGCATAGCAACCTGCGCCAGCGTGGCCGTGCCGTTGGTGACCGCAATCTAATATAGGGTCTTCCTTACTCGACGCATTGGTACAGCAGACCTACCATCGCTTTTCCACGATAGCAGCCGCTAGAAGCGACATAATTTGGTCCGCATCATCCATGCGTCGTGTGCGCGGGTAGTGACCTCGACGGCACCAGACTCGGGCAGATCACCAGCGTAGGTTTCCAGCGCTGCTGGGCAACTCCCGGCAGCGCTGGCACACCTTCGATCCATAATGTCGACGCCTTTCCAATCGTCAGCAATGCTGCGGTACGTTAGCGATTGTCGTTTCCACCCAATCGCACCACGCGCAGCTCTTTCGCCGTCGCTGTTGACAGCAGCGAGTCGGAAGCGTCCCCGTCACCGGCATCCTTCGATCGTGCGATACCAATCTTGAGGTTGCCGAGCGACGCCTGGCCGGGAGCCGCCTTCAAGTTCGCCACCAGCCATGACCGCAACTTCGCTGCATCCTCGGCGGACTGTACCTGCAGTTCATCGGTAACCTTTCCTGTGATCGGGTTCTCGATAAACAAGCGCTGGCAGGCAGAAAGACCGTCAGTTTTCGACGCACACCGCGCCAGGCCAAAGTAATTCACGGTCAGCTCCTCGCGCGTCGCAATGGTCAATGGCTTCGCCAGCAATAGCGGATATGGTGTGTAGCGGACCATATCGTCGGCTTCGCTCAGCGTCGCATGCTGATCGATTACTAGCCTACGCAACGCGGTACCGCTGACGTCAAGCTCCACGGCATCCGGTTTGCTCGGATAGCTTGCCAAGCAGCGTGTCACAGTAACTTCGCCAGCAGGCGTGGCCGCCCCCTTCGCGAGTCTGACCGCATATACGGGGTGCGGATCCTCGGTGGTCGTCAGCTTCAGGGTTATCACCGCAGACGAACTGCCGAGCAGATTGATGTATGGTCCGCCCTCCTGCACCAGGCTTGCACGCTCTGGCGTAAGTGCCCCACCGACGCTGAGTCTGCGGATGGCGTATTGCATGGACTCTTCGAGGGAGCGTGACGCTTCGACACCGGCATCGAAGACCTTGACCAAGCTGCCCGCATCGGCCGGCAAATTCGCGGTATCTGTATTCTTGCGGCCGAAGTTGACTTTCCCACTCTGCGTGTATTTGGCCGAGCCCAAGTCGTAGGAATCATACTTGGATTCAAATCGGTCCCACGATGCGAACTTGGCGCGCTTGACTTGGTTCGCAGGCAGCTTCAAATCGATCTGCAGCTTGTCGACCCGATCAGCAGGATATTTCAGATCGCCCAGCAGCGTAATGGTAAACCGCTTGGTCACGGTGTCCTTGCTCGCCCATGCGCACGGCTTGACAGGCGCTTCTTGTGCCGTGCTGAGTGTGGCCAGCAGCTTCGCTGCATCACTGCCTTCAGGAAGCTTTTCTGCAACCGTTTTGATCAAAGCGGCCTGTCCACGCTCCGATAACGAAGTAATCAGGGGAGGCTCCTCAGCATTCTTTGGATTGGCCAGGAACACCGACAGCTCAAGGGCCCCTTTCCCTGCCCCATCTTCGCTAACCTGTTCATAGTGCTTTGTCAGCTTGGGCGTCATGCAACCAGTCAGCGCCATGACCGTTGCAGCCACGAGCGCCCGGCTCATGACCTGCTCCGCAGAAGAAACCGTCCCATCATCACGTTTTTGCCGCCATCCAGCGTCACCGGCCAGCTCTCGCCGTCGACGCGGTCCGCGGAGTATCTGTTTTTCGCTACCCGTGCAGGTGCCTCTGAAAAAAAGTTGTCCGCGCTCGTGATCTCTTCCGCCAGGGCCGCATGCTTATAGATGCGGTGATAAGTCTCGTCATCCTCATCAACGCGGAGCAGGACGAAGCGGCCATTCCAGTCGATGAGCGTCATGTTCTCCAGACGTCGGACACTTCCCCCGCCTGCTCCTAGTCCCTTCGTAAAATCGACCTGGTCGGCCCACTCGGGAAAATCGATAAACGGATTACGGTTACCCTGCTTTTCAATAATGGCTGCATTGCGGTGCCGCTCGTATTCGCTTACTGGTTGCGCCTTGTGCCAGGCAAGCAGCGTCGCTAGACGGTCTGGCGTATACTCGCTCACCGTGCGATTGATTTCGCCCGGATAGCGCAGCAAGAAATATAGCGTTGCCCGCGCTACCGCACCCTTGCCGCCAGACGGCTCGAACTTCGTGGTTTCGCTCTTGCCGCATTTGCCTCGTACCACCTCCTGCACGCCAGGCGGCAGCGTCCCCTCGTCGAAATCCACGAAATCGAAGTACGGCGTATTGCCGCGGAAGCTGTTGCACTGCACTTCGCACGCGAACAGGTGATGCAGATCGCCACGCATCGGTTCCCGCTTATTGAACCAGGACTGCGGCACCACGTGTTCGCAGTTGTACGGCAGGGCAGCCTCCAGCGCGGCCTCGTCCAGTGTCGTTTCGTGCCCCGGCAGCGCTGGCCGGCGCAACGACTCCTGTAAATTTATACGGGCCTGATCGATCTGGAATTCCGTGCGGATCAGTTCCTGGACGTCAAAACGTTCGCCCGAGTAGATACTGGCGATGCGCTTGTCGGCGGGATCGCCCGGTTGTGAAGGTTGCCAGTCTACCCAGGGATACAGGTGCTTGGCGGGTTTGTACGACAGCGGCGTCGTGTGAGTAGACTGCAGTAAGCGGCTCAGCTGTCCAAACAAATCCCCCTTCGCCGTATCGATATCCGCATAGTACGCGTCGCGTTCCAGATTGTCTGCCTGGGCATCGTAGTATGGCCGACCGGCAGCCTGTTCTGCTTCTGCCAACGCCTCCGCCAGCGCGGCGCTATGGGTTGGTGTCGGGCTCGCCGATGCGCCCGAATCACCCCGTGCACCGTTGACCACTGATGCGACCGGCGGTGCTGGCGGTAATGCCGACACTGGCTGCGCCCCAGGCTGTTGTAGGCATCCCAGTTGCACAGTGACCGTGAGCGGGATCGTCCAGGTTGCCCCATCGGACCCGACGCTCGGTCGGCCAGAAACCGCCCCTATGCCGCTTGATCCACCTGCCGCGGCATCGGCCTGGCTGGCCGCCGCTGCTTCCAGTGGCGACGGCGGTTCCAGGTTCAATAAATCATGCCGCAACTGGGCTTGCAAACCCGTCAGCGGCTGCCGGGCAATGTAGTCCACCAGGCTGCTGGCACGAATTCCTTCATTTGCGACCCAAGCCAGCGTGTCAGGATCGCTGCCCGACGTCCAGACCGTTCCGTCATTCGCGATATAGTTGCCTTGTGCATCGGTCTTTGGCACCGCGCTGTGATGCAGGGCGACGACTTCCCATTGATCGTTGAATACTGGCGATCCGGACGAGCCAGGCTCTGTATCGGTGACGTAATGGGCGTAGTGATCGAACAGGTCAACCAACTCATTGGACCGTAAGACGATCTGCTTAGCATCGCCGCGGGGATGCTGGATGATGTTCAGTGGCTCGCCTCGCAACGCTTTACCCTGGTCCGCAATCAGCCGGTTCCAGCCGTATCGCTGCAGCGCCGTGCCACTTAGCGACACCTCGCTGACTGCCACCAGCGAGAAGTCGAGATCCTTATTGGTCATGAAGAACGACCCTGGCTCTAGTTTGAAGCCAACAATCGGCAGGGGCCGGCCCGCCCGATCGTTTTGGTAGTCGAATTCGACAAGGCTGTATTGCGCAGTCGCTACGCCCTCCAGCACGTGGTTATTGGTCAGGAGCAGGCGTGGAGACACCATAAATCCGGTGCCGTAACCGATCGATCGGCCCTGCGCTGTGCGAATGTTGATGCGCCCGACGAAGCGCGCTACCGCCAGTGCCAGCTCGATAAAATTGATGTCGAGGAAATCGGGCTTGCCAATGACCCGTTCCAGGCCAATTGCCTGCACCAGCTTTTGCGCCGTGGGTTGTACCAGCGCGCGCTCCACTGCAACATTGGCCTTCCGGTTGTTTTCGGTGAGGCGGTCAATCCGCTTCTGAATACGTTCCGCCGATTCTGCTTCCAACGCCTTCCCGGAGCGAATCTTGGCCAGCGTCGCTTCCCGCGCACGGGTGCGCTCCTGCCAGCGCCGGCCAGCAGCTACGGCAATCTCAAAGAACTCCATAGGTCTCTCCCTGACGATCACGTTATCGAATATGCCAACACGGCGTGGACGTGATTTAGGAGATGGCGCAGCCTCACGTCGTAGCTGTGTCCGTAAGGTAAGCAAAGACCGGGCCAAGAGCCTAAGCCGATTGTGATCAAGGACTTATGATGACAGGTCTTTCTCTAATCATCATTAGTGTAAAAACGTTCGACACTAACTTACCTGAAGGTAGTCACTAAAGCGGGATACATCGATGTCGCCTCGACATTTTCACACCACCGATGAGTGGGGAGAGGACCACCAGCGTGGTACTTCGCAAGAATAAGGGCTTGCCATGTCGGCTAGATGAACAATATTTGTGTTCGATCACAAGAAAAATAGAAGTGCTGTTGACCCTTCCTACTTCGTAAGCGTAGAGCTTGCACCGTCTAGACACCGAATAGCCCCAGTCTCCAAGATAGTTCCCACTAAATTTGGTGGGGACTATCTTGGAGACTGGGGTTGAACACGGCAGGCGCAGGCGCAGCACGAACTACCCGCTGGAGTTGAAGCGCAAGCTGGCGCAGCAGGCGTGCGAACCAGGAGTATCAGTCGCACAGCTGGCACTGTGCGGTGGTGAAGTAATTTCGGACACAACGATAGGTTGTGCTGCCATTTTCCGTTCATAGACGACGGGCGACAGATTGCCCAGTGCTGAAATGATGCGCTTGCAGTTGTAGAAGCCGAGGATGTAGTCGATGACATCAGCCTTGGCCTCGGCATGGTTAGCATACTGGCGTTGCCAGACACGTTCCATTTTGAGGTTTAGGAAAAAGCGTTCGGCAACGGCATTGTCCCAGCAGTTTCTTGGGCTTCTAGGGCTGGAGACCGTGAAAAGGAACAACATTATGCAAAAATGCTTTGCATAATGTTGTAGTTTCGCCGGGCTCGTTGCACGAAGTTGTATATATGCCCACGATGGACGCCCGAGCCAAGGAATGGTTTCAAATCAAAGGCGGTAACAGTTTTATGCAAAAACCAGGCTCACGCACCGCCGCGCTGTTGGGCATCGACGCGCGTGCCGCCGGCAGCGTCGGCCAGCGGCAGCCCAGGTGTCGGCGCCGACGAGCTCGCGCTGCACCACCGCCGCGATCATCCAGGGCCACGGCCTGACCGCGGCGCTGACTAGCTGCAGCACCAGGCGCCGGCGTAAGTCGGTTCCTGAGATAGCCCCTTGAAGTACCAGACACAGTCGATGCTGTATCCTTACGGATAGGAATAAGACTGTGAGTATGACTAGAAACAACCAAACCATCGAAGTTGTCACGGTGTCCGAAGAGCGACGCCGGCGCTGGTCAGTGCAGGAAAAGGCTGCGCTGGTCAAGGAAACGTACGAGCCAGGCATGAGCGTGTCGCTGGTGGCCCGCAAGCACGGCATCAGTGCCAGCCAGCTGTTCAACTGGCGTAAGCTCGAGCGGGAAGGCGCCCTGGTGGCGGTGCAATCAGGTGAATCGGTCGTGCCGGCGAGTGAGTTGGCGGCGGCGCGCGCCCAGATCGCGCAACTGCAGCGCATGCTGGGCAAGAAGACGATGGAGGCGGAGATCCTGCGCGAAGCGGTCGAGCTAGCTCGCGAAAAAAAGTGGATTGCGCGCTCACCCTTATTGGACAAGGACGGGCAGTAAAGCCTGTCTGCGTTGTCCTTGGTGTAGCGCGCTCGCACGTGATTGACCTTCTTGCCCGACCCGCGGACTGGGTCGACAAGCGCACTGTGGCCAGGCTCGACCCGGTCGCCGACGTGATGATTGCCGACGCGGTACGCGCCGAGATCACGGCGCTGCCGACCTATGGCTACCGTCGTGCTGGCGCCCTGGTGAACCGTACGCGAAGCCTGATGGGCCTGCGTCCAGTGAACCACAAGCGCATGTACCGCGTGATGAAGGAGCAGGGTTTGCTGCTGCCGAAATCGCCTAGGCGTAGTGACAGCGGCCGCCCTCACGACGGCAAAGTGATGGTCGAAGAATCGAACCAGCGCTGGTGCTCGGATGGCTTCGAGATCGCCTGCGACAACGGCGAGGTGGTGACTGGCGTGTTCATGAAGGACTGCTGCGACCGCGAGATTATCGCTTGGCGTGCCTGGATCGGACGTGGCCTGCCCGGTGAGCCGGTGCGCGACATGATGATTGAGGCCGTGGAAGCACGTTTCGGCAGCACCGACGAGCGGGCGATCACAGTGGAATTCTTGAGCGACAATGGCGGCGCTTTCCGGGCTATCGAAACGCACGCTTTGGCCCATCAACTGGGCATCAGGCCGGTGCATACGCCAGTGAACAGCCCGCAGTCGAACGGCATGGCAGAGAGCTTCGTGAACACGTTTAAACGAGATTACGTCGGCGGCATGGACCGCAGCAGCGGCGCTGTCGTGCTGACTCAGTTGCCCGACGCATTCAAGCATTTCAACGAGGTGCATCCGCATTCAGCGCTCGGCTACAAATCGCCGCGGATGTTTAGGAAAGAGCGACGCCGTCAGGCTCTGGAAACTGACGCTAACTAAGCATCAGGCTGTGTCCGGGAAAAGCGGGGCAAGATCAGTTCCGACGCCGCGCCCATGGCCGGCCGCTGGCGGCGGCCGCCGCGGATCGACATCATGGCCAGGCAATGCATCGCGGTACCGGCTGCAGCACGTCAATGTGCGCTCTACAGGTGGTGCCGGCCAGCTGCAGTGCTTGGTACAGCGTCACCAACATCACACTGCGCGACATTGGCCAGCGCCGGGCCGGGAACTGCAATTCTCCGATGACCGGCCGCTGTAGCAGCAGTTCAGTCAGGGTGCCAATGGGCCAGCCGCCACCAGGGCAGCTGCATCGACAGGGCCGGATGGCCGGTGTCGGCGCAGCGCGTCGTGCCGTGGCCCATATGCAAAATTCGGGAACAGTCTGATGCAAACCGGCGAAAAATTGGTAAACGGAGCAGGTAGCTCAGCATTAGCCTTGCATGATAATCCTTGTTATCAAATAAGGGCAGTCAAACACCATGGCTGAGCCGCAGTAGTTGGCTTCGAGTAACGCCGGGGACGAGTCATTTCCAGCGATATCGAGGCCGCATGAGGCCGACGAAGTGATGAAACGCCCTTGGATCGAGACGCGCTCGCACGCCCCAGCAATCAGTTGGCTTGCCAATCAGATTCGGCTGATTTGCCGGTCGATCGCCTTCATCGCGCGCTCGCTGCGTTCGCTGTATCGATCCGTCAAGTAATCGGTGCGGCCGCGCATCAGCAGCGTGATCTTGAACAGCTCTTCCATCACATCGACCACCCGGTCGTAGTAAGCGGAAGGACGCATGCGGCCCTCGTCATCGAACTCCTTGTAAGCCATCGGAACCGAAGACTGGTTAGGGATCGTGAACATGCGCATCCACCGGCCCAGCAGGCGCAGCGTGTTGACGACGTTGAACGACTGCGAGCCGCCGCATACCTGCATCACCGCCAGCGTGCGGCCCTGGCTGGGACGCAGCGCGCCTTGTTCTAGCGGGATCCAGTCGATCTGGTTCTTCATCACGGCTGTGATGGCACCGTGCCGCTCCGGGCTGCACCATACGTGGCCTTCCGACCACAGGCTCAGCTCGCGCAGCTCGACGACCTTCGGATGATCTTCCGGCACGCTGCCGGCCATCGGCAGCTCGGTGGGGTCGAAGATCCTGACTTCGCCACCGAAATGCTCCAGGATGCGCGCCGCTTCTTCCGTCAGAAAACGGCTGAACGAACGTTCGCGCAGCGATCCGTACAGCAGCAGGAAGCGGGGCGGGTGGTCCATGTCGCCGACGGGCTCCAGCTTCGGCAGGGCCGGCATGTCGAGTTGGTCGGCGCGGATGTTAGGCAGGTTGGGGATCTTATCCATGGTGAATGCGTTTTCCTTGTTCGTCGATGACCGGTTCGCCGTCTTCCTTCGTGAACGCGCCGCGTTGTGGCTCGGAGAGAATGTCGAGCACGAGCTCAGACGGGCGGCACAACCGCACGCCGGCCGGCGTGACGACGAACGGGCGGTTGATCAGGATGGGGTGGGCGAGCATGGCGTCGAGCAGTTGTTCGTCGCTCACGGCCGCGTCATCCAGGCCCAGTTCCAGGTACGGCGTGCCTTTCTCGCGGATCGCTTCGCGCACGGTCAGACCCGCCTGGTCGATCAGCTCGACCAGCGTCGCCCGGTTGGGCGGATTCTGCAGGTATTCGATGACAACGGGTTCGATGCCGGCATTGCGGATCAGGCCCAGCGTGTTGCGGGACGTACCGCAGGCAGGGTTGTGATAGATGGTGACGCTCATGATGTCTCCTCAAGCTAAGCGAATGGCCAGTGCGGCCAGGGTGATCAGCAGTACCGGCAGCGTCAGCACGATACCGACGCGGAAGTAGTAGCCCCACGAAATGTGGATGCCCTTGCTGTCCAATACGTGCAGCCACAGCAGGGTGGCCAAGCTGCCGATCGGCGTGATCTTTGGACCCAAGTCGCTGCCGATCACATTGGCGTAGACCATCGCCTCGCGCACCACGCCCTGGGTGGTGGTGGCATCGATCGACAGGGCGCCGATCAGCACGGTGGGCATGTTGTTCATGATGGACGACAGGATCGCCGTAATGAAGCCGGTGCCGAGTGCCGCGCCCCACACGCCGTACTCGGCGCATTGGTTCAGCAGTGCAGTCAGGTAGTCAGTCAAACCGGCGTTGCGCAGCCCATAGACGACGAGGTACATACCAAGGGAGAAGACGACGACCTGCCACGGCGCGCCGCGCAGTACTTCGCGGGTGGAGATTTTGTGGCCACGCGCTGCGACGATCAGAAGCAATACAGCGCCGACCGCCGCGACCGCACTGATCGGCACGCCCAGTGATTCGAGCCAGAAGAAGCCAATCAGCAGCAAGCCCAGCACCCACCAGCCGGTGATGAACGTGGCGCGGTCGTGAATGGCTTCGTCAGGGCGCTTCAGTTGCGCCAAGTCGTAGTCGGCAGGTATGTCCTTGCGGAAGAACAGCAGCAGTCCGCCCAAGGTAGCGGCGACGGAAACGAAGTTCACCGGCACCATCACGGCTGCGTAACGTGCGAAGCCGATATCGAAATAGTCCGCGGAGACGATGTTGACCAGATTCGACACCACCAATGGCAGGCTGGCCGTGTCGGCGATGAAGCCAGCTGCCATCACGAAAGCCAGCGTGGAGCGGGCATTGAAGCGCAGCGCATGGAGCATGGCGATAACGATCGGCGTCAGGATCAGGGCCGCGCCATCGTTGGCAAAGACCGCCGCAACGGCTGCGCCAAGCAGGACCAGCATGGCAAACAGCCGCTTGCCATTGCCTTTGCCCCAGCGCGCCACGTGCAAGGCAGCCCATTCAAAAAAACCGGCCTTGTCCAGCAGCAGGCTGATGATGATGACCGCGACGAAGGCGCCGGTCGCGTTCCAGACGATGTGCCAGACCACGGGAATGTCGGTGACATGAATGACCCCAGCGAGCAGGGCGACCAGTGCGCCGGCCGCAGCACTCCAGCCGATGCCGAGGCCGCGAGGCTGCCAAATGACGAAGATGAGTGTAACGAGGAAGATCAGGAACGCGATCAGCACGGGGGCATCCTAAAAAAGGTCAATCACGGCGCGCATGGGCGCCGTCAAGAAACCGCCGGTGGCGGCGAGCGAACATCAGGGTACGAGGGTACCAATGCGGTCCAGTTCGGCCTTGAAACGAGCCTTATCGTTGCGCAGTTCTTCCAGCGGTAGTGCGAGGAATGCCTGGAGCCGGGCAATGATGATCTCGTAGGTGCGCTCGAACGCCGCTTCGATCTCCTCGTCGGTCCCGATGACATGGCTCGGATCGTCCAGTCCCCAATGCGTGCGCAGCACCGGACCAAGATAGGCAGGGCATGTCTCGCCAGCCGCGCTGCCGCAAACCGTCACGACGATATCCGGGGTGACCGGCAGGTCGTCCCACGACTTGCTGTAGTAACCTTCGGTCGAAATGCCCTTGCGGTGCAGCGTGGCGACAGCACGCGGATGCAACTGGCCAGCCGGCTGGCTGCCTGCGCTGATGGCCCTCAGCCCTTCCGACGCGAAATGGTTGAACGTCCCTTCGGACAGGACGGAGCGGCAGGAATTGCCGGTGCAGAGAAACAGTACGTTCATCGTTGTGTATAGGTAGTTGAAGGGTGTCGGTACAAGGATCAGTCCTGGGAGTCGGTACTGCGCCGACCGATCGCCGTGATTTCGTGCTGGATGGCGTTTTTCTCGAGCATGTGCAACGGCAAGCTCACGAAGATGCTCATGCGGGCGCGGATCTGGCGGAAGATTTTCTGGAACATGGCGCGTTGCTGGTCCTGCGTGCCGATAAAGGCTGCCGGGTCCTCGAATCCCCAGTGCGCAGACATCGGGTGACCCGGCCAGTGTGGACACAGCTCGCCAGCCGCGTTGTCGCAGACCGTGAAAATGAAATCCATCAGTGGCGCGTCTGCCGTCCCGAACTCGTCCCAGCTCTTGCTTCGCAGCTGATCGAGCGGATAGCCAGTCGTCGCGATCTGTTCCAGCGCAAGCGGATTAACCGCCCCGGTAGGGAAACTGCCCGCGGAGAAGCCGCGAAATCGTCCTTGTCCCATCGTTGTGACCAGTGCTTCTGCCATGACACTGCGCGCAGAATTACCCGTGCAGAGAAACAGCACGTTATAGACCTTCTCTTCCATGTGAACTCCTTTGGTCGCTGGACGGGCACCATTGCCCGCATTGTCGTCAGCCTGGCTTTGCCTGTTCTTCCCGAGGACTACAAGAAACGCCGCCGCAGCAGTTTTCGGTGAGGAAGCCGATGAGGCCGTTCATCGTCGGAATATCCGCGGAATAGATCACAAAGCGACCATCCTGCTTCGAGGTCAGCAGCTTTGCATGCGTCAGTTCCTTTAGGTGAAAGGAAAGCGACGAGGGCGCAATGTCGAGCTCCTCGGCGATCTTGCTCGCCGCTAGCCCCGCGGGGCCGGCCTGCACCAGAAGTCGGAAGACTGCCAGCCGGCTTTCTTGGGCGAGCGCTGACAGCGCCGCCAACACTTCCTTCGTCTGCATGGTCGTACTCCATTTTATGTTTCAACAAATATGGAAGGATAATATATCGTCGGCTACGACAATTCAAATATTATCGAATTATCTTGACAGTGTGATGACAGCGCCTCTAGTCTTTGGTGGCTGAGTGCCGAGCAGCATCATTTACCAAGATAAGAGGTATAAGTTGGATCGCGAAAGTCTGGAGCGTAACCAAATTCCGGTGTATTTTGCCTGCGCTGTCATTGCCGCGATCGGCGGGATAGTCGCGCCTGACGCTGCAGGGAATCTCGATGTCCTGGTCACGCCTGCCATTGCGGTGTTGATGTACGCAATGTTCCTGCAGATTCCGTTTCTCGACCTCAAGCAAGGGTTAAGCAACAAGGCCTTTATCTCTGCGGTTCTGCTGTCTAACTTTGTACTGATACCGCTGTTGGTGTGGGCATTGACGGGTGGATTGGACGATCACCCGGCTCTCCTGGTCGGAGCACTCCTGGTCCTGCTGACTCCCTGTATCGACTATGTGGTCGTGTTCACGCATCTGGGAAAAGGGGACGCGCGCCTGATCCTGGCTGCCACGCCAGTCCTGCTGTTGCTTCAATTGCTGTTACTTCCCATCTACCTGAGCGTGATGACGGGCAGCGAACCCGGCGTCGTAATCGCTATCGCCCCGTTTGTAGAAGCGTTCCTGTTCCTGATCGTTGTGCCGCTATTGCTGGCGGTTACAACGGCCGGTTTGGCAAGGCGATCTGTCATTGTTGAGAGATGGAATGCTGCATGGGCTTGGCTACCGGTGCCCGCCATGGCAGTCGTTCTGGTCGTTGTCATTGGTTCGCAGATCGGCTCGATTGTTCGAGAGATTGAACGACTGTTGCCGGTCATTCCTGTCTACATTGCCTTCATGGTGTGTGCTCCGTTGGTCGGCGCTTTGACGTCGCGTATGTTCAAGCTGCAAGCTGAAGCGGCCCGCGCTGTGACCTTCAGTTCGTCGACCCGCAACTCGCTGGTTGTATTGCCACTTGCTCTCGCGCTACCCGAAGAAATCCGTGGGCTCGCCGCTGCAGCCGTGATCACGCAGACCCTCATCGAACTGGTCAGTGAACTAGTCTATGTCCGCGTAGTTCCCGCCTTTGTCTGGAGAGCCAGAAAACCTCTTTGATCGTGGCACTCCATGAGAACGCCATCAGGAATGCCGAAATGGCGTTAGCGGAAGCTGACAAGTCGCATGGAAAGCTTCGCCAGCAAACGGCGGGTCTGGAAGCGAAACTCGCTACCATTGGTGAGGCAGGCACGCTTGAACAACGCATTGGCGAACTGCACAAGGCGGTGTCCGGCAGCATGGGGCCGGCACCAGATACATAGAACACCTTCACCAATCTTCATGATTGCCGGCCGGCGCAAGTAGCTCCCTGACCGATCAGGTGCGTTCCATACTGAGGCTGTGTTGCTCGGCATCTTTGCTCGACAGTTCGCGCAAGATGGCGCAGTCTTCCATCGGGTTAGGGCCATCGCATTGTCGGCGCAACTGTACGAGCTCAGTGCGCAGCAGTTCCAGCGATTGCAGTTGTACATCAATTCGCGCGATATGGTGGTCAACCAGGTCGTTCACAGAACCGCAGCTAGCCTGCCGATCGACCCGAAGTGCGATGAGCGTGCGAATGTCAGCCAGGCCTATCTGCAGCGACCGGCATTGCCGAATAAAGCGAAGGTCGGCCAAGTGCGACGATGTGTAGGTTCGATAACCGTTGTCAGCCCTTGCAGGCGCGGCCAACAGTCCAGTTTTTTCGTAGTACCGAATGGTTTCGATATCGCATGCAGCCGCGGTAGCCAATTCGCCAATTTTCATCAGAATTCCTCGTAAAAACCACTGCGCACGCTTGACCCTGGAGTGGCTACAGGGTTTTTAATAAGCATACGCTACTTATCGCCAGTGCGTCGTACATCCCTGGCGCCTCTCACAAGACAATCGAACGAGCATATCGGGAAATGACAGAATCGAAGACCACCAGCTGCGGCGCGTCCGCATGTGATTGCACAGGCGCAGAAACGGTCCTGCCGCGTCAGCCGGTCGCCGACGGCAAGCGCATGACCTACCGGATTCCGAACATGGATTGTCCCTCCGAAGAGGCGCTGATCCGCCGGCGGTTGGGCGGCATGGCTGACGTAATGGAATTGCGCTTCAATCTGATGGGCCGCATGCTCGACGTGGTGCATCGTTTGCCAAGCGCCGAACCGATCACTAAAGCGCTGCACGAAATCGGTATGAAGGCAGAACCGGTCGACGCAGACGCTCCAGCGTCATCGAGCGACGACGAGGTGCGCTTGACGACGCGGCAGAAGATCGGACTCGTCCTCGCCGGCATCAGCGCAGCCTCTGCAGAGGGTGTTGCCTGGATGGGTACTCCGGAAAACTCCCTACCTGTCATCGCGTTGTCCGTTTTGTCGATCGCCTTGGCTGGCGTCCCGACGCTGCGCAAGGGCTGGGTTGCGCTCAAAACGCTGACGTTGAACATCAACTTCCTCATGTGCCTGGCAGTGATCGGCGCCATCGCCATCGGCCAGTGGCCCGAAGCTGCCATGGTCGTCTTTCTGTTCGCCATTGCCGAATTGATCGAAGGCCTGTCGCTGGACCGGGCCCGCAATACGATGCGCGGTTTATTGCAGCTAGCGCCCGAAGAGGCGAACGTGCAAGACGCGAGCGGGCAGTGGCGTGTCATGGCGGCCGACCTGATTCCCGTTGACGCCATCGTGCAGGTCAAGCCGGGTGAGCGGATCGCTGTAGACGGCGAAGTGGTCGAGGGCGAATCTTCTGTCAATCAGGCGCCGATTACGGGCGAAAGCATGCCAGTGGCGAAGCAGCGCGGTGACGGTGTCTACGCCGGAACGATCAACGAGCACGGCTTATTGCAGATCCGTGTCACCGCGCAGCGCGGCGACAGCACACTGGCCAAGATCGTTCGCGTCATTGAAGAAACGCAGCGCAACCAGGCGCCCACACAGCGTTTCGTTGACACATTCGCACGCTACTACACACCGGCGGTGGTTATCGCGGCAATCCTGGTGGCGGTGCTGCCCACATTGCTGTGGCAACAGCCGTTCCAAGACTGGCTGTACAAGGCCCTTGTCCTGCTGGTGATCGCTTGTCCATGTGCACTCGTGATCTCGACGCCGGTAACCGTTGTCAGCGGCCTGACAGCTGCGGCGCGACGCGGCATCCTGATCAAAGGGGGCCAGTTCCTTGAAGCGGGCCATAGCCTGAAGGCAATCGCCCTCGACAAAACCGGAACGCTCACCGAGGGCCGTCCAGCCGTGGTTGAGGTCGTCGCCATGCCGGGTATAGCGCGGGAGCAGGTGCTAGCCATCGCTGCCAGCCTGGACGCGAACTCCGATCATCCGCTCGCCCGTGCCATCGTCGCGGCTCTGCCGGAAGGCAAGGCGTTGCAGCGCGTCGAGCGTTTCGAAGCGCTCGGCGGCCGCGGCGTACGCGGAAGCATCGATGGCACGGCATACTATCTCGGCAACGCCCGACTTCTGTCGGACATCGGTGCCGGGACGGACGATGTGCGCGACGTGCTGAGTGCGCAGCAAGCCCAGGCGCGCACCGCCATCTTCCTCGCCACCGAACACAAGGTGCTGGGTGTGATCGGCATCGCCGACGTCCTGCGGCCGAACGCTCTGCGGGCGGTAGCAAGGCTCAAGGCACTCGGCGTCGTCCCGATCATGCTCACGGGCGACAATGCCGTGACGGCGCGGCAAATTGGCCAGGAGACCGGGATCGACCAGATCCGCGCGGACATGCTGCCGGACCAAAAGCTGCAGGCTATCGAAGAGCTAGAGAGCAAGTACGGCCCGGTTGGCATGATCGGCGACGGCATTAACGATGCGCCGGCGCTCGCGCGGGCGACCGTGGGCTTTGCCATGGGGGCCGCCGGCAGTGATACCGCCATCGAAACGGCCGACGTAGCCCTGATGGATGACGATTTGGGCAAGCTGGCCGGTTTCATCGAGCTCAGCCGCGCTACGCGCCGCATCCTGATCCAGAACATCGTGCTTGCTCTGGGAATCAAGCTCGTGTTCTTCATCCTGGCGTTGCTGGGCGTCGCGACACTCTGGATGGCGGTCTTTGCGGACGTCGGTGCCAGTCTGCTGGTCGTCTTCAACGGCTTGCGCCTGCTGCGTGGCGGCAGCAGATCTGAACAGCACTAAGTATGATGCTTCGACGCAACATCAGCGATGGACGTGTTGCGCGTGTGAGCAAGGCCGGGTATGTAGGCATGTCACCGTGGTATATTCCCGCCATGGTTCGCCGCTTCATCTTCGTCATCCTCGCCGTGATCACTCTCCAGCTCAGCTGGACGGTGATCAGTGCCTATTGCATGCACGAAACCGGCGTCGCGGCACAGCACTTCGGTCATCACCAGCATGTGGAGGATGGCGATGAACTGCCGGCCGGTTTGAAAGATCAGCCAGGTGTAGCCAAGAAATTTGCGGCACATGCGCATTGCTCATCGTGCTCCCATGCTGTGCTGGCCATCGACGTGGTGCAGCCAGCAATCCACCCACTTGCAGTTCGTCTGGCGCCCAATGGCGTCATGATGCATTTCACTTCGATTTTCTCCAGTCCCCCCGAACGTCCTCAGTGGATTGCCGTCGCGTAAATCCGGCGGCCACTGATTCAGTCATTTTCTTTGTTCGAGCCGTGTTCTTCGCAACACGGCTGAGTGTCATTGCCGCTGGATAGCCTTCGTTTTCACTTTCGGAGTTATCCATGCATACCAGATTTATCATGCTGGGCGCCACGGCATTGTTCATGCCGCTGGCCGTCCATGCAGCTGCCGATATCGGACAGCAATACACATCCGCGCCCGCGCAGATTGCGTCATCGACTGCGACACAGGACGCCCGTCCCTTGTCACTTAACGAAGCGATCGAACTGGCCATTGCCGCCAATCCGGGCCTGCGTTCCGCTCGCCAGGATATCGGGATCGCCGAGGCTGCCCAGATACAAGCTGGCCTTATGCCAAATCCTGAACTCGCACTGCTACGGGAAGGAATGGACAAGGGTACCCGTACCCAAACCGTGCAGATCAGCCAGCGGCTCGAATTGGGCGGCAAGCGCGCTGCGCGCGTCGCGCTTGCCGAAGGCGAGCGACGCGTGGCGGCGCAGGATCTGGCCATCACGTTGGCCGACCTGCGCGGAAATGTCACGTCGGCATACTTCGATGCGTTGACTGCTCAGGAGAGGCTTGACCTCGCCCAGGCGTCATTGCAGCTTGCACAGAAAGCGACGCAAGCGGCGATGCGCCGTGTGACCGCTGGCCGCATTTCGCCTGTCGAACAATCGCGTTCCCAGGTCGCCGAAGCAGGTGTACGGCTTGAAGTTGCCCAAGCAGTGTCGGAACTGGGCCTTGCCAGGCAGCGCCTGTCGGCGCAGTGGGCTGCCACCAACGTACTACAGCGACCGTTGGAGAAAGCGCCTGCCGAGGCGCCGCCACTACCGCCGCTGCAAACGCTACGCCAGCAGCTCGAGGAATCACCGCAACTGCGCCGTGCACATGGACTGGTCGAACGGGAGCAGGCACGCGTAAGGCTCGAGCGAGCGCAGCGCATTCCTGACGTGAGCGTCACCTTGGGCAACAAGCGTGATGACGAGATCGGCCGCAACCAGGCAATCGTTGGTTTGTCGATCCCGCTGCCGCTGTTTAACCGAAACCAGGGTGGTGAGCTCGCTGCACTGCGCCAGGTCGAGAAGGCACGCTCTGACTTCGATGCCGAGCGCATCCGGGTAACACAAGCGTTGTCCGAAGCCTACCAGCGCGCCGAGTTGGCCCAGGCAGAGGTCGTTAGCATTACCCGCGACATACTCCCGGCCGCGCAAGGTGCCTACGAGGCCTCGGTGACCGGCTTCGAACTGGGCAAGTTCAGCTTCCTCGATGTCATCGATGCCCAGCGCACGCTATTTCAGGCCCGCGCCCAGTATTTGCGCGCGTTGTCCGAGCGTTATCGATCGAGTGCGGACGTGGAGCGCTATGTTGCGCTTCGCCCGCAACAGTAACCCCACAGGATAAACAATGAAGTTCACATTCGATAAGAAGTCCGTCACGACGGTGCTTTCCGTTGTCATGGTCGGCGTGCTGCTGGCTGCAGCGATTCTGTTTTGGAAAAGAGGTGACCATGGCGAAGCGGCGGAAGCCGGCCATGGAGAAACTGCCACCGAAGAGCATGGCAAGGAAGCCGGTGAATCGGACGATCATGGCAAGGAAGCCGGTGAATCTGGCGAGCATGACGAGGGCATAGTGGAGTTGACGGACGAGCAGATTCACACTGCAGGTATTGCCACCGCCAAGGCAAGCAGCGCGGTTATTGGCAGCGTGCAGAAATTTCCTGGTGAGGTGCGGTTCAACGAAGACAGGACAGCCCACGTCGTCCCCCGCGTGGCGGGCGTTGCCGAGTCGGTTTCAGCCGACCTGGGGCAGTTCGTGCGCAAGGGCCAGGTTCTGGCCGTCATTTCCAGCCCCGAGCTGGCCGAACTGCGCAGCACCGCGCTGGCCGCCAACAAGCGCTTGGGCCTAGCCCGGCTGACCTACGAGCGGGAAAAGAAGCTCTGGGAAGACAAGATCTCCGCAGAGCAGGACTACCTGCAGGCACAGCAGGCATACCGGGAAGCGGAAATCGCGGCGCAAGCTGCAAGCTCCAAGTTGGCCGCCTTAGGTGCCGGCAACGGCGACGGGCCACTGAACCGCTATGTCCTGCGTGCGCCGTTCGACGCCATGGTCGTGGAAAAGCATGTCGCGCAAGGCGAGTCACTCAAGGAAGACGCCAACGTTTTCCTACTGTCGGACCTGTCGACCGTCTGGGTCGATGTCGTCATCTCTGCACAAGATGTGGAGGCGGTGCGGATCGATACGCCCGTCACCGTCAAGTCAACAGCAACGGCAACCGTCGCCGAGGGCAAGGTGAGCTATGTCGGCGCGTTGCTGGGCGAGGAGACACGTACCGCCAAGGCACGTGTCGTGCTGGCCAATCCGAAGATGGCCTGGCGGCCTGGCCTGTTCGTTGACGTCGCGATGGCGCGTGGCAAACACGAGGTACCGGTTGCAGTGGCAGTCGATGCGCTGCAAACGACCGAGGGGAAATCGGTTATTTACGTCAGAACACCGGGCGGCTTCAAGGCGCAGCCAGTCACCGTCGGCACGACGGACGGCAAGCTGGTTGAAATCACTGCGGGGCTGACGGCAGGTGCCACCTATGCCACGACCGGTAGCTTCGTGCTGAAAGCAGAGCAGGGCAAGGGCAGCGCTGAACATGACCACTAATCAAGGAAGCCGCCATGTTTGAGCGCATTATTCGTTTCGCCATCGAGCAGCGCTGGCTGGTCATGCTGGCCGTCTTCGCCATGGCCGCCATTGGTGTCTACAACTACCAAAAGCTGCCGATCGACGCCGTTCCAGACATCACCAATGTCCAAGTCCAGATCAATACGTCCGCGCCGGGTTACTCGCCGCTCGAAGTCGAGCAACGCGTGACATTCCCGATCGAGACAGTGATGGCCGGTCTGCCGCATCTGGAGCAGACCCGCTCGCTGTCTCGGTACGGCTTGTCACAAGTGACGGTCGTCTTCGCGGACGGTACCGACATTTACTTCGCACGCCAGCTCGTCAATCAACGCATCCAGGAAGCGCGCGAGAACCTGCCATCTGGCGTCACGCCCATGATGGGGCCGATTTCGACTGGCCTGGGCGAGATTTACCTGTGGACCGTGGAGAGCGAACCGGGCGCAAAGAAGCCGGATGGAACACCCTATACACCGACCGATTTACGGGAGGTCCAGGACTGGATCATCAAGCCGCAGTTACGCCAGGTCCCGGGTGTCACGGAAATCAACTCCATCGGCGGTTATGCCAAGGAGTACCACATCACGCCGGACCCGACCAAGCTCAGTTCTTATGGCCTCACGCTTCAAGATGTTGTCGCCGCGGTAGAACGAAACAATGGAAACGTCGGGGCGGGTTATATCGAACAGCGCGGCGAACAGTTCCTGATCCGCGCGCCGGGGCAGGTGCGCACGCTGGACGACATCCGCAACACGATCCTGACCAACGTCAAGGGCGTCCCCATCCGCGTGCGCGACGTCGCGCAAGTTGGCCTGGGTGCAGAGCTGCGCACGGGCGCTGCGACCGAGAACGGCCGTGAAGTGGTGCTCGGTACCGTCTTCATGCTGATCGGCGAGAACAGTCGCACGGTTGCCAAGGCCGTGGCCGACAAGATGGTCGCCGTCAACCGCACACTGCCGAAAGGTATTCACGCGGTTCCCGTCTACGACCGGACCGTCCTGGTCGACAAGGCGATCGCCACGGTGAAGAAGAACCTGCTGGAAGGCGCAGTACTCGTCATTGCCGTCTTGTTCCTCTTCCTCGGCAACTTCCGTGCGGCGCTGATCACTGCCATGGTCATTCCCCTGGCGATGCTGTTCACCTTCACGGGCATGGTCACCTACAGGGTGAGTGCCAATCTGATGAGTTTGGGTGCGCTCGACTTCGGCATCATCATCGACGGTGCCGTCGTCATTGTCGAGAACTGCGTGCGTCGGCTCGCCCACGCCCAGGAGCATCATCGCCGTGACCTGACGCTCCAGGAGCGCTTCCATGAAGTGTTCGCCGCGGCCCGCGAAGCAAGGCGGCCACTGCTGTTCGGTCAGCTGATCATCATGGTGGTGTACCTGCCGATTTTTGCGCTCTCCGGTGTGGAAGGCAAGATGTTTCACCCGATGGCGTTTGCCGTAGTCGCTGCGCTGCTCGGTGCGATGATCCTGTCGGTGACGTTCATTCCTGCCGCTGTCGCCCTGTTTATCGGCAAGCGGGTGGCCGAGAAGGAGAACCGCCTGATGGGATGGGCGCGCCGGGCATACGAACCGATGCTGGAAAAGGTACTGCGCAATACCGCGCTGATCATCACCAGCGCAGTGGTCCTGGTCTGCCTGTCGGGCTTGCTGGCGACCAAACTGGGCAGCGAGTTTGTGCCCAGCCTGAATGAAGGCGACATTGCCTTGCAGGCGCTGCGCATTCCCGCCACGAGCCTGACGCAATCGGTCGATATGCAAAAGCGCCTCGAGGCCGGCCTGAAAGCGAAATTTCCTGAGATCGACAGGGTGTTCGCCCGCACTGGCACTGCTGAAATTGCCTCTGATCCGATGCCACAGAATATTTCGGATGGCTACGTGATGTTCAAGCCTGAGAGCGAATGGCCAGAACCGAAAAAGACACGGGCAGAAGTCGTCGAAGCGATTCAGAAAGAAGCAGCGCGGTATGCCGGGAACGGGTTTGAATTCTCACAGCCCATCCAGCTGCGTTTTAATGAGCTGATCTCTGGCGTGCGTAGTGACGTCGCGGTCAAACTGTACGGCGACGACATGGAAGTGCTTGCCGCAACAGGCCAGCGCATTGCTGAAGTGCTGCAACGCGTACCCGGCGCCGCGGAGGTGAAAGTCGAGCAGACCGGCGGCCTGCCGATGTTGACAGTGCAGATCGATCGCGAAAAGACGGCCCGCTATGGCCTGAATATCGCGGACGTTCAGGAGACCCTGGCAATCGCGACCGGCGGCAGAGAGGCCGGGACCATGTTCGAGGGCGACCGGCGTTTCGACATCATGGTCCGCCTGCCGGAGCCACTGCGTACCGACTTGGAGACGCTGCGGCGCCTGCCGATTTCGTTACCAGCCGCTTCGCCGTCGGCGGCGCAGTCCTTCATCCCGCTGGGCGAGGTGGCCACGCTTACGTTCGCACCGGGTCCGAACCAGATCAGCCGTGAAAATGGCAAGCGGCGCATTGTTGTCAGTGCCAATGTACGCGGCCGCGATATCGGCAGCTTCGTGCCCGAAGCCGAACAGGCGATCCAGAAGAGCGTGACAATCCCTGCCGGCTACTGGATGAGCTGGGGCGGAACGTTCGAGCAACTGCAGTCGGCGACGCAGCGGCTGCAAATCGTCGTGCCGCTCGCACTGTTCCTCGTGTTTACGCTGTTGTTCATGATGTTCAACAACGTCAAGGATGGCTTGCTCGTCTTCACAGGGATCCCGTTCGCCTTGACCGGTGGCGTCATTGCCCTGGCCCTTCGCGACATCCCGATGTCGATATCGGCCGCGGTGGGCTTCATCGCCTTGTCTGGTGTCGCGGTACTGAACGGCCTGGTGATGATTTCCTATATCCGCACGCTGCGTGAGGGCGGTATGCCCATGGAGCTGGCCATTCGCGAAGGGGCGCTGACGCGGCTGCGGCCGGTCCTGATGACGGCCCTGGTTGCTTCACTTGGCTTTGTGCCCATGGCCCTGGCAACAGGAACGGGGGCGGAGGTGCAACGCCCGCTGGCAACGGTCGTGATCGGAGGCATCCTGTCGTCGACCGCCTTGACGCTGCTGGTCCTGCCGTTGCTTTACCGCCTGATGCACGGGCGCGACGGAGATGAGCCGGCCGTGCAGGAGCCGATTCGTGTTCCCACGTGACAGGGAGCACGGGACTAGCACCACATCTCGCGGGCGGCACGGCCTTTGCTGTGCCGCCCGGGCCACTGTGTTGATCGTCGGTGTCGCAGGCGGCCTCACGGCCGACAGCGATACCTTACTTGCTGGAGCGGCCCATCAGATCAGGCCACTTGTGCTGGCGTTGGAGCCGGCAGAAGGGGCACAACGTCGCAATGTATTGATAGCGCGCGTTGGTCAGATTGCGCTCGGATTGGCTGGCGGTGCTCTGGTAATGCGCGTCATTGCCAGCGCAACGCACGGTCTGTTTCACGCGAACCGACCGGACATGACGCTGATCCTGTACCTGTCGATCGCCACGATGGCTATCGCCATCGTGGCGGAATTGGCGGCAGGGCCATTCGGGAGCCGCGCCGACAAGTGGCATGTATTGGGTGGCGTGCTTGTCGCGATGGTACCGGCCGCTGCGGCAAGTATCGCATTACGCAGTACGTTGCCGGTGGATGCCATTGTCGGGTTAGTGCTTCTGGCATTGGTACCGGTCCGGTGGATGAGCCGCACTTCGTAACGTAAAAGGGTCGATAAGGACGGTGCGCGATTCCCGCGCACCGTCCGCACTATAGGAGGAAATGCAATGTTGAGTAATGAAGGCCACTCGGCAGTAATGGTCACTGTACTTGCATTGGCCATTGTCACGATGGTAGCGGCGTTGGCATTTGCTGCATGGCTGGACAGGCGGGCCAGGCGGGCCAGGCGCAAGCCGCCCATCAAAACGCCTCAGAAACCGTCAGGCAATGCCCGGAAGGTCCGTCAGCGGCGACGCAAGTAAGAACATCCACGCATATTGGGAGAGAAATGATGGGTTCAGGACATTCGCACGCAGTCAATGTAGGGCAGAACGAACGGCCGCTTTGGATCGCTCTCGGGTTGACCACGGCCTTCTTGGTCGCGGAGATTGTCGGCGGTATTCTGACAAACAGCCTGGCACTGATCTCGGATGCCGCGCACATGTTCACCGATACGGCGGCACTGGCCATCTCGCTGGCGGCCATCCGAATTGCCAAGCGGCCAGCGGACCAGCAGCGCACGTTCGGCTACTACCGGTTCGAAATACTCGCCGCTGCCTTCAACGCGATGCTGCTGTTTATGGTCGCGATGTACATCCTCTACGAGGCGTACCAGCGGCTCCACAATCCACCCGAGATCGCATCAGGCATGATGCTCGGCATTGCGGTGCTGGGATTGATCATCAATCTTGTCAGCATGCGGCTGCTTTCCGCTGGCAAGGACCACAGCCTGAACGTGAAGGGCGCCTACCTCGAAGTCTGGAGCGATATGCTCGGTTCCATCGGCGTGATTATCGGTGCGCTGCTGATCCGTTATACCGGCTGGACGTGGGTCGACTCGCTCATCGCCGTCGGGATTGGCCTGTGGGTTCTGCCCCGCACTTGGACATTGCTGAAAGCGAGCATGAACGTTCTGCTTGAAGGCGTACCGGAAGACATTGCTCTGGCAGACGTTCAATCATCCATCCTCTCGGTACCCGGCGTGACTTCCGCGCACGACCTGCATATCTGGGCGATCACCAGCCGTAAGTCAAGCTTGACTGTGCACATCGTCAGCGATCAATCGCCTTCGAGCTGGCCTGATCTGCTGCATGCGGTCAGATCGACGATCGCCGAGAAATATGACATTCACCATAGCATCATACAGATCGAAGATGTGCCCTGCCAACAGGCACAGGAAGAGCACACGTTCGACGGGCATCAACATGATCAGCACGGGATCTCCGGCCATACGGAGGCTGGCCACTGAAGAGATTCCAACTGGAGCGCGTGCGTCCAATGCACGCGGGAATGGGCGGCATGCCGCCCGAAACGCACGGTAAAACTTTGTCTGCAATGCTATAGCATCGCTAACGAAGTTTACGCCGGCATACCAACACAACCAAGGAGCAAGACATGACGACAGCAGAACAATCCAACCTGCAAGCCTGTATCGAAGCATGTGAGGAGGCAATTCATGCCACCCAGGCATGTGCCGCAGCCGATATACGAGAGGGTAACGGCCAGTGCGCGTTGATCAATCTCGACTGCGCTGACATCTGTACGGCCACGATGAATGCGTTGGCACGCGGTTCCGAGCATCACGGCGATTTCTGCCGTCTGTGTGCCCACGTATGCCGAGCCTGCGCTGCAGCATGTGCTGTGCATGCCAAGGATCACGAGCATTGCGCAATCTGTCAGCGTGCTTGTGAAAATTGTGCGGCCGAATGCGCGAAACACGCTGGCGAGGCGCACATTTAATACCCACCTAACTCATCGTGCGAATAGCCAGCCCGGTTAGCGGGACCAATGGCATATCTCGCGCACTGTCGGGCCGCGCGATATGTCTTTCGTGAGGCCCAACCGGAGGTCCTTCATGAATCTTGTTTCAACTGCCGCATTGTGCTTGGCGATGGCGACCGACGCGTTGGCCGTCGCCATCGAGCAACTGCAGGCCGTCGAAACACATGCAGCGACGCACCAAAACCAGGCGGCCGACGCGCGCACACACAAGGGAGCCGAAGCATCATTGGCAGTCTCGCAAGAGACGTGCAGCGAGCTACGTCAGCAGAAGGCAGGGCCGGAAGCGCAGCTGGCCAGTCGGGGCCAGGCAAAAAATGGTGCTGCAGCGCATTACCGAGTTGCAGCAGGCCGTGTTGGCGCCGATCGGCTGTCGCTGCGTCCTGGAATAAGGGCGGGGAGGGCGCATCCTGACGGGGCGTGTATCAGCTACCCCGTCAGTGCTTGAGTTAGCGCAGTGCCAGAATACGGCGGGCGCCCAGGAGTACGATCACCGCAATGATGGTCCCGATGATCAGATCCGGATACGACGACCCGGTCCAAGTGACGAGTGCACCAGCAACGATCACACCCAGGTTAGCGATAACGTCATTTGCCGAGAAGATGTAACTCGCTTTCATGTGTGCACCGCGATCGCGCTTCTTCGCGATTAGGACCAGGCACGCAACGTTGGCGACCAGGGCCAGCGCACCAACACCCATCATCATCGCCGATTCGGGCTCGCTGCCGGTAAAGGCACGGCGTACGACTTCCCCCAGCGCACCCAAGGCCAGTGCCAGCTGAAGCCACCCCGCCATATGCGCGGCGCGCGTCTTCAGTGATGCTGCACGGCCCACAGCGTAGAGCGCCAAGCCATACACGGCCGCATCAGCAAACATGTCGAGAGAGTCAGCTATGAGGCCCGTCGATTGAGCAATGACGCCCCATACCATCTCGACCAGGAACATCAGGCCATTGATGCCCAGCAGCAGGCGCAAGGTGCGCGCCTCCGCGGCGTCGCCAGCAGCATCGGGCTGCGGCAAGCTGCTGCCGTGCGTCGGCGTTGAGCTCACCACGCGCGCTCCCAGACCGAGAGGAGTCAACTGCTTCGCTATGGGGTCGACATCGCCTTGATGAACTACGTGCAGCGTCCGCGCAGCCAGATCAAACGTCAGTGCCTGGATCCCGGCGGTATTGGCCAGGGCCATGCGAATCATGTTCTCTTCGGACGGGCAGTCCATCTTCGGTACCGATATGACTGTCTCAACCAGTGCTGACGAGCCTGTCGCCTCCGCTGGTAAGGCACGGCTCTCACGAAGTTGTGCTCCCAGTCCCAAAGGGGCCAGCGCATTCATCAGGTCATTTCCATCACCGGTATGATCAATAGTCACCGTCCGCGCCCCGAGGTCGAACGTCAGGGCGGTGATGTCATCGCGTTTGCCCAAGGCCATCCGAACGAGGTTTTCCTCGGAGGGGCAGTCCATTTTCGATACTGACAGTACGCTGCGCACGCGCGCCCCATCTGATTTCACCGTTTCACTTTTCATTGGCACGCTCCCAAGGCTATCGGCGCAGCATAAACCTTGAAGCGGCTTCAACGTCAAGCGTATTTTCCAATCAAGGGCCCTCCGGCCGAGGCAGCACCTTATTGTTGAGGTGTGAGTGCGTCAATGATCCTGCAATCGGCAAATCGGCCACCTTGGCAAGAGATGAGCAGCCGGGAAAGGTGGTCCTTGAGTAGCGTGAGGTCTCTGATCTTTTGTTCAACTTCAGCAAGATGCTGTTCAGTCAACGCCGTTACGGCACAGCAGTCGCCATCGTGTTGATCAGAAAAAGCCAACAGGCTTCGTACCTGATCGATCGTGAATCCAATCTCCCTTGCACGTCGAACAAAAGTCAAGCGCGCTACATCCTCATTTCCGTACAGACGGTAGTTGCTCCCAGTCCGTGATGGGGAGTCGAGCAACCCGATCTTTTCGTAATACCGAATCGTTGCTGCAGGTGTCTGCGCAGCAGCGGAGAGCTGACCTATTGAGAAAGTGCGTGACATTGTGCTTGACCTTAGAGTGGCTTCAAGGTTTATAAAGTTTGTTTACAAATCCGTCAAGCAAATTCAATTATGCGCACTAAGATTACTTGCTGTGTCAACGCGGCGCTGCTGGCAGTGTGTACGGCTGCAGGTTCTGCCTTTGCTGAGGGCACTCCACTAACCCTTGCCGAAGCCCTCGCACAGGCCCGCAACCAGGCACCGCAATTGCAGAGCGCTGACGCAGCGCTGCGCGTCGCCGATGCCAATGTCCGGCAGTCTGGACTTCGACCAAACCCGACACTTTCGGTTGACGCCGAAAACGTCATGGGATCAGGCCGCTATTCCGGTTTCGGTGGTGGAGAAAAAACCGTTTCGCTGTCGATGCCCCTAGAGCTTGGTGGTAAGCGGGGAGCTAGGATGCAAGTAGCACAGGCCGAGCGGAATGTGGCCGGTATCGGGACACGCACGGCTGAAGCGGACCTGACACTTCAGATTACTGAGGCGTTCGTTGCCCTTGCGGCAAGCGAGCGCTATGTTGCAATCGCCAAGGCTGGTTACGAGCTGGCTGAGCGTGCCCACCATGCAGCGCGCGAGCGGGTACGAGTTGGGAAAGCATCTCCTATAGAAGAGCAAAGAGCGGATGTGCTGCGAATCAATGCGGAAGTTCGGCTGGGCAAAGCAATACGCGCCGCTGAATTGGCGCAGAAAACGATCGCACGCCTGACCGGTATCGCGATGCCGTTCACGATCACGTCTAGGTGGTTTGAGCAGATTGACCACAGCGAGACGGTGCCGCCAACGGGCCAGAGGTTAGCGATCGCCACGGCTGAGGCCGAAGTCGCCGCTGCAGTAGCGCGCGTCGAGGCGGCCAGACGCGACCGGATTCCGGACATAACGCTGACGGCAGGCATGCGCCGATACGGCGAATCGTCCGACAAGGCCGCAGTGCTCGGCCTGTCGGTCCCTCTGCCATTGTTCAATCAGGGTACGGCTGCGGTGGCGCGCTCGCGAGCGGAATACGATCGCGCTTCTGCCACGCGCCGCGCCGTCGTATTGGAATTTGAGCAATCCACCGCACGGGCTGAAATCGAGGTAGCTGACGCAACGGCGGCAGCGCGAGCCGCAAATGGCCCTGCTCTCGCAGCCGCAGAAGAAGCGGCGCGCATCGCGAGGATCGGGTATGCCGAAGGGAAGTTCCCACAACTCGAATTGATCGAGGCCGAGCGCTCTTTGGCCGAAACGCGGCAAAGCTCAGTTGACGCACTCGCAGCATTGCATTCTGCCCGGGCACGTCTGGCTCGGCTACAAGGTTCCACGTTTCCAATTTATAAGGATTAACTCATGCAAGCGGTATTCCGATCGGGCCTCTGTGCCGCGATGATCCTGTTGGGCGCATGTTCCCCGAAATCAGAAACAGCGTCTCACAAAGAAGCTGCAGAACAGGCCGAAAAAACGCCGTCAGTAGCTGGCGAGAAGGCAGAGAAGGCCGAAAAGGGCGAGTCCAGCGACGAAGCCGGCGAGCGAGGCAAAGCTGTGGCGGGGGAGGGCGAAGTCGAAGCGAAAGAAGACTTCGTTGCACTCTCAGAGCAGCAAATTAAGGCCGCGGGAATCGAGGTCATGCCGATCCGACAGTCCTTTGCTGGCGCGGTCGAGGCACCTGCAGTGATCGCAGCAGACCCCAAGCATGCGGCCGTTGTCTCCAGTTCCGTTGGCGGCCGGGTGGTCGAGATCCGACGCAATCTGGGCGACCCTGTCGCGCGCGGGGATGTACTCGCTGTGATCGAGAGTCGGGACGTGGCCCAGCTCAGGGCCGATGTCGAAATCGCCAAGCGGCAGCACGAGCTGGCCCAGGCTACCTTCGTCCGCGAAGAACGTCTGTACGGCGAAAAGGTCACTTCACGTCAGGAATTCGAAATCGCGCGTAATGCTTCCCTGGAAGCGCGAACCCGTCTACGCCTGGCCGAGCAGCAGCTCGCTGCTGCAGGAGCAACAGGTGGGGCGCAGCTCAATCGCCTGATGCTGCGCTCGCCGATCAAAGGTAATGTCACGACACGGCAAATCGCCTTGGGCGACATGGTAGCGCCGGACGTACACCTTTTCGAAGTGGCCGATCTCAGCGAACTCGCTGTCGAGCTTTCGTTGTCGCCGAACGACGCCGCTCGCGTTTCGGTTGGTACGGCGGTAGACATATCGACTGACGGCCGCACCGGTGCGGGCCGCATCACCCACCTGTCGCGCATTCTCGATCCCGCCACCCGCCAGGTTCGAGCCATTGCACGGCTATCGAACGGGCAGGGGACTTGGCGCATCGGCGAAACAGTCAGGGCGTCGATCGCGCTCGAGGGCGATAGCGGCGCCAGTCAGCTGGCCATTCCACGGACGGCTGTGCAGACGGTGGAGGACAAGCCTAGCGTGTTCGTCCGGGAGAAAGAAGGGTTCGCGATCAAGCACGTTGTCCTCGGCGATAACGCGGCCGGCTACGTCAAGGTGATGTCCGGCCTAGAAGGTGGCGAACAGATTGCTGTTAGCAATACTTATATGCTGAAGGCGGAGCATGGCAAGGGAGAGGCAGGGGACGATGACTGATACCCTCATTCAACGGCTCCTGAAGGATACCCAACCATGATTGCTCGCATCGTCAACTTTTCCGTTGCACGGCGGTGGCATGTCCTCATCGCCACCATCCTGCTGTCGATCCTGGGCGCATTCGCGCTGACGCGCTTGCCGATCGACGCGGTACCCGACATTACTAACACCCAGGTGCAGATCAATGTCGTCGCACCGGCGCTCGCGCCCGCTGACGTCGAGCGACAGGTCACCTATCCGATCGAAACGGCGTTCGCCGGCATACCCGGGCTGGAATCCACGCGATCACTGACCAGGCATGGTTTTGCACAGGTAACGACGGTCTTCAAGGATGGCACGGATATCTATTTTGCGCGCCAGCAGATGGCGGAGCGGCTACGCGCCGTTGAGCGCAGCTTGCCACCCAGAGCTACCGCCAGTCTTGGCCCAATCGCAACCGGCCTCGGCGATGTTTACATGTGGACTGTGGAGTACGCCTCCAAGCCAGGCTCCAAAGTGGGCTCGGCGGGCGGACTGCAGGCCGATGGCAGCTACGTTACTCCAGAAGGTGAGGTGCTGCGCCGTGCCGCCGAAAAGGCCACATACCTACGTACGGTGCAGGACTGGATCGTGGCACCGCAGCTCAAGAATACCGAAGGGCTGGCGGGCGTCGATGTCATTGGGGGCTACGTCAAGCAGTATGTGGTCACGCCTGATCCGCAACGACTCGCGGCTCTTGGAATCAGCCTGACGATGCTGGGCGAAGCGCTGGAGCGCAACAACACGAGCGCCGGCGCCGGCGTCGTCATCCAGAACGGAGAGGCTCTTACAGTCAAGGCCGATGCACGCATCACGTCGACCGAAGAATTGGCTAAAACTGTCATTACGACCCGTAATGGCACGCCAGTACTGGTTTCGCACGTCGCTACCGTTGGCATGGGACAGGAAGTGCGTTTCGGCTCTGCGTCAGAAGGCGGCCAGGAGGTCGTCGTTGGTACGGCCGTGATGCGCATTGGCGAGAACAGCCGGACGGTCGCCGCCGCAGTGGATGTTCGTTTGAAAGAGATTGCGCGGTCGCTGCCGCCGGACTTGCTGATCCGACCGGTGCTCGACCGCACCCGGCTGGTCGATGCCACCATCCGAACTGTCGCAACCAACCTCACCGAGGGCGCGCTCTTGGTGATCGCCGTCCTGTTCGCGCTTCTCGGTAACCTGCGCGCGGCGCTCATCGCCGCGGCCGTCATCCCGGTTACGATGCTCCTGACCTCTGCCGGCATGCTCGAAGCTGGGCTTTCTGCGAACTTGATGAGCCTGGGTGCGTTGGACTTCGGCCTGATTGTCGATGGCGCCGTGATCATCGTGGAGAATGCGCTTCGCCGGATCGCCGAACGCCAGCATCAGACCGGCAGGATACTTACCAAAGCAGAGCGCCTCGATACCGTTGCCGCCGCTGCACGCGAGATGATACGCCCGAGTGTCTATGGTCAAGCGATCATTATCCTTGTATATGTTCCCCTGCTGACCTTCCAAGGGGTCGAAGGCCGGATGTTTGCACCGATGGCGGTCACGGTGATCCTGGCCCTGGTCTTCGCTTTTATCCTCTCGCTCACGTTCGTTCCAGCTGCGATCGCGCTTTGGCTGTCGCGCCATGTCGACGAAAAGGAAAACAGGCTGGTCAAGGCCGTGTCGTCGTCCTACGCGCCTTGGCTGGACCGTGCGCTCGCCAAGCCTAAGCTCACTGGCGTGCTGGCGGCGGCAGGTTTTGCAGCCGCGCTTGGTCTGTTCACGACACTTGGTCAGGAATTTCTCCCGACCCTCGACGAGAAAGACGTGTTGCTGCAAGTCGCCCGCATCCCTGGCACGTCCCTCGACCAGAGCCAGGCGATGCAGTTTGCTGTCGAGAAGGCAGTCGGCAAGCTGCCCGAGGTAAGGCTGGTGTTTTCCAGAACTGGTACGGCTGAACTGGCCGCTGACCCGATGCCACCGAGCATGACTGACACGTTCGTGATCGTTAAAGACCGTTCGGAATGGCCGGAACCCGGGATGAGCAAGGCCGAACTCGTGGAGAAGATCGAGAAAGCGGTCGCCGGCATACCGGGCCAAAACTATGAGCTGACCCAACCGATCCAGATGCGTTTCAACGAACTGCTGGCGGGCGTGCGTGGCGACATTGCCGTTAAGGTGTACGGCGATAACTTCGACGCCATGATTCAGACCGCCGAGCAGGTCGCAAGCAAGCTGCGTGCGGTCGAGGGCGCGGAAGACGTCCGCGTAGAGCAAGTGCAGGGGTTGCCACTGCTCGATGTCCGGCTGGACCGCGACGCCATGGCCCGGGTGGGGCTGACCGCCCAGGAGGTGCATGACACGCTGGCGGCAGCCGTTGCAGGTCGGGAGGCCGGCTCCATCTATGAGGGGGACAGGCGCTTCGATGTGGTGGTCAAGCTGGGCGAGAACACGAGGAACGACGTGGAAGCCTTGCGCCAGTTGCCAGTGCTGACCCCTAGCGGCAGCTTCGTTCCACTGGGATCCGTCGCCGTATTGGAGACGGCCAAGGGCCCGAACCAGATTAGCCGTGAGAATGGAAAGCGACGGGTGGTCGTCCAAGCCAACGTACGCGGACGTGACATCGCAGGCGTGGTCAGCGAGGCGCGCGAACGCATCAACGCAGACGTGCGCCTGCCCGCCGGTGTTTGGATTACCTGGGGCGGACAGTTTGAGAACCTCGAGCGCGCACGGACGCGCCTGGCGCTCGTGGTACCGGCCTGCTTCGCACTCATTGTCGGCTTGCTGTACTCGGCTGTAGGATCCTGGCGCGCTGCTGCCGTTGTCTTCACGGGTGTGCCCCTGGCGTTGATTGGCGGTATTGCGGCACTCTGGCTGCGCGGCCTGCCATTCTCGATTTCTGCAGCAGTCGGATTTATCGCATTGTCCGGCGTTGCCGTTCTTAATGGACTGGTAATGGTAGGCTCGATCGACGATCTTGCGAAGCAACTCCCTTGGGCGCAAGCGGTCCGTGAAGGCGCATTACGGCGCCTGCGCCCAGTATTGATGACAGCGTTGGTAGCGTCGCTGGGTTTCGTGCCGATGGCACTGGCGACCGGTGCCGGCGCCGAGGTACAGCGTCCGTTGGCCACCGTCGTCATCGGTGGCCTGATTTCGGCGACGATCCTGACGCTTTTCGTGCTGCCAACCCTGTACCAGCGCTTCGCTCGGCCGCCGGAGGCCGTAGCGGAAGGAATCTGAACAGGCTATCAAAGTAAGCACATCTGCTCGCATTTACGAAAGGCTGTATATGGCAAAGCAATATGACGTGGTGATCGTTGGCGCGGGGTCGGGTGGGTATATCGCTGCGATTCGCGCTGGGCAGCTTGGTTTGTCCGTGGCCTGCATCGAATCGAATCCTTACGCAGCGCCAGACGGAGTGCCACGCCCAGGTGGAACCTGCCTGAACGTGGGATGTATCCCATCAAAGGCAGTGCTTGCGTCAAGCCACCTGTACGAGCAGGTAGTGCACCACACCGCCGAGCATGGCATTAGTACGGGCGATACGGCCATCGACATCGACAAGATGATTGACCGTAAGGACGGGGTAGTCACCAAGATGGCCAAAGGGATCGAATACCTGTTCAAGAAGAACAAGGTCGACTTTATCAAGGCGCGGGCGCGTTTCGTCGGGATGCGAGATGGGATGTATTTCCTGGAAGTCTTGGCTGCGGATTCCGTACAGCAGATCAGCGCACGGAACGTGATCATTGCCACTGGATCGAAGCCGCGTCAGCTTCCGGCCATCCGGATCGACAATACAATCATCTGCGACAACACCGGCGCGCTCGCTTTTCGCGAGGTGCCGAAACGCTTGTGCGTGGTCGGCGCCGGCGTAATTGGCCTCGAGCTAGGGTCAGTATGGCGCCGGCTAGGTGCGAATGTCACCCTGCTCGACGCCATGCCAGACTTCTTGCCCGGTTGCGACACAGCGGTGTCCAAGGAAATGCTCAAGCTGATGTCTGGCCAGGGGCTGAAATTCGACCTCGGCGTGGCTATCGAAAGCATCGAACTAAGAGGTAACGAGGCGCATATTTTGTATCGAGACCGTGCCGGCGTCTCCAAGGAACTCGCTTGCGACAAGGTGATCGTGGCGATCGGACGGGTGCCGAATACAGATGGCTTGGCAATTGATGCAATTGGCCTGGAGCTTGACCAGCGCGGCTATGTACCAGTTGATGAACACTGCCGGACGAAATTGCCACACCTGTTCGCAATTGGTGATGTCGTGCGCGGGCCAATGCTTGCGCACAAGGCTGAGGAAGAGGGCATTATGGTTGCCGAAATTATCGCAGGGCAATCTGGACATGTGAACTATGCTGCCATTCCCTCCATCATCTATACAAGTCCGGAAGCAGCTTGGGTTGGCAAGACGGAGCAGGAACTGGTGCGAGAAGGTCGTTTATTCAAATCGGGACAGTTTCCGTTCTCGGCCAATGGACGCGCACTGGGCCACGGCGATGCACAGGGATTCGTCAAAGTGCTTGCCGACGCCCATACGGACCTGGTACTCGGCGTGCATATCGTCAGCTCGCTCGGGTCGGAGATGATTGGCGAAGCAGCCATGGCGCTCGAGTTTTCGGCATCTTCAGAAGACATTGCGCGGATCTGCCATGCGCATCCAACACTCTATGAAGCAATCAGGGAAGCAGCGCTTGCTGTTGATAAGCGCGCGCTCAACATCTGAACATCAGCGAAGGACTTTGAAGTGGTCAAACCTATCACCCCTCTCGCTGCCATACTGGTCGCCGCATGCATTGCGACTACCGACCTCATTACCAAAGCCGCGATCGTGGAGCGTCTGGTTTATGGTCAGCAGATTGAGTTGTTACCGTCGTTGAACATCGTGTATGTAATCAACCAGGGCGCAGCCTTCGGGTTTCTTGCGACGGTTGGCGGGTGGCAACGTTATCTGTTCATCGTTGTGGCCTTACTTGCGTCGATCCTGATCTTTCGGATGATCGGGAAGCCCGAAACGGGCTCCGCAGAGCGAATCGGTCTTACGATGATCCTTGGCGGAGCAGTCGGCAATCTCGCTGACCGTGCCGCGCGGATGGGGGTCGTCGACTGGATCGACGTATATGCAGGGGAGCATCACTGGCCAGCCTTCAACATCGCCGATATTGGCATTACAGTAGGTACGACGGTGCTTGTGATGTGCTTCCTGCGCGGGGCTGGAGCCACGTCAACTATGGATCATGGGAAGCGGTGATATCTCGACTGACGTATCCCGCGGTTTATGAACAGGAGACCCCCGGCTACTTCGATCGGGATTTCTTCGCCTCCGAGAGGATTTCGTATCCTCCTTTTGCAGCGATGAACGAAACCACTGTGCCAAGGAGTAGATCGGGAGTATTGGATTTCGTCCACATCACCAATGCGCCGGATAACACGATTGCGCCATTCACGATTGAATCATTATTCGTGAAAATAGCGGAGGCTTTGAAGTTGATGTCCTGGCCGCGATGCTGCTTCAAAAGCCGGATGCAATAAATGTTAAGAAACGCATTGGCAGCTGCCATCCCCATCATGGCAGGGCCCAACGGCGCTTCACCGCCGAGGAAGCGACGGACAACTTCAATCAGCAACAGACAGGCAAATCCAATGAGGAGCCATCCGGACAATTGGGCGGCACGTGTCTTGATCGCGTCGGACCTTCCGACAGCGTACAGGCTCACACCGTAGACGGCGGCGTCTCCCAAGTTGTCGAGGCCAGCGCCGATCACTGCGGTTGAGGATGCCCAAATGCCACCCACAACGCCAGCTAAGCACTGCCCCAGATTGATCAACAGGACTTTCCATAGGATGCTGCGATCGCGTTCGTTGGCAGCGTCCAGGCTTGGCTCTTCAGGGCTATCGTTATTACTGTCCTTCATCGGATCTCCGTACAAAGTTCAAGGAAGTATACGCGGCCCAGTGGACAGGTGCGCTCACCGTTCTTGTGGGATCGGGTTATTGTTTTTGGTGGAATGCTTCAGCACCTGCACCACTTGCGGTAATGTCCCATCCTTGCATGATGGCGGGAATATCTCGACCTTATCGCGAAGCTCAACCTCGATTGAGTCAGGTATCAAGGCGTTTTCATATCGGTATGACCTTAGATGATGGACTGAAATCAGCGCATACCGATGGCTAGCGATGTCCGTGTCGCTGAGATTTTCCAGGCAGGAAGGGCGGTTTGCCTTTAGTCTCTCTGCCGTGTAAAGTTCGGTAACCCAGCCGGTTTTACTATTTGGCCCCACTCTTGGATCGGCACAGCCACCCAGTAGAACGAGTGCAGCAAATGGAACGGTAAAGATTGTTTTGTTACTCATGATTGCTCCTTGTCGAGCTGACTACCTGCGGGCTTTAACCAAGTTGAATCCAAAACCAAGACCAGCTGCAAGAAGCAGGGCGAACTGCGCTCCATAGGTCTGTATGGTCGGGTAGAGGCCGAGAACCGGCATGCGCGGCCCCGTGATCGGCGTGGCCATTAACCACCCGGCTTCCTGAAGCCCCGCGATCCCCTTTCCGACCAGAACAACCGCAAGGGCAGCCACAAGCACGGAGCTGAACGAAAAGAATTTACCGATCGGCATGCGTGCACTGGTACGCAGGAAAATCACAGCGATCACAGACAGTAAGACCAGCCCTGTAACGAAGCCTCCCAATAGGGCTCCGCCGTTGCCATCGGCCGCAAGCGCCGAGTAGAACAGGACTGTTTCAAAAACCTCCCGATACACCGCAATGAAAGCAAGAACAAACAAGGCCCATGCGGAGCGTTTTTCCATCGCCGCAGTCAGATGCTGCTTGAGATAGGCCTGCCACTGTCCGGCCTGGCCTTTCTGGTGCATCCAAAGCCCGACCGACAGCAAAACCGCCGCAGCGAAGAGTGACGACAGGCCTTCAGTCACTTCGCGGCTTGCGCCACTGATGCTGACGACATAGGTGGCTATCAGCCATGTCAACGCGCCTGCGGCCAACGCCGAGATCCAGCCGGCGTGCACGTAGCGCAGTGCCTGAGGACGTTCCGCTTTCCGGAGGAACGCGACCATCGCGATCACGATTAACAGGGCTTCAACGCCTTCGCGCAGGAGAATGGTCAGTGCACCGACGAACACCGTCGTCGCATCGGTCTTGTTCGCGCCGGTAAGATCCTCGACACGGACGAAATACGCGTCCAGTTGCTTGGCGTATTCGGTCGCACGTGGCACGTCGCCTTGTGCAACCGCGCCTCGATATAACTGCATGGTTCGTTCTACGTCGACGAGCAGTTGGCGGTCGACCGCGTCGAGCGTCGCTTCAAGCGGCTCGAAGCCGTCCAGGTATGCTGACAGAGCGAGCTCTGTGGCCGTTGCTCGCTGATTATTCTTCAAGGCGTTCAAGCTGTCCTGCAGCAGCTTACGCGCAAGGACGATGCCCGTACGTTCCTGCCGCTGCCATACCGTCTCGGGATGGGTGCGTGCATATGCTAGAACAGTTCGCGCGGTTGCCGGCGAGCCTGCCTTTGCGAGCTCGTCTTCCGTTATCGTCACAAGTGAGTTCATGTCGGAAATTGTGGCGGACGCGGCTTTGTCTTGTGCGAACGCAGACTTTCCGGCTTCGATATCCGTGTCCTTGAGCGCCAGTGTGCCAATATAAAACGCCAAGGACCAACGGTCCTGCTCAGACAAGCCTGAAAAAGCAGGCATCGAAGTGCCTTCGACACCTTGGCTGATCACCTGGTACAGGGCCATGATCGACCGGGAGCGGGCTCTTTCGGCATCGGTAAACGCGATTGGCTTGGGTTCGAGCCTAGCTGCGAGTGCGCCATCGCCGGCACCAGTTGCGCCGTGGCAGGAAGCACATTGTGCTTGGTATAGTGCCGCGCCCCGGGACAGGTCGGGTAGAGCGCGAGGCGCAATACGGAAGGGGTAGGCCTGCAGGAGCAATCGGTTTGCCTCCCGCGCGAGTTGCGAAACCTGCTGTGGTGATTCCTTTCGCTCGACCGCCTGCTTCAGCCTGGTCGTGGCAGCCACCAGTTCTGCATGTAAGGGATGCGAAGGCAATGCATGAATCTGATGTTGCGCCCGCGTTGAGAACTCCTGCATTTCGCGGTATTCAACCTCGCTAACAATCGTTCCGTCCCGGACCGCGCCAGCATAGTCCACAGCGACATAGTCAAGCAACTGCCAAATCTGGCGAACTTCTCCTTCTCCGGATGTGGATTTTGCGTGTGCCGTGCTGATCAGACAAGCAATAAGCACAGGTAAGAGTGCCAGGCGACGCCAAAAGAAATGCTTCATATCAAGACACTTGTTTTCATATACGAGAGCCTGTCATTTAACACCTTGAAGTTACTTGAAGGTCAAGAGGATTATGCCTGCTGGTTGCTGATGAGCTAGGCTTGCCAGCAAGCGTCTGAACATCTCTTGCAGCGCAGTCGATGCCTGTACCTATTGCTCGCTCTGGCCTCGGTGCGCTCCGGTAACGTGAAAAACCTAGCGAGGTCAGCGGTGCTGCGAGAGTAATAATGCGCGAGGGGGCAGGATTTTCACGGCTCTGACAAAGTTACTTTCGAGACGCTCTCAGAGCAAATTTTTGGGCCAGCGGCCGCTACGGCTGTCGAGCGGGACCACCATGCCGAATTTGGAGCCTTGCTATTACCTCCTGAAACTTTCCACAATTACTTCCGGGAACTACTTTCAGACGATGGGCGCAGTGGTTTGCTTACCTGATAACCCTAATTATCACTCAAGCGTTTTTGGTGGTTTTCGGCGTGAAACTCGCGTAGGATGATATTTTTTCTGACCCAAGAACTCGCATGACCGATCACTACTCCACAACTGCGAACGAAGAGAAGGCTGCCCAACAGGCAGCGTGCCCTCGTATTGACTGCCCAATCGATCGCCTTGCAGGCCCGCCAGAGCACCCCGAAACACAGCAGCACTGGATGACCGGGACAATGGACGGCTATTAGCCCGTGCCTGCTTGCTATCCGCAGATCCTGGGCATCGGCCTGGCGATCGAGGGGTTGCACCTCGAGCAGGAGCAACCCCTCGAAGCGACACTTGCCGACGAAACCGTCAGCAGGTCGTTACTCACGCTCACCTGTCTGGCACCGGATGCCGTCGATCAGGCCAAGGGCCGCTAGGTCCTCGATGCCCTTGGTGCCAGCGTGTTCATGGCGTATGTCAGGACGTAGCTGCAACTGGTGGTGTCGATCAGAACCGGTGCCGGGGCGAATACAGATGTCGAAGGAAGTAACGCGTTTTGGGCGCTATATGTCTGGTGGGTGATCCTGAAGCTGGTTGTAGCGACTAGCGGCCCGATCGTATTCGACAGGCCTGACATATTGCCTGTCGCATCAACGAACACCGGCCCGGCCGAAGGTAAGGGAAGAAACGACTAACATGGCACAGAACACCAGCGTCCTTCTCCCGGACGAATCTTTTACGCGCGCCGACTACACGGCGCTGCGGGCGTATTGCCTGAAACTACCGATCGAGCGTATCGCGAGCCTGTACTACTGCGAAGACAGTCCGCAGGTAGAAGAGGGACTTGAACGGTTTTTGATTCGCATGCGCGACCTCCTGGTCGAGCGGGCGATCGAAAACCAGCCGGCCTTTGCGACGGCGCTAACCCATGCCCGCAAGACTGGCAATATCAGCGCGAAGGCGCTTGATATTTTGATCCAGGCCGCGGACATTAAGGCGCCCGTGCCAGGGCGCGATGACCCGATCAGTAAATGGCTCCGCCCCCGTACCGTGCGGTCGCTGCGTGGTGAGGGCATCGAAACGCTGGGACACTTCGTCGACTTCGTCAACGAGCGCGGTGAAGCGTGGTGGCGGGGTATTCCGCGCCTTGGTGCAAAACGCGCGGTGATCCTGCTTACCTGGCTCCGGCAGCACGGGACGCTGGGTGACATCAACCCGGCGCCGCGGCGTGTGGCACAGATGCCTGCATATGCGTTGCTCGATCCCGAACGCAGCAGCGCGCTGCGGCCCTTGGGAACGTTCTGCCTGCCGGTGGACCTGGATGGTCAGTTTGGTGTGAACCGATCGTCCACGTTCTCCTTCATTACGGCGATCGATGATCTCGCGGCCATCGATTGTTACCTGGCACGGTTCGAACATCAGCCGCATACCCTGCGCGCTTACCGCAAGGAGCTGGAGCGGCTCGTGCTATGGAGCGTGCACGTGGCAAAGAAACCTGTTTCGTCGCTGCTGGTCGACGATTGTGAATCGTATAAACGATTTCTACAGGCGCCGAGCAAGGCGTTCTGTGGACGCACTGCGCAGCGGGGCAGTGCATTGTGGCGACCGTTCGCCGAGAAGCCGATGACGGCATCGTCGCAGCGATACGCGGTGCAGGTTGTGCGCGCTGCCTTTAACTACCTGGTCAAGGTACGCTACCTTGCCGGCAACCCTTGGGAGGCCGTCCGGGATCCGCAGGTGATGCAGCTGATCAACCCGATCAGAGTCGAGCGGGCGCTGCCGCCAGAGAGCTGGGAGACGCTGGTGGAAACGCTGCGGCGCCGGGGTGAGGTCCAAGACAACCGGCAGGACCGTATTGTCCTGGCTGCGCTACTGCTGATGGGCGATTCCGGGCTACGGCGTAGTGAGGTCGTGCGCGTCGTACGCGCTGACCTTCATCCAAGTGAACATGTCCATGGCGTGTGGATGATGAGGACACTGGGTAAGCGGAACAAACAGCGGCTGGTACCGGTCAGTCCTCGCACAATTGTCGCGTTACGGAGGCACTGGGCAGATCACGGACAAGACCTGTATGACCCATCGGAACGGGAACGGCCGCTGTTGGTGCCGCTGACGGTACCAACAACTGGAGCGGCACTTGCGCGTCACCGGCAGAGCGAGGAGGGGCCTGTGCAGGGGTACTCGGCCAATGCGGTCTATGCGCTCGTCAAGGCCGCACTAGCCCGCGTAAAGGAGGAGCTGTTGGCAGTTGGAGCAGCGGTACCTGAAGGGCTAACGGTCGAGCAGATTGAGCAAATGGTTGCCGCCAGTCCACACGCGTTCCGGCATACGTTCGGGACAATCGCAGTCGAGAAAGGGATGGCTCAGGCAGTGGTGCAGGATGTGATGGGGCATGCGGACTCGTCCACGACAAAGCTATACAGCAAGAGTCGGGCAAAACACATCGCTGAGGAAGCAGCCCGCTTTTACGCACAGGACAAGTAACGTCAAACAACTGTCAGTCAAGCTGCCTTGGTCGGCAAAGCATATCGCACAGAGTTTGATGCCATCACTATCAGTCTGCAAGTTCGGTGGACGATGCAGCCACCTCACAAATTTGGCTATAACGACGAAGTTGTGCTGCGGCGGTACACAGCAGCAATAAATTATGGACGCGTGCCCACCAAAAAGCTACACTTATTGCTAATAAGTACGCCATCTTTGAGGGGAATAACATGTCTTTTTTTAATTCTGAACTCGGTATTGCAATCGCTTGGATCTGTGGCGTAGCGAGTTTTATTTACAGTCTTTTTCAAAGAAATGCAAATATTAGGTTGCGGGCAGAGTTGCACCAGACACAGAATCAAGTCGTGAATTTGCAGAACTCCTTGAATAAAACAAAAGTGGATGTAAGTAAAAATGAAGTAACACAAAACGGAGAAAAGAATGTACATACAGGCCGGAATTCCGGTGGTATGACAATTAATATGTAAGTCGAGCCAATTATGCTCGCCAATAAAACGGTAAACATTGAAAACGTAGCGGGAAACGTTCATATTGGCGATTCACCTGAATATCAGGTCAATTCCGCAATAAACGAGCTACTACTTGGGCTAGCACAGCAGCCGTTTGTTTTTCAGCAGATTCGGCGACGTCCCCCTGCATCAGCTTTAGCGAAAATCCAGTTCAATCAGCTGCAAGGTCGCCAATATATCATAAAGCAATACATGGACTACTCTGCTGCTATCGAAGTGGCATATAAAGGGATTGATTCAGTGATCCCCTTCGGGGAACAGATCGTACTCAGAAATCTGAATGATTTGTACTTCGCTGCTCTAGATGCATGTGAGATAGAATATATGTGCGGTGAAGTCGATGTAATTTTAGTTCGCGAAAACTCGACGTTTATAGTGGATTTTATTATTGCCAAACTTCGTAACTACGCATTTGAATCCAAGAACAGCTTGGGCGTCAAGGAAATGATAGATCAGGGGATTAACGTTATCGTAGCTCATGCATTTATTGAATGCATTATTTTTGAGAATCCCGAGAATGTTACCTGATCCAGGCTGCGATCCGCGTATAAATGTTATTCGGATGGGCGCGCATATTCTCTATACTATTAGAAGCTCGCCTGTTGAGATTTCAAAAATAATGCATGAAACATCGAGTTATTTTAATGTTTCGTTAGATCACGCCATACTAGCCTTAGATTGGCTTTTCATAATTTCTGCTGTAGACCTTATTGATGACAAGGTAAAGATTAATGGAGCTTAAATGCTTGCGTATCGTTCGAGACGGAAAAATAATAAGAACTGTTGACTTTCGGCTTGGATTGAACTTGGTTATGAACCGTCGTGGTGTTGGTAGGTCCGGTAATAGCGTCGGTAAATCAACGCTACCTCGTATCGTCGATTTCTTATTTATGGGGCCTATTGATCCAATTTATATTGACGAAGAATTTGGAAAAGCCAATCAAAAAATTGAAAATTTATTCACGAGCTCAGTAGTTGAGGCTGAGCTCGACTTTGTAGCGCTTGACGGACTATTCCATAGAGTATCGAGGAATCTTTCGATTGATAAAGATTTACGGTCATTTTATCTCGATGGCAAAGCAGTTAGCGAGGCCGGCTATGAGGAAGCACTACAATTATTATTTTTTAAGATCCGAACCAAACGTCCGTCGATCAGATTTGTTGCTCCAAAGTTTATTCGGAATGATACGCATAAGATGCTTAACACGACGAAATTCTTGGATCCACGTTCTGCTCCAAAGGACTATAGCGAACTTTTTTTATATCTCTTCGGATTTGAAAACACTCAATTACTTACCGAAAAGCGAGACCAAGGAAATTTAGCAGCTCGACGGAAGAAACAGGGCACGGCTTTAAATGCTATTATCAAAGAACAGAAGCCATCAGCAGAGGTGATTAAATATAGAAAGCAAGCATTGGCGTTGGAGGAAGATATCTTACGTTTCGAGTATTCTCCAGGCGAAAATAATCCAGTTGGCCGATTGACCGAATTACAGGATGAAGAAAATAGAGTTACTGAGAAAGTGCTCAATATTCATCGTCGGCTAGCCAATGTTGAGCGAACGGTTAGTATTCTTAATGAAGAAGGCGGTAATCATTTAGTAAATGAAGTTAGGGCAATATATCAGTTTGCGGGCGTTTCGGTCGAAACGGCCTTGCGCAGTTTTGAGGAAGTACTGGCTTTTCACGATAAATTAGTGGCGAAGAAGCTACAGTTTATCTCAGAGGATATTCCTGAACTCCATAGAGCTCAAAGAGAATCACGGACTGAACTAGACCATATAAATGCCCAAAAGGCAGAGGTATTTTCGAAGATCCGTTCTTCGGAGAACATTGCTAAGATTACTGAAAATATCAAAGAGCTTGGTAGGTTAAAAGTAGAACTTGGCAAGCTTGAAGGGCTTCTTGAGCAACAGAAGACGGCTGCTGAGAGCCTTAGAGTAGCCAACCTGAAATTGCAAGAAATTTTGGCGGCTATCTCACTTGAATTAACTACCGTTGAAAAGTTTATCGGCATTTTTAATAAGCATTTCGCAGCCTTGACAACGGTAATTCATAACGATCCATACCTTTTTGCGCTTAAATTCGATAGTGAATCAGGTGCTTGTGAGGTCGATATCGAAAATTCCGCCCCTAATCCTGAGGGCGGTAAAAAGAAGGCGGAAGTCATGGCATTCGATATGGCCTACATCCTAACTGTAGCAGAGATTGGTGCGGACCGACCGTCATTTGTTTTTCATGACGGTATCGAAGATATTGATCAAAAGCAGATTGCTGATATTTTGAAATTGGCCGAGAATCTGCCGGGTCAACAAATAATATCAATGCTCTCGGATAAGCTTGAACAAGATTTTTATGACGAAAATCTGAAAAATACTATATTGTTGCTCTCTGATGAAGATATGTTTTTTGCTGTAAATTAAAATACGATATGTCTTAAAGTAGTATGTAGATTTTGAGTTGAAAGTAATCGAATACGAGTCCTCTTGTAAAAATCGGAAAGAATTCGTGTTATATGCGGGGTAATGCTGTCATATATAACAACAATTCACATATCGGGGCATTACGTCAAATCGAACGCGACACAATGCGCTTGTGCGCCTTGAAATAACGTTCGCGACGGTTGACCATAGAAGATGGCTGCAAGCACACTACGACATCAAATACGAACATTGCGGAGGCGAGGATGCCTTTTTTGGCAAGAGATGACAACAAGATCGCACTGGCAATGGATGCCATGAGACAGCTACTGGAAATCCAGTCCACGCGCCAGTCCTGGCAGTTTGACCTTGGGACGCTGGAACTTAAGCGGTTCGACCTTACCTCCTCATGCGGCGAACATGATGATTGCGAAGGTCATTTGCAATCACTCGGGGAGATCATCGCGATTCGCTATCCGGGCTGTAGATCTCGACGATACGTACGCACTACAGGAGAAGTGGTTTTTGTTGTCTTATCAGACTTTAGCGAGCTAAGTCCTAGACTAGCAACTGCCCAAAATGAGTGTCGGGCTTGGAAAGCAGCCCTCGATGCACATTACAATAAGTTCAGTGACGATGGTGCGTCGATACAGATAAAACTTCCGATAAACGAGTAATGACCAGCATTCCAGCTACCGTCGGGTTCGTGGAGGTTCTATCGGAAACGGTTATCCACATTTTCTGTGGAAAAGTTGACTAAAAACTTCCTTAGATCCTGCACCTATGCCGCTTTCGGTGCTGTGCGTAAAATTTAAGCATCTAGTGGCCAATGCTAATTAGCCGGGTTCTAAAGTGTGGCCAAACAGCTACACAGATGGTAAATTAGTCAAATCAACTGACAAAGGAAGCTAAATGGCAAGTTATCAGGAAATCAAAGCGAAGATCGCCGAATTGGAACGCCAGGCGGAAGAGTTACGTCGTTCCGAGCGAGATGGGGCGGCCCAGAAAATTCGTGAATTGATGCAGAACCACGGACTGTCTCTGCAAGACTTGGAGGACGGTACCAAAAAGCGGCCGAAGAAGGATCGTTCTCCTGTTGCTGCCAAATACCGCGATCCGGTATCTGGTGCAACCTGGACTGGCCGCGGTCGTGCCCCTCTGTGGTTGAACGGCCGTAGTAGAGAAGATTTTCTAATCAAGGGTTAATATCCTTTCCGCTCGCTAACTCCCCAGCGATGGATGATCGATGTACCTTGGGCAGCGTACTTGTTGCGGTGGCCGAGACAACGGTGATCGTAGCGCAGTAAAAGGCCGAAGCGATAGGTAATGAGACCGAGGAACGGTTCCGCGTCGCTCTTGAGGCAGCCAATCTTGGCACATAGGATCTGGAACTGACAACGGATACCGCTGCTGTTCATTCGCTGCGCCACGACCAGATTGGCTACAAAATGCATCAGGCAGGATGGGGCTAGGAAATTGAGCAAATGGTCGCCCACAGTTCATACGCGTTCCGGCATACGTTCTGGACAATTGCAGTCAAGAAAGGAATAGCCGGGGATTAATATCAAACGGTTATTTATTTTTTGCGGAAGTAGAATAAAGCTGCTGCTGGCCAAGGTAAGGCCATTACCAACAACACCCAGCGAAATTCGGACAGGATGGTAAAGTTAATAGCCACCATGAGGCCGATTGACAGTGCCCCCGAGATACATGCTACGGTTATGGCACCGGCAGCGCGTGTCCTGACACCCGTCAAGGCCAGATAGCAGGTTTGAAGTCCTGTAGAAATCACATAGCCTCCGAAAACGATAAACACTTTCGGAAGCCAGTCCAACAGACCCGGTATAACAGCCATGACGTGTTCGAGCGTAGTGTCCATGTACCGCAGGTCTTCCACGAGGAGGGCCGGACGGATAAACACGAAATACAACCCGATGCTGATCAGGCCAAAGCCGCCAGCGAGTAGTGACCACGACGAATAAGGCAGACCTGCGTCTTGCGGGATTTTCTGATGCATATCGGTTGTTTTTTGCTTTTGGCTCATGCATTGAGAGATTACCCGCTCGGGTGTCCAGGACAGGGAATATGCCGCTAAACTACGCAAGCGCGGTGCTCTGCCGATTACGGACACTTTGCTCGCGCCGTCGCAACGCGCAGAGGCCGTGGGACTAGCGAGCTGCGTCACCGCGACAACTCAGGACCTGCGTCGGTTGCCGCACCGAGCTGATGCCGAGCCGCCTACCTGCGATGCCGGACAGGGCCGGGTGAATCAATGCGGCCGATGCCATCGTGGAACCTGTTAAGAAAGTTGTTGCATATTTCCTGCCGATACGCGGGCATTCGGGATGGTGTCAGGGAGGTACAGCTAATACTACGCCTGCTCTACATTACATATGAGGCATTGGTTGTGCCGCAGTATCGCGCTGCATCATCTGTTCCATCATCATTTGCATCATATCCATCCGTTTCTCCATCGTGTCCTGGCGCTTTTTTATCACCTCAGGTTTTGCAGCTCCCGGCGCCATCGGTGCTGCTTTGACTGCGCCTGTAGTGCTCCCCTGCATACCTCGCATACCCTTCATGACTTCCTGCATGGTTTGCATATGCTCATCGAGCAATTTCGCGCGCTCTTTGGGATCCGTGGTCATCTTGATGTGTTCCATCTGGTTCTGCATCTTTTCGATGCTCGCCTGCATTTTAGGCATCTGCTTGTCCATGTCCATTGGCGCGTCTTCCGTGGCCATAGGTGGCTTGGCCTCATTTTTTTTCATTGGCATCGGCATTTGGTCCATCCCCATCCCCATTTCCATGGGAGGCTTGGCTGGAGCAGAAGTATGTTGGGCCGCTGCAATTTGTGACAAGCCGCAGCTCATTAATAGACTAACTAACAGTATGGTTTTCATGATAAGTCTCCTTCGGGGTGGGTGAAACGCTTGTTGTGAACTTCGGGTATTGCACATTTCAGTGAATCTTTTTCCAGCCGACGCCCTTGATATCGTTCCATGAGGTTGTCTGGTGGCATAAGGGCACCTCGAATTACTCGTTTTCGGCGTGAGCAATGCCACGCGAAACTCGATTCCGCGTTCCAGCATCGTCTCAGCAGCGTGATTTTCGGAAGGCCACGCACCTTCGGCCAGGCAGGTTTGGCAGCCAGAGACTGCCAAACTGCAGTTTAGAACGGCGCCAGGCCACGTTCTTTCAAGAAAACGAGGCGCTTGAGGTTGTAAGTGGCTGCCTTCAGCTGCAAGGTGAATGTGGCGCGCACTATGCCAAGGCATCGCACCAGCCTGCCGCCCATCTGGCTCAGCGCCCCGAATACGTGTTCAACCCGGGCACGCGGCGTGGCGATCGCGCGGTTGCGCTGCTTTTGCGTCTCCGAAATTCCCTTCGTGGCATGCCCTCGGCGCTGGATATACACGCGCCATCCAGCTTGCTTTAGCCTGGCCTCACGCTCGATGCTGGGATAACCCCGGTCAGCGTACACAGCACGGCTGGTGTTGCTCGGGTCGAGCAGCTCCTCAAAGACATTTGTGTCAGCCACCGCAGCATGCGTGATGGCGATCTTTCGGATCAGCTTGCAACGCTTGTCGACGCTGGCATGCAGCTTGTAGCCGAAGTGGTTCTTGCCGTGCTTCTTCGTCCATTTCGCATCGACGTCCTTCTGGGCGCGCTTGTGCGCCTTCCACTCCAGCGGCATTGTGCCTGCCTTGACCGTATCGGCCTCTTCTCGCTTGTTGCGCTGGATCGGCGCCTGCACTAGCGAAGCGTCGACGATCTGGCCGCAACGTGCCAGATAGCCTTGCGACAGCAGTTGCTGCTGGACTTGCTCGAATACCTGGTTGCCCACGCCAGCTTGGGCGAGGCGGTCACGAAACAGCCAGATTGTCTTCGCATCTGGGATGCTGCTGCTCTCGGTCAGATCGAGGAAGCGAAGGAAGCTGCGGCGATCCAGCAGCTGATACTCCAGTGCGTCATCAGCCAGGTTGTAGAGCTGCTGCAGCACCAGGATCTTGATCATCAAGACCGTCGGATATGGCGGCCGGCCGCCTTTGGCGCGTGATGGGCGAGGAGCAGCTGTATCGATCCGTGCCGCCAGTGCTTCGAAGTCTACATGCTCGGCCAGGCCGACCAATGGATCGCCGATCTTCGACCGGCGGTCTTCGCGCTCTTGCTCGGCAAACAGGCTGATTCGGGGCTTCATCATCACGCAACTCTCGGGCTTGGTTCGATGCCAGAATTCTACCGACCTACCCGCGGGTCAGCCGAGGTTTTTAGAGGTGCCCATAAGCCTGTCTACATCAACGAGAAGCAGTACGACTACGAAGCCACTGCCAAGTTGATTGAGCTGTTTCGCATCTACGGCAACGTCGTGCATATCTTATTCAATGACATCCGAATTCCGTTCGTGAAGAAGGCCCAAAATCATGACAATCATTTCCATCTGAAAGTATGGAGCTAGCATGGTGAAGCTGTTCGGACTTACAATGCTCGCCATTGCTACCGCTTCCGCCACACCGACTATCCTGGATTCATGGCGCCCACTCAAAGCGAGCTATACGATTTTTTCGGGGCCCACCCTGGCCGACAGAGAGGCCCCGACCAAGACTGATCGCAAACTGACCATCTTGATGTCTGGCCAGCCGGCCAAGGAGGTCTTCGATTCAATCGGCCCCGATCTGCCTGACACCTGCAGTAATGAAAAAGGAGATCGAGAGCGCACGAAACAGGGCGTGGTCTGCTCGTACGATGCCTCTGATGGCAGCCCGAAGGGTTACCGATGCTGGATCGGCATCGATCTCCGAACCGGCAAGGGCGTCCATACCGTCACTTGCTGATTTTTTTAGGTCCGAAGCGGGCCGAAAGTGGTCCAACAATCCGGCTTCAACCAACAAATGTCGCGACGGAGCGCCGGCCCCGCGTCACCGGCGCTCTCGAACGTTCTTCGCTTCCCACTGCGGCGACGAACACAGCGCCAACGTCCCACCACCGCCCAGCCCCCACCCCGAAACAGGTAAAATGCAGCCCTGACAAGGTCGCGGCCTTTCGCCGCGCCAGCCTTACCGAAGCCAACACATGAACGCCCCAGCCGAAATCAATGCCGCCGCTGTCAAGAACAGCCCCGCCGAAAAAGTCACGCCCATGATGCAGCAGTACCTGCGCATCAAGGGCGAGCATCCGTCGATGCTGGTGTTCTACCGGATGGGCGACTTCTACGAGCTGTTCTTCGAGGATGCGGAGAAGGCGGCGCGGGTGCTGGGTATTACCCTGACGGCGCGCGGTTCGCAGAACGGGCAGCCGATCAAGATGGCCGGCGTGCCGTTCCACTCGCTCGATGGCTACCTGGCCAAGCTGGTCAAGCTGGGCGAGTCCTGCGCCATCTGCGAGCAGATCGGCGATCCGGCCACCAGCAAGGGACCGGTGGAGCGCAAGGTGGTGCGCATCGTCACACCAGGAACGCTGACCGATTCGGACCTGCTGCCCGAGAAATCGGAGCGGCCCCTGCTGGCCATGTTCATGATGAGCCAGCGCAAGCAGGTCACGGCGGGCCTGGCCTGGCTGTCGCTCGCTTCGGGCAGCCTGCGCCTGATGGAGTTCTCGGGCGACGCCCGCGCCGTCAATGCGCGCCTGGTGCAGGAACTGGAACGCATCGTGCCGGCCGAAATCCTGCGCGCCGACAGCGGCGAACTGTTCGACGACATCGCGATCTGCCACGTGAACAATGTGCCGGAATGGCATTTCGACGTGGTGCACGGCCACAAGTCGTTGCTGGACCAGCTGGGCGTGGCCACGTTGACGGGCTTCGGCGCGGACGGCATGGGCGCCGCCTTCGGGGCGGCCGGCGCGCTGCTGCGCTACGCCCAGTCGACGCAAGGGCGCGGCCTGCAGCATGTGAAAAGCCTGTCGTGCGAAAGCGAGACGGAGTTCATCGGTCTGGATGCGGCCACGCGACGCAACCTGGAGCTGACGGAAACCATCCGCGGCCAGGAGTCGCCTACCCTGTTCTCGCTACTGGACGGCTGCCGCACGGCGATGGGTTCGCGCCTGCTGCGCCACTGGCTGCACCATGCGCGGCGCGACCAGGCCGTGGCGCGCTCGCGCCATGACGCCATCGCCGCGCTGATGCAGGACGACGCCACCGGCTCGCTGGGCTTCCACCTGCAGCACGTGCCGGATATCGAACGCATCACCACGCGCGTGGCCCTGCTGACGGCCCGCCCGCGCGACCTGGCCGCCCTGCGCGACGGCCTGCAGCAGCTGCCCAAGCTGCAAAAGAGCCTGCAGCGCGTGCTGGACCTGGATTCCGCCGGCAGCCTGCTGCACCGCATCCACGACGCGCTGGCCACGCCGCACGCCTGCGTCGACCTGCTGGTGCGCGCCGTGATGCCGGAGCCCGCCACGATGGTGCGCGACGGCGGCGTCATCGCGCGCGGCTTCGACGCGGAGCTCGACGAGCTGCGCGGCCTGTCCGAGAACGCCGGCCAGTACTTGGTCGAACTGGAAGCGCGCGAACGGGCCCGTACCGGCATCGCCAACCTGCGCGTCGAATACAACCGCGTGCACGGCTTCTATATCGAAGTGACCAACGGCCAGGCGGACAAGGTGCCGGACGACTACCGCCGCCGCCAGACGCTGAAGAACTGCGAACGCTACATCACGCCTGAGCTGAAGGCCTTCGAGGACAAGGCCCTGTCGGCCCAGGACAAGGCGCTGGCGCGGGAAAAGATCCTGTACGACCAGCTGCTGGCCGACCTGGCGCCGTCCATCACGACCCTGCAGTCGATCGCCCAGGGTTTGGCCCAGCTGGACACCCTGACGGCGCTGACGGAACACGCGCTGCGCAACAACTGGTGCGCGCCGACCCTGGTGGCCCACTCCTGCATCGACATCGTCGAAGGCCGCCACCCTGTGGTGGAAAACCAGATCGAGCGCTTCATCGCCAACGACTGCAAGTTCGGCGACGAGCGGCGCCTGCTCTTGATCACGGGCCCGAACATGGGCGGTAAATCGACCTTCATGCGCCAGGTCGCACTGATCACGCTGCTGGCCTATATCGGCAGCTACGTGCCGGCCGCCAGCGCCACGATCGGGCCGATCGACCGCGTCTTCACCCGCATCGGCGCGACCGACGACCTGGCCGGCGGACGCTCGACCTTCATGGTCGAGATGACGGAGGCGGCCACGATCCTGAACGGCGCCACCGAGCATTCGCTGGTGCTGATGGACGAGATCGGGCGCGGCACGTCCACCTTCGACGGCCTGGCCCTGGCCTGGGCCATCGCGCGCCACCTGATCGACACGAGCCGCAGCTTCACCTTGTTCGCGACCCACTATTTCGAACTGACGCAGCTGCCGGAAAGCCACCCGACGGCGGCCAACGTGCACCTGTCGGCGGTGGAGCACAAGGACAGCATCGTCTTCCTGCACGCCGTGCAGGCCGGTCCCGCTTCGCAGAGCTACGGCCTGCAGGTGGCCCAGCTGGCCGGCGTGCCGCAGCCCGTCATCAAGGCCGCGCGCAAGCACCTGGCGCGGCTGGAGGCGCAGGCATTGGACGCGACGCCGCAGCTGGACCTGTTCGCCGCGCCGCGCGCGGACGCCGATGACGACGTGGCCGACGCGCCGGCGGCGGCACCCGCCCTTGATCCCGCGCTGGAAGAACTGCTGGCGGCACTTGACGAACTCGATCCGGACGCGCTGTCGCCGCGCGAGGCGCTCGACCGGCTGTACCAGTTGAAGCGCCTGGCCACGCCGGCGGCGGCCCGATGATGCGACTGGCCGGCTGCGTGCTGCTGTGCACCGCGCTGGCCGGCGCTGCCGTGGCGGCCGCGCCGGGCGGTGGCGCGACGAACGCGGCGGCGTTCGAATTCGCCGTCATGCGGCATGCCTTCACGGGCAGCGACGGCGACGAGGAACTGAAGCGGGCCGTGGCCCGTGCCGACAAGGACCGCCCCGCCTTCGTCATCGCGGCCGGCATCAAGTCCGAGGCGGAAGCGTGCAGCGACAAGCTGTACCTGCAACGCAAGACGCTGTTGAACAAGTCGGACCGACCCCTGGTGCTGGTGCTGACGGGCGCCGACTGGGCCGGCTGCCGCAACTCGGCGGGTCGCTCGAACGCGCTGGACCGGCTGAACCGGATTCGCGAGATCTATTTCGACGGCCAGGAATCGCTGGGCCAGCGCAAGCTCGACGTGAACCGGCAATCGACCATCACCAAGTTCCGCAGCTATGCCGAGAACGCATACTGGGAACGGGGCGGCGTGCTGTTCGCCACCATCAACCTGCCGGCGCCGAACAACCACTTCCTCAGCGAGGCTGGCCGCAACAGCGAATACGAGGACCGTTTCGTCGCCAACCGGGCCTGGTTGCAGCGGCTGTTCGGCATGGCCCGGCGGCGCCAGCTGGACGGTATCGTGCTGGTCTCGGACGGCGACATCAAGGCCCACGTCGAGCCGGGCTTTTCGCTGCTGGCGGGCTTCTCGACGAAACAGGACGGCTTTGCCGAAACGCGCAAGCTGGTCGTCACGCTGGCCGAAAAATACCCCGGCAAGGTGCTGCTGATCGACACGGCCGAACGGGTGCCCGTGCCGAAAAGCGAGGAACCGCCCGTAGGCGAGCTGGCGTGGCGCGGCAACCTGGGGCACGTGACGTTAACGGGAGAATGGAACGCGGTGCGCGTGGAACCGGGCAGCAAGACGCTGTTCGCGCTGCAGGCCGCGCCCCATGGCAAGGATGAGAAGAACGGCAAGGCCGAGAAAGGCGGCAAGGCCGACGACGATGGCCGTGGCGCCCGCAAGGACGGCGGCCAGTCGAAGGCGCCGGGCGCCAGGAAAGACAAGGCGCCGGCGGCTTGATACGCGGCAGCGCAGGCTGCCGCGGCGTGAGACTTAGTGGATCGGCTGGGTGCGGAAGTGATCGCCCTCGTCGCCTTCGTCCTCGTCGTCGCCATGGTGGTGACCATGGGCGCCGTGCACGTGTTCGTGGGCGATTTCCTCTTCCGTGGCAGCGCGCACTTCCGTGACCTTCAGTTCGAAGCGCAGGGCCATGCCGGCCAGCGGATGGTTACCGTCCAGGACCACCTTGTCGTCGGCGATATCGGTGACGGTGAAGATCATCGCTTCCTCGTCGCTGTCGCCATCGGGCATGCCTTCGAACTGCATGCCCACTTCCAGCGGTTCCGGCAGGCGCGCGCGGGGTTCGACCTTCACCAGGTTCGGGTCGTAGTCGCCGAAGGCATCCTCAGGCTCGATCTGGATCGTGTTGGCGTAGCCGGCTTCCTTGCCTTCCAGCTCTTCCTCGATCTTGGGCAGCGTGTTCTCGTACCCGCCGTGCAGGTAGACCATGGGCTGGCGGCCGTCTTCGATCAGATTGTTCTGAGCGTCGGACAGTTTGTACTGCACGGTCACGACGGTGTTCTTGGCGATCTTCATTTCGCTTCCTTTCTTGTATAAGCTGGCGTGGATTATACCTCCAGCGGCGCGCCACGTTTGCCGTGCCGGGCGCTTGCGTCCCCCTGCCGCGCCTCCTTTATAATATCGCATGAAAAAAAGTTCCCCGCTCCGCCTCCTGGGCGACATCACGCCGGCGCAATTCATGCGCGATTACTGGCACAAGAAGCCCCTGCTGATCCGTCAGGCCGTCCCGAACATGAAGCCGCTGCTGCCTTTCGAGGCACTGGCCGAGCTGGCCACGAAGGATTACGTCGAGTCGCGCCTGGTGACCCTGCTCGACGGCCAGTGGGACATGCAATACGGCCCGCTGCAGGAATTGCCGCCGCGCAGCCAGCCGGGCTGGACCATGCTGGTGCAGGGCGTCAACCTGCAGGATGATGCCGCCGACGCGCTGCTGCGCCAGTTCCGCTTCGTGCCCGATGCCCGCCTGGACGACCTGATGGTCAGCTTCGCCACCGACGGCGGCGGCGTCGGCCCCCATTTCGATTCCTACGACGTGTTCCTGCTGCAGGCGGAAGGCCAGCGCCGCTGGCAGATTTCGCCGCAGAAGGACCTGTCGCTGGTCGAAGGCCTGCCGTTGAAGATCCTCAGCAAGTTCGAAGCGGCCGAGGAATTCGTGCTGGAGCCGGGCGACATGCTGTACCTGCCACCCCACTACGCCCATGACGGCGTCGCCATCGGCGACTGCCAGACCTATTCGATCGGCTTCCGCGCACCGGCCTACCAGGAACTGGGCGAAGCCTTCCTGCAGTTCATGGCCGATTCGATCGACCTGCCCGGGCGCTATGCCGATGCCGAGCTGGAACCGTCGGGCAAACCGGCCGAGATTCCCCAGCACATGATCGGCACCATCGCCGATGAGCTGAACAAGATGCAGTTCACGGAAGACGACTTCACCATCTTCCTGGGCGAATACCTGTCCGAACCGAAGCACAATGTTTTCTTCACGGGCCCGGAAACGCCGCTGGCCGCCGGCCGCTTCGCCCAGAGCGCGGCGAAGAAGGGCGTGACCCTGTCGCGCAAGACGCAGATGCTGTACCGGGGCAAGAACGTCTTCATCAACGGCGAATCCTTCGCCATCAAGCGGGCCGACAAGGCGGCGCTGGAAACGCTGGCGAACGAGCGCAAGCTGGACGGCGCGGCCGTGGCGGCGGCCTCCGAGGACGTGATGGAAGCCCTGTACGCCTGGTACACGGACGGCTGGCTCGAGTTGACCAGGTAAACAACGCGACAATAGGAGGCCGGCATGGCGGCGCAGCCCTTCGACACCCGGGCCGGGTTCCAGGCCCAGCTGGACACCTTGCTGGGCCGCGCCCGCGCCAGCCTGCAGATGTTCGATCCGGACTTCGGCTGGTGGGAACTGGGCAGCACCCGCACCGACGCCTTGCTGCGCGCCTTCCTGCGCGGCGGCGGCCGCCTGCAACTGGTGGCGCACAGCAATCACCGGCTGGAACGCGACGCACCCCGCTTCCTCACCCTGCTGGGCGATTACCGCCACCTGATCGACTGCCGTGTGACGAGCCGCTCGCTGAAGGGGCTGACGGACTCGTTCTGCATCGGCGATGGCCACGACATCGTGCGCCGCTTCCACGCCGATTTCTTCCGGGGCGAGGCAGATTTCGATGCGCCTTCGTCAACCCAAACGAGTTTGGAGCGTTATCAAGCTATCTGGGCCGAGAGCATGCCTGGTTTGCATGCAAATGTGACTGGCTTATAAGCTGGAAAACAGTACAATCTCGCCCTTCGACAAGATGTCTTGAGTTGGTGCCGGTAAGCTGCGTAAAAGTAGTGCCAAGCTTGTAACTGTGGTATTGCGTTTCTGCAAAATAGTTATGATTTCATCCTGTGCTACTATTGCGACGCACCAAGAATCGCTATAATATTCGGTTAGGAAGTTTCCGTTGTCAGGGGCACCATATGGTCCGAACGACCACGAAACGCCCTAATGAGCGATAATTACCGGTAATTATTCATCGCAACATTGTTTAATTTGTGAATTAATTAAGGAAAACAAATGAAAAAATCCCTGCTGATCGCCTCCCTGCTGGCCGTTGCCCTGGCTGCTTGCTCGAAAAAAGAAGAAGCTCCAGTCGCTCCAGTCGCAACCCCAGAAGCCACCGCTCCTGCTGCTGACGCTGCTGCTCCAGTTGCTGCTCCAGCCGCTGACGCTGCTGCTCCAGCCGCTGCTCCAGCTGCTGACGCTGCTGCTGCCGCTTCGGACGCAGCTGCTGCTGCTTCGTCGGCTGCTTCGGCCGCTTCGGAAGCCGCTTCGGCTGCCGCTGCTGCTGCCAAGTAATTGGTCGCATGGCCATCTTCGGATGGCCTGATGGAAAAAACCGCCTTCGGGCGGTTTTTTCTTTGGGGCTCGCTTATTGGGCCCCGAGGGGCCCATCGTAAAGCTTTCTTTCAATAAGCGATGGCAAAGCGCTGCCGTGAATGCGCCCCCTTTTCCAGCTCATCCAGCATCGCCACGGCATAATCGGCCAGCGAAATATGGCTCTCGCCCGCCGCATCCGTCAGCAACTGATCCTTGCCCAGCCGGAACACGCCCGTGCGTGGACCCGGTTCGATGTGGGCGGCCGGGCTCAGCATGGTCCAGTCCAGTTCGGGCTCGGCCCGCAGCAGCGCCAGCGCCTGGCGCGCGCCCTCGGCCGTGGCCTTCCATTGCGCCGGGAACGCGGGCGTGTCCACCAGTTGCACGCCCGGCGCCACTTCCAGGCTGCCGGCGCCGCCCACCACCAGCAGGCGCTTCACGCCGGCCGCCTTGGTCGCGCCGATCACGGCAGTCATGCCACGTACATAATAGTCGTACACGTCGGCCTGGGCGTGCCCGCTGAAGGCGCTGACGACAGCGTCCATGCCGCGCAGCTGTTCCGCCAGCGCGGCCTGGTCCAGCACGTCGGCACGCACGGCCGTTACGCCGGCCTTGCCGGCCAGTTTCTCCGGACTCTTCACGAGGGCCGTCACGTCGTGGCCGCGCGCCAGTGCTTCGTCCAGCAGGGCCGAGCCGATATAGCCGGTGGCGCCGATCAGTGCGATTTTCATCTTGCTTCCTTTCAGGTTGAGAGACGTCATCATGCCTGCCGGCGTTGATACGATAAACGGATCAGTTCATAATTCATTGATTCGAAATCCTTAACAATCCGAGGACCCGCCCAGCATGCTGCCCGGCCAGATCGACTTGAACGACCTGATTGTCTTTGCTGCCGTGGTGGAAACCGGCGGCTTCTCGGCGGCCGCCCAGCGCCTGGGCGTGGCGCCGGCCAAGGTCAGCGTGGAAGTGGCGCGCCTGGAAGCCCAGCTCGGGGTGGCGCTGTTTACCCGCACGACACGGCGGGTGGCGCCGACGGAGGCGGGCCATGCCCTGCACGGGCGCTGCGCACCGCTGCTGCGCCAGCTGCAGGCGGCCATCGACTCGGTGCACGCGCCGACGGCGGCGCTGACGGGCAGCCTGCGCGTCACGGCGCCGATCGACCTGGGCAGCCAGTCCGTGGCGCCGGCGCTGAGCCGCTTCGCCGCCCTGCACCCCGACCTGGCCATCGACCTGCGCTCGGCCGATCGCATCGCCGACCTGGTGGGCGAAGGCATCGACGTGGCGATCCGCATGGGCTGGCTGCGCGACTCCAGCCTGCGCGCCGTCAAGCTGGGCGACTTCGACCAGTACATCGTGGCCGCGCCGGGCTACCTGGCGCGGGCCGGCATGCCGGCGCTGCCGGAAGACCTGGCGGCACTGGACTGGATCGCGATGACGCGCCTGCCGGCGCCGCTGACGTGGACCTTGACGGGCCCCGGCGGCGCGCGCAGCACCGTGCAGATGCGTTCGCGCATCAAGGCCGACTCCTCGGGCGCCTTGCGCGCCATGCTGCGCCACGGGGCCGGTATCGGCATGCTGGACCAGTACAGCGTGGCGGACGACCTGGCCGCCGGCCACCTGGTGCGCGTGCTCCCCGACTGGCAGGCCGAGCGGGGCGGCACCTATGCCGTGCTGCCGCCGGGACGCCACACGGGCCGCAACGCGCAGGCCTTCGTCGCCTTCTACCGCGACTATCTGCAACAGGCGTAAAAAAACCGGCCGCGGCCGGTTTTTCGTCTGCGAAGGAACCGCTTACTTCAGCTGTTCCTGCAGCAGGGTCAGGATCTTCTCGGCCGTCGGCGTCGCGTCGGCCTGGCCTTTGTTGTCCTGCACCGTGACCTGGCTGGTGTTGCCGTTCGCGGCCGCCTTGACGACGATGCGGTAGCGTTGCGCTTCCTTGTCCGCTTCCGACGAGCCCCAGCTGAACAGGCGCTTGAAGAAGCCCTTCTTCTCGACCTGGTCGGCCACGTAGCGCACGAAGTAGATGCCCTGCACGCGGTCGCGGTCTTCCACCGTGAAGCCGGCGCGGTCCAGCGCCAGGCCGACGCGGCGCCACGAACGGTCGAAGCCTTCGTCCGTTTCGACGTAACGGCTGGCGCCCTCGCCTTTCAGGAAGGCGTGCAGCGGCTGCACGATGGCATTGTCGACGGCCGTCTTGGCGACGGCTTCGTCCGTGCCGCCCAGCTTCGTCATCAGGCGGGCCAGGAACAGCGCTTCCAGGTTCGGGTCGGTGGGACGCATGGTCCACGTGGCGATTTCCTTCTGCGGTCCCGTCAGCACCTCTTCGGCACCCCGGTGGCTGATGAAGATTTCCGTGCTGCCGTCGGGATTGCGTTCGACGCGGGTGCGGTACTTGTCGCGCTCGCCGCTGGAATAGGCCGAATCGAAGACCTTGCCGATGGTGCTGCGGATGAAGTCCTGCGGAATCTTGGCGCGGTTTTCGTTCCACTCCGTTTCCATCACGCCGGCGGTCGCGTTATCGACGGCCAGGGTGAAGCCATTGTCTTCCCAGAACGATTTGAGCTGCGGCCACAGCACGTCGGCCGGCTGCTTGACGACCAGCCAGCGCTGGTTGCCGGCGCGCACCACGCGCACATTGTCGTTGCCGGTGCTGGCCACTTCGTTGCCGGCCGGGGCCGTTGCGGCGGGCGAACCGGCCGCTGGCGTGCCGCCCTGCATGCCGGCGCGCTGGGCTGCGTAGCCGGAGGCGGTGGCGATGCCGCTGTTCGAGTCGGGCAAGGCGTAGCGGTTGTCCTTCTGCAGCTGGGTCAGGTCGGGCGGTACATCCAGCGTGACGGCTTTCTTGGCCGATTTGTAGTCCACCGTGCTTTTGCCGACGACCGATTCGACCATGCCGCAGCCGGTCAGGCTGAGCATGAGCGCGCCGAGCACGATCCCGCCTTGCGGGGTAAGAGAAGCTTTCTTTGTCATGTGCTTACTGAGTAGAAGCTGAAAACCAGCTGGAATCTTCCTGACATGCGCGGGCCCTGCGGCCCGCCGTCCGGGCTTTACTGCAATACGCCGGCGTCGCGCAGGGCGGCACGCACGGCGGGGTGGAACTCTTCGGCGAGCGGTACCAGCGGCAGGCGGATGCCGGCCGGCATCATGCCCATTTCCGCCAGGGCCCATTTGGCTGGCACCGGATTCGGTTCGACGAACAGTTTCTGGTGCAGCGGGAAGACGCGGTTGTTGATCTCGATGGCCTTGGCGATCTCGCCGGCCATGGCGGCGGCGCACATGTCGGCCATCGCGCGGGGCGCCACGTTGGCCGTGACGGAGATATTGCCCTTGCCGCCGGCCAGCATCAGCGCCATCGCGGTCGGGTCGTCGCCCGAGTAGACGGCGAAGTCGCTCGGCGCCAGGCGCAACAGGTCCAGGCCGCGGCCGATATTGCCGGTGGCATCCTTGACGCCGACGATATTGTCGATGGCGGCCAGGCGCAGGATGGTTTCATTCGACATGTCCGCGACCGTACGGCCCGGCACGTTGTACAGGATCACGGGCAGGTCCACCGCTTCGGCGATGGCCTTGAAGTGGCGGTACATACCTTCCTGGGTCGGGCGATTGTAGTAAGGCACCACCTGCAAGGTCGCGTCCGCGCCGGCTTCCTTGGCGAAACGGGTCAGGTTGATGGCTTCCGCCGTCGAATTGCCGCCGCTGCCGGCGATGACGGGGATACGGCCGGCCACGCGGTCGACGCAGGCCTTGATCAGTGCACAGTGTTCTTCCACGGTGACGGTGGCCGATTCGCCCGTGGTGCCGACGATGACGATGCCGTCCGTGCCCTCGGCGATATGCCAGTCGATCAGCGTGTCCAGCGCGGCGTAATCGAGGCTGCCGTCCGTGTGCATCGGGGTAACGATTGCTACAATGCTTCCCTTAATCATAAGAAAACCAATTGCTAAAAGTATTAAAACGTCGATTGTAGACCATCGCCAATGCCAGCGGTGATTTTCGGGCTGGAATCAATGCTCCAGTCAACCCGTCACACCTGCCAGCAGCGCGGCCTCCCTTGGAAACTCCGCCTTGACCGCGCACAGGCGCTGCACCATGGCTTGTTTCGGCTGGTTAACGATGCCATCCTCGAAAGCGATGACACGCAGGCCATGCTGGCGTGCCAATTCCAGCAATTCCCCCGCCTTCAGCAGGAAGTCCGGATTGCCCGGCTTGCCGAAGGCGGCATTGCCATCGGCGAAGGTTTCGTAGATCAGCACGCCGTTCGCGGCCAGGCTGCCGATCATGCCCGCCAGCAACGGGCGGTGCAGGTAATTCGTCACGACGATGCCGGCAAAGCGGTTCGGGCCGAAGGGCCAAGAGTCGCCCTCGCCTTCCAGGTCGATTTCGCTGGTGACGATGCCGGGGCCGGCCGTGGCCGCCAGCATGGCCGGGTCGCGGTCCACCGCCACCACGGCGTGGCCCAGCGCCGCCAGATGGCGCGAATGGCGCCCGCCGCCGCAGGCCAGGTCCAGCACTTCGCCGCCTGGCACCAGGGGGGCGAAGCGCGCCACCCACGGAGAGATCACGTCGCCCGCGGCCCGGTTGGTCCCATCCGCCGTCATATCCGCCGTCACATTCTTCTTTGCTTCATTCATTCAGTTCATCCGCTGGTAAAAGTGTTCCTGCCGCTTCACGTGTAATCCAGGCCCATCGCCTCGCGCACGTCGCGCATCGTTTCCTGCGCCAGCTTGCGCGCCGTGTCGATGCCGTCGGCGACGATGGCGCGCACCAGCGACGGGTCGTCCAGGTAAGGCTGGGCCCGCTCCTGCATGGGCGCCAGCTCCGCCACGATGGCGTCGATGACGGGCTGCTTGCATTCCAGGCAGCCGATCCCGGCCGAGCGGCAGCCCTTGGCCGCCCACTCCTGCGTCGGCGTATCGGAATATACCTGATGAAATTGCCAGACGGGGCAGCGGGCCGGTTCGCCCGGGTCGGTGCGGCGCACCCGCGCCGGGTCGGTCGGCATCGTGCGGATCTTCTGCGCGACGCCGGCCGGGTCCTCGCGCAGGCCGATGGCGTTGCCGCCGCTCTTGCTCATCTTGCCGCCATCCAGGCCCGGCAGGCGCGATGTCGCCGTCAGCTGCGCCTGCGGTTCCACCAGGATCAGCTTGCGGCTGCCTTCCAGGTAGCCGAACAGGCGCTCGCGGTCGATCATCGACAGGCTGCCTGCCTCGTCCAGCATTGCCTTGGCCTGCGCCAGCGCCTCGTCGTCGCCGTTCTGCTGGTACTGGGTGCGCAGCTCGTTGTACAGCCGGGCGCGCTTGCTGCCCAGCTTCTTGACGGCATCCTGGGCCTTCTGCTCGAAGCCGGGCTCCTTGCCGTACAGGTGGTTGAAGCGGCGCGCGATCTCGCGCATCATTTCCACGTGGGGCAGCTGGTCCTCGCCCACCGGCACGGCGCTGGCGCGGTAGATCAGCACGTCCGCCGCCTGCAGCAGCGGGTAGCCGAGGAAGCCGTAGGTGGCCTGCTCGTGCGGGGCCAGGCTGTCGACGCGGTCGCGGTAAGCCGGCACCCGTTCCAGCCAGCCCAGCGGCGTGGCCATCGACAGCAGCAGGTGCAGCTCGGCATGCTCGGGCACGCGCGACTGGATGAACAGGGTGGCCTGGCTGGGGTCGACGCCGGCGGCCAGCCAGTCCACCATCATTTCCCACGTGGCCTTTTCGATGATGGACGGGTCATCGTAGTGCGTCGTCAGCGCGTGCCAGTCGGCCACGAAGAACAGGCAGGGCTGCTCGGCCTGCAGGCGGATCCAGTTCTTCAACGCGCCGTGGTAATGGCCCAGGTGCAAATTGCCCGTGGGACGCATGCCGGAGACGACGCGGTCGGGATACATGGCCGCGCGGCGTCAGTAGAGCAGCGCGGCGAGAGGCATGACCAGCAAGCCGATCAGCCCGATCAGTCCCCGCACCAGGCCCGTCAGCAGCGAGCTGAGGATGCCCGAATACATCAGCAGGATCAGCGCGATGAAGATATACGGCGTGTACTGCTCGATGCGGGCATAGCGGCGCGCCAGCGGATCGGGCAGCAGCGCCGTGACGACCCTGCCACCATCGAGCGGCGGCACCGGCAGCAGGTTGAACACGCACATGACGGCATTGACGATGATGCCGCCCTGGGCCATGCCGATCAGGAACGGTTCGGTGACGTGCATGGCATTGAGCAGCACGCCCCAGGTCGCCCACGCCAGCGCCATCGCGAAATTCGAGGCCGGGCCGGCCGCGGCCACGAAGCCCATCTGCTTCTTCGGGTTGCGCAGGCGGCTGTAGTCGACCGGCACGGGCTTGGCGTAGCCGAACGGCATCTGCAGGAAGTAATACGTCAGCAGCGGCAGCACGACGGTGCCGAAGGGGTCGATATGGCTGAGGGGGTTGGCCGTCAGCCGGCCCTGCTCGCTGGCGGTGGGGTCGCCGAAATAACGCGCCACGTAGCCGTGCGCCGCCTCGTGCAGGGAAATGGCGAACAACACGGGAATGGCGTACAGCGCGACATTCCGGATGACCAGGTCGAATTCACTCATGGGAAAATTTTACCAGACCGGCAAGGCCGGCCTGGCGGGGCTCCGGGTTGGGGGGTGTAAGTTCAAGTAAAGGCGGTCACAGGCCCAGCGTGGCGGGATCGCCCCGGCCCACGCGCACCAGCTCGGGCTCGTCGCCCGTCAGGTCGACCACGGTCGTCATCGCCATGCTGCAGGCGCCGCCGTCGATGACGAGGTCGAGCTGCTTGCCGATGCGTTCCTGGATCGCTTCCGGGTCGTTCAGCGGTTCCTCGTCGCCCGGCAGGATCAGGGTCGACGACAGCAGCGGCTGTTCCAGTTCGCGCATCAGCGCTTCGACGATGGGCGTCTCCGGCACGCGCAGGCCGATGGTCTTGCGCGACGGGTGCGACAGCCGGCGCGGCACCACGCGCGTGGCCTCCAGGATGAAGGTGAACGGGCCCGGCGTGCCGAGTTTCAACAGACGGAACTGGCGGTTATCGACCCGCGCGTACACGCCGATCTCCGACAGGTCGCGGCACAGCAGCGCCAGGTGGTGCTTCTCGTCGATGCCGCGGATGCGGCGCAGGCGCTCGACGGCCGCCTTGTCGTCCAGGTGGCACACGAGCGCGTAGCAGGAATCGGTGGGCACGGCGACGACGCCGCCGCCGTGAATGATCTGCGCCGCCTGCTTGATCAGGCGGAGCTGGGGATTTTGCGGGTGAACCTGAAAGTATTGACTCATGGATTCCTGTGCTTAGCGGATCGCCTGCAAGGCGGCGATGCGTTGTTCGAATGGGGGGTGGGTGGAGAACAGCGCGGACCAGCCGCCGCCGCCCGTGATGCCCGAGGCCGCTATATTCTGCGGCAGCGCGCCCGGCTCCATGCCGCCCAGCCGGGCCAGCGCGTGCTGCATCGGCACGGGGCTGCCCAGCAGCTGGGCCGAGCCGGCGTCGGCGCGGAACTCGCGCTGGCGCGAGAACCAGGCCACGATGATCGAGGCCAACAGGCCGAACACGATTTCGCAGACGAACACCGTCACCATGTAGCCGATGCCGGGGCCGCGGTCTTCGTTATTGCGCAGCAGCACCTTGTCGACAAAGAAGCCGACGACACGGGCCAGGAACACGACGAAGGTGTTCACGACGCCCTGGATCAACGTCATCGTTACCATGTCGCCGTTGGCGATGTGCGCCACCTCGTGGCCCAGCACGGCCTCGACCTCGTCGCGGTTCATCGACTGCAGCAGCCCCGTGGACACGGCCACCAGGGCCGAGTTCTTGAACGCCCCCGTGGCGAAGGCGTTCGGTTCGCCGTCGTACACGGCCACTTCGGGCATGCCGATGCCGGCGCGCTGGGCCAGGCCGTGCACGGTCGACACCAGCCACTGCTCGGTGGAATTTTGCGGAGAGTCGATGACTCTGGCGCCGGTCGACCATTTCGCCATCGGCTTGGACATCAGCAGCGAAATGATGGCGCCGGTGAAACCCACCACCAGCGAAAACGCCAGCAGGCTGCCCAGTTGCAGCTGCCCGCCCGCGCCGGGGCGGCCGATGCCCAACAGCGACAGTACGATGGACAGCACCAGCATCACAGCCAGGTTGGTCGCGATGAAGAGGACGATACGTTTCATTTTCTCGGCTCCGTTGGACGGATTAAATGTTAACTATAGGGCAAGTATATGGCGGTAATAAGACAGATCAAAGCGCATGACCAAGGCGTCGCCATCGAGTGCCAAGGTGGCGCCGGCGCCGCCGGAATACAAGACCGGCCGGGCTTAAATTGCCCTTAAGAAATTCGACTTAGAACCAGTCGTGCCAGACGGGCGTCACATTGCCCGGCAGCGGCGGCAGCGCGGCGAAATCGACGCGCGCCTCGCCCGGCGCGTGGAAATCCGTGCCGCGCGAAGCGAGGAAGCCGTAGGAATTGGCCAGCTGGGCGTACTCGGGATACTGGTCCGGCGTGTGGCTGCCCGTCACCACCTCGATGGCGGCGCCGCCCAGCTGCTTGAATTCGTCGAACAGCACGCCCTGCTGCATGGCGTTGAAGCGGTAGCGCCCCGGGTGGGCGATGACGGCGATGCCGCCGGCACCACGGATCCAGCCGACCGCGTCCTGCAGGCTGGCCCAGCGGTGCGGCACATAGCCCGGCTTGCCCTCGGACAGGTATTTGCGGAACACTTCGGAAATATTGGCGCAGTAACCTTCCTGCACCAGGTAGCGGGCAAAGTGGGTGCGCGACATCAGGGCCGGATTGTCGACATAGCTCATGGCGCCTTCGTAGGCGCCGGGAATGCCGGCCTTTTCCAGCTGCACGCCGATTTCGCGCCCGCGCGCATCGCGCCCGGAACGGGTCGCCTCCAGCCCCTGCAGCAGGCCGGCGTCGTTCTCGTCGATCTGCAGGCCGACGATATGCACCGTCTCGCCGCCCCAGGTAATCGAGATTTCCACGCCGGGCACGAATCGCATGCCCTGGGCGGCCGCCGCCGCACGGGCGGCAGCGGTGCCGCCCACCTCGTCATGGTCGGTCAGCGCCCACACGTCGACGCCGCCCTTGCGCGCATGGGCCGCCACCAGTGCGGGCGGCAGGACACCGTCGGAGACGTTGGAGTGGCAGTGCAGGTCTACTTTCATGGCGGTTTGGCGGCTGGATCGGGCAACGTTGAACGAAGTTCCATTGTACGCTGCCTGCTGCGCCGCTGCCGGCCGGCTTGTCGACCCGGTTCCGTCAGGCGACGAATTTCAAGCCACGCAGTTCGGGCCACGCAGTTCAGGCCACGCAGTTCAGGCCACGCAGTTCAGGCCACGCAGTTCAAGTCACGCAGTTCAAGCCAAAAACTCGCCGATCATGGCGGCCAGCAGTGCCGGCTGGTCATGGTGCAGCATATGGCCGGCGTCCGGCATCATCTTCGGCGTCACGTCCGCGATATGGGCCATGCGGCGGTCCACCTCGCGGCGCCCCTCCTCGCGCCCGCCCATCCACAGCCACATATTGGTGTCCTCGGCCTCGACCCACAGCACGGGCGCCGTGATGCGCCGCCAGCAGGCCAGGATGTCCTCCACGTGATACGGCAACGGGCTGCCCTGCTTGTGCACCGGGTCGCCCAGGATTTCCCATTCGCCCGCGTCGTTCTGCGCCGACCAGTGCGCCGCCAGGAAGGCGGCCCGTTCGTCCGTCAGGCGCGGATTGGTCTTTTGCAGCCGGGCCGCCACGGCCGCCTCGGACGGATAAGCCCGCATCACGGGCGGGTCGATCAGTTCGTCCAGCCATTTCGCATACTTGCCCGGCGCGTCTTCCGGCACGGCCGCCTTCAGGCCGAAGCCTTCCAGGTTGATCAGGCGGCGGATGCGCTCGGGCCGGACGCCCGCGTAGATGCCGACGATATTGCCGCCCATGCTGTGGCCCAGCAGGTTGACCGCCCCTTCCGGCTGGTAGTGGCGCAGCAGTGCGTCCAGGTCGCCCAGGTAGTCGGGGAACCAGTAGGTGTCCGTGCCCGGGCGCTCGGTCAGCCCGAAGCCGCGCCAGTCCGGCGCGATCACGTGCCAGTCGCCGTCCAGGTGGTCGACGACGAACTGGAACGATGCTCCCACGTCCATCCAGCCATGCAGCATGAAGATCTTGGGCGCGCCTTCGCGGCCCCAGTGGCGCACGTGGGTGCGCAGGCCGCGCACGGTCAGGAATTCGGAACGGGAAGCTTTCATGGGTGACTCGTCTTGAAATTGCCGCGAGGAGCGCAATATGCGCCCCTTACCATCGGGAAAAGCCTATATTAGCACGACCGTTCTAAATTTGAACGGCGCCCGGCGTTGTCGCCCGAGGGCGTAAAATACCGACACTATTTTCCCTCGACAAGGACAATCATGGCCATCTACCAGCTGGGCGAGCACGTGCCCACGATCGACGCCTCCGCCTTCGTTGCCGACAGCGCCACCGTGATCGGCAAGGTCACGCTCGACGCCAACAGCTCGGTATGGTTCGGCGCCACCCTGCGCGGCGACAACGAACGCATCACGATCGGCCCGGGCAGCAATGTCCAGGAAGGCACCGTCATGCATACCGATATCGGCCATCCGCTGACGATCGGGGCGAACGTGACGATCGGGCACCAGGCCATGCTGCACGGCTGCGTGGTGGGCGATGGCGCCCTGATCGGCATCCAGGCCGTCATCCTGAACGGGGCGAAGATCGGCAAGGGCTGCCTGGTGGGTGCGGGTGCCCTCGTCACGGAGGGGAAAGAATTTCCCGACAATATGCTGATCATCGGCTCGCCCGCGAAGGCCGTGCGCGAACTGTCGGCGGACGATGTGGCGCGCCTGCAAGCCAGCGCCGACAGCTACGTGCAGAGGGCACAGCTGTTCAAAACACAACTCAAAAAGATTGGATAAAGCATGACCCAGGATACGCTGCAAAAATTCATTTTCGACAACGCCGCCGTACGTGGCGAGCTGGTCGACATTTCCGCCACGTGGCGTGAAATCCAGACCCGCCACGCGTACCCGGTTGCCGTCAAGCGGCTGCTGGGCCAGATGGTGTCGGCCGCCGCCCTGCTGTCGGCCAACCTGAAATTCAACGGCTCCATCGTCATGCAGATCCACGGCGACGGCCCCGTGCGCCTGCTGGTGGTCGAATGCGATTCGCAGCTGCGCATGCGCGCCACGGCCAAGGTCAACGAAGGCGAAACGGTGGCCGACGATGCCGGCCTGATCGCGCTGCTGAACCAGCACGGCAAGGGCCGCTTCATCATCACCCTCGACCCGGCCGAGAAAGTGCCGGGCCAGCAGCCCTACCAGGGCATCGTGCCGCTGGACGGCGACGACGTCTCCACCGTGATCGAGCACTACATGCTGCGCTCGGAACAGCTCGACACGAAGCTGTGGCTGGCGGCGGACGACAACACGGCGCGCGGCCTGCTGCTGCAGAAGCTGCCGCTGCATGGCGGCAAGGCCGAAGCCAATCCCGTCAGCCAGGAAGACGCGCTGGAAACGTGGAACCGTGCCGTGCTGCTGGGCTCGACCCTGAAGCAGGAGGAAATGCTCAGCACCACCATCGACGTGCTGATGCAGCGCCTGTTCTGGGAAGAAACGATCCGCGTGTTCGACCCCGTCCACCCCAGCTTCCACTGCACCTGCAACCGCGAGAAAGTGGGCAATATGCTCAAGATGCTGGGCCAGGAGGAAGTCGAGGCGGCGCTGGCCGAACAGGGCAAGCTGGGCATCAACTGCGATTTCTGCGGCAAGCACTACGACTACGACGCCGTCGACTGCGCCCAGCTGTTCGCCAGCGACGCTCCGGCCGAGGCGCTGATCCACGCCACCGAAGCAAAGCACTGAAACGACGCACCACGAAACCGGGGACAGTCCCCTGTTTTGTGGCAAGCCTTCCTGAAATCCCGGCGCTCGGCCGGGATTCATCTCCCCTTCCCTTCCCTCTCAGTCAAGATCCCTTCAGTAGTAGCTCAGCGCGTTGTAGATGGTGCGCCGCGTATCCTCGATGCGACGGCGGCCGTGCATGACGCGGGCATTGTCGATGACGACGATGTCGTTGTCCTGCCAGCCCACGTCGACCGTGTGGCGCTGGCAGACTTCGTCCAGCGCCGCCCGCATCGCGTCCGACAATGGCGTGCCGTCCGCGAACGTGATGCGGGGACGCTCGTAGTTGAACGACGGCCCGAAGATGCTGTTGGCGAAGGCCGGCTGCCCGGGGCTGAAGGGCGAACGGTCCAGGATCGGCGGCGTACGGAAGCTGTACGTGACCGAGTCGTCCTCGTTCAGTTCGACCTGCGTATTGCCGGCGCCGCTGCCGCTGGCGTCGACGAGTCCCACGAGGCGCTGGAAGCAGGTGCGCGTGTCCGCCGCGTCCTGGCCGTCATCGGAGGCATGCCGCACGTAGTTCTTCCACAAATCCACGCCGACGCTGCGCGTGTAGACGATATCCTGCGCCAGCGCGGCGCGCATCCCCGGCGACAGGTCCCGGTACACGGCGGCGCCGTCGCAGACGGTGGTCTGCGATCCCACGGCCGGGGCCTGGGTGCAGAAGAACCAGCACAGGTCGGGCCACAGCGGGCTGTTGCCGTTCTCGCAGTGCAGGCCGATCGCGTCCATGCCCGCATCGACTTTCTGCGCCAGCACCTTGCCGTCCTTGTCGTGGAACTGGCGGGCCGGATCGAGACTGATGCGGCTGCTGTGGGCACGCACCAGGTCCGAGAAACCCTGCACGTCGCACGGGAAGCCGCGCAGCACGATATAGCCGTGGCGGCCTAGCCATTGGGCCAGTTGCGCCTTGTCGATCGAGGCCAGGGAATCGCCCGCCTCGGCTTGTACCACCAGACCCGCTTGGGAAGTATGAGCTGCAGTTTGCACGTGGTTCTCCAAAAGAAATGTAAATCAAGGTTGATGAGTGGCGGTGGCGGCTGCCTTGGCGCGCACGTGGCGCTCCACGTCCTGGCGGCGCGGCCGGCCCGTGACGGTGAACAGGCTGGCCCGCAGCGCCGGCGCGTCGGCTTCGAACACGAAGGTGGCGGCGCGCTCGACGCCGGAAAGCCAGCGCTCGCCATGCCGTTCCAGTTCGCGCCGCAAGCTGCCCTGGTCGACGCCGGGCGCCGTCAGCACGTAGGCCGACAGCGTCTCCTGCCCTTCGCCCAGCAGCACGATATCGGCGACGCCCGCCACGCTGCGGTACGACGCCTCGGCCGGTTCCGGCGACACGTTGCGGCCATGCGCCGTGATGATCAGGTTCTTCTTGCGGCCGATGATCGTGATGAAGCCGTCGGCATCGATTTCGGCCAGGTCGCCCGTCCATAGCCAGCCGTCGGCATCGGTATGGCAGGCGCTGGGATCGCTGCCGCTGTAGCCGGCAAACAGCGAAGCGCTGCGCACGCCCAGTTCACCGTCCGGCCCCAGCTTGCAGGCCACGTGCGCCAGCGGCTTGCCGACGCTGCCGATGCGGTTCTCGGCCCGCGTGTTCCACGACACGACGGAGCTGTTCTCGGACAGGCCATACCCTTGCAGCACGGTGATGCCGCGCTCGGCGAGCCGCCGGATCGTGGCGGCGGCGACGGGTGCGCCGCCGGCCGCGATCAGGGGCGCCGTGGTGCGGCCGAACAGCGCCTCGCACAGCGCGGCGGTGTCCAGGTCCGGCAGCCGGTCCGCCGCGATGGCCAGTGCTTCGACCAGCGACGGCGGCAACGTCACCGCGCTGGGGCGGGCACGCCGCAGCAGGGCCAGCTTGTCGGCGGCCACGGCGCCGGGATCGCCCAGGGGCGCTTCGCCCACGGGCGGCAGCACGACGGTGCCGCCCGCGGCGAACGGCATGTACAGCGCCGTCACCTGTTCGATCAGGAGGCTGAACGGCACCAGGTTCAGGTAGCTCACGTAGTCGTCCGGCGTGGCGTGGCGCCACAGCGATGCGAGCAGTGCATCCAGGCCGTTCGCGCGGATCCGCACGCCCTTGGGCGCGCTGGTGGTGCCGGACGTGTGAATCACCTTGCAGACCCGGTCCGTCACCGTCCCGACGGACAGCGCCTGGGCCGTCACGGCGGCGGCGCCGTCCACCAGTTCACCGATCGACAGGCACGGCATCGACTGGAATGCCTGGGGCGCATCGGCGCGCCAGGCCTCGAAGCGGCGCTGGCCCGCGTCGTCGGTCAGCACGATGCTGCACGAGGCCAGCAGGTGAGCGGCCTGCTCCGCGCTGAAGGCCAGCGGCACCGGCACCTCGACATGGCCGCCCATCAGCAATGCCAGGTCGGCCTCGATCCAGGCGATCGAATTGGCGGCTACCAGGCCGACGGTGGTGCCCGGCGCGCAGCGCGGGGCCAGCGCCGCCGCCAGCGCATTGGACTCCTGCGCCAGCGTGCCGTAGGTGACGACCCGGCCCGGCGATGCCGTGCCGCCCAGCTGGACGATCGCCACGTCGCTGGCGCGTTCGCGCATCGTATTGCGGATGCTGTCGATGAAGTGCGTCATGCCGCCACCTCCAGCATTGGCGCGGCGGCCGGCACGTGCGTGCCGACGCCGGCGGCTTCCGCAGCCAGCAGGTGCTGGTTGTAGCGGCAGCAGACCGTGTCGAAGAATTCGCCCAGCGCGTCGACGCGCAGCACGCCCGTCATGGGCCGGGTGTCGTAGTAGGTCCCCCAGTTCACGCCCGGCACGACCGGCAGCCGGGCCGGATCGGCTGCCGTCAGGGGATGGAAGCGCAGCTTCATCGAGCTGAAGCTGCGCTGCAGCTTCGTCGTGACGGTGCACACCACGGCGCGCAGGCCGAGGTACCAGCACACCAGCGGCAGCGCGCGCATCAGCTCCGTGCCGATCGTGGGCTCGATCGTGGCCAGCGTCGTGACCTCGGCGACGTCGCGCCGGGCCACGTCGCGCTGGAACACGCCGGCGAGCATCTGCTCCAGCGGCGCCTCCAGGTAATGCTCCGAAAACAGTGGCGCCCGGCCGGCAAAGGACAGCCCGGCACAGGCGATGGCCGCGCCGGTTGCCAGGTCGATGCAGACGATGAAGCGGTGCGGACGGGGCGCGATGGTGGCGCCATAGGCGCGCAGGTAGACGGCGCGCGCCAGCTCGACGGCGGCGCGGTAGTACCGGTCCTCCGGGCCGACCAGCTTGAAGACCAGGGAGCGGCCGCCCAGTTCGAGCTGGAACGCGATGCCCGCGGCTGTCGCAGGTGCCACGGCGGCACCCGCGGCGGTGGTGGATGGGAGGTTCGCTACGTTGTCGTTGGCTGCTGGTGTATTCATGTCGTTCCCTGGTTGCTCAATCTGACACTGGAGAGGTGGACGAATAAGCCTTCGTCCCGGCCCGGTCGCGTAAAACGCATGCGACGACGTGCATGGTATCGAACGAATGTTTGCCAAACTGAGGGGATTTTTCGGAGATTTGTATCGCTTCGTCGGGGTACCGCAACGATATGTCCGGCAAGTTCCCCCCCCTGCCGACGCGGCGGCGCATGGCAAATCGTCATCATCCCGTCATATCGGCCCGTTACGCTGCGCGCTTTTACTTCGCATGGACAGGCAGAACCGATGAACAAGAATCTGAAGGTGGCGGCGGCGTGCGCGGCCCTGGCGCTCTCGCCGCTGGCGATGGCGGAAAACGTGGCGGCGGCTGTCGCCGACTTGGCCGTATCGCCTACCGCGGCGACGGCGGACGGCGCGCCTGATGCCGATGCAGCGGCGGCCATCGGCCCCGTCGCGACGGTGGAAATCGTCACGCGCCGCACGCGCTCGTCGGTGGCGCTGAAGCAGGACGAGATCCAGAAGATCCTGCCCGGTATCAATCCGCTGAAGGCGCTGCAGACCCTGCCCGGCGTGAACTTCCAGACGGCCGACCCGTGGGGCAACAACGAACAGAACCTGTCGCTGACGGTGCACGGCTTCTCCGGCCAGCAGCTGGGCTACACGATGGACGGCGTGCCGCTGGGCGACCAGCAGTACGGCAACTACAACGGCCTGTCGCCGCAGCGTGCCGTGATCTCGGAGAACGTGCGCGGCGTCGTGCTGTCCTCGGGCGCGGGCGACCTGGCCACGGCGTCGACCAGCAACCTGGGCGGCACCATCGAGACCTTCTCCAGCGACCCGCTGGCCGAGCGCAACCTGGCCGCGCAGCAGACGCTGGGCAGCCACAAGACGTCGCGCACCTTCCTGCGCTACGATTCGGGAAAATTCGCGGGCCCCTTCGGGGACAGCCGCGCCTACATCTCGGCACTGCACCACGAAGCGCGCGCCTGGGACTTTGCGGCGCGCCAGGGCGGCGACCAGCTGAACGCCAAATTCGTCAACGACAATGCCACCGGCAAGCTGACGCTCTTCTTCAACTACAGCGACAAGATCGAGCCCAACGAGGACAGCACCGTGCACGTGGCGGGCGAGACGTCGGCGCCCTACACGCGCCCCTTCATGTACCCGGACTTCCAGGCCGCGCTGGGCTACCTCTCGCCCACCGGCGCCACGCCTGCGGCGGAGGGAAACAACTACCGCAACTACTATAGCGACGCCCAGCGCGAGGACTACCTGGGCTACGCGCGCTACGAGTGGAACATCGCCGACAACGCCACCTGGACCAACCAGGTCTACTACCACTACGACGACGGCGTCGGCGTGGTGGCCGGCCCGATCGGCGTGGCCGGCCTGCCGGCGCTGTTCGCCGTCTATTACCCGAACCAGAACCTGAAGCAGGTGTTCGGCAATTCCGGCTACGCCACGCGCACGACGGAATACCAGATCAACCGGGCCGGCGTGCAGTCGATCCTGCGCGTGGAACTGGGCGCGCACAAGGTACAGGGCGGTATCTGGTTCGAGCACAATGAATCGCAGGCCTACCGCCGCTGGTACGCGCTGGACGTGAACAACCCCAGCACGCCTTACCAGCGTCCGGAAAACCCGTTGATCACGCAGTACGGCAGCGAGATCGAGAACAAGGTGGTGCAGCTGCACCTGCAGGACGAATGGCAGGCGGCACCGAACCTGGTGCTGCAGGGCGGCTTCAAATCAAGCCTGCAGTTCGCCCACGGCGACTTCCCCGTCCAGCCGAGACGTGGCGCCATCGCCGGCGGTTCCACTGCGCTGCCGGTGGGCGATATCGACACGAAAAAATGGTTCCTGCCGCAGCTGGGCGCGCGCTGGGATGTGAACGGGCAGGACCAGGTCTTCGTCAACCTGCAGAAGAACATGCGCCAGTTCGTCACCTACGGCGGCGGCGGCGCCTCGCCATGGAGCCTGGCCAGCCAGCAGGCCTTCGACCTGTTCAAGACCACGGCCAAGCCGGAGACCTCCGTCACCTTCGAGGCCGGCCTGCGCGGCAGCCGCAGCTTCGGCGGCATCGTGTCCGGCATCGACGGCCAGGTCAGCGTCTACCACGTCAACTTCAAGAACCGCCTGCTGACCATCAGCCCGACCCCGGTGATCTCGTCCATCATCGGCGGCAATCCCGTGCTGGCCAACGTCGGCAGCGTGAAGACCGACGGCGTCGACCTGTCCGGCACCGTGCACTTCGGCCGCCGCTTCTCGCTCTACAACGCGCTGTCGTACAACCGTTCCAAGTACGACGACAACTACAGCAATGGCGCGGCCACCGTGCCGACGGCCGGCAAGGCCATTCCCGGCAGCCCGGAATGGATGGACAAGTTCGTCGCCACGCTGAACCTGGGCCCGGCCGAGATCGGCCTGCAGGGCGAGTACGTGGGCAAGCGCTACGCCACCTACACGAACGACCTGTCCGTGCCCAGCTACTTCCTGATGAACCTGACGGTGGGCGGCAAGCTGCCCTTCCTGGACGGTCGCTGGATGAAGAACGCGCGCTACCGCGCCACGGTGACGAACCTGGCCGACCGGACGGGCAGCCTGAATGTCGTCGTCGGCGCGGCCGACAAGACCTACAATACCTTCCCGATCCCGCCGCGCCAGGGCTTCCTGACCGTGATGGCCGACTTCTGATGAGGGCACCCATGCTTGACCCGACCCTGCCGCGCCGCCACCTGTCGCGTCGCCGCTTCATCGCCGCCGCCGGCGCCACGGCAGGCGCCCTGTTGCTGCCCGCCGCCCAGGCCGCGCCGGCAAAGCCGCTGGTGTTCGCACACCGGGGCGCCTCGGCCCTGCGGCCCGAGCACACGCTGGCGGCGTATGCCAAGGCCATCGCCGACGGCGCCGACTTCATCGAGCCGGACCTGGTGTGCACCAGGGACGGCATCCTGGTGGCGCGCCACGAAGCCGACCTGACGGAAACGACGGATGTGGCCAAACGCGGCGAGTTCGCGTCGCGCCGTACCCGCCGCACGCTCGACGGCGAACGGCACGACGGCTGGTTCGTCGACGACTTCACCCTGGCCGAGCTGAAGACCTTGCGCGCGGTCGAGCGCCTGCCGCAGTCGCGCCCCGGCAGCGCGCAGTACGACGGCATGTTCCAGCTGGTGACGTTCGAGGAAGTCATCGACTTCGTCGCGGCCCAGTCGGCCGTCACGGGACGCCTGATCGGGCTGGTGCCGGAGCTGAAAAGCTCGACCTATTTCGCCGCGCGCAAGCTGGCGCTGGAGGACCGCTTCATCGCCACCCTGGCGGCGCACGAGTACACGCGCCGGGCGCCCATCGAGATCCAGTCCTTCGAGGTGGCCAACCTGCGCGCCCTGCGCGAGAAGCTGGGCAGGCGCGCCAACCTGCGCCTGATGCAGCTGGTCGGCGTCGGCGCCACCCGGCCCAGCGACGTGGCGGCGGCCGGTGGCAAGCTGACGTATGCCGACATGGCCACGCCTGCCGGCCTGCGCGACGTCGCCGCCTACGCCGACATCTTCTCACCGCCCACCCGCGCCCTGATCCCCTTGCGGCCGGACGGCCGGCTCGACGCGCCGACGGCACTGGCGCCGGACGTGCGCGCCGCCGGCCTGCGCCTGGAGACGTGGACCTTCCGGCCCGAGAACCGCTTCCTGGCCGCCGACTTCCGCGACGGCGCCGGCGAGCACGCGCGCAACGAGGCCGGCTCGGTGGCGGAAATCAAGCGCTACCTGACGCTGGGACTGGACGGCTTCTTCACGGACGACCCGGCGCTGGGCCGGCAAGCCGTGGACGCCTGACGGTTCAACCTGTACAGCGCGCGCGCACCGTGCGGGCGGCCAGCGCCGATGCGCGGTACAGTCATGCCTTCGTCACCCGGAGGACATCATGAACAACAAGGCACTCATCATCGGCAGCAGCGGCGTGGTCGGCAGCGCGCTGGCGGAACGGCTGCTGGCCGAAGGCTGGCAGGTCGCAGGCGTCTCGCGCGGACGCACCCCGACCGTGCCGGGCGTGGCGCAGATCAGCGCCGACCTGACCTCGCCCGGCCTGACCTCGGCGCTGGCCGGGGTGGACCCCAGCCACGTCTTCATCACGGCATGGTCGCGTCAGGCCACCGAGGAAGAGAACATCCGGGTCAACGGCGGCATGGTGGAGAACGTGCTGGCCGCCGTCGGCCCGGGCGGCAGCGTGCGTCACGCAGCGCTGGTGACGGGGCTGAAGCATTACCTGGGGCCGTTCGAGGCCTATGGCCAGGGTGCCGTGCCCGTCACGCCCTTCCGCGAGGAGCAGGGCCGCCAGGACGTGGCCAATTTCTACTACGCCCAGGAAGACCGGCTGTTCGAGGCGGCCGCGCGGCACGGCTTTGGCTGGAGTGTGCACCGCCCCCACACGATCATCGGTTACGCCGTCGGCAATGCGATGAACATGGGCCAGACCCTGGCCGTGTACGCGTCGCTGTGCAAGCACACGGGCGAGCCATTCGTGTTCCCCGGCAGCGCCGCGCAGTGGTCGGGCCTGAGCGACATGACGGACGCACGCCTGCTGGCGCGCCACCTGCAATGGGCGGCCACGCACGATGCCGGCCACAACGAGGACTTCAACGTCGTCAATGGCGACGTGTTCCGCTGGCAGTGGCTGTGGCCAAGGCTGGCCGACTACTTCGGCATCGAGGCCGCGCCGTTGCCCGCACAAACCAGCCCGCTCGAAAGCCGCATGGGCGACGCGCCGCGCCTGTGGAGCGAGATCGCGCACAAGCATGGCCTGGTGCAGGCGGACGTGGGCAAGCTCGCTTCGTGGTGGCATACGGATGCAGACCTGGGCCGGCCGATGGAAGTCGTCACGGACATGACGAAAAGCCGCAAGGCCGGCTTCCTCGATTACCAGTCGACGCCGGATGCGTTCTTCGATTTGTTCGAGCGGCTCAAGCGCGAGAAGCTGATTCCCGCGTGATCGCGGGTTAAATTCCCTTCACGGCTGCCGCGGCCGCTGGTCGTACGGCCCGCTGGTCGTACAGCCATTCCTGACGATGCCGGCGCGGATGCGCGCCGTGTCGGGATGATCCGGATTGATCAGCAGGCTGGCTTCGTCCGGGACCAGCACGGACGGCACCGGGTGGCCGGCCCTGGCCCCACCCAGCGCGGGCAGCGGCGTGTTGAGACGGCCCGACAGCCAGGCCACTGCATCGAAGCCTGCCCCTTCGCGCCCCCACCATCGCCTGCACCTGCCCGATCAGGGCCGGCAGGCTCAGCACGCGCTCGGATTCGTCCGGTGACAGGGCCCGGTTTTCCCGCACCTTGCGGCTGAGCGTCTCGTGGGCGATGCCCAGCGAGATCATCAGGCTTTCCTTCGGCACGTCCAGCAAGGTCGACCGCTTCCTTTGAGCTGTCAAACTACGCCAGATGAGCTGTGCGCGTAAACGCCCGCGCACATTTCGACGCCTGACCTCGATCCAGGTCAATCGGCCGGCAGGCCCGCCGCCAGGGCGGTCCACGCGGCCGGCTGCGGCTTGCCCCGCTCGCGCACGCCGAAGAACGACACGGCCAGTTCGCCGCTGTCGTCGAAGAACTCGACGGACGTGACGCCGGCCCGCTGCAGTACATAGGCCGAGCGCAAGGCGCTGTCGCGCAGGTGCAGGTTGAAGTCCGGGTCCAGCACGTTGAACCAGCCGCCGCCCGCTTCCACCTTGCCGATCTTGCCGCTGTAGATCTGCGTGACGGCGCCATTGCCGACAAAGGCCATGATGGCGACCTGCTGCTTCGCCGCCTGCTCCAGCAACTGGCGCACCGACTGCGCCGCTACCTTGCGCACGGCACCAAGCGGGGCCAGCCGCAGTGCCTGTTCCCGCGTCATGCCGAACTCGGCGACGATGCGGTTGAACTGGTGCACGTCCGACATCTCCTTCCACGCCTGCTGGTATTCCTTGACGTCGATGGCGCTGTCCGGCTTGGGCGCCGCCTTCGGCGCGGCCGCGACGATGGCCAGCTCGCCGTCCTGGCGGGGGTGACGGAAGTCCGCGACCAGCTTGTCGAAGACGGGGATGGCCGCGTCGTCCTTCAGGTAGACCTTGTGCACGGCCGCGCCGCTGGCGTCGAAGAACTGCAGGCTGCGCGAGACGGCGCCGTCGCGGCCCGGCTGCACCACGGCGAAGGCGTGGCGCCACTTGGGGAACTGGAAGCGCAGGTCGATCGGGCCGCCCAGGTAGCCACCGGCGATATTGAGCTCGCGCGCTTCGCGTTCTGCATCCTTGGCGCCCTCGTCACCCTGCTTGGCCTGCGCGATGCGGCTGGCGACGCCGGTGGTTTCGATGACGGCGTTCTCGTTGCGCGTCAGGGCCATCACGCGGCCCAGGTCGAGCGCGCGGCGCATGATCTCGCGGGGTGCGTGATCAAGGTCGCGCAGGCGCGTGACGGTGCTGCCAATGCCGGTGGCCAGCAGCTGCGCCTCCGAGACCTGCAGCGCGCGGGCCGCGTCGCGGATGGCCAGTTTCGGCTGCTCGGCGCGCAGCGCGGCCCAGCGTTCGGCCAGCGAGGCCGCCAGCACGCTGCCGGAGGCGCTGCACAGGACCAGGGCGCCGGCCATGGCCAGCAGGTGACGTCGATGAGCTTTCATGGTGTGTCCTTTCAGTACACGAGTTTCAGGGTGACGGCCGCGTAACGGCCGGGGCGGGCCAGGCGTTCGATGTCGGCCAGTGCCGCGGCGGTGGTGCCGGCGGCCAGGCCGCGCGCCGAGGCGTAGTCCCAGTATTTCTTGTCGGTGAGGTTGTAGATGCCCGCCGTCAGTTCGGCATGGCGGCCCAGGTTCCAGTAACCGGCCAGGTCGAACACGGTGGACGACGGCACGGCTAAGCGCGCCCCCGTGGTGGCGCTGGTGCTGGTGATGACGTCCGCTTCGGCCTGCTTCGCGCCCACGTGCACCACCGACAGCGAGGCGCCGCCGCGCCTGGCCGGATCGTCCCAGGCCAACGTGGCGCTGGCCTTGCGCGGCAAGGTCGAGGCCAGTTCGCTTTCCACGCCCGTTTCCTCGTTGCGCGCGCGGCTGTGCTGCACGCCCGCCGCCAGCGCCACGCTGGTGCCGTTCAGCGCTGCCTGCCACTGGCCCATGTCGAAACGCGCCGACATTTCGCCGCCCCACGTCTTGGCCGTGCCCACGTTCTCCGGCCGGTACAGGCCATAGGTGATGGTGGGGTAGTTGACGGGATCGGGCGCCTGCGCGGCATATTCGATCAGGTTTTCATAGCGGGTATGGAACAGCGAGGCCTGCAGCCGCACGCCCCGCGCCGGCTGGCCCTTCAGCCCCAGCTCGAAGGCGTTGCTGGTCTCCTTCTTCAGGCTTGCATTGCCCAGCACCGCGTAGCCGTTGCCGGTGCCCGTGTAGCTGAACGAATCGTAGGTGCCGGTGCGCTCGGCCGCCGTCGGCAGGCGCGTGCCGCGGCTGTACTGGAGATAGGCCGTCAAGTCGGGCCGCAGTGCATACGACAGGGCCAGGCTGGGCGTGAAGGTGCTGTCCGTTTCCTTGCGCAGTTCGCCGGCGGCGCCGGGCACGGCGACGGCATAGCCCTGCCCTCCGGGTGCCAGTTCGCGCCAGTCCCAGCGCAGGCCGGGCGTGACGGTGAACGCGCCCAGGGCGATGTCGCCGCGCGCGAAGGCGGCCAGCTTCGACGTGTCCGTATCGGCCATGCGGTTCTTGTTCGTGAACTGGTGCGCACCCGTGGCCAGCACGGTGCGGTCCTCACGCCACGGCCGGCGCGTCTCCACCTTTTCTGCACTGACGCCGTACGTCAGCGCATGCGGGCCGAAGGCCTTGGCGGCCGTGCTGGCGGCGCCGACGCTCTTGTTGAAGTAGCCGGTGGCGATATGGCGCTCGTAGGGCTGGTTGCCCGTGATGTAGCGGGCGGCCGTGTCGTCCTCCACCTTCGCGTCCTGCACGTAGAGGCGGCTCTGCAGCGTATCGAACCAGGCGCCGTTGCCGGCGTATGCGTGCTCGATGCTGGCGCGGGTGCGCCGCGTGTGCGAGTCCTGCGCCGCGCCATCCGGGTAGGAGACGCCCTGCTTGTTGTCGAAGGCCCGTGCGTGGCTGGCGCGGAAGGCGTCGATGGCGGCCGTGAACTTGTGGCCCTGCCACGGCGACCAGGAAAGCTTGGCCAGCAGCGCATCGGATTGCCAGTCGTCCGGATTGACGGCGACATTGCCGGCGGACTCCTGCGCGCTGCCGTCGCGGTGCACCAGCACCGCCAGCGCCTGCAACGCCCCGCTGTGCGCGGCGCCGGTGACGGCATGCATGCGCATGTCGCTGGCGCCGTCGAAGCCGAACTTGTAGTCGGCGTAGAACGGGCGTTGGGCGCTGACGTAATCCTCCGGTGCCTTGGTCAGGAATGCCACGCTGCCGCCCAGGCCTTGCGTGCCGGCACCGGCCGCGCTGGTGCCCGAGCTGATCTCGACACTGCGAAAGGTTTCGGGATCGAAGTAGTCGCGGCCGATGCCGAAGCCATTGACCGTCATTGCGTCCGGTTTCGGCGCCGCATCCGGCAGGGCGATGCCGTCCAGGTCCAGGCTGACGCGATTGCCCTCGATGCCGCGGATATTGAAGCCCGTATTGCCGGCGCCATCCCACACATTGCCGCTGCCGCTGGCGGCACCGGGCACGGCCACCAGGGGTGAGTAACGCGCCATGTTCTGCATGTCGCTGGCGCCGCGCCGGGCCAGTTCGGCCGCGTCCAGCACCGTCACGGTGCCCGGATCGTCGGCCCGCTTGCCGGTGATGACGACGGTATCGGCCGCGTCGACGGCATCGAAGGCACCGGCGGCGGGGACGGAAGTTACTGCCTGGGCCAGCGGGCCCAGGGCACAGGTGGTCAACAGCGCGGGCCAGCGGCGCTGGCGCAAGAAGGATGCAGCCATATCGTTCCAGGTAAGAGGTCAGGAAAAGGCTGGCTCTTGGACCGGAACGGTGAAGGCAAGAATGCTGGCGTCAGGCCCGCATATTAATACGAATGATTCTCATTTTCAATATATTTTATGAGATGGTTTCCCGCTCCGGCGTCGCGCTGATCTTGTGGATCGACAGGTCGGCGCCGTCGTATTCCTGCTCCGGGTCCAGCCGCAGCCCCACCGTCTTCTTCAACACCCCATAGACGACGGCGCCGCCGATGGCGGCGACAAGGATGCCCAGCGCCGTGCCGGCCAGTTGCGACAGGATCGATACGCCGCCCAGGCCGCCCAGCGCCTGGCTGCCGAAAATGCCGGCGGCGATGCCGCCCCAGGCGCCGCACAGGCCGTGCAGGGGCCATACGCCCAGCACGTCGTCGATCTTCCAGCGGTTCTGCGCCAGCGTGAAGGTGACGACGAAAATGGCGCCGGCCACCCCGCCCGTCACCAGCGCACCGAGCGGATGCATCAGGTCCGAGCCGGCGCACACGGCCACCAGGCCCGCCAGCGGGCCGTTATAGGCAAAGCCGGGGTCGTTGCGGCCCAACACCAGCGCCGTCAGGGTGCCGCCCGTCAGCGCCATCAGCGAGTTGACGGCGACGAGGCCGTTGATCTTGTCCAGCGTCTGCGCGCTCATCACGTTGAAGCCGAACCAGCCGACGGCGAGGATCCACGCGCCCAGCGCCAGAAACGGGATGTTCGACGGCGGATGGGCGGCGATGCGGCCGTCCCTGCCATAGCGGCCCCGGCGCGAACCAAGCAGCAACACGGCCGGCAGCGCGGCCCAGCCACCCACGGCATGGACGACAACGGAACCGGCAAAGTCATGGAACGGCGCGCCGAACGCGCCTTCCAGCGCAGCCTGGAAACCGAAGCGGTTGTTCCACGCGATGCCTTCGAAGAAGGGATAGATCAATCCCACCAGCAGGGCCGTGGCCGCCATCTGCGGATAGAACTTGGCGCGCTCGGCGATGCCGCCCGAGATGATGGCGGGGATGGCGGCGGCAAAGGTCAGCAGGAAGAAGAACTTGACGAGGCCGTAGCCATTGTCGGCCACCATCGTCGCCGTGGGGCCGAAGAAATGCACGCCGTAGGCAATGCCGTAGCCGACGAAGAAGTAGGCAATGGTCGATACGGCGAAGTCGACGAGGATCTTGACGAGGGCATTGACCTGGTTCTTCTTGCGCACCGTGCCCAGTTCGAGGAACGCAAAGCCGGCGTGCATCGCCAGCACCATGATGCCGCCCAGCAGGACGAACAGCGCATCCGCGCTGGTATTACTGACTGCCATGAAACCGCTCCCCGAATGTGCAATGAATAAGTGCAACGAAAATGCAATGAGCACGGGGAAGAGCAAGAAGCGTGCCTTTTTGGGGAGGCGTGCACAAATGCAGGGCAGAACCGACGCACGCCAGAGTTTATTCCAGACCGAGCACCGGACTGGTGCGTGGCTGCGCCACGATGGCGCCCGCCATGGTGCGGTCGGCACCACGACAGCGCAGGTCGGCAAAACGCGGGCCATTGCGCTTCTATATGATGCGTATACAATACGTATACGAATCGTATATCAAGGAGAAATGATGATCAAGACCGCGCAGGAGCTGATCCTGATGGCCGAGGCCGGCCGGCTGCTGGCCGGCGTGTTCGGCATGCTCGATCGGACGCCGCTGGTCGGCATGTCGACATTGCAGGTCGACACGCTGGTGGAACGCTTCATTGTCGACCAGTTGCAGTCGCGCCCGGCCAGCAAGGGCCAGTACGGCTACGGCTTCGTGCTCAATGCGTCCGTCAACGACGTGGTGTGCCACGGCGTGCCAGCCGGCGACGCGGTGCTGCGCGATGGCGACATCGTCAACTTCGACATCACGCTGGAGAAGAACGGCTACCTGGCCGACTCCAGCAAGATGTACCTGATAGGCCAGGTCGCGCCGGCCGCGCGCCGCCTGGTGCAGGTGACGTATGAGGCGATGTGGAAAGGCATCCGCGCCGTGCGGCCCGGCGCCCGCCTGGGCGACATCGGCTGGGTCATCGAGCGCCATGCCAAGCGCAACGGCTGTTCGGTGGTGCGCGAGTACTGCGGCCACGGCATCGGGCGGCAAATGCACGAGGCGCCCCAGGTGCGGCACTTCGGCGAACGGGGCACGGGACTGGTACTGCAAGAGGGCATGGTGTTTACCATCGAGCCCATGCTCAACGCGGGCGGACGAAGCGTGCGCACGGAGGCGGATGGCTGGACGGTGGTGACGCGCGACGGTGCCTTGTCGGCCCAGTGGGAGCACACGGTGGCCGTAACGAAGGACGGCGCGGCCGTGCTGACCTTGCGGACGGAAGAAGCGGGGATGGTGGTCCGGGCTGCCGCGCAGGCGGCAGCGCCAGCCTAGTGCCGCTTGGCCGGTTCGGCCGGCTTGTCCTTTTCGGGGGGCGGCGGTAAGGCCGGCGTGGCGCCGTCGCCGGGCATGTCCTGGCCCTTGCGCAGGATCTGCACGTAGATTTCGTTCTGCTTGATCATCGACAGCTCGTAGCGGGCCCGTTCCTCGACGGCGCCGGTGCCGTCCTTCAGGTCGCGCACTTCGGAGTCGAGCTTGGCGTTGCGGCGTTTGAGCGTGTCGTTCTTGTCGTGGGCCGCATCGACCTGCTGCTCCAGGTCGGCCACGCGCAGCCATCCGCCCTTCCCCAGCCACAATGGATATTGAATCAACAGCAGCAGGACTGCCAGGGCGAGGGAAATCAGACGCATAAAATGGAAAACCGGCCGGTAGTATGTACCGGCCGGAAATAAAAATAAAAGTTGCTGTTACTTCAGATTATAGAACGCTTCGCGGCCCGGGTAGCTGGCAATATCGCCCAGGTCTTCTTCGATGCGCAGCAACTGGTTGTATTTCGCCATGCGGTCCGAGCGGGACATCGAACCCGTCTTGATCTGCAGCGCGTTCAGGCCCACGGCGATGTCGGCGATCGTCGAATCTTCCGTTTCGCCCGAGCGGTGCGAAATGACGGCCGTGTAGCCGGCGCGCTTGGCCATTTCGATGGCGGCGAAGGTTTCCGTCAAGGTGCCGATCTGGTTGATCTTGATCAGGATCGAGTTGGCGATGCCCTTCTGGATGCCTTCCTTCAGGATCTTCGTGTTGGTGACGAACAGGTCGTCGCCCACCAGCTGGACTTTCTTGCCCAGCGCGGCCGTCAGCGTGGCCCAGCCTTCCCAGTCGCCTTCGTGCATGGCGTCCTCGATCGAGATGATCGGGTACTTGTCGCACCAGGTCGACAGCAGGTTGGTGAAGTCGGCCGCCGTCAGCGACAGGCCCTCGCCTTCCAGCTCGTACTTGCCGTCCTTGTAGAACTCGGAGGCGGCGCAGTCCAGGCCCAGCGCGATCTGCGTGCCCGGCTCGTAGCCGGCTTCCTCGATGGCCTGGATGATCAGCTTGATGGCTTCTTCATGGTTGGCCAGCGACGGGGCAAAGCCGCCTTCGTCGCCGACGGCCGTGCTCAGGCCCTTCTTGTGCAGGATCTTCTTCAGCGTGTGGAACACTTCGGCGCCGTAGCGGATCGCTTCCTTGAAGGTCGGTGCGCCGACGGGAATGATCATGAATTCCTGGATGTCCAGGTTGTTGTCGGCGTGGGCGCCGCCGTTGATGACGTTCATCATCGGCACCGGCAGCTGCATCGAGCCCGAACCGCCGAAGTAGCGGTACAGGGGCAGGCCGGCTTCCTCGGCGGCGGCCTTGGCCACGGCCATCGACACGGCCAGCATCGCGTTGGCGCCCAGGCGCGACTTGTTCTCGGTGCCGTCCAGGTCGATCAGGGTGCGGTCCAGGAAGGCCTGCTCATTGGCGTCCAGGCCCATGATGGCTTCCGAGATTTCCGTGTTGATGTTCTCGCAGGCCTGCAGCACGCCCTTGCCGAAGTAGCGTTTCGGATCGCCGTCGCGCAGCTCGATGGCTTCGCGCGAACCGGTCGACGCGCCCGACGGCACGGCCGCACGGCCCATCACGCCCGATTCCAGCAGCACGTCGCATTCGACGGTGGGATTGCCGCGCGAGTCGATGATTTCACGGCCGATGATGTCTACGATTGCACTCATGTGATGTCTCCAAAGTTGGGGGAACCGCCTGGTGCGCGGGAGGCCGGCAGACGCCGTTGCACGCCCTTTCCTTGGCCGCCGCGCAAAATTGCAGCAAGGGTAACAGAGGATGGCTTTGTAGGGAAGCGCGAAGGCTTACTACATCCGTATCGACTGCCCATACGACACCATGAAAAAAAGGCCCGGCAGCCAATGGCGGCGCGGGCCTCTTTATCTCGTGGCAAAGCGATTTACTCGAAGCTGTTTTCGAGGAAGCCGGCCTGCTTGGTAATGCGGTCCAGCTGGATCAAGGTCGACAGCAGGTCCTTCATGCGGCCCAGCGGCACGGCGTTGGGGCCGTCCGACAGCGCCGTTGCCGGCGTCGGGTGGGTTTCCATGAACAGGCCGGCCACGCCGACGGCGACGGCCGCGCGCGACAGCACGGGCACCATCTCGCGCATGCCGCCCGACGAAGTGCCGTTCCCGCCCGGCAGCTGCACCGAGTGGGTGGCGTCGAACACCACGGGGGCATTGGTCTCGCGCATGATCGCCAGCGAGCGCATGTCCGACACCAGGTTGTTGTAGCCGAACGAGGCACCGCGTTCGCAGGCCATGAAGTTGTCTTCGTTCAGGCCCTTGGCCTTGGCGGCGGCACGGGCCTTGTCGATGACGTTCTTCATGTCGTGCGGGGCCAGGAACTGGCCCTTCTTGATGTTCACCGGCAGACCCGATTGGGCACAGGCCGTGATGAAGTCGGTCTGGCGGCACAGGAAGGCCGGCGTCTGGATCACGTCGACGACGGCCGACACGGCTTCGATCTCCTCGATCGAGTGCACGTCCGTCAGAACCGGCACGCCCAGCTCGCGCTTGACGTCGCCCAGGATTTCCAGGCCCTTGTCCATGCCGGGACCGCGGTAGGACGTGCCCGACGAGCGGTTGGCCTTGTCGAAGGACGATTTGTAGATGAACGGGATACCCAGTTCGGTCGTCATTTCCTTCAGCGCGCCGGCGACGTCGAACGCCATCTGGCGCGACTCGATCACGCAGGTGCCGGCGATCAGGAAGAACGGCTGATCCAGGCCGACATCGAATCCACACAGTTTCATGCTGCATCTCCTTCGATGGCGAGCGACTGGACAGCCGCCGCGCCGTTGTTGGCGGCCGCCTTGCTCGCACCCTTGTGCGCCAGCGCTGCCTTGATGAACGACGTGAACAGCGGGTGGCCGTCGCGTGGCGTCGACTTGAACTCGGGGTGGTACTGCACGCCCATGTACCACGGGTGCGCATTGCTGCCTTCGCGCGGCAGTTCCATGATTTCGCACAGGTCTTCGGTCGGCGTGCGCGCTGCCACCACCAGGCCCGCTTCTTCCACGCGCGACAGGTAATGGTTGTTCGCTTCGTAGCGGTGACGGTGACGCTCGGTCACGACGCCGCCGTAGATCTCGTGCGCCAGGGTGCCCGGCTTGACGGCGCAGGCCTGCGCGCCCAGGCGCATGGTGCCGCCCAGGTCGGAATTGATGTCGCGCTTCTCGACCTTGCCGTCCTGGTTCTGCCATTCGTCGATCAAGGCCACGACCGGCTGGTCCGTCTGCGGCTCGAACTCGGTGGAATTGGCGCTGGCCAGACCCGCCTTGTGACGCGCGTATTCGATCAGCGCTACCTGCATGCCCAGGCAGATGCCCAGGTAAGGCACCTTGTTCTCGCGGGCGAACTGGGCGGCCTTGATCTTGCCTTCCACGCCGCGCTTGCCGAAGCCGCCCGGTACCAGGATGGCGTCGTACTTGGCCAGGTCGGCCGTGCCCTTGGCTTCGATCTCTTCCGAGTCGATGTATTCGATATTGACGCGGCTTTCCGTATGGATGCCGGCGTGGCGCAGCGCTTCGGTCAGCGACTTGTACGACTCGGTCAGGTCGACATACTTGCCCACCATGCCGATCGATACTTCGGACTTCGGATGTTCCAGGGTGTAGATCAGCTTCGACCAGACCGACAGGTCGGCCGGTGCCGGGTCGATGTCCAGCGCCTCGCAGATGATTGCGTCCAGGCCCTGGTCGTGCAGCATCTGCGGCACCTTGTAGATGGTGTCGACGTCCCACACGGAGATCACGGCGCGTTCCTCGATATTCGAGAACAGCGAGATCTTGGCCCGTTCGTCTTCCGGAATGGCGCGGTCGGCACGGCACAGCAGCGCGTTCGGCGAGATGCCGATCTCGCGCAGCTTCTGCACCGAGTGCTGGGTCGGCTTGGTCTTCAGTTCGCCGGCCGAAGCGATGAACGGCACCAGGGTCAGGTGCACGAAGGCCGAGTTCTTGCGGCCGGCGCGCAGGCTCAGCTGGCGCGCCGCCTCCAGGAACGGCAGCGATTCGATATCGCCCACGGTGCCGCCGATTTCGCACAGGGCGACATCGTAGCCTTCCGCGCCGCGGCGGATGTAGTCCTGGATTTCATTGGTGATGTGCGGGATCACCTGGACCGTCTTGCCCAGGTATTCGCCGCGGCGTTCCTTGCGGATCACCGATTCGTAGATCTGGCCGGTGGTGAAGTTGTTCACCTTGCGCATGCGCGTCGAGATGAAGCGTTCGTAGTGGCCGAGGTCGAGGTCGGTCTCGGCGCCATCGTCGGTGACGAAGACTTCGCCGTGCTGCATGGGGCTCATCGTGCCCGGGTCCACGTTGATGTACGGGTCCAGCTTGAGCATGGTGACTTTGAGGCCGCGCGATTCGAGGATCGCGGCGAGGGAGGCGGCGGCAATCCCTTTACCAAGGGACGACACAACGCCACCAGTGACGAAGACAAATTTGGTCATTGCGAGATAGGGTGCCGATCGGCACGCTGCGGGAAATTGAAATTATAGCCTAAACCGCCGCCTTCTTCAGCATTCGACGGTATGGATTCCCTTAAGACAACCCGCGTCATTGTGCGCGAGCGTACAGACCTGTGCCGGTGCCCGGGTGGAAAATGGTCTTAATTTCAACAGGAGGCCACCATGAGCTACGATACCGATGCAGCAGGAAATTACGTCGACGCAGGTCACCAGGGCCCCGGCCCGCGCCTGATGGGCGCCGACACCCTGATCGGCGACCACATCCATAACATGCAGAACGAGCACCTGGGCACCGTCAAGGAAATCATGATCGACATGCAGAGCGGCCAGATCGCCTATGTCGTGATGGCGTCGGGCGGTGTGCTGACCATCGGCGAGAAACTGTTCGCCGTGCCTTGGGAAGCACTGGCGCTGGACCCGGCCAACCACCAGCTGCGCCTGAACATCGACAAGGAACGCATCGAGGCCGCTCCCGGCTTCGACAAGGACCACTGGCCCGACATGGCGAACACCGCCTGGGTCAACGAAGTCCACAGCTATTACGGAACCAGCGCTTCGCCTCAAAACCAGAGCCTGCGCTGACGGTGGGCGGCCCTTGGCCGCCACGTCGGCGGCGCGGTCCTGCATGGGCCGCGCCGCCATCGATGCCGGTTGCGTCCTGCGCGGGCCGCCGGCGGGCAAGCAGCACTGCCCCCAATCGGCCATAACCCGGCCGCTGCGCGCCCTTCGCCCGGAGGGCGCGTTTTCGTTTACCCCGGCTGCGCGCCCTGCCACCGCATCGGCGTCCATGCAATGCCCCGCTGTTCCTCGCGCGGCCCCGTCGTGACGAAGCCAAAGCGTTGATACATCGGCAGCGCGTGGTCGGAAGCGTTGACGGTGAACTCGCCCGGATTGCCGGCCGCCAGCGCCTCGTCCCGTGCCAGCTCCCACAGCCGCCGTCCCAGCCCCTGCCCGTGCCACTGGCGCGCGACGAACAGGTGGAACAGGTGGCTGTTGTCGCGCAGCGCGACGAAGCCGGCCAGCACGCCGTCGCGCAGGGCCAGGCGGTAGCGGAAGTTGGCCTGCCGCAGGTAGCGCATCTGCGCCGCCGCGTCGACGTGCGTGATGAATTCCTCCGCGCCCAATCCCTGCGGATGCACGGTCAGGTAGGGCAGCAGGTCCAGGACCATGGCGCCCAGCGCGGGCGCGTCGGCCACCGTGGCCGGGCGGATGGTAATGTTATTCATTCGGCCATTCTGCCATGACTTGGAGGACATCGATGAAGTCGGTATTGCTGCTCGCCGCCCTGGCCGCCCTGCCGCTGGCGTCCCACGCTGCCGGGCCCTGCCCCGCCGGCGGCGAGGACTGGGCGACCAGCTGTTTCACGGGCCATGGCGACGCGCGCCGCGTCAAGCCCCGCTACCTGGACCGGCTGGTCTGGAACGCCCACGGCATGGCGACGATCCTGGTGTCCGAACCGCGCGAGCTGCTGGCGGTGGACCGCAAGGGGCGGGTCGTGGTGCCGAACATCCGCCACACGGGGGACTTCGACTACCCTGACGCCGAAGGGGGCATCGGGCGCTTCCAGGCCGCCAACGGCCGCTGCGGCTACTTCGCCGCCGGACGCTTCGCCATCGTCATTCCCGCCACCTACGACGCCTGCAAGGCCTTCCAGGGTGGCGAGGCCGAAGCCTGCACCGGCTGCACCAGCCAATGCACGGACACGGATTGCCACGACACGGTACTGGTGGACGGCAGCGGCGTGACCTTGGCGCCGGATGGCGCTGTGCTACGCAGGCAAGTGCTGCCACGGTGACGCGCCCTTTGCCCATCTGCTCCAGCGTGGCCCCTGCTTCAATTCACCCACAACAAGCGACGCAGATAGCGCATCGCCGCACTGTCGGTCTGGTCCGGCTTGTCGGCATAGGTTTGAATGAAGGCATACAAGCCAGTGGCGGGATGGGCCGCATCGATTTTACGGCAGTAGCTGCCGGCCTGCCTGTCGCGCGTCAGTTCCAGCGGGTAGCGCGGCGGCTGCTGGAAGAAGGCCGGGATCGAAAAGCCCTGGCCGGGGGGACACAGCCGGGCCAGCGCATCGAGGTCGCCGGCCATCTTGTCCGCCTTCGGCAGCAGCGTCCTGCCCTGGCCCAGCGGAATCAGGTGGGCCATCAGTTCTCCCCACACGCGAAAATCCGCGTCGTCCATCGGCACGGGGAAGACGGTGTTGGCCTGGCGCGGGTTGGCGATCCATTCGAGATCGTCATCCGTCTCGGCCAGCACGGCACGGCGCATCCTCTCGGAAGTCTGCATGCCCGACACCAGCAGCTGGTGGGCGCGCCGCATGCCTTCAGGATGGGCGAGGACCAGCGAGCGCATGGGCGCGCGCTCCTCGGCGCGATACTGGTACGACAGCGCCATTTCAAGCAGTGCCTCGGTAAAGTAGTGGTAGCTCAAGGCCCAGTCGATATCGGCCTGGTCGAGGCGGATCGTGGCATCGAGATTGTATTCGGCTGCATAGTAATCGTCCTCCTCCGAAGGGGTGCCCACCCGCAGTGGCGAGTCCTTGCGGGCCGGAATGGCGAAGAAGTAGCGCTCCGCCGTCTGGATGGTGCCATCGCCATTGAGGTCGCGCACCCAGGCGGCCGGCGTGATCAAGAGGCCTTCCGAGGCCGACTTGATGCGGATGCGTTCGAGCATCTGGCGGCTCTGACCTATCTGTTCGCGCGCATGCGTCAGTTCGGCCCGCACTGCCAGCGCCACCTCGCCGGGCGGCACCTGGCCGCCTTGCAGGCGCTTCCCTCCCCGCTCGACAAAGGTCCAGATGTGCTGGACCAGCGCGACATCCTTGCAGATGACGAAAGCCTGCTGCTCCTGCACCGTCATGCGCAAGCTGCGTTTCAAGCCGGTGCAGGAATTGTCGAAAGCGGCAGTATTGGTGAAGTCGGGCTGGCTGGCCTGCGCCGTGACAGCCGGCAGCAGGGCACAAAGGGCGGAACAAAACAAGGCAGCGGCAGTACGCATGACATCCCCGGTGGTAGTGAAGGTCCGCCAAGGGTAGCCAAACGGCGCCCTGGCGCCTTGCGCAGGCTTAAGGCCGCGGTACGGCGCCGGCCATGCCTACAGCTCCCGCCCCAGGAACACCGCGCCCGCCAAAGGATTGAACACGTAGGGCGCGACGGGCGTGAAGCCCAGCGCGGCGTACAGGTGCAGGGCCGGCGTCATCGTCTCGAGCGTGTCGAGGCAGATGGCCTGGTAGCCGGCGGCGCGGGCTTCATCGCACACGCGCGTGGCCAGTGCGTGGCCGAGACGCTGGCCACGCGCGGCAGGGCGCACGTAGAGCCGCTTCATTTCGCCGCGCCGTGCATCGACCGGCCGCAGCGCGACGCAGCCGACGGGCACGCCGTCCTGCCAGGCCAGCAGGATGCAGCCGCCCGGTGCGGCGTACTTGCCGGGCAGGTCGGCCAGTTCGCCTTCGAAGTTCTGGAAATCGAGGTCGATGCCGAGGGTGGCCGCGTATTCGCGGAACAGTTCGCGCACGATGGCGATATCGCGCGGCAGGCCGGCGTGACGGATCTCTATCAAGGTTTCTCCTCTCGAATCGAAGCCCCAAGCATACCGCGAGCGCGCGACGCTTGCAGGAGGCGTCAGCAAAAGTCGCGGCTCGACGTGGGCAGCTTGCCCAGCATCGGCGACAGGTCGACCAGCCGCTTGGCCACCAGGTGGCGCACGATGCCCTCCTGCTGCCACACGCCGTACACGCCCAGCAGCGACGCGCCCAGCACTTCGCGCCGGTACTGGTCGACCAGGTCGGGCCAGACGATGACGTTGACATTGCCCGTCTCGTCCTCGATGGTGATGAACAGCACGCCCTTGGCCGTGCCGGGCCGCTGGCGCACCGTGACGATGCCGGCGCCCCGCGCCAGCTGGCCATCGGCGAAGGTGTTCAGCACGTCGGCCGGCAGGAAGCGCCTGGCCAGCAGCGCGGGCCGCAGCAGGGCCAGCGGATGGCGGCCCAGGGTCAGGCCCTGGGCGCGGTAGTCGCCGATGATGTCGTCGCCTTCGCTGGGCGGGCGCAACGAAGGCGCTTCCTCGTCCGGCGTGGTGGGACGCAGCAGGTCCTTGTCCGGCACCGCGCCCACGGCCTGCCACAGGGCCTGGCGGCGGTTGCCGGCCAGTGCGTGCAGCGCGTTGGCGCTGGCCAGCACCTGCAGGTCGTGCCGGTCCAGCTGCGCGCGGCGCGCCAGGTCGGCCACGTCGGCAAAGGCGCGCAGGGCCCGGGCCTGCTCGATGCGTTCGGCCGCCTCGACGCGCATGCCGCGCAGCAGCGACATGCCCAGGCGGACCGCCGGCTGCACGATGCCGTCCTTTTCCTCCAGGGTCGAATCCCAGCCGGAGACAGCGATATCGACGGGCCGTACCTCGATGCCGTGGCGCTTCGCATCCTGCACCAGCTGCGACGGGCCGTAGAAGCCCATCGGCTGGCTGTTCAGCAGCGCGCACAGGAAGGCGGCCGGCTCGTGGCACTTGATCCACGAGCTGACATACGTCAGCAGCGCGAAGCTGGCCGCATGCGACTCGGGAAAACCGTATTCGCCGAAGCCCTGGATCTGCTCGCAGATGCGTTCGGCGAACTCGATGTCGTAGCCCCGCTCCGTCATGCCCGAGATGATGCGGCCCCGGTACTTGTCCATGCCGCCCTTGCGCTTCCACGCCGCCATGGCACGGCGCAGCTGGTCCGCCTCGCCTTCGGAGAAACCGGCCGCGATCATCGCCACCTGCATCACCTGCTCCTGGAAGATGGGCACACCCAGGGTGCGTTCCAGCGCCTCGTCCAGGCCTTCCGGATAATCGATCAGGCTGGGGTCGAGGCGGCGCTGCAGGTAGGGGTGCACCATGCCGCCCTGGATCGGGCCGGGCCGCACCAGCGCCACTTCGATGACGAGGTCGTAGAAGCGGCGCGGCCGCAGGCGCGGCAGCATCGTCATCTGGGCCCGCGATTCGATCTGGAACACGCCGATGGTGTCGGCCTCGCACATCATGTCGTAGGTGGGCACGTCGTCGCGCGGGATGTCCTGCATGCGGAATTCCTCGCCGCGCCGCACGCTGATCAGGTCCAGCGCGCGGCGCAGCGCCGACAGCATGCCCAGCGCCAGCACGTCCACCTTCAGCAGACCCAGTTCCTCCAGGTCGTCCTTGTCCCACTGGATCACGCTGCGGTCCTTCATCGACGCGTTCTCGATCGGCACCAGGCGCGACAGCTTGTCCTGGGCGATGACGAAGCCACCGACGTGCTGCGACAGGTGGCGGGGAAAGCCCAGCATGCGCTGCGCCAGGCTGGCCCACTGGTGCGCCAGCGGCGAGGCCGGATCGAGCCCGCATTCGGCGAAGCGGTTCAGCAGTTCGTGCTTGCTGTCGAACCAGTGGTGCGACTTGGCCACCTTCTCGACGATGGCCAGGTCGACGCCGAGCGCCTTGCCCGAGTCGCGCAGCGCGCTCTTGGGCCGGTAGCAGATCACGGTGGCGGCCAGCGCCGCGCGGTGCCGGCCATACTTGGCGTAGATGTACTGGATGACTTCTTCCCTGCGCTGGTGCTCGAAGTCGACGTCGATATCGGGCGGCTCGTCGCGCTCGCGCGAAATGAAGCGGCCCATCAGCAGGTTGCTTTCCGCCGGATTGACCTCGGTGATGCCGAGGCAGTAGCACACGGCCGAATTGGCGGCCGAGCCGCGCCCCTGGCACAGGATCTCCTGGCCGCGTGCGAAGCGCACGATGTCGTACACGGTGAGGAAGAAAAACTCGTACTTCAGTTCCGCCACCAGCGCCAGCTCCTTCTCGATCTGATCCTGCACCTTGCCCGGTATGCCGTGCGGGAAGCGCACGTGGGCACCGATATAGGTTTCCTGGCGCAGGTAGGACGCGGGCGTATGCCCGGGCGGTATCAGCTCGTTCGGGTATTCGTAGCGCAGCTCGTCGAGCGAGAAGCGGCACTGGCGCGCGATGCGGATCGTCTCGGCCAGGGCCTGGGGCGGATAGACGTTGGCCAGGCGCAGGCGCGAGCGCAGGTGCTGCTCGGCGTTCTGCGCCAGGTCATAACCGCATTCGAACACGGCTTTTCCCAGCCTTACCGCCGTCAGGGTGTCGTGCAGCGGTTTGCGCGAGCGCACGTGCATGCAGACATGCCCCGCCGCCACCACGGGCAGGCCGTGCTGCAGCGCCACCTCGTCGATGCTGAGGCGATGCCCTTCGTCGAAGGCGCGCTGCAGCAGCACCAGACCCACCCACGCACGCCCGGGGAACGTGGCCGCCATCCACGCGGCTTGGCCGTGCAGCCGGTCGACGTCCGCGCTGTCCCAAGCGGGGTACGCGGGCAGCAGGATCAGCGAGCAGTCCGGCATGCCCTGCAGGTGGGCGCGCTCCGGCGGCGGCGCCGCGAAGTCGTCCGGGTGCAGCAGGTAGCTGCCCTTCTCCGCCCGCGTGCGGCCCAGCGTGATCATCTCGGACAGGTTGCCGTAGCCGTTGCGGTTGCGCGCGATGGCCAGCAGCGACAGGGCATGGCTGCCGTCCGGATTGGTCAGCTTGAACCAGCTGCCGATCAGGAGATGCTTCTCCCAATCGGCCGCCTTGGCCTCGCCGTGCGCGCGCACGACACCGGCCAGCGAGCATTCGTCCGTGATGGCCAGCGCCGCGTAATCGAGGGCGATGGCGCGCGCCACCAGCTCCTCGGCGTGCGAGGCGCCGTGCAGGAAGGAGAAATTGGACATGCAGAACAGTTCCGCATAGGGTGGCAGGGCAGACATCGCGGCTCTTGATACTGTATAAACGTACAGTATCATACCACCCTGCACCAGCCTGGCCGCACGCGCGCACGGCATTCATGCCACCGGGACCGTGGCTCGTCCGCGCCGGACGCAGTTCAGCGCATTCGCCTCGAATAAGAGCATCGGCCGTGCCACGATCGGTGTCTTCCCCACCCTCTCGACAATTCAATATGCCTGCGACTTCTTCACGCCTGCCACGGCGCGCCCTCGCCCTGCCCCTCTGCGCTGCATGCCTGCTGGCCGCCGGCCATGCCGGCGCCGCCAGCGCGAGCACCGACATCATCGCCGGGCAGCGCATCGAGTCGGTAACGATCAAAAACCCTGACGCCAAGGCCTGCGTGGTGTTCGAGAACGGCTCGCGCGGCACGATCGATTCCTGGGACAAGGTGATCGATCCCTTGCGCGCCAGCGCCTCGATCTTCGCCTACAACCGGCCCGGCTACGGCAACAGCCAAAAAAGCGCGACGCCGCGCGACGGTGCCACGGTGGTCGAGGAACTGCGCCGGATGTTGAAGGAAAAAGGACTGGCGCCGCCATATATCCTGGTCGGCCATTCGCTCGGGGGCCTGTACATGCAGTTGTTCGCGCGGCGTTACCCGGCCGAAGTCGGTGCCCTGGTGCTGGTCGATGCCCTGTACCCCGGCGAGATCAGGAAGCCGGAGGAATTCCCCCTGCTCACGCGCGGCGCCAAGCGGCTGTTCTTTTCCGCCACCGTCAACGACGAGATCGACCTGATCCACCGCACCGGCGAGCAGGTGATGGCACTCGCCCCGCTTGAGGACACGCCCGTCGTCGAACTGATCAACCGTCCCACGGGCGCGTTGACCATGCCCATGGACTTCGGCGTGGCGAACCACTCGAAGGAGGCTGCAGCGCTGATCGAGAACATGTATCCAAAGGCGACCAGGATCATCCTGGATTCGGACCACCAGATGCACAAGGAAAGCCCCACCGAGGTGGTCGACGCGATCAAGGGCGTGATCGCGATGCTGCCGTCGAAAAAATAGGCGCGATCGGCCCGCGCAGTTAAACTGCACCGATGCGCCAATTCGAACTGACCTGCTTCGGCACCCGGCCCGGCGAGGGCAACCCGGCCCTGGTCCTGCTGGACGACACCCGCGGCGTCGCCGAACGCCAGCACTTCGCCCACGCCAGCGGGCGCGCTGCCTGCGTGTTCGTCGACGAGGACGGCGCCGCGGCCCTTACGCTGGACTTCTACTATCCCCATGCGCGCAGTCCCCTGTGCCTGCACGCCACGTTGGCGGCCGCGCGCGTGCTGCTCGATATGGCACCCGGTTCCCTGACGGTGCGTACGGCACTGCGCGGCCAGCGCCTGGTCTTGAGGCGGCGCGGCGACGACGTCTTCATCGAACTGGCGCCACAGCCGGCGCCAATGCCGACATTGACGGCAGAACTGGTCGCGCGGCTGGTACCCGGCATCGCTGTCGTGTCGACGCCAAGCATTGCCTCCGTCGGCAGCCCGAAACTGCTGCTGGAGGTGCGCGACGCGGCGGCGCTGCAGGCGCTGCGGCCGGACCTGGCGGCGATCCACGCATGGGGCAAGGAGACGGGTATCAGCGGCTGCTACGCGTGGTGCCGTCGTGCGGACGGCAGCCTGGAAGGACGCAACTTCAATCACCTGGACCCGGCGCTGGAAGACAGCGCCACGGGCGTGGCCGCGGGCGCGCTGACCGTGCTGCTGGGGCAGGCGCTAACGCTGTACCAGGGCGCCAACGTGGGCAGGCCCTGTTTGCTGCGCACGTCTTTCGACGATGGCCTCGTACTGCTTGGCGGCGCGGCGCACTATCTGCAGCGGGATTGAAAGGGGGCCGACGGGGGCAAGCGCAAGTCGGGCAGCATATAGTAGTTCGACCCGGGTACGGTTGTAAACAAAGTACTTGTGCAAAATTGTCACAACTTCGAATTTGATCGTGGTGCCGTGCGGGGGGAGCCGTTTAGAATCGTTTTTTGCCTTCGGAGAGCAACCCCGTGTTTTCGACATCCCCCGCACTGAAGCCACTGCGCAAGGCAGTCCTGTTGAGCCTTTACGGCAGCGCCATTTTCACCGTCGCCCCGAACGTCGCCGCGCAAACGAGCGCGCCGCAGGCGCAGGCGTCGACCGAGTCGCTGCAGGTCATTACCGTGGTCGGCTCGCGCCGCGCCACCAGCTCCACCACCGATACGGTGTCGCCGGTCGACGTGATCCCGCTGGCCGCATCGGCCGAACGGGGCGGCCAGTTCGACCTGTCGCAGACCTTGACGAATATTTCACCTTCGTTCAACTCGACTCGCCAGACCGGCGCGGACGGCGCCGACCTGGTCGACTCGGCCGCGCTGCGCGGCCTGGGTTCCGACCAGACCCTGGTGCTGGTGAACGGCAAGCGCCGCCACACCTCGTCGCTGGTGAACCTGTTCGGCGCGCGCAACCGCGGCAACACGGGCACGGACATGAACGCCATTCCGCTGCTGGCCATCAAGGACGTGCAGGTGCTGCGCGACGGCGCCGCCGCCCAATACGGCTCGGACGCCATCGCCGGCGTGATGGACATCGGCCTGAAGAAAAGCCTGGGCTGCGAAGCAGTGGCGGGCTACGGCCAGTACTCGGCCGGCGACGGCAAGAACTACCTGGCCTCGGCCTACTGCGGCATCGCCCTCGGCGGCGGCGTGGTCGGCATCACGGGCGAATACCTGGACCGCGGCCGCTCGGACCGTTCCGAGCCGGACAACCCGCGCATCATCGGCGACTCCGAATCGAAGAACAAGACCTTGTACGTGAACGGCGAGATCCCGACCGGCGTGGCCGGCAACTCGGGCCGCTTCTACTTCACCGGCGGCGTGCAGAAGCGCGACGCCTCGTCGGCCGCCTTCGGCCGCGGCGGCATCGGCAGCGACGATATCCCGTCGCGCAATTCGGCCGCCATGTACCCGGACGGCTTCGTCCCCTTCATCAACGGCGAACTCGATGACCGCTACGTCATCCTGGGCCACCGCGCCAAGCTGGGTGAATGGAATGCCGACCTGTCGCAGACCTACGGCTACAACCGCCTGAAGTACGACATCGCCAACACGCTGAACGCGTCGATCGCCAACGCCGACCTGGAAAGCGGTGGCAAGGGCGTCAGCCCGAACAGCTTCGACGCGGGCGGCTTCTCGTTCGCCCAGTACACCACCAACCTGGACTTCAACCGCTACTTCAGCGGCATCGCCGGCGACGGCCTGAACGTGGCCTTCGGCGCCGAGTACCGCGTCGAGAAGTACAAGATCTTCGCCGGCGAGCCTGGTTCCTATGTCGATGCCGACGGCGTCGGCGTGGGCGGCAACGCGGGCAGCCAGGGCTTCCCCGGCTTCCAGCCGGGCGACGTCACCAACGCGCGCCGCCACAGCACGGCCGCCTACCTGGACCTGGAAGCGGACCTGAACGACAAGACCAAGCTGCAGGGCGCCGTGCGCTGGGAAAAATACAGCGACTTCGGCTCCACCGTTACTGGCAAGCTGGCCGGCAGCTACCGCGTCGCGCCAAGCGTGCTGCTGCGCGGCTCGGCCAGCACGGGCTTCCGCGCGCCGTCGCTGCAGCAGGCCTACTTCTCGTCGACCTTCACGGACTTCATCGGCGGCGTGCCGACCGACGTGGTGCTGGCACCGAACAACGGCGCCGTGGCCACCCTGGCCGGCATTCCGAAGCTGAAGGAAGAGAAGTCGACCAGCTTCACCTTGGGCACGACGTGGACGCCGACGCCGGCCATCTCCGTCACGGCCGACCTGTACCACATCAAGATCAAGGATCGCATCGTGCTGTCCGGCCGCTTCGATGCGGATAACTACCCGGAACTGGCTGCACGCCTGGCGACCCTGGGCGTGGGACAGGCCCAGTTCTTCGTCAACTCGGTCGATACCAAGACGCAGGGCCTGGACCTGACGGCGTCGCACAAGAGCACCGTGTTCGGCAACCGCCTGACCACTTTCCTGGCGGCGAACTTCAGCAAGACGGAAGTGGACGGCATCCATGCCCCTGCTTCGCTGGCCGGCTACGAGGACGTGCTGCTGTCCGAACGCGAGCGCCTGTTCATCGAACAGGGCGGCCCGCGCCGCAAGGCCACCTTGGGCTTCGACTACATCACGGGCCCATTCGAGACGGATTTGCGCATCATCCACTTCGGCCCGCAGACCTTGGGCACCTTCAGCGGCACGGCAGCGGGCGTGCCGAACATGAAGTACGAAGCGAAGACGTCGGCCGACCTGTCGCTGACCTACACGATCAACCAGAACGCCAAGATCACCGTGGGCGGCAACAATATCTTCAACGTCAAGCCGACGACGCAGAACGCGGATGAAACGGACAACGGCTTCAAGTACGACAGCGTGCAGTTCGGCCTGAACGGCGCATCCTACTTCGCGCGGCTGCACGTCAAGTTCTAAGGATGACCTGCTCGTGCCCCGACACGGACACGGGCACATCAGCAACGTAACGGCCGAGTTCGTGTCTTTGTCGGGGTCTGACCCCGAGATGGACACGGCCTCGGCCTTTTCTTTTGGATTCCGACGCTGCTGTCATGGCCGCGTCACGTGGCGCGGTTACATTCCCGTTTTAATTTTTCCTCGACAGGAGCAGCATGAAGACGAATCAGGTGATGGTGGCCGCGTTGATGGCCGTGGGGCTGGTGGGGCTGGCCGGTTGCGGCAGCAGCGACAACGACGCGCCCGCGACGCCGGCGCCGCAGCCCACCGGTAGCATCCCGGAAGGCACCACCGTCACGTTCGCGCTGATGGAAACCACCGACCTGCACTCGAATGTCCTGAGCTACAACTATTATTCGCTGGCCGAGGACACCAGCCTGGGCATGGAGCGCACGTCGACGCTGATCCAGGCCGCACGCGCGGAAAACCCGAATAATGTGCTGCTGGACGACGGCGACGTGATCCAGGGCACCCTGCTGGGCGACCTGCAGGCCGTCACCGCCCCCGTGCCCTGCTCCGGCACCTTGGCCGTGCACAAGGCCATGAACGCGCTGAAGTACGATGGCGGCGGCATGGGCAACCATGAATTCAACTATGGCCTGCCGTTCCTGTCGCAGGTCACGAATACCGATTTCAATATCCCGGGCGTATCCAAGCCGGCCGGCACCTGCGGCGCGCCCGCCTTCCCGCTGGTGCTGAGCAACATCACCGGTGTCGCCAGCGGCAAGCCGATCTTCCAGCCCTACGCCGTGCTGCCGCGTGCCTTCGCGGCCAAGGCGCCCGATGGCAGCACGCTGAGCGTGATGCTCAATATCGGCATCATGAGCTTCGTGCCGCCGCAGATCCTGGAATGGGATCAGAAGAACCTGGCCGGCAAGGTGGCCGTCGGCGGCGCCAGGGAAGCGGCGCAGCAGTACGTGGGCGAACTGCGCGCCAAGGGCGCCAATGTCATCGTCGCGCTGTCGCACGGGGGCCTGGACACCAGCGCCTACAGCCCGAAGATGGAAAACCAGAGCTACCACCTGGCCGGCACCGGCATCGACGCGCTGATGATCGGCCACTCGCACCTGATCTTCCCGAAGGGGAAAGAAACCGGCGCGGCGGCACTCGACCCTTCGCTGGCGGCGCTGCCGGCCAGCGCCAATGTCGATGCCGTCAACGGCTTCGTCAACGGCGTGCCCACGGTGATGGCGCAGAGCTGGGGTCGGCGCTTAGGGCTGATCAGGATGACGATGGTCTACCAGGGCGGCAAGTGGGTCACGCAGCCTTCGAAGACGACGGTCGAATCGCGCGGCTTCAAGTACACGGACGGCAGCACGGTGGTCAAGGCCGATCCGGCCGTCGCCGCGCTGGTCGCCACCGAACATGCCGCCACCATCGCCTACGCCAAGCAGCCGCTGGGCGTGACGACGGACTTCGAGATGTCTTCCTACTTCGCGCTGGTGGGCGACGTGACGGCGATCCAGCTGGTCAACCAGGCCCAGATCGACTACGTGAAGAACTTCATCGGCAGCTCGACCGACCCGGTGCTGTCAAGCTACAAGAACATCCCCGTGATCTCGTGCAGCGCGCCGTTCAAGGCCGGCCGCAACGGGCCATCTGACTTCACCGACGTCGCGCCGGGCGCCTCGGCCAGCGCGCCGGTGGGCCTGCAGGTCCGCAATCCGGGCGACCTTTACCTGTACAGCAATAACAACCTGCAGGCCGTGAAGATCAAGGGCGCGGACCTGAAGGCCTGGCTGGAGGCGTCGGCCAGGCAGTTCGGCCAGATCGACCCGGCCAAGGCCACCGAGCAGGACCTGGTGCCCAGCTACGGCACTATCTACAACTACGACGTGTTCTATGCCGAGAACAATGCGCTGACCTACCAGATCGACGTGACGAAACCGGCCGGCAGCCGCATCGTCAACCTGGTCTACCAGGGCAAACCCGTGGCCGACGGCGACGACTTCATCGTCGCCACCAACGACTACCGCGCCGGCGGCGGCGGCAACGTGCCCGGCATCGACGGCAGCAAGACCATCATCAAGTCGCCCGATGCCAACCAGGCCGTCGTCAGCAACTACCTGCAGGCGGTCGGCAAGGCGAGCGGCAAGGTGACCCTGGCCGGTAACGGCAATGCGCGCAGCTGGTCGTTCGCGAAGGTGAAGACGGCCGGCCCCGTCATCCTGCGTTCCGCGCCGGGCCACCTGGCGCTGGCGCAGGCCAACGGCATCGCCGTGGTGGCGGCCGAGGGCGGCCTGGACGCCAGCGGCTTCGGCAAATACAGCATCGACCTGTCGAAATGATGCGCGGCGGCCTGCTGCTGGCGGCGGCGCTGGCCGTGGCCGGGTGCACGCGCGAGGCGCTGCCCACGCCGGCGCAGATCGAGGCACTGGCGATGACGGCGGCGCAGCGGAGCGACGCGACCGCCGAACGGCGCCTGCAGGAGCTGGCCGCGCGCGGCGCCGTGGTGGCGCGGCGCGAGCTGGGCATCCTGTACAAGGCCCGGCCAGCATCGCGCGCCGAGGCGCAGGGCCTGTTGTTGCAGGCGGCGCAGGCCGGCGACGCGCAGGCGGCCTACCACCTGGGCGAAATGCTGCGCACCCCCGGCGCCGGTGGCAAGGCCGATCCCGCGGCCGCATGGCCGTGGTACCAGCGTGCCGCCGAGGGCGGCCAGGCCCGCGCGGCCTTGATGCTGGGTTTGATGGCGAAGAACGGCGAAGGCGTGCCGCGCGACGCCGCCACGGCCGCGCGCTGGCTGCAACTGGCCAGTGGCCTGGGCAATGCCCACGCGATGTTCCTGCTGTCGAATGCCTACCGCGAAGGCGAAGGCGTGCCGCGCGACCTGGACAAGGCCGCGGCCCTGCTGGAGGAATCGGCCGAACGGGAATACCCGCCCGCGCTGCAGGAGCTGGCGATGACGACGCAAGACCCCACCCGCGCCGGCCACCTGATGAAGGAAGCCACCGAGCACCGGCGCAATAACTGGAACAAGTTCTAGGGGGCGTAGCGGGGGTTTCAAGGAGCACCGCTCCTTGCCCGCGCAGCGGTGCAGGCTTGCAAGCCTGCACTCCCTCCGAAGCGGGGGGTTCAAGGAGCACCGCTCCTTGCCCGCGCAGCGGTGCAGGCTTGCAAGCCTGCACTCCCTCCGTAGCTGGGGTTTCAAGGAGCACCGCTCCTTGACGGCGCAGGTGCACGCTTGCAAGCCTGCACTCCCTCCGTAGCGGGGGTTTCAAGGAGCACCGCTCCTTGACGGCGCAGGTGCAGGCTTGCAAGCCTGCACTCCCTCCGTAGCGGGGGTTTCAAGGAGCACCGCTCCTTGACGGCGCAGGTGCAGGCTTGCAAGCCTGCACTCCCTCCGTAGCGGGGGGTTCAAGGAGCACCGCTCCTTGACGGCGCAGGTGCAGGCTTGCAAGCCTGCACTCCCTCCGTAGCGGGGGTTTCAAGGAGCACCGCTCCTTGACGGCGCAGGTGCAGGCTTGCAAGCCTGCACTCCTCCTGTAGCGGGGGTTTCAAGGAGCACTACGCCTTGCCCGCGCAGCGGTGCAGAGGCAGATGCAGATGCAAGCCTGCTCTCACCCTGCCCTTCTCAAGCCAGCGTCGCCAGCTCCCGCGTCATATTGGCGATGGCCTGTTCGTTGTACTGGTCGGCGAACCAGCCGTCCACATACAACTGGCTTTGCTCGGCCTTGCCGCGCAGGTGCGCCAGCACCTGGCCGCGCTGGCTGGTATAGCGCTCTTCCGGCACGTGCGCGTACTCGGCACGGATGCCGCGCGCGTAGTGCTGGTAGACTTCCTCGTCCTGCCCCAGGATGGCCAGATCGACGCCCAGCATGATGTCCTTCAGCCGATGGTCGATGGCGTTGCCCTGGAAGTGATCGGTGGCGCGGATCAGCTGAGCGACCTGGTCGGCCATGCCGGCGTCGCGGGCCAGGCCGCTTTCCAGCCACAGGCGCGCGCTCGCTTCCTCGTTCGACACGCCGTCGTCGGCGCCATGCGAATAGTCGGCGTCGTGGAACCAGAATGCGGCACGCACGATGTTGGCGTCGCCCGGCGCGGGCCGGGTATTGGCGCTCCAGGCGCGGATCTCGGACAGGCCGTGCACCAGGTGATCCAGGTTGTGGTAGTGGCGTTCGGTGCCGCCGTAGGCGCCGGCACCCGTCAGGCGCTCGAACCAGGCATCAGCGGCCGCCAGGGCGGCGGGGTTGGCCTCGCGCCACAGCGCCTGCCATTCCTTGTGCAGCCAGTCCAGTATCCAGGCCCGGTAGGCCGGCGCCGGCACGAATTTCTTCATCGTCCAGTTCCAGCCCACGGGTCCCTCCAGCGCCTTGACGAAACTGGAGCTGACCGAACCCAGGTCGCGCGGCGGCATCACGAACAGCGTCTTGGCGCCGCCGATGACTTCCACATTGGTCTGCTGGATCAGGTTTTCGTAGTCGAAATCGGCGGTGGTGCGGATGCCCCGGATCAGGTAGTCGATGCCGTGCTTGCGAGCCACGCGGGCCGTGTAGTCGCTCTTGACGATCTGGACCTGGACATTGTCCCAGCCCCGTTCGGCGCAGCTGGCCAGCACGATGTCGCGGCGCTCCTCGGCGGAGAACTTGGGCTGCTTGGTCGAGTTCTCCGACAGGAACACCACCACTTCCTTCGCGATCGTGCGTGCTTCGCCGATGACCCACATATGGCCGTTCGTGATCGGGTCGAGAGTGCCCGAGAAACCGATTTTGTTCATGCGCCGCCCTGTTGGCTCAATATCAATATCGGTATTCTAGCCGACGCATCGGTCACGCTGCCGGCGGCTTGGCCGGCGTGGCCCCTTTGCTTGCTGCCTTGCCCGTCGCGGGCGGGAACGCCACCTGTACCGACAGGCCGCCCAGCCGTTCCGACTGACCCAAGGTCAGGGTGGCGCCGTGCCGCTCGGCGATGGCCTTGATGATGGCCAGGCCCAGGCCGCTGCCGGTGGCGGTGCTGCCCGGCACCCGGTAGAAGCGGCTGAACACGCGCTCGCGCTCCTCCGGCGAGATACCGGGCCCGCTGTCCTCCACGACCAGGGTGGCACCGGCCTCGCCTTCGCCGGCGCGCACCGACACGTCCACCGTGCCGCCGGCCGGCGTGTACTTGACGGCGTTGTCGATCAGGTTGCGCAGCAGGACCAGCAAGGCGTCGCCCTGCCCTCGCACCTGCGCTTCGTCGGCCTGGTGCAGGCCAAGGTCGATTTCGCGCGCGGCGGCGGCATTGACCATGTCGCCCAGCGTACGCTTGGCCAGGTCGGTCAGGCTGAGGGGCTCCAGTTTCGCTTCGGCCGCTTCCTGGCGCGCCAGGACCAGCAACTGCTCGACCAGGCGCGTGGCCCGTTCGATGCCGGCCGTCAGCCGGCCGATGGCGACGGCGCGGGCCGCATCGTCTTCGGCGCGGTCCAGGCTCAGCACCTGCAGCTTCAATGCCGCCAAGGGCGAACGCAATTCGTGCGCCGCGTCGGCGACGAAATGCTGCTGGGCGTCGAAGGCCGTGCGCACGCGGCCGAACAGCAGGTTCAGTTCGTGCACCAGCGGCTTGACCTCGTCGGGCAGGTCGGATTCGGACACGGGCGACAGGTCGTCGGCCTGGCGCTGCGCCACCTGGCGCCGCACGCGCGAAACAGGTGCCAGCGAGCCGCTGACCACCCACCACACCACCAGCATCAGCATCGGCGCCATCATCGCGATGGGACCGACGGTGCGCAGCGCCAGTGCACCGGCCATGCGCTTGCGCACGGCCATGTCCTGGGCGATCTGCACGGTCTGGTTGCTGGTCTGGACGGAGAACACGCGGTAGGTGGTGCCCTTGGCCTTCACGTTCGAAAAGCCCAGCACGGCGCGCTGCGGCAACTCGGCGCGCGAGATCGAGCGGAATACCTGGATGCCATCCGGGGTCCACACCTGCACCACCATGTCGTCGTTGCCGGGATCGACGCTGGGGCCGTGCACGGAATTGGCCAGCGGCGCGCCGGAGCGCAGCGCCAGCGCCATCTGCTGCATGTGATAGTCGAAAATCTGGTCCGCGTCGTGCAAGGCGCTGCGGTAGGCGATCATCGCCTGCGCCAGCGCGGCCATCGTAATCGCCGCCAGCAGGAACCACAACAGGCGGCCCCGCAGCGAGTGCGACACGGGCACCTTCACCTTCGGGACCTTCGGCATCATACCTTCGGCACCATATATCCCAGGCCACGCACGTTCTGGATCAATTCGCTGCCGAGCTTCTTGCGCAGGCCGTGGATATACACCTCGACGGCATTGCTGTTGACTTCATCCTTCCAGCTGTACAGCTTTTCTTCCAGCTGCGCGCGTGACAGCACGATGCCGGGGCGGGCGATCAATGCCTCCAGCACGGCCCATTCGCGCGCGGACAGGCTGACCGGCTGGCCCTGCGAAATCACTTCGCGCGTCTGCGGGTTGATCGACACGCCCTTGTGCTCGAACACGGGTTCGGCCCGGCCGGCGGAACGGCGCAGCAGCGCGCGGATGCGGGCCAGCAGCTCGTCCAGGTCGTAGGGCTTGAGGACGTAGTCGTCGGCGCCCGCATCCAGGCCGGCGATGCGCTGCTCGACGGCGTCGCGTGCGGTGGCCACCAGCACGGGCGTCAGCTCCTTGCGGGCGCGCATCGAGCGCAATACTTCCAGGCCGTCCTTGCGGGGCAGACCCAGGTCGAGCAGCACCAGGTCGTAGGTCTGCGTCTGCAGCGCCGTATCGGCCATGTCGCCGTCCTTGACCCAATCTACGGCGTAATGCTCGGCCCGGAGCAGGTCCAGTACCACTTCACCGATCATCACATCGTCTTCCACCAGCAAGAGCCGCATAGCAAATCCTTTCAATATTCTTGTTCTAGGCGCCGGCCGCCACCCCGTTCGGGCCGCCAGCGCCGGCGTGCGTGACCGAATTCGATGACGCAGTTCAGCGACGCAGTTTAGCCCAGCCGCACGGGAATGAAGATGCGTTCCTCGCCCCGCTGGATCAGCAGGGCCACGGATTTGTCCGAACGCGACACGACTTCGCGTACCTGCTCGACCGACGTGACGGGCCGGCCGTTCACGGACAGCAGCACGTCGCCCGGCTGCACGCCGGCACTGGCGGCGGCGCCGCCAGCGTCCTCGATCAACAGGCCCACCGGCACGCCGGCCTGGCGCCGCTCGAGCGGATCGAGCTGGCGCAGGGCCAGGCCCAGGCGCAGCTTGTCGGCCGGGGCACGTTCCTCGACGCTGGCGACGGCGCGTTCGTTGGCATTGCCCAGCTTGCCCGTCAACGTGACGGGTTTACCCTGGCGCCATACTTCCATCGTCACCTTGTCGCCCGGCTTGGCCAGCGCGACCATGGCCGGCAGGTCGCCCGAGGCGACGATCTTGGTGCCATTGACGGTACGGATTACGTCGCCCGATTTCAGGCCGGCCTGTTCGCCAGGACTGCCCGGTTCGACGTTCGCCACCAGCGCGCCCTCGGGCGTGGCCAGGTTGAACGAATCGGCAAAGCTCTGGTTCACTTCCTGCACCGTCACGCCCAGGCGGGCATGCACCACCTTGCCGGTGGCGACGATCTGGTCCTTGATACGGGTGGCCAGGTCGATCGGAATGGCGAACGACAGGCCCTGGTAGCCGCCCGTCTGGCTGTAGATCTGCGAATTGATGCCGACCACTTCGCCCTTCGTATTGAACAGGGGGCCGCCCGAGTTGCCGGGGTTGACGGCCACGTCGGTCTGGATGAAGGGCACGTTGCTGTCGTCCGCCAGCGAACGGCCCTTGGCGCTGACGACGCCAGCCGTCACGGTGCTCTCCAGGCCGAACGGCGAACCGATGGCCAGCACCCACTCGCCCACCTTCAGGTCGACCGAGCGGCCCAGCGGTACCACCGGCAGGTTCTTGGCGTCGATCTTCAGCACGGCCACATCCGTTTTCGGATCGGAACCGAGCACCTTGGCGCGGAATTCGCGCCGGTCGGTCAGCTTGACGGACACCTCGCTGGCATCGCGCACCACGTGGGCGTTGGTCAGGATGATGCCGTCGGCACTGACGATAAAGCCGGAGCCGACGCCATGGCTGGGCGCTTCACGGCCACCACCACGGGGCCCCTGGAAGCGGCGGAAGAATTCGAAGAACGGGTCGTCGGCGAACGGCTCGGCACGGCCTTCGTAGCCGGCCCGGACCCGGCCCGTCGTGCTGATATTGACGACGGCGGGACCGTTGCGGGACGCGATCACGCTGAAGTCCGGCAGTGCGATCATCGGTGCCGGCGTGGGCGCGGGCGCACCGGCGGCGGCATTGGCCGGCACGGCAGCCTGCGGCGCCACCACGCTCGCGACGGGCGCGGCCGCTTCGGCGGCGCTATTCCTTTGTACTGCTATCGCTGCGCCGGCGCCCAGCACGCCGACCGCGCAGAGCGTCAGCACCAGTCGCTTCATCGTCATCGAGACAACAGTCGTCTTGCTCATTGCTGAACTCCCAGGTAAATCAGATTATCGATGCTAAGGAACCGCTGATGTATTCATGGAGGGGGGCCTGGCCCTGAGAAAAGCGTCATGCTGCGTTCCAAATCGTCACCATACCTCGGTATTGGCAACGATTCGCGCCTTGCCTGCCACTCTTTTCAGACCCATTCCCTCCCGCCATAATCAAATCAGCGCTTCCTAGCAATATGATGCCTCAAGCTTAGGTGTCACTTAACTTTTATTGCAGCGCAAACTCGAATGGCGCTATTTCCGGCAATAGCGGCCGCGACAGTAGCCCTGCACGCACAAAGGCCGGGTTGCCCCGGCCTTTGTGCGGTCCATCCGTGCTGCATCGCTGGCTGGCAGGTCCTGCGACCGCTGTGCCAGCATGCCGGCACCGGCCTTGGCGTCCTGCTCATGCGGCCGCGGGCCGGAACCGGTCTGGTCTTCCTGCTTATGCCGCGGCGCGCCGTTCCTCCAGCGTCGAGACATTGCCGCCGACGCCGTCGATGGCGATCTTGCGCGGCTTCAGCGCTTCCGGCACCTCGCGCACCAATTCGATGTTGAGCATGCCGTTATTGAACGATGCGCCGGTCACCTTGACATGGTCGGTCAGCTGGAAGCGCTGCTCGAAATCGCGCGCGGCGATGCCCCGGTGCAGGAAGGTGCGCTCGGTGGCTTCCTTCTGCTTGCGCCCCGTGATGACCAGCGCGTCGCGCTCGGTGGTGATGTCGATTTCGGAACGGTCGAAACCGGCCAGCGCCATCACGATGCGGTACTGGTCCTGGGCCACCAGCTCGATATTGTAGGGCGGGTAGCTGGGCTGGGAATTGGCGTGCGATTCGTTGTTCAGCAATTGTGCCAGGCGGTCGAAGCCGATGGCGCTGCGGTACAGGGGAGTGAGGTCGAGAGTACGCATTTTTTCTATCCTTTCAGGAAGCGATAAGGGTGCGGCCCCCATGCGGGCGGCCGCGGTACACAACAATGTTTACAAGTTTGGAGAAAGGGTGGCGGCGTGCCACCCTTCGCGCCGGCCCCGAGCCTGCGGAGCATCCGACAGGCCCGTGGGCCAGGGCCGCTTAGGCCGCGCGCTGTTCTTCCGTGCGCTGCTCTTCGAGCGCGGGAACGTCAGCGGTCGCCACGCCGTCGATGGCGATCTTGCGCGGCTTGTGTGCCTCGGGCACTTCGCGCACCAGGTCGATGGTGAGCATGCCGTTGCTGAACGACGCACCAGTCACCTTGACATGGTTGGCCAGCTGGAAGCGCTGCTCGAAGTCGCGGGCGGCGATGCCGCGGTGCAGATAGGTGCGCTCTGTGCCATCCTTCTGCTTGCGACCGATGACGAACAGCGTATCGCGTTCGCTGGTGATGTCGATTTCCGAACGGTCGAAACCGGCCAGTGCCATCACGATGCGGTACTGGTCTTCGGAAACGAGTTCGATGTTGTACGGCGGATAGCTGGGCTGGGTCTCGGCACTGTTCAACATTTGTGCCAGGCGATCGAAGCCGATGGCGGTGCGGTACAACGGAGTCAGGTCAAAAGTACGCATGATCAATATCCTTTCAGTTAAGCGATATCAGATTGAATTACCAACGTCCCGGCCCCCTTCTGGGCAACCGCGACTGCATCCGATATACGGTCACCGCCATCGCTTTCAAGGGCCGGTACATCAAATTTTTTCGCGGCCGTGGGCTTGTTACTTTCCGAAACATTGTGGATTTCTCACGTGCTACACTCGCCGGCTGGACCATTTTGAAACCATGCCAATGCCCCTGCCTTTCGCCTTCCGTGCAGCGATCCTGCCACTGCTGCTGGCCAGCGCCTTCAACGTCAGCGCCGACCCGCTTCCCCCTTCGCTGGACCAGCCCTACCCGGGCACGATCCAGATGAAGGTCGATGCTTCCGATACCGCCCGCAACATCTTCCGCATCCGCCAGAGCATCCCCGTGAAAGCAGGCAAGCTGACCTTGCTGTACCCGCAATGGGTGACGGCCCAGCACGGTCCCACGGGAGCGCTGCACCAGCTGGCCGGGCTGAAGGTGACGGCCAACGGCAAGACCGTGCCGTGGCAGCGCGACCCGCTGAACGTGTTCGCCTTCCGCGTTGACGTACCGAAGGACGTGCAGACGCTCGACGTGGAATACCAGCACCTGTCGCCGACGGAAAGCGGCCAGGGCCGCATCGCCATGACGCCCGATATCCTCGGCATCCAGTGGCAGTCGATGACGATGTATCCGGCCGGTTACAACACGCGCCGCATTCCCGTCCACACGACCCTGACCCTGCCCGCCGGCTGGCAGTACGGCACGGCGCTGGAGACGGTGCAGCGGCGCGGCGACGAGATCGAATTCAAGACGACGGACCTGGAAACCTTTATCGACTCGCCCCTGTTCGCGGGCCGCCATTTCAAGCGCTTCGACCTCGACCCGGGTGGAAAAATCCCCGTGCGCCTGAATGTCGTGGCCGACTCGGCCGAGGCGCTGGAGGCCAAGCCGGAGCAGGTGGAACTGCACCGCGCGCTGGTGCAGCAGGCCTACAAGCTGTTCAATTCGCAGCACTACACCCACTACGATTTCCTGTTCGCGCTGTCGGACGAATTCGGCGGCGTCGGGCGCGAGCACCACCAGTCCAGCGAGAACGGCGTGAAGAGCAACTACTTCACGGAGTGGGCCAAGACGGAAGCGGTGCGCACCCTGCTGCCCCATGAATTCACGCATTCGTGGAACGGCAAGTTCCGCCGGCCGAAAGGCCAGGACGTACCGAACTTCAACACGCCGCTCGACAACAGCCTGCTGTGGGTCTACGAAGGCCAGACGCAGTACTGGGGCCAGGTGCTCGCTTCCCGCTCGGGCCTGGTCAAGCTGGCCAGCGTGCGCGACATGATTGCCGCCACCGCCGCCACCTACTCGAATGTGCAGGGCCGTTCGTGGCGCCCCGTCGGCGACACCACGAACGACCCCATCATCACCCAGCGCCGCCCCCAGGTATGGCCGAACTGGCAGCGCAGCGAGGATTACTATTCCGAGGGCGCGCTGATCTGGCTCGACGTCGACACGAAGATCCGCGAGCTGTCCGGCGACAAGCGTTCGCTGGACGATTTCGCACGGGGCTTCTTCGGCGTCGACAACGGCGTCAACGTGGCCAAGCACTACACGTTCGAGGACGTGGTCAAGGCCCTCAACGCCGTGCAGGCGTTCGACTGGGCGCCGTTCCTGAAAAAGCGGGTGGACGAAACGGGCCCGGCACCGCTGGACGGCCTGGCCCGCGCCGGCTGGACGCTGGCGTACACGGACACGCAGACGGAGTTCCTGAAAGGCGTGGAAGAGCAGAGCAAGACGGCCAACTTCCAGTTCTCGCTGGGCTTCTCGGTGGGCAGCGATGGCAAGATCGCCGCCATCGTGTGGGACGGTCCCGGCTTCAAGGCCGGCCTGTCCGGCAACACGACCTTGGTGGCCGTCAATGGCCGCGCCTACAAGGCCGAGCACCTGCGCGCCGCCGTGACGGCCGCCAAGCTCGATCCGAAGCCGATCGAGCTGCTGGTCAAATACGGCAACCTGTACCGCACGGTGGCGCTGGACTATCACGAGGGCCTGAAGTATCCGCGCCTGGAACGCATCAAGGGCACGCCTGACCGCCTGGAAGCGATCCTGCAGCCGCTCAAGTAAGCCGGCGAGAGGCTTCCGCCGGCCCGGCAACCGGGCTTGCCGGCTGCCAGCCCGGACGGGCGCATATTCCACCGGATGTGCGCCCGTTTGCTTTTGCGCCCTGCCTGCCGTTGCGTCCCGCCTTTGCGCCCCCTCTTTGCGCTCCAGCCTGGCTTTGCGCCGCGCCTTTGCGTCTACCCGCCCGCTCCTGTGCGCCCACCCCGGCGCCGCTTCGTTACAGTGTTCGCCACATCCCCTGGAGACGCCGATGATCACGCTGCACACCTGGACCACGCCGAACGGCCGCAAGCCCCTCATCATGCTGGAGGAACTGGGCGTCCCCTACCAAACTGTCGCCGTCGACATCCACAAGCACGAACAGTTCCGCCCCGAGTTCCTGGCCATTTCCCCCAACAACAAGATTCCCGCCCTGGTCGACGACGCGGGCGAGGACGGTCCCGTGACGATGTTCGAAAGCGGCGCCATTCTCACCTACCTGGCGGAACGGCACGGCAAACTGCTGCCGGCGCAAGGCCCGGCGCGCTACCGCGTGCTCAGCTGGCTGCACTGGCAGATCGGCGGCCTCGGTCCCATGTTCGGCCAGCTGGGCTTTTTCGCCGGGCAGGACGACGCCCTCGCCCGCGAGCACTTCCTGGAGGAAGCCCACCGCTTGCTGGACGTGCTGGACAGGCAGCTGGGAAGCGGCCCCTACCTGGCCGGCGATGCCTTTTCGATCGCCGACATCGCGGCCTATCCGTGGCTGATGGCGGCCAAGGAAAAGCTGGCCGACACGCTGGGCAAGGCCATCGACGACAGGCCGGATGTGGCACGGTGGCTGACCCTCGTAGGCGAGCGGCCGGCCGTGCGGACGGCGATGGCTTGGGCGCCGCGGACGGCGGCGTAATCCCGGCCAGGCCGGCCTTCCGGGAGTTGCGCCACGCCTTCAGCCGCGCCTTCAACCAAACAAGCCATGCAGGTACCAGCGCGGTTCCGCATCGTCGTCCGTGCCCGGCAGGCGTTCGCGGTAGACCCAGTAGTGGGCATTGTCCTCGCCTTGGGCGATGAAGTAGTCGCGCGTCTGCGTCTCGCCCCACCAGCCTGCCTCGATGCGCTCGGCCGACGATACCATCCGCAACGGCGAGCAGTAGAACGGCCGGTGGTCGCGCACCAGCAGCGCGATCGGCTTGGCCAGCAGCCATGCGGGACGCGGCAGGCTGCCCGGCGGCAGGGCCGCCGCCACGTCGCCGGGACGCAGCTTGTCCTGCACGGGTGCCCAGCCGTTGGCATGCTCGGGCCGGTGGTCGGCGCGCGGGGCGGCCTGCAGCACATTGTCGGTGCCCAGCCGGGCCACCAGCAATTCGAACAGGCGCTGGCGGTCTTCCTTACTGCCGCCCGGCTCGGGAAACAGCGAGTCGCTGTGCGGTGCCATGGGCCTGACCTGCAACGCCTCCAGGCACAGCCCGATGACGGGCGCCTCCAGTTCCAGCTTGGCCAGCTTTTCCTTCAGCAGCCGCACCAGGTGATCGTCGCGCCAGACCGGCTCGGCCAGCACGATGTCGATGGCCGTGGGCGGCCGCGCCACCCTGCCCCGTTCGTGTTCCAGCAGCAGGCTGATGCGCTCGACGGCGAACTGGCGCGCGCACAGCCAGCCCGTCATCTGCAATAGCAGGCGGCGCGCGCCGGCCAGCAGCAGGTCGGCATCCTCGATACGGCCGAACAATTCCAGCTTGGCGACAAAGCTGGGCGGCGCCGCGATCCAGCCGAACATCTCGGCCGTGTGCCCGCGCGCCGCATCGAGCACGTCGAGCAGCGCGCGGCCGCAACGCCGCTGCAGGCCGGGCCGGGGCAGGCGCATCAGCTCCCCCACGGTCAGGCAGCCGATGCCTTCCAGCCAGGCCAGATAAGGCCGGGCCGGCGGCAACAGGCCCACCGGCAGGCCGTGCAGCCGGCGTTCCATTCGCTCGATTGTCAAAGAACGTCCTGCCCCGCTGCGTGCCAGCAGCCAGGCGCCCCGCGCCGTCGGGGCCACGCCGAGCACGGCCGTGAAACCCAGCGCCGCCATGCTGGCCCGCACCAGCGAGCACAGCCGCCGGATGCCGCCGAACAGGCGCAGGCTGGCGCCCACGTCCAGCAGCAAGGTGGCTTCCTCGCCTTCCGTCACCTGCGGCGTGTATTGCAGCAGGGCCATCGCCACCGCGTGCAGGGCCTCGGCCTCCTGCACCGGTGCCCGTTCATGCAGGCCGATGTCGGGCACCAGCATCAGCGCGCCGCCGCGCCGCATGCCCGGCCGCACGCCAGCCTGGCGCGCCTGGTCGGAGACGGCCAGCACCACCTCCTGCTCCAGCACCGCCGTGCAGGTGTCAGCCGACCAGCGCGGGCAGAACACTTCGAGCGGGAGCCGGGGCAGGTGCAGGCCGATCCAGAGTCGCATGTCGTTGCAGTAAAGAAGGCGTCAGGGGAAGAAACAGGGGCGCATCCCGTTGCGGCCCCCGGCGCTTGATAAAACCGATGTCCATGCCGCCCGCGGCGGGCCGCAGCGACAGGCGCAACGGAGCCGGTGACGCATCCTGTGCCGCCGCCAGGGGCCGGAACAGGCAAAACAGGGTATCGCCGCTTTGCGCCGCCAGATGCAGCCGGCGCAAGGCTTCGCCCCGCACATGCTGCTGCCACAGCAGCAGTGCGCCGCAGCAGCCGCTGCGCAATATCTGCTCGGCCGCCCACAGCGCGTCCGTGCTCTTGCCCGTCTTGCGGATCCAGATCAGCTGCGACGGCGCGATGCCCAGCGCGGCCAGCGCCAGCGCCTGGGGTGCATGGGGTGGCTGCAGCAGCACGATGGGCCGTTGCAGGGCCGCCAGGGCCGGGCGCAACAGCCGCAATTCACCCACGCCGGGCTGCGGCAGCAACAGTTCGAACAAGGTGCCCGTCGGCCAGCCGCCGCCCGGCAACTGTGTCGACAGGGCCGGATAGCCCGTGTCGACACAGCGGTCGAGCGATTGCGCCAGTTGCGATGCAAGCCACAGCGAGGGATGCAAGGTTTCGGGCGCGGCAATGATGGGGTCGGAGCGGGCCATGGATGACAAAAGTTCATATACTGTATATGCATACAGTACTCGCTGGACCCGGCTTTGACAAGGATTTTCTTGTCAGAGTGTCTAAACCACTTCCTTAACAAGGACAAGACAAGCCCTTGATCTGCAAGGAAAAATGGCCAGCTCGGCAGCCGTCGAAAAGGTGTTGTTGCCCGCCGGTATCGTGCAGCGCATGCCCGCTTGACGCACCATCAGCGCCGGTGCTTACTGAAGAATTCCAGCACCATGCGACTCGCATCCGGCCCCGCCTTGGCATTGAAGGCCAGGCGTTCGTCGCCGCCGCTCCACGCGTGTTCCATCTCGTCGATATGGGCCACCCGCAGCACCAGCTTGCGGCCCAGGTAGTAATCGCGGATTTCGTGACCGTAGCGCCGGCCGCGCTGCGCCCCCGGCAGCACCTTGACGCGGGGCGGCGTATTGGCCGGCAGGCCATTCAGAAGCAGACTCTGCTGCACGAGCTGCTGCTGGTTGACGGCGCGCACCACCGTATCGCCGGCGCCCTGGATCAGGATGGTCGGCATCAGGGGGAAATCGGCACGCCGCGCCAGCAGTTCCTGGATTGCCTGCGCCGCCCGCGCACCACCGCCGTGCTGCATCACGCCCAGCGCGCCGATGGTGCCGTTGCCGGCGCCGAAGACAGGGCCGGAATGCAGGCCGATGGCGGCCACCAGGTCCGGGTAGTTCAGTGCGAAGATATTCGCCATGGCGGCCCCGGCCGAAATACCGCACAGGTAGATGCGGCGCCGGTCGATGGGATAGCCGTTCAGCACTTTCGCCAGCACGGTGGCGATCGGCTGCACGTCGCCGCCGCCCTGCTGGGTGGCCCGGTCGAACCAGCGCCAGCAGCGCTGCGCATGGACGCTCGACGACTGCTGCGGATACAGCACGGCATAACCCTTCTTCTCCGCCACCGCATTCATCCGCGTGCCCTGGGCGAATTCCGTGGCGCTCTGGTGGCAGCCATGCAGCATCACCACCAGCGGCAGGCCTTCGCCCGGTGCGAGCGCCGCCATCGTGCTGGGCAGATACAGCCAATAGCTCATCCGGCGCGGCGCGGCACCGGGCGCAGCAATCAGTTCCTGCCCCGCCAGCCATTTTCCGGGTGCCACCGGCGCGGCGGCCGGCGTGCGCACGCGCGGCGTCTTCACCGCGGCCGGGCTCGTCTTGGCAACGGCCTTCCGGACCGCCTTCTTGCGCACCGGCGCCGCCGGCAAGCCCATCATGCCGCTCATGATCTTCTGCGCCGCGCGCTGCTGCGTCCTGCCCAGCTTTGCCAGGCTGCGCAACAGCCCCGCCCCACTGCCCCGTTTCGCCACGCTGCCTCCTGTGTGCACGCACTGTTGAATTCTAGTAAGGACACGAAAAATCCGCTTGCGCTATTCTGGCATGCGCACCGCCGGGCTATGCGCGGCGGCTTTTTCACCACAGGACAGGAGACCATAATGAGCTATCTCGACCGAGACCCGTTTGGCATTTACCGTGACCGCACCGATGGCCCGGGGCCACGCCTGATGGGTGCCGACACCCTGATGGGCGAAGATGTTTACAACCGCCAGGAAGAAGACCTGGGCGATATCAAGGAAATCATGATCGACATGCAGAGCGGCCAGATTGCCTATGCCGTGCTGTCCTTCGGCGGCATCCTCGGCATGGGAGACAAGCTGTTCGCCGTGCCATGGCAAGCCCTGCAACTCGACACCGTCAACAAGCGCTTCATTCTGGACGTGACGAAGGAACGGCTGGAAAGCGCGCCGGGCTTCGACAAGGACCGCTGGCCCGATATGGCCAGTGCCGAGTTCGGCAGCCAGGTGCACGGTTTCTACGGCACCCAGCAGGCCATGCCGGGCCAGATGACGTCGACGGGCAGCGTGATGGGCAGCGGCACCAGCACGATGCAAAGCGGCAGCAGCTACGGCCAGGGCGGCAGCCTGTCCGGCAGCCAGGGCAGCTCGCTGGGCAGCCAGAGCGGCAACCTGGGCAGCAGCAGTGGCCTGTCCAGCCAGAGCGGCGGCCTGGGCAGCCAAAGCGGACTGGGCAGCAACACGCTGGACCTGAGCGACTCCGACATGACGGACAAGAACGTCAACCAGGCAGGCGGCTTGTCGAACCAGAACACGAGCATCGATCCGAACAAGAAGTTCTGATCCCTGCGCTCCGATCCGGACGGCAAATCCGGACCGGGGCACGTGATGGCCCGGCAGGCATCGAAACTCGTAAAAACGACCGCAGACGCGGTCGTTTTTTCATGAGCGCTCTGTCACCCGATCGCAGTGAATTTTCCTCGCCACACAATGTTCTCATTGCACAAGGTTCCGACCGGCATCGTGCACAGATGAGACAATCCATGCACTGAAAAGTTCCCGCCGCCCGCGCCGCCAACCGCCGCAGGCACCCGTGCCGCAACCGCCGCACCCGCTTGTCCGTCCTACTGCGGCAAGCTCTTCTCCATTTACCGCTGCATCGATTCCCACACCTTGAACAGCCGCTTGACCGACACGGGCATCGGCGTGCGCAGTTCCTGGGCGAACAGCGACACCCGCAGCTCTTCGAGCAGCCAGCGGAACTCCACCAGTTTCGGATCGGTATTCTTGCCGGCCGACTTGTCGCGCACCAGGCGCAGGTAAGGCTGGGCCGCCTGGTGCCATTCTGCCATCGACTTCGCGTCGCGCGCGGGGTCGCCGCGCAGCTTCTCCAGCCGCACGTTCATCGCCTTCAGGTAGCGCGGGAAATGGGCCAGCTGGGCGAACTCCGTATCGAGCAGGAAGCGCTTGTGCACCAGGCCTTTCAACTGCTCCTGCATGTCCGCCGCCACCTGCTGGTTGATGCCCTGCAGCCGCTTGGGCAGGCCGTGGAATTCCGTCAGCACCTGCGAGACCAGCCGGGCGATCTCGTTCACCAGCAGCACCAGGCGCGACTTGCCTTCGTCCTTGCGCTTGTTGAACGAGGCCGCATCCGTCGGCAGCGGGTCTTGCAGGCAGGCGATGTCGATCGCCTTGGCGATGATCTGGTCGCGCAGTTCTTCCTGCGTGCCCATGGCCATGAACTGCATGCCCATCTGCTGCAGGTTCGGAATGCTCTTCTCGACGAACTTGATCTGGTCCTTCATCTGCAGCGCGAACAGGCGGCGCAGGCCGATGCGGTGGGTGCGCGCCGCCACGTTGGGGTCGTCGAACACTTCCAGGTCGCAGTGGGTGACCTTGTCGACCAGGGCCGGGAAGCCGATCAGGGTCAGCTTGCCCTGCACGATTTCCAGCAGCTCGGGCAGTTCGCCGAAGGTCCACGCCGTGATGTTCGTATGGGCCGCCGCCGGTGCCGGCGCCGCCTTCGCTTCCGGCGGCGGTGCGCTGCCCGGCTTGCCCCCCGCTTTCACTTCGCCGGCGATGCCGCCGTGTTTCGCTCCCTGCGGCTTGCCGCCATCCAGGCGCGCCAGCGAAGCGCTGGACGCCGGCGGCGCGTTCTCGGCCATCTTCTGGAAGCTCTGGCGCGCCTGCACGCCGTATTCGGCCTGCAGGGTGGCCAGGTTGCGGCCCATGTCGAGCTGGCGGCCATGCTCGTCGATCACCTTGAAGTTCATGAAGTGATGGGCCGGCAGCTGTTCGGGCTTGAAGTCCGACGTCAGTACATTGATCGTCACCTGCTCGCGGATGTCGGCGATGATGGCGTCGACCAGGTCGCCCCGCCCGAACGCGTCCTTCTGGCCGATGCGTTCGCAGAATTTCGCGGCGTAGTCCGGCAGCGGCACCATGTGGCGGCGCTGCTTCTGTGGCAGCGATTTGAGCAGCAGGTGCACCTTCTCCTTCAGCATGCCCGGCACCAGCCATTCGCAGCGCTCGCGCGACAGCTGGTTCAGCGCATACAGCGGCACGTGCAGGGTGACGCCATCGCGCACCGTGCCCGGCTCGAAGTGATACGTCAGGCTCATCTCGATGCCGGCCGCCAGCATCTTCTTCGGGAACAGCTCCGTCGTCACGCCCGCCGCCTCGTGGCGCATCAGGTCTTCCTTGACGAGGAACAGCAGCTTCGGGTCCGCCAGCGTGGCCTTCTTGTGCCAGGCCTCGAAACCGGCGCCGTTGACGACGTCGTGGGGAATCAGCTTGTCGTAGAAGGCCTCGATCAGCTGGTCGTCCACCAGCACGTCCTGGCGGCGCGCCTTGTGCTCCAGGGTCTCGATATCCTTCACCAGCTTGTGGTTGTGGGCGAAGAACGGCGCGCGCGTGTCGTAGTCGCCGCCGACGAGGGCGTCGCGAATGAAGATCTCGCGCGCCTCCATCGGGTTGTGCAGCGCGTAGTTGATGCGGCGCTGGCTGTACACCGTCAGGCCATACAGGGTCGCCTTCTCGGCCGCCGTCACCTGCGCGGGCTTTTTCTCCCAGCGCGGCTCGCCCCAGGATTTCTTCAGCAGGTGGGCGCCGACCTTTTCCACCCACTCCGGCTCGATCCGGGCCAGGGTGCGGGCGTACAGGCGCGTGGTTTCGACCAGTTCGGCCGCCATCACCCACTTGCCGGCCTTCTTGCCGAGCGCGGAACCGGGCCAGATATGGAACTTGATGCCGCGCGCGCCCAGGTAGCCGGCGCCCGGCTCGTCCTCCAGCTTGAAGCCGACATTGCCCAGCAGGCCGGTGAGCAGCGCCATGTGCAGCTGCTCGTACGTGGCCGGTGCTTCGTTCAGGCGCCAGCCCTGTTCCTTGACGAGCGTGAGCAGCTGCGAATGGACGTCGCGCCACTCGCGCAGGCGTACCTGCGACAGGAAGTTGCTGCGACAGTTGTCCATCAGTTGGCGGTTGGTCTTCTTGTGTTCGATCGCTTCCTCGAACCAGCGCCAGATGTTGAGATAGGCGACGAACTCGGACTTGTCGCTATTGAACTTGGCGTGGGCCTGGTCGGCCGCCTGCTGGTGCTCGATGGGGCGGTCGCGCGGGTCCTGCACCGACAGCGCCGACGCCACGATCAGCACCTCGGTCAGGCAGGCGCTTTCCTGCGCGGCCAGGATCATGCGACCCACGCGCGGATCGAGGGGCAGCTTGGCCAGCTTGCGGCCCAGGCTTGTCAGGCGGTTCTCGTCGTCGACGGCGCCCAGCTCCTGCAGCAGCTGATAGCCGTCGGCGATGGCCCGCGCCAGCGGTGGCTCGATGAAGGGGAAGGTCTCGACGTCCGTCAGGTGCAGGGACTTCATGCGCAGGATGACGGCGGCCAGCGAGGAGCGCAGGATTTCCGGTTCCGTGAATTTCGGCCGCTGGTTAAAATCCTGTTCCTCGTACAGGCGGATGCAGACGCCGTCCGCCACGCGGCCGCAACGGCCGGCGCGCTGGTTGGCGGCGGACTGGGCGATCGGCTCGACCTGCAACTGCTCGACCTTGTTGCGGTAGCTGTAGCGCTTCACGCGCGCCGTGCCGGCATCGACCACGTAGCGGATGCCCGGCACCGTCAGCGACGTCTCGGCCACGTTGGTGGCCAGCACGATGCGGCGCTGGTTGGTGGTGCGGAACACGCGGTCCTGCTCCTCGACGGACAGGCGGGCGAACAGCGGCAGGATCTCCACGTGCGGCGGGTGGTGCTTGCGCAGCGCCTCGGCCGCGTCGCGGATCTCCCGCTCGCCCGGCAGGAACACCAGCACGTCGCCCTGGCCCAGGCGGCACACTTCATCGACGCCGTCGACGATGGCATCCATCAGGTCGCGCTTTTCCTTGGCGGCGGCCGAACCGCGCAGCTGCGGCTTGGCGGCGTTCGCGCCCGGCGGCAAGGTCATCGGCTCGCGTTCGACGGGCCGGTAGCGCACCTCCACCGCGTACAGGCGACCCGACACCTCGATCACCGGCACGGGCGGCTTGCCCTCCTGCGTGAAGTGGCGCGCGAAGCGCTCGGCGTCGATGGTGGCCGACGTGATGATCACTTTCAGGTCGGGCCGGCGCGGCAGCAGCTGCTTCAGGTAGCCCAGCAGGAAGTCGATGTTCAGGCTGCGTTCGTGCGCCTCGTCGATGATGATGGTGTCGTAGCCCTTGAGCAGCGGGTCGGTCTGCGTCTCGGCCAGCAGGATACCGTCCGTCATCAGCTTGACGTAGGCCCCCTTGTGCAAGGTGTCGTTGAAGCGCACCTTGAAGCCCACCAGCTCCCCCGGCGGCGAGTTCAGTTCCTGGGCAATGCGCTTGGCGGTGGACGAGGCGGCGATCCGGCGCGGCTGCGTGTGGCCGATCAGGCCATTGCGGCCCCGGCCCAGCTCCAGGCAGATCTTCGGCAGCTGGGTGGTCTTACCGGACCCGGTCTCGCCGGAGACGATGACGACCTGGTGCTTCTGCAGCGCCTCGGCGATTTCCTGGCGTCGTCCGGAGACGGGCAAGTCCTCCGGGAAGCGGATGGGCGGCAGCGGATTGCGAAACGCCCGCTCGGCCTCGCGCGCGGCCCGTTCGGCTTCGCGTTTCGCTTCCTGCGCGGCGCGCTGGGCGGCCTGCTCCGGCGTGAGCGGCTGTTTCGGCGCGCCTTCCTTGGCGGCGGGCCGGCGCTGGCGCCCTTCGCGCGGCGGACCACCCCGTGCATCGGCCGGGCGGCGCTGCTCCGGCGCGGAACGTCCTGGCTGGGTGCTTGGCGCCTTGGCCGGTGGATTGGCCGCGTCGGCGGGGGAAAGGGGCTGCTTGCTTGCTTCTGACATTGTTTTTTACATAGTTTTGCGGCGAAAACCGCGCAGCGAATTATAATGCGCCCAATGGAAAACCCTATCGAATTCGTCCAGTGGCTGCGCTCCGTCGCGCCCTATATCCACGCCTTCCGTGGCAAGACCTTCGTGATCGCCTTCCCGGGCGAGCTGGTGGCGGCCGGCGCCCTGCCCGTGCTGGCCCATGACCTGTCGCTGCTGCACGCGCTGGGCATCAAGGTCGTCGTCGTGTACGGCTCGCGGCCCCAGGTGGCCGAACAGCTGGCCCTCCGAAATGTCGAAGGCCGTTTCCATAACGGCATCCGCGTCACCGACACGGCGGCGATGGAATGCGCCAAGGAAGCGGCCGGCGAACTGCGCCTGGATATCGAGGCCGCCTTCAGCCAGGGCCTGCCGAACACGCCGATGTCGAACGCGGCGATCCGCATCATCTCGGGCAATTTCGTCACGGCCCGGCCGCTGGGCGTCATCGACGGCGTCGACCTGGAACTGACCGGCATCACCCGCAAGGTCGATGCCGAAACCATCCACTCGATCCTGGGCACCGGTGGCCTGATCCTGCTGTCGCCACTGGGCTTCTCGCCCACGGGCGAAGCGTTCAACCTGACGATGGAGGATGTCGCCGTCTCCGCCGCCGTCGCCCTGCACGCCGATAAGCTCATCTTCATCACGGAGACGGAAATGATGCGCGACGGCGGCGGCGTCGAGATCCGCGAGCTGTCCTCGCACCAGGCCGAAGCGGTGCTGCAGGCGGACTTCCTGCCGGCCGAAAGCGCGTTCTACCTGAAGCACGCCGTCAAGGCCTGCAACAGCGGCGTGGAGCGCTCGCACATCGTGCCGTTCGCGATGGACGGCTCGGCCATGCTGGAACTGTTCACCCACGATGGCGTGGGCACGATGATCAGCCACGAGAACCTGGAAAGCCTGCGACCTGCCACAATTGAGGACGTCGGCGGAATTATCAAGCTGATCGAACCGCTGGAAGCCGATGGCACGCTGGTCAAGCGCGGCCGCGAGCTGATCGAACGGGAGATCAATTACTTCTCCGTTATCGAGCACGATGGCGTCATCTTCGGCTGCGCCGCCCTGTATCCCTTCCCCGAAGAGAAAATGGCGGAAATGGCATGCCTGACCGTCAATCCGGAAGTGCAGGCCCAGGGCGACGGCGAACGCATCCTGAAGCACCTGGAAAACCGCGCGCGTGCCTCGGGCATCACCAAGCTGTTCGTGCTGACCACCCGCACGGCGCACTGGTTCATCAAGCGCGGTTTCGTGCCGGCCACCGTCGACACCCTGCCGAAGGACCGCCAGCGCATGTACAACTGGCAGCGCAAGTCACAGGTGCTGGTAAAGACCTTATAATCGTTCCTTATCTTTCACCACCTGCATAATTGGGAGCACCCGCGATGGCCCGTACCGTCCACTGCATCAAACTGAACAAGGAAGCCGAAGGCCTGGACTTCCCACCCTATCCGGGTGAACTGGGCAAGAAAATCTATGAATCCGTGTCGAAGGAAGCCTGGGCCGCATGGCTCAAGCACCAGACCATGCTGGTCAACGAGAACCGCCTGAACCTGGCCGACGTGCGCGCCCGCAAATATCTGGCCGCGCAGATGGAAAAGCACTTCTTCGGCGAAGGCGCCGACCAGGCCATGGGCTACGTGCCGCCACCGGCATAAGCCGAGGTCACGTACACGACGGCGCCCCACACGGGCGCCGTTTTTCATTGCAAGGCGCTTTCAAGCCTCCACACCTCACCGTCCTTCATTTCACGGCCTCTGAAGCTTACCTTGCTGCGTCGACGATGGCGCCCGTCACGTCTGGGAAGGCCGCTGCGCCGGTAGCGCGGTCGAACAGGCCCATCTGGTGATTGCTCGTGTAGCCGTTGTCCCAGTACACGGGCACCAGGCCGTGGCGCACGGCCGACTGCGTGACGTAGGCGTCCCACAGCTTGCGGTAGGTGCCGGCCGCATCGTATTCGGTGCGCAGGATGGCCGCGTATTCGCCCAGGATCACGGGCACGCCCTTGTCGACGAAGGCTTCCTTCATGCGCTGGAACTGCCAGTCCGTATAGACTTCGTTGGCCCAGCCGCCGGGATTGGCGGCCTGGCCCCAGGTCCAGCTGCCGCTGTTGGCGTCCAGGGTGAAGTCGTAAGGATCGTAGTAGTGCACTTCCATCATCAGCCGCTTTGGCACGGCATCGCGCGGCATGGCCGCATTGCAGCCGGTGGCATTGCCGATATTGGTATTGAAGCCCTGCACCACCAGGTGGCGCCTGGCGTTGCTGCCGCCGGTGGCACGCACCGTGTCGACGAAGACCTGGTTGAAGCCCCGCTGCACCTCGCAGTATTCCGCCGTCGGCGGACCGTAGTCGCCTTCGACCATCACCTCGTTGGTGCCGGCGAACAGCAAGCCATCGTCATGGTCGCGAAAGTTCGCGGCGATCTGGCGCCAGAATTTCGCCAGCCTGGCATTGGCCGCGTCCTGGCGCGCGTAAGTGGGCTGCAGCCAGCCGCCGTCCCAGTGGATATTGATCATCACGACCAGGCCCGCCTCGCGGGCCAGTCTCACCACCTCCGTCACGCGCGCCATCCACTGGGGACTGATGTTGTCGTCGGCATCCGCGTACTGCTTCCACGACACGGGAATGCGCACGCTGTTGAAGCCGGCCGCCTTGACGCCGTCGAACAGCGCCCGCGTCGCCTTCGGGTTGCCCCAGGCCGTTTCGTTGAAGTCGGTGCTGCCCCACGCATACGGGCCGCCGATGGCTTCCAGCGAATTGCCCAGGTTCCAGCCGGGCGTCATCCGTGCCGCCAGCTGCATGCCGGTAAGCTTCGCCACGGGGGCTGTTTGCGCGAAAACCGGCAAGGTCGCGCTTAATGCCAGGGATACCAGCACCGTCGATAGCTGAATCTTCATCTTGTTTTGCCTTTCAGGGAAAGGCCCGGCACGGTGTCTCCTCCATGCGCGGGCAGGTGGGAAAACTTTGCTGCGGCAGGTCGGACTTGATTTTTTGGCACGGATATTGTGCGAGGGCCGCGGTGGCGTCGCAATTGCGAAATCCGCCGACAGGCAAACGAAATTGCGCGAGGGGAGAACCACGCCGCGCCTACGGCGTGGCCAGCCGCTATTTACCCCATTACCTGGGCTGGATTCACGGGCTCGACTGTCGACACCTGAGCACGCCACAGCAATTTTTACGGGCTACATTGTTCCCCGCAAGCAGCTGAGTAGCAGCAAGATGCCGGCTGGACAGTTCACTGCGACCGGGTGACAGAGCCCAAGAAAAACGGCGCCGCGGCGCCGTTTGCAGGGAGAACGTCCAGCCTACCTACGCAAGGCCACGCACTGGCGCAATTCGCAGCGCGCCAGGAACACCTTGCCGCCATCGCAGGCCATGCGGTACATCTCGACCGGCCCGGGCTCGGACACCAGTCCCGCGCCCTGCCCGCCCGTGCAGCCGGCCTGGCGCGCCAGGCGTTCCACCGTGGCCGACGACACGCCGGAGCGGAACGGCACCAGCTCGATCGGCGTGCCCTGGTGCGACGGGCCGGCGACGACGGCCGCCGGCCTGGGTGCCGGCGCGGCGGGCTGCGGCGCACGCGCGGTGCGGCAGCCGCACAGCAGCGTCAGCGGGACCAGGGAGATCAGCGCCAGAATGGACCAGGACGCGCGGCGCTTCATGTCAGTATTTCAGCGTGCGCACGCCTTCGGGCGTGCCGAGCAGGCAGACATCGGCGCCGCGCGCGGCGAACAGGCCCACGGCCACGACGCCGACGATGGCGTTGATCTGCGTTTCCAGCGCCACCGGATCGGTGATCGACAGGCCGGCCACGTCGATGATATTGCCGCCGTTGTCGGTCACAAACGCTTCGTCGCTGCCGGCCTTCGTGCGCACCTTGGGCTGGCCGCCCAGCGCCGCCAGGCGGCGCATCACGGCATTGCGCGCCATCGGCAGCACTTCCACCGGCAGCGGGAACTTGCCCAGGGTGTCGACCAGCTTGGAGCCGTCGGCGATGCAGACGAACTGGCGCGACACGGAAGCGACGATCTTCTCGCGCGTCAGCGCGGCGCCGCCACCCTTGATCATGGCGCCCTGCGCGTTGATCTCGTCGGCGCCGTCGATATACACGGCGATCGATTCGACCTCGTTCAGGTCGAACACGGGAATGCCGTGACCAAGCAGGCGCGCGGCCGTCGCTTCGGACGAAGCAACAGTGCCCTTGATGCGGTGCTTGATGGTGGCTAGTTCGTCGATGAAGAAATTGGCGGTGGAGCCGGTGCCGACGCCGATGATCTCGCCGTCGACGACATATTCGATGGCCGTGCGCGCTACTGCTTGTTTCAGTTCGTCTTGGGTCATAACACTATTGGTATTTGCTGGAAAGGGAAATGGCGGGAAGGATGCCGAAGTGACTAGTTGGACGCTATTTTAGCAGTGCGCCAGGACGACGCACCGGCGGCCATTGTGAGAAAATGGGCAATCCCGATGATCCCAGCAGAGAGCCCATGTCCGAATCGACCGCACCAACCGCAACGCTGCCCACCATCCTGATCGTCGACGACAGCCGCGTTTCGCGCCTCGTCACGCGGCAGCACATCCTGACCCGCCATGCCGACTGGACCGTTGTCGAAGCGGGCACGGGCGAGGAAGCGCTGGCCAAGGCCCCCGACCTGCAACCGCAACTGGTGCTGCTTGACGTCAACATGCCCGGCATGGGCGGCGTCGCCGCGGCCGAGCAGATGCGCAAGCTGCTGCCCACGGCCCATATCTCCCTGCTGACGGCGAATGTGCAGGATGCCACGCGCCAGCGGGCCCACGATCTGGGCATCGGCTTCATGGAAAAACCCGTCACGGAAGAGCGTATCGCCCGCGTGCTGGCCCCGCTGGAAGCCTGATATGGTCGAGCTCTCCGAACTGGAACACGACGCCCTGGTCGAGATCTTCAATATCGGCGTCGGCCAGGCGGCGGCGGCCATGAGCGGCATCGTCGGCGAGGAAGTGACGATGTCGGTGCCGTCGATCACCTTCCTGGCAAGAGTCGAGGCGGCGCAACTGCTGGAGCAGGCGCACCGGCAGAACGGCAGCGCCCCCAGCGGCGCCGGCCAGACGCGCATCTGCGGCATCAGCCAGCATTACGAAGGGGCGTTCCAGACCGAGGCCATCCTGATGTTCCCGGAAGCGAAAAGCCTGGAAATCGTGCGCCTGATGGTGGGCGAATCGATTCCGCTGGCCGAGCTGTCCGAGATGGAGCAGGAGGCGATGAGCGAGATCGGCAACATCATCCTCAATTCCTGCGTCGGCACCCTGGCCAATATCTTCCAGCACGAGCTGCACGGCTCCCTGCCCGTCTACCACGTGGGCAGCAGCGACGAAATCCTGGACGCCACCGGCACCCGCGCGGAAACGGTCGTCATGATGCTGCACATCGACTTCATCCTGGAAAAGCACCAGATCCACGGCTACGTGGCCTTCGTGCTCGACGTCACCGCCCTGCACGACCTGAGGGAGCAGATCGACCGCTACCTGGCCCGCGCGATGGGGCAGCACTGAAGCATGACGGATCTGCCTCGCCTGCAATTGCTCGAATCTGTGCTGGAAGCGGTCAGCGTCGGCGCCGTCGTCCTCGACCGCCAGCACCGCATCGTGTTATGGAATAAATGGATGAGCCGCCATTCCGGCTGGGACCTGCACCGGGCCCTCGGCGCCGACCTGTTCGCGCTGCTGCCGGAACTGCGCGGCGGACGCGTGCAGACGGCCGTGACGCAGGCGCTGGAGAACAATTTCTCGTCGCTGCTGTCGCAGACCTTGAACCGCTCGCCCTTCCCGCTGTTCTCCAATCCGGCCGCCCAGGCCCGGGGCGAGAGGATGCAGCAGGCCGTCGCCGTCACGCCGCTGGCCCTGCCCGGCGTCGAGCGCCACTGCCTGATCCAACTGTCGGACGTCAGCATGGCGGCCGGCCGCGAAAAACTGCTGCGCGAGCAAACCGAACTGCTGCGCATGCAGACCTTCTCGGACGGCCTGACGGGCGTGGCCAACCGCCGTGCCTTCGACGTGGCCATCGACCGCGAAGTACGCCGCGCCAAGCGCAACGGCAGCATGGTGTCGCTCCTGATGATCGACATCGACTACTTCAAGCCCTACAACGACCATTACGGCCACCAGCAGGGCGACCAGTGCCTGATCCAGGTGTCGAGCGCACTGCAGGCACTGCTGCAACGCTCCGTGGACATGCTGGCCCGCTACGGCGGCGAGGAATTCGCCGTGATCCTGCCCGACAACGATCCGCAGCAGGCCATGCAGATGGCCCGCACGCTGCACGCCCGCATCGAGGCCCTGGACCTGCCGCACGAAAGCGCCCCCGGCCCCGTCAAGCATGTGACGGTCAGCATCGGCGTCGCCACGCTCGCGCCGGGCCGCCACGGCGAAGTGCCGGCCCTGATCGGTGCCGCCGACCACGCGTTGTATGCCGCCAAGCGGCAGGGGCGCAACGGCATCGTCGCCGCGCCGGACGAGTTGATCTGACCGATTTATCGATGTGACCCGATTCCTAGGGAACCGCTGATTTATTCATGGCGGCGATCTTCGCCATGAGAAAACGCGCCCAGCTGCGCCACAAATGCCCCGCCATACCCCGGTATGACAGGGCATTTGCGTCTTGCTGGACACGTTTTTCAAGACGAATCTCATCCACCAGCAATAAATCAGCGATTCCCTAGCGCACCATCAGCTGCGCCAGGATCTCGCGGTCGATGCTTTTCAGCGGGACGGTCTTTTCGACGCCACCGCGCTTGACGGCTTCCTTCGGCATGCCGTACACCACGCAGCTTTCCTCGTCCTGGGCCACTGTGCGGGCGCCGGCCTTGCGCATTTCCAGCAGGCCGGCGGCGCCGTCGTCGCCCATGCCGGTCATGATGACGCCCAGCGCGTTGGCGCCGGCGTTGCGGGCCACGGAGCGGAACAGCACGTCCACCGAGGGCCGGTGCCGGTTGACCAGGGGACCGTTGACCACTTCCACATAATATTGGGCACCGTCGCGCCGCAGCAGCATGTGCCGCCCGCCCGGCGCGATCAGCGCGCGGCCCGGCAGCACGCGGTCGTTGTGGCGCGCTTCCATCACGCGGATCTGGCACAGCTTGTCGAGCCGCTCGGCAAAGGCGGCCGTGAATTTTTCCGGCATGTGCTGGACGATGACGATGCCGGGCGTGACGCGCGGCAGCGCCGTCAGCACTTCTTCCAGCGCCTGCGTGCCGCCGGTGGAGGTGCCGATGGCCACCACCCGTTCGGTGGTCTGCAGCGGCACGCGCGATTCGCTCGGCGCGGCCAGGATGGCGTCTGCCGTCAGCTTGACGGGTGCCTGCGGCGGATTGGCGGCGACGGCGGCGCGAGCGGCCAGGCGCTTGACGTTGACCTGGGCGGCGGCGCGCACGGCGGCGATCAGTTCATCGGCGCTGTCGTTGAGGAATTCCTTCAGGCCCAGGCGCGGCTTGGTGATGACCGACACCGCGCCGGCCGCCATGGCCGCCACCGTGGTCTCGGCACCCCGCTCCGTCAAGGTCGAGCAGATCACCACGGGCGTGGGCCGCTCGGCCATGATCTTGCGCAGGAAGGTGATGCCATCCATGCGTGGCATCTCGACGTCGAGCACGATCACGTCCGGCCACTGGTGCTTCATGCGCTCGATCGCCAGCAGCGGATCGGCCACCGCGTGCAGCAGGCGGATGCCGGGCGCCGACTGCAGCATGGCGCCCACCACCTTGCGCACCACCGCCGAGTCGTCCACCACCATCACGTTGATCTCGTTCACAGTCGCTTCCTTCGCGGCGCACGGGTCCCCATTCAGGCGGCCTTGCGGTAGACCGACGGGATCACCGGCACCACCGAGTCGCTGATTTCATTCAGCGTCTCGGAGTGGCCGATGATGAAATGCCCGCCCGGCTTCAGTTGCGACGTCACCCGTGCCACCACCTGCCGCTTGGTGTCGCCGTTAAAGTAGATCATCACATTGCGCAGGAAGATGACGTCGAAGCTGCCCACGTCGGGCAGCGCCGTGTTCAGGTTCACCTGGCGCAGCTTCACGCGGCTGCGCAGGGTGCGCTCCACCAGCATCGTACCCTGCTGCTCGGCGATGCCTTTCAGGCAGAAGCGGCGCAGGTAGTCCGGCGGCACGTGCGCGGCACGTTCCATCGGATAGTGGCCGGTGCGGGCGCGCTGCAGCACGCGCGTGCTGATGTCCGAGCCCACCACTTCCCACGGTGCGTTGCCCAGCACGTCGGCCAGCACCATCGCGATGCTGTACGGCTCCTCGCCCGACGAGCAGGCCGCGCTCCACACGCGAAACGGCGTGCCCGCACGCAGGTTGGGCCGGGCCGCCTCGGCCGAGGCTCGCAGCAGTTCGAAGTGCTTGGCCTCGCGGAAGAAGTAGGTTTCGTTGGTGGTCAGGAGGTCGACCGCGATCTGCGTCTCGTCCTTGTGCTGCCCGCTCGACAGCATGCCGAAGTAGGCCTCGTAGCTGGACAGCCCGTGGTGCGCCAGCCGCTTGGCCAGGCGCCCGCTGACGAGGGCCTTCTTCGCGTCCGACATCGTGATGCCTGCGACATCGAAGATAAAGCGCTGGAACAGCGTGAACTCGCGCTCGCTGATCGGGTAGGCACTCATCGCGTCAGGCCGCTGCGGCGGCGGCAGCGCTTGTCACGTCGGGCAGCGTCGCCAGCGCGTCCAGCGCCAGCACCTGGCCGACATTGAGCAGGATGACGAACTTGCCGTTCAACTTGCCCATGCCGGCGATGAAGTCGCCCTGGATGCGGGTGCCGAACGACGGCGCCGGCTCGATCTCGCTGGCGGCGATGTCGAGTACCGCGCTGACGGCATCGACCACCACGCCGGTGACCTGGCGCTCGCCGTCCGACTCCGTTTCGACGATGACGATGCAGGTGCGCTTGCCCGGCACCGACAGCGGCCGGCCGAAGCGCGCCGCCAGGTCCATCACGGGCACGACGGCGCCGCGCAGGTTGATGACGCCGCGGATACACTCGGGCATCATCGGCACTTCCGTGATGCCGGAAAACTCGATGATCTCCTTGACGCCCATGATGCCGATGGCGAAGGACTCGCCGCCCAGCATGAACGTCAGGTACTGCGCGGTGTCGCCCGCGTTGTCGGCGGCTGCCGACGGCTGTTTGCTTGACTGCTTCATTCTCTGCTCGCTCAGAATTTCGTGAAGTTCGCTTCGTCCGGATCGCCCGGCAGCGCGAAACCGTCGGCCAGCTTCAGCGTGGCGCGGCGGGTGCCGCCCCGCACGGCCTGGCGGCGCGGGGCCACGGCCAGCACGGCGCGCGCCGGCGCGGCGTCCAGGTGGAAGAAGCTGATGGCCTGTTGAAGCTGTTCGGCCTGGCTGCTCATTTCCTCGGCGGTGGCGGCCAGCTCCTCGGAGCTCGACGCGTTCTGCTGCGTGCCCTGGCTCATCTGGCCAACGGCGGCATTGATCTGGCCGACGCCGGCCGACTGTTCTTCCGACGCGGCCGTGATTTCCTGCACCAGGTCGGAGGTGCGGCGGATATTCGGCACCATCTCGTCCAGCAGCGCACCGGCACGTTCGGCCAGTTGCACGCTGTTGCTGGCCACCTCGCTGATTTCCTGGGCCGCCACCTGGCTGCGTTCGGCCAGCTTGCGCACCTCGGCCGCCACGACGGCGAAGCCCTTGCCGTGTTCACCGGCACGGGCTGCCTCGATGGCCGCGTTCAGCGCCAGCAGGTTGGTCTGGTAGGCGATATCGTCGATGATGCCGATCTGCTTGGCGATCTGCTTCATCGCCACGACGGTGGCCTTGACGGCTTCGCCGCCTTCGGCCGCTTCCTGGGCGGCCTTGGCCGCCATGCCGTCGGTGACGCGGGCGTTCTCCGTATTCTGCGAGATCGATGCCGTCATCTGTTCCAGCGACGCCGAGGTCTCCTCGACGCTCGCGGCCTGCTCGGAGGCGGCCTGCGACAGCGACTGCGCCGTGGCGCTGACTTCTTCCGACGCGCTGGCCAGCGATTCGGCGCTGGCGTTGACTTCGCCGACCACCGAGGCCAGTTTTTCCATCGTGCCGTTCGAGTAGTCCTTCAACTGGGCGAACGCGCCCTGGTAGTCCTTGTCGATGCGCTTGGTCAGGTCGCCCTCGGCCAGCGCCGACATCACGCGCACCACGTCGGCGATGCTGGCACCGGTCGTGGTCACCAGCTGGTTCAGGCCATCGCCCATCTCCTTCTGGAAGCCCTGCAGGCCGGTGGTATTGACACGCGCCTCGAATGCGCCTTGATTGGCCGCTTCGACGACGGTACGCTGGCCATCGATGACCTGGCGCAGCTTGGCCACCATCTCGGCGACGGCGTGCAGCATGCTGTCACGGTCGCCCTGGCGCAGCGAGACGTCGGCGGACAGGTCGCCGGCCGAGATGCGCTTGAGCAGTTCGGCCGCGTAGGCCGGCTCGCCGCCGATCTGGCGCGTGATCGCAAAGGTGATCCACGTCGCCATGGCGATCGACAGCAGGATGGCAATGCCGCCCAGCGTGAGCTGTTCGGCCTGGGCGCGATCGTGCATTGCGACGGCGGCCACGCCGGCGGCGTCCATCGCATTGTCCTGGTGCGCGATGATGTTGCGGATCGACTCGATATACGTCGCCTGGATGGCGTCGGCCTGGTCCACCAGCAAGGTACGGGCTTCGTCCCGGCGCCCTTCGGCGGCCAGGCGCAGGAACTGCTCCTGCACCACCTTGTAGCGTTCGCGGTTTTCCTGCGCGATACGCAGCGACTCCCGGCCTTTTTCGGAGCGAACCGTCTTTTCCAGGCTGTCGAAATTGGTGCGCAGCTCGGTGCGGTTCGCTTCGATCGTGGCCAGCTCGCGGCGACGCTTCTCGGCATCGTCGAAGATGATCAGGTTGCGCATCGACAGGGCGATCTGGCGGATGTTGCCGATCAGCTGGTAGCTCGTCACGACCTTCGGATACTTGTCCTTGACGACGACGTCGACATTGCTGCTGACTGCGGCGATGCTGCGCAGTCCCAGCAGGACCATGCCGATCAACAGCACGCAGACGACGCCGAAGGCCAGGGCCAGGCGGACGCTCAATTTCAGGTTTCGAAACATGGAAGTCTCCACACTACATTATTGGAATCGGGTGAACGATGCTTCGTCCGGCGTCACCATGTCGGCGGCAAAAGCCGGGTTGGACATGGCGATGCCGGGACGGCTCTTCACCGGACGCATTGGCGTCTTCGATGCCACGCTCTTGCGCGGCGCGCTGCCGTCGCCCTGCAGGCGGAAGAAGGACATGGCCTGCTGCAGCTGTTCGGCCTGGGTGCTCATTTCCTCGGCGGTGGCGGCCAGCTCCTCGGAGCTGGATGCATTCTGCTGCGTGGTCTGGCTCATCTGGCCGACAGCGGCATTGATCTGGCCGACGCCGGCCGACTGCTCTTCCGACGCGGCCGTGATTTCCTGCACCAGGTCGGAGGTCTTGCGGATGTTCGGCACCATCTCGTCCAGCAGCGCGCCGGCCCGTTCGGCCAGTTCCACGCTGTTGCTGGCCACTTCGCCGATTTCCTGGGCCGCTACCTGGCTGCGTTCGGCCAGCTTGCGCACTTCGGCCGCCACGACGGCAAAGCCCTTGCCGTGTTCACCGGCGCGGGCTGCCTCGATGGCCGCGTTCAGCGCCAGCAGGTTGGTCTGGTAGGCGATATCGTCGATGATGCCGATCTGCTTGGCGATCTGCTTCATCGCCACCACGGTGGCCTTGACGGCCTCGCCGCCTTCGGCCGCTTCGTTGGCGGCCTTGCCGGCCATGCCGTCGGTGACGCGGGCATTTTCCGTATTCTGCGAGATCGACGCCGTCATCTGTTCCAGCGAAGCCGAGGTTTCCTCGACGCCGGCGGCCTGCTCGGAAGCGGCCTGCGACAGCGACTGCGCCGTGGCGCTGACTTCTTCCGAAGCGCTGGCCAGCGACTGCGCGCTGCCGTTGACTTCACCGACCACCTGGGTCAGGCGGGCCACCATATTGCGCATCGCCGCCAGCAACTGGCCGGCTTCGTCGCGCGACGTCACTTCCACCGTCACGGTCAGGTCGCCGGCAGCCAGGCTGTCGGCCACCTGAACAGCCTGGCGCAGCGGACGGGTGATCGACAGCGTGATCAGGGTTGCCACCACGCTCGCCAGCAGCACAGCGCCGGCGGCCAGCATCAGCATCAGCGAACGGGTCTGCTCGTACGTGTCGTAGGCTCCCTTGGCCTGAGCGTCCATCAAGGTACCCTGGTAATCGGCCAGCGTATCAAGGGCCTCGGCAAGCTGGGTGTTCGTGGCCAGGAAGTCGGTCTTGATGTAATCCGTCGCAAGCTTGCGATCGGTGCGTTCGAGCTGGAAGAACTTCTCGTACTTCGGCTCCAGCGCGGCGCGGGCGTCGGAGATGTTCTTGAACAGCGCGCGGCCCTTGTCAGTGACCAGCAGCTTCTCGATCTGGGCCGCATCCGTGGCGATGAGGGCGCGGTTGGCCTCGATGATCTTGCGGTACTTCACGCTTTCTTCATCGCTCGAGGACAGCAGCATGCTGCGCATCTGCCGGCCCGTGTCGACGCTGGCGCGGATCATGTCCTTGGCCATCACCACTTTTGGATAGGCGTTTTCCGTGATCTGGCGGGTCGCGTCGTTCATGCCGCCCATGCGTTGCATGGCTATCACAGCCAGTACCACCAGCAGCGCGACGATGGCACCGAAGGCCAGGGCCAGGCGGATACCGATTTTCAGATTTTTAAGCACGATGGCTCCCAACTATTGAAACGTTTGAAAAATGACCTATGCCGCCGCCGCGCTGCGCTCGTCCTCGACGCTGAGCAGCGCC